>Ga0265336_10000028_pt1 | contig 179201 bp, 167 predicted proteins | sample 42119metaG_FD_193583 | JGI IMG/M metagenome (GOLD analysis project Ga0265336, IMG submission 193583) | Rhizosphere microbial communities from Carex aquatilis grown in University of Washington, Seatle, WA, United States - 4-21-19 metaG | ecosystem: Host-associated > Plants > Roots >... | reverse complement strand
CGCCTGCAAGGCCGCCGGCAGCTGCAGCAGGGCCTGGCGCTGGGCGGCCGGGTCGGCCAGCGCGCGCAGCGCCTCGAGCCGCGGGGCCAGCGCGGCGCAAGCGGCGAGCGCCTCGTCGAGCGCGCCGCCGGCCGCCGGCCGCGGCGCCGCCGGCGGTTCGGCCGGGGTCTCGTCGGGCGAAGGTGGCGCAAGCTGTCCCAAGGTGTGATTCCCGCTTCGGCGCAGCGCGCCGCGTCCATCGTAGGGTCGACGGCTTGAATCCTGCCGTCCGGCGACCATATGCGCCTGACCGCCCCGTGGCGTCAATCCTGCAACGCCATGTCCCTCGCCATCGTCCTGGTCGCCGCCCTGCTGCTCGTCGGCGCCATCGTGGGCCTGCCGCGCTGGCGCGGCTGGCGCCGCCAGGCCTGGGCAAGCCGGCCGTTCCCGCCCGCATGGCGCGCCATCCTGCGGCGTCGCGTTCCCCTTTATCGGCGCCTGCCGGCCGATCTGCAGCAGCAGTTGCGCCGCCGCATCCTCGTGTTGCTGGCCGAGAAGCCGTTCCTGGGCTGCGCCGGGCTGGCCGTGACGGACGAGATGCGCGTGACGATCGCCGCCCAGGCCTGCCTGCTGGGGCTGAACCGCGCCGGGCCGCTGTTTCCCGAGCTGCGGCAGGTGCTCGTCTATCCGGGGGCCTTCGTCGTCGACCGCGTCCACGCCGCGCCCGGCGGCGTGCTGCGCGACGAGCGCCGCGCGCTGTCGGGCGAATCGTGGTCGCAGGGCCAGGTGATCCTGTCGTGGCAGGACGTGCTGGACGGCGCGCACGTGCCCGACGACGGCCACAACGTGGTGCTGCACGAGTTCGCCCACCAGCTCGACCAGGAATCGGGCAGCGCCAACGGCGCCCCGCGGCTCGGCTCGCGGGCGGCGCACGCCCGCTGGGCCACGGTGATGAGCCGCGAGTTCGAGGCCCTGCAGGCGCGCATCCGGGCGCGGGAAGCGGCGCGGGCGCGGGCGCAGGCCGAGTGGTCGTGGCTGGGGTCGTCGCCGGACCATCCGCCGGAGCCAGAGCCGGCCGAGCTGATCTCCGACTACGGCGCCACCAACGAGGCCGAGTTCTTCGCGGTGGTCACCGAAGTGTTCTTCGAGCAGCCGGCCGCGCTCGCGCAGCGCCACCCCGCGCTGTTCGCGCTGCTGCGCGACTTCTACGCGGTCGACCCGCGCGAGTGGCACGCGGCGACGGCCTGAGCGCGCGCCCGGCCGCCCCGCAGCGCGCCCCGAGACCCCGGGCGTCAAGCGCCCCCGGCTCAACGCTGCATTCGAATCCTTTGGATCGTCGCGGATGCACTGCACCGCACACTTGCGCCCACGCCATCAGCGGCATCGCTGACACAACGACTGGAGAATCCGCATGCTCACGCTTCGCAAGGCCCAGGACCGCGGCCACGCCGACCACGGCTGGCTCCACAGCCACCACAGCTTCTCGTTCGCCGACTACCACGACCCGGCGCACATGGGCTTCGGCAACCTGCGCGTGCTCAACGACGACACCGTCGCGCCCGGCTCCGGCTTCGGCACGCACGGCCATCGCGACATGGAGATCGTCAGCTACGTGCTCGAGGGTGCCCTGGCACACCAGGACAGCATGGGCAACGGCACCGCGGGCGCCGCCAACGCCGGCGTGATCGTGCCCGGCGACGTGCAGCGCATGACCGCGGGCACCGGCGTGCGCCACAGCGAGTTCAACCATTCGAAGGACGCGGCCACGCACTTCCTGCAGATCTGGATCCTGCCCGAGCGTGCCGGCATCGCGCCGAGCTACGAGCAGGTCAACGTGCCCGCGGCGGCCAAGCGCGGCCGCCTGGCGCTGGTCGGCTCTCCCGACAAGGTGCCCGGCGCGGTGACGCTCAACGCCGACGCGCGCATCTTCGCCGGCCTGTTCGACGGCGAGGAACGCCAGGAACTGCCGCTGCCCGCCGGCCGGCTGGCCTACGTGCACGTCGCACGCGGCCGCCTGCGCGTCAACGGCCAGGCCCTGGGGGCCGGCGACGCGCTGAAGATCCGCGACGAGGCGACGCTGGTGCTCGAGGGCGGGGAGCAGGCCGAGGTTCTGGTGTTTGACCTCAGGCCCTGAGTCCGCTCTCAGGATCTCAGCCTTGAGCATTCGAGAAGACGGGGGCGGCCCGTCTGCACGAGAATGGAGTCCGCATCCAACGAGCCCTCGCGCATGACCGCCCCCACCAAACGCGCCTATGGCGCCACCACCCGCCTGCTGCACTCCGACCGCCTCGGCGGCGTGGAGGCCGGCGGCGCGCACAAGCCGCTGCACCTGAGCGCGGCGTTCAGCTACCCCACCGCGCGCGACCTCGCCGAGGTGTTCCAGGGCATCCAGTCCGGCCCGGTCTACGCCCGCCAGGGCAATCCGACCAGCACCGCGCTGGAGGCCAAGGTCACGCTGCTGGAAGACGCGCGCGGCAGCGCGTGCTTTTCCACCGGCATGGCCGCCATCTCGGCCGTGTTCCTGTCGCTGCTGCGCGCCGGCGACCATGTCGTCAGCAGCCGCTTCCTGTTCGGCAACACCAACAGCCTGATGCAGACCCTGGCCGGACTGGGCATCACGGTGAGCTTCGTCGACGCCACCGATGCCGAGGCGGTCCAGGCCGCCATCACGCCGGCCACGCGCATCGTGTTCGTCGAGACCATCGCCAACCCGGTGACGCAGGTGGCCGACCTCGAAGGCATCGGCCGCCTGTGCCGGACCCGCGGCCTGCTGTTCGTCGTCGACAGCACGCTGACGACGCCGGTGCTGTTCAAGGGTCGCAGCGTCGACGCGGGCCTGGTGGTGCACTCGCTCACGAAGGGCATCGGCGGCCACGGCAACGCGATGGGCGGCGCAGTGGTCGACACCGGCCTGTTCGACTGGGCCACGTTCGACAACATCCTGCCGTCCTACCGCAAGGGCCCCGCCGCCAGCTGGGGCCTGCTGCAGATCCGCAAGAAGGGCCTGCGCGACCTCGGCGCCACACTGCGGGCCGAAGATGCGCACCGCCTGGCCGTCGGTGCCGAGACGCTGGCGCTGCGCATCCCGCGCGTGTGCGACAACGCGCTGCAGATGGCGCTGTGGCTGCAGGCGCAGCCGGCGATCGCCCGCGTGCACTACCCCGGCCTGCCCGGCCACCCGCAGCACGAGCGCGCCACCGCGCTGTTTCGGGGCGGGTACGGCCCGCTGCTCAGCTTCGAGCTGCGCGAGGGCATCGACTGCTTCGCCTTCCTCGACGCGCTGCAGCTGGTCATCGTGTCGAGCCACCTGGCCGACAACCGCACGCTGGCCATTCCCGTGGCGCACACGATCTTCCACGAGATGGGTCCGGCACGGCGCGCCGAGATGGGCATCGCCGACGGGCTGATCCGGCTGTCGGTGGGCATCGAGGACATCGCCGACCTGGTCGACGACTTCACCCGCGCGCTGCAGGCCGTCGGCGGCTGAACCGCCGCCGGGCGGCCGTTCAGGACGCCAGCAGCTGGCGCAGCACGTAGGGCAGGATGCCGCCGTGCGCGTAGTAGTCCACCTCGATGGGCGTGTCGATGCGCAGGATCAGCGGCACGCGCTGGCGCTTGCCGTCGGCCCGGTGGATGGTCAGCGTCGCCTCGGACTGCGGCACGATCGGCGCGGGCCATTCGATGTCGATGGTCTCGTTGCCGGTCAGGCCCAGGCTGGCCCAGGTGACGCCGGCCTTGAACTGCAGCGGCAGCACGCCCATGCCCACCAGGTTGTTGCGGTGGATGCGCTCGAAGCTGCGCGCGACGACCGCCTTGATGCCCAGCAGGTAGGTGCCCTTGGCCGCCCAGTCGCGGCTGGAGCCGGTGCCATATTCCTCGCCCGCGAACACCACCGTGGGCGTGCCGCTGGCCTGGTAGGCCATCGCGGCATCGTAGATGGACACCGGGGTCGAGCTGTCGACCGGCACGTCGGCGTTGCCGGTGGCGCCCTGGTACAGCGTGTAGCCGCCTTCCACTCGGCCGCCGTCGGCGCGCGCCGGCAGCATCAGGTTCTTGATGCGCACGTTGGCGAAGGTGCCGCGCATCATCACCTCGTGGTGGCCGCGGCGCGAGCCGTAGGAATTGAAGTCGGCCGGCAGCACGCCGTTGGCCTGCAGGTACTTGCCCGCCGGCGAGTCGGTCTTGATCGAGCCGGCCGGCGAGATGTGGTCGGTGGTGATCGAGTCGCCGAACAGCGCCATGATGCGCGCGCCGCGGACCGCCGTGGGGGCCGGCTGCGGCTGCTGCGTGAAGCCGTCGAAGAACGGCGGCCGCGCGATGTAGGTGCTCTTCGGCCAGTCGTAGACCTGGCCGGTGACACCGGTGATCGCGCCCCACAGCTCGCCAGGATTGCTCTTGACCTGCGCGTAGTTGGCGCGGAACGCGTCGGCGTCCATCGCGAATTTCATCAGCGCGTGCACCTCGTCGCTGGTCGGCCAGATGTCGCCCAGCCAGACGTCGCGGCCGGCGGCGTTGCGCCCCACCGGCTGGGTCATCAGGTCGACCTTGACGTTGCCGGCGATCGCGTAGGCCAGCACCAGCGGCGGGCTGGCGAGGAAGTTGGCCTTCAGGTTCGGGTGGATGCGCGCCTCGAAGTTGCGGTTGCCCGACAGCACCGCCGCGGCCACCAGGTCGTTCTCGACGATGGCCTGGTTGATCTCGGGCGTGAGGTCGCCGGCGTTGCCGATGCAGGTGGTGCAGCCGTAGGCCGCCACGTTGAAGCCCAGCGCCTCCAGCGCCGGCAGCAGGCCGGCCTTCTCAAGGTATTCGGTGACGATGCGCGAGCCCGGCGCCAGCGAGGTCTTGACGTGCGGCTTGACCCGCAATCCGGCCGCGACCGCCTTCTTCGCGAGCAGGCCGGCGGCCAGCATCACGCTCGGGTTGCTGGTGTTGGTGCAGCTGGTGATGGCCGCGATCAGCACGTCGCCGTGGCCGATCTCGATGCCGCTGGCGGTGACCGCGCGCCGCGTGACCTGGTCGGGCGGCAGGTTGTAGCCGTTGGCGGCCGCGGGGGTGACCAGCAGCTCGTCGAACTTCGTCGCGAGCTTGCCGATCTCGATGCGATCCTGCGGACGCTTCGGACCGGCCAGGCTGGGCGCGACCGTGGACAGGTCCAGCGTGAGCGATTCGCTGAAGTCGATCGAGCCGCTGGCCGGCGTGCCGAACAGGCCCTGCGCCCGGTAGTAGGCCTCGAAGGCCTCGATCTCCTGCGCCGTGCGGCCGGTGCCGCGCAGGTATTCCACCGTCTTGTCGTCGACCGAGAAGAAGCCCATGGTGGCGCCGTACTCGGGCGCCATGTTGGCCAGCGTGGCGCGGTCGGGCACCGACAGCAGCGCGGTGCCGGCGCCGTAGAACTCGACGAACTTGCCCACCACCTTGGCCTTGCGCAGCATCTCGGTGACGGTCAGCACCAGGTCGGTGGCGGTCACGCCCTCGCGCAACCGGCCGGTGAACTCGAAGCCCACCACGTCGGGCGTGAGGAAGTACACCGGCTGGCCCAGCATCGCGGCCTCGGCCTCGATGCCGCCCACGCCCCAGCCGACCACGCCCAGGCCGTTGATCATGGTGGTGTGGCTGTCGGTGCCCACCAGCGTGTCGGGGTAGTAGACCGGCGGCTTGCCGTCCTCGTCGGCCTGCTTGTGCACGCCGCGCGCCAGGTACTCGAGGTTGACCTGGTGGACGATGCCGAATCCCGGCGGCACGACGCCGAAGGTGTCGAACGCCTGCATGCCCCACTTCATGAACTTGTAGCGCTCGTTGTTGCGCTGGAACTCGATCTTCATGTTGATGTCGAGCGAGTTCTTGTGGCCGAAGTCGTCGATCATCACGCTGTGGTCGACCACCAGGTCGACCGGCACCAGCGGCTCGATCGTCTTCGGGTTCTTGTCCTGGCGCGCGGCCTCGGTGCGCATCGCGGCCAGGTCGCACAGCAGCGGCACGCCGGTGAAGTCCTGCAGCACCACGCGGGCGACGACGAACGGGATCTCGTCGCTGCGCTCGCCGTTGGGTGCCCAGTGGGCCAGCTGGCGCACGTGCTCCGGCGTGACGCGGCGGCCGTCGCAGTGGCGCAGCACCGCCTCCAGCACGATGCGGATCGACACCGGCAACCGGGCGACCTGCGGGAACTCGACCGCGAGCGCGGGCAGCGAATGGAAGCGCCCGGTCGCGCCCGAGGGCATCGTGAAGGTCTGCAGGGTGTGCGCGAACGGCGCGATCGGGGCCAGGGCCATGGGTTCTCCTCGCGGTGGTGACGCCGCTGAAAACGAAATAGGCCATCTTGCCTCAGCCACGCGCGTTGCCTGATGACCCCGCCGCAGTGTCAGTCGTTTTTACTCGGGTTCGCGGCGCGCCTGCTCGACGGTCAGGCGTCGACCTTGCCGCGCCCCGCCTTGATGGCCGAGCGCACGCTCTTGCCTTCGAGGCGGCGCTGCTTCGAGCCGTAAGTGGGCTTGGTCGGGCGGCGCACGCGCGGCGGCTTCTCGACGGCGTCGACCAGCTCCTGCAGCCGCGCCAGCGCGTCCGCGCGGTTCATGTCCTGGCTGCGGTGCACCTGCGCCTTGATGACCACCACGCCCTCGTCGGTGATGCGGTGGTCGCGCAGGGCCAGCAAGCGCGCCTTCACCGGCTCGGGCAGCGAGGAGCGGTGGACGTCGAAGCGCAGGTGGACGGCCGAGGACACCTTGTTGACGTTCTGGCCGCCGGCGCCCTGGGCGCGGATCGCCGTGATCTCGACCTCGTCGGGCGCAATGGCGATGGGCATAGCGCGATTGTGCCCGGCCCGCGCGACCTCAGGGGCGCGCGGCCGCCCGCTCGCCGCGCCGGGGCGGGTGCACCACCGCGGCGCCGTCGGCCGCGCGCGCCCGCAGCTGACCACAACCGCCCTCGACGTCCTGGCCGGCCGACTGGCGCAGCTTGGTCAGCACGCCGCGCGACTGAAGCGTGCGCGCGATGGCGGCCGCCTTCCCGGGCGCGGGGCGCATGAAGCCCAGGCCTTCGTTGGTGTTGTACGGGATCATGTTCATCAGCGCGTACTTGCCCTTGAGCAGGCGCACGATGCCGTCGATCTCGTCGGCGCCGTCGTTGATGCCGTCCAGCAGCGTCCATTGGTACTGGATCGGGTAGCCGGTAGCGCGCGCGTAGCGCTCGCCCGCGTCGACCAGCTCGTCGGGCGACATGCGCGGCGCACGCGGCAGCAGCGCGCGCCGCAGCGCGTCCTTGGTGGAGTGCAGCGACAGCGCCAGCGCCGGCTTGACCGGCCCCCGCGGCAGGCGCTCGAAGACGCGCGGATCGCCGACGGTGGAGAACACGAGGTTCTTGTGGCCGATGCCGCCCGCGGTGCCCAGGAGATCGATCGCCTCCATCACGTTGTCGAGGTTGTGCGCGGGCTCGCCCATGCCCATGAACACCACCTTCCTGACCAGGCGCTGCGTGCGTGCGAGCGCCACCTGGGCGACGATCTCGGCGCTGCCGACCTGGCGCAGCAGGCCGTCGCGGCCCGTCATGCAGAAGACGCAGCCCACCGCGCAGCCGACCTGGGTCGACACGCACAGGCCGTCGCGCGGCAGCAGCACACTTTCCACCGTCTGGCCGTCGGCCAGGCCCACCAGCAGGCGTGCGGAGCCGTCCTCGGCGGGATGCTGCGAGCGCAGCGTGGCCAGGGCCGCGAGTTCGGCGACGAGCGCCGGCAAGGCGTTGCGCAAGGCCAGCGGCAGGAAGTCCTCGATGCGGCGCTTGCCGGCGTCCTGCGGCTGCGCGTTGACCCACTGGCGCAGCACGCGCGCCTCGTGGTCGGGCGCGGCGCCAAGGGCGCGCAGGCGGTGGCGGAGATCGAGGATCCGAAACAGCGCCCCCATGCTCCTCCCGTCGCTGCCCCCCGAGGGGGAGCTCGGTTCGGTTCGGGTGCGACCCTCGCTTCCCGAGAGCTCGGCTGGTTCGCTTCGCGTAGGTTGGTTCATCAGGGGCGGAAAATCGGTTGGCAGGAAGCAAGAGCCCGATTTTCCGCCATCCGCGCAATCCTCAGTGCGCGGGCCCGACCAGCGTCTTCTGCACCCAGCCGCTGACGTTGGACGAATCGACCTGCACGAAGCCGTTCTTCTGGTCGCCGCTGGCGATCAGCTCGTCGGTGCGGGTGAGGGTGGCCAGCACCTTGCTGTCCTTGGACGGGCCGGCATACACCTTGACATTGTTGATGCGTGCCATCAGCACCTCGCCGGCCTTCTGCGGCGCGCCGGCGCGGGTGGAGTTGGCGGCGTTGACGTCGCCCGACTCGCTGTGGGTCTTGATCAGCGACGGGTTGTCGCGGATCGTGCGGACGATGTTGTTCCAGTTGTCGAGCAGGCTGGCCGCGATCACCTTGCCTTCGGGCGTGTTGGTGTAGCCGCCGGCCGCGCCGAAGGCGGCGCCCGTCCAGCCCCAGCCGCCGATGTCGAAGTCGGTCTTGGTGGCCTTGCCCTCGGCCGCGGCCACCTGGATGCTGGAGCGCACGTCCGCGATGATGAGGCTGGTGGAGGCCTCCTTGAACTTCAGGCCGCCGGTCACGCCGCCCAGGCCGAAGCGGCTCAGCGCGCCGCCGATGAGCGCGCCGCCCACGCCGCCGGTGTTGTTGGCGGCGATCTGCACCGCCGGCGTCATCACGAAGTCGGCCGCCTGCATCTGGCCCTTGCCGATGTTGGATTCGCCGCGCAGCTCGCCGCCTTCGGCCAGCGAGCGCTCCTCGCGGATGTTCTGCATCGCCACGCCGCGCTCGACGACGTCGAAGCAGCCGGAATCCTGCACCATCATGCGGATCAGCTGCGCCGGCGAGCCGAGCTGGTAGGACGACAGGTAGCCCCAGCCGCCGTTGGGCTCGGCCACGGCCAGCACGCCCAGCTTGTGGCTGCACTTCTCGGGCGGCGGCGTCGGCGCGGCGGCGCACGCCCCGGCGACCAGCACCAGGGACAGCGCGGCGAGCTGCGGCGCGACGGGCGACTTGGGCGTTCTTGTCATGGGAAACAACTCCTCCAGTGGTTCGACACACCGGCGGTCAGCGCGCCGGGCTGCGGGAAATTGTGCCACCCTGCTCGTCTGTCCGGGCCCCCTCGAGAGAGGGACATCGCGGGGCTTGACGGATTGACGACTCGACAGGCGCGCCCTGGGGATTTCCCTCTCCCGGAGGCATATTCGCGGCCCGTGCCGCGGTGCCCGGCCGCCATCCGCTACCCTTGGGGCTTCGCTTCGCAACGGGAACCGCCGACCCGACTCCCATGCGCGCCCTGCTTTCCGACCCCGACCGCGTCCAGCGCTGGGCCATCGCCGTGGCCCTGGCGACGCTCGCCGCGGCACTGCAATGGTCGGTGCGGCCCTGGGTCGGCGGCAAGATCCCGTTCCTGTTCTTCCTGCCGGCCATCATCGCCGCGGCCGCGCGCAGCGGTCGCGCGGCCGGCCTCATGGTGACGGCCGTCGGCTTCGCCAGCGCGCTGGCCTGGCTGAAGCCGGCGGCGGGCGGCTGGGCGTTCGCGTCGGGCGACGACCTGTCGCTGGCGATCTATGCGGTCGCCGGCGTGCTGCTGGCCACCCTCGGCGGCCGGCTGCGCCTGACCAGCGTGCGCGCGTCCGCCGCGGAGCAGCGCCTGGTGCTGGCCGGCGAGGACACCGGCATCGGCATCTTCGACCTCGACCTGGCCACCCGCACCGCCTACCTGTCGCCCGCGCTGGCCCAGCTGTGCCACGTCGACGTGAAGGACGGCGCCGTGGCGCTCGACGACGTGATCGCGCGCATGCCGCCCGAAGTGGCGGCCGAGGCGCGCGCGGTGGTCACCGGCAAGCTCCGCGAGCGCGCGACCGGCTACGAGCGCGAAGTGCGGCTGAAGCTGCCCGACGGCCGCGAGCGCTGGCTGATGCTGCGCGTCCACATCGTGTGGGCCGGCGAGCGCGCGCTGCGCCTGCGCGGCGCCTGCATCGACATCACCGAGCGCCGCGCGATCGACGACCTGCTGGTGCGCACCCAGGCCGAACTGGGCCAGCAGGTGGCCGACCTGCACCGCCTGCACGAGCTCAGCAGCCGGCTGCTCGACACGCGCACCCTGTCGGAACAGCTGCAGATGATCCTGGTGGCGCTGGCCGACTTCCACGGCACCGGGCGCGGCGTGCTGACGCTGTTCGACACCGCCAGCGGCACGCTGGGCATCGAGGCCAGCGTGGGCTTCACGCCGGCGGCCGTCGCGCGCCTGATGCAGACCAGCGGCATCGACGGCGCCTGCGCCATCGCCTGCGCGCGCCGGGAACGCATCGTGATCGCCGACACCGGGTCCGAGGACGTCGACCCCGGCCTGCGCGCGCTGGCCGCCGACGAGGGGTTTCGCGCGGTGCACGCCACGCCGCTGATCGGCCTGGACGGCAGCGTGATCGGCGCGCTGTCGATCCATGTCGACCGGCCGCACACGCCCAGCGAACGCGAGATCACGCTGGCCGACATCTGCGCACGCAAGGCCGCCACCTTCATCGAGCGCGCCCGCGCGCAGGCCGCCTACCAGGAGTCCCAGGGCAGCTTCCAGGCGGTGCTCGACGCGTCGGCGGTGCCGTTCGTGGTGCTGTCGCCGATCCGCGAGGACGTCAGCGGCCGCGTGGTCGACTTCGAGTGGAGCTACGTCAACGCCGCCGCCGCCAAGGCATTGCGGCGCCCGGCCGAGGCGTTCGCGGGCAAGCGGGTGCAGGACGTGCTGCCGGCGCGCTGGGCCACCAGCGAGTCGTTCAAGCAATATGCGGCGGTGGTCGAATCCGACGAGACGCGCGAATTCGAGACCATGGTCCACTACGAGGGCCGCGAGGAGTGGTTCAGCTGCGTCGCCTCGCCGATGCGCGGCGCCGTCGCGCTCTGGTTCACCGACATCACGCGGCGCAAGAACGACGAGCGCCTGCTGCAGGAGGCCGACCGCCGCAAGGACGAGTTCCTGGCCACGCTGGCCCACGAGCTGCGCAACCCGCTCGCACCGATCCGCCAGGCCAGCGCGGTGTCGCGCCTGCCGCAGGCCACCGAGGCGCAGAAGCGCTGGAGCCACGACGTGATCGAGCGCCAGGTGCGCCACATGGCCCTGCTGCTGGACGACCTGCTCGACGTCTCGCGCATCACCCGCGGACGCCTGGTGCTGCGCCGAGGCGCCAACACGCTGGGCGAGATGATCGAGGCCGCCGTCGAGACCGCACGCCCGCTGATCGACGCGCGCCAGCACCTGCTCGAGGTGGTGCTGCCGCCGGCCACGGTGCTGATGCAGGCCGACCCGCTGCGCGTCTCGCAGATCGTCGCCAACCTGTTGACCAACGCCGCGAAGTACACCGAGGCGCAGGGCCGCATCCGCCTGGCGGCCGCGCTGGAGGGCGACGACGTGGTGATCGAGGTCGGCGACAACGGCATCGGCATCGCGCCCGAATCGATGCCCGCCGTGTTCGACATGTTCACGCAGCTGCGCGGCAGCGACGACCGCGCCGGCGGCCTGGGCATCGGCCTGGCGCTGACCAAGGGCCTGGTGGAACTGCACGGCGGCAGCATCGCCGTGCACAGCGAGGGCAGCGGCCGCGGCAGCGTGTTCACGGTGCGCCTGCCGCGCGGCGAGACGCCCGAGCGCGCCGCCAACGCGCACGACGAGGGCGTCCCGCGCGCCGGCGCGGCGCGCCGCATCCTCGTGGCCGACGACAACCGCGACGCCGCCGAGAGCCTGGCCGCGCTGCTCGAGCTCGAGGGCCACGAGGTCACTCTGGCCTACGACGGCGCCGCCGCCCTGCTCGCCTACGACCGCGTGCGCCCGCAGGTCTGCCTGCTCGACATCGGCATGCCGTACCGCACCGGCAACGAGGTGGCCGCCGCCATCCGCGCCCGCACCGACGGCCGCCAGCCCACGCTGGTGGCCATCACAGGCTGGGGCCAGGAGGCCGACCGCAGCCAGGCGCTGGCCGCCGGCTTCGACCACCACCTCACCAAGCCCGTCGACCCGGCCCAGCTCCTGCGGCTGATAGGCGAGGCGCGCAGCGGCGAGCTCGTGCGGGCGTGAAGCCCGCATGTCCATCCGGACAACAACAGAACAAATCAGCGACACGTCCGGCCCGTCCAATGGCCCTCGGCCGGCGCGTTCGCGCCCGGCCCCGCCAACGGACACCCCATGGACGACCACGACAAGGGCCTCGCCCACGACCTCGACACCCTCGGACGCCGCCGCGTGCCGTTGGGCGCCGCCAGCCTGGCCGCGACCACCCTGCTGACCGCCTGGGGCTGCGGCGACGACGATGCGGCCGGTTGCGCGATCCCCGCCTGGCACCGCGACCGCGACGGCCAGTACCCGACCTACGGCCTCACCGACCAGGACTCCCGGCGCGACGTGCAGGAGACCGTCGCCGACGGCTGCACGATGGCGCTGAAGGTGGGGCTCGCGGCTTGATCGGCGCGCCGCGCCGGGCGTGCCGCAGAATGCGCGCATGACAGGCCTGCAAGCATCCCGGGCGATCGCGCGCGTGAAGTCGTGGCTGGCGGACACGCTGTTCAAGCGGCTGTTCGCGCTGATGTGGCTGGTGCTGGTGGTCAGCCACATGGTCGCGTTCCTGGTCGTCACGCGCAACAACCCCGGCTTGGGCGGCCCGATGCCTACGTTTCCGTCGCTGCTGCCGCTGGGGCTGCCCCTGCCCCTGCCACTGGTGCGCCGCGCGGCCGCGCCAGCGGCCTCGGACGCCGCTCCGGCACAAGGCGTCGCGTCCGGGGCGGAGGCGCGCGGCGACGACACCGGTCCGCCCGGCTGGCCTGGCGGCCCCGGCGACACGGGCAGCAGCAACGGCATGCCCGGCCCCGGCGGCCCGGGCACGATGGGGATTCGTCCGAACGGCATGTCGGCCTCGATGGTCCTGCTGGACTACGCCATCCGCCTGCTGATCATCGGCCTGGCCGCCTGGCTGGGCGCGCGCTGGCTGTCGGCGCCGATGCGGCGCCTGCAGTCGGCCTCGCGCACGCTGGGCCAGTCGCTGGCGCGCAACGAGGCGCCCCCGCAGGTCGACGAACGCGCCGGCACGGTCGAAGTGCGCGAGGCAGCGCACGTGTTCAACGAGATGTCGCGCCAGCTCGCCGACCAGGTGCACTCGCGCGCGCTGCTGGTGGCGGCGATCTCGCACGACCTGCGCACGCCGTTGACGCGCATCCGCATGCGGCTGGAGGCCAGCGAGGGCGATCCGCTGACCGCGCGCTCGATCGCCGACATCCACGAGATGGACGACCTGATCGAATCCGCGCTCGAGGTGTTCCGCGGCGCGGGCGCCCAGGAGGAATCCAGCGCGACGACCGACGTGTACGCGCTGGTGCAGGCGATCATCGACGACCTGGCCGACCTCGGCCAGCCGGTGGGCGTGCGCGGCGAGCCGGCGCCGGCCCGGATTCAGGCCGGCGGCCTGCGCCGCGTCGTCGCCAACCTGGTCAACAACGCGCTGCGCTACGGCAAGCGCGCGGACGTCACCGTGCGGCCGCTGGGCGACACGGTGCGCATCGTCATCGAGGACGAGGGCCCCGGCATCCCCGAGGCGCAGCTCGACGCGGTGATGAAGCCGTTCTACCGCCTCGAGACCTCGCGCAACCGCCAGACCGGCGGCAGCGGCCTGGGCCTGTACATCGCCCGCGACCTGGTGGCGCGCCAGGGCGGCGTGCTCACGCTCGCCAACCGCGTCGAGGGCGGGCTGCGGGCGACGATCGACCTCAGGAAGGGTTGAGCGTGCCCGCCGGGGCCCGGGTGTCCTGGCGCACCTCGGCGTCGAAGATGTAGCCCTCGCCGCGGATCGTGCAGATCAGCTGCCCGCCGTCCGGCGCGGTCGCCAGCTTCTGGCGCAGCCGCGACACCGCGAGGTCGATCGCGCGGTCGGCCACCACCACGCCCGGGCCCCGGGTCGCGTCGAGCAGCTGGTCGCGCGAGAGCACCCGGCGCGGGCGCTCGACGAAGGCGCTGAGCAGCCGGTATTCCGCGCTCGACAGCGGCACCACCACCTGCTGCGGCGACAGCAGCTGGTGCTTGAGGCGGTCGAAGCGCCAGCCGGCGAACGCGACGCTGCCAGCGCCCGCGCGCTCGGCGCCCGGGGCGACGCGGCGCCGCAGCACCGCCTTGATGCGCGCCACGAGCTCGCGCGGCTCGAACGGCTTGGCGACGTAGTCGTCCGCGCCCAGCTCCAGGCCCAGCACGCGGCTGTGCGGGTCGCCCTGGGCGGTGAGCATGATCACGGGCAGGCCCGCGGTCTCGGGGCGCTGGCGCAGCGCCGCGCAGATCGCCAGGCCGTCGCCATCGGGCAGCATCACGTCCAGCACCACGACGTCGACGCCGCCTTGCGCCAGCCGCGAGCGCATCTGCGCGGCGCTCGCCGCGGCCACCGCGTCCAGGCCGAAGCGGCGCAGGTAGTCGCAGACCGATTGCAGGAGTTCGGGGTCGTCGTCGACGACGAGGCAGCGGGTGATGGTCATGGGGAGCGCCCGGCGCGCGCCAGCGGCGGCCGCGCGTCTCGTTGATCCGCCTGCAAAGGTAACACGGCACCCGGCACCGGCCACGGGAGAACGCCGCCGGCCGTGCGGCGGGCGGCTCGACGCTCAGATGCGTCCGGTCAGCAGCAGGATCAGCAGCACGATGACCAGCAGGCCGAACACGCCGCTGGGCGCGTAGCCCCAGCTGCGGCTGTGCGGCCACGTCGGCAGGGCGCCGAGCAGCATCAGGACGAGAACGATCAGAAGAATGGTGCCAAGCATGGAATGCTCCTCAGGGGTGGTGTGGCCGGACGGGGGCCGGGCGTACCGCGGAGCATGGGCAATCCACGGGCCAGGGCATCCGGGCGTCCCGGCGCAGCCTTTCCCTGCCGCCAATGGAAACGGGCCCCGCGGGGCCCGTCGTCATCGGCGTGGAGCGGGGTCAGGCCTTCTTGGCCCAGGCGCTGCACCAGCCCTTGGCGGCCACCGACTTGCCGGCGTACAGCGGGCACGGGCCCGACGCCGCGCCGGCCTTGCCCTGGTACAGCGCGCAGTTGTCGCAGGCCTGGCCGGCCGCATATTTCGGGAATTTCGCCTTGTCGGCCTTGGTCGCGTCCGCGGTGTAGCCGAGCGCGGCGGCCTGCGGATCCTTGGGGTCGACCAGGGGCGCGGGCGCCTGGGCGCGCGCCAGCGTGGCGACGCCGAGCACGGGAACCAGCGAGATGAAACGGCGACGTGAGGTCATGGGGAGCCTTTGAGCGAAGGGGTGGACGGGTGCGCGCGATTGTGCGCCCGCCACCGCCCGCCCCGCGGCATCTCGACTCGCGCACTCGGGTTCAGGTGTGGCGGATATGCCGCTGTCGGGTGCACCGTGACGCTCGACAGCGGGGAATTCCCCCGGAATGGCGATCGCCGCCCGCCGCCAGCCATGATTGAATAGAGGATAGTCTGCGGGGCATGGAGGCCGCCGCGGAGACAGGCCGTGCACACCATGCGCCAGGGACGGCCCCACGACACCAACATCTCATCGAAGAGACGCTGACATGACACCGACGAAACGCTTCCTCCGCCACCCGCTGGCCGCCGCCCTGCCGCTGGCACTGATGCTGCCGGGCTGCGCCACCGACCCGCACACCGGCGCCCAGTCGATCGCCGGCATCAAGGTCAGCGACGACCCCTGCGCCAAGACGGCCACCGTGGTCGGCGGGGTGCTGGGTGCGGTCGCCGGCGCGGTCGTCACGTCGCAGTTCACCAAGTCCACCGACGCCCGCGTGCTGGGCGGCGTGGCCGGCGGCGGCATCGGCGCGGCCATCGGCTACAACATGGACCAACGCCGCTGCGCGCTGTTCGCCATCGCCAAGGAGCACAACGCCGAGATGAACGTCGCCTCGGTCATCGTGCCCAAGGGCGACCTGCCGGCGGCCGGCGCCGTGGCCGCCACCACCACGTCGCCGGCCTCGGCCACGCCGTTCACCGCGGGCAGCGACACCGCCACGGCGGGCCTGTCGGTCACGCTGCGCGACACCGGCAAGCAGTTCGCGTCGGGCTCCGACAAGCTCACGCCCGAGGCCGAGGCGCTGTTCCGCGAGGTCGCCGAGCAGTATTCGTACACGAAGCAGCAGGCCAAGATCACCGCCACGTCCACCGACGACGAGAAGGCCGCCGTCGAGACGCTCAAGACCAAGCGCATCCTGCTGGTGGGCCACACCGACGACACCGGCAACTCCGCCGACAACGCCAACCTGTCCGAGCGCCGCGCCGCCGCCGTCGCCCGCGTGTTCCAGGGCCAGGGCGTGGCCACGGCCAACCTGTACTTCCAGGGCGCCGGCGAAACGCTGCCGGTGGCCGACAACCACACCGAGGCCGGCCGCGCCGCCAATCGCCGCGTCGAGATCGTCGACCTGACCGACGACGTCGCCTTCCACAAGTTCCTCGCCACGCGCCGCCAGACGCTGCAGTACTACCGCGCCAGCGACGTCGCGCTGCCCGAGGTCGCCGCCACGTCGCCTGCGCAGGCCAAGGGCAAGAAGGCCCCCAAGGCCAACACCGGTTTCGTCGACTTCGGCGGCGTACCCGCCGCCACGCTCACCGCCTCGCCCGACTTCGCGGCCGGCACCGTGGGCGCCACGGCCGCCGGCGTCAACGCCGGTCGCCCGATCGTGCCAACCTGCAACGCCGACCGCCCGCGCGTGGCCAACGGCGTCAAGTCGCTCGCCACGCAGAAGGACCTGCCGATGAGCGACTACGTGCCGGGCCTGTACAACACCTCGTGGTCCGACACCGTCAACGGCAACCTGATCGGCCTGACCAACGTCGACGTGCCGCGCGACGGCGGCGCCGCCGCCGGCAAGCCCACGCTGTTCATCTGGAAGAACTACAACGCCAAGAAGAAGATGCCGCCGGCCGACTTCCAGGCCAGCCCCGACGTCAACGTCTATCGCGGCAGCAACGCGATCCTGTACCGCGTCTTCGTGGGCGGCCCGATGAAGTGCATGGACGTGCTGTTCCCCTACACCGACACCGGCGAATCGCGCAGCTCGAGCCTGTTCTACGACCGCCAGTCCTCGCTGTACGTCAGCTCGTTCGAACTGAAGTCGCTGAGCGGCGGCACGCAGTGAGCGCGCGGCGCGCGCGCTGATCGGCCTCGCCCGCGCGCGCGCCGGGGCCGGCCCGACGGCGGGCGCCGAACTTGCCCTGCGGTCGGGCTAGACTCCAGCGCAACGATGCCCGCCACCGACCCCGCCTCCGACACCCCCGCCCGGTCCGCGCTTGCGGCCGGCCTGTGGCGTTGCCGCGGTTGCGCCGCGGTGTGCGCGCCGCCGCCCCAGGCGCTCGCGCTCGGGCGCACGCGCTGCCCGCGCTGCGACGCCGTCGTCCACCCGCGCAAGCCCGATGCGATCGCGCGCAGCTGGGCCTTCCTGCTGGCAGCCACCGCGCTGTACCTGCCGGCCAACCTGCTGCCGGTGACCACGACCGCGTCCATCGGCGGCCGCCAGGCCGACACCATCTTCAGCGGCATCGTCTACCTCTGGAAGGACGGCTCCTGGGCGCTGGCGGCGATCGTGTTCATCGCCAGCATCGTGGTGCCGGTGACCAAGCTGCTGCTGATGTCGCTGCTGCTGATCTCGCTGCAGCGCCAGGACCACCGCTGGGCCCGGCTCCGCCTGACCGCCTACCGCGTGCTCGAGCTGATCGGCCGCTGGTCGATGCTCGACATCTTCGTCGTCACCATGCTGGCCGCCCTGGTGCAGGTGGAAAGCCTGGCCGAACTGCGGCCCGGCCCCGGCGCGATGGCCTTCGGCGCGGTGGTCGTCCTGACCATGCTGGCCACGCTCAGCTTCGACCCGCGGTTGCTGTTCGACCAGCCGGACGACGTGCCCGCGCCGCTGCCGCCCGCCCTGCCCGAACCTGCCGGAGACGCGCCTTGAGTGCCCCACCCGACGACCCGCACGACGACGTCCCGACCGCTCCGCCGGCCCCCGCGACGCCGCCGCCCGACCTGCCCCGGCCCGTGATCGCGCGCCGTGCGCACTACTCGCTGTGGCTGGTGTGGCTGGTGCCGCTGCTCGCCGTCCTCATCGGCGTGAGCCTGGGCGCGCGCGCCATCCTCAACCGTGGACCCACGATCACCATCTACTTCCACAACGCCGAAGGCATCGAGGCCAACAAGACGCACATCAAGTACAAGGACGTCGACGTGGGCATCGTGCGCGGGGTCAAGCTGACCAAGGATCACCGCGAGGTCGAGGTCACCGCGGAGATGCGCGGCAACTCGGGCATCGAGAACCTGCTGGTCACCGACACCCGCTTCTGGGTCGTGCGCCCGCGCATCGGCGCAGCCGGCGTCAGCGGCCTGGGCACCCTGCTCTCGGGCGCCTACATCGGCATGGACGCCGGGCGCAACGCCACCGAGAAGAGCGAGTTCGAGGGCCTGGACGTGCAGCCCGCCATCACCGCCGACGTGCCCGGCCGCGAGTTCACGCTGATCGCCGACGACCTGGGCTCGCTGGACATCGGCTCGCCGATCTACCTGCGCCGCGTGCCGGTGGGCCAGGTGCTGGCCTACACGATGATGCCGGACGGCCGCCACATCCGCTTCACCATCTTCGTGACCGCGCCCTACGACCGCTTCGTCAGCGCGCACAGCCGCTTCTGGCATGCCAGCGGCATCGACGTCGACCTTGGCGCGCAGGGGCTGCACGTGCAGACGCAGTCGGCCGTCAGCGTGCTGGCCGGCGGCATCGCGTTCCAGGACCTGCCCGATCCCGATGCCGCGCCGACGGTCACGCCGGTGGAGGCGCCGGAGCGCGCCGCGTTCACGCTCTACGCGCAGCAGTCCGACGCGCTGAAGCTGCCCGACTCGCAGGGCTTCGACTACCGGCTGCTGTTCGCGAGCTCGGTGCGCGGCCTGGCGGTGGGTGCGCCGGTGGAATACCGCGGCCTGCCCATCGGCGAGGTCACCCGCATCGCCGTCGACGGCAGCGGCGGCGAGGCCAATCCCGAGCCGATGATCGCCGTCGACGTGCGCGTCTATCCGCGCCGGCTGCCCACCATCAACCGGGCGGACCACGAGGACATGACACGCGACGACCAGCGCAAGCGCATGGACCCGATGGTGCGGCGCGGCTTCCGCGCGCAGCTGCGCAGCGGCAGCCTGCTCACCGGCCAGCTGTACGTGGCGCTCGACTTCATCAAGGACGTGCCCGCCGCCCACGTCGACTGGACGACGAAGCCGCCGACGATGCCCACCGCGCCGACCAGCCTCGACAGCCTGCAGGACTCGCTGGCCTCGATCGCCAGGAAGCTCGACACCGTCCCATACGACCAGCTCGCGGCCGACCTGCACAAGGACCTGGTCGATCTCGACGCCAGCCTGAAGGGCGTCGACCAGTTGGTGCAGCACCTGGACACCGGCGTGGTGCCTGAGGCCCAGAAGACGCTGGCCGACGCGCGCAAGGCGGTCGACGACCTGCGCAAGACGCTGGGCACCGTCGACCAGACGGTGGGGCCGCAGGCCACCAACGCGCTCAACGAGATCACCCGGGCCGCCGCGTCGCTGCGCGGGCTGGCCGACTACCTGGAGCGCCACCCGGAGTCGCTGCTCAAGGGCAAGCCCGAGGACCCGAAATGACGCGCCGAACCCTGACCCTGCTCGCGCTCGCGGCCGCCGTCGCCGCCTGCGCCACGCCGCCCGACCACTTCCACACGCTGCGCCCCGCCGCGGCGTCGGCCCCCGCCGCCGCGCGCGAGGCCGCGCGCCTGCTGGCCATCGGCCCGGTGACGGTGCCCGACGCGCTCGGCCGCGACGCGTGGGTGATCCGCACCGGCGCGACCGGCGCGATGGTCTACGACCACCAGCTGTGGACGCAGGGCCTGGGCGCCGACGTCGCGCAGGCGCTGGTGGACTACCTCAACCGCGGCCCGCTGGCGGACGGCCTGTGGGCCGACGCCGGCCCCACCGGCTCGGGCAGCGGCGCCGACCTCGACCGCCAGCCGCCGCTGCGCCTGCGCGTGCAGGTGCTGCGTTTCGATTCGATGCTCGCGCCCGGCCCGGCGGTCAGCGACCAGCTGCGCTGGACGATCGAGTGCCTGCCGGCCGACGCCGTGGCGGGCCAGGTCGACGCCGGCCGCTACCGCGTCGTGCACAGCGCCGTGCGGGAGGTCGCGGGTCCGGCGCCGGCGGCCGATGCGGGTGTCGAGGCGTCGCAGCAGCGCTTCGACCGCGTCGCCCGCGCCCATTCCGACACGCTGCGCCTGGTGGCCGAGGACGTGGCCGCGGCCTTGCGCGCGACGGCGGCCGAACGCGCGCACGACTGCGCGGCGAGCCGCTGACATGTTCGAGCGCTTCAGGCGCGCCCGCGCCGGCAACGGCTCCGTCCGCCACCTGGCGCAGACGGTGCTGGACGACGGCGTCGACGCGCTGGCGCCGCGCATCCCGGTGGCCACGCTGCGCGACGACCTGATCGCCTGCGAGGAATGCGACGCCCTGCACCGACGCTCCGCCGTCGACGGCATGGGCGAGGTCAGCGACGACATCGTTCCGGCGGGCCGCCACTACGAATGCCGGCGCTGCGGCGCCACGCTGGGCCTGGCGCGCCACGCCACCTTCGACCTGCCGCTCGCCCTGGCGCTGGCCGGCCTCGTGGCGCTGGCGATCGCCCACCTGAACGACATCCTGCTGATCGACATCCAGGGCCAGGTGCGCAGCACCACGCTATGGGGCGCGGCCTGGACGCTGTACGACGAGGGCGCCTGGTTCATGTGCGGCCTGGTCCTGTTCACGACGCTGCTGAACCCGCTCGTGGAAATGGCCGCCGTCTGCTACGTGCTGCTGCCGCTGCGCTCGGGCCAGCACCCCCCCGGCTTCGACGTCGTGCTGCGCGCCATGCAGGCGGTGCGGCCGTGGGTGATGGTGGAGGTATTCATGCTGGGCGTGCTGGTGGCCTTCGTCAAGCTCAACGGCCTGGCCAGCGTGCTCGCCGGCCCTGGCCTGTGGGCGTTCGGCGCGGTGATGATCCTGGCCGCGGCGATGGCCTCGGCGTTCGACCACGAGCACGTGTGGGCGTCGACGGCGCGGCTGCGGGCGCTCGCCCACCGGCCGGGGTGACGACCGCTCAGGCGACGCGGTAGGCGCCCAGCCCGGCATGCCGCGTCAGCCACCGGTAGGTGGTCGTGAAGCCCGGCCAGTTGACCGTGTGGCGGCCCTGGGCGTCGACGTACCAGCTGGTGCAGCCGGCGAACACCGTGTGCTGCGCGCGCGCCTGCAGGCGGGCGTTGTAGCGCTCGAACGGCGGCGTGCTGACCTCGATGGTCGTGCCGCGCTCGTCGCGCAGCCTGCGCAGGCAGCGCAGCACGTGGGCCACCTGGCTCTCCAGCATGAACACGATGGAGTTGTGGCCCAGGTTGGTGTTGGGTCCGTAGAGCATGAAGAAGTTCGGGAAGCCCGGCACGGCGATGCCCAGCCAGGCCTGCGCGCCGCCGGCCCAGGCGTCGTTGAGCCGGAGGCCGCCACGGCCGCGGATCTCCATCGGCGCCAGGAACTCGCTCGCCGCGAAGCCGGTGCCCAGCACGATCGCGTCGGCTGCGATCTCGCGCCCGCCCGCCACGCGCACGCCCGCGGGCGTGACCGCCTCGATGGCGTCGGTGACCAGCTCGACGTTGGGCCGCGAGAACGTGGGCAGCCAGTCGTTGGAGATCAGGATGCGCTTGCAGCCGATCGGGTCGCGCGGGGTCAGGCGCTCGCGCAGCGCGGCATCGGCCACCTGGCGCCGCAGCAGCCGGCGCGCGGGCAGCCCGCCGACCAGGGCCATCGTCCAGCGCAGCCGCGTGAAGCCGATGCCGCGCAAGTCGTGGGTGGCGTAGATCCACGCGCGATGCGCCGCCATCAGCCACGGCCAGCGCGCGAAGCGGCGCCGCTCGCGCGCCGTGTACGGCCGGTCGGGGCGCGGCAGGATGTACGAGGGGGTGCGCTGGAACACGGTGAGCTGCGCGGCCTCGCGCGCGACCTGGGGCACGAACTGGATGGCCGACGCGCCGGTGCCGATGACCGCGACGCGCAGTCCCGTCAGCGCGATGTCGTGGCGCCAGTTCGCGGAATGGAACATCGGGCCGCGGAAGGTGTCGAGGCCGGCCACGGCCGGCAGCGCCGGCCGGCTCAGCAGGCCCACCGCGCTCACCAGCGCGCGCGCATGACCCGCCTGCGCGCCCCCCTGGGCGTCGCGCCACTCGACGCGCCACAGCGATGTCGCCTCGTCGAACGTGGCCCCCGTCACCTCGCAGCCGAAGCGGATCCTGTCGCGCACGCCGTACTTGTCGGCGCAGTGGCGCAGGTAGGCCAGGATCTCGGCCTGCGGCGAGAAGGTGCGCGACCAGTGCGGGTTGGGCTCGAACGAGAACGAGTACAGGTGCGAGGGCACGTCGCACGCCGCGCCGGGATAGGTGTTCTCGCGCCAGACGCCGCCGACGTCGGCGGCCTTCTCCAGCAACAGCACGTCGTGCTCGCCGGCGCGGCCCAGCTCGATGGCCATGCCCAGGCCGCCGAAGCCGGTGCCGATGATCAGCACGGCCCAGGGTTTCGTCGCGCTGCCGCGGTCGTGTTCTTCCATGCCGCCACTGTAGGCGGGCATCACCCCCGGCGCGACATGGATATCCCGCGGACTGCCGCGAAACGTCCTCAGCGCGACGCCTGGCCCGCGATCTCCGCCAGCAGGCTGTAGGAGCGCCGGCGCGCGGTGGCGTCGAAGATCGCCGAGACCACCATCAGCTCGTCGGCGCCGCTGTAGGCGACGAAGCGTTCGAGCCCGCTGCGCACCGTCTCGGGCGAGCCGACGATGGAGCAGGCGAGCATGCTCTCGGCCATCTGCTTTTCGGCTGGCGACCAGTAGGTGTCGATGTCGGCGATCGGCGGCTGCTGCAGGCCGGGGCGGCCGCGGCGCAGGTTGGCGAACGACTGCTGGTGCGACGTGAACAGGCGCCTCGCCTCGGCGTCGGTGTCGGCCACCACCACGTTGACGCCGGCCGCCGCGTACGGGGACTGCAGCTGCGGCGACGGCTTGAACAGCTCCCGGTACAGGGCCATCGCCTGCGTCAGCGCCTCGGGCGCGAAGTGCGAGGCGAACGCGTAGGGCAGGCCCAGCGCCGCGGCCAGCTGCGCGCCATAGGTGCTCGAGCCGAGGATCCACAGCGGCACCTCCAGCCCCGCGCCCGGCACGGCCTGCACGGTCTGGCCGGGGCGCACCGGCGCGAACAGGGCCTGCAGTTCCTGCACGTCCTCGGGAAAGGTCTCGGCCGCCCGCGGGTCGCGCCGCAGGGCGCGCGCCGTCGTCTGGTCGGTGCCGGGCGCCCGGCCGAGGCCGCAGTCGATGCGGCCCGGGTACAGCGACGCCAGCGTGCCGAACTGCTCGGCGATCACCAGCGGCGAATGGTTGGGCAGCATGATGCCGCCCGAGCCGACGCGAATGGCGGACGTGCCCTGCGCCAGGAAGCCGATGACCACCGAGGTCGCCGCGCTGGCGATGCCCGTCATGTTGTGGTGCTCCGCCACCCAGTAGCGCGTGTAGCCCAGCCGCTCGGCGTGCTGCGCGAGCGCCAGGCTGTTGCGCAGCGCGTCGCCCGGCGTCGAGCCCTGCTGCACGGGCACGAGGTCGAGGATGGACAGCGGCGGGAACTTCGGGGACGAGATCGAGGGCATGGGGAAGGCAGGAACAGGGAACGGGAGACCCGACCTTACGCCGGAACGCGAAACCGAGCGGCCCGCAGGGCCGCCCGCGGGCCGGGGGCCATCAAGTGTTCCAGCCCCCACCCAGGGCACGGATCAGGCCGACGGTGGCCTGGTACTGGGCGGCGCGGACCTGCACCGCCACGCGGCGGTTGGCGAGTTCGCTGCGGCGGGCGTCGAGCAGCTCCAGCTGGCTCACGAGGCCGTTGCGGTAGCGCGCATCCGACAGCACGGTGGCGCGCGTCGAGGCGTCGACCGCCACCTTCTGCGCGCCGGCCTGGTCGGCCAGCAGGCGCAGCGAGGCGAGCTGGTCCTCGACGTCGCGGAACGCGCCCAGCACCTGCTCGCGGTAGGTCGCGGCGGCGATGTCCCATTGCGCGTTGGCGGTCTGCACGCCGGCCGCGCGGCGGCCGCCGTCGAACACCGGCAGCGACAGCAGCGCGCCGATGCCCCAGGCCCGCGCCGACCACTTGAACAGGTCGCCCAGGTCGGTGGAGGCAACGCCGCCGTTGGCGGTCAGCGCGACGTCCGGGAACCAGGCCAGGCGCGCGACGCCGGCGCGCGCCTCGGCGGCCTGCATCGCGAGCTGGGCGGACGCGACGTCCGGGCGACGCGCCAGCACCGTGCTCGGGACGCCCGCGGGCACGCCGGGCAGTGCGCCGGACCATTCGGCGGGTGCGAGCGTGAACTGCGTCGGCAACTCGCCCAGCAGCACCGCCAGCGCGTGCTCGTGCAGCGCGCGTTCGCGATCGAGCGCCAGCGCCTGCGAGCTGGTCGCGGCGACCTCGGCCTGCACCCGTGCGAGGTCGAGCTCGGCGACGTCGCCGGCCTGGTACCGGCGCTCGGTCAGGCGCAGCGTGTCCGCGTAGGCGGCCACCGTCTGGCGCACGATCTCGCGCTCGGCATCGAGCGCGCGCAGCCCGAAGTAGGCCTGGGCCACGTCGGACTGCACCACCAGGCGCGCACTCTGCAGCGCCGCCTCGCGCGACTGCGCGTCGAGCGCCGCGGCGTTGCGGGTCTGGCCCAGCTTGCCGAAGAAGTCGGGCTCCCACGAGGCCGAGAGGCCCGCGTTGCCGAGGTTGGCGGCCTGGCCGGGCGCCGCGCCGAAGCCCGGGGTGATGGTGGCGCGCGAGGCACCCAGCTGCGCGTCCACCTGCGGCAGCAGCCCGGCCTGCGCGTCGCGCAACAGCGCGCGCGCCGCCGCCACGCGCGCGGCGGCCCGCTGCAGGTCGGTGTTGCGCGCCGCCGCGCGCGCGACGAGGTCGTCCAGCTGCGGATCGGCGAACACCGTCCACCAGGCGCCGCGCGGCTGCGCCTCGGCCGGGCCGACGTTGGCGAAGCGTGCGCCGCCGTCTTCCTTGAACGCGGCCGGCGCCGCCGGGACGGTGGTCGGCGTGAAGGGGGCGCCGGCGCAGCCGGCCAGCACGAGCGCGGCCACCAGCGGGAGCAGCGAAGTCTTGAGCAATCGGGTCATGGTCGTTTCCTTTGCGACGTGGCGCGGGCCGAGGCCGCGCGCCGCGGTTCGTCATTCGTCTCGATGGCGCGGCGCAGCCAGCACCGGCTGCACGCCGAAGCCGCCGGCGCCGTGGCCCACGTTCACCCCCGGCGCCTCGACGTCGTGCGGGATCTCGCCGTGCTGCTTGAGCGGCCGGTTGCCGGCGAGCGCGCGCAGCATCACGTAGAAGACCGGCGTCAGGAACAGGCCGAACGCGGTCACGCCGATCATCCCGAAGAACACCGCCACGCCCATCGCGTGACGCATCTCCGAGCCGGCGCCGGTGGACAGCACCAGCGGCAGCACGCCCATCACGAACGCCATCGACGTCATCAGGATCGGGCGCAGCCGCAGGCGGCTGGCCTCGACCGCGGCGCGCAGCGGCGTGCGGCCGGCGAACTCCAGCTCGCGCGCGAACTCCACGATCAGGATCGCGTTCTTCGCGCTCAGCCCCACCAGCACCATCAGCCCGATCTGCGTGAAGACGTTGTCGTCCCCGTGCGTGAGCCACACGCCGGTCATCGCGGCGAGCAGGCCCATCGGCACGATCAGCAGGATGGCCAGCGGCAGCGTCAGGCTCTCGTACTGCGCCGCGAGCACGAGGAATACCAGCAGGATGGCGATCGGGAAGATCAGCGTCGCGGAGTTGCCGGCCAGGATCTCCTGGTAGGTCAGGTCGGTCCACTCGTAGGTGACGCCCGGGGGCAGCGTCTCCTTGGCGATGCGCGCGATGGCGTCCTTGGCCTGGCCCGACGAGTAGCCGGGGGCCGGGCCGCCGTTGACGTCGGCGGCGAGGAAGCCGTTGTAGCGCATCGCGCGTTCGGGGCCGAACGTGGGCGTGACCTTCATCAGCGCCGACAGCGGCACCATCTCCCCGGTGGTCGAACGCACCTTGAGCAGGCCGATGTCCTCGGCACGCGCCCGGTAGGCGGCGTCCGCCTGCACCCGCACCGAGTACGTGCGGCCGAACTTGTTGAAGTCGTTCGCGTACAGGCTGCCGAGATAGATCTGCATCGTGTCGAAGATGTCGGTCACCGGCACGCCCAGCTGCTGCGCCTTGGTCCGGTCGATGTCGGCGTACAGCTGCGGCACGTTGACCTGGAAGCTCGAGTACAGCCCGGCGAGTTCCGGGGCGGCGTAGGCCTTGCCCATGAAGGCCTTCAGCGCGGCGTCCATGCCGGCGATGCCCACCGAGCCGCGGTCCTCCAGCTCCAGCTTGAAGCCGCCGGTCGTGCCGATGCCGGCCACCGGCGGCGGCGGGAACATGACGACGAAAGCCTCCTGGATCGCGCCGAATTGCTGGTTCAGCTGCTGGGCGATCGCCCCAGCGCTCAGCGCGGCGCCCTTGCGCTTGTCGAAGTCCTGCAGCGTCACGAAGACGATGCCCGAGTTGGCGCTGTTGGTGAAACCGTTGATCGACAGGCCCGGGAACGCCACCGCATGCTCGACGCCCGGCTGCTTGAGCGTGATCTCGCCCATGCGGCGGATCACAGCCTCCGTGCGATCCAGCGTCGCGCCATCGGGCAGCTGCGCGAAGCCGATCAGGTACTGCTTGTCCTGCGGCGGCACGAAGCCGTTGGGCACCGCCTTGAACAGGCCCAGCGTCAGTGCGGCCAGCGCGAGGTAGACGGCGATCATGATCGTCTTCTTCGAGATCGCCTTGGTCACGCCGCCGCTGTAGCGCTCGGCGCCGCGATGGAACACGCGGTTGAACGCGGCGAAGAAGCGGCCCAGCACCTTGTCCATGGCGCGGGTCAGCGCGTCCCTGGGTTCGTCATGCCCCTTGAGCAGCAAGGCCGCCAGCGCGGGCGACAGCGTCAGCGAATTGACGGCCGAGATCACCGTGGACATCGCGATGGTCAGCGCGAACTGCTTGTAGAACTGGCCGGTCAGGCCGGTGATGAAGGCCAGCGGCACGAACACGGCGACCAGCACGAGCGCGATCGCGATGATCGGACCCGAGACCTCGCGCATCGCGCGGTACGTGGCCTCGCGCGGCGAGAGGCCGCTCGCGATGTTGCGCTCCACGTTCTCCACCACCACGATGGCGTCGTCGACGACGATGCCGATGGCCAGCACCAGCCCGAACAGGCTCAGCGCATTGATGGAGAAGCCGAACAGGCTCATGATGGCGAAGGTGCCCACCACCGCCACCGGCACCGCCAGCAGCGGGATGATGGACGCCCGCCAGGTCTGCAGGAACAGGATCACCACCAGCACCACCAGGGCGATGGCCTCCAGCAGCGTGTGCACCACCGACTCGATGGAGGCGCGCACGAACTGCGTCGGGTCGTAGACGATCTCGTACTTCACGCCCTCGGGCATGGCCTTCTGCAGCTCGGCCATCTCGGCGCGCACGCCGTTGGAGATGGCGATCGCGTTGGAGCCGGGGGCGGCGAAGATCGGGATCGCGACCGCGTCCTTGTTGTCCAGCAGCGAACGCAGCGAGTAGTCGGCCGCGCCGAGCTCGATCCGGGCCACGTCGCGCAGGCGCGTCACCGCACCGTCGGCGCCGGCCTTGACGATGATGTCGCCGAACTCCTCCTCGTTCTGCAGCCGCCCCTGGGCGTTGACCGACAGCTGCACGTCGATGCCGCGCAGGTTGGGCGACGCGCCGACGATGCCGGCCGCGGCCTGCACGTTCTGGCCGCGGATCGCGGCGACCACGTCGCTGGGCGACAGGCCGCGGTTGGCCACCTTCTGCGGGTCCAGCCAGACGCGCATCGAGTAGTCGCCCGAGCCGAACAGCTGCACGTCGCCGACGCCCGGTACGCGGGCGAGGCGATCCTTGACGTTGAGCACCGCGTAGTTGCGCAGGTAGGTCATGTCGTAGCGGCCGGTGGGCGACAGCAGGTGCACCACCATCGTCAGGTCGGGCGAGCTCTTGATGGTGGTGATGCCCAGCCGCTTCACCTCCTCGGGCAGCCGCGCCTCGGCCTGCGCGACGCGGTTCTGCACCAGCTGCTGCGCCTTGTCGGGGTCGGTACCGAGCTTGAAGGTGACGGTCAGCGTCATCAGGCCGTCGGTCGTCGCCTGGCTGCCCATGTAGAGCATGCCCTCGACGCCGTTGATCGATTCCTCCAGCGGCGTGGCCACCGTCTCGGCGATCACCTGCGGGTTGGCCCCCGGGTAGTTGGCGCGCACCACCACCGAAGGCGGCACGACGTCGGGGTATTCGGACACGGGCAGGCCGCGCACGGCGATCAGGCCGCCGAGGAAGATCAGCAGCGACAGCACGCCGGCGAAGATCGGCCGGTCGATGAAGAATTTGGAGAGATTCACGTGGGGCTCCCGGGAGTCGTGGGAATGGCGCGGCCCGGCGCCGTGGCTGGCACGGGCCGCTTGCGTGTTCTGTGGGGGATCAGTTCCTGGCGTCGTCGGTGGCTTTCATCGCCACCATCTGCGGGGCGACCAGCGCACCGGGCCGCACGCGCTGCAGGCCGTTGACCACCACGCGCTCGTTGGGCTTCAGGCCCGCGGTGACGATGCGCAGACCGTCGACGTTGGCGCCGAGGCTCACCTCGCGCCAGGCCACCTTGTCGTCGGCGCCCACCACCATCACGAACTTCTTGTTCTGGTCGGTGCCGACGGCGCGTTCGTTGATCAGCAGCGCCGGGTCGGCCTTGACCTGGCCCATGCGCAGGTGCGCGAACTGGCCGGGCATCAGGGTCCCGTCGGCGTTGTCGAACACCGCGCGCACGCGCACCGTGCCGCTGCGCGCGTCGACCTGGTTGTCCACCAGCTGCAGGTGGCCGGCGATCGGCGTGGCGGTGTCGGCCGAGGTGCCCATCTGCACCGGGATCTTCTCGATCTGCGCGCGTGCGCTGGCGCCCGCGGGCAGGTCGCGCAGCGCGCGCGCGACCACCTGCTCGTCGGCGTCGAAGCTCGCGTAGATCGGGCTGACCGACACCAGCGTCGTCAGCACCGGCGCGCCGGGACCGGCGGCCACCAGGTTGCCAGTGGTGATCTCGAGCTTGCCCACGCGGCCCGACACCGGCGCGCGCACCTGCGTGTAGCCCAGGCTCAGGCGCGCGCTCTGCAGCTGCGCCTGCGCGGCGCGCAGGTTGGCGTCGGCCTCGCTCTGCGCGTTCAGGCTGTCGTCGTACTCGCGCTGCGAGATCGCGTGATCCTCCAGCAGGTGCCTGGAGCGTTCGTAGTTGCTCTTCGCATTGGTCAGGCGCGACTGCGCCGCGAACACCTGCGCGTCGGCGCGATCGACGTCGGCCTGGTAGGGCGCCGGGTCGATCGTCAGCAGCAGGTCGCCGGCCTTGACCAGCGCGCCTTCGCGGAAATGCACCCCCTGCACGGTGCCGGCCACGCGCGAGCGGATGTCCACCCGCTCGACCGCCTCCAGCCGGCCGGAGAACTCGTTCCAGGTGGCGACGTCGCTCTGCACGACGGTGGCCACGGACACCGGCGTCGCCTGCGCGGCCGGCGACGGCGTGGCCACCGCCGGGCCGGACTGGAGCAGGAACACGGTGGCGAGGGCGGCCGCGACGGCCGTCAAGGTGGTGCCGGCCACCCACAGGCGGCGGCGGACTTGGAGCGGAACCTGGTTCATGGGAACTCCTGAATGGTTGCTGTATCGAAGAAGTGAGTACTTGAAAACTTCCGGACAAAGCAGCGGCTGAACCCGGCGTTGCCGGGCTTCTCGCGTCTGGGTCGGGATAGTTTTATCGTAGCGATCGCTACGACATATGGCACAATGTAGCCAAGCCTCAAGGGCACGTCAACTGATTTTCGTAACGATCGCTATGAAAAATACGAACGAAACACCGCGCAGCGGGGCGGTCGGCCTGGCCGAAGCGCCGGAAAGCCGGCCGGCCGCAACGCCCAAGGCGCCGCGCAAGCCGCGCGGGCGCCCGCTGTCGTTCGATCGCGATGCCGCCCTCGAGACCGCGATGCACGTGTTCTGGGAACGCGGCTACGAGGCGGCGTCGATCGCCGACCTGACGGCCGCGATGGGTATCACGCCGCCGAGCCTGTACACGGCGTTCGGCGACAAGGAGCAACTGTTCCTCGAGGCCATCGAGCGCTACGCGCTGGGCTACGGCAGCGCCGGCGCGCGCGCCCTCGTCGAGGAACCGACCGCGCGCGGCGCCATCGAGCGCTGGCTGCTAGCGGCCGCCAACGAACTGACGCAGCCGTGCCACCCGAAGGGCTGCATGGTGGTGATGGCCGCCACCAACTGCTCGGCGGCGGCCGAACGCGTGCAGGACGCGCTGCTGCGCCGTCGCACCGAGGCCATCGCCAGCGTGGGCCGGCGCATCCAGGGCGGCATCGACAGCGGCGAGCTGCCGGCCGGCACCGACGCCGGCGACCTGGCCAACTTCTACGCCACCATCTACCAGGGCATGTCGATGCAGGCCAAGGATGGCGCGACGCACGCGAGCCTGCTGGCGACGGTGCGCACCGCGATGCGGTCCTGGCCGGGGCCCTGAAAGGCCGTCCGCCAAAAGGAAAAGCCCTCGCGGGGAGGGCTTTTGACTTCCGGACATCGTGACGGATCACGACGACGGTGTGCTGGTACTGGGTGACGGGTTCCCGGGGTTCCGCCCAATGTGCGGCCGGTTTCGTACCTGCGATGAAGCCATTATGGGCGCGCTTCGTGACAGTTGTGTGTAGGACAAGCGCGCAGCTTGATCCGCGTCAATCCGGACGCGGATGCGCGCGCAGCCGCGCGATCGCCCGGGCGTAGTCGGTCGACTTGAACACCGCGGTGCCGGCCACCAGCGCGTCGGCGCCCGCCTCGACCGCCTGCCAGGCGTTGTCGCCGTCCTGCCCGCCGTCGACCTCGATCCACGGGTGCAGGCCGCGCGTGTCGCACAGGCGGCGCAGCGCGGCGATCTTGGGCAGCACCTCGGGCAGGAATTTCTGGCCGCCGAAGCCCGGATTGACGGTCATCACCAGCACGACGTCGCACAGGTGCAGCACGTGCTCGACGAAGGCGATCGGGCTGGCCGGATCGATGGCCACGCCGGCCTTGCAGCCCAGCTCGCGGATGCGCGAGAGCACGCGGTGCAGGTGGATCGTCGACGCCGGCTCGCACTGCACCAGCAGGTGGTCGGCGCCGGCCTGGACGAAGTCCGCCAGCATGCGCTCGGGCTCCACCATCATCAGGTGCACGTTCAGCGGCTTGGCCGTCGCGCGGCGGATCGCCTGCACGACGACCGGCCCGAGCGTGATGTTGGGCACGAAGCGGCCGTCCATCACGTCGACATGGATCCAGTCGGCGCCGGCCGCGTCCACCGCCCGCACTTCCTCGGCCAGGCGACCGAAGTCGGCCGCCAGGATCGACGGCGCGACCACCAGTTGCCGGGCCACGCCTCAGCCCGCCGCCACGGCGGCGAGGCGGGCGACCTTCGCGTCCAGGCCGGCGACCAGCGCCTGCCACGAGGCCGCGAACGACTCGCCGCCCTCGCGCTGCAGCCGGCCGGCGAGCGCCTCGATGTCGACGCCCTCGCGGCGGAACTCGTCGAGCAGCTGCTCGCAGTAGCCGCCGTCCACGGGCATCGGCGCGCCGACATGGCCCTGCCTGGCGAACGCCTCGAGTGTCTTCTGCGGCATCGTGTCGATCGTGTCGGCCGCGACCAGCGCCTCGACATACAGGGTCGGCGACGCGGACGGATCCTTGGTGCCGGTGCTGGCCCACAGCAGGCGCTGCGGCGACGCGCCCGCGGCCGCCAGCTTCTGCCAGCGCTCCGAGGCCAGCAGGTCGCGCCAGGCCTTGTAGGTGCGCATCGCGATGGCGATGCCCAGGCGGTTGCGGTACGCGGGCGCCACCGTCTCGTGCACGCCGGCGTCCCAGCGGCTGACGAACAACGAGGCCACCGACGCGATCACCGGCGACTTGCCGTCGTTGAGCCGGCGCTCGATGCCCTTCATGTAGGCCTCGGCCGCGGCCAGGGTCTGCTCGCGCGAGAACAGCAGCGTCACGTTGACCGGGATGCCCTGGTAGATGGCCTCCTCGATGGCGGGGATGCCCTCGGACGTGCCCGGGATCTTGATGAACAGGTTGCGGCGCGCCGCCTGCGCGTGCAGGCTGGCCGCGGCCTGGATCGTCCCGCGCGTGTCGTGCACCAGCAGCGGCGACACCTCCAGCGACACCCAGCCGTCGATCCCGCCGCTGGCCTCGTGCGCGGGCGCGAACAGGTCGGCGGCGCGCTGCAGGTCGTCCACCGCCAGCGCGAAGAACAGGTCCTCGGTGGAGCGGCCCTCGCGCGCCATCCGCGCGATGTCCTCGTCGTACGCGTCGCCCTGCCCCATCGCCTTCTCGAAGATCGTCGGGTTGGAGGTCAGGCCCGTGACCGAGAACTCCGCGATCAGCCGCTCCAGCGTGCCGTCGCGCAGCGTCTCACGGCTGATGTTGTCGATCCACAGGCTTTGCCCGAGGTCATGGAGTTGCTGCGTGGTCTGGCTCATGGGTGGCTCCCGGTAGAGGGAACCATCCGGCAATATTCGTGCGTGCGAGATCGCCGATGTGGTCGACGGTGATGTCGGGCGCGGGGTATTTCGCCGCCTCGGCCGTGTCCAGCGCGTAATGGCCCTGGCGCGGGAAGACCGTGGTGACGGCGTCGCCCCAGGCGGCCTTGAGCGCCCCCAGGATGCGCGGCTTGTCGTCCACCATCACGTAGTGGCGCGCCGGAAAGGTGCGCCGCACCTCGTCGAGCATCAGTTCCTTGTGCACGTAGATCAGCACGCGCCCCTCGACGGCGCGCCACAGGCCCGAGCGCTGGATCTTGCGCGGCTGGAACACGACGTCGCCGTCGGACAGGATCACCGTCGGCCCGAGCCTGGCCATGCGCGCGAGGGCGTCGAGGGCACCCGGGTAGACCCGGTCCTGGAACGGATAGTCCACGAGGAAGCTCGACATCCGCAGCAGCTGCTGAGCCTGCGTGCCCTTGCCCTCGACGTCCTTTCGGTAGAGCTGCAGCGCACCCAGGTAGTCGGCGTAGCCGAGCTCGTCGCGCAGCTTCTCGAACAGCGTCCAGTAGCGGCCGGAGCAGGCGACGCCGAACTCCTGCATCAGGTGGTCGCGGAGGTCGGCAATGATGCGGTCGTTGTCGAGCAACGTGTTGTCCACATCGACCAGGAACACCAGGTCGTGGAGAAGGGAAGCCATCGGCGAGTCGGGGCCTTTGCAGTCGGAACAAGTCAGTTTCGTGAATGCCTGAACGTGGCATGAACGCGCGACCCGGGCAGGCAAGCGGCTTGCCGTTCGACTCTCTCGTTCGCCCGAATGCCGAGCAAGCCCCATACCCGCTTTTGCGCGCGCCCCCCAGGACGCGTGGCGCCGGCCGGCCTCCTTCCCCGCTGCAGAAAGCCCGCCCATGTCCGATCCGCTAGCCCAGCAATGCATCGATACCCTGCGCTTTCTGTCCGTGGACATGGTGCAGAAGGCCGACAGCGGCCACCCCGGCCTGCCGCTGGACGCCGCGCCGATGGCCTACGTGCTGTGGACGCGCTTCCTGAAGCACCATCCGGCGAACCCGGACTGGGCCGACCGCGACCGCTTCGTGCTGTCGGCCGGCCACGGCTCGGCCCTGCTGTACAGCCTGCTGCACGTGACCGGCTACGGACTGTCCCTGGCCGACCTGAAGCAGTTCCGGCAGTGGGGCAGCCGCACGCCGGGGCATCCGGAGCGCGGCCACACCCCCGGCGTCGAGGTCACCACCGGCCCGCTGGGCCAGGGCCTGGCCAACGCGGTGGGCCTGGCGATCGCCGAGGCGCAGCTGGCCGGCACCTACAACCGCGAGGGCCATGCGGTGGTCGACCACCGCACCTGGGCGCTGGTCAGCGACGGCGACCTGATGGAGGGCGTCGCCGCCGAGGCGGCCTCGCTGGCCGGCCACCTGCGGCTGGGCAAGCTGGTCTGCCTGTATGACGACAACGCCGTCTCGCTGTCGGCCGGCACCGCCATCACCTTCACCGACGACACCGCCGGGCGCTTCGAGGCCTGCGGCTGGCAGACGCTGCGGGTGGCCGACGGCAACGACATCGAGGCGATCGACCGTGCGCTGCAGTCCGCGGTGGCCGACACGACGCGCCCCAGCTTGATCCTGGTGCGCACCCACCTGGGGTACGGCTCCCCGAAGCAGGACAGCTTCAAGGCGCACGGTTCGCCGCTGGGCGCGGCCGACGTGGCGGCCACCAAGGCCCGGCTGGGCTGGCCTGCGGCGCCCGATTTCCTGGTGCCCGAGGCCGCCGGCCGCCGGTTCCTGGCCGCGCTCGGCGAAGGCGAGCAGGCCGAGGCGGCCTGGCGGCGGCGGATGGACGCCTACGCCCAGGCCTTTCCCGACCTGGCCGCGCAACTGCAGGCGCGCCTGCGCGGCGAGCTGCCCGCCGGCTGGGACGCCGACCTGCCCCGCTTCCCGGCGGACGCCAAGGGCCTGTCGACGCGCGTGGCCGGCAAGCAGGTGCTGGCCGCGATCGGCGCGAAGCTGCCGGCACTGTTCGGGGGATCGGCCGACCTCGACCCGTCGACCTTCACCGCGCTGGTCGGCCTGGGCGACTTCAATCCGGGCGCCGACGCCGGCGCCGCGCCGATCGAGGGCGCCGATGCCGGCGGCGCGAGCCGGGCCGGCCGCAACCTGCATTTCGGCGTGCGGGAACACGCGATGGGCGCGATCGTCAACGGCCTGGCGGCGCACGGCGGCTTCATCCCCTACGGCTCCACGTTCCTGATCTTCTCCGACTACATGCGCCCGGCGATCCGCCTGGCCGCGCTGCAGAAGCTGCACGCGTTGCACGTGTTCACGCACGACAGCATCGCGCTCGGCGAGGACGGCCCCACGCACCAGCCGATCGAGCAGTTGCTGAGCCTGCGGGCGATCCCGGGCCTGACCCTGATCCGGCCGGCCGACGCCAACGAGACCGTGGTCGCGTGGAAGGTGGCGCTGGCGACGAAGGACCGCCCGGTGCTGCTGGTGCTCACGCGCCAGGACGTGCCCACCCTGGACCGCGCCACCCACCCGGACGCCAACGGCCTGGCCAACGGCGCCTACATCATCGACGAGGGCAGCCATGCCAGCCCCGACCTGATCCTGATCGCCAGCGGTTCGGAGGTCGGGCTGATCGTCGAGGCCGCAGCCACGCTGCGCCGCGACGGCGTGGCGGTGCGCTGCGTGTCGATGCCCAGCTGGGACCTGTTCGACGCCCAGCCGCCCGCCTACCGCGACGCCGTGCTGCCGCCGGGCGTGACCCGGCGCCTGGCGGTCGAGGCCGGCACGACCCTCGGTTGGGAGCGTTACGTGGGGACGGCGGGCGACGTGATCGGCATCGACCACTTCGGTGCGTCGGCACCGGCCAAGGTGCTGCTGGAGGAATTCGGCTTCAGCGCCGCCAACGTCGTCGCCCGCGCGCGCCGGCTGCTCGGCCGGTAGGTGGCCGAGGCCAGGCCCGACGACTCGGCCGCGGGCTCGCGCACCGCGGTCCGGGCCGCGCTGGTCGGCAACGTGCTCGTGGCCGCCACGAAGGCCGGCGCCGCCGTGTTCACAGGCAGCTCGGCGATGCTCAGCGAAGCGGTGCACTCGTTCGTCGACACCGGCAACGAGCTGCTGCTGCTGTACGGCATGCGCCGGGCCGCCAAGCGGGCCGACCGCGAGCACCCGGCGGGCTACGGTCGCGAGCTCTATTTCTGGAGCTTCATCGTCGCGCTGCTCGTGTTCGCGCTCGGCGCGGGCGTGTCGATCTACGAGGGCGTGCATCACGTGCTCGACCCGCAGCCGATCGACAACGCGATCGTCAGCGAGCTCGTGCTGGCCGCGGCCTTCGTGTTCGAAGGCGGGTCGTGGATCGTCTCGCTGCGCCAGTTCAACCAGGCCAAGGGCGCGCTCGGCTACTGGGAGGCCTTCGTCAAGAGCAAGGATCCGCCGCTGTTCATGGTGCTGTTCGAGGACAGCGCGGCGCTGGTCGGCATCGCGATCGCCGCGGTCGGCACGGTGCTGGCGGCCCACTTCGACATGCCGCTGGCCGACGGCATCGCGTCGATCCTGATCGGCCTGGTGCTCGTGTGCACGTCCACGCTGCTCGCCCGCGAGAGCAAGAGCCTGTTGATCGGCGAGCGCGCCGACGGCGCGCTGGTTGCGTCCATCCTCGAGATCGCCAACGCCGCCTGCGGCCCGTCGCGCGCTAACGGCGTGCTGACGATCCAGCTGGCGCCGCAGCAGATCATGGCCGCGATCAGCTTCGAGTTCGACGACGCGCTCACGGCGCCCCGCATCGAGGAACTGGTCGCCGACATCGAACGCCGCATCCACGCGGCCCATCCCGAGGTGACTTCGCTGTTCATCAAGCCGCAGACACCCCAGCAATACCGGCAGACGGTGCGCGACCGGTACGGCGACGATCCGGTCGCGTCGCCGCCGGCCCGCTAGAACCCCATGCTGGCCAGCAGGTCGTCGACGTCGTCCTGCCTGAGCGCCTTGTCGGGAACCTGCGGCCCCTGCAGTTCGTGGTCGCCGCCGTGCCGGGCCAGGCTGGCCGGGGCGGTGTCGACCAGCAGTTCGAGCAGCTGGTTCTCGGTGCGGCTGATGATGTCGACCACCTTCTTGATGACCTGGCCCGACAGGTCCTGGAAGCTCTGGGTCATCATGATCTCGGTCAGCAGGTCGTTCTGCTGCTGGGCGAAGCCGGCGGCCCGCTCGGCGTAGTCGGCGCACTGCTTCATCATCGCCTTGCACATCATCGGGCTCAGCTCGCCCTGGGCGCGCCGGCGGATGGTCTGCGCCAGCTCGCGGCCGCGCTCGGCGACCTGGCTGCATTCGGGCAGGCCCTGCTCCACCGTCGCCAGCACCTGGTGGGCCGCCTGCTCGGTGAGCTTGCCCACGTAGGTGAGACGGTCGCGCGCATCCGGAATCTCGGCGGCCACCGCGCCGAGCGAGCGGTCGAAGCCGAGCTCGCGCAGCGACTCCAGGAGGCCGCGCGCGATCGTGCCCAGCTGGTTGAAGGCGTCCGTGCGGACGAGTTCGGCGGTATCGGTCATGGTGTCTTTCCTGGCGCTCAGGCGGATTGGAGGTCGTGCTTGACGAGGATGCGGGTGAGCTTCTCCAGCAGGGTGTCCTGCGTGAAGGGCTTGACGATGTAGCCGTCGGCGCCCGCCTGGGCCGCCTCGACGATGTTTTCCTTCTTGCCTTCGGCGGTGACCAGCAGCACCGGCATGCGCGCGAACTTCGGATTCGCCCGCAGCGCCTTCAGCAAGGCCAGGCCCGTCATGTTGGGCATGTTCCAGTCGGTGACGACGACGTCGACCGCGTTGTTCTCGACGGTGCGCAGCGCCTGCACGCCGTCCTCGGCCTCGAGGATGCGCGTCGCGCCGCACTGGCGCAGCAGGCCGACGACGATCCGGCGCATCGTCGAGAAGTCGTCGACGACCAGGAACACGAGTTCGGGATTCAGGATCATGCGAGCGCCTCGTCGGGCGCCGGGGCGCGGTCTGCGGAAAGGTGGCCCGGATCGAGGACGCTGCAGGAGTGCAGCCCGTCGGCCTGGGCGAAGGTGAGCAGGTCGAGGTGGCCCGCCCGTGGCAGGCCCGCGCGCTGGCGCTGCGCCGCGTCGAGTTCGAACTCGACGATCGCCTGGACGCGCTCGACGGCCCCCAGCAGGGCCTCGGCGGATTCAGCGCGTCGCTCGGCGGCAGGGAGGGCGGGGTCGATGACCGGATTCATTGCGGGCCTGGTTGGAAGATCTCAAAGTTGTCATCGGCCGCGCGATCTCTCCGCGAATGGATCACTAGAAATGATATAAATGATTGTGGTGGAGTTGGCACTTATCATTTGCCAGCACGGCCGGGCGCGCGGCGGCCGGTGTGCGGCAGCGGCCGTCAGTGGAAGACGCCCACCGCCTCCGCCAGTCGCGACATCTGCTGGCTGAGGCTTTCCGAGGCAGCGCTGCTCTGCTCGACCAGCGCGGCGTTCTGCTGGGTCACCTGGTCGATGTGGCCGATCGCCTGCGCGACCTGCGCGATGCCCGCGGTCTGCTCGGTGGTGGCCGTGGTGATCTCGGCGATCATCACGGAGACGCGGCCGGCCTGCGCCACGATGTCGGCGATCGTGCGACCGGCGGCGCCGACCTCGCGCGCACCCGACTCCGCGCGCTCGACGCTGTCGGCGATCAGGGTGCGGATCTCCTTGGCCGCCTCCGCGCTGCGCTGGGCCAGGCCGCGCACCTCGCCGGCGACGACCGCGAAGCCGCGGCCCTGTTCGCCCGCGCGCGCCGCCTCCACCGCCGCGTTCAATGCCAGGATGTTGGTCTGGAACGCGATGGCGTCGATCACGCCGACGATCTCGGCGATCTTGCGCGAGCGGTGCGTGATGTCGTCCATCGTGCGCACCACGCCGGCGACCGCGTCGCCGCCCTTCGTCGCGGTGGCGCTCGCCGCGTCGGACAGTTCGCTCGCCGTGCGCGCGGTCGCGGCGTTGTTCCGCACCGTCGCGGTCATCTGCTCCATCGACGCGGCGGTCTGCTCCACGCTGGCCGCCGCCTGCTCGGTGCGGGCGCTGAGGTCGTTGTTGCCCTGCGCGATCTCGGCGGTGGCGGTGCGCGCCAGGTGCACCTGGCCCGTCACGTCGTCGATGATCCAGCGGAACATCAGGCCCACCTGGCCGATGGTGCGCATCGTCATGCCGATCTCGTCCACCCGGTCCATGTGCAGGGCCGCCTGCGTGTCCCCGGAGGCCACGCGCAGCGCCTGGTCCCGCATCTGCTCCAGCGGCGTCGAGATCTGGGACTGCAGCCACCACGTGGCCGCCGCGAAGCAGGCCGCGGCCGATCCCGCGAATTCGAGCAGCGCCGGGCCGGCCAGTCCCAGCAGCCCGGCGCAGGCGATCACGGCGGGCGCGGCGACCAGCGCGGCCAGGCGCAGCCGCCAGCGCACCGGCATCGTCTGGCCCCAGGAGCGCCAGCGCATCGCGCCGGTGTGCGAGACCAGGCCCTTGCAGAAGCGCAGGCCGCCGGCCTGGCCGGCGCGAAAGCGCGCGTACAGGGCCTCGGCGGCGGCCACCTCGTCGCGGCCGGGCCTGGTGCGCACCGACATGTAGCCCACGTGGCGGCCGCCGCGCACGACGGGCATGGCGTTGGCACGCACCCAGTAGTGGTCGCCGTCCTTGCGGCGGTTCTTGACCAGCGCCGTCCACGGCTCGCCGCCGCCGAGCGTGGCCCACATGTCGGCGAAGGCCTCGGCAGGCATGTCGGGGTGGCGCACCACGTTGTGCGGCTGGCCCTCGAGCTCCTCGCGGGTGAAGCCGCTGGCCGCCACGAACGCGTCGTTCGCGTAGGTGATGCGGCTGTCCGTGTCGGTGGTCGACATCAGCGTGGCATCGGCGGGGAAGTCGAACTCACGCTGGGTGACAGGCAGGTTGGCGCGCATGGAGAGGCTTTCGAAGTCGTCGACGGGGCGCAGTCAGTCAGCGCGTGTCGCGCGACGGATCAATGCGTCAGACATCATCGACACCACGCCCGCTCATCAAAAGCGTCATTTATGGCCAATTTCGCTATCAAATGACGAATTTCTGTCGGGATGGCTCGATGACCTTGTAGGGAGTTCTTGACACCACCCACTCGAGACGCCCGGAACCCGTCCGCACCGGCGCCGGTCAGGGCGCGTCTTCCATCGCCACCGTGTATTCGCCGCGGCGCGCCAGCCGGTTCAGCCGCGCCCGTTCGACGAGGGCCTGACGCGCCGCGGCGACGTTGTCCGCCCGGCCGGCCCAGGCCTTCATCGCCGGATCCTGGATCGCACGGGCGAAGGAGAACGCGAGCGGCCACGGCAGCCCGCGCGCGTGGCGCAGGTGCATCGCGTTGAGCCGCGCCGACGCGTCGCCCGCGTCCTGTCCGCCCGAGAGGAAGGCGACGCCGCCGATCGCCGCCGGCACGCTGCGGCGCAGGGTGCGCACCGTGGCGTCGGCGACCTCGTCCACGCTCGCCTGCAGCGGGCACGCCAGGCCCGGCACCACCATGTTGGGCTTCAGCAGCAGGCCTTCGAGCAGCACGCGCTGCGCGCGCAGCGCGGCGAACACGGCGTCCAGCGTGCGCGCGGTGACCGCGGCGCAGCGCGCCAGCGTGTGGTCGCCGTCCATCAGCACCTCGGGTTCGACGATGGGCACGAGGCCCGCCTCCTGGCACAGCGCGGCGTAGCGCGCGAGCGCCTGCGCATTGGCCTCGATGCAGCCGCGCGAGGGGGCATCGCGGGCCTCGGCGATGGTGATGACGGCGCGCCACTTCGCGAAGCGCGCCCCCAGGGCCGCGTACCCGGCCAGCCGCTCGCGCAGGCCGTCCAGGCCCTCGGTGACGAGTTCGCCGTCGTGCAGCGCCAGCGGCCGCGCGCCGGCGTCCACCTTGATGCCCGGCACGATGCCCAGGCGCTGCAGCGCCTGGGCGAACGGCACGTCGGCGAAGGTGCGCGTGCGTATCGTCTCGTCGTGCAGGATCGCCCCGGCGATCGACTCGGCCAGGCCCGGCGCGCCGACGATCATGTCGCGGTACGCGCGCCGCATCTCCGCGGTCTGCGCGATGCCCAGCGCGGCGAAGCGCCGGTCGGCGGTGGGCGGGCTCTCGTCCATCGCCAGCAGCCCCTTGTCGCCGGCCGTGAGGGCGGCCGCGGTGGCCACCAGGATCTGTTCGTTCATCGTCGACGCTCCGGCTGCGCTGGCGCGGCGCCAGCCCGGCCGCGCGGCAATCCACGCACCCGTGCCGGCGGCCTTGCGCGAGGCTGGCGGGCACGCTGTTCGGGCATGGGGCTTGCCGAAGGCGCGCAAGTCCGCGTCGACGCCTCGAACTCATCCGTACGAGATGATCGCGCCACTCCACTTCGAAGGACCGCAGTGCAACTCGGAATGATCGGCCTGGGCCGGATGGGCGCCAACATGGCGCGCCGCGTGATGAGCCGGGGCCACCCGTGCGTGGTGCAGGACCCGAACCCCGCCGCCGTGGCGGCCCTGGTGGCCGACGGCGCCACCGGCGCCGCGACGCCGCAGGAACTGGCCGCCCGCCTGAGCCGGCCACGCGCCGTGTGGCTGATGGTGCCGGCGGCCGTCGTCGATCGCGTGCTGGCCGACCTGGTCGCGCACCTGGAGCCCGGCGACATCGTCATCGACGGCGGCAACTCCTGGTACCGCGACGACATCGACCGCGCCCGGCGCCTGAAGGACGCGGGCCTGCACTACGTGGACTGCGGCACCAGCGGCGGCATCGCCGGCCACGATCGCGGCTACTGCCTGATGGTGGGGGCCGAGACCGACGTGTTCGACCACCTGCGGCCGGTCTTCCAGGCGCTGGCCCCCGGGGTCGGCAGCGCGCCGCGCACGCCCGGGCGCGACGGCGAGCCCGCCGACGCCGAGCAGGGCTTCCTGCACTGCGGTCCCAACGGCGCCGGGCACTTCGTGAAGATGGTGCACAACGGCATCGAGTACGGGATGATGGCCGCGTTCGCCGAGGGCTTCAACATCCTGCGCCACGCCAACGTCGGCAAGCAGGACCACGCGGCCGACGCCGAGACGGCGCCGATGCGCGACCCGCAGTACTACCAGTTCGACATCGACATCCCGCAGGTGGCCGAGGTGTGGCGCCGCGGCAGCGTCGTCGGCTCGTGGCTGCTCGACCTCACCGCCAAGGCGCTCGTCGCCGACCCGCAGCTGTCGGCCTTCGGCGGCCGCGTGTCCGACTCCGGCGAGGGCCGCTGGACGATCCAGGCTGCCATCGACGAGGGCGTGCCCACCCAGGTGCTCAGCGCCGCGCTGTACGACCGCTTCTCGTCGCGCGGCGAAGGCACGTTCGCCAACCAGATCCTGTCGGCGATGCGCGCCGAGTTCGGCGGCCACGCCGAGAAGAAGGCCCAGGAAACCCCATGACCGACCCGACGACGTCCCGCCCCGCCCCGCATTCGGACGCGCTCGTGCTGTTCGGGTTCACCGGCGACCTGGCCACCAAGAAGATCTTCCCCGCGCTCTACGCGATGGCCAGGCGCGGCGAGCTGGTGCCGCGCGTGGTGGGCGTCGCGGGCCGGCCGCTGACCGACGCGCAGGTTCACCAGCGCGTGCGCGACTCGATCGAGAAGGACGGCGACGGCATCGTCGACGGCGCCGCCTTCGACCGGCTGCAGCAGGCCATCCGCTACGTCGGCGGCGACTACAACAAGCCGCAGACCTTCGAGGACTTGAAGCAGGCCCTGGCGGGCGCGCTGCGTCCGGCCCACTACCTCGCGGTGCCGCCGACGCTGTTCGAGACCGTCATCCGCAGCCTCGGCGCGGCCGGCCTTGCGAAGGACGCGCGGCTGATCGTCGAGAAGCCGTTCGGCCGCGACCTGGCATCGGCCCGGCAGCTGGACGCCGTCGCGCGCGCGGTGTTCCCGGACGAGGCGATCTTCCGCATCGACCACTACCTGGGCAAGGAGGCGATCATGAACCTCCTGTACTTCCGCTTCGCCAACTCGTTCCTCGAACCGCTGTGGTGCCGCGATCACGTGGCCAGCGTGCAGATGACGATGGCCGAGGACTTCGGCGTCGGCGACCGCGGCGCGTTCTACGAGTCGGCCGGCACGCTGCGCGACGTGGTCGAGAACCACCTGTTCCAGATCGTGGCGCTGCTGGCGATGGAGCCGCCCGCCTCGCTCGCCATCGCCGACCTGCACGCCGCCAAGGCCGCCGTGTTCGAGGCGCTGCGGCCGTTGAGGCCCGCGGACCTGGTGCGCGGCCAGTACGCGGGCTACCGCCGGGAAAAGGACGTCGCGCCGGACTCCGACGTCGAGACCTTCGTCGCGCTGCGGTTGCACGTGGACGTGCCGCGCTGGCAGGGCGTGCCGTTCTACCTGCGCGCCGGCAAGCGACTGCCCGACACCGCGGTGGAGGTGCAGGTGCAGTTCAAGGCGCCGCGCCATGCGCTGTTCGACGACGCCGCCGGCCGGCCGAACTACCTGCGCTTCCGCATCCAGCCGACCTCGGCCATCGCGCTGGCCACGCGCGTCAAGGACGTCGGCAAGCGCTTCGTCGGCCGCCAGAGCGAGCTCTACGCCTGCGAGGACCTCAGCGACGAGGAAGCCCCCTACGACCGCCTGCTGGGCGATGCGATGGCCGGCGACGGCTCGCTGTTCACCAGCCTGGCGGCCGTCGAAGCGGCCTGGCGCGCGGTCGACGACATCCTCGTCGACCATCCCCCGGTCGTCGCGTACGCGCCCGGCAGTTGGGGACCCGCCGAGGCCGACGCGCTGATCGCCGGCGACGGCGGCTGGCATGCGCCGTTGCCCGAACGGCCGGCCGCGGCGGACCGCCCCGCTGCCGCGGCGCCGCCGGCCGCAATCCCGACCGCGCCGGCCGCGCGCTGATCCTGCGCTATCGTCGACGCAGCAACGCAGGAAACCCATGGCCCAGATCATCTCCCCCCTCGCCGGCCAGCCGGCGCCGCGCTCGTCGCTGGTCGACATCCCCCGCCTGGTCAGCGCGTACTACACGCTGCAGCCCGATCCGGCGGAGCCGGCGCAGCGCGTCGCGTTCGGCACCTCGGGCCATCGCGGCAACGCGTTCGACCACTCGTTCAACGAGCGCCACGTGCTGGCCATCACGCAGGCGATCTGCGACTACCGCGCCGCCAAGGGCATCGACGGCCCGCTGTTCATCGGCATCGACACCCACGCGCTGTCCGAGCCGGCGCTGCGCAGCGCGCTGGAGGTGCTCGCGGCCAACGGCGTCGACACCATGCTGGCGATGAACGACGAGTACACGCCCACGCCGGCGGTCTCGCACGCGATCATCACGCACAACCTCGGCCGCACGTCGCGGCTGGCCGACGGCATCGTCGTCACGCCGTCGCACAACCCGCCCGACAACGGCGGCTTCAAGTACAACCCGACCAACGGCGGCCCCGCCGCCGAGGACATCACAAAGGGCGTGCAGGACGCGGCCAACGCCTACCTCGAGAAGAACCTCGCGGGCGTGCGCCGCGTGACGTACGCGCAGGCGCTCGCGGCGCCCACCACGCACCGCCGCGACTACCTCGGCTGGTACGTGGCCGACCTCGGCAGCGTGGTCGACATGGACGCGATCCGCGAGTCCAAGGTGCACCTGGGCGTCGATCCGCTGGGCGGCGCCGGCGTGCACTACTGGAGCCGCATCGCCGAGCAGTACCGGCTCGACCTCACCGTGGTCAGCGACGTCGTCGACCCGACCTTCGGCTTCATGACGCTGGACTGGGACGGCAGGATCCGCATGGATCCGTCGTCGCCGTACGCGATGGCGCCCCTGGTGGCGCTGCGCGACCAGTTCGACGTCGCGTTCGCGTGCGACACCGACCACGACCGCCACGGCATCGTCACCCGCGGCGCCGGCCTGCTGGCGCCCAACAGCTACCTCGCGGTGGCCATCGACTACCTGTTCCGCCATCGTCCGCAATGGGGCGCGCAGGCGGCCATCGGCAAGACGGTGGTGTCCTCGCGCATGATCGACCTCGTCGCCAAGCGCCTGCAGCGCCGGATGATCGAGGTGCCCGTGGGCTTCAAGTGGTTCGCCGCCGGACTGGCCGACGGCAGCCTCGGCTTCGGCGGCGAGGAGAGCGCGGGCGCCGCTTTCCTGCGCCGCGACGGCACGGCGTGGACCACCGACAAGGACGGGATCACGCTGGCGCTGCTGGCCGCCGAGATCACCGCGAAGACCGGCAGCGACCCGGGCGCGCTGTACGCGAAGATGACGCGCGAACTGGGCAATCCGGTGTCCGACCGCGTCGAGGCGCCGGCCAACGCGCAGCAGAAGAAGCGCCTGTCCGCGCTGGCGCCGGACGCCATCGCCACGCACGAGATCGCCGGCGAGCCGATCACCGAGGTCACCGCCACGGCGCCCGGCAACGGCGCGCCCATCGGCGGCATCCGCGTCAGCTCCAAGAGCGGCTGGTTCGCCGCGCGGCCGTCGGGCACCGAGGAGATCTACAAGATCTACGCCGAGAGCTTCGAGGGCGAGGCGCACCTGCAGCGGCTGCTGTCCGAGGCGCAGGCGCTGGTGGACAAGGCGATCGCCGACTGAAGCGCCCCGGCGGTGGCGGACGCGGCCAGAATGCGTCCATGGACGACACCCTGACCATCCGACCCGTCGCGCCGGCCGACCGCCTGGCCTGGGAGCCGCTCTGGGCCGGCTACAACGCGTTCTATGAGCGCAGCGGCCCGACCGCCCTGGCACCCGAGGTCACGCAGTCCACCTGGCAACGCTTCCTCGACCCCGGCGAGCCGGTGTTCGCGCTGGTCGCCGAGCAGGGCGGCGAGCTCGCGGGCCTGGCGCACTACCTGTTCCACCGCAGCACCACCCGCATCGAGCCGGTCTGCTACCTGCAGGACCTGTTCACGTCACCGGCGTTGCGCGGCCGGGGCGTGGGGCGTGCGTTGATCGAAGGCGTCTATGCGCGCGCCCATGAGGCGGGGGTGCGGCGCACGTACTGGCAGACGCGTCAGACCAACACGGCGGGACGGCTGCTCTACGACAAGCTGGCCCGCCACGCCGGGTTCATCGTGTATTCGCACGACGCCTGACGCCCGGCCACTGCGCAAGCGGGCCCGGGCCGACGCCGGCCTCGGACAGCGGCGACGCCTCGGCGGCGTGCAGCGGCGTCTCGCCCAGCGGCACGTGGTGCGACTCCTCGTTGTCGTCCAGCGTGCCGTTGCGCAGCCGCACCGGGTACAGGCAGTCGAGGTTGGCCAGGTCGGGCGGCCCGTCCTCCTCGCGCACGATCCAGTGGATGGCGGTCGTGCTGCGTCCGCGGTCGGCCGACAGCGCCTTGACCACATGGCTCAACGCCACCGGGTGCGACGGGTCGCTGCCCGCCAGGTCCATCGCGAGCTGGCCGGTCTGGCGGCGGAACACACCCGACGGTGTCCGCTCGTCGGGGTGGGCCCAGCAGAAGTGGCTGGGAATCATCTCGCCGGGCATCGCCACGCGGTCGGGGAACATGCCGACCTCCAGCATCAGCTTGTCGAGGATGGTGCGGGTCTTGTAGAACTGCGGCTCGCGCATGCACGCGAAGTAGAAGTGGATCTCGACGTTCGCGGGCACGGGCCAGAGCGCGGCATCGAACTTCATGCCGCTTCCGGAAACAACATAGGTCTTGGTCATGGCTCCACCGATCCACGCCATCGGTGGCCCGACGGCACTGCCGGGCGTGATACCCGTGACCGCATTTTAAGGCGCCGGCGCCCGCCGCCATTGGCCAGAAAACGACAACAGTGGTAACGAAGCAGGCACCGCGGCTTGCCCGCGAACTGCCGGGCGAATCCGCGCCTCATGCGGCTTTCGACGGGAGGCGTGCGGATCCAATATCTGCCTATCCCGCGTCGGGGTGACCGCGTCCGCCTGCAGACCCGGCCACGCCGGCGCATTCCCGCAGACCGACCGGTTCGACCCGCCCCTGCCATGCGCCGCCTCGCCCTCGCCCACCGCGCCCTCGCCGCCGCCCTCCTGGTGGCGGCCGCGCGTGCCGCCGCCGGCGAACCGACGGCGGCGCGCGCCGACTTCCTGGACTCGCCCGCCATCGTCGGCGGCGGCCAATGGCAGTTCGACGCCGTCTTCCCGCTGCTGCCGGGACCGCACGAGCGCGCGGGGTCGCGCGTCGCGTCGCGCTTCGCGGCGCTGGACGTCGCGCTCCGGCCCGGGCGCACGCTTGCGCTGCGGGCCGCGGCGGCCGGCCCGGCGGACGAGCCGCCGCTGGAAACCGCCAACGACCGCATGCGGCGGCTGCGCGGCTTCACCGACGTGTCGCTGGGAGCCCAGTGGCGCGTGCGCGGCGGCGACGCGGGCTGGCTGCCCGGCGTCGCCTGGCTGGCCGATGTCGAGACGACGACGGGCTCGCCCGCGTTCCGCGACCGCAACGTCCGGCCGTCGCTGCGCGCCACCGCCCAGTGGGCGCTCGCCGGCGAGCTGAGCCTGGGCGTGATGCCGGGCCTGTACCGGGACCGCGGCGACGACGGCCGCCACTACGCGGCCGGCGTGCTGGCCGTGACCCTGGGCAAGTCGTGGACGCCGCGACTGCAGGGCTTCGTCGAGCTGGCCGGCCAGTGCCTGTCGCGGCCGCAGGCCGACGCGTCGCTGCTCAACATCGACACCGGCGTGGCGTTCGCGGCCTCGCGGACGATGCAGGTGGACATGGTGGTCTCGCGCAGCCTGTCGGGCAGCGCGTCGCAACAGGTGCGCGGCGGGCTCAGCGTGTCGTCGCGCTTCTGAGCGCAAGCAACAAATTGCAGCGGCGGCGAGCCGCAAGCGCCACCGCCGCGTCCAAACGCGCGCGGCCAGCCGCCGTGGGCGCGGCCCGGTCCGGCGTGAACTAGTGCGCACGAACCCGCGGTACCTGCACGCGAAGGCTGGCCAGGCGGGCGCGGCGCGGCCACAGTCCGGCTGCGGGCCAGGGCGTGCCGGCGGCGGCGCAACGCGCCGGCTCGTCACGTCGCGTAACGTTACAAGACGAACAGGGGCCGGATCCGCCGGCTCATGCGTTGACGCGTTTCGCGGCGGTCCCGCAAGATCGAATCAGTCCTCCAGGGCGTCTCCCGACCGCCGGCTCGTGCCGCAGGCGGCATGGCGCCCGGCATCGTCTTCGTCATCGGCCTCCATGCGTTCCCCCTGCTTCCCCGCCGCGTCCCGACCGCCCCGTTCCGCACTGGCCACCAGCGTGCTTTTCCTGGCCGCCGCCTGCCCGCAGGCCTTCGCCGCGGCCGACGACCAATATGCGCCGACGACACCGGCCGCCACCGCCCCCACCGGCTTCGTGGCCGCGGCGCGCAAGCTGATCGACGACACGATGGTGCGCGAGCGCGCCGTGGTCTCGGTGCTGCGCGAGAGCGTCGTCTCGCGCGTGATGGCCAGCTCGTGGCGGCTGAGCCTGGGCTCGCCCTACGTCACGCGGGCCACCGCCATCGTCTCGCACGGGCCGGTGCCCAACGACCTGGGCGACGACACGGCGCCCCCGTCCGCCGACGCGCTCGACCTGTCGCTGGGCGCGCGCTGGCGCGTCGTGCACGGCGACGCCAACTCGCACGTGCCGGCGGCGGCCTGGATGCCCGACCTGCAGATTGCCGACGCCCACAACGCCGCGCTGCGCCCCACGCTCAACCTCAGCGGCGAATGGGCGCTGCCCAACGACTTCTCGCTGGGCGTGATGCCCGGCATGGCCGTCGACTACTCGGTGCAGGGCCGCCGCCAGGCCACCGGCACCTTCGCGGTGACGCTGGGCAAGACCTGGTCGCCGCAATGGCGCACCTTCGTCGACATGGCGCGCGACCGGCTCGCCTCGGTTCAGATCGCCGGCGTATCCACCAGCGTCGACGCCGGCATCACCTTCGTGGCCACGCGCAGCACGCAGATCGATTTCGCCGTCACGCGCGGCCTCAGCGACACCGCCACGCCGTTCCAGGCCGGGCTGGGCCTGTCGTCGAGCTTCTAGCGCGGAACTTCCCCGCCGGCACGGGATCGATCTGCGCGCCCGCAGGCCCGCTGTTGCGGCGATCCCCCACCGCTGCATCGCGTGACAATCGAGGCCTTGTCCCCAGGCCTCGTCCTGTTCTATGCTGCAGTGCATCAGCGCCATGAAGATGATTCCGTCCCTGTCCCTCGTCGCCCGCCTGCTCGCCGCCGCCCTGCTGGGCGCGGCCGGCGCCGGCGTGCACGCGCAGCAGGACGCGTTCGGGGCCGATGTCGAGCTCGACGCGCTGGCCACCGACGCGCAGGACGCCGCCGTCTACGCGACGCTGCTGCCCAATCCCGACGCGGCGAACCCGGCGCTGGTGCGCTCGGCGATCGCCGCCGCGCTGGCCGCGCCCGACCCCCAGCCGCGCAGCGTCGTGCCGACCACGGTCGCGACCGCCAGGCCCGGCCTCCGGCCGGTGCGCATCGACCCGATCGCCGTGGCCGCGCCGCCGACCCGCCTGGTGCTCGACAGCAACCAGATCGTGCAGTTGCACGCCGACGGGATGCCGCCCGTCAACGGCCCCGACCGCGATCCGCTGGTGCGCGTGATGCCGCGCGCGGCCAACCCGGCCGACGTCACGTTCGGCGCGCGCTGGAGCGCGCAGGACCGCATCCAGGCACCGGTGCTGTCGCAACTGGCCTGGGGCGCCCACGCCGACGTCGTCTCGGGCGCGCCGCCGGCGCGTGCGGGCAACGTGCGGCGCTCGCTGCGCATCACCGCCATGTGGGACAGCCCCGAGGACCTGTCCATCGGCTTCACGCCGGGCTTCACGCGCGGCGGCGGCATGGCGTTCGAGCACTACGTCGCCGGCCTCGAGGTGAGCACCGTCGACAAGACCAAGGCCGCCCGCTGGAAGAGCTTCGTCGAGCTGTCCGGCGAGAAGCTGGCCTTCAACAACGTGATCGACAACAACACGGCCCACGTGGCGGCCGGCGCGTCGTGGGCGGCGTCGTCGAACACGCAGCTGGACATCTCGGTGTCGCGCGGCACCACCTGGCAGGCCACCGACCTGCAGTCCAACCTCGGCCTGTCGGTCCACTTCTGACGCGTCAGCGCAGGGCGTCCAGCAGCGCCGCGGCCCGGCCCATCGCGTCGTCCCTGGCCGCGCGATTGCCGGCCACCGCCTGGCGCGCCGTGCCGGGATCGTCGAAGTCGTGGGTGGCGCCGGGGTAGACGGTCACCGACACGGGGCCGCCCGTGGCCTGGCGCAGCACGCGTTCGCACACGACCGGCGACACCTCCTCGTCGTCGGCGCCGAGAAAGGCCCAGACCTCGGCATCGGCCGCGGGGTGTTCCGAGATCAGCGCCTTGGGTCCGCAGCCCGGATAGAACACCAGCGCGGCGCGAAAGCGCGCCGGCCCGCCGGGGGCGGTGGCCTGGCGATGCATCGTGTTGAGCGCGGTGCTCGCGCCGTTGGACCAGCCCTGCAGCATCACGCGGCCGGGCAGCACATCGGGGCGCGCCCGCAGCCACGCGAGCGCGCCTTCGGCGTCGAGCGGACGCACGCTGCGTTCGTTGACCGCGTCGCGGTCGGGATCGTCGTGCGTGAAGCGGCCGTAGCCGTGCGCGCGGCCGCGCGGCCCGAAGCTGTCCACCAGCAGCGCGAGGTAGCCGTGCGCGGCCCAGTACTCGCCCCACATCTCGTGGCGCTTCGACAAGGTGGCGGCGTTGCAGGGCGACGCCGCGCCGGGCGTCACCCGCGTGCAGCCGGCGTTGACGTTGGCCGAGTACGGGCCGGCACGCCCGTGCAGCATCACCACCGCCGGATGCGGGCCGGCCCCGGCCGGCACGAACAGGTAGCCCACGAGCTCGGTGCGACCGTCGGCGCTGGGGAAGTGCTCGGCGTGCGCCACCGCCGCCTCGGCCGACTTGCGCGCCGCGCCGGCCGGTGGCGCGCCCACCGCCCAGGCCAGGAACAGGGTGGCAGCGCACAGGCGGCTCGACGGCGTCATCGCGATTCTCCCCGGCCGCCGGCGACGGCCGCGGCGTGGCCGGAGTATCGCGCGCCCGGCCCCGCCCGCGTGCGGGACGCGCTCAGGCGAGCGCGTGCACGCCCTGGTAGCCCACGTACAGGCCGACGATCATGATCAACACGCCGGAGAAGTACGGCGCACGCGCCGCGATCTCGCCGAAGCGGCTACTGCCGACGTGCCTGGCCAGGTGCTTGACGCTCAGCGCGGCGACCACGCCCGAGGCCACCATCGTCAGCGCCAGGCCGACACTGAAGCCCAGCACCAGCGTCGCGCCGAGGGCCAGCTTCTTCAGCTGCAGGCACAGCAGCAGCACCGTGATGGACGCCGGACACGGGATCAGGCCGCCGGTCAGGCCGAACAGGACGATCTGGCCGGTGGTCACGTGGCGGCCGGCGAAGCGGCGCTGGATCTGGTCGGCGTGCGCGCGCGCGTGAGGATCGGACTCGGCGACGGCGGCCGGCACGGCGTGGTCCTGCACGCACGACGCGCCGTGGACATGTCCGTGGTCGTGGTCGTGGTCGGCATGCGCATGGTCGTGGCCGGGCGCCGCGACCGCATGGTCGTGCGCATGGTCGTGATCATGCCCACCCGCGCCGCCATGGTCGTGAAAGCACGCCGCCTCGTTGCGCGACGTGCGCCAGAGCATCCAGGCGCCCACGCCGATGATCATCGCCGCCGACACGATCTGCATCCACGGCTCGCTCGCCTCGGCGCTCCAGTGCTGCCCGAAGTACAGGCCGCCCAGCGCGATCAGCCACACGATGGCGGTGTGGGACAGCGTCGCGGACAGGCCCAGCAGCACGGCCTGCATCAGCGTGCCGCGCACCGCGACGATGAACGCGGCCATCATCGTCTTGGAGTGGCCGGGCTCGAGGCCGTGCAGCGCGCCCAGCACCACCGCGCTGGGAAGGAACAGCCAGGCGTTGCCGCCGTTGAGCAGGGTCTGGAGATCGGTCATAGGTATTTCGTGATGGCCTTGAACTGCTGGATCGCGTCGCGCGCGCCGACGCCGTCCACCGCGTGTTCCAGGCAGTGGTCGATGTGGTCGTGCACCAGGGTCTTCTTGGCGTTGCCGACGGCGCTTTCCACTGCCTGCATCTGCTGGGCGATGTCCAGGCAGTCGCGGCCTTCCTCCAGCATCGCGACGATGCTGCGCAGGTGACCCTCGGCGCGCTTCAGGCGCTTGATGATGTCGGGGTGGGAAGGATGGACGGCCATGGCTTTTATCCTGTGGGGGAGGATAGGATAACCGGTCCGGCTGTCGGCAGTCTGACCAGGGTTTTGCGCGGGTGCGCTGGAGCACGCCGATGGCGCGGCTAACATGGCCGCTCGCCCGCCCGGTCGCGTCGGGCCCTCCGTTCCTCCTGCCGCAGCGCTCCCCGTCCATGGCCACGTACAAAGGCATTGCATTCCCCGACAACGTGGCGCCGCTCGCGCGCCACATGCCTTCCGTCAACGACCACCGCGAGGCGCTGGCCACGCTGAGCGGCACCTGGGACACGCTGGCGCTGCTGGCCCACCTGTCCAACCTGCGCGCCGACATGAGCGAGGTGCGGGCCAGCTTCGGCCAGCTGACCGGCGAGATGCTCGCCTGCCTGGCCGAGGAGATGCTGGCGCTGGCCGACGCGACGCTCGGCCACCAGGCCCGCATCGCCGTCGACGTGCTCACGCGCAACCTGTTCGAGCGCACGGCCGACATCGGCTTCCTGGCCACCGACAGCGCCATCGTCGAGGCCTGCGTCGCCGACGACCCCGCCGCCTTCGCCGCGCTGCGCGGGCGCCTGCGCGACTATGCGGCGCGCTACACCGTCTACCGCGACATCGTGCTGCTGGCGCCCGACGGACAGGTGCGCACGCGCCTGGTCGACGGCTTCGCCGGCCGCTCGGCCGCGCCCCTCGTGGCCCGGGCCCTCGCCGGCCAGGGCGGCTTCGTCGAGACGCTGGCGCCCACCGACTTCTGCGGCGGTGCGACCGCCCTGACCTACGCCTGGCGCGTCGAGCACGGCGGCCGCGCCGTCGGCGTGCTGGCGCTGGTGTTCGACCTGCAGCGCGAGGCCGAGACGATCTTCGAGCGCCTGGCCGCGCACGACGAGGTGCTGGCGTTCGTCGATGCCGGCGGTCGCGTGGTGGTCTCCAACGACGCGGCCCGCCTGCCCGCGGGCCGCCTGCTGGCGCTGCCCGACGGCACGCCGTCGCTGCGCCTGGGCGGCGTCACCCACCTGGCGGCGCGGCGCCACGGGCAGCCATACCAGGGCTACCCGGGCCCCGGCTGGTCCACGGTGGCGCTGGCGCCGGTCGAGCTCGCCTTCGACGACGGCACGCAGGCGACGACGCCGGTCGACTTCTCCGGCGAGGCCGTGTTCTCGCAGCGCCTGCTCGACGTGCCGGTGCGCGCCCGCGAGATCCAGCGCCGCCTGGACCGCATGGTGTGGAACGGCCGCATCCACCAGGCCGCCGAGTCCAACGACTTCTCGCGTTCGCTGCTGGAGGAGATCGCCGCCACCGGCCGCCGCACCAAGGACGTGTTCGAGCGCGCATCGTCGGAGCTGCTGGCCACGGTGACCGCGGGCCTGCTGGGCGAGGCGCGGTTCCTGGCCGACCTGGCGGTGGACGTGCTCGATCGCAACCTCTACGAACGCGCCAACGACTGCCGCTGGTGGGCCACGAGCCCGGTGCTCGCCACGATGGACGCCGCCGCCGCGCGCGCGACGCTGGCGCACATCAACGGCCTGTACACCGTCTACGCGAACGTGCTGCTGTTCGACCCCCAGGGCGTGGTCGTGGCCGCCAGCCGCGACACGAGCGTCGAGGGCCGCCGCCTGGCGTACGGCTGGGTGGACGACTGCCTGAAGCTGCGCGACCCGATGCGCTATGTCGTCTCGCCGTTCGAGCCGAGCGCGCTGTACGGCGGCGCCGACACCTATGTCTACGCGGCGCCTGTGCTGGTCGACGGCCGGGCGGTGGGCGGCGTCGCGCTGGTCTTCGACGCCACGCCGCAGTTCGAGGCGATGCTGCGGGCGGCGCTGCCGCGCGCCGCCAACGCGGTGGCCGCGTTCTGCCGGCCCGACGGCAGCGTCGTCAGCCGCACCGGCGAGCTGCACGTGACGCTGCCCACCGGCGTGCTGTCGCTCGCGCCGGGCCAGTCGTGGGCGGGCGTGCTCACCGACGCCGGCCAGTGCTTCGTCGTCGGCGCCACCGCCGGCAGCGGCTACCGCGAGTTCAAGACCAGCGACGGCTACGCCGAGCCGGTGATCGGCGTCGTCGTGATCCCCTGCGGCCGCCCGGCCCACCGCCAGGTCGTCGCCGCGCCGCAGATCCCGGGCGTCGAGGGCGGCGCCGAGATCGCCACCTTCCTGATCGGCGAGCACCTGCTGGGCGTGCTGGCCGGCGACGTGGTCGAGTGCATCGAGGTGGCCGCGGCCGTGCGCGTGTGGCGCGGCGGCTTCGCGCAGCGCCACGTCGGCTTCGTCACCTGGAACGACACCGCGCTGCCGCTGGTGGACATCGCCGCCGACCTCGACGTCGCCGGCGCCCCGCAGCGCCACGCGCTGGTCCTGCAGGCCGGCGGTCGCACGTTCGGCCTGCTCGTCTCCGAGCTCGGCCCCGTCGCCCACATGAAGCTCACCGAGGAGCGCGGCCTCACCGGCCGGGGCGACGCGTCGAAGCTGATCTCGCAGCTCGCGCGCTCGGGCTCGGTGTTCATCCCGGTGCTGGCGCCGGGCGCGATCTTCGGCGCGGCGGGCTGAGCGCGCGTGCTCAGGCCGCCACGCGGGCGTCGAGCGCGGCCAGGTGCTGGTGGATCAGCGCGACCGCGGCCGCGCCGTCGCCGATCGCCCCGCCCACCCGCTTGACCGAGCCGGCGCGCACGTCGCCCACCGCGAACGCGCCGCGCACGCTGGTCTCGAACGGATTGGGCGCGCGGCCGGGCAGCACCAGGCCGTCAGGGCCGGTGACGGCGTCGGTGCCGGTCAGCACGAAGCCGTTGGCGTCCACGGCGACGCCGCAGCCTTCCAGCCAGCGCGTCTCGGGATCGGCGCCGACGAACAGGAACACGTTGCGCAGCTCGCGCTCGTGCAGCTCGCCGTCGGCGCCGCCCTGGCGCCATTTCACGCGACTCAGGCCCGACGGCAGCTGGCCGTCGAGCTCCACCAGTTGCGTGTGGGTCCACAGCTGGATGTTGGGCGCGGCGCCGATGCGGTCGATCAGGTAGCGCGACATGCTCGCCGCCAGGCCCGGACCGCGGATCATCATGTGCACCCGCGCCGCATGCGCGGCCAGGAACACCGCGGCCTGGCCGGCGGAATTGCCGCCGCCCACCAGCACCACCTCGGCGCCGGCGCACATCCGCGCCTCCAGGCCCGAGGCCCAGTACCAGACCCCGTGGCCCTCGAACTCGTCGATGCGGCCCAGCGCCGGCCGGCGATAGCGCGCGCCGCTGGCGCAGACCAGGCTGCGCCCGCGCAGCCGGCGGCCGTCGGCCAGGTGCACGGCGAACAGGCCCTCGCTCTCCGCCAGCGAGCAGTCGAGACGGACGACCTCGGCCGGGATGATCATCTTCGCGCCGAACTTCTGCGCCTGGATGTAGGCACGCCCGGCCAGGGCCTGGCCCGAGATGCCGGTCGGAAAGCCCAGGTAGTTCTCGATGCGCGCGCTGGCGCCGGCCTGGCCGCCGAAGGCGCGGCAGTCGAGCACGGCCACGCGCAGGCCCTCGGACGCCGCGTACACGGCCGTGGACAGGCCGGCCGGCCCGGCGCCCACCACCAGCACGTCGAAGACGCCGTCGCAGACCCGGTCGTCGATCATGCCCAGCGCGGTCGCCAGCGCCGTCTCGGTCGGGTCGACCAGCACGGTTCCGTTGGGCGTGACGGCCACGGCCTCGGCCGCGGCGGCGCCGTACTGCACCAGCAGCGCCGCGGCCACCGGGTCGTCGTCGGCGGTCACCACGTGGTGCGGCTGGCCGTTGCGCTGCAGGAAGCCCTGCAGCCGCAGCACCGAGGCCGAGCCGGCCTGGCCGATGATCGTCGCGCCGCTGGCGCCGGCCTGGATCAGCGAGACGCGGCGCAGGATCAGCGCGCGCATGATGCGCTCGCCGAGGTCGGCCTCGGCGATGATCAGGGCGCGCAGCTGGTCGGGCACCACCAGGATGCCCTCGACGTCGCCCACGCATCGGGCGTCCACCAGCGCCGCGCCGCCGAACAGCGTGTTGGCCTCGGCCAGGAATTCGCCGGGCGCGTAGTCGTGGTACGGCACCGTCCGCCCCAGGCCGTCGCGCTGGGTGACGGCGACCCGGCCCGCCACCAGCAGGAACAGGCCGCGCGACTTCTGCCCGGCCTGGATCAGGAAGCTGCCGTCCTTGGCATGGTGCGGTTCGCCGAAGCGGCGGATGCGCTGCATGTCGGCGGCGCCCAGCACGGGAAACGTCTGGTAGGCGCGGTTCGGGTCGGGCTGCTGGCCCGGTGCGGGGGCGGCGGAGATCGGCGGTTGGTCCACGGGCGGCTCCTGGCGGCGGCAAGGCAGGCGCCGACTGTCGCACGATCGCGGCCCGGCTGCAGCGTCGGCCCGGGATACCCGCGGCGCACGCCTTGCCGACCGACCGGGCCGGCGCTTCCCGCGCGACGGCGCGGGCATCGGCGGTGGTCGACAATGGCGGGATCATCCAACCGGAGACAGCGCCATGATCCTCGAGCTCGCCGATTTCACGATTCCCGCCGGCAAGAACGCCGAATTCGAAGCGGCGATCCGCCACGGCATCGCCACCGTGATCTCGCAGGCCAAGGGCTTTCGCGACGCGACCGTGCACAAGGGCATCGAGTCCGCCGAACGCTACGTGCTGGCGATCCACTGGGACACGCTGGAGAACCACACGGTGGACTTCCGCGGCGGTCCGCTGTTCCCGCAATGGCGCGCCATCGTCGGCCCGTTCTTCGCGAAGCCGCCGGTGGTGGAGCATTTCGACCTGGTGACGACGACGGCCTGAAGCCGTCCGACGGCGCCGCCTCCCGGCGCGCCGTCGCTGCGATCAGGAGACGACCCTCCGCCAGGCGGCTGCGGCGCGAGCGCGCTTCGCAGCGGCCGGGCGCGCGCTCATTCCTCGTCAGGGTCGCGGTATTCCTTGGGCAGGTGGTGCGCGATGCCCTTGTGGCAGTCGATGCAGGTCTTGCCCGCCGCCTTGGCCTCCATGTGCCGGTTGTAGGCGGAGGTCTTCTGCTTGGTGGCGCTCATCGCGTCGAAGTTGTGGCAGTTGCGGCACTCCTGCGAGTTGGACGCCTTCATCCGTTCCCACTCGTGCGTCGCGAGTTCCATCCGGTGCGCCTCGAACTTCTCCTTGGTGTCGACGACGCCGGTGATCTTGCCCCAGACCTCGTTGCTCGCCTGGATCTTGCGGATCATCTTCGGGCCCCACTCCTTCGGCACGTGGCAGTCGGAGCAGATGGCCCGCACGCCGGTGCGGTTCTGGTAGTGGATCGTCTGCTTGTATTCCTGGTAGACGTTGTCGCGCATCTCGTGGCACGAGATGCAGAACTCCAGCTTGTTGGTCGCCTCGAGCCCGGTGTGGAACCCGCCCCAGAAGATGATGCCGGTACCGAAACCCACCAGCAGCAGCGACAGCAGGGAATACTTGGCGGCCGGGCGCCGCAGGACGCCCCAGGTACGCCGGATGAAGCCGGGTTGGTCGGTGGACATGGTGACGAGGGTCTCGAGTGGGCGATGGTGACGCGCTGGGGCGGCCGGATCAGAAGGTGTAGATGTACGAAGCCACGAACGTGTGGACGCTGTAGTTCGGCGCCAGCTCGTTGGTCGGCAGGACGCCCGACAGGCCGCCGAACTGCAGGCCGTCGTACGACCAGTCGTCGGACGCCATGTGCTGGTAGCGATAGCCCAGGTGCACCGCCGACGCGCTGCTCAGGGCGTACTTGCCGGAGACCTTGAAGTCGACCGTGTTCGTCTTGACCACCGGCAACGGCTGCGCGGCGACGTAGTACGCGGCCGTGGTGCCGGCGGGCGCGCCCGCCACCGCGAGCGGGTTGTTGACGTAGTTGCCGCCCGCGAGGTTGTTGGTGCTGGTGGCCCGGCTGACCGAGACCCCGGCATTGAGGTCGAGCTTGCCGCCCAGCAGGTTCTTCTGGTCGAACGAGGCGCCGAACGTGTTGACCGCGTCGCGCATCTTCGCGTCCCAGTTCAGGCACGGGTCGACCTTGTTGCTGGCGTTGCGCAGCGCGATCGTCGAGAAGCAGCCGCCCACGATGGCGGTGAACGTGTTCACGGCCGTGGCGGTGCTGTTGGCCGTGTAGCTGTTGCCGTCGGCAGTGCTGCGCAGGTCCTCGTGCGTGACGAAGCCGGTCACCTTGGCCGTTTCGCTGAACGCGAAGCTCGCGTCCAGGTTCACCGCCAGGCTCTGCGCCCGCTTGAGCCCGTAGACCGACTGGCCGTATTCGTCGCGGTTGTAGTCGACGCCGGCCGTCACCGACAGCTTGTCGCTGGCTTGCCAGTCGAGCGACGTGCGCACCTTGTCGCGCGTGCGATCGGCCATGTTGTAGCGGCGCATGCCGGGCAGCTCGCTGATGCGGTTCTGGCTGCCGTATTGCGCGTTGGCCAGCGCATTGTTGTTGGGGAAGAAGAAGGCCGCCGCGGTACCCGGGGTGGGCAGCGGGTTCAGGCCGGAGATCGGGCCGTAGCCCGTCCAGCCGTTGGCCAGCATGGTGCCGTAGGCGGTGCTGCCGCCCGGGGCGCCCGTGGGCGAGAGGTTGGCCGCCGGCACGAGGGCCAGCCAGGCGTCCTCGTTGTAGTCGACGGTGCGCCGCGAGTGCGCCGCGCCGACCCGGGCGCTGAACGCGTCCAGGAAGTTGCCGCGCCATTCGAGGTCGAGCGTGGCTTCCTTGGCCTTGTCGGCGTCGGCGCACGAGATCCAGCTGCCGGGGCACGTGCGGTCGATGACCTGGTACTGCAGGCCGGCGCGGATCGCCTGGCCTTCGGTCACGTGGTAGTCGGCACCGAAGTCGAACTGGTTGGTGCGCTTGCTGTAGGCCCGGTTGGCGTTGAGGTTGATGTTGCTGCCCAGGGTCACGCCGGGGAAGTAGGACGAGAACGCCGAGGTGCCGCTACCGCTGGTGCCCGCGTCGTAGAAGCCGTAGGTGTTGACCGGGGTCCGGTTGTCGCGGTTCTCGAACTTGTAGTTCGCGCTCAGGGACAGGTCCTTGACCGGCCGCGACGTCAGCTTCACGTTCGCGGCCTTGGTCACGACCAGCGCGCTCGCCGACGCCACGGGGACGAGCGGCGTGTAGTACGAGGTGAGGAAGGGCTGGTTCTGCGTGTTGCGCGACACCGAGGCGTCGGCAACAAGGCGCGTGGTCGGCGAGAAGCTGTAGGCAGCCGTGAGCTTGGCCTGGTGGAGCTGGTTCGACGGCGCGCTGCTGATCGTCTGCGTGCTGCTCGGCAGCGCCCAGTTCGTCCAGGTCATGCCGGCGACTTCGTTGGTGAAGATCGACGCCAGGTAGGCGCCTTCCAGCGTCAGGCCGGCCACCTTGTAGCGCGCGCCGAGGTTGAGCTGGTCGGTGTGCTGGTCGATCAGGTCCGGGATGATGGTGGCGATGTCGCCGCCGGTGACCGCCGTGACGGTGCCCATGGGCTTCAGGCCGACCTTGTCCTCGTGCGAGTAGCTGCCGCTGACCTGGAACTGCGAGTCGAGCGCGATGACGGCACCCGCGGTGTACTTGGTGCGCTTCGTGAACAGGTGGACGTTGTGGAACGCGGGCAGGTCCGCGCCCTGGATGGCCGCGGCGGTCGCCAGCTGGGCCGCCGTCGGCGCCGTGAGGACGCCTGCCACCAGCGCGCTGGACGACGTGACGTCCGGCGACAGCCCGCGGGCATTGGGGCCGGAGGCGCTGACGCGCGGCACCAGCGGCACGAGCCAGGTCTTGGGCAGGGTCAGCACACTGGTGCCGGCGCCCAGGTAGGGCGTCTGGTACGTGTCCGAGCGATCGCGCAGCAACTGGTCGTAGGCGATGTAGAACTTCGTCGCGCCCGCCAGGCTGTAGTCGGCCTTCACCGAACGCGACTCGGTGCCGACGTTGGTGCCGGTCAGGCGGAAGCGCGACGGATCGTCGCTGCCGTAGGCGCCGCCGGCGCGCAGGTCGAAGTTGCCGAGCAGGTACAGGCCGTTGCTCTTGAGGCCGCTGTACTCGTTGGCCTTGTAGTCGCCGTCGCTGACGTTGCCGACGCCGATCTCGACGCTGCTGGTGCGCTGCACCAGGGCAGCGACGGCGGGATCGAGGACCTCGGCGGCCGCGGCGGCCTGCGTGAGCGCCATCGCGATCAGGGCGCCTTGCACGGCGACGAGCGACGCGCGCAGCGGGAATGCGTTTCTGGGGGATGTCATGTCGCCTCCTGCGGATGACTAGCGCTGGAACTTGGAACCGGCCGGGTGGTTGGACCCGTGGACGAGGACGTGGCAGTTCAGGCACGCCCGGCCCGTCAGCTGGGCACGCGCCGCGGCGTTGGCCAGCGGGTTGGTGCCGTTGACCGTCGTCAGGTTGCCGTTCTGCAGGTTCGCGCCGCTGTTGAGTTGCGCGCCGTGGTCGCCGCTATGGCATTCCTGGCAGAGGTAGGGCACGCGTGTCTTGAGCAACGGCGCGTTGGTCGAGCCGTGCGGGGTGTGGCAGTTGGTGCAGTCATCGGCCACCGGGCCGTGCTCCCACAGGAACGGGCCGCGCTTCTCGGCATGGCACGTGGTGCAGGTCTCGTTGACCGAGTCCTTGACCAGCAGCTTGGGACCGGTCGAGCCGTGCGGGTTGTGGCAGTCCGAGCAGGCCATCTTGCCGGCGTCCAGCGGGTGCGTGGACAGGCGGTGGGTCTGCGCGCGCTGCGTCTTGTGGCAGGCGAAGCACACCTCGGCCTGGGTGGCCTTGGCCAGCACCGGGTCCGACTTCACGTGCACGCTGTGGCAGGTGGAGCACGGGATGTCGCGGCTTTCGTGCTGGCTGCCTTCCCAGTGGCTGCGCAGTCCGTCGCGGTGGCAGGCCAGGCAGGCCTTCTCCTGGTCGACCGCGGGCGATGCGCCGTAGACGCTGCCCTTGGCCTTGAACAGGACGTCCGGCGAGGGTCGGCTGGCCTTGCCAGGGCCCTTGCCGCCGGCCACGTGCTGCGTGCTCGCGCCGTGGCACGACGTGCAGGTGGGCGACGCGGGATCGGCACTGTTGCCGTGGCGAGTCTGGTAGATGGACAGGACGGGTCGACTCTCGGACTCGTCGTGGCAGCGGGTGCAGACCGCGTTCTGCTTCAATTTCTCGGTGGCAACCGAGGTCGACGCCGGGGCCGATGCCGCGGCATCGGCGGCGAAGCAGGGCGAGGCGACCAGCGTGCCGGCCAACAGGGCCAGCACGGCAAGGAGGCGTGAACGCGCAGTCATGGGATTTCCCTCGGTTCGAGCCGCCCGGCGCATGCCGCCGCGACCCCGGTTGTCATCGGTTCGTCGCGCTGGCGGCTATTGCTGGCTCAGGATCCAGTCGACCAGGTTCTTGACCTGGGCGTCGTCCTTGGTGTCGATGATCTTGTGATCCTCGGAGTGGCCGTCCGGGAACTTCGCCTTCTCGCCGCTGGTCAGGTGATGGACCAGCTTGGCTTGCGCATCGGGCTTGCCGCGGTACTTCTCGGCCGTCTTCTTGAACGACGGGCCGTCCTTGTCCTTGGACACGCTGTGGCACTTGAAGCAGTTGTTCGAGCGCGCCAGGGAGGTGGCGGCATCCGCGTCGGGCGCGGCCTGCGCGGGGGCGGCGAACGCGCAGGCGAGCAGCGCGGCGGCCAGGACGGGCGCGGGGTGGCGGGCGAAGGAAAAACGCATGATCGGACTCCGGGTTGTGCGCCGAGGCCTGGACGTCGTCCCTGATGGACGTGTACATGCCTCGCTGACATGAAACTAACGTTTCTTCACGAATCGATGCTTAAGAGCGTGCGAATAAACGACACGGCTTGACCCAAATCAAGCGCCGACGCAATCCAGGCGCGTTCCTGCGTCCGCGGCGCGCCACAGGGGCCCCACACGAATCCGTCTCTTGAGATATCTCATGCCGTGCCGAATTCGCCGTCCATAGGCTGCAGGCATGCGCTCGCCGACCTCGTTCCAGTCCAATTTGCCGCCATGCCCGCCTGGCCGACGCCGTTCTCGATCCGGAGACCGTCGATGAAGGACAAGCCCCTGCCCGACGTCGCCGAACTGCAGCGCCAGCTGGCCGAACTGGACCGCCTGCTGGCGCAAGGCGTGCTGACCACCGACGCCGCACGAGCCGCGCGCGAGCGCATCGAGGCCGAGGTGGTGCAGGCCGTGCTGGCCGGCGGCCCGGGCGCGGACACGCCGCCCGTCCGCGTCCGCCCTTCGCGAACGCTGGTGCTGTCCCTCGCCGCGTTCGTGGGGCTGTTCAGCGCGGCCGGCTACGCCTGGATCGGCCATCCGGAAGCCCTGGGCCTGGGGGCGGGGAGTCCGGCCGCCGCGGCCGCCGATCCGGCGGCCCATCCCACGGACGACGCGCAGATCGAGGCCATGCTGCAGAAACTGGCCGAGCGCCTGGACAAGCAGCCCGACGACGCGGACGGCTGGGCGATGCTGGCGCGCTCCTGGACGGCGCGCGGGCAGTTCGCCAAGGCGTTGCCCGCGTACCAGCGCGTGGTCGAACTGCGCCCGCGCGACGCGCAGGCCCTGGCCGACTACGCCGACGGCCTGGCATCCACCCGCGCGACGAAGCTGGAAGGCGAGCCGGAGCGGCTGGTCCGGCGGGCGCTGGAGCTCGATCCGGACAACGTCAAGGCGCTGTCGCTGGCCGGCACGCTGGCCTTCGACCACGGCGACTTCACCGGCGCCAGCGATCGCTGGCAGCGGGCGATCGCGCACGCCGATCCGTCGAGCGACTTCACCCGCGAGTTGCGCGGCGCGCTCGCCGAGGCACGCCAGCGCGCGGGCTTGCCCGCGCTGGTCGCAGCGGCCGCCATGCCGGGCGCGCCGCCGCCCCCGCCGCTGGCCGTCGCGCCGACGGCCGCGATCACCGGGCGCGTGTCGCTGTCGGCGGTGCTGGCCGCGCAGGTCGCGCCGGACGACACCGTGTTCGTGTTCGCCCGCGCGCCCGGCGGCTCGCGCATGCCGCTGGCGATCCTGCGCAAGTCGGCGCGCGACCTGCCGCTGGCGTTCGCGCTCGACGACAGCCTGGCGATGAGTCCGGCCGCGCGCCTGTCGACCGCCTCGCAGGTGGTGGTCAGCGCCCGCGTCAGCAAGCACGGCGACGCGCTGCCCCAGCCCGGCGACCTGCAGGGCGACAGCGCCGTGGTGGCGCCCGGCGCGCACGACGTGCAGGTCGAGATCAACGAGACACGCCGCTAGGTCCGCCATGAAACTTCTCCTGCTTGCCGCCGATGCGCGCCTGGTGATGTCCATCCGGACCTGGATGGGCATGGACGGCACCGAAGTCGACTGGATCGTGGACGCGATGCAGGCCGAGCGGACGCTGTGCGAATCGCGCTACGACGCGCTGCTGCTGGAACTGGGCCTGCCGCAGCTGCACGCCGCCGACCTGATACGGCGCGTGCGCAAGTCCGGCCACGAGCTGCCCCTGGTCGTCATCGCCGACGGCGACGACCCGCAGCAGCGCATCCGCCTGCTCGACCTGGGCGCGGACGACTGCGTGGTCAAGCCCTTGCACGTCGGTGAACTCGCCGCCCGCCTGCGCGTGCTCCTGCGTCGCGCCGGCCCGGCCTCGCTGGCGCAGGCCGAGCTGCGGCACGGCCCCCTGCGGGTCGTGACCGACAGCCGCACCGTCTCCAAGGACGGCAACCACGTCGCACTCACCGACAAGGAGTACTCGCTGCTGGAGGCGCTGCTGCGCAGCAAGGGCCGGGTGGTGAGTCGCCAGCGGCTGGAGGAAGTGATGAACGGCCACGGGGGCGAGCTCGCCAGCCACCCGGTCGAGGTCCACGTCCACCACCTCCGGCGCAAGCTGGGCGCGGCGTGGATCACCACGGTGCGTGGGGTGGGCTACGCGCTGGGCGAGGAGGCCTGAAGACGGGCGCTAGGTTGGGCCCTCCCGAAGGTGCTCCACCAGCGCCCGCGCGTAGGCCGGCAAGGCGTCGAAGCGGCGCATGCACAGGACCAGCCGGCGCTCGAATTCCGGCTCGAGCAGCGCCAGGACACGCAGGCGATCGGCATCGCCGAGCCGGCGCGCGGCCGCCTCGGGCATCAGCGCGATGCCCGCGCCCTGCGCGATCAGGCGGCATTGCGCGTCGATGCTGGGCACGCGGACCCGGTAGTTCAGGCGATGGCCGCGTCGCGCCAAGGCGGCGTCCCACTGCATCTGGAGCGCGCTGCTCGGCGCCAGCCCGATCACGTCGTGGGCGTCGGCCGCCCAGATCGAGACCCGGCGCCGGCCCCCGGCCGCCAGCGCGTGGCCGCGCGGCACCACCAGCACGAGGCGATCGCTGCGGAAATCGACGCGCTCCAGGCCGCCGGTGTCGATGGCCCCATCGACGATGCCGAGCTCGCCGACCCCGTCGGCGACGGCGCGCACGATCACTTCGCCGAGCCGCTCCTCCACGTCGAGGTTGACCTGCGGATGGGCCGCGAGAAATGCGCCGAGGCAGGCGGGCAGGTATTCCTGGCTGGCGACCGAATTGCACAGCAAGCGCACGCGGCCGCGCAGTCCGGTGGAGAACGCGGCGAGGTCGCCGCGCATGCGCTCGGCCTGCTCCAGCATCGCCCGGGCGTGAAGCAGCAGCGTCTGGCCCGCCGGTGTCAGCGTCACCCCGCGCCGGCCGCGCGTCAGCAGCGCCGAACCCAGCCCCGATTCCAGGCCCTGGATGCGCTCGCTGGCGGCCGCCAGCGACAGGTGGCTGCGCGCCGCGCCCGCGGTGATGCTGCCCGCCTCGACGACGTTGGCGAACAGTTGCAGATCCAGCAGGTCGAAGCGAAAGCCCATGGCAGTCTCCCGTGAGGTCCGGCCAGCCTTCGGAAACGCCGAATCCGGACTTCGAATATTCCACATTTTTGGATCCGCGGGCCAGGCGAACAATCGCCGCCCATGGAGTCCTCCGAAAGCCCGCTGCCGGCGCTGGTCGCCGCCGTCGCCCGGCGCGATGCGCAGGCGCTCGCGCGCCTGGTAGACGCCTGCCTGCCGCGGATCTATGGCCTGGCGCTGCGCATCACGCGCTCGCCGCTGCTGGCCGAACAGGTGGCGCAGGACGTGTTCGTCGATGTCTGGAACGGGGCCGCGGGCGGTCCGCCGACGCCGGCCTGGCTGGCCACGCTGTGCAGGACGCGCGCCCTCGCGTTGGTGCGCGGCGTGCGCGCCGAACTGCGCCCGACCGACGGCCGCGACGGCGTGGCGGACCTGCAGTACCTGGCGACCGCCACTTGCCGGTGCCGCCCCTTCGGCAGCCGCCTGCTGGCCCTCGACGACCGGCAGCGCGAACTGCTGGGCCTGTGCCTGTTCGAAGGACTGGGCGCGCCAGAACTCGCCGAACGCACGGGCCTGCCGCCGGCCACGATCGTCGCGCGCCTGCGCAGCGCCATGGCCGTGCTGCGGCACGACGCTGCCCAGGCGGCCGCGGTCTAGAAAAAAAAGACCCCGGCGACTTGCATGCGCCGGGGCCCGAGCTCAATGCCCACCCCGAGCCTTCTCGCCAGGCGACATGCGACCAGAAACCGAGCTCGTCAAACAGCGGCCCGACCGGCCCCGACCGGCGTGCGGGCGGGGCCGGCGCGGGCGACTTCAGTTCAGTGCCACCGGCTCGAGGGTGTCCGACACGGGGGCCATGCCCACGTTGTCGAGCTTGAGCGGCTCCGCGGTGTCCGTCGACGGCTGCGCCTGGGCGAACGCGGTCAGCGATTGCACGGAGCTCATCACCGCGGCGGACATCTGGTCGGACGGCGGCGCCGGTACCGGCGCGGGGCTGCCTTCGCCGCCGCAGCCCGCGAGCGCGAGCACCCCGGCCGCGACGACCAGGAAGGGCAGCGCCCGCATGCGCGACGCGCGCGGCGATTGGGAAAGTCGAATCATGGCGTGTTCCTTTGTTCGAACGGCCAGGCCCGGCGGACGCAGCCGTCCGGGCCGGCCTGGTTTACTGGCTGATCGCGCGGCTGGCGGCGGCCTTGGCGGCCAGCGGGCCGCTGCCGGCCACCGGCGTGTTCAGGTACGGGAAGGCGGGCAGGAACGTGTTGGCGGCCTGGTCGACGGTGTCGTTCAGGTTGAAGGCCGTCGTGCCCAGCGGAACGGCGGCCGGCGTGCACCCCGTGCCCAGGCCGAGGCCGTTGCCCGTGCCGTTGGCCAGGCACAGGCCGCCCATCGCGGCCACCATCGTGATGTCGACCACGTCGTCCTTCGGGCGACGGCCGTTCGGGTAGCCTGCGTTGTCCTTGCCGCCGGCCAGGATGTTGCCGACGATGCCGAGCCGGTTCTGCTGCGCGTACGGCACGGCCGGGATGGCGGTGTTCAGCCGCATCATCTCGGAGGCCACCACGTTGGCCGGCTGGTTCACACCCTTGATGCCGGTGAGGAACGCGGTCACGAGGTCGGTGCGCGGAAAGTTGGTCGGCGCGGCGCCCGGCAGCGCGAGCCAGGTCTCGAGCAGCGTCGGGAACGACGGGTTGGTCACGTAGGTGGCGAACTGCGCGTCGTTGACCGGCTTGGAGCCGTTGAAGCGATCCTTGTCCTTCAGGCCGATGATCAGTTCGTTGACCAGCGGCATGCCCAGGCGCGAGACCTGGGTCCACGCGCCGCCGCTGCGCTCGGTGGTCTGCAGGCCCGACTTCGGCGTCGGGTCGAGCACCCGCGCCTGGCGCAGGCTGGCCGTCGTCCAGCCGCCGATCACGGTCTCGTTGCTGCCGTTGCGCAGGCACTTGGCCGCCACCTCCAGCGCCAGCGTGGTGACGTTCTTGTCAGCCAGGATGTTGACGCCGGCGTTGAACTTCGTCGGGTCGGTGATCACCGGAACCGGCGCGTCGAGCTGGTCGAAGAAGATGCCGAGCGCGATCGCGAACGGATCCTGGCGCTGGCCGACGAAGACGCGGCCGGGCGTGTCGCAGCCCGGGATGTTGACGGTGTAGACGTGCTTGGCGGCGTAGTCCGCGTAGTTGGGCGTGGTCTTCTCGCCGATGTTGTCCACCGGCTTCTCGAAGGTGCTCGCGCCGTTGGCGGCGTTGGTGATCGCGCTGCGCGCGCCGCTGCGGCGGTCGCCGCGCACCAGCGTCACCGTGTAGCTCTCGTCGACCTGCAGGTGCGGGTCGCTCACCTGGCCGACGGTGCCGTTCTGCAGCGGCGCGATCTCCACGTTCTGGCCGCCGACGGGCACCGTCAGGCCGGCGCCGTTGTTGGCCAGCGTGTTCTTGAAGCGGAACTGGAACGTGAGGTCCTCCTTGGCGTCGCCGTTGTTGTCGACGTGGATCTCGTAGAGCGCGTTGGGATCGAGCGAGAAGTAGTTCGGGCCGCCGTACGCGTCCTGCAGGGGCACGTAGTTGGCGAGCAGCGTGACGAAGGCATCGCGGCCGGTCTCGTAGCTGTTGAACATGTAGAAGTCGGTCGCATCGACCTTGGGCGAGGTCGTGACGAACGGCGCCTCGCGGTGGCTGGAGGCCTGAACGCCGCCGCTGGCGGCCAGCAGTGCGGCGACCAGCAACGGCGCGGCGCGGAACGGGATCGGGGGGAAGGCGGACATCGGAGAGCTCCTGGTTCGAGGGGTAGGACGTGGCACCGCCCGACAGCCACCGAAGCGCACTTCGGGCAGCAGGGCAGCGGTCATGCCGACCGGGATTTCGGCGACGCTGACGTCGGGCTATACGGGCCGGCGGAGTGCGCCAGATGCATCCGCCGCGCAGAGGCCCGCGCTCGCGATCGGGAACGGATCCGGTCGCTGCCGCACTGCGTAGGCGCGCGCCGGCGCCGGGTCGATCCTTCGGAAGCAGGCCGCGCGCGGTGTGATCCGTTCGCGCGCCGCCTGCGTATGTCCCATCGACGCGCACGTTGCGCGTCCCGAATCGCGGCGGTACCGCGCCCGGGAGTCCTCCCATGCCACTGTCCTGCGCCGGTCCCGATGACTGCGCCGGCCGCGACCCGCACTGCACGCCGCCGGCCGCGCCCGACTTCTTCTGCCTCGACGACCTGCCCGCCGCCGAAGACCCCGAGCCCACGCCCCGGCGCGTGAACTCGCCCGGCTTCCAGACCGAGGCGCTCAACACCCTGTGCCTGGACTGGCTCCGGCGCATGGCCGCGGGCGACGCCAAGGCGCTGGAGGCGCTCTACGACGCCACCCTGCCGCGGCTGTGGGCGCTGGCGCTGAAGATCCTGCGCAATCCGGGCGATGCCGAGGACGTGCTGTCGGAGGTCTACCTGCAGGTCTGGCGCGACGCCGCCACACACGCGCCGGAGCGCGGCACGCCGCTGACCTGGATGACGATGATCTGCCGCAGCCGCGCGATCGACCACCTGCGCCGCCGCGACCCCTGCCAGTTGCGCGAGGACGTCGAGAAGCTGGTCGATGCCCAGGCCACGCCGCCCGATGCCGACGCGCCAGAGGATCTGTTCGTCGCCCGCGCTGCCGCGGCCGATCCGATGCAGGCCCTGGCCTGGCGCCAGAAGTGCCGGAGCCTGGAGGCCGCGCTGGCGACGCTGCCCAGGGCCGAGCGCCAGCTGATCGTGCTGGCCTACTATCGAGGCCTTAGCCAGACCGAGCTCGCGCAGGCCCTGGGGTTGCCCCTGGGCACCGTCAAGAGCCGCACGCGACGCGCGTTCCTGGAACTGCGTCGTCAACTCGAACTGGAGCTGATGTGATGAACGACCACAAGGATCCGTCCCATCCCGTGGACGACGCCGCGCTCGACGAGGCCGACCTCGCCTTCCTGGGCGAGGCCCTGACGCCGATCGCACCCGGCCCCGACATCCGCGACCGCATCCTGTCGCAGGTGCTGGCCCGCATCGGCGGCGCCGTGCCCGCGCCGCCGTCCGCTGCGCTGCGCACCGTGCGCGCCGACGCCGGCGACTGGGAGGAGATCGCGCCAGGTGCGCGCCAGCGGGTGCTCCACGACGACGGCCGGTTCCGGACGCTGCTGGTGCGCCTGGAAGCCGGCGCCAGCCTGCCGCCGCACGAGCACCCGCTGGACGAGGAATGCTACGTGGTCGAGGGCGACATCTGGCTCTCGGGCGAGCACATGGCGCGCGGCGACTACCAGCGCGTGAGCGCCGGCACGCCGCACCTGGGCATCCGCAGCGACGGCGGCTGCCTGCTGCACGTGCGCGCGGCCAGCATGCCGGCCTGAGGCCCGCGCCGCGATCCGGCGGCGGGCCGGGCGCGTAAGGAAGGTCAGCACAACGCATGCCTTCCCGACCCGCCCATGAGCCTGCCCGCCAGCCCCCCTTCCGCCGTTCCAGCCACCGACGCCCCATCGCCCCCCGCGGCCCTGCCGGCTCATGCCCGCGAGGCCTGGCTGCGCGACGAGATCGAGCGCGTGCTCGCGTTCGCGATGATCGGCCAGGATCTGCAGTCCTTCGTCGACGCCGACTACACCTACCGCTACGTCAACGCGCGCTACGCGCTCTACTGGGGGCGTGCGCGCGAGGCGATCGAGGGCCGCCCGATCGCCGAGCTGTTCGGCGACGACGTCTTCGCGCGCCATGTCCGCCCGCGGCTGGACAGCGCCCTCGCGGGCAACGAGGTCCACTACCAGGCCACCTTCGACTTTCCCGCCATGGGCCCGCGCCACATGGAGGTGAGCTACATGCCGGCCCGCGCGGCCGATGGGCGCCAGATCGGCGTGGTGGCCCGGGCACACGATGTCCAGGCCCTCAAGGACGTCGAGCAGTCGCTGCAGCGTGCCCACGCGCTGCTCGAGCAGCGCTTCCTGGCGCAGCAGCGCTTCATCCACATCCTGTCGCACGACCTGCGCGAACCGATCAACACGATCGTCAATTTCGCGAGCCTGCTGCGCGAGCACCACGCACCGCAGCTGCCGCCCCAGGCGCAGCGCTGGCTCGGCTTCGTCAACGCCGGTGGCCGCCGGATGTGCGACCTGCTCGACGACCTGCTGGGCCTGATGCGGCTCGAACGCAGCCTGCCCGAGTTCGCGGACGTCGCGCTCGACGACGTCCTGCAGGACGTGCTCGACGACCTGCAGTCGGCGTGCACCGCCGCGCGGGCGCAGGTCGAGCGGCACCCCCTGCCCTGCGTGCGCGGCGAGCGGTCGCTTCTGCGCGTTCTGCTGCAGAACCTCGTGGCCAACGCGCTCAAGTTCTCGCGCCCCGGCCAGCCGCCGCGCATCCGCGTCTTCGCCGAGGAGACGGCCGACGCGTGGAAGGTCTGCGTCGAGGACAACGGCATCGGCATCCCGCAGGCCAAGCTCGACGCGGTGTTCGAGCTGTTCGCGCGGCTGCACCCGCGCAGCGCCTTCGAGGGCAACGGCATGGGCCTGGCGATCTGCCGGCGCATCGCGCAGATGCACGGTGGCAGCATCCACGTCGACTCCGCCCTCGGCATCGGCAGCGCCTTCCGCATCGCCCTGCCGCGCCGCGGCGCGGGCGAGCAAGCACAGGAGCAATGAGCATGGCCCACATCGAACGCATCATGCTGGTGGACGACAACGAGGCGGACAACGTCTACCACGAGCTCATCCTGCGCGCCGCCGGCTTCGAGGGCGAGCTCTGGATCCACGAGACCGGCGAATCCGCGCTCGGCCAGCTGGGCCGCGCCAGCGTGCTGCCGCCCTGCCTGATCCTGCTGGACATCAACATGCCGGGCATGGACGGCTTCGAGTTCGCCGCCGCGGCCGCGCCGCTGCTGCGGCGCCACCCCGCGCTGATCGTGGTGATGCTCACCTCGTCGTCGTCGCCGCAGGACCATGCCCGCGCGACCGCGATGAGCGAGATCAGCAGCTACCTCACCAAGCCGCTGACCGTCTCGTCGGCGCGCGCGCTGATCGTCGGCGGCGCGTCGCCCGGCCGCCACTGATCACGGCGCGAGCGTGGCCAGGTAGGCGATGAGATCGCGCCGATCGCGCGGGTCGTCGACGTGGAAGTACATCGCCTGGCCAGGGATGAACGCCTGCGGATCGGCGAGCCAGCGATCCAGCGTCGCCTCGGTCCAGACGACGCCCGACTCCCGCACCGCGGCGGAGTAGGCGAAGCCCGGGGCCTGGCCGGCGCGGCGGCCGAAGACGCCGCGGTGGGCCGGGCCGACGCGGTTCTCGTCGACCGAGTGGCAGCCGGTGCAACGCGCCTCGTACTGGTCGCGGCCGCGCTCGACGTCGCCGGCCGGCGCCGCGCCGGCGGTCGCGGCCACGAAGGTCAGGGCAAGGAGGACGGCGGCGGACGGGCCGCGCGGCATGAAGGGATGCATGCAGGACTTTCTTTGCGAAGGATCGTGGGAACACGGGATGTGTGCGCTCCATACGCGCCCCGTGACGTTTCGGATCCAAGACCGCGCGCGTCGCCGGGATACCGCCGCCGCGTGCGTCCGATCCGCCCACCGCGCCGTATCGACAGGGGAACGCGCCCGCCACGCCACGGCAGCCCGCGCTCGCCACCCCCGAACCGCGCCCCGCCGCGGCGCGGATCCACCTTCATCCCAGAACCCGAGGATTGACGACATGACTTCCAAAGACCTCCGCGCCCCCGCCGACATCCTGAACATGCCGCGTCGCCGCTTCGCCGGCACCGGTGCCCTGACCCTGTCGGCCGGCGTCATCGCGATGCTGGGCGGCAGCCCGGGCCTGGCGCGCGCCAGCAGCATGGACCCCGCCAAGGACGTGGGCATCCTCAACGTGGCGCTGGGCCTCGAGCACGAAGCCATCGGCGCCTACCAGCTCGGCGCCGAGAGCGGCCTGCTCTCCAAGGGCGTGCTGGACGTGGCCGTGCTGTTCCAGTCGCACCACAAGGCGCATCGCGACGCGCTCGTCGCCACGATCCGCCAACTGGGCGGCACGCCCGTGGCCGAGCGCACCAGCGCCGAAGTCGCGCGGGCCATCAAGGCCGACACGCTGAGGTCGCAGGCCGACGTGCTGGAGGCCGCGGCCCGTCTCGAGATGGGCGCCGCCAATGCCTACATCGGCGTCATTCCCGCCTTCACCGACAGCGCGCTCGCCAAGGTGGCGGCACGCCTGGCCGCCGACGAGACGATGCACTGGACGGCGCTGGCGGGCGCGCTGGGCAAGGCGCTGCCGATGAACGCGCTGAGCTTCGGCGCCTGAACGGACCGCCGCGCCCGGGCGCGGCGGCGCGCCGTCACTGCACGCCGCGCGCGCTGTTCTCCTCCAGCACCGCGCTGGCCGCAGCGGCGTCGCCATCGGCCGCCGTCGCCAAGTCGCCCGGCGTGACGTTGGCCATCACGCTGCGCGCGTCGTGCGATGCGGCCAGCGTCTCCACGCGCCCGTCCGCATGGCGCGCGAAGCGCACGCGCTCGCCCCCGTGCACCGGCGCGGGGTCGGGCCAGGGCCAGCCGCCGAATTCGGTGCGGCGGTAGTCGTCGAAGGCCTGGCGCAGCTCGGCCTCGGTGTTCATCACGAACGGGCCGTATTGCGCCACCGGCTCGCCGATCGGGCGGCCCTGCAGCAGCAGGAACTCGACGACGTCGCTGCCGGGGTTGGCGAGCGACACCGCGGCGTCCGCGCGCAACTCGATCGCGACGTGCCGCGCGATTGCCTGGCCGGCGACGTCGGCGCGGGCGCCCGCGAAGAAGTAGAGCCGGCGCCGACTGCGTGCGTCGAGCGCCGGCGGCACGGTCCAGCGCGCACCGGGCGCCAGGCGCAGCGTCCAGATCGCCACGTCGGCGTCGGCCTGCGCGGCCCAGGAATCGGGCGGCGGCGGCAACGGGTCGGCGGTGTCCGCGGACGGGTCGGCCAGCCGGCCGGCGATGACCGCCACCTCGGTGACGGCGCCGTCGGCGCCCGCGAAGAAGCGGTGCGGGATGTCCTCGGCCCAGAACATCGTGAAGTGCGGCTCGGCCATCTTGCTGCGCGCCGGCAGGTTCAGCCAGATCTGGAACAGCTCCAGCGGGTTGGGCTGCTCGGTGTCGAGCAGCGGGAACATCTCCGAATGCACGATGCCCTTGCCGGCGGTGAGCCACTGCACGTCGCCGCCGCCGAAGCGCGCCGCGGCGCCCAGCGAATCGGAATGGTCGGTGAGGCCTTTGCGCACGATGGTCACCGTCTCGAAGCCGCGGTGCGGGTGCGAGGGGAAGCCCGGCACGCGCTCGCCGTGGTACATGCTCCAGCCGTCCTTGCGGCCGAAGTCCTGGCCGATGGCGCGCCCGGCCAGCGAGGCGTCGGGGCCGAAGCGGCCGTTGCCCTTCGGGTAGGCGTCGTCGTGGTGGACGCAGAACAGGAACGGGTCGGCCGTCTCCCAAGGGAAGCCGAGTTCCTGGATCTGGAGGATGGGGCTGTCGGACATGGCGATTTCCGGGGTTCGAGGCGACGCGGAGCGTCGCGGGCTGCGCGCCAGTCTATCGACTCGGCGCCGCGCAGGCTGGCGACGGGGCATCCGCCGCGCCCGCGCCGTGGACGGCCGGTCAGCGCGACGGCGGCGCGTCGAACGCGAGGGTGGCCAGGAAGGCGTCGAGCTGCGGCGCCCACAGCCGCGCCGCGTGGCGCGACAGGCCGTGGCCGTCGCCGTCGGCCACGGGGGGCGCGTGGAAGAAGGTGGTCGGGCTGCCGCCCCGGGCGAACGCGGCGTGCCACGCCACCGGTGCGTCGGGGCCGAAGTACTGGTCGTTCCGGGCGTAGACCCACAGGCCGGGCAGGCGCGCGGTGGCGCCGAATTCGCCGTACAGGCGGGTGAGCTGGTCCGGGTCGCAGCTGCGGCCGGGCGCCAGCGTGGGGTTGCCGCCGTTGCCGCCGGCGAAGTTGACATAGCCGGCGACCCCGGCCGGGTTGGCCGCCGCGGCCGCCACGGTGGCCAGGCCGCCGGCCGACTGCCCGGCCAGCAGCACATGCCGGCCGTCCGCCCACGGCTGGGCCTGCAGCCACGCCAGCGTGGCCTCGACCGTGCGGCGCTCGGCGGCCGCCGAGGCGCGGTAGTCGGGCACGCTGGTGCACGTGCCGAAGGCGTTGAAGTGCGCGCCGTTGCTCTCGGGGTCGGCGCCGCCGGTGGCGCCGTAGCCGGGGCGGATCGGCGCGACCACGGCGTCGCCGCGCGCCAGCCAGTAGCGCAGCTGGGCGTTGCTGATGCCCACCTTCAGGCGGGCGCGGTCGATCGCGTCCGGGGCGCGCCCGTGCGAGAACACCACCACCGGGAACGGGCCGGGGCCGGGCGGCCGGTACACCTGCGACACCATCGCCAGGTCGCGGCCGAACAGGCCGGCGCCCCGCATCGGGATGGCCACCGTCTCGCCGGCGGGCAGCGGCTCCTTCGCGGCCTCGCGGGCGGGCGCCGACATGGCGGCTTCGTCCTGCGCCCGGACCGGGGTGCAGCACGCGCCGGCGACCCCGACCAGCAGGGCCGCGGCGCAGGCCGGCGAGGTCGTCGTCACTGCCATCGACGGCTCCTCCCGCGAAGGATCAGAACGGCGCCGAGGCGTCTTCGGCGTTGGCCGGCGCGTACAGCGACGGCGCCGCCATCGCGGCCGTCTGCCCGGTCAGCGCGGCGATCACCTTGTCGGTGGTGGATGTGCCGGCCTCGCCCAGCTTGAGCGGGCCGCCCAGCGCCTCCACCAGGTCGGGGATCAGCCGGCCGAGCTCGCCGGTGGTGATGGCCACGTCGGCGTCGAAGCCGTTGTCGCCCTTGCCAGAAGCCTCCTTGCCTTCGAGCACGACGTCGAGCAGCTTGATCTTCTTGATGGCGAACTGCTCGGTGAGCACGAACGACACGCGGCTGTCCCAGGTGAGCGCGAGCTGCGTGGGCAGCTTGCCCTGCTTGATGTGCTCGCCCACCTCGTCGATGTCGAGCGTGTGGCGCGCGTAGCGCACCAGCGCCTTCTCGCTGTCGGGCTGCTTGAGCTCGCACTCGCGGTCGATCGTGAAGCCCGCGGGGGCCTCCTTGGCCGACAGCCACTCGGCCATCGCAGTGGACGCGGACAGCTTCGTCTGCACCAGGTCCAGGCGGATGCCGCCCGCCAGCAGCTCGGTGAGCAGCGTGACGATCTTGTCGGCCTTCTTGGCGCTGCCGGCGCCGATGATGACGAGCCGGGCTTCCAGGTCGATCCAGATCGGCGTGCTGCCACGCTTGGGGAACGCGCGCGGCAGCAGCTCGTGCACGATCTCTTCCTTGATTTCCCTGGCGTGCTTGCCCTTGGGACGGCGGCCGGTCTCCTGCTCGATCTTGTCCAGGCGCGCCTCCAGCTGCGTCTTGATCGCGCCGCCGGGCACGGCCTTGGTCTCGAAGCACAGCTTCAGGATCCACTGCCCGCCCACGTTCTCCACCAGCGGCCCGTGCTTCTCGCCGCGCGGCTCGATCCAGCCGAAGGACTCGGGCTGCGAGGCACCGCACTCGACGAAGCGCGCCGCGTCCAGCCGGCCTTCCAGCTCCGCCATCGGCGGCTGTTCCCATTGATCGATGCGATAGACGATGACGTTCTTGAACATGTGCGGGCCGGGGAAAAGGGAGGCGAAGGGCCGCGATTCTAGGCCCCCTGGGTTTCCGTCCAGCTGGCGAGCGACCCGACCCGCGCGGATTCGGGCAAAACCGCACGCGCGGCGGGGCCGGGGGCGAGAATGCGGGCCATGCCGAGATTCGCCGCCAACCTGTCGATGCTGTTCACCGAGGCGCCGTTCCTCGACCGCTTCGCGCTCGCCGCGCGCGCCGGATTCGCGGCCGTCGAATGCCAGTTCCCCTACGAGGCGCCGGCCGCCGAGATCCGCGCGCGGCTCGACGAGGCCGGCCTGGCCATGGTGCTGCACAACCTGCCCGCCGGCGACTGGGCCGCCGGCGATCGCGGCCTGGCCTGCCTGCCGGCGCGCGTGGCCGAATTCCGCACGGGCGTGGCGCGCGCGATCGCCTGGGCGCACGCGCTGGGCGTGCCGCAGCTGAACTGCCTGGCCGGCCTCGCGCCGGCCGGGATGGACGACGCGACGCTGCAGCGCACGCTGGTCGACAACCTGCGCTTCGCGGCGCGCGCGCTGGCCGCCGAGGGCCTGCGCCTGCTGGTCGAGCCGGTCAACACCTTCGACATGCCCGGCTTCGTGGTCCACCGCACGCAGCAGGCGGTGGCCCTGCTCGACGAAGTGGGCGAGCCCAACGTGTTCGTCCAGTACGACCTGTACCACGCGCAGCGCATGGAGGGCGAGCTCGCCGCGACGCTGGCGAAGTACCTGCCGCGCATCGCCCACGTGCAGGTGGCCGACAACCCCGGACGCCACGAGCCGGGCACCGGCGAGATCCGTTTCGAGTTCCTGTTCGACGCGCTGGATCGCCTCGGCTACGACGGCTGGATCGGCTGCGAATACAGGCCTGCGGGCCGCACCGAGGCGGGCCTCGGCTGGCTGCCCGCCGGGGCGCTGCGGCAGCCGGGCTGAGTCCCGTCGGCCGGCCCGGCCGCGGCCGCGCGCGATCAACTACACAGCAATGTAGTTACAAGACATGCTCAGGGAAAATACGCTCTTGGTAATGTAGTTTTGCTTCACTAGCATCGCCCGACACCACGGAAGTCCTCGCACGTTCCCGTTGCGGCTTCCCAGGGCGTGAGGCAGAACATGTACAAGAACCTGGAGACAGCGATCCGCCATTCGGGCCGGATCGTGATGGCATTGGCGGCCGGCTGCATCGTCTCGGCGTGCGGCGGCGGCGACGGCGCTGCCCGCGACGACTCGCTGGAGGCCGCCAATTCGACGACCTCGACCACCGTGCTGCAGGCCGTGCCCGCGCCCGCGACCGCCGCCGCCCAGGCTGCCGTCGCGGCGCCCGGCGGCAAGGCGAAGGTCGCCAGCGCGGCGGCGACGTCGCTGAAGGTTCACTACCATCGCATCGCCGCCGACTACGCCGGCTGGCAGATCCACACCTGGAACGCGGCGCAGAGCCCGAACTGGAATGCCGGCTGGAATGCCAGCGGCACGGACGACTTCGGCGCCATCTACGATGTGCCGCTGGCCGCGTCCTCCGGCACGGTCGGCTACCTGTTCCACAACGGCGACACCAAGGACGACAACGGCGTCGACCAGAGCTACGACCTGGTGACCGGCGCCAACGAGATCTGGCGCGTCGAGGGCGACCTGACCACCTACACGAGCAACCCGCTCACGGCGCCCGCGCCCGACATCGCGACGCTGCGCGTGCACTACCTGCGCTTCGGCGGCGACTACGCGAACTGGGGACTGCACCTGTGGGGCGGCAGCGGCATCGACCTGTCGCGCCTGGCCGGCGTCACCACCGGCGACTGGAACAACCCGGTGCCGTTCAGCGCGATGCCCAACGAGGCCGCGGGCAACGGGCAGATCGTGTTCGACATCCCGGTCCTCAATCCGCGCACCAATCCCGGCGCGACGGCGGTCGAATTCATCATCCACGGCATGCCGCCCAACGTGAACGACAAGGACGGCCGCCCGAACAACATCCATGTCGACTTCGGCGGCCTGGCGATCGCCAACCAGGTCGGCGAGATCTGGCTGGTCGAGCAGGACGCCACCGTCTACACCGGCGTGCCCGACCTGCGCTCGGTCTCGACGACCGACGCCAAGGCGGTCTGGCTGACCGGTTCGCTGGTCAAGTGGCCGCGCGTGGCGGCCGACAACCCGGTCAAGCTGTACTGGTCGGCCACCGGCCAGATCGTCGCGCAGAAGGGCCAGCCCATCGCGGGCGCGGACGGCGCCCTCACGCTCGACCCGTTCACCGCCGGCGTGCCGGCGGCCGCGGCGACCCGCTTCAAGTACGTCGCCAACGGCGCGGTGTTCTCCGTGAAGGCGGCCGACGTGCCGAAGCTGAAGTCCCTGCACACGAACCAGCTCGTGCTGGTGCAGGAAGACGCGACCGGCGCCGTCCAGAACGCGACGACCGCCCAGGTCGCCGGCGCCCTCGACGACCTGTACGCGTCCGCCGCCGCGACGCCCGCGCTCGGCGCGACGGTGGAGCACGGCCGCACCAGCTTCCGGCTGTGGGCGCCGACGGCGCGCAACGTGGTGCTCTATACCTACGCCGGCGCGACGAGCGCCGCGCAGCTCGCGCTGCCGATGCGCCTGGACGCCGCCAGCGGCGTCTGGAGCCTGACCGTGCCCGGCGACTGGAACGGCCTGTACTACAGCTACGGCGTGCAGGTCTTCGTGCGCGGCGTCGGGGTGGTGCGCAACGTCGTCACCGACCCGTACTCGCTGAGCCTGTCGGCCGACGGCGTGCGCAGCCAGGTCACCGACCTGTCGTCGCATCGCCTGAAGCCGCACGACTGGGACGAGACGCGCCCGCCCGCGACCGTCGACGGCTCCACCGACATGGCCATCTACGAGCTGCACGTGCGCGACTTCTCCGACAACGACGCCAGCGTACCGGCGGCGCACCGCGGCAAGTACCTGGCGTTCACCGACGAGCGATCGAACGGCATGCGCCACCTGCGCGCCCTCGCCAAGGCCGGCCTGACCGACGTGCACCTGATGCCCGCCTTCGACATCTCGAGCATCCCCGAGACCGGCTGCACGACGCCGAGCCCGAGCGGCGCGCCCGACTCGACGTCGCAGCAGGCCACGGTGGCCGCCACCGCGGCCACCGACTGCTACAACTGGGGCTACGACCCGTTCCACTTCACCGCGCCCGAGGGCAGCTACGCGACCTCCGTGGCCGACGGCGCGACCCGCGTGATCGAGTTCCGCCGCATGGTGCAGTCGCTGAACCAGGCCGGCCTGCGGGTGGGCATGGACGTGGTGTTCAACCACACCACCGCCTCCGGCCAGAACGCGCACTCGGTGCTCGACCAGGTCGTGCCCGGCTACTACCACCGGCTCGACGCGAACGGCGGCGTGCTGCGCGACTCCTGCTGCGACGACACGGCCACCGAGAACCTGATGATGGGCCGCCTGATGACCGATTCGGTCGTCACCTGGGCACGCGACTACCACGTGAGCTCGTTCCGCTTCGACATCATGGGACTGCAGCCGCGCGACACGATGGTCGCACTGCAGGCCAGGGTGGACGCCGCCGTGGGCCACCACGTCGAGCTGATCGGCGAAGGCTGGAACTTCGGCGCCGTCGCCAACGGCGCGCGCTTCGTGCAGGCCGACATGCTCGACCTGAACGGCACCGGCATCGGCACCTTCAATCCGTCCATCCGCGACGCGATCCGCGGCGGTGGCTGCTGCGACTCCGGCGGCGCGCTGGTCTCGAACCAGGGCTATGTCAACGGCCTGTTCTACGACCCCAACGCCCAGGGCAGCGGCCACGGCGCCGGCGACCTGATGTGGCTGGGCGACGTGATCAAGGCCAGCCTGGCCGGCTCCATCCGCAGCTACACGCTGACCACCAGCTGGGATGCGCAGCTGCCGCTGGAGCAGATCATCTTCGAGGGCCTGCCCGCGGGCTACGTCACGAATCCGTCCGAGGTCGTCAACTACTTCGAGAACCACGACAACCTGACGATCTTCGACAACAACGCCTACAAGTTGCCCACCGCGACGTCGCGCGAGGATCGCGCCCGGGTGCAGATGCTGGGCGCCGCGATCAACGCGTTCAGCCAGGGCGTCGCCTACTTCCACGCCGGGGTCGACACCCTGCGCAGCAAGTCCCTCGACGGCAACAGCTACGACTCGGGCGACTGGTTCAACCGCCTGGACTGGAGCTACGCCGACAACAACTTCGGCGTCGGCCTGCCGCCCGCGCCGTCGAACCAGTCGAACTGGCCGCTGCAGCAGCCGCTGCTGGCCAACCCCGCGATCAAGCCGACCGCAGTCGAGATCGCATGGGCGCGCGACGAGTTCCGCGACCTGCTCAAGATCCGCCGCAGCACGACGCTGCTGCGCATGCGCAGCGCCGACGACATCAAGTCGCGCCTGAAGTTCTACAACACCGGGTCGCAGCAGATCCCGACGCTGCTGGTGGGCGACATCGACGGCCGCGGCTACCCGGGCGCGAACTTCAGGGAGCTGGCGTACTTCGTCAACGTCGACAAGGCCGCGCACGCGATCTCGATCCCGCCGCTGCAGGGCCGCGACTTCCAGCTGCACCCGGTGCACACCGCGTTCGCCGCGGCCGACCGCCGGGCGGCCCAGGCCACCTACGACGCGACGAGCGGCACGTTCACGATTCCCGCGCGCACGGCGGTGGCGTTCGTCGTCCGCCACTGAGCCGGGCGGCCGTGCCGCCGCGCCCGCTCAGCGGCGCACCTGTCCGGTCTCGGTGAGGATGGTCAGGTCGACGAGCTTCGAGCCGGTGTGCTTCTGCGGCGAGAAGTCGACGTAGAAGCCGCCCAGGTCCGTGTTGCCGAGCGATTCGAGCCCCTTGATGAGGCCTTCGGCCGTGTGCGTTCCGCCGGCGTGCCGCAGGCCCGCGACCAGGGTGCGGGCGGCCACGTAGCCTTCCATGCTGGTGTAGTTGGGCTCGAAGTGCTCGCCGGCCGCGGCCTTGCCCGCGGCCAGGTAGTCCCCGGCAATCGGCGTGGACGCCGAGTACGGGTAGGGCATGACCTGGCTCACGATGACGCCGCGGGCGGCCGGGCCGAGTTCCTCCGCCAGGGCGCGGGTGCCGACGAACGAGACGTTGTAGAAGGTGCCGGTGTAGCCCGCCGCGTGGGCCGCGCGGATGAAGGCCGCGCAGGCCTTGTACGCGCCGATCTGGACGATCGCCTCGGGGTTGCTCGCCAGGATGGACTTGACGGCCGCCTCGACGGCGACCGTGTTGCGCTCGAACGTGCCCACGCCCACGGGCTCCAGCGACTGGGCCTTGAGCGCGCGGGTGACGCCGGCCAGGCCGGCCTGGCCGTAGCTGTCGTTCTGCGAGAAGACGCCGATGCGGCGGATGCCGATGCCGGTGGCCTGCTTGACGATCTCCGCAGTCTCGTCGAAGTACGACGCCCGCACATGGAACACATGGCGGTTGAACGGATTGCGCAGCGCGTCCGCCCCGGAGAACGGCGCGACGAACGGCAGCTTCGCGGCGGTGGCGATCGGCAGGGCCGCCAGGCTGGTGGGCGTGCCGATGTAGCCGAACAGCACGGTGGCCCCGTCGTCGATCAGGCGTCGCGTGTTGGCGGCGCAGCGTTCCGGCTCGTAGCCGTCGTCCAGCGTGCGCAGTTCCAGCTCGTGCCCGGCGACCCCGCCGCGGGCATTGACGTTGTCGAAGTACAGCAGGGCGCCGCGGCGAAACTCTTCGCCGAGCGCCTTCACGGGCCCCGACAGCGCGGCCGACTGGCCGATGACGATGCGCGCGGACTGCGCCCGCAGCGGCCGGGCGAGGAGCAGGCCCAGCGCGCCCAGGCGATGGATGGCGGCACGGCGTTTCATGGATGTGTCCTTGGATGCAGGGTCGAAGGGCCGCCCGAAGGGGTTCGGCCGCGGCGCGGACGGTCGATCGGGACCCTCCCTGCGCCTTGGCGGGCAGTCCGGAATGGGGACTGCCGGCCAGTGTCACTCCGGCGCACTCGCGTTGGAAGTGCCCGTTGACGACGACCGGGCGGCCTCGCGTCGAGGCGCCTGACGGCACGGCCAGGTGGCCGGGCTGCCAATCTAAGTCAGCTTCGGCACGTTGGGCCGGAAATGCAGGAACTTATGACGCCAACTGCCAACTTGTGCGCGACCTGCGCCGCGCCGCGTCGGCCCGAAGGCGCACGCGTCAGCCGCGCCCGACGAAGGGCATCTTCGTGGCCATGATGGTCATGAACTGCACGTTGGCCTCCAGCGGCAGTCCGGCCATGTGGACGACGGCATCGGCCACGCGCTCCACGTCCAGCATCGCCTCGGCCGCGATGCGGCCGTCGGCCTGCTTGATGCCGGTGGCCATGCGGGCGGCCATGTCGGTGACGGCGTTGCCGATGTCGATCTGGCCGCAGGCGATGTCGTAGGCGCGGCCGTCCAGGGAGATCGACTTCGTCAGGCCGGTGACGGCGTGCTTGGTGGCGGTGTAGGGCGCCGAGTCGGGGCGCGGCGCGTGGGCCGAGATCGAGCCGTTGTTGATGATGCGCCCGCCGCGCGGTGACTGCGCCTTCATCGCGCGGAACGCGCCCTGCGCGCACAGGAACATGCCGGTCAGGTTGACGTCCACCACCGACCGCCAGGTGTCGTAGCTCAGGTCCTCGAACGCGATGCCGTTGGCGCTGATGCCCGCGTTGTTGAAGAGCACGTCGACGCGGCCGAAGCGCGCCAGCGTGGCGGCGAACAGCGCGTCGACGTCGGCGGGCCGGGTCACGTCGGTGGGCACGGCCAGCAGCGGCCCGCCGCCGGCCAGCTCGACCACCTGCTGCAGCGCGTCGGCGCGCCGGCCGGCCAGCACGACAGCATGGCCGGCCCGCGCCAGCGCCAGCGCGCAGGCCTTGCCGATGCCGCTGCCCGCACCGGTGACGACGACGACCTGGGGAACGGACTTCATGAGGGGCGACCTTCCATGGATGAGCAACGGCGTCAGCGGGGCTTCAGGCTGGCGCGCCCTCCCCCACCCTGAGGGATGTGCCGCGCCGCCCGAAGGATCAATATCGGAGGTGCAGCGGGCCGCCAGATGTCCGCATCAGGAGGTTTCATCATGCAGCACGCCTGCACCATCCGGGGACGTCCGCCCAGCGGCCGCGCCGTCACCTTCGGCACCTTCATTGTCGCCGCGCTCTCGGCCGCCCTGCTCGTGCTGATGTCGGGCTGCCACGCCACGCCCGCCGCCAGTGCGTTCGCCACGACCGCGGCCGATCGCGCCGCCGAGCTCCGGCTGCGACCGGCCGACGCGATGACGCCTCTGCAGCCGTTCGACGAGGGCTTCGGGGCCGCCGCCGTCGCGCCGTAGCCACGCCCGCGACCCGCGACCCGCGGGCGTGCGGACGTGAGGGCATGCAGGCGCCGTAATCGCGCGTAACCGTTCGCCGCTAAGCTGGCGGCCATGACCATCGTCTCCCAGCTGCCCGAGACGCGCGACCCCGTCGCGCCGGCGCCCGGCCTGCTCCGCCTGGCCTGGCCGATCTTCGCCGAGCAGTCGCTGCACATGCTCACCGGCGTGGTGTCCACGCTGATGGCCAGCCGCATCGGCGACAACGCGGTGGCTGCGCTCGGCAGTGCCGGGCAGGTGCTGGTGATGTTCCTGCTGGGCTTCAACGTGCTGGCGGTCGGCGCGTCCATCGCCACCACGCACCACCTGGGCCTGGGCGACCGCGCCGGCGCGCGCCGGCTCGCGCGCGGCGCGGTGGCCACCAACCTGTGGCTGGGCGCGCTGTTCAGCCTCGTGCTGGCGCTGTCGGCGCCCACGCTGCTGCAGTGGGCCCAGCTGAGCCCGGCGCTGATGGTGTTCGCGCTGCCGTTCCTGCAGTGGATGGGCGGCACGCTGTTCCTGGAGTCGATGAACTACGCGCTGTGTGCGGTGCTGCGCGCGCACGGCCACACGCGCGAGGTGATGTTCGTGATCCTGGGCCAGAACGCGGTCAACGCCGGGCTCAGCGTGGTGCTGATCTTCGGGCTGGGCGGCCTGCCCGCGCTGGGCGTCACCGGCATCGTGATCGCGGCGGCCAGCAGCCGCCTGCTGGCCTGCGCCGCGCTGTGGGTGCTGGTCAACCGCCACATCGGGTTGCGCCTGCGCCCGCGCGACCTGTTCACCATCCACCTGGCGGACCTGCGCCGGCTGCTGGGGCTGGGCTTTCCGGCGGTGCTGGAGAACATCAGCTGGTTCGCGTCGTTCATGATCATCACCGCGCTGACCGCGCGCATGGGCGAGCGCACGCTGGCCGCGCAGGCCTACACGATGCAGATCGCCTCGATCGAGATGCTGGCGTGCCTGTCGATCGGCATCGGCAACGAGATCATCGTCGGCCGCCTGGTGGGCGCCGGCCGCTTCGACGAGGCGCGCACGCAGTGCCTGGCCAACATGCGCCTGGGCCTGCTGGTGACGGTGGGGGTGGCCTGCGCGTTCGCGCTGCTTGCGCCGTGGGCGCTGCGGCTGTTCACGAACGACCCGCAGATCGTCTCGCTGGGCCGCACGCTGATCCTGCTGGGCCTGCTGCTGGAGCCCGGGCGCAGCTTCAACCTGATCATCATCAACGCGCTGCGCGCCAGCGGCGACAGCCGCTTCCCGCTGGTCGCCGGCCTGCTCTCGCAGTGGGGGATCATGCTGTTCGGTGCCTGGCTGCTGGGCACGCACCTGGGGCTGGGCCTGATCGGCGTGTGGATCGCGCTGATCGCCGACGAGTGGCTGCGCGGCCTGTTCATGCTGCAGCGCTGGCGCGGCGGGCGCTGGCTGCGGCACGCGAAGCGGGTGCAGGCGCAGGCCGCGCACAACCCCGCCCGCGACAGCCACCGCGAACGCCTGCAGAGCCGCAGCTTCACCTGAGCGCGGGCGCCGGTTACTCAGAGCTGGAACAGCGTGAAGCCCAGGCCGATGCTGTTCTGGCGGTGGTTGTAGTCCAGCATCGTCTCGCCGTAGCCGGAGAACAGCTGCAGGTACCAGCGCAGCCCGTCGGGCTTGGCGGCGAAGACCGGGTGGGTCCACTCGAACTGCAGCGAGCCGCGCCGCGCCGACTTGAACGAGGTGTGCGCCGCCAGCTGCAGCGTGGACTCGCCGGGGAACCAGGATGCGGTGAGCTCGGTGTTGCCGATCCAGTCGGTGATATTCGGGTTGTCGTCGGTGCCGCGCTCGGCCAGGCGCTGGTTGAAGCGCGCCTGCAGCGCGATGTCGTCGTGCGTGAACGCGGTGCCCAGGTAGACGCGGTTCCAGCTGCGCGACAAGGGCTGGCCGAAGCCGTTCGACTCGTGGGCGATACCGGCCACCAGCATGCGCCAGCGCCAGCCGCCGCCCAGGTCGCCCGTCCTGTCGGGGATCGGCAGCACCACCATCGCCTCGGGCTCGTAGTCGCTGCTGCGGAACGGCGACGAGTTCTGGCCGTTCCACAGCTGCCAGATCGACTGCTGGGTGTACGCGACCCAGACGTCGGCATGGGGCAGCACCACGTCCTCGGCGACCTTGGCGCGCAGCGACAGCTGCAGCTCCGCCTCGGTACGGCGGTAGCCGGGAAAGCGGCCGCCGTCGGCATGCGTCGGGCTGGTGGGGGCCTGGTTGATGTTGCTCGTGTAGTGCGCCGGCAGCAGGAAGTTGGGCTGGTAGGTGCGCACGACGAAGGTGCCGCGCTTGCTCGCCGGCTCGAGCTCCCAGAACTTGTTGAGGTAGTCGTCCGCCGCGAGCCCCTTGCCGCTGGGCGTGGTGGCCACCTCCTGCAGCGCGCTGGGCTCGTTGCGCGCGGCCGGGGCGACGAGGGCCGCGTCGGGAGGCGCCGCGCCGGCCGGCCGGAACAGCGCGTCGTAGCAGGCGAGCCGCTTCGCGTCGTCGAGGCCGGCGCACGCGGCCGCGTCCTGCGCCAGCGCGCGGGCGGGAACGGCGGCGACGAGCGCGAGGATCAGGAGGCTGCCGGTGGAGTGCATGGCGTGGGAATCCCGGGAAGTGGGTGGGGCGGCGACAGGGGGCGGAAAGGCAATGCACATGCCCGGCCGGGGGCCGGCCGCCGCGTCGCCTCCGGGTTTCCACTGCCGCTGCCGGGCCCCCTCGTTCTGCAATTCGTCGCCCGCCGCGCCACTGCGACGCCGAAACCGGGGCATCCGGGCGTATCGTCCAAAGTTTGCCCATTCGTCATTTCACGGGAACCATGAAACTTACCGCCATCGCTCTCGCCGCCGCGCTCGCCACCCTCGCAGCGCCGCTCACCCAGGCCGCTACCCCCGCGCCTGCCGCCGCCTCCGCGGCGTCCACGACCGGCAACGCGGCCAACCCGCCCGCCGTCTGGAACCTGACCACGCTGTACGCCGACGACGCCGCCTGGGACGCCTCGCGCCAGAAGGTGCTCGCGCGCCTGCCTGAACTCAAGGCGCTGCAGGGCACGCTGGGCACCAGCGCCGCGAGCCTGCTGCACGCGATGCAGACGATCTCGGACGTGCAGCGCGAGCTGAACCGCCTCGACGTCTACGCCAGCCTCAAGGCCGACGCCGACACCCAGGTCACCGCCAACCAGGCGCTGCGCCAGCAGTCGGCCGCAGCGCAGGCGCAGGTCGCGCAGGCGACCGCCTTCGAGGCTCCGGAGATCGCGGCCATCGGCCAGCCGAAGGTCGATGCGTACATCGCCGCGGAGCCCAAGCTCGCGCCGCACGCCTACGGGCTGCACACGATGCTGCGCCTGGCCGCGCACACGCTGTCGGCCAGCGAGGAGGCCCTGATGGCCGGCGCGGCCGACCCGCTGTCGCAGCCGCAGCAGATCTACGAACTGCTGGCCAACGCCGACCTGCCCTGGCCGACGATCACCGTGCGCGGCAAGAAGGTGCTGCTGGACCAGGAAACCTACGTCAAGCTGCGCTACGACCGCGATCCTGCCGTGCGCGACCAGGTCTTCAAGACGTTCTGGCCGGTCTACAAGTCGTTCCAGCGCACCATCGGCGCGATCTACGTGGCGCACCTGCGCGGTGTCGTCTTCGATGCGCGCGCCCACAAGTTCGACAACGCCCTGCAGTCCCGGCTGAGCCAGGACAACACGCCCGACACCGTCTACCGCACGCTGGTGGCCGAGGCCAACGCCGGCCTGCCGACGCTGCAGCGCTACCTGAAGCTGCGCGGCCGGCTGCTGGGGTTGAAGAACCAGAAGTACTCGGACATCTACGCCGAGCTCGTGAAGGCGCCGCGCTCCTACACGCTCGGCGAAGCCGAGGCGCTGACGCTCAAGGGCGTCGCGCCGCTGGGCGACGACTACGTCAAGGCGCTGAACCAGCACTTCCAGGGAGCCTGGATGGATGCGGTGCCGCGCAAGGGCAAGCGCTCGGGGGCGTACATGAACCCGGGCGCGTACGACGTGCACCCGTTCGTGCTGCTCAGCTTCAACGACAACTACGAGAGCGTGTCGACCGTGGCGCATGAATGGGGCCACGCGATGCACTCGGTGCTCGCCAACGCCGCGCAGCCCTACGAGACCGCCAACTACGGCATCTTCGTCGCCGAGATCCCCTCGACCACCAACGAGATGCTGCTGGCCGACTACGTCGCCAGCAACGCCAAGACGAAGGACGAAAAGGTCTACGCGATCACGCGCCAGCTCGAATCCCTGCGCACGACCTTCTTCCGCCAGGCCATGTTCGCCGAGTTCGAGCTCAAGACGCACGAGGCCATCGAGAAGGACCAGCCGCTGACCGGCGAGGACCTGTCGAAGATCTACCTCGACCTGCTGCGCCGCTACCACGGCGACGCGCAGGGCGTGATGAAGATCGAGGAGCTGTACGGCACCGAGTGGGAATACATCCCGCACTTCTACACCGACTACTACGTGTACCAGTACGCGACGTCCATCAGCGCCGCGGCCTTCTTCGCCGAAGGCATCGAGAAGGGCGACAACGACCTGCGCACGCACTACCTCGACATGCTCAAGTCCGGCGGCTCCAACGACCCGTACCTGGTGGTCAAGAAGGCCGGCCTCGACATGGGCTCGCCCGCACCGTACCGCGCCCTGGTGGCCCGCATGGGTCGCCTGATCGACGAGCTCGATGCGCTGACCGGCGGGGCGGCGGCGGTTGCCGCGAAGAAGTAGGCTCGCTTCGCTTCATCGGCTGCGGCAAGGCCCGCTGCGACGCTGTCGCAGCGGGCCTTCTTGATGCGCCGCCGGATTGGCCGGCGTTGCGTCTTGCGTGCTGTTTTCGCGGGGCAAGGCTCTATCCGATGGCTGTCAGTCGCCAGCGGCTGCAAGTGGCCGCGTGCAGACGATCTTGGCATCGCTTCTCAGGGGCCCAGAATCTTGCGCATCGCTGCGTACTCGATGGGAACGCCCCGCACTTCCCTGATGTGGTGGTCAACAATCTCGAAGCCGAAATGGATGTAGAACGGCTGCGCAGTACGGCAGAGGACGGGGTCGAACGTTCGAGGTGCCCACGCGTCGACTTCAGCCTGGCTGCAGTCGCGGATCGCCGCTTCATGGATCGCAGATTCGAAAACGAACCGCAGGCAGGGTTCGTCGCCGACACGGAAGTTTCGTAGCTCGATCATGGTGTTCGTGCCGACCCCGCGGCCCTGGCGCCGGGCGTTAACATGGATGCTTCGGGGGCGATCTGCCCGTCGAGACATTCAACCATGCGTCAAGCATCGATCGATGCGACGCCATTTCCCGGGGAACGGCATGCCACTGAAGTTGGGCCTGGTGGGGATCGGCAAGATCGCCCGAGATCAACACATTCCGGCGCTCGCCGCAGACCCGCGCTTCGAGCTCGTTGCCTGCGCCAGCCGAAATGCCCGCGTGGACGGAATAGCGAATTTCGTCGACATAGAGACTCTGCTGGCCGAGGTCAAGGATCTGGATGCCGTCTCCATCTGCACGCCTCCCCAGGCGCACTTCGGGGCCGCACTCGCCGCGCTGCGAGCCGGCAAGCACGTCATGCTCGAGAAGCCGCCGGCGGTGACGACTCGGCAAATTGCCCTGCTGCAGGCCGAGGCGGTGCGGCAGGGCCGCACCCTGTTCCAGACCTGGCACTCGCGCTTCGCCGCCGGCGTGGACGCGGCACGCGAATGGCTGCGCGGGCGCACCCTCACCGGCGGCACTATCACCTGGAAGGAGGACGTGCATCACTGGCACCCCGGCCAGCAATGGATCTGGGAGCCCGGTGGTCTGGGTGTCTTCGACCCGGGCATCAACGCCCTGTCGGTGCTGACCGAAGTGCTGGCCGATGAAACCTTCGTCCACGAAGCGATTCTGGAGTTCCCGGAGAACCAGCAGGCTCCCATCGCCGCCCGCCTGGCACTGTGCACTGTCGCCGGCGTCACAGTGAACGCGGCATTCGACTTCCGCCAGAAGGGCGAGCAGACCTGGGATATCGAGTTCGTCACCACGTCCGGACGCCTCAAGCTCTCCCGCGGCGGCGGCGCGCTGGAGATCGACGGCCGCCCGCTGGGGAAAGACGACGCGCTGGCCGGCGAATATCCTCGGCTGTACGCGCGCTTCGCCGAGCTGTGCGCGTCCGGCGAGTCCGAGGTGGATTGGCGGCCGTTCCAACTGGTCGCCGATGCCTTCCTGGTCGGCGAGCGGCGAATCGTGCAGGCCCACCACGTCTGACCAGGCCCGCGCCATCACAGCTGGGTGCAGCCTCAGGGTGCCGTGCCAGGCTGCCGCAACGCCTGCTGGAGAACCCGTCCAGCTTGCCAACGGGCGCGACATCTTCCATGGCTCGTGAAGCAAGCCGCGCAGGAGAACTCATGGCCCGACAGATCATCTTTTCGGCGAAAGCGGCCAAGCCGCCCGCGACCTACAGCCAGGCGGTGAAGGCCGCTGGACTTGTCTTCGTGTCGGGAACGGCGCCCACGGATCCCGCCACCGGCGCCATTGTGGGAACCAGCGTCCAGGAGCAGACCCGACAGTGTTTGAAGAACATCGAAGCGATCCTCGAGGAGGCGGGCAGTTCTCTGGACAAGATGGTCAGCGCCACGATCGTCCTGGCAGACGAAGATGACTTCGCCGGAATGAACGAGGAGTGGGTCAAGTGGTTTCCCGTCGCCCCGCCTGCGCGCCAGGGCGCCAAGTTGCCCGCGAGAATCCCCGGACTCAAGATCTCGATCGCCGCAATTGCCGAGGCTTGAGCCGAATTCCGGAGCACTTCCGTGTGGGTGACGGCGGGGCCCGGTGGCACGGCCATCCGTTCGACGCGGCCGCGCGGATCGGCGACGAATCCTTCCTGATGGCGTCGGATCGCACGATCCTTGCATGCACCCCGCGGACTTCCTGCAAGCGAGCGCCGCCATGACCTCCACCGACCGAACGCCCCCTACCGCCGACCAGATCGTGCGCCACCTGCGCCGCGCCAACGCGGTCGCGCAGCGCGCGGTCGAACTCGGGCATCACCCGTTCGGTGCGACGCTGGTGGGGCCCGACCACGAGACGGTGCTGCTGGAGCAGTGCAACATCGACACGGTCAACCATGCCGAGTCCACGCTGGCGCGCAGCGCGGCCAGCAACTTCACGCCCGCGTTCCTCTGGCAGTGCACGCTGTACACCTCGGTGGAGCCGTGCTGCATGTGCGCCGGCACGGTCTACTGGGCCAACATCGGGCGCGTGGTCTACGCGATGACCGAGCTCGAGCTGCTGGCGGCCACCGGCAACCATGCGGAGAATCCGACGATGCGGCTGGCGTCGCGCGTGGTGTTCGGGCATGGCCAGAAGCCGGTCGAGGTGATCGGCCCGGTGGCCGCGGCGGCGGCCGAGGTGGTCGCGCTGCAGCGCGGGTTCTGGGGCGCGCGATGAGCCGCACCGACGCCGCATCGTCACGCGCCGCACCGGCGCGCTGCATAGAATGACGGATACCCCCACCCGGGCCACAGCGCCCCGCGCCAACGTCATGCAACCTGAGGAGATCGGCCGGACCATCGCCGCGGCGATCCTCGATCGGCGGCTCGTGCCCGGTCGACGGCTCAACGAGCTGGAGCTCTCGCGCCTGCTGGGCGTCAGCCGCTCGATGATCCGTTTCGCGCTGGTGGGCCTGCACCACGACGGCCTGGTCACGTTCGAGGCCAACCGCGGCGCCTTCGTCGCCAAGCCGACCCTGGCCGAGGCGCACTTCCTGTTCGACGCGCTGGCGGCGATCGAGCGGTCGGCCGTCGACATCGTGCTCGCGGCGCCGCGGCCGCCGTCGCTCGACGCACTGCGTGCCGTGCACCGCAAGCAGGTCAAGGCGCACGCCAAGGACCAGATGCGGCAGTCGGAGCAACTGGCGATCGACTTCCACCACGAGTTGCTGGCGCTCACCGGCAACCCGCTGCTGGTCGAGGCGCAGCGCAAGCTGCTGCTGCGCTACCGCGTGGTGACCGGCGTGTTCAAGACGGAGCTGGACTACTGCGAGCTCGAGGACCACCATGGGGAAATGATCGCGCTGCTCGAAAGCGGCTCGGCGGCCCGGTTGCGGCGCCTGGTCGACGCGCACTGGCGGCTGGTGATCCGCGGCCATATCCACCTGCAGGCCGGTGTCGAGGACCTGGCCGAGGCGCTGGGCCTGTAGCAACGCCGACGAGGAGCCGAACCGGCCTCCCGTCGGCGAGACCGGCGCGCGGGGCGCGCCGGGCGGGCCTCAGAAGTGGTACTCGAGGCGCACCATCGGCGTGCTGGCCGTGGCGCCCTCGCCGGCGAAGCCCTTGGCGCTGTTGCCGAACTTGTTGTGCCAGTACTCGTACTCCACGCCGACCAGCCAGGTCTTCTTGCCCAGGCCGGCGAGCGAGCCGGCGTCCAGCATCAGGTTGGCGTCGATGTGCGATTCGGGCGCGGTCTGGCCGCCGAACTCGTCCTTGCCCTTGGCGCCGATGAACTGCGCGTAGCCGTTGAACGACAGCGGCAGGTCGCCGATGCCGATGCCCCAGTCGGCCTCGAGCGCGGCGTGGTTCTTGTAGTGGTAGCGGCGGCTGATGGCCTCCGGCGCGTTGCTCTCGTCGAACAGCAGCGCGGACACGTTCAGGAAGCCGGGCACCTCGAACATCACGGTGGGGCCGACGACGAACATGCGCTTCTTCGACGCATAGCCGTCATTCTTCGTGTTGACGTCGATGCCGGCGGTCACGCCGTAGCCGCGTACCGGACCCATGGCCAGCTTCATGCCGCCCACCTTGCCGATGTCGACGGTGGTGCGGAACACGCCGTACACCTCCTGCGCTCCGGGGTGTCCGGCGATGCCGGCGCCCGGGTCGTTGTGGTCGGACTGCAGGAAGTCGATGTTGACGAACGTCGTGCCGTACTTGTAGCCGGTGGCGTTCGTGAACGCGAGGATCGCCTTCGTGATGTCGACACGCTTGCCGTTGGCATCGTTGTCGTAGGGCTCGGCGAAGCTGCTGCCGTAGCGCAGGCTCAGCGCGGTGTCGCTCCAGTCGGCGGCCTGCACCATCGGGGTGAACGCGAGTCCTGCGAATGCACTGATCGCGGCGGCTGCGAGGCCGGTCCTGCCCGCGATTGGGGAATGTCGTTTCATGCTGCTCCTCTTTGGTTGGGTGGCTCCACGGTTGCAGCACAATGTATGCCAGATTGTCGGCAATCTGGCATGCAAGACGGCGCCGCGACAAGATGCTAAAACAGGCGCGGAACGTGCATGGGCACGTTTCCCCACCTGCCTGCCCGCGAATGACCTCCTCGACCCCGACCTACCCGCGCGACCTCGTGGGCCACGGCCCGCATCCGCCACAGGCGCAATGGCCCGGCCAGGCGCGCGTGGCGCTGCAGTTCGTCCTCAACTACGAGGAGGGCGGCGAGAACTGCGTGCTGCACGGCGATGCCGGCAGCGAGCAGTTCCTCTCCGAGATGGCCAGCCCGCCGGCCTACGCCGACCGCCATCTCAGCATGGAGTCGATCTACGAGTACGGCTCGCGCGTTGGCGTGTGGCGCATCCTGCGAGAGTTCGAGCGCCGCGGCCTGCCGCTCACGGTGTTCGGCGTGGGCATGGCGCTGCAGCGCCACCCGCAGGTCGCGCAGGCCTTCGTCGACCTCGGCCACGAGATCGCCTGCCACGGCTGGCGCTGGATCAACTACCAGCAGGTGGACGAGGCCACCGAGCGCGCGCACATGCTGGCCGGCATCGAGGCCATCCGCCGGCTCACCGGCCAGGCGCCGGCGGGCTGGTACACCGGCCGCGACAGCCCCGCCACGCGCCGGCTGCTGGCCGACATCGGCGGCTTCGAGTACGACAGCGACTATTACGGCGACGACCTGCCGTTCTGGACCCGCGTGCGCCGCACCGACGGCAGCGACGTGCCGCACCTGGTGGTGCCCTACACGATGGACTGCAACGACATGCGCTTCGCGCTGCCGCAGGGCTTCGCCACCGGCGAGGACTTCTTCGTCTACCTGCGCGACAGCTTCGACGCGCTGTGGGCCGAGGGTGCCGACACGCCGCGCATGATGAGCGTGGGCATGCACTGCCGCCTCCTCGGGCGCCCGGGCCGCATAGTCGCGCTGCAGCGCTTCCTGGACCACGTCGCGCGCCACGACCGCGTGTGGGTGTGCCGCCGCATCGACATCGCACGCCACTGGCGCCAACGCTTCCCGGCCCCGGCCGTCGTCACGCCATGACGCTGACCCTCGCCCGTTTGAACGCGGCCGCGCCGGCCGACGCCCTCGCGCTGCTCGACGGCATCTACGAACACTCGCCGTGGATCGCGCAGGCCGCGCTGGCACGGCGACCGTTCGCCGACCTCGCGGGCCTCGCGCGCGCGCTGGTGGACGCGACGCGGGCGGGCGGCCGGGACGCGCAGCTCGCGCTGCTGCGCGCGCATCCGCGCCTGGCGGGCAAGGCGATGGTGGCGGGCACGCTCACCGCGGAGTCCACCGACGAACAGACCCGCTCGGGCCTGACGCAGTGCTCGCCGCAGGAGTTCGCACGCCTGCACGCGCTCAACGACGCCTACGACCGCCGCTTCGGCTGGCCGTTCATCCTCGCGGTGCGCGGCCCGACGGGCCAGGGGCTCGCGCGCGCCGAGATCATCGCCACCTTCGAGCGCCGCGCGCAAGCCGAACCCGAGGCCGAGTTCGAGGAGTGCCTGCGCAACGTGCACCGGATCGCCGAGATCCGGCTGGGAGACCGCTTCACGTCCGACGCGTGAGCGACCGCGGCGCCACGCCCGCGTGGCACCGCGTGCGTCTTACTTGTTGCCCGGCACCTGGCCTTCGACGCCCTTGACGAAGAACTTGATGCCGCCCAGGAACGCGTCGTCGGCGGTCACGCCGTCCTTGAGCTGTTCCTTGCCGTCGTTGGACTTGATCGGGCCCTTCCAGATCGCGAAGGAGCCGTCCTTGAGGCCGGCCTTGACCTTGTCGACCTTGGCCTTGAGGTCGGCCGGCACCTTGTCGGAGATCGAGACCAGGTCGATCGCGCCTTCCTTGACGCCCCACCAGGTGTGGCCGGTGGTCCACGTGCCGGCCAGCGCGTCCTTGGCGGCCTTGATGTAGTACGGGCCCCAGATGTTGACCGACGAGGCCAGGTGGGCCTTCGGGCCGTAGGCCGTCATGTCGGAGTCCCAGCCGAACGCGTACTTGCCGTTCTTCTCGGCCGTCTGCAGCACGGCGCTGGAGTCGGTGTTCTGCAGCAGCACGTCGGCGCCGCCGTCGATCAGCGACTGCGCGCCCTCGGTTTCCTTGGGCGGGTTGAACCACTCGTTGACCCAGACGACCTTGACCTTGATCTTCGGGTTGACGCTCTGCGCGCCCAGCGTGTAGCTGTCGATGTTGCGGATGACCTCGGGGATCGGGATCGAGCCGACCACGCCGATGGTGTTGGTCTTGGTCATTCCGCCGGCGATCACGCCAGCCATGTAGGCGCCTTCGTAGGTGCGGTTGTCGTACACGCGCATGTTGTCGGCCGTCTTGTAGCCGGTGGCGTGCTCGAAGTGCACCGCCTTGTTGTCGGCCGCCACCTTCAGCATCGGTTCCATGTAGCCGAAGCTGGTGCCGAAGATCAGCGTGTTGCCCTGGGCCACCATGTCGCGGAACACGCGCTCGGCGTCGGCCGATTCCGGCACGCTCTCGACGAAGGTGGTCTGGATCTGGCTGCCGAGTTCCTTCTCGAGCGCCTTGCGACCGTTGTCGTGCGCGAAGGTCCAGCCGCCGTCGCCCACCGGGCCGAGGTAGGCGAACGCGATCTTGAGCGGGGCCGAGGCGGACGACGCCGGCGCCGCGGCGGCCGAGGCGGCGGCGGGCTCGGAGGCCGCGGCCGGGGCGGCCTCTTCCTTCTTGCTGCAGCCCGCGAGCGCGGCGGCGACCGCCAGGCTGCTCCAGGCAGTGGTGCGGAGCACGGAGCGCCGGGTGGATGTGGTCATGGAGATCTCCTCTTTGATGGATCTGGGGAACGGCGAAGGGAACCGAAGCTGGCGGTCAGCTTCCGGGGAAGAAAGGCTTGCCAAGCGACGCGGGCATGTTGGTGCGTATCCAGACCGGATTGCGCGAGATCAGCACCAGCACCGCGATGGTGGCCAGGTAGGGCAGCATCGTCAGCAGCTGGCTGGAGATGGCCACGCCCTCGCCCTGCAGGTGGAACTGCAGCATGGTGACGCCGCCGAACAGGTAGGCGCCCAGCAGCACGCGCGACGGGCGCCAGGTGGCGAAGGTGGTCAGCGCCAGCGCGATCCAGCCCTTGCCGGCCACCATGCCCTCGACCCACAGCGGCGTGTAGACCACCGAGATGTAGGCTCCGGCCACGCCGCACAGCGCGCCGCCCACCATCACCGCCACCAGCCGGATGCGGCGCACCGGATAGCCCAGCGCATGCGCCGACTCGGGCGACTCGCCCACCGCGCGCAGGACGAGGCCGGCGCGCGAGCGGTACAGGAACCACGTGAGGCCGACCATGAACAGCACGGTCAGGTACACCATCGGATGCTGGCGGAACAGCGCCGGACCGATGAACGGGATGTCGCCGAGCACCGGCACCGCGAAGTGCGGCCGCGCCGCCAGGTGTTCCTGGGTGTACTTGATGCCCACGAAGGCCGAGAAGCCGCTGCCGAACAGGCTCAGCGCGAGCCCGGTGGCGTACTGGTTGGTGTTGAGCCAGATCACCAGCACGCCGAAGGCGCCGGCCATGACCGCGCCTGCCAGCGCGCCGGCCCCGAACGCGAGCCAGTCGCTGCCGGTCTGCACGGCGGTGGCGAAGCCGGCGATCGCGGCGACGAGCATCATGCCCTCGGCCCCGAGGTTGACGATGCCCGAGCGCTCGTTGATCAGCAGGCCCAGGCCGGCGATGGCCAGCACCGTGCCCGCGTTGAGCGTGGCCGCCAGGAGGAGTGCATAGGTGTCCATCAGGCGGCGGGGCTCTTGGCGGGATGCGGCGGGTGCGCGGGATGCGCGGCATGCCAGCGCACGCGGTAGTTGATCAGCGTGTCGCTGGCCAGCAGCGAGAACAGCAGCACGCCCTGGAACACGCCGGTGAGCGACTTGGGCAGGCCCAGGCGCGACTGCGCGAGCTCGCCGCCGATGTAGAACAGGCTCATCAGCAGCGCCGAGAACAGGATGCCCACCGGGTTCAGCCGGCCGACGTAGGCGACGATGATCGCGGCGAAGCCGTAGCCCGCGGGCACGTAGGGCGTGAGCTGGCCGATCGGGCCGGCGACCTCGAACGCGCCGGCCAGGCCCGCCATGCCGCCCGAGATCATCAGCGCCACCCACAGCGCGCGCCGCGACGAGAACCCGGCATAGCGCGCCGCCGCCGCGGCCAGCCCACCCACCTGCATCTGGAAGCCGCCGTAGACGCGGAACAGGAACAGCCAGAACGTGGCCACCGACAGCAGCGCCGCGACGAAGCCGATGTTCACGCGCAGGCCGCTGAACAGGCGCGGGATCTTGGTGGCATCGAGGAAGGTGATCGTCTGCGGGAAGCCGTAGCCGTTCGGGTCCTTCCAGTCGCCGTAGACCAGGTAGTTCAGCAGCTGGTTGGCGACGTAGACCAGCATCAGGCTGACCAGGATCTCGCTGGCGTTGGCGCGGTCGCGCAGGAATGCGACGATCGCCGCCCACGCCATGCCGCCCAGCGTGCCGGCCACGAGGATGGGCACGACGATCCAGTGGCTGGAGTCGGCGCTCGCGTGCATCGCCACGCCCGACGCTGCGATCGCGCCCACGACGAACTGGCCCTCGGCGCCGATGTTCCACACGTTGGCGCGGTAGCAGACCGCCAGGCCCAGCCCGATCAGCATCAGCGGCGTGGCCTTGACGCACAGCTCGGAGACGGCGTTGGCGCCGCGGAACGGCTCGACGAAGAACATCGCCAGCCCGCGCGAGGGATCCTTGCCCAGCAATGCGAACAGCGCGGCGCCGGCCAGCACCGTGACCAGCAGCGCGATCAGGGGCGAGGCCAGCGACATCGCCCGGCTGGGCGCGGGACGCGCTTCAAGCTGCAGCATGCAGGGCCTCCGGTGCCGACGCGGCGGCGTTGTCGTTCCACAGGCCGCTCATCCACTGGCCGATCTGCTCGCGCGTGGCCTGTGCGGCCGGGATGGACGGCGACACGCGGCCGCGGGCGATCACCACCAGCCGGTCGGAGATCTCGAACAGCTCGTCCAGGTCCTCGCTGACCACCAGCACCGCGCAACCGGCGTCGCGCAGGGCCAGCAGCGCGCCGCGGATCTGCGCCGCGGCGCCGACGTCCACGCCCCAGGTGGGCTGCGACACGATCAGCAGCTTCGGGCCGGCGTCGATCTCGCGGCCGACGATGAACTTCTGCAGGTTGCCGCCGGACAGGCTCTTGGCCGTGGCCTCGGGGCCGCCGGCCTTGACGTTGTAGCAGGCGATGAGATGGCGGGCGAGCGCGGCGGTACGGCCGATGCGGATCCAGCCGAACGGGGTGACCGACTCGGTACGCGTGAGCAGGGTGTTCTGCGACAGCGAGATCGACGGCACCGCGCCGCGGCCCAGCCGCTCCTCGGGCACGAAGTGCAGACCCTCGTGGCGGCGGCGGCGCGGCGAGTGGCCGCCGATGGGCTTGCCGAACAGGCGGATCGCGTCGGCCGGCGAGCGCTCGTCCTCGCCGGAGAGCGCGGCCATCAGCTCCTGCTGGCCGTTGCCCGAGACACCGGCCACGCCCAGGATCTCGCCCTTGGAGACGGCGAACGAGATGGCGTCGAGATCGGCGCCGAAGGCGCCCAGGCGCGGCAGCGACAGCGCGTGCACCGCCAGCACCTGCTCGCCGGGTTGCGCGGCCGCGTGGTTCAGCTGCGGCGGCTCGGCGCCGATCATCAGGCGCGACAGGCTGGCATTGGTCTCCTGGCGCGGGTCGACCTCGCCGGTGACCTTGCCGCCGCGCATGACGGTGCACTTGTGGCACAGCGCGCGGATCTCGTCGAGCTTGTGGCTGATGTAGAGGATGCTGCAGCCCTCGTCGGCGAGCTTGCGCAGCGTGACGAACAGCGCCTGCACGGCCTGCGGCGTCAGCACCGAGGTGGGCTCGTCGAGGATCAGCAGGCGCGGCTTGGTGAGCAGCGCGCGCACGATCTCCACGCGCTGGCGCTCGCCCACCGACAGCGTGTGGACCGGGCGCAGCGGGTCGACGTCGAGGCCGTAGAGGCCGGCCACCTCGACGATGCGCTGCGTGACGTCGGCAAGCGTCCACGACTTGTCCAGGCCCAGCCAGACGTTCTCCGCGGCGGTGAGCGTGTCGAACAGGCTGAAGTGCTGGAACACCATCGCGATGCCCAGCGCGCGCGCCTCCTGCGGGTTGCGGATCTCGACCTCGCGGCCGTCCCAGACGATCTCGCCCTCGTCGGGGCGCACCGCGCCGTAGATGATCTTCATCAGCGTGGACTTGCCGGCGCCGTTCTCGCCCAGCACCGCGTGGATCTCGCCCGGCTCGACGCGCAGGCGGATGCGATCGTTGGCCTTGACGGCGGGGTACTGCTTGCTGATGTCGATGAGTTCGAGGCGAAGCATCGTGCGGGTGTCCGAAGGATCAGGCGGCAGTGCGGCGGGTGCCGGCGACCCAGGCGTCGACCAGGTTGCGGTCGTCGGCCAGGGTCATCCAGGCGAACAATCTTGCATGCAAGCTGCGTGCCAAACCGTCGCGCTGGGTGGCCACCGGCCCCACCGCGACGTCCCAGACGCAGACGTCGGCCGCGGCACCGGCCTCGAGGCTGCCGATCTCGCCGCCCAGGTGCAGCGCGCGCGCGGCGCCGCGGGTGGCCGCGTGCAGCGCCACCCAGGCCGTCAGCCGCTCGCCGCGCATCGCCTGCACCTTGTACGCATCGGCCATGGTACGCAACATCGACAGGCTGGTACCGCCGCCGACATCCGACGCCAGGGTGACCGCCACGCCGGCGTCGAGGTTGGCGCGCCAGTCGAACAGGCCGCTGCCCAGGAACAGGTTGGACGACGGGCTGTGGGCGATCTGCGCGCCGGCGCCGGCCAGCGCGGCGCGGTCGGCCGCGTCCAGCCAGATGCCGTGGGCGAACACGCTGCGCTCGTTCAGGAGGTGGTTGCGCGCGTAGACGTCGAGATAGCTGCGCGCCTCGGGAAAGAGTTCGCGCACCCAGTCGACCTCGGCCCGGTTCTCGGCCAGGTGGGTCTGCATGTAGACGCCCGGGTGGGCGGTGCACAGCCGCCCCGCCATCGCCAGCTGCGCCGGCGTGCTGGTGGGCGCGAAGCGCACGGTGACGGCGTAGGCCAGGCGGCCGAAGCCGTGCCAGCGCTCGATCAGCTCGGTGCACTCGCGCTCGGCGTGCACGACGTCGTCGCACAGCGCCGGCGGGGCGTGGCGGTCCATCAGGATCTTGCCGGCGACGATGCGCATGCCGCGCGCGGCCGCGGCCTCGAACAGGCAGTCGACGCTGACCTTGTGCACCGTCGGGAACACGACGGCGCTGGTCGTGCCGTGGGCCAGCAGCGCGTCGAGGAAGCGCGCGGCGCCCTCGCGCGCGACGGTCTCCTCGGCGTAGCGCATCTCGGCGGGGAAGGTGTGGGTGTCCAGCCAGTCGAGCAGCTCGGTGCCGTAGCTGGCGATGACGTCCAGCTGCGGGCTGTGGACGTGGGTGTCGACGAAGCCGGGGAGGATCAGGCGGCCGGGGTACTCGTGGCGCCGCCAGTCGGGGCCCGGCGGCTGGCCGCCCGGCTGCGCGCCGACGATGCGGCCGGCCTCGACCAGCAGCCAGTGGTCGGGACGCCAGCGCAGCCCGGCCGGCTCGACGTCGCCCCAGGCGGGCGCGGCGGTGAAATCGAGCAGGTCGCCGCGCAGCGCCACGCGCGTGGGAAGGGGCGCGACGGGCGAGGCCATGTCAGGAGGCCAGGCTCATGCGAGGGCGCTGCGCCACGTTGCGCGCCACGTCGCGCACGCACTCGCGCAGCCAGCGCACCGAGGCCGATTCGTGGGTCAGGTCGTGCCACAGCTGGTAGTAGGCCAGCGGCGGGAAGGTGACCGGGCAGCGCACGATGCGCACCGGCAGCACGTCGACGTAGCGCTGGCAGAACAGCCGCCCGGTGGTCAGCACCAGCAGGCTGCCGGCCACCATCGACGGGATCAGCGCGAAGTGGGCGCTGCGCACCGCGATGTCGCGCAGCAGGCCCTGCTTGACCAGGTGATCGTCGATCACGCCGCGCGCGCCCTCGTAATTGGGCGTCGGCGCCACGTGCTCGCACGACAGGTAGCGCTCCACCGTCCAGGCGCGTCCCACGCCCGCGCGCACGATCGGGTGGTCGGCGGCCACCAGGCACACCACCTCGTCGCTGACCAGGCGACCCAGGTGCAGTTCGTCGGGTGGGGTCAGCCAGTTGCCGATCACGAGATCGACCTCGCCCTGGGCCAGGCTGCGCCGGTAGTCGAAGTGGCTGGACAGCGTGAGCAGCTCGATCTTGACTTGCGGCGCGCGTTGCTTCACCGTGAGCACCAGCTGCGGCAGGAAGCCGGGATCGATGAAGTCGCTGGCGGCGATGCGGAAGGTGGTGGTGCTGGTCTGCGGGTCGAAGCCGGCGCGGCGGCTGCGCTGGCTGAACAGGCGGTCGGCCTCGTTGAGCAGGTTGGCGGCCGGGACGAGCATCTGCTGGGCGAACGCGGTGGGCGTCATGCCGTTGCCCGCGCGCACCAGCAACGGATCGCCGGTGAGCTCGCGCAGGCGCTTCAGCTGGGCGCTGACGGCGGGCTGGGAGCTTTGCAGGCGCAAGGCCGCGCGCGACACGCTGCGTTCGGTGATCAAGGTGTGCAGGACCCGGATGAGGTGGAGCTCGATCTTGTCGAACTCCGTGCGCAGTGCCATATGACTCCGTGAATACTTGATATAGGCGAAAGTATATTCAGAACGCCCCGCACGGGGGTAAGTTTCATCATCATGAGCGTGCCCTTGTCCGAATCCCCTTCCGCCGAAATCCGCTTCTTCCACCGCGGGTGCATCGTGGCGCTGCGCGACGTGCCGGCCACGCGCAGCGTGCTGGACTGGCTGCGCGAGGACCAGCGCTGTACAGGCACCAAGGAAGGGTGCAACGAGGGCGATTGCGGTGCATGCACCGTCGTGGTTGGTGAATTGCCCGAGCACACCGACTCGCCGGACCAGGCCACCCGCGGCCTGCGCCTGCGCCCGGTCAACGCGTGCATCAAGTTCATGCCCTCGCTGCACGGCAAGGCCCTGTTCACCGTCGAGGACCTGGGCGGCCCGCAGGGCCTGCACCCGGCGCAGCAGGCGCTGGTCGACTGCCACGGCTCGCAATGCGGCTTCTGCACCCCCGGCTTCGCGATGACGTTGTGGAGCAGCTACGAGAACCATGGCGCGGCCGGCACCCGGCCCGGGCGCGCGCAGCTGGCCGACGAGCTGGCCGGCAACCTGTGCCGCTGCACCGGTTACCGGCCCATCCTCGAGGCCGGCGCCCGCATGTTCGACCTGCCCCCGGCGGCGCTGGACACGGCACCGGCCATCGCCGCGCTGCGCGAGATCGCCGCCGGCGCCCCGCCGGCCGCCCCGCGCACGCTGGCCGAGCTCGCCCGGCGCTACGCCGCCGCGCCGCAGGCGCGCCTGGTGGCCGGCGGCACCGACGTCGGCCTGTGGGTGACCAAGCAGTTCCGCGACCTGGGCGAGGTGATCGCCATCGGCGAGGTCGACGAGCTCAAGCAGGTCGTGCATGCCGACGGCGAGCTGCGCATCGGCGCCGGCGCATCGCTGGAAGCCGCGTGGGGCGCACTGGCGGCGCGCGCGCCGGCGCTCGAGGAAGCCTGGCGGCGCTTCGCGTCGCCGCCGATCCGCCACGCCGGCACCCTGGGCGGCAACGTGGCCAACGGCTCGCCGATCGGCGACTCGGCGCCGGTCCTGATGGCGCTGGACGCGCAGGTCGAGCTGCGCCAGGGCGACCGCGTGCGCCGCCTGCCGCTGGACGACTTCTACACCGGCTACCAGGCCAACCGGCTCGAGCCCGGCGAGTTCGTGCAGGCGCTGGTGGTGCCCGACGCGGCGTGGACGCGCCATCTCCGCGCCTACAAGATCAGCAAGCGCTTCGACTCCGACATCTCCGCGGTGTTCGCCGCGCTGGCGATCGCCCTCGACGGCGAGCGCGTGGTCGACGTGCGCCTGGCCTTCGGCGGCATGGCCGCGGTGGTCCGGCGCGCCGCCACCGCCGAGGCCACGCTGCGCGGCCAGCCCTGGAGCGCCGCCACGCTGGCCGCCGCGCAGGCCGCGCTCGCACGCGACTTCACGCCGCTGGACGACATGCGCGCCAGCGCCGCGTACCGCCTGCGCGTGGCGCAGAACCTGCTGCAGCGCTTCTGGCTCGAAACGCAGGCCGGCGCGTCCGCCGCCGCCGCGCCGACGTCGATCTGGAGCGTGGCATGAGCGATGCACGGCCGCCCGAAGGCGCTCGCACCGCAGCCGACAGGCGCAGGGCTGGCCCGATGCTCGATGCACGGCCGCCCGACGGCGCTCGCACCGCAGTCCACAGGACGGAGGCATCCCGATGACCGGCACCGCGCCGCGCGTCCTCGAACCGCCGCACGCCGGCGCCGGCGTCGGCGCCGCGCGGCCGCACGAGTCCGCCCACCTGCACGTGGCCGGCAGCGCCACTTACATCGACGACATCCCCGAGCTGGCCGGCACGCTGCATTGCGCGCTGGGCCTGTCGCCGGTGGCCCACGGCCGGCTGCGCGGCATGGACCTGGACCGCATCCGCGCGCTGCCGGGCGTGGTCGACGTGTTCTGCGGGGCCGACTTCCCCGGCCACAACGACTGCGGCCCCATCCTGCACGACGACCCGATCCTGGCCGACGGCGAGTTGCGCCACGTCGGCCAGCCGGTGTTCGCGGTGGTCGCGCGCACCCGCGGGGACGCGCGCCGCGCCGCCGCGAAGGCGCGCGAAGTGCTCGACATCGAGCCGCTGGAGGCGGTGCTCTCGCCGCGCGAGGCGCACGCCCGCGGCCAGTACGTGATCCCGCCGGTGCACCTGAGCCGCGACACCGTCGAGGGCGGCGCCCGCGCGGCCATCGCCGCGGCGCCGCACCGCCTGGCCGACACCCTCGAGGTGGGCGGCCAGGAGCAGTTCTACCTCGAGGGCCAGATCAGCTACGCCGTGCCCACCGAGGACGACGGCATGAAGCTGCACTGCTCCACGCAGCACCCGTCCGAGATGCAGCACCTGGTGGCACACGCGCTGGGCCTGCAGTCGCACCACGTCCACGTGGAATGCCGGCGCATGGGCGGCGGCTTCGGCGGCAAGGAGTCGCAGTCGGGCCTGTTCGCCTGCGTGGCGGCACTGGCGGCCCGGCGCACCGGCCGCCCGGTCAAGCTGCGCCCCGACCGCGACGACGACTTCCTGATCACCGGCCGCCGCCACTGCTTCGCCTACGACTACGAGGTCGGCTTCGACGACGCGGGCCGCATCCTGGGCCTGGCGATGACGCTGATCTCGCGCGCGGGCCACTCGGCCGACCTGTCCGGCCCGGTGATCACGCGCGCGCTGTGCCACGTGGACAACGCCTACTGGCTGCCCGACGTCGAGCTGCACGGCTACTCCGCGAAGACCAACACGCAGAGCAACACCGCGTTCCGCGGCTTCGGCGGCCCGCAGGGCGCCATCGTCACCGAGGTGATCATCGATTCGATCGCGCGCCGGCTCGGGCTCGACGCGCTGGACGTGCGGCGCGCCAACTACTACGGCAGCGAGGACCGCAACACGACGCCCTACGGCCAGCCGGTCCGGGACAACGTGATCGCGCCGCTGACCGACGAGCTCGTCGCCACCAGCGACTACCGCGCGCGCCGCACCGCGGTCGCCGCATTCAATGCTTCCAGCCCCTGGATCAAGCGCGGGCTCGCGTTCACGCCGGTCAAGTTCGGCATCTCGTTCAACGTGCGCCACCTCAACCAGGCCGGGGCGCTGGTGCACGTCTACGTGGACGGCTCCATCCTGGTCAACCACGGCGGCACCGAGATGGGCCAGGGCATCAACACCAAGGTGGCCCAGGTGGTGGCGCACGAGCTGGGGGTCGCCTACGCGCGGGTGCGGGTGACCGCCACCGACACGCAGAAGGTGGCCAACACCTCGGCCACGGCGGCCTCGACCGGCAGCGACCTGAACGGCAAGGCGGCGCAGGACGCGGCCCGGACCATCCGCCGCCGCCTGGCCGAATTCGCCGCGCGCACCTTCGGCGGCGTGGCGGCCGACGTGCGCTTCGACGACGACACCGTGCAGGTGCAGGACCAGGTGTTCCCGTTCCCCGAACTGGTGCGGCGCGCCTATGAGGATCGCGTGCAGCTGTGGTCGGACGGCTTCTACGCCACGCCCGGCCTGCGCTGGAACCCGGCGACGACGAAGGGCCAGCCGTTCTACTACTTCAGCTACGGCGCGGCCGTGTCCGAGGTGGCGGTGGACACGCTCACCGGCGAATGGCGGCTGCTGCGGGCGGACGTGCTGCACGACGTCGGCCGCTCGCTGAACCCGGCCATCGACATCGGCCAGGTGGAGGGCGCGTTCATCCAGGGCATGGGCTGGCTGACCACCGAGGAGCTGGTCTGGCACCCGACCTCGGGCAAGCTGATGACGCACGCGCCCAGCACCTACAAGATCCCGACCGCCAACGATTGCCCGCCGGTGTTCGACGTGCGCCTGTTCGACAACGCGAACGTCGAGGACAGCATCCACCGCAGCAAGGCGGTCGGCGAGCCGCCACTGCTGCTGCCGTTCTCGGTGTTCCTGGCGATCCGCGACGCGGTCTCGGCCGTCGGCGGACACCGGGTCGATCCGCCGCTGCGCGCGCCGGCGACGTCCGAGGCCATCCTGGCCGCGATCGACGCCGTGCGGGCGCCGGCCTGAGCGCCATGGACCGCGACACCCGCCTCGCCGCGATGGACTGGCTGGCGCAGCGCACGCCGGCCGTGGTCGTCGAGATCGTGCAGGCGCGCGGCTCCGCGCCGCGCGGCGCGGGCACGCGCATGCTGGTGTCGGCGGTGCACGCGGTGGGCACGATCGGCGGCGGACACCTCGAATGGAAGGCGCTGGCGACCGCCCGGGCGATGCTGGCGGCGCGCGACCCGGCGCCCCGGCGCGAGCATTACGCGCTCGGCCCGGCGCTGGGGCAGTGCTGCGGCGGCGCCGTCGATCTCGACTACGTCCCGCTGGACGACAGCGCCATCGCGCGCTGGCCGGCCGGCGCGCCGCTGATGCACCTGCAGATGCACGGCGCCGGCCACGTGGGCCACGCCATCGCCACGCTGCTGACCACGCTGGACGTGCGGCTCGACTGGTTCGACGAGCGCGACGATGCCTTCCCGCCGGCCACGACGCTGGGCACGCCGTGGCCCGACAACGTGCGCCGCCACGTCGTCCAGGGCGCCGAAGGCGAGGTCGCCGCCGCGCCGCCCGGCGCGTTCTTCCTGGTGCTCACCCACGACCACGCGCTGGACCTGCGCATCGCCGAGGCGGCGCTGCGGCGCGACGACGCGGCCTTCGTCGGCGTCATCGGCTCGAAGTCCAAGCGCGCGCGCTTCCGCCACCGGCTGGCGCAGCGCGGCCTGGACGAGGCGCGCGTCGACCGCATGCAGTGCCCGGTGGGCCTGCCCGGCATCGACGGCAAGGCGCCGGAGGTGATCGCGCTGGCCGTGGTGGCGCAGCTGGTGCAGCTGGCCGCGGCCCGCGCGGCGACGCTCAGTCCGGATGGGCCCCGGCTTCGTACCACTGCTTGAGCGCGGCGCGTTCGGCGTCGGTGATCTGCGTGGCGTTGTTCAGCGGCATCGCCTTGAGCACGACGGCCTGCTGGTACATCCGGGCGGCGTGCGCGAGGATCTGGTCGGGGGTGTCCAGCCGCACGCCCTTGTTGGCCAGCTGCGCGTTGTGGCACAGGCTGCAGCGCGCCTGCACGATGGCCCGCACCTGCGCGAACGACGTGGCGACGGCGGCGGGGGCCGGCGGCGGCGCCTGCCAGACGGCCAGCCCGGCCAGCAGCACGCAGCCCAGCCCCGCGTATTCCCACGGCGTGCGCCGGCCCAGCACGCGGGCGCGATGGCGGGCGACGAACGACACGCGGATCAGCGCGCCGGCGGCCATCATGATCACCAGCACCCCCCAGTTGCCCCGGGCCCCGTGCAGGAACGCGTAGTGGTTGCTGAGCATCGCGGCCAGCACCGGCAGCGTGAAGTAGGTGTTGTGCACGCTGCGCTGCTTGGCGCGCCGGCCGTGCGCGGGATCCACCGGCTGGCCCGCGCGCATCTGCGCGATCACCTTGCGCTGGCCCGGAATGATCCAGAAGAAGACGTTCGCGCTCATCGTCGCGGCCAGGGTGGCGCCCACCAGCACGAACGCGGCGCGGCCGGCGAAGAGGTGGCAGGCCAGCCAGGACGTGGCCGCCACGCCGGCGACGATCAACGCGCCGGCGACCGCCTCGCTGCGCTGGTCGAACAGGCGGCAGATCGCGTCGTAGCCCAGCCAGAACACCGCCAGGAAGGCCAGCGCACAGGCGACCGCCGGCCCGGCCGTCCAGGCGTGCACCCGCGGGTCGATCAGGAAGGTGTCGGCCTGCAGCAGGTAGAGGGCGGTGAACAGCGCGAAGCCGGTCAGGAAGGTGGAGTAGCTCTCCCAGTAGAACCAGTGCAGGTGCTCGGGGAGCTGGCGCGGCGCCCCCAGGTACTTGTGCGGGTTGTAGAAGCCGCCGCCATGCACCGCCCACAGCTCGCCGCCGACGCCCTTGTCGCGCAGCTGCGCGTCGGTGGGCTCGACCAGGCTCGCGTCGAGGAAGACGAAGTAGAACGACGAGCCGATCCAGGCGATCGCGACGATCACGTGGGCCCAGCGCAGGAGGAAGTTGACCCAATCGAGCAGGTAGAGATCCATGGGGGTCGGCGATGCAAGAGCCGCGCCAGAAGCTCAGGCGCCGTGGAGGGATCTGGCGCACCGCGCGGGCGTGCGGGATTCGGCCACGGCGTCTCAGCTGCCGCGGTAGGTCGAATAGGACCAGGGGCTCACCAGCAGGGGCACATGGTAGTGCGAGCCCGCGTCGGCGATGCCGAAGTCCAGCGGCACGCGTTCGAGGAACGCCGGCTGCGGCAGCGCGAGGCCACGGGCACGGAAATAGGCCCCGACCTCGAACGCCAGCCGGTAGCGCCCGACCTGGAACGCGTCGCCCTCCAGCAGCGGGCCGCCGGCGCGGCCATCGTCGTCGAGGGCGAGCTGGCGCAACAGGTGCGGCAGTTCGCCGTCGAGGCGGTACAGCGCCACGCGCATGCCGGCGGCGGGGCCGCCATTCATCGTGTCGAGGACGTGCGTGCTCAGGAAGCCCATGGCGTCGGGGAAAGGTCGAGGAGGAAGGCAGGCGCCATCGTGTCAGATTTCGACACGACGGTCATGCGCACGCCAGGATACCCGGCATGATGCCTGTCTTATGTCCCCGTGTCTGCGCGCGCGGATCGGCGCGCGCCCATCAGGCGGCCACGGTGCAGCGCGCGATCACCCGGGCCAGTTGCTCGATGTCGATCGGCTTGGCCACGTAGTCGTCCATGCCGGCGGCCAGGCAGGCCTGGCGATCCTCCTCGAAGGCATTGGCCGTCATCGCCACGATCGGCAGCGCGGCCCGCTCGTCGCCGAGCGCGCGGATGGCCTGGGTGGCCTCCATGCCGTCCATGCCGGGCATCTGCAGGTCCATCAGCACCAGGTCGTAGTCGCCGCGGCGCACCGCCTCGACCGCCTGGTGGCCGTTGGCCACCAGGTGCACGCGGTGGCCCATGCGGGTGAGCACGGCGTTGATCAGGATCTGGTTGACGTCGTTGTCCTCGGCCACGAGGATGCGCAGCGACGGGCGCGGCGGCTCGGCGTGGCCCGGCCCGGCGGCCGCGGCGGCGAGCTCGCCGCGATCGACGAAGCGGCTGGGGATGGCGACCGTGAACCGGCTGCCCTGGCCCGGCGTGCTGGTGGTCGCTATGCTGCCGTTCATCAGCTGCACGATCTCGCGCGTGATCGCCAGCCCCAGTCCGCTGCCGCCGTAGCGGCGCATCGTGGTCGAATCGGCCTGCGTGAAGCGGTCGAACAGCGTGGGCATCGCGCTCTCGGGAATGCCGATGCCGGTATCGCTGACCGCCAGCCGCAGCGTCAGCGCGCGCCCGGCGCCGGGCTCGATCGTGACGGTCACCTGCACCGCGCCCGCGTCCGTGAACTTGATCGCGTTGCCGACCAGGTTGAACAGGATCTGCTGGATGCGGATCGCGTCGCCCAGGATCAGGGCATCCTCGTTGGGCACCATCTCGAAGCGCAGCGCGAGTCCCTTGGCGACGGCGCGCTCGCGCATCAGGGCCACCACCCCGTCGGCGGCCGCGCGCACGCTGAACGGCGCCGAGCTGAGCTGCAGGTGGCCCGCCTCGATGCGCGAGACGTCCAGGATGTCGTTGATCAACGCCAGCAGCAGGCGTCCCGAGCTGCCGATCAGCTCGGCGTGGCGGCGCTGCTGGGAGTCCAGCGTGGAGTGCAGCATCAGCTCGTTGAGGCCCAGGACGGCGTTGAGCGGCGTGCGGATCTCGTGGCTCATGGTGGCCAGGAACTGCGACTTCGCCTGGTTGGCCGCCTCGGCGTTCGCCTTGGCCTGTTCCAGCCGGCGCTCGGCCGCGGTGACGTCGTGGAACAGGCTCACCACGCCGCCGTCGGGTGTGCGCCGGTCGATGGCGTGGACGACCAGGCCGTTGCCCAGGTCGCGCTCCCATTCGCCGTGGCCGGCCTGGTGCAGCTCCAGCCGTTCCTGCAGCCAGCGCTCGCGCTCCTCGGCCGTCGCCTCGACCTGCGGCGTGTCGACCAGGCGCTGCGCCAGCTCGCGAAACGGCACGCCGACACGGATGATGTCGCGCACCCACGGCACCATTTCCAGGTAGCGCTCGTTCCAGCGCACCACCCTGTCGTCGCGATCGCACAGCAGGAAGCCGTCGGGCATCGCGGCCAGCGCCTGGTCCAGCGTGTCCACCGAGCTCGCCAGCGCGCTGCGGGCGTCGGCGAGGCGATTGAACTGCCATTGCGACAGCAAGCCGCCCACCAGCGTGAGCGCGACCAGCGCCAGCATCGCCATGACGATGATGTTGCGGTTCTGCCGCCAGGCCAGCAGCGCGACCGCCAGCGGCTGGCTCACGGTCACCCGCAGCGAGCGGTACAGCGTGGGCCGCGCGGCGACGATCGCCGGCACGCCGGTCAGGCGCGAGGGCGCCGTCACGACCTCGCCGCGCAGCGCGGCCGCGGGCAGCGGCGGCGCCAGCTGGCGCGCGCGCAGGCCGGCGCCGGGCGGCTCGGTGGCCAGCAGCTGGCCGTCCTCGCGCTCCAGCGTGACCGCCAGTTGGTCGCCGGCGCCGGTCTGCGAGACGATCGCGGCCAGCGCCGTCATCGGCACCTCGACGACGGCCAGCGCGCGCCGGCCGTCAGGCAGGATCACCAGCCGCGCCATGTAGACCGACGGCTCGGTGGTGGACGGACTGATCGCCGGGTCGCTGATGGTCAGCTGCGGGACGTCCTGCGCGAACAGGCGAGCGGCGAAGCCGTCGGGCAGGCGCATGCCGTTGCGGTCGCTGGACGGCAGGCTGGCGGCCAGTGTGTGGCCACCTTCGTCGACCAGCGCCGCGTCGTTGAACAGCAGCTGGCGGTCCTTGAAGGCTGCCATCGCGCGGTGGGCGACGTCGGCGTCGAGCGCGCCCGGCGCCTGCCAGGCGGGTGCGATGACCTCGGCCAGGCTGGTGAGCTGCAGGTCGAGCGCCAGCAGGGCGCGATTGATGTCGGCCTGCGATCCGCCGGCGGTCTGCGTGACCACCTGCGCGGCACGGGCGAGCGCCGCGCGCCGCTCGGCCGCCACCAGCCAGGTCGCCGTGGCCACCAGCGCCAGCAGCAGGACGCAGGTCGTCACCCAGACGATCGCGCTGGCGCGCCGGGCATGCAGGTTCATCGGGCCTCGATCCCCGCGCTGCGGGCCAGGGTGCGGTTCCAGATGGCGGCGCACTGCGGCCCGCAGCGCTGCAGCCAGCGCGGCAGCACCGTGGACGAGAAGATGTCGCGCCGCAGCCGCTCGTCGGCCGGCGAGGTCGGCACCTGGGTCATGCGGCCCGGCTTGCCCGCCTTGCACGCCGGCGCGCCGACGTCGCAGGCGATGCCGTCGGCGGTCTCGCGCTCCGATTCGTCCCAGATCTCGCGCTCGACCCGCGGCAGCTCGCGCTTGAGCAGGGCGCGCAGGTCGACCGGCAGCGCGGACCAGGCCGCCCCGTTGACCACGAAAAGCGACAGCCCCCAGCTGACCGCCATCGGATGGATGTGCGTGGCGACCTCGTGCAGGCCGATCGTGTTGCCCGACATCGTGCCGGTGATCGCGCAATCGAGCTCGTCGCGGCCCAGGTAGGGCAGGATGTCGCCGAAGCCGGTGGTCACCGGCTTGCCGCCCAGGGCCTCGATCCAGTCGGACTGGGCCGGGCCCGAGGTGCGCACCCGCATGCCGGCCAGGCCCTTGAGGCCGTTGAACGGCTTCTTGCACCAGACGACCTGGGCCGGATACACGTACAGCGCCAGCACCTCGATGCCATAGCGCTGGCGCATCATGCCTTCGAGGTAGGGCCGGAAGGCGGCCACGGAGCGCCGCATCGACGCCATGTCGGGGTTCAGGCCGGCGAGGTCGGGCGCCGTCAGCTCCGGGTCCTTGGTGATGCCGCCCGACACCGGCAGCGTGGCGAACGGCACCGCGCCCAGCTGCACCAGGGTCAGGACCTCCTGGCTGCGGATGCCCGCACGGTCGAACGGCACGATCTCCGCGGTGTAGCGGCCACCGCTGAGCTTGCCCAGCTCGCTCTCCCAGAACGGCTGCTCGTGGCGTGTGAACTGGTTGAGGCTGCCGAGGCCGCCGACGACGTGCAGGTGCAGCGGCGCGGGCGCGTCGGCGGCCGGGGCGCCTCCGGACAGCGCGAGGGCCAGCGCCACGCCAGCGCGGCGGATGCCCCTGGGAAATGCCAAGCCTGAACCGTCCATCTCGACCCCCGCCCACGTTGACGATCGTCACCGGATGCCCGGGCCCCGCGGGCCCCCGCCGGGTCGTTGCCCGGCAACGCATAGCGTACTCCGGTCCCGGCCGTGCGCCGCGCCGGCGTCAGGCGAGTCGCAACCAGGCCAGCAGGGCCGTCGCCGATGCCACGCCGACGATGCTGGCAGGCCACAGGCCCAGCCGCCGATCCAGCACCGCACCGACGGCCCACAGGAGCGCCACGAGGCCGGCCGCGATGCCTGCCAGGGGCAGGCGGCCGATGTCCTCGATGCGCCACAGCAGCCCCGCGGTGCCCGCCGTGGCCAGCAGGAACAGGGCGATCGCCACCGCGGCCTGGCCGCGCGCGACGGCGGCCTCCGGTGGTGGCGCCGCCGGCGCCGCGCGGCGTTCGGACGCCGGCGCCCACGACGGCGAGCGCAGCAGCACCCCCAGCCGGTCCCGCCAGCCGCGCGCGCGGACGACGCGGCGCCAGAGCTCGACGTAGTTGCCGCCCACCGCCCGCAACGGATCCCAGCCGTGCAGCGGCACCGTCGTGCCGTAGACGCAGGGCTCCGACTCGGGTTCGAAGGTGCCGAACAGGCGATCCCAGACGATCAGGATCGCGCCGTAGTTGCGGTCGAGGTAGCGCGCATTGGTCGCGTGGTGGACGCGGTGGTTGGACGGCGTGGACAGCCAGCGATCGAGCGGCCCCAGCGAACCGACGAGCTCGGTGTGGATCCAGAACTGGTAGAACAGCACGACGACGGCCGCGAGCGCGAACCGGGCCGGCGGCACGCCCACGAGCGCCAGCGGCAGGAAGAACATCCAGCCCGTCAGCAGGTAGGCGCTCTCCTGGCGCAGCGCCGTCGACAGGTTGAAGCGGCGGCTCTGGTGGTGCACCACGTGCGCGGCCCAGAACAGCGCGCTCTCGTGCGAGACGCGGTGCAGCCAGTAGTCGCAGAAGTCGTACAGCAGCACGGCCAGCACCAGGCCGGCCGGACGCTGCCACAGCGCCGCGTGCGGGGTCAGCGTGAGCCAGGGGAAGGCCAGGGCGTACAGGCCGACCTGGATCAGTTGCGTGCACGCGGCGACGACCTGGCTCAGCAGGCCCTGGCTGAGGCTGGCCAGCGTGTCGGCCAGGCCATAGGCGTTGCGGCCGCGCGCGAGGCCCCAGGCGAACTCGGCGGCCATCAGGACACCGAACACCGGCAGCGCCCACAGAATCACGTCGTCCATCGCGCCGGCCCTAGTTGAAACGCCACGCCACCGCGAGCATCGCGCCGGCCCGCGCCCGCGCGGCCACGCGCGGGCCGGCGCGAAGACGGCGGTCGAACGGTTCGTACTGCACGTGCGCCAGCGCCACCCACGTGGAGGCGAACGGCAGCTCGCCCGACAGCTGCAGCACGGGCGTGGTCGAGGCCGCGCGCACGTCGTGGAGGTGCGCATCGTAGCGGGCACTGCGGCGCGCCAGGCCGGCCTGCGGGTAGAGCGTGAGCGGCCCGAGCGGCAGCTCCACCGCGTACGACGTCTCCAGCAACGTGCCGCCGGAGACGGTGTCGACGAACGCATCGGCGAACAGTCCGCCCCACGGCGTCTCCTGGAACGTGCCCACGCCCAGGGGCCGCGGATTGCGCCGATGCGCCAGCCCGGGGCCGTCGCCGTCGCTGCCTTCGGTACTGAGCCGCCCGGCCAGCTCCAGCGCGCCCCAGCCGAACGGGACCAGCTTCGCGCCGAATGTGTCCTCGCGGACGAACAGCGGCCCCAGGTCTCCGTAGGCGTAGGGCAGCAGCCGCGTCCGCGCCGGCGCACCGTCCGCCACCGGACGGGTGCGCTGGACGCCCAGGCCGAGGTCGCCGACCCAGCGCGGCGCATCCTCCGCCCGCGCCGTCGTGGCCGCCAGCAGGCTCGCCAGCACGACGGCGGCGCGCCGCATCACGCGCGGCTGAACACCAGCGCCACGTCGGTGCCGCCGAACGCGAACGAGTTGCTGATCGCATGGCGCAGCGCGGGCATGCGGCGGCCTTCGCCCAGCACGTGGGCCAGGCCGCCGCAGCGTTCGTCGACGGCGTCGACGCCCCGGGTCGGCGGGACGACGCCCGTGCGCAGCGCCATCACCGTCAGCGCGGCCTCCAGTGCCCCGCCGGCGCCCAGCAGGTGCCCGTGCGCGGCCTTGGTCGAGCTGACCTGCAGCGTCCTCGCGTGCTCGGCCCAGACCGCGCGCAAGGCCTCGCACTCGACCGGGTCGCCGGCGATCGTCGCGGTGCCGTGGGCGTTGCAGTAGCCGACGTCGGCGGGCCCCAGGCCGCTGGCATGCAATGCCGCGCGCAGCGCCGACACCTGGCCACGCAGCTGCGGGTTGGTCAGGTGCAGCGCATCGCAGCGCACGGCCGATCCGGCCAGCCAGGCGTGGGGCGCGGCGGCGAGCTCGTCCTCGCGGCGCAGCACGAAGAACGCGGCGCCCTCGCCCAGCACCAGCCCGGCGCGGTCGGCGGCGAACGGCCGGCAGCTGCGCGCCGGATCGTCGGGATCGGGCGGCGCCAGCGTGCGCAGCGCCTGCCACGCGGCGACGGTGCCGCGCGCCAGCGGCGCCTCGACGCCGCCGCACACCGCGATGTCGATCTCGCCGCGTCGCAGCGCATGCGCGGCCTCGGCGATGGCCACCGAACTCGACGCGCAGGCGACGGCATAGGTGAGCACCGGCCCGCGGATGTCGGCATGGATTGCCACCACCGCGGACGCGGCGTTGACCATGCCCGCGGGCACCGTCAGCGGCGGGATACGGCTGCCCGTATGCAGCGCGGCGTAGCCGGTATCCATCGTCGCCGCGCCGCCCATGCCGGTCCCCAGGTAGAGGCCGACGCGTTCGGGGTCGGGCCAGGCGTCGATGCCGGCATCGGCCAACGCCTTGCGCACCGCGCCCAGCGCCATCTGGCTGACGCGCTCGGTGCCCACCTGCTGCAGCCGGCTGAGCGACTGCGACACGTCGGTGGCGACGCGCGCGGCGGCGATGTCGGGCAGGCCATCGAGGGTCATCCGGGCGACGGCGCCGTCACCGGCGAGCAGCCGTTGCCACGCCGTCTCGAGGTCGTCGCCGAGCGGGCAGGCGAGCCCGATGCCGGCGATGCCGATGCGCGGGGCGCGCGTCACGGCTCAGGCCTTCTGGGCGAGCACGGGCAGCCCGTCGATCAGCACGGCGAGCTCGCGCAGCGTGGTCACCGTGGTGGCGGCCGAGTCGGGGACCGTGACATGGAACGCGTCGTCGATCTCGAACATCAGCTCGGCGACCGTGAGCGAGTCGAGTGCATAGCTGGCAAACGGCGCATCGGGATCGATGACGTCCAGCGCCACGCCGAAGCGATCGTGGATGAGATGGGTAAGGCGGTCGAGTGTGGTCATGGTGCGGTCGCCGCTTCGACGGCGCCGAATTCGGAGGAGATGTCGAGCGCGAACGGCGCGCCGGGAGGCGGGCCCGCGTCCAGGCCCTGCATGAAGGCGCTCAGCCGGTCGGCCACCAGGTGGCGGTCGTTGTCGGCGGTGATCATGTGGTAGCTGTTGTCCAGCACGTGCAGGCTCAGCAGGCCGGTGGGCACGCTTGCGAGCGTGCGGCGCACGCTGGCCAGACGGCAGATCTCGTCGTCGCGGGCATGCTGGACATGCACGGGGTGGGCGAGCCCGGGCAGCAGGCCGCGCACGTGATCCGACAGCCGTTCGCTTTCGCGCACCGCGCGCAATGGCACGGCGGCCGGCCCGGCCAGCGAGGCCTCGCCGGCGGCCATCTGCTGGCGCACGAGCGCGCGCATGCGCTCGTTGCGCAGCCCGTACGGTTCGCGCTCGCGCATCGAGAACAGTCCCGTGAGGCCGCTCGCATAGGCCAGCGGGCGCAGCGCGTACCACCAGGGCAGCGCCCAGCCGTCGTAGGCCACCAGCGGCGACAGCAGCGCGTAGCCGCGCAGCCCGGGGCGCGGGCGCGCGACCGCGGCGGCCAGCGCCAGCATCGCGCCGGTGCACAGCCCGCCCAGCACGAAGGGTTCGGCCGACTGCACCTCGAGGTCGTCGAGGCAGTCGTTGGCCGCGCCGACCCACGCCCGCCAGGACGCGTCGCCGGCCGGCGTGCCGGCGCTGTAGCCGGGAACCTGCGGCGCATGCAGGCGCACGCCGTTGCGACGCAGCGGGTGCGTCAGGAAGCCGAATTCCTTCGGGCTGCTGGCCAGCCCATGGAACAGGACGAGGCGGCCGGGGCGGCCATGCCACGCAGGATCGGAGGACTTGGTTGTCGACATCGGGACCGGAGGTTTGCTGCCACCTCCCGCGGCGATCGACTCGCCGCGGACGTGGCACTCCGATTGTCGAATGGCACCCTGATCGACGTGTTCAGGCAACGGCAAGTTCGCCGCAAGCTTCAGTCGCCCCGCACGCGCCCGCCCGCTAACTGGTGACTGGAGCGCCATGGGCGCCGGCCGCGCGGGCGGCCCGGACGGGCGGGCACCGTCGCGCTGCCGCGTTAAAGAGCCCCCGGCGCGCGCCGATAAGAGAAGGAACGGCAGCCACCCGATCGCGCGATAACGCGCCCTGGCGGCCTGCTTTTCCAACGCTTCCCGGAAGGCTCCGATGAGTCAGGCCCGACCACGCCAGTACCTGGGCGCGCTCCGCGCGGCCCTGACCGCCGCGAAGGCGGCCAACACCGTCCGCGCCGCGGCTTACCACGTGCTGCCGCAGGGCGTCAGCTGCAAGATGGACTGGGCCGGCTGGAGCGACCCCTGGTACGACGCCACGCCGCGCCAGCAGGCGCTGCTCGACGTGCTGCAGGACCTGCTCGACGGCGGCGAGACCGAAGCGCCGATGATCGCCCTGAAGACGGCGCTGCGCCTGGAGGTGCCCGAGTCCGAGATCCTGCGCAGCCAGGACAACGTGGGCCCGGACGGCGAACCGGGCTACTTCTTCGACGACGTGCTGCACGGCCTGTACGCGCTCGACGCCCAGCACACCGAGCAGGTCTTCTACGGCCTGATCGACCGCCTGATGCAGCCCGGCTGCGTGCGCGCGGGGCTGATCGCGCGCTGACGCGCCGGGGCGCCGGGGCGCCGGACGGCGCCCGGACAAGTTGTTCGCGGCCGGCCGCGCGAGGTCGCCATAATCGGCGCCATGCCGTCGTCCCGCCTCCGCCTCGTCCTGGCCGCCTTGCTGGCGGCCGGCGCCATGGCCGCCGCCGCGGCAGCGCGCCTGCCACTGGTCACCATCCTCGACGGCGACGCCACGCTGCTGCGCGACGGCGCCCGCTTCGCGCTTGCCGAAGGGGTGCGCCTGCAGGCCGGCGACCTGATCGCCACCGACGCCCGCACCCGCCTGCTGCGGGTGGAGTTCCCCGACGGCCCGGGCGTGGCCCTGGGCCCCGACAGCCGGGCGATGCTCGCGCCGCGCCTGGGCGACGACAGTGCGCACGCCGGCGTCTACCTGCTCGCCGGCTGGGTCAAGCTGGCCGCGCCCGCGGGCGTGGCCGGGGCGGTGCGCAGCGCCGTGGCCGACACCGACACCAGTGGCGGCACGCTGATCCTGGCGGTTCAGGCCGGCGCCGCGCAGGCGTTCGCCGAGTCGGGCGCCTCGCGCGTGCAGCCGCGCGCCGCCGGCCTGCCGGCGCAGGCGCTGAAGTCGGGCGACATGCTGACGCTGGCCGCCGGCGGCGCCCGGCCGGTGCTCGGCAAGGGGGCGGCGCCCGCGTTCGTGCAGGCGATGCCGCGCGCGTTCATGGACTCGCTGCCCGCGCGCGCCGGCGCGTTCCCCGCCGATGTCGCGCCGCGCCGCCTGGGCACCATGACCTGGGACGACGCCCAGCCCTGGATCGACGCCGAGCCGCCGCTGCGCCGTGTGTTCGCCGACCGCTGGCGCCGCCTGGCGGCCGATCCGCAGTTCCGCGCGGCGCTGGTCGCCGGCCTGCCCGCGCACCCCGAATGGACGCCCGTCCTCTACCCGCCCGCCCGCGCCTCGCAGGCCGCGGCCACCCACTGACCCGCCACGCCCATGAAACTCCTCGTCAAGTTCAACCTGGTCTTCCTGCTCGTGTTCCTGGTCGGGCTCGCCGCCTCCAGCCTGATCGCGCGCAACATGCTGCGCGACGCCGCCAAGGCCGACGTGGTCGACCGGGCGCGCCTGCTGATGACCGGCGCCGAGGGTGTGAGCCTGTACACGGCCACGCAGATCAAGCCGCTGCTCGAGACGCAGATGAAGTACACCTTCCTGCCGCAGTCGGTGCCCGCGTACTCGGCGGCCGAGGTGCTGGCCCACACGCAGCAGGCCTACCCCGACTACGCGTTCAAGTCGGCGATGCTCAACCCGACCAACCCGCGCGACCGCGCGGTGGCGTGGGAGGAGGACATCGTCTCCACCTTCCGCAAGCAGGCCGACCTGAAGGAGTTCATCGGCGAGCGCGACACCCCCACCGGCGCCGTGCTCTACATCGCGCGGCCCATCGTCATCAAGAACCCGGCCTGCCTGGCCTGCCACAGCACGCCCGACGTCGCGCCCAAGACGCTCACCGACAAGTACGGCCCGGGCAACGGCTTCGGCTGGACGCTCAACGAGCCCCTGGGCGCCCAGGTGGTGTCGGTTCCGCTGGGGCTGCCGCTGCGCCAGGCCGACCACGCCCTGCTGGTGGTCGTGGGCGTGCTGACCGGCGTGTTCGTGCTGATCGGCGCGGCGCTCAACCTGATGCTCTACCGGCTGGTGATCCGGCCGGTGAGCACGCTGTCGGGCATCGCCGACCGCGTGTCGCTGGGCGAGTTCGAGGCGCCCGAGTTCGGCGTGCGCTCCAACGACGAGATCGGCGTGCTGTCGGAGTCGTTCAACCGCATGCGCACGAGCCTGGCGCACGCGATGAAGATGCTCGACAGCTGAATCCCCTCCCGGTATCCCCGAAATTGCCGAAGACACGCCCATGACGACCCCGATTCCCGAGCGCATCGGCAAATACACGATCTCCGCGGTCCTGGGCCGCGGCTCCATGGGCACCGTCTACAAGGGGTTCGATCCGCACATCCACCGGCCGGTGGCGATCAAGACGATCCACCGCGAGCTGCTGGGCGACGCCAGCGCGGCCGACTCGATGGCAGCGCGCTTCCGCAACGAGGCCAAGGCCGTCGGCCGCATCGCCCACCCGGGCGTCGTGGCCATCTACGACTTCGGCCAGGACGGCGACATCACCTTCATCGCGATGGAGTTCGTCGACGGCCGCACGCTGGACGACATCCTGGCCGTGCCGCAGATGCTGTCCGAGGCCAACGTGCTGGCGGTCATGGACCAACTGCTGGAATCGCTGTCGGTGGCGCACGCGCAGGGCGTCTGGCATCGCGACATCAAGCCTGCCAACCTCATCGTCACCAAGGCGGGCCAGGTCAAGCTCACCGACTTCGGCATCGCGCGGCTGGAGGACGCCAACCTGACCCAGGTGTCGTCGATGATCGGCACGCCGGCCTACATGGCGCCCGAGCAGTTCACCGGCACCGGCATCGACCACCGCGCCGACCTGTTCGCCTGCGGCGTGCTGCTGTACCGCATGCTCACCGGCCGCCGCGCGTTCACCGGCGGCAGCGAGCAGGTGATGTACAAGATCCTCAACGAGGAGCCACCGCCACCCAGCGTGGTGACCCAGGGCGCGCGGCCGGCCGGATTCGACGCGATCGTCGCGCGCGCGATGGCCAAGAAGCCGGCCGACCGCTACCCCGACGCGCTGGCGATGCGCACCGCGCTGCAGGCCCTCTCGCGCGCGCCGGCCGCGCACACCGCCAAGGCCACGGTGATCCTGCCGCTGCCGCGCGAGGGCGCCCCGGCGCCGACGCCCAGCGTCGTCTCGCCCAGCATCGCCGCGCCGCAGGGAACGCCGCCGCCCGCCAACGCCAACGCCAACGCCACGGGCTCGCGCGCGAGCGCAAGCGCAAGCGCAAGCGCGGGCACAGGCACAGGCACAGGCACAGGCACAGGCACAGGCACAGGCACAGGCACAGGCACAGGCACAGGCACAGGCACGGGCGCGAGCACGGGCACGACCGTCGCCCCGGCGGGCTGGGATCCGGCCGAACTGAGCCGCATCGAGCGCGCGCTCGCCACCCACGTCGGGCCGATGGCACGGGTGATGGTGCGCGAGGCCGCGCGCACCCATGCCGACCCGACCAGCCTGGCCAGCGCCGTCGCCCGCCACATTCCCGAGGAAGGCAAGCGCCAGCAGTTCATCGACGCGACGCGCGCCGGCAGCCTGGTCCGGCCAACGGCGAGCCCCGGCGCGAGCGGCGTCACGGCGCTGCCCACGGCGGCCGACGCCGCCGACCCGCTGGCCGACGACTTCCGGGCCCAGGTGCTGCAGCTCGTCACCCGCCGGATGGGCCCGATCGCCCGGGTGATCGTCAAGCGCGCGGCCGACGCCGCGGGCGGCAGCCGGGCACGCTTCCTCCAGGGCCTGCTGGAGGCCCTGCCCGAGGCGGATCGCTGGACGGTGCAGGGCGAGATCAACAAGCTGGGTTGATCCGCGTCATGGCGCGGGCCGGTCCGGCGCCCCCCGGATGGTCGACCATCCCCCACTGCCGCCATATCGGTGGAAAATGCCCCCCGGGAACCCCGATGCCGGTCCTGCCCGCGTGGCAGGGGCTGCGCCCCCGGTTCCGCCCTCCTCCACCCTGGAACTGCGCCGATGACCACCCAACAGCCCACCATCATCTACACCCTGACGGACGAAGCGCCCCTGCTCGCGACGCACGCCTTCCTGCCTGTCGTGCGCGCCTTCACGGCGCCGGCGGGCATCGCCGTCACCGCCAGCGACATCTCGGTCGCGGCGCGCGTCCTGGGCGAATTCCCCGATTTCCTGACCGACGCGCAGAAGGTGCCCGACAACCTGGCCGAACTCGGCCGGCTGACGCTGCTGCCCGACACCAACATCATCAAGCTGCCCAACATCAGCGCCTCGCTGCAGCAGCTGCAGGCCGCCATCAAGGAACTGCAGGGCAAGGGCTACGCGGTGCCCGACTACCCCGAGGCACCCGCCAACGAGGACGAGAAGAAGATCCGCGCCCGCTACGCGCGCTGCCTGGGCAGCGCGGTCAACCCGGTGCTGCGCGAAGGCAACTCCGACCGCCGCGCCCCGCTGGCGGTGAAGAACTACGCGCGCAAGAACCCGCACTCGATGGGCGTCTGGAGCCAGGCCTCGCAGACCCACGTGGCCACGATGAAGCACGGCGACTTCTACCACGGCGAGAAGTCGATGACGCTGGACAAGGCGCGCGACGTGCGCATGGAGCTGGTCACCAAGGCCGGCAAGACCACGGTGCTCAAGCCCAAGGTGTCGCTGCTGGCCGGCGAGATCATCGACAGCATGTTCATGAGCAAGAAGGCCCTGCTCGAGTTCTACGAGCGCGAGATGGAGGACGCGCGCAAGACGCACGTCATGTTCTCGCTGCACGTCAAGGCCACCATGATGAAGGTGTCGCACCCGATCGTGTTCGGCCACGCCGTGCGCATCTTCTACCGCGAGGCGTTCGAGAAGCACGGCAAGCTGTTCGACGAGCTGGGCATCAACGTCAACAACGGCATGGCCACGCTCTACGAGAAGATCGCCACGCTGCCCACGTCCAAGCACGACGAGATCGTGCGCGACCTGCACGCCTGCCACGAGCACCGCCCCGAGCTGGCGATGGTCGATTCGGCCAAGGGCATCACCAACCTGCACGCGCCCAACGACGTGATCGTCGACGCGTCGATGCCCGCCATGATCCGCATCGGCGGCAAGATGTGGGGCGCCGACGGCCGTCCGAAGGACACCAAGGCCGTGATCCCGGAAAGCACGTTCGCCCGCATCTACCAGGAGGTCATCAACTTCTGCAAGACCAACGGCAACTTCGATCCGGTGACCATGGGCACGGTGCCGAACGTGGGCCTGATGGCGCAGCAGGCCGAGGAATACGGCTCGCACGACAAGACCTTCGAGGTGGCCGAGGCCGGCGAGGCGCGCATCGTCGACATCGCCACCGGCGAGGTGCTGCTGGTGCAGCACGTTGAGGAAGGCGACATCTGGCGCATGTGCCAGGCCAAGGACGCGCCGATCCGCGACTGGGTCAAGCTGGCCGTCGCCCGCGCCCGCAACTCCGGCATGCCGGCCGTGTTCTGGCTCGACGCCTACCGCCCGCACGAGAACGAGGTGATCAAGAAGGTCACCCGCTACCTGAAGGACCACGACACCACGGGCCTGGACATCCAGATCATGTCGCAGGTGCGCGCGATGCGCTTCACGCTGGAGCGCGTGATCCGCGGCCTGGACACCATCTCGGTGACCGGCAACATCCTGCGCGACTACCTGACCGACCTGTTCCCCATCATGGAGCTGGGCACCAGCGCCAAGATGCTGTCCATCGTGCCGCTGATGGCCGGCGGCGGCATGTACGAGACGGGCGCCGGCGGCTCCGCGCCCAAGCACGTCAAGCAACTGGTGGAGGAAAACCACCTGCGCTGGGATTCGCTGGGCGAGTTCCTGGCCCTGGCCGTGTCGCTGGAGGACCTCGGCATCAAGACCGGCAACGCCAAGGCCAAGCTGCTGGCCAAGACGCTGGACGCGGCCACCGGCAAGCTGCTGGACAACAACAAGTCGCCGTCGCCCAAGACCGGCGAGCTCGACAACCGCGGCAGCCAGTTCTACCTGGCGCTGTACTGGGCGCAGGAGCTGGCCGCGCAGACCGAGGACCTCGAACTGCAGGCGCACTTCAAGCCGCTGGCCGCGACGCTCACCTCGCGCGAGAAGACCATCATCGGCGAGCTGTCCGACGTGCAGGGCAAGCCGGCCGACATCGGCGGCTACTACCTGCTCGACACGGCCAAGGCCGACGCCGTGATGCGCCCCAGCGGCACGTTCAACGCCGTGCTGGCCGGCGCGCAGGGCTGACGCCCGCGGCGGCCGCGTCCCGGGAGGGGCCGGCCGCTGGCCGCGCGCCTCAGGGCGCGGGGGTCGCGCCGGGCTCCGCGTCCGCCGCGGCCTGCGCCTGCGCGGCGCCGGCCTCGATCTCCTCGAAGCCTTCCTCGAACATGCCGAACTGCTGGTTCGCCAGCGCGATGGCCGGCCGGCCGTCGCACCACGGGTCGGCCCCCAGGCGGCGCGCCAGGCGCCAGCAGAAGCGGTCGCGCTCGACCTCGGGCACGGCCGCGGCGGCCGCATGCACCCACCCGTGCACGTCGTCGACGCGCACCGACGCGGGCAGCCGCGGCGTGGCGCGGTCGGCGCGCTCGACGTGGCGGGCCAGGATCAGCCCGTACTGGCGCGCCGCGTCCAGCGCCGGCCCCAGCGCGAGGCGATCGGCGTAGCGCATCGCGGCCACGTCCACCGCGTCGCGGCCCAGCAGGTCCAGCGCGAACAGCAGGGCGCCGAGCGCGGCGTCGCTGGCCAGGGGTTCGTAGGGCACGTCGTCGTGCGTGAGCCGGATCGCGTCGGCGCGCAGCGCTGTCAGGGTGGCGGGCATGGTGTCGGGGTCGGCTGGCCGGGGTCGGAGGTCGCGCCAGAAAGCGAAACGCCAACCGGTCGAGGTTGGCGTTCGCGTCCAGGCGTCAGGCGGATCATAAGGCAGACGCAGGCCGCCCCGCACCGGGCCGGGCCGGATCAGGTCGTCGAGCCTTCCGGCTTCCGCGCCGCGTGTTCCTCGAGCGCCGTACATCGAGGACGTGACCGAGTTGACAGACGTCCGCGCGTTAACCAGCCGTTACTCCCCTGTGTTTTCACTGACAGCATCAAAGTGCTTGACAGCCTCACAATACTCGGTCAGTCAACAGCCAGACCCGCCCTCCGGATCGACGCGGCGGAACCCCACTCGCACGGCGCCCGGCGCCTCCCCAGTCCATGCCCGTAGTAGCAGTCATCAATCGCAAAGGCGGAAGCGGCAAGAGCACGCTGGCAACGCAGTTGGCCGGGTGCCTGGCCAAGCGCGGGTTGCAAGTGATGCTGGGCGACGTCGACCGCCAGCAGTCCTCCCTCGCCTGGCTGCGCCGGCGCGCCGCGCAGCCGCTGGCCCGCGGCGCGGCCATCGTCGGCTGGGCCTTCGGCGCCAAGAGCGTGCTGCGGCCGCCCGCGGGCATCACCCACGTGGTGCTGGACACGCCGGGCGGCTTGCAGGGCTACGACCTGGCCCGCGTGGTGATGGGCGCCGACGCCATCCTGATGCCCGTCGGCGACTCCGTCTTCGACCGCGAGTCCGCCCTCGACTGCCACGCCGAGCTGATGACGCTGCCGCGCGTGGCCAGCGGGCGCTGCAAGGTGGCCCTGGTCGGCATGCGCCTCGACGCGCGCACCCGCGCCGCGGCGCGGCTGGAAGCGTGGGCGCTGGAGCACGGACTGGCCTACGTGGGCTCGCTGCGCGAATCGCAGCTCTACCCGCGCGGTGCCGAACAAGGGCTGACGGTGTTCGACGTGCCGGCCGCCAAGGTCGAGGCCGACCTCGCGCAGTGGCGGCCGGTGATCGACTGGATGGACGCCGCCTGGGCCGCCGCCGAGCGCCTGGAGGCGACGGCACGGACCGCAGTCCCGGTGTCGGCGCCGTCCATCGCGCCGCAGGCGCGTCGCCGCACCCTGGTGCGCGCGCCGCTGCCGGTGGCCAAGTCGCCGGCCTCGGAATTCCGGCCGAGCCGCCACGCGCCGCCGAAGCCGCGCGCCGACCGCTTCGGCTGGCTGTTCACCGTCCTGCGGTCCTTCGCCTGAGCCTGCGCGCGCGCGTCGCGCCTGCCGTTCAGGCCAGCGCCAGGAAGCCCAGCGGGTTCTTGGTGATGGCCACCGAGACGATCCAGCCCACCGTGGCCAGTGCGCCGATCCAGGCGGCCAGCCGCACGCCGGTGGGCAGGCCGCGCCGCAGCGCAACGACGCCCAGGCCGATGTAGACCCCCAGGCCGCAGACCTTGGCCAGGAGCCAGGGCGCGGACAGCGGCGTGATGCCCAGCATCCACGCCAGCGTCAGCGCGGAGACGAGCAGCACGGTGTCGATGGCGTGGGGCAAGGCCTTGAGCCCGCGCCCGCCCAGCGGCTCGGCGCCCACCAGGCCGCCCAGGCCGCGGATGAAGAAGCCGGTGACCGACAGCGCGACGGCCGTCTCGTGGATCGCGCGGATGGCGAGGTAGTTCATCGCGCTCACCCCGGGCGGCCGTCCAGGCGCGGGCGCGTCAGCACGGGCCAGTAACGCACCGCGTACAGGCCGAAGCCGGCGGACCACAGCAGCGCGGCGCAGAGCACCGCGTGCAGGGTCAGCGACGGCGCGGCCAGGGGCACGAACACGCGCACCGGCGCGGCGGCCAGCACCAGCGCGTAGAGCGCCACGTCCCAGCGATCGGCGCGCAGCGGCCGGGCGGTGTGCCCGCGCGCGGTGCGCGTCATCATGCCGACGATCAGCCCGCCGACCACGCCCACCGTGAGCGCGTGCGTGGCCAGCGAGGCCGGGATCCAGCCCGGCTGCGCCAGCGCGCGCATCGCCAGGTGCACCGCGATCCAGGCACAGGCCACGTGCAGCACCCAGACGATGGGCTGGCGCAGCGTCTTCCAGGGCTTCCACAGCAGCGAGCGCAGCAGCTGCGCCAGCGCGGCGAGGGTCGCGACGAGGGCGATCGCCCAGCCCGGCGCCTGCACCAGGTCGACCGCCAGCAGCGCCAGCACCGCGCCCGACGCCAGCAGGTTCACGGCCGGCCGCGAGACGGCCCCGGCCCCGGGCACGCCGTTGTTGGTGAACATCGGCAGCACGCGCCCCGTCATCACCGACACGATGAACAGCAGCACGTCCAGCGCGACCTGCACGGCCGGCCAGCCGAGCGCGGGCGCGACGCCCAGCTGCGACAGGTGGATGGCCAGCGCCGCCAGCGACAGCAGCACCAACAGGCCGATGAAGAAGTAGTTGCGTCGGCTGCTGCCCTTGACCAGCGCGCGCCCCAGCGCGAACGCGGCCGCCAGCGGGAAGGCCACGTTGGCCGCCGCCGCCGCCCAGCCGAACGGCGTCAGCACGAGGAGGCGGGCGACGATCCACAGTGCGGCCAGCGCCATCAGCGGCCGGCCGGTGGGCGTGGGCTGGCCGGACCAATTGCGGCCCGCGGTCAGCAGGAAGCCGACCACCACCGCCAGCGCGAAGCCGAACAGCATCTCGTGCGCGTGCCAGATCGGGCCGTCCAGGTAGGGTCGTCCCAGCACACCGGAGAACTGCAGCGCCCACAGGCCGATGGACAGCGCGGCGAACGCGCTGGCCAGCAGGTAGAACGGCCGGAAGCCGAGTTCCCACAGCGCGAAGCCCGCCGGCGGGCCGACGCGCACCCGCGGCTCCTCGAGCTTGATGAAGGTGGCCATCAGATCGCTTTCGTTGGCGCCGCGCGGGCGCCGGTCATGACACGCCAGGCGATCGCCGCGCCCAGCAGCGTCAGCGCGAAGGCGGCCAGGGCCGCCGCGTTGAGCAGCGCGCCCAGGCCGCGGACGAGCGGGTCGGAGAAGCCGAAGCCCAGCCGCAGCAGCAGCGACAGCTGCAGCACGGCCAGCGGCACGTGGAACCAGGGGCCGTAGCGCACCTTGACGCCCGCCACGGCAGGCAGGATGACCGGCGCGTGGGCCATCATCATGCCGACGACGAAGCCCAGGCCCAGCGCATGCAGCGCCAGGTCGCGCGCGGGCCGGCCCGCGGCCAGCGCCAGCCAGGCCGCGCCGGAGACCGCCAGCCAGCCGTAGCCGAGCAGCAGGCATGCGGCCATGTAGCGCGGCAGGCCGGCGGCGCGCAGCGTGCGGCGAGCGATGTCGAACGCGAACAGCCAGGCGGCCAGCGCCACGAGCGCCGCGCCGAACAGCGCGAAGCCGGCCGCGGGCGCCACCGATGCCAGCGCCGCCCCGCCGAGCAGGCCGGCGACGACGATCCACAGCAGGGGTTCGACGTGCGGGCCGCGGCGCGTCAGGCGCGTCATCTCGAGCCGTTCGGCGGCGATCGTGACCACGAGGAAGGCGAACCACCAGGGCAGCGCGGCGGCGCCGTCGCCCGTGGCCAGGCACAGGTTGCCGGCCAGCCAGGCGCCGGCGCCCACCCCCAGCAGCCGGGTGTGCGACGCGTCCTGGCGCCGCACAACGACCAGGGAGACGCCGATGAACGACACGCTGGCGGCGACCAGCAGCCACGCGCCCGCCGCCGGGCGCGACAGCAGGATGCAGGCGCCGCCCAGGCCCGAGGCCAGCGGCGCGAGGAAGGCGAGGCGATGCCGCACCGCGACGGCGCGCTCGATGGCGATCACCGTGCCCAGGAAGCCGCCGATCATCAGCGCGGCGTGCCACACGGCGGCCGCGACGAGCCAGGGGGCGATCGTGCACGGCACCGGTGCCGTGCAGGCGCGCAGCAGCCCGCCGGCGACGCCGCCGACCAGCGACAGCGCCACCAGCGCGAGCGCGGCCAGGCGCGCGAGGCTCACCAGCCCATGAAACGCCGGGCGCGATCGCTCATGCGAGCGGCGGTCCATTCGGGCTCCCAGACAAGTTGGATGTCGATCGTGAACGACGCGGGCATCCCCCGCGTCAGCTCGTTCCAGGCGTCGTCGACGATGACGTCGGCCACGGGGCAGGCCGCCGACGTCATCGTCAGCAGCACCTGCAGGTCGTTGCCGTCCACGCGCACGCCGACCACCAGGCCGACGTCGAGGATGGCCATGGCCAGTTCCGGGTCGACCACGCGGCCCAGCGCAGCGATCACCGGCGCGCGCAGTTCCTCCGGCCCGGCGTAGGGGAACGGCTGGGCGACGACCGCGTCGGGGGCGCTCATGACGCGCGCCTGGACGCCGGGCCGGTCGCGGCGCCCGGGACGAACAGCAGCGGGGCGAGCGCCGCCCGGTTGATCAGCAGGTCTTCCAGCGTGTAGCGATCGAGCACGCCCAGGAAGGCCCGCACCGCCTCGCCGAGCACGCCGCGCAGCCGGCAGCGGTCGCCGATCAGGCACTGGCCGTCGTCGCGGCTGAAGCACTCCGCGGGCATCGGCGGGCCCTCGGTCTGGCGTACCACCTCGCCGATGACGATGCTGCGCGCTGGCACGCCCAGCGCCATCCCGCCGCCCTTGCCGCGCACCGTCGCCACCCAGCCCTGCTTGCCGAGGAAGTGCACCACCTTGGTCAGGTGGCTCTCGGAGATGTCGAACGCGGTGGCGATCTCGGAGATCGTCGCGCGCCGCTCCGGGTCGGTGCCCAGGTAGATCAGCACGCGCAGCGAGTAGTCGGTGAAGGTGGTGAGTTTCATGATGGTCCGAGGGCCGGCGGGCCGGCCCTCCAGCGGTTCAGTTCGTCAAGGCGGCGGGGGTGGCGGGAACCCCCTGCGACGCCGGGGACGGCCGCCGCAGCAGGCTCAGTGCGTACCACGCGAGCAGCACGGCGCCCGCTGCGAAGACGATATCACCCGGTACCCGCATCCAGACCAGCGCCTCCATCACCTTCGAATGCACGATCGCCGGTGAACGGGCGTACCACATGCCCTTGGTAATGCTGGCCCAGGCCTGGTAGATGCCGGCCGGCAGGATGGACAGGAACACCATCATCGCCAGGCCGGCATTCAGGCTCCAGAACGCCGGCTTGAGCAGGCGGTCGACGTGCAGGCCGCGCGCATACAGCCCGCGCAGGCAGAACAGCATCAGGCCGATGCCCAGCATGCCGTAGACGCCGAACAGCGCCGCGTGCCCATGGGCCGCCGTCATGTTCAGGCCCTGCACGTAGTACAGCGAGGCCGGCGGGTTGATCGCGAAGCCCAGCAGGCCCGCGCCCACCGTGTTCCAGAAGCCGACGGCGACGAAGCACATCACCGGCCACTTGTAGGCCTGCAGCCACGGAGCGCCCTTCGAGCGCTGGTAGGTCTGCAGCGCTTCCAGGCCGATCATGGTCAGCGGCACCACCTCGAGGGCCGAGAACACCGAGCCGACGGCGATGACCGAGGTCGGCGCGCCGGTGAAATACAGGTGGTGCAGCGTGCCCAGGATGCCGCCGAACAGGAACACGATGGTCTCGGCGACGATGGCGCGGTTGGCGCTGGCCGTGCGCACCAGGCCCAGCTTGGTGAAGATCAGGGCGACGACGGCGGTGGCGAACACCTCGAAGAAGCCCTCCACCCACAGGTGCACCAGCCACCAGCGCCAGTACTCGATCATCGAGTAGTGCGAGTGTTGGTCCCAGACCAGCGAGGTCGAGTAGAAGCCGCCGATGCAGGTCGCCGACAGGAACACCATCGCGATCAGGCCGCGCGACTCCGACGGCTTCATCAGCGCCGGCCACAGCGCGCGCGCCAGCAGCACCACCCAGAAGATCAGGCCGACGAACAGCAGGTACTGCCAGACGCGGCCCATGCTCGTGTACTCGAGGCCCTGGTTGCCGATCCAGAAGCTGAAATTCGAACCGAGGTGCGCCAGGGTGCCGAGCCAGCCGGTGGCGATCGAGCCCACGACGATGGCGATCAGCGCCCAGAACAGCAGGTCCACGCCCAGCTTCTGGTACTTCGGCTCGCGCCCCGACAGCAGCGGCGCGATGTACAAGCCGGTCGCCAGCCAGGCGGTGGCGATCCAGAAGATGCCCACCTGCGTGTGGATGGTGCGGCTGATCACGTAGGGCAGCACCTCGGCCAGGGGTACGCCGAAGAACGCGCGTCCTTCCACCGAGTAGTGGGCCGTGATCGTGCCCATGGCGATCTGCAGCAGCATCAGGCCGACGACCGCGAAGAAGTACTTGCGGGTCGCCTTCATCGACGGCGTGGCGACCACGTTCAGGAACGGGTCGTTGTCCAGCGGCCTAGCGGCCGGCTCGTGGCCGGTGCTGCCGTGCACCCACAGCATCGCGGCAATGCCGCCCAGCAGCAGGACGATGCTGACCATCGACCAGACCGCGGCCGAATCGGACATCGTGTTGCCCACCAGCGGCTCGTGCGGCCAGTTGCTGGTGTAGGACAGGCCGGCCTCGCCCGGGCGGTCGGTCACCGCGGCCCAGGACGACCAGAAGAAGAACGCGGCGATCGCCTCGCGGTCTTCCTTGACAGGCAGCGAGCCGTCGTTCATCGCGTATTGCTCGCGCAGCTTGTCGAACGCCGGATCGGTGCCGAACACGCCTTCCATGTGCGCCGCCACCTCGCGGATGGCCTGCGCCCGATCGGGCGAGACGCTGATGCGCTTGTCGATGGTGTCGTAGGTGTTGCGGCGCATCTCGGCCTGCAGTTGCGCGTCGACGGCGGCCGACTGGCCCAGCGTCGGCGTGGCGCTGCCGACGCTCTGCTTCAGGCGGATCGCCTGCAGCGCCGTCGCCTCGCGGTGCAGCCAGTCGGCCGACCAGTCGGGTGCGACGTAGGCGCCATGGCCCCAGACGGTGCCCAGCTGCTGGCCGCCGGCAGACAGCCACGCCTGCTGGCCGCGCTGGATCTGGTCGCCGGTGAACAGCACGCTGCCGTCGGTCGACACCACGGACTGCGGGATCGGCGGGGCCGCGAGATAGATCTGCCAGCCGAGGTAGCCGAGCGCCCCGAACGACAGCACGAAGATGAGGCCGAGCCAGCGCCACAGCCTTGAATTGTTGGTCATGAATTGTTCCCCATGAGGTGGACTGCGGCCGGCCGCACAACGCGGCGCCTAAAGGTTCATCTAATGTGTATCTATGCTAATGGTCGACCGGTCGCGCGCCGTTGATGCGGATCAAATGCCGCGCTGGCGCCGCCCTCGTCGAGGATTCCCCACAGCACGGGCGCGCCCTGTCCGACATTCGCATGGTCGACGCCGAACTTGATCGCGATCAAGACCCCGTCGGTCTCTGGTGTTTAAGGTGCAGCCCTGATAGATCTTCTAACGCGAACCGGAGAATCGGAATGGGCACACAAGAATCGAAGACGACGCTCCTGCGCCGACTGCGCGCCGTGGCGGGATTCGCCGCGCTGGCGACCACCTGCCTGGCGGCCGCCGCCGCCTCGGGCGATTTCGGCCCGCCGCGTGGCGCGCCGATCCACGCGGTTCTGACCAGCCCGCCGAACGTGCCGCCGCCCACCGGCCGCAACTACCCGGCCAAGGTCATCGTCGACCTGGAAGTCATCGAGAAGGAGATGCAGATCTCCGAGGGCGTGAACTACACGTTCTGGACCTTCGGCGGCACGACGCCGGGCAGCTTCATCCGCGTGCGCCAGGGCGACACGGTGGAGTTCCACCTGAAGAACAACCCGGCCAACAAGATGCCGCACAACATCGACCTGCACGGCGTCACCGGCCCGGGCGGCGGCGCGGCCTCCAGCTTCACCGCGCCGGGCCATGAGTCGCAGTTCACGTTCAAGGCGCTCAACGAGGGCGTGTACGTGTACCACTGCGCCACGGCGCCGGTGGGCATGCACATCGCCAACGGCATGTACGGCCTGATCCTGGTCGAGCCGCCGCAGGGCCTGCCCAAGGTCGACCACGAGTACTACGTGATGCAGGGCGACTTCTACACCACGGGCAAGTACCGCGAGAAGGGCAACCAGCCCTTCGACATGGAGAAGGCGATCGACGAGCGGCCCACCTACGTGCTGTTCAACGGCAGCGAAGGCGCGCTGACCGGCGACAAGGCGCTGACGGCCAAGACCAACGAGACGATCCGCCTGTACGTCGGCAACGGCGGACCGAACCTGGTGTCCAGCTTCCACGTCATCGGCGCGATCTTCGACGAGGTGCGCTTCGAGGGCGGCAGCAACGTGCAGAAGAACGTGCAGACCACGCTCATCCCGGCCGGCGGCGCGGCCGTGGCGAAGTTCCGCACCCACGTCCCGGGCAGCTACGTGCTGGTCGACCACTCGATCTTCCGCGCCTTCAACAAGGGCGCGCTGGCCATCCTCAAGGTGGAAGGCCCGGCCGACAAGAGCATCTACTCCGGCAAGGAACTGGACTCCGTCTACCTGGGCGACCGCGCCGGCGCCAACCTGAACGCCGTCACGAAGGCGACCGCCTCCAAGGCGGCGGGCACGCTGACGCTGCAGGACCAGATCAAGGCCGGCGAGGCGCTGTTCGCGGGCACCTGCTCGGTCTGCCACCAGACCAACGGCGCCGGCATCCCGTCGGTGTTCCCGCCGCTGGCCAAGTCCGACTACCTGGCCACGGACAAGCAGCGCGTCATCGGCATCCCGCTGCACGGCCTGACCGGCAAGGTCGTGGTCAACGGCAGCGAATACAACTCGGTGATGCCGCCGATGACGCAGCTCAACGACGACGAGATCGCCAACATCCTCACCTACGTGTTCAACAGTTGGGGCAACCCCGGCGGCAGCGTGTCGGCCGAGGAAGTGAAGAAGCAGCGCGCCGAGGCCGCGCCGACGCAGGCCGCCGCGCATTGAGCGCAGGCGCCGACCAGCCACGCGCCCGCGAGCACCGGGCGCGTGGCCGATTCCCTGTCCCCTCGAACTGTCTGCCCTGCCCTGGGTTGCCCCGATGAACTCGCCCACCGTCTCCCGCGTCATCCCGATCCAGCCGGTGGCCGCGGCCATGTACCAGAAGCAGCCCCGGATCCAGTCGCGGTCGGTGAGCGGCTGGTTCGCGACCTGGCGCTGGGCGATGGTCTGGCTCACGCAGGGCTTCTTCTACGGCATGCCCTGGCTGCAGTGGGGCGGTCGCCAGGCGCTGCTGTTCAACCTGGAGACCCGGCGCTTCTACATCCTGGGCCTGGTGCTGTACCCGCAGGACCTGATCTACCTGGCGGCGCTGCTGGTGCTCAGCGCGCTGGCGCTGTTCCTGTGCACGGCGATGGCCGGCCGCCTGTGGTGCGGCTACGCGTGCCCGCAGACGGTCTACACCGAGGTCTTCATGTGGATCGAGCGCCGCATCGAGGGCGATCGCAGCGCGCGGCTGCGGCTCGACAAGGCGCCGTGGGGCGCCGACAAGATCGTGCGCCGCGGCGCCAAGCACACGGCCTGGCTCGCGGCGGGGCTGGCCACGGGCGTGACCTTCGTCGGCTACTTCGTGCCGATGCGCGCGCTGGTGCCCGAGCTCGCGACGTTCACCGCGGCGCCGTCGACGCTGTTCTGGATCGCCTTCTACGCGCTGGCCACCTACGGCAACGCCGGCTTCCTGCGCGAGCAGATGTGCAAGTACATCTGCCCTTACGCGCGCTTCCAGAGCGCGATGATCGACCAGGACTCGCTGGTCATCGCCTACGACGCGGCGCGCGGCGACCCGCGCGGTGCGCGCACACGCAAGGAGGCACCGGCCGCGCAGGGCCTGGGCGACTGCGTGGACTGCACGCTCTGCGTGCAGGTCTGCCCGACCGGCATCGACATCCGCAACGGCCTGCAGAACGAGTGCATCGCCTGCGCCGCCTGCATCGACGCCTGCGACGGCGTGATGGACAAGCTGGGCTACGCCAAGGGCCTGATCCGCTACGCCACCGAGAACGGCGTGGCCAACGGGTGGTCGCGCGCGCAGATGCTGCGGCGTGCGTTCCGCCCGCGCGTCCTGGTCTATTCGGCGGTGCTGCTGTTGGCCGGCGGCGCGTTCGCGGCCAGCATCGCCGGGCGCAGCGCCTTCCAGTTCGACGTGATCAAGGATCGCGGCGCGCTGGCACGTGTCGTCGCCCAGGGCGCGGTGGAGAACGTCTACCGGCTGCAGGTGATGAACCGCACCGAGCGTGCGGTGACCTACCGCATCACCGCGCACGGGCCGGACGGGCTGGTGCTGGCCGCGCCGGACCTCACCGTCGAGCCCACCGGCATCGACTCGGTCATCGCCACGGCCCGGCTGCCGCTGGCCGCCACGGCGGGCCTCGAAGGCCATTCGAGCCCGATCGTGTTCGACGTCACGGCGCTGGCGCAGTGCGTGCCGGCCGGCCGGGTGCTGCACGAGAAGTCCACCTTCTATGTGCCGCGCTGAACCGGCGGTGCGCCGCTTGACGAAGCGCAACCGCCGGCGTCGCGCGCCGGGATAAGGTTCCACCATGATGAATCTTCTTGCCCTGCGCCTGCCCCGGGCCCGACGCACCGCCGCCTTCGGGCTCGCGCTGGCGCTGGCAAGCACGCTCGCGCCGGCGGCCGACTACGTCGACCTGCCGCGCACCGAGTTCACCAGCGTGCTGCCGCAGGGCCCGGTGCCGGGCGTCGCGACGCCGGTGACGATCGCGCCGTTCCAGCTGCGCGTGCTGCCCGTGACCCAGGCCGAGTTCCGCGACTTCGTGCTCGCCCACCCGCAGTGGCAGCGCGGCAACGCCCCGGCCCTGTTCGCCGACGCGCGCTACCTGGTCGACTGGCCGGCGCCCGACCGCATCCCCGACGGCGCGGGCCAGCGCCCGGTCACCAACGTCAGCTGGTTCGCGGCCGAGGCGTTCTGCGACAGCGAGCACGCGCGGCTGCCGACCTGGCTCGAATGGGAGCTGGCCGCCGCGGCCGACGAGACGCGGCGCGACGCCCGCGCCGACCCCGCGTGGCGCCGCCGCATCCTCGGCTGGTACGAGCGCCCGGCCAACGCGGCGCCGCCCGCGGTCGGCGGCCCAGCCAACGCCTGGGGCGTGCGCGACCTGCACGGCGTGGCCTGGGAATGGGTGGACGACTTCAACGCGTTGTTCATCGCCGGCGACAGCCGCACCCAGGGCGACGCCGACCTGCTCAAGTTCTGCGGCGCCGGTGCCATCAGCATCGTCGACCGCGACAGCTACGCCGTGCTGATGCGCATCGCGTTGCTGTCCTCGCTCTCCGCCGCCGACACCACCAGCTCGCTGGGGTTCCGCTGCGCACGCCCCCTCCACAGCACCCCGCCATGACCCCTCCGACTCTCTCGCGCCGCCATGCCCTCGCCCTGCTCGCCGCCACGGCCTGCCTGCCCGCCGTGGCCGGCCCCGACCTGCCCGGCGATTCCCTGTACCGCCTGGACCCGCGGCTGACCGACCAGGACGGCCGCCCGTTCGAGCTCGCCTCGCTGCGCGGCGGCCCGGTGCTGGTGAGCATGTTCTACAGCTCGTGCGAGATGGTCTGCCCGGTGCTGTTCGAGACCGTCGCCGAGACGCTGAAGCGCCTGCCGCCGGCCTCGCGCGAGCGCGTCCGGGTGCTGATGGTGAGCTTCGACCCCGAGCGCGACACCGTCGCCGTCCTCAAGGAGACCGCCGGCAAGCACGGCTGCGGCAAGCAGTGGTCGCTGGTGCGCGGCTCGGACGCCGACGTGCGCCAGGTGGCCGCCGCGCTCGGCGTGCAGTACCGCCGCCTGACCAGCGGCGAGTTCAACCACTCGACCAGCGTGCTGCTGCTCGACGCGCAGGGCCGCATCGTCAAGCGCAGCGGCTCGCTGGGCGCGGTCGATCCCGAGCTGGTGGCCGCGCTGCGCCAGGCGAGCTGAACGAAAGAGCCGCGGCTCGCGCAGGATGTCCTGGAGGCCGTCCGGCTCGGCGTCGTGGTGGGCCAGGGTCCCGCCCCGGCTTGCCCACCGCTTGCCCGCCGCCTTCAATATCACGGCGTGACACGTTTCACCGATGCGCCCGGCGAACCGGCGTCAAGCCGGCCCCTGCGGCAGGCCGGCCGCCACGTGGATCGGTGGCCGCCGCCCGTCGTTCCAGCGTCCGCCGAGCGCCCGCTCGACCTGCGCGGCCAGTTGCAGCAGCAGCCCGTCGTCGGCCTGCCGGGTCTGCGCCTGGATGCCCAGCGGCAGCCCGCTTTCCTGGAACGCCAGCGGCAGCGAGATGGCCGGCGTGCCGCACAGGTTGGCCAGCGGCGTGTAGGCGAAGTTGCGCCACAGGTGCGCAAACCAGTCGTGCACCGACGGGTTGGTGCTGGCGGTGAGGTAGTCGACGCTGCCGACCGGTGGCGTGGGCAGCGCCGTGACCGGCGTCAGCACGATGTCCCAGTCCTCGAGGAAGGCGCCGAAGGCGCGCGCGACGCTGTTGAAGGCGGCCTGCATCGCGGCGCGTTCCGCGTACGTGGTGTGCAGCCCCGCCTCCCAGATCTTCACGTTGATCGGCTCGAGCATGTCGTGCGGGGGCCGCTCGAGGCCGCGGCGCGCCAGGTGGCCCGCGATGACCTGCGCGAAGTTGCTGATGTAGCAGGTGGTCTGCGCTGCGAACGCGGCGCGGAAGTCCACCGGCGGCAGGCGCCACTCGACGTGGTGGCCCAGGCCTTCGAGCAGCCGGCCGGCGCGCTCGAGCTCGGCCACGAAATGCGGCGTCGCGCGATGGTCGCCCCACTCGTGCGACAGCGCGATGCGCAACGGCGGCGGGTCGCGGCGGATGAGCTCGCGGTACGGCTGCGCGGGACGCCAGAACGGCATGAACTCGCCCGGCGCGCCCCCGCGACAGTGGTCGACGAACGCGGCCGTGTCGCGCACCGTGCGGCTGTGACAGCCCTGGATCGACACCAGGCCGGACAGGTCGGACAGGCCCGGCGCGAGCGAGAACACGCCGCGCGAGACCTTCAACCCGAGGTTGCCGGTGGCACCCGCGGGGATGCGGATCGAGCCGCCACCGTCGGTGGCGTGCGCCATCGGCAGCACACCCGCGGCCACGACAGCCGCCGTGCCGGCCGACGAGCCGTTGGTCGTGTAGTCGGTGCGCCAGGGATTGCGCGTGACGTGGAAGCGGTTCTCGGCCGCGCTGCAGACGCCGAACTCCGGCGTGGTCGTGCGCCCGACGATGTTGAGGCCGGCCTGGCGGATGCGACCGGTGAGGAAGCTGTCCGCGGCCGGCCGGTGGCCCTGCATCAGCATCGCCCCGAACTCCTGCAGGCGCCCCTGGAGCGTCGGCCCGAGGTCCTTCATCAGGTAGGGCACGCCGGCGAACGGACCATCGGGCCGCATGCCGTCGCGCAGCGGATCGACGACGACGTCGTCGAACACCTCCACCACCGCGTCCAGCGCGCCGTTGGTGCGCGCGATGCCCGCCGCGACCTGCGCCGCCAGTTCCGCGGGCGTCACCTCGCCCCGGCGCACCCGCTCGGCCAGCCCGACGGCGTCGTGCGCGGCCCATTCGTCCCAGCTCATGGCGAGCGTCATCGAAGTCCTCCCGTTGGCGCGAGCGACGAAGGCGTCGGCTCGACGTGCATGCCCGGATCTTGCCAGGACGATTCTGCGCGACGGGGGCGCGCGGGCGCAACGCGGCGGCGACGCACCGGCACGCCTCGTGCCCCGGGCTCCCCCAGGACCACTGAAGAAGGAAGCCGACCATGACCACCCGCAGTGCACGCATCACGGGCCCGGTCGCCTACACGGCGGCGAACGGGCACGCGCACAACATCCCGCTGGGCCCCTGCCTGGTGCAGCGGCTCGACGACGGCAAGGTCGACGTGATCTGGGGCGCGCAGGGCCAGCGCTCGGCCGCGCTCGCGGCGGAAGAAGTCGAATCGGCACAGCAGCAAGGCCGCCTGCTGCTGCTCGACTGAACGGTGCCTGCGCGCGACGTCGCGTTGCGTCATGGGATTGGGTGCGTCAACGAACAGACCCTGCGCATCGATGCGCGCACCGTGGCTGCACGAGGTGGGCCCCGTCGGCACCCGCCCCTCCTCCCGGCGCAACGAACAAGGATCCAGGCGATGAGCTACCAGAGCGTGAACCCCAACGACGGCAAGGTGCTGAAGAGCTTCGAGCACCTGAGCGGCGCCCAGCTCGAGAGATCGCTCGCCGCCGCCGATGCCTGTTTCCACACCTGGAAGCGCACCCGCTACGCCGACCGGGCGGCCATCCTGCACAAGGCCGCCAAGCTGATGGCGGACCATGTCGACGACTTCGCCCGCCTGGCCACCCTCGAGATGGGCAAGCGCATCGACGAAGCGCGCGGCGAGGTGAGGTTCAGCGCCGACATCCTGGCCTACTACGCCCACCATGCCGAGGCCTTCCTCGCGCCCGTCGAGCTCGCGCCCAAGGCGGGCCACGCGCACATGGAGAGCAGCCCGCTGGGCGTGCTGTTCTGCGTCGAGCCCTGGAACTTCCCGTACTACCAGCTGGCCCGCGTCGCCGGCCCGCAGCTGATGGCCGGAAACGTGCTCGTCGTCAAGCACGCGGGCTGCGTGCCCCAGTGCGCCATCGCGTTCGAGAAGCTGCTGCTCGACGCCGGCGCGCCCGTGGGCGCCTACACCAACCTGCTGATCTCGCACGAGCAGGCCAACCAGGTCGTCGACGACCCGCGCGTCAAGGGCGTCGCGCTGACCGGCAGCGTGGCGGCGGGTCGCGCGATCGCGGCGCGCGCGGGACAGAACCTGAAGAAGTCCTCGATGGAGCTCGGCGGCAGCGACGCGTTCATCGTGCTGGAGGACGCCGATCTCGAGAAGACGATCCCGTGGGCCGTCTGGGGTCGCATGTACAACGGCGGCCAGACCTGCTGCGCGGCCAAGCGCTTCATCGTGCTCGATTCGGTGGCCGACAAGTTCCTCGCCCAGTTCCGCCTCGCCCTGGAAGCGCAGGTCGCCGGCGACCCGATGGACGAGCGGACCACGCACGGCCCGTTGTCCACCGAGGCGGCGCTGGTGCAGCTGCTCGCGCAGGTGGACAGCGCGGTCAAGCACGGCGCCAGGCTGCTGATGGGCGGCAAGCGCATCGCGCGTCCGGGCTCCTTCATGCAGACCACCATCCTGACCGACATCGCGCCGGGCAATCCGGCGTTCCGCGACGAGTTCTTCGGGCCGGTCGTCTCGTTCTTCCGCGTCAGGGACGAGGCCGAGGCCATCGCGCTGGCCAACGATTCCGACTTCGGCCTCGGCGGCTCGGTGTGGACGAGGGACATCGCGCGCGGCAAGCGCGTGGCCAGCGCGATCGACACCGGCATGGTGTTCATCAACAACATCGACTGGACCGATGCCGAGCTGCCCTTCGGCGGCATCAAGAACTCCGGCTACGGACGCGAACTGGGCAACATGGGCATCCAGGAATTCGTCAACAAGAAGCTGGTCCGCACGATCCACCTCGACGCGCCGGCCTGAGCCCGATCCGGCCAGGACGGCTGCGTCGGCGCGGTCAGCGAGGGCGAGGGCTGCCCGCGGCCGGGTGCCCCCTTCAAACAGGAAATCGCCATGACAACCCAGATGCAAGCCGCCGTCGTCGAGCAGTTCGGCCAGCCCCTCGTCCTGCGGGAACTCGACGTTCCCACGCCCGGCCCGGGCCAGATCCTGGTCCGGACGGAAGCCTGCGGCGTGTGCCACACCGACCTGCACGCCGCCAACGGCGACTGGCCCCTCAAGCCCGCGCGGCCGTTCACGCCCGGCCATGAAGGCATCGGCATCGTGGTGGCGCTCGGCGCCGGCGTCACCGCCGTCAAGGAAGGCGAGCGCGTGGGCGTGCCGTGGCTGTACTCCGCCTGCGGCCATTGCGAGTTCTGCCTGGCCGCCCGCGAGCCCGTCTGCGCCGAGGCGCAGTTCGGCGGCTACACGCGCAACGGCGGCTTCGCGGAGTACATCGTGGCCGACCCGAACTATGTGGCGCATGTGCCCGCGCACCTGGCGGCGCGCGACGCCGCGCCGCTGATCTGCGCCGGCATCACCTCCTACAAGGGCCTCAAGGAGACGCAGGCCCGGCCGGGCGAGTGGGTCGTCATCTCCGGCGTCGGCGGCCTGGGCCACCTGGGCGTGCAGTACGCCAAGGCCATGGGCCTGAATGTGTGCGCGGTCGACATCGACGACGGCAAGCTCGAGCACGCCCGGCGGCTCGGCGCCGACGCGGTGGTCAACGCGAAGCGCGGCGACGCGATCGACGCGGTGCGCAAGGCCACCGGTGGCGGCGCCCATGGCGTGCTCATCACCGCGCCGTCGCTGGCCGCGTTCAGGCAAGGCGTGGGCATGACCCGCAAGTGCGGCACCTGCGTGCTGGTCGGGCTGCCGCCGGGCGAATTCCCGACGCCGCTGTTCGACGTGGTGGCCAACTGCATCACCATCCGCGGCTCCTTCGTCGGCAACCGGCGCGACATGGCCGAGGCGCTGGCGTTCGCCGCCGACGGCAAGGTCAAGGCCGACATCGAACTGCAGCCGCTGTCGGCGATCAACGACGTCTTCGCGCGGCTGGCGCGCGGCGACGTGCCGTCGCGCGTGGTGCTCGACTTCGCGCCGCATTGATCGGCCGCGCCCGGGAAGGACGACGCGCGTCCAGGCCAGTCAGAATTCGGACGCCAGCGACATCGCCCCGGCGCCGTACCAGGTGCGCCCGTAGTGCTCGAACAGTCGCACGTCGCGCTCGCGGCTCCAGTCGTCGGCCGCCACGTAGGCCGGCGCGCTCCTGACCGCCTCGCGGTCGAGGTCGACCGAGACGGTGCCGTCCGTCCAGCTCACGCCGGTGATCCAGGTCGGCGCGATGAGCACCTTGTGGCCCAGCCACCAGTGGCCGGTCTCGACCACGAGATAGCGGATGGCCCAGGTCTCGTCGTCGACGAGCAGGGCCGCGACATGGCCGATCTCGCCGTCGGTCGCGTGCAGGTGGTAGCCGCGCACCTCGTTGCAGCTGCGCAGGTGCGGATCGTCGTTGCGCCGGCGCGCCTGCTCGCCCTCGCGGACCAGCGCCTCCGCGCGCCCGGCCTCCGGCCTGCCGATGCCGTCGACGAGGAAGCCGGGCGCCATCGCGTACGGGTACATCCCCTCGCCCCACAGGCTCGTCCCGCCCCAGTAGTCGCCGTAGCCGTAGTGCTGCAGCCAGAGGCTCTCCTGCTGTCGCGACACCGGCCGCTTCGTGTCGATGTCGGGGCTGTCGCGCACCTGCTCCCGGGTGATCGAGGCCGGCAAGGTGCGCGCGATCCAGTCCGGTTCGCGCAGCGCGATGGGCGAGACCAGGACGCGCCGGCCCGGGAGCCAGTCGCCGGTGTCGACCACCAGGTAGCGGATCACCCAGGCGTCGTCGTCGAAGTAGAGGTCCTTCACATGGCCGATGTCGCCATCGGTCGCGCCGATGGCGTAGTGCTCGAGATCCTGGGTCGTGCGCAACATGGGGAATTCCTTCGTGGGGGTGTCCGCTTCCTTCTAGCCGCGGCGACCGCCGGCGTCTGTCCGTCGCCGCACCCTGCGCGGACCACGCGGCGAAGGCGCGCGTCGCCATCAGACCGGAGCGGGGTCGGTCTCGCGTTCGTAGTGCCTGTGGCGGCCCGCGGCGGCGACGAAGGTGGCGATGGCCTCCTTCAGGCCGTTGCGGCCCGCGCCCACGGTGACCACGCCGGCGTCGCCGGACGCCACGTCGATGCCGGCGGCCGCCAGCAGCGCCGTCGGTGCACCGACGAGCAGCATCGTCTTGCAATGCCGGTACTGCTCCTTGACGAACTCCACCGCCGCACCGACCCGGGCCAGCCTGTCGGCCGACGCGTCGACCACGACGGCGTCCCACATCGGCGAGGGCATGGTCTCCAGCGTCGCCTCGATCTCGAGCGGCGTGCCGTCGGTGCCCTCGACCCGGCCGAGCTTCACGCCGACCAGGCGCGGCAGCGCGCCGGCGTCGACGAGCGCCGCGTGGATCGCCTGCAGCGAGGCCACGCCGGCGCCGTCGGCCACCAGCAGCGCAACCCGGCGGCCGGTGACCGACCCGTCGCCGGGAAACGCGAACAGCGACAACGCGGCCGACGCATCGACCTCCGAGCGCACCGGTAGCTCGAGCGCGCGCGGCTGGGCCGGCGGCAGCGCCATGCCCAGGCCGTCGGCCACGCGCGCGGCCAGCGTCTCGTCGACGTTGCGCAGCAATGCCACCGTGCGCTGGCGGATGGCGGGCGTCTGCACGCGCGTGAGCTCGAAGCGGAACGCCGCCACGATGTGGTTCTTCTCGACGTCGGACTGGCTGTTCCAGAACAGCGTGGCCTGCGAATAGTGGTCGGCGAACTTCTCGGGCTTGCCGCGCACCTTGTCCTCGGCCATCGGTTCGGGAAAGGACGTGAAGCCGCGCGCGCCGGCCTGGAACGGACAGCCGCCGCCCAGCGAGTTGGGCTCGTAGGCGACGCGGCCGCGCGGGATGGCGCGTCGATGCAGGCCATCGCGCTGGTTGTTGTGGACCGGGGCCAGCGGCGCGTTGATGGGCAGCTCGTGGAAATTCATCCCGCCCAGCCGGCTGATCTGCGTGTCGACGTAGGAGTGGATGCGACCCTGCAGCAGCGGGTCGTTCGTGAAGTCGATGCCCGGCACCACGTGCGCGGTGCAGAACGCCACCTGCTCGGTCTCCGCGAAGAAGTTGTCGGGGTTGCGGTCCAGCACCAGCCGGCCCACCGGCACGACGGGCACCAGTTCCTCGGGCACCAGCTTGGTGGGGTCGAGCACGTCGAAGGTGAAGGCCGCGGCCTGCTCCTCGGTGAACACCTGCAGGCCCAGCGTCCATTCGGGATAGTGGCCGGCCTCGATGGCCTCCCACAGGTCGCGCCGGTGGAAGTCGGAATCGCAGCCCGACAGCTTCACGGCCTCGTCCCACACCAGCGAGTGCGTGCCCGCCGCCGGTGTCCAGTGAAACTTGCAGAAACGCGACTGCCCGGCGGCGTCGACCAGCCGGAAGGTGTGCACGCCGAAGCCCTGCATCATGCGGTAGCTGCGCGGGATGGCGCGGTCGGACATCGCCCACATCAGCATGTGCGCGGTCTCCGGCGACAGCGACGCGAAGTCCCAGAACGTGTCGTGCGCCGTGGCCGCCTGCGGCATGCCGTGGTGCGGCTCGGGCTTGGCCGCGTGGATCAGGTCGGGGAACTTCATCGCGTCCTGGATGAAGAACACGGGGATGTTGTTGCCCACCAGGTCCCAGTTGCCCTCGTCGGTGTAGAACTTGACGGCGAAGCCGCGCACGTCGCGGGCGGTGTCGGTGGAGCCGCGCTCGCCCGCGACGGTGGAGAAGCGCACGAACACCGGCGTGCGCTTGCCCCTCTCGGCGAACGGCGCGGCCTTGGTGATCTCGCCGAGCGCGCGGTCGCATTCGAAGTAGCCGTGCGCGGCCGAGCCGCGCGCGTGGACGATGCGCTCGGGAATGCGCTCGTGGTCGAAGTGCGTGATCTTCTCGCGCAGCACGAAGTCTTCCAGCAGCGTGGGCCCGCGCAGCCCGGCCTTGAGCGAGTTCTGGTTGTCGGCGACCCGCACGCCCTGGTTGGTGGTCAGCGCCTGGCCGCCCGAGTCGACGCGCGCATCCTCCAGCACGCCGCGGTTGGCGTTCAGCCCGGCGACCACCGCGCCGGCGCCCGCCTTGTCCGAGGTGTTGACCTCGCTGAGCGTGCTGCCGCCGATCGCCGCGGCGGGCGGTGTGGCCGACGGCCCCTGCAGGGGTGCGTGGCCCGCGGCGAGCCCGTGATCGTGGCGCTTGAGCGGGTTGTCGGGCATGGCCTGCGCCACGGCCTGCGTTCCCGCCTGCCGGGCAGCGAGCGCACCGAGCGACGGCCCGGTGGCGGCCAGGGCGGGATCCGCGACGATTCCGGTGGCAGTACCGCCGACGGTACTGGCGGCGGATCCGAGGGACGAGGCGGCGACGGGGGCGGTGGGCTTGGACTTGGGCACGGGCGAGCTCCGGGTTCGACAAGTTGCGGGGGCGCGAGGCGACGCGGCCGCTGCAGCAATGCACGCGCCCGGATGCTCGCGCAGCCCTGGCGGATCCGGGCCGGCAGGCCGAGGGCGTGGCCGCTGAGCTCGTCCTCGGCGCGCTCTTCTTGATGTGACGCAAACTCGGCGCGGTCTCCCCGGCATGGCCGCGCATCGAGCGCGACGACAACTGGACGGCGGCCACCGTTTGGCAGATCATGCGATCAGCCCGACACGTGCCTATCGGAGACAGGAGTCCCGCATGAACGGCACCGAATTCGCACGATCGCTGCAAGCGTCGGGCCCCACCGCAGCCGATCCGGTCGATGTCGAGCCCATCGGGCACGAGCACCGGGCCCGCCGCGCGCGACGGACGGCACTCGGCCTGCGGGCGCGCCTCGTCGCGCTGCTGCTGATGGCCTTCTGCGTGCTGGGCGCGCTGCTGGCCTGGCACCTGGTCGTCGATCGCCACGACCGGGTCCGGGCCTCGGAGGCCAACCTGCTGGCCCAGGCCCACCTGATCGGCGCGCGCGAGGACATGATCGTCGAACGTGCCGATGCCATCCTCAACAGCATGATGGCGAATCCGGCGCTGGACCCGGGGGCGTCCGTTCCCGCCTGCAGCGCGCAGTTGGCGCAGATGCTGGCGCGCGAGCCGGACTACGACCAGTTCGGGGTGGCGTCGCCCGCCGGCGATCTGCTGTGCGCGGGCTTCATGTCCGGCCGGCCCGTCAACTTCGCCGACCGTGCGTGGTTCCAGCACGCGCTGGGGGCCCAGGGCATCGGTGTCGGCGACGTCGTCGTCAGCCGCAGCCGCGGCAGGCCCACGATCACCCTGAGCAAGGCGCGCCGCGACGCCGCGGGCCGCGTGCTGGCCATCTACTACGGCGGCCTGAACCTGGACTGGCTGGGCCGCACCATCGCGACGGCGGAGCGCCTGCCCGGACAGACCATCACGGTCATCGACGGCAGCGGCGTGATCGTGGCGCGCTTTCCGGACACCGAGCACTGGAGCGGCACACCGGTCGGCGCACGCTCGATCGCGCAGCAGCTGAACGGGCAGTCGTCGGGCACCTTCGAAGCCGTCAACCGGGCAGGCGAGCGGCGCCTGATCGCGCACGTTCCCTTGCTGCGGACGGGCACGGAAGCCCGCTACCAGCTGGCGGTGGGCATCCCGATGGACGAGGTCGAGGCGCCGGCGCGGCGCGAGGCCGTCGCCGCCATCAGCATTCTCGTCGTCGTGCTCGCGGCCACGGGCGCGGCCTTGCTGCTCGGGTTCGAACGCTGGTTCCTGCAACCCGTGCTGCGCCTGGCGACGGTCGCCCGCCGGTTGCGCGCCGGCGACCTGACGACCCGCAGCGGACTGCCGCACGGCCACGACGAACTGGGCCACCTGGCGCAGGCGCTCGACGAATCGTCGGCGGAGTTGAAGGAGCGCGAGGCGCGGCTCGCCTACGCCAACCGGGCGCTGCGCGTGCTGTCGGCCGGCAATCGCACGCTGCTGCAGGGCCACGACGAACAGGGCCTGCTCGACCAGATGTGCCAGGCGATCATCGAGGCCGGCAGCTTTCGCATCGCCTGGGTTGGCTACGCGCAGCACGACTGCCAGGTGCGCCTGATGGCGATGTGCGGCCAGGAGCCGGGCCTGCTCGACGACCTGGAGGTGACCTGGGACGAGTCCGAGAACGGCCGGGGTCCGGTCGGCCGGGCGATCCGCGAGGAGGAGCTGCAGGTCTGGACCCAGGCGGACAGCCGGCCCGACGACGCCGTCTGGGCGACCGGAGCCGCCGTCCGCGGCTGCGCCGCAACCTTGACGCTGCCGCTGCGCATCGCCGGCACGGTCATCGGCATCCTCAACATCTGCGCGGCCGAGGCCGACGTGTTCGACCCGGGCACGATCGACGTGCTGGTCGAGGCCGCCGACGACCTGGCGCTGGGCATCGCCGTGGCGCGCGCCGAAGTGGCGCGCCAGGGCGTTCAGGAGCAGCTGCGCAGGCACACCGACAACCTGGAGGATCTCGTGGGCGCGCGCACCGCGGCGCTGATCGAGGCGCGCGAGTCCGCGGAGGTGGCCAACCGCGCCAAGAGCGCGTTCCTGGCCAACATGAGCCACGAGATCCGCACGCCCATGAACGCCATCATCGGCCTGACGCACCTGATGAAGCGCGACGGCCTCGATGCCCGCCAGCAGGACCGCCTGCACAAGATCGATCGCGCGGCGCACCATCTCCTGCAGGTCATCAACGACATCCTGGACCTGTCCAAGATCGAAGCCGGCAAGATGATCCTCGACCGGGTCGAGTTCTCGCGCGACGCCCTGATGTCCGGCGTGCTGGAGATGGTGGCCGCGGACGCGGCCGCCAAGAACCTGGAGCTCATCCTCGAGACCGATCACCTGCCCGAGCGCCTGTGTGGCGACCCCCAGCGCCTGGCGCAGGCGCTGATCAACCTGGTGGCCAACGCCGTGAAGTTCACGCAGCGCGGCTGGGTTCGCCTGCGCGGCCACCTGCTCGCCGAGGACGGACCGCGCCTGCACCTGCGCTTCGAGGTGCTGGACTCCGGCATCGGCATCGCTCCCGAGCGGCAGGGCGCGCTGTTCAACGCCTTCGAACAGGCCGACACCTCCACCACGCGCCGGTTCGGCGGCACCGGGCTGGGGCTCGCGCTGACCCGGCACATCGCCACGCTGATGGGCGGCACCGTGGGCCTGGAAAGCACGCCGGGACGCGGCAGCCTGTTCTGGTTCACGGCCTGGGTCGAGCGCGCCGCGCCGTCCGCGCCGGAGCGCGGCCACGCCGAGCTGCAGGGGCTGCGCGCCCTGGTCGTCGACGAACTGCCCGAAGCGCTCGGCGCGATCGCCGACGCCCTCTCGGTGCTCGGGCTGGCGGTGTCGCCCCACCTGTCGGGTGGCAGCGCCGTGGCGCACGCGGCCCGCGAGGCCGCCGCGGGCCGGCCGTTCGATGTGGTCGTGGTGGACTGGAAGATGGCGCCGCTCGACGGCGTCGCCACGATGCAGGCCCTGCAGCGCGTGCTCGGCGACGGCACGCCGCCGGCGATCCTCGTGACCGCCCACCACGCCGGCGACCTGCGCGCCCGGCCGGGCGGCGCCCTGTTCGACGCCTTCGTGGCCAAGCCCGTCACGCCGACGTTGCTGCGCGATGCGCTCGATCGCGTGCTGCATCCCGCACCCGCCCGCCCGTCCGGCGCGCCGCTGGCGGAAGGCCTCGCCCTGCAGGAACTCCAGCGTGCGCACCGCGGGCAGCGCGTGCTGCTCGCCGAAGACAATCCGATCAACCAGGAGGTGGCCGGCGAACTGCTCGCGTCGGCGGGCCTGCAGGTGGAGGTCGTCGCCGACGGCGCCCAGGCGGTCGCGCGAGCCGTCGCCGCCCGGTTCGACCTGGTCCTGATGGACGTGCAGATGCCGGTGCTCGACGGCCTGGAGGCCACCCGCCAGATCCGCGCAGCCCGGGGCCGCGGCCTGCCCATCATCGCCATGACGGCGAACGTCTTCGGCGAGGATCGCCTCGCCTGCCTGCAGGCCGGCATGGACGACCACATCGCCAAGCCGGTCGATCCCGGCCTGCTGTACGGCCGACTGCTGCAATGGCTGCCCCGCACCGCCGGCGCAGCACCTTCATCCGCATCCGCCGCGTGCGCCAACGCCCCGCCGACCCCGTCGCCGATGACGCGCATCGCCGGGATCCCCGAGCTCGACACGACCCTGGCGCTGACCGCGTGCGGTGGGCGCGTGGAGGTGCTGGCCAGGCTGCTGCGCAGCTTCGCGCGCCACTACGCGGGCGGCGCCGAGGACCTGCTGGACGTGTCGTCGCCGCAGCGGCGCCAACGCTGGCTCGCCACCGCCCACTCGCTCATCGGCGCCTGCGGCGCCATCGGCGCCGCCGCGCTGGGCGCCCGCCTGCGCACGTTCGAGGCCGGCCTCAAGGCCGGTGCCGACGACGCCGCCGGCGGCGCGGCGGATGCGCGCCAGCTCCATGACGACGTCGTCGAGCTGGTGGGCCACATCGAGCTGGCGTTTGCGCCCGAAGCAGTCCAGCGCATGCGGGCGGGCCGGGCCGGGCGGTGAAGGCCTCGCGACGCTCGCAGCGAGACGATGCGCCTGCCACCTTCTCAAGAAAGTGACGGTCGCGCCGATAAATGAGTACCCAAGTCATATTCATAGGTAGCCAAGCGAATGCCTGCAGGAACGCGGCCTTCGTGCGCCGCCTCAAGGACACCATGAACCTCGACAGCGCCATCAAGGCACACGCCCAGTGGAAGATGAAATTCAGGAGCGCCATCACGGCGAAGGAGACGATGGACGCCGCCACGATCGCCAAGGATGACTGCTGCGAGATCGGCAAGTGGCTGCACGGCGAGGGCCGGGCCGCCTGCGGCGCCAAGCCCGAGTTCGTCGCCCTGATCGAGCGCCACAGGGAATTCCATCGCGAAGCCGGCAAGGTGGCCGCGGCCATCAATGCCCGGCAGTTCGATCTCGCCACCCGGATGATCGATGGCGCGACGCCCTTCGCGAACGCGTCCAGCACGGTGGGCGTGGCGATCCTGGCCTTGAAGCGCGTGACCGGGCAGCCGGCGAAGGCCTGAGCGGTCTCCGCTGCGAAACGACCAGCGCCTGCCTGGAACCCGAGGCAGGTTCAGTTCATCGCCAGCGGCGCCTTGCGAACCGGTCGCGGAAAGCGCTGCTCGATGGCCTGCAGTTCGGCCGGCGTCAACGCGACGTCGGTCGCGGCCATGTTCTCGCGCAGATGCGCCACGCCGGTGGCCTTCGGGATCGCGATCACGCCCGGCTGCGCCAGCAGGCTCGCCAGCGCCACCTGGACGGGCGTGAGCCCGCGTCCACCGGCAATGCGCCCGAGCACGGGATCCGCGGCAGCCCGGCCCTGGTCGATCGGGCTGTAGGCCATCAAGGGCATGTCGCGCGCGCGCAGCCAGGGCAGCAACGCGAACTCCGGGTCTCGCTCGCCCAACGAATACCAGACCTGGTCGAGGGCACAGTCCTCGCTGATCGCGCTCAGTTCTTCCATGTCATCGACATCGAAGTTGCTGACGCCCCACCGACGGACATGACCCGCAGCGGTCAGCGCCTGCATGGCCTCGACGGTTTCCTCCAAAGGGTGCTGGCCGCGCCAATGCGGCAGGTAGACGTCGATGCAGTCCACCCCCAGGCGTCGCCGGCTGGCGTCCCAGGCCAGGAGCTTCCAATGGTCGTAGTCTGTGTGCGAGGCGACCATGACGAGGTGCGCTAGCGAACCAACCGCGTCCCGGAGTTCATTGTCAATGGGAACCGCTTGGCTCACCTCAACGTCGGCATATCCCACTCGTCGTACCAGAGATGTAAGGCCTTCGCGCCCCGCGCTCAGTCAGCGCCGTCGAGGCCGTCTAGGCCGTCCAGGAAACTTTGGCTCGCCTTAGCCAGGCCTGTTGTGATCGAGTCCCACACATGTTCCGGAAAGTTCTCCGGAAGATCTGCGGACGCCCACTTGATCGCATCTGGCACGCAGGTCGCTAGCCAGATCATCGCGTCGAGCATGTCGGGCACGCCGCTTCGGCGCGCCTCATCGATCCAGTGCCGCGTCTTGACGTAGTCCAGCTGCGAATGCGCTGATTTGCCCCGCACCGACATGGCCAAGTGCGCCTTCTGTCGCGGCAGCTTGCCTTTTCCTCGGCCAATGATCGGGTACGCGGAGAGCACGTCATACAGGGGCGTCAGGGCGTATGTTCCGCCGGCCTGCAGGAAGATGGAGAAGTTCTTCGCGTGACCATCGGTGGCACCAAGCATCCAAAATGCGAGCTGGCTGAGAAGGAATCGGGAACGATCAACCAGCGGGTCGATGCTGCCGGCCAACAAGCTCATGCACTTTGCAATGCTTGGCCCACCCTCTTTCTCGTACTTCTTGCCCGGCGGTGTGCCTGTGGCTTGGCAGAAGTCTTCCTGTGGCAAGCGGGCGATCCAAGAGTCGCCCTCCATCCATTCGCGGTCGAACCGTTCCACGCAGAGTACCTTCTGATCGCCAAACGTGAGGATCTCCGTCCTTGCTGAGGGCAAGCCCATCAAGTCGAGAAGGCGCAGGCAAAGCCATTCGTTCTCAACGGACTCACGCATGTCGGCGCGCATGCCCCCGACCAGACCGAGTGGGAGCTTCAGGATGTGAGTGGTCGGTGTGGAGCCGTAGGGCTGGCACCACTGTTCACCGATGCGCAGCAATGCCGTCTTTTCCTGGGCGCCGGCCAGCGATATCCGGAAGGTGTCGCCGTCGTCGGTACCTACGGGGAACGCGTTGTCGCCCACCGTGCCGACCAAGATCTGTTCGATCTGCGCCTCATCGAGCACGTCGTAGCGCGGCGGGCGCAAGGCCTCGGGCGTCATGCCCGGTGGCAGCAGTTGAACCGCGCCGACGCAGTCGCGGCCGATGGCCGACAGGAGCTCGAACGCGTCGCTGGCTTTAACCCCAAAACGCCGCCCCATGCGATCACGGATCGACTTGGCGTCCGGCAGCAGGTTGTCAAAGTAATTGCCAACCTCGTCTCCAACGATTCGGCGCGTCGCTGTAAACGGCAGGGACAGCGATAGGGGTCGGCGATGGGGCGATTCCAGCCACGAGGGTTCATAGGTCAGGGCGTCCGAGCCCCGCGTGCGCGACCAGGCGCCGACCCGCTCACCGTTCATCCAGATGCAGAGTTCGCTCACCAGACGCCTTTGGACGGCGGTGCGTTGAGCCCGACGGGGGCGTGCCGGCTGCCCATGACAGCCCTGACGGCGTGACGCAGGGCCTCAGGCGAGGTCGAGAGCGCCCGGGCCCACTGCGCCTGGATCGGCACGACGGGGCTGTCGGGGGGGTCGCTTGCCGACGCGGGCGCCTCGGCGAGGTGACTCTCGAGGGTGCGACGGTTGACCAGCAGCGCCTTGGCGAGGGCGTCGATGAGGCGCGCTCTGTCGCCTGGCAGCGAACTATCCAGTTCAGAGATCTCGTTCTCGCGCGCCAGCAAAGCTTCGGGCGCATGCCTCGGATTGCCCTGCAAGACGGCGACCAGGTGGCGGGCGCTGGGGGCCAGTGCAACCCTGAATTCGTGCAGCGATTCGTGCAGCGCTCGGGCTTCCTCAGCGGGGGCCGCAGACGAAGGCGGTCGCGGTGGCGTCGAGACGTCCCGCAGCACCAGTTCAGCGCCGAGGGCGGAGAAGATCTTGATGATCTGGTCGACAGCCACCACACCGGGGTTGGCTTCAATCTCGGCGATGCGCCGCTGCGTCACGCCCAGGCGCACCCCAAGCTCGGTCTGGTTCAGCCCGCGTGCCTTGCGCAAGGAGCGCAGTTGCTGCTTGAGCTGGTCGCCAAACTTGATCGCGTAGTCCATGGACGCAGTTTAGCAGTCAAAGCTTGTAATGCGCAAATAGAACCTTTGACATCTAATATGCGAATAGAACACAAGACTTCTATTCAGAGCCCGCGACAGTCGCCAGAAGGGGCGGTGCGCCGGTCGTTTGTTGGCCGTCAGAATTTGGCAGGGCCACGGATGGGCCAGATGTGGGCCACAAAGCAAAACGCCCACTGCGAGGTGGGCGTTGCTTTCGAGGTGGTCTTCCTCGGTGATTCTTTGGTTGCGGGGGCTGGATTTGAACCAACGACCTTTGGGTTATGAGCCCAACGAGCTACCAGACTGCTCCACCCCGCGACTGAGAAAGCTATTATGGCATGAAACGAGCGGGCTTGTCACGCGGCCCCACAAGCCGATCGTAAAGACGTGCGCGCGGCGGCGTCATCCATTCGCTGTCGCGGCCTCGGCCAGCAGCCATGCGCGCAGGGCCGCGACGTCCGCGCGCCCGGCCTCGGTTCGCTTGCCCACGAGCTGGTAGCGCCACGGCGAGCGCAGGGCGGTGGCGAAGGGCTGCTGCAATGCGCCGCTGCCCAGGTGGCCCGACACCAGCGGGCGGGGCGCGAGCGCGATGCCCTGGCCGGCGAGCGCGGCCTCGAGGGCCAGCACGGCGTTGGAGAAGCGCCGTCCGCCGCTCGCGCCCGGTGCGCGCACGCCCGCGGCCGCGAGCCACTGGGGCCAGCCCCAGGCGCTGGCGTCGCCGGGCGTGCCGAACGTGTCGTCGAGCAGCAGCACCTGGTGCAGCAGGTCGGCCGGCGCGTGGAGGGTCGCCGCGAGCGCGGGAGCGCACACCGGCACGTAGTCGGGCGCCATCAGCACGTCGACGACGAAGCGCGCGGGGTCCGGGCGCCCGCTGCCGTACAGCACGACGAGTGCAGCCGCGGTGGTGTCGTCGGCGTGGTCGAGCACGTCCAGGCCGGCAGCGTCGCCGGGGTGGTCGACGGCGGCGGAGGTGCTCGACAACTGCACCTCGATGTCGGGGTGCGCCGCGTAGAAGCGCGGCAGGTGCGGCAGCAGCCAGTGCGTGGCGAACGACGGCGGTGCGACCAGGCGCACGGTGCGTTGCGCGCGGGCCATGGCGTCCTCGCCACGGCGGATCGCCTCCGCCAGCGCGGCCAGTCCCTCGCGCACGGGGGGCAGCATCGCGGCGCCGCGTTCGCTGAGCTTGAGCGCGCGCGTCAGCCGTTCGAACAGCGGGCCGCCGAGGCGCTCTTCCAGCATGCGGATCTGCTGGCTGACCGCGGCCGGCGTCACGTGCAGTTCGGCCGCCGCCTTCTTGAAGCTCAGGTGGCGCGCGGCCACCTCGAAGGTGTGCAGCAGCGCGATCGGCGGAGGCCGGTGGGTCATGGGGATGGGCAACGGGGGCTTGTGCGTCGAGACACGCATTCTCGTTTGTCCGCGCCGCGCGCGCGGCCTACAGTGCGCGGCTGCGTCGCGTCGCGCGCGCCGGGCAGGCGCGGCGCCCTTCCTCCGTGCGGCCCGCGCGCCGCGACCTCCAGGACCTTCTTGCATGATCGATCGAAGCCGCGTGCTCTCCCCCGCCTTGCGCGGCCGCATCGTCTCCGCCGCCGAGGCGGTGCAGTTCATCCGCCCGGGCGACAACGTGGGCATGAGCGGCTTCACCGGTGCGGGCTATCCGAAGGCCGTGCCGGGCGCGCTGGCGCAGCGCATCGAGACGGCGCACGCGACCGGCGAGGCGTTCAAGGTGGGCGTCTGGACGGGCGCGTCGACGGCGCCCGAGCTCGATGGCGCGCTGGCCAAGGTCGATGGCATCGAGATGCGGCTGCCCTACCAGTCCGACCCGGTGACGCGGCAGCGCATCAACGCCGGCACGATGGAATACATCGACATCCACCTGTCCAACGTCGCGCAGCACGTGTGGTTCGGCTTCCTCGGCCACCTCGACGTCGCGGTCGTGGAGGTGGCGGGCATCCTCGAGGACGGCCGGCTGATCCCGTCGACCTCGGTGGGCAACAACAAGACGTGGATCGACCAGGCCGACAAGGTCATCCTCGAGGTGAACTCGTGGCAGAACGCCGGGCTGCACGGCATGCACGACATCTACTACGGCACCCGCCTGCCGCCGCACCGCACGCCGATCCCCATCCTCGCCGCCGCCGACCGCATCGGCGAGACGACGCTGCGCTGCGACCCCGCCAAGATCGTCGCCATCGTCGAGACGCACAGCCCGGATCGCAACTCCGCGTTCGCGGCGCCGGACGATACCTCCCACCGCATCGCGGGCCACATCCTGGAGTTCCTCGCCCACGAGGTGCGCAAGGGCCGCCTGCCGGCCAACCTGCTGCCCATCCAGTCCGGCGTGGGCAATACCGCCAACGCGGTGCTGGCCGGCCTCGACGCGGGCCCGTTCGAGAACCTGAGCGCCTACACCGAGGTGCTGCAGGACGGCATGCTGGACATGCTGCGCTCGGGTACGCTGGCCAGCGTCTCGGCCACCGCGCTGTCGCTGAGCGACGCCGCGATGGCGCGCTTCGACGCCGACCTGGGCCGGCTGCGCGAGCGCATCGTGCTGCGGCCGCAGGAGATCAGCAACCATCCCGAGGTCATCCGCCGGCTGGGGGTGATCGCGATGAACGGCATGATCGAGGCCGACCTGTACGGCAACGTGAACTCCACGCACGTGATGGGCACGCAGATCATGAACGGCATCGGCGGCTCGGGCGACTTCGCGCGCAACGCCTACCTGTCGATCTTCATGACGCCGTCGGTGGCCAGGAACGGCGCCATCTCCTGCATCGTGCCGATGACGCCGCACGTGGACCACACCGAGCACGACGTGCAGGTGATCGTCACCGAGCAGGGCCTGGCCGACCTGCGCGGGCTCTCGCCCAAGCAGCGCGCCCGCGTGATCATCGACAACTGCGCGCACCCCGACTACCGGCCCGCGCTGCGCGACTACTACCAGCGCGCGCTGTCCGGCTCGCCCGGCAAGCACACGCCGCACCTGCTGGAAGAGGCCTTCAGCTGGCACCTGCGGGCCCTGCGCGGCCAGCCCATGTGATGGCCGCGGCATGACGCCATGATCGTGCGCCCGCGGCCGCACTGGCTGCACCTGCTGTTCGTGCGTCGCGGCTCGATGGTGCGCCACATCGCGTCTCAGCAGCTGTTCACGCTCGCGTTCGCGTGCGCCGTGGTGTGGTCGCACGGCCGGCTGTTCCACTGGAAGGTCACGCTCACCGCGAGCCCGTTCTCGCTGATGGGCGTGTCGCTGGCCATCTTCCTGGGTTTTCGCATCAACGCCAGCTACGACCGCTACTGGGAGGCCCGCAAGCTGTGGGGCACCGTGCTGGTGGAGGTGCGCAACCTGGCGCGCCAGGCGCTGACGCTGACCCGGCCGGGCTGCGACGTGCGGCCCTTCGTGCTGGGGCTGGTCGGCTTCGCGACGGCGATGCGCAACCAGTTGCGCGAACGCGCGCCGGCCATCGGCCTGGACGGCCTGCTGCCGCCCGCGCTGATCGAGCGCCTCGCCGCGACGCGCTTCGCGCCGTCCTCGGTGGCGCTGTGGCTGGGCATGCAGCTGCGCGCGCATCGCGAGGCCGGCGACCTGGACCCGCTGCTGGCGCCGACGCTGGAGGCCTCGCTGAACCAGCTCGCCGGCGCGCTGGGCGGCTGCGAGCGCATCGCCAACACGCCGCTGCCCTTCACGTATTCGGTGATCCTGCACCGCAGCACCTGCCTGTACTGCCTGCTGCTGCCGTTCGGCCTGGTGGACGCCATCGGCGTGCTCACCCCGGTGGTGGTGTGCTTCGTGTCGTACACCTTCTTCGCGTTGGAGGCGCTCAGCGACGAGATCGAGGAACCGTTCGGCACCATGCCCAACGACCTCGCGCTCGACGCCATCGTCGCGGCCATCGAGGTGAGCGCACGCGAGCTGCTGGGCGAGACGCCGGGGCCGCTGCCGGTGGCCGACGCCGACTTCGTGCTGACCTGAGCGCTACGGCGCGCCGGGCAGCAGCTCGTCGATCAGCAGCAGGGTCTCGGCGAGCCGGATCGGCTTGGCCAGGTAGGCGCGCACGCCCGCCACCGTGGCGGCGTCGCGCTGCGCCTGCGTGCTGTCGGCCGACACCACCACCACCGGCACGCGCGTGAGCAACGGCATCGTGCGCATCCACTCGGCCACCTCCAGGCCCGAGCCGTCGGGCAGGTGCAGGTCCACCAGCACCAGGTCGGGCCGCAGGCGCTCGATCATGTCGATGCCGTCGCGCACGCCCACCGCCAGGTGAAGCCGGCAGTCGGGCCGCTGCGCGATCACCTCCTGCATCAGCAGCGCGTTGACCGGGTTGTCCTCCACGTAGACGATCTGGCCGCCCGCGCCTTGCGGCAACGCGATGCGGGCCGGCGCTTCGCCCGGCGCGACGCGCGGCACGCCGCGCGAGCGGCGCAGCGTGAGCGTCACCCGGGTGCCGACGTCGGGCCGGCTGTCGATCGCGATCTCGCCGCCCATGCGCTCGATCAGGCGGCGGCTGATCACCAGGCCGATGCCGGTGCCCTCGATCGGGCTGGCTTCCAGACCCAGCCGGTCGAACGCGGAGAACAGGCGCGCCAGCTGGGCGGCCGTCATGCCGCGGCCGGTGTCGGATATCTCGACGGCCAGGCGGCCGCCGTCATCGTCGGCGCCGGCAGCCGCGCGCAGGTGCACGCCGACGTCCACGCGGCCGTTCTCCAGGTTGTACTTGATCGCGTTGCCGATCACGTTGACGAACACCTGGCGCAGCCGCGTGGCGTCGGCCTGCACGCTGCAGGCCTCGCGCGGCAGGTGCTGCGGCAGCGCGACGGCGAGCGTCACCCTGGCGGTCTCGGCCAACGGCGCGAGCAGGCGGATGCTCTCGTTGATGACCAGGCCCACGTCGACGTCGGTCATCTGGATGCGCGCGTTGCCCGACTCGATCGTCGACAGGTCCAGCACGTCGTTGATCAGCGTCACCAGGTGCCAGCCCGCGGCCTCGATGCGGGCGACGCGCTCGCGCTGGTGGCCGTCGAGCGGGTGCTCCTCCTCCAGCTGCAGCAGCTGCGCGTAGCCCAGCATCGCGTTCATCGGCGTGCGCAGCTCGTGGCTCACGCGCGAGAGGAACTCCGACTTGGCCTGGCTGGCGGCCTCCGCGCGTCGGCGCGCCAGCTCGAGTTCGCCGGAGCGCACGCGCTCCGACTGGTCCGTGCCCACGAACAGGAAGCCCAGCGACTCGTTGGCCGACGCCACCACGCCGCTGCCGGGCGCGAACACCACCTCGCTCTCGCCATCGCGCCGCGGCGTGCCGGCGCTGGCCAGCGACGCACGCACGGCGCTCACGGCCAGCGACACGCTCAGGCGCGTGCCGTCCTTGCGGACGTAGGTCCAGTCGCGCACCTCGTAGCCGAAACGCCCGGCGATCGCCGTGACGGCCTCGGCGCCGCGCACCGGGCGCTTGAGCTGGTAGCTCAGCTCCTCGGCGCGGCGCGCGAGCTCGGCCGGGTCGTGCGCGACCAGCGGGTAGGGCTGGCCGAGCACGTCGGCCGCGCGGTAGCCCAGCATCTTCTCGGCGCCGCGGTTGAACAGGCGCACCACCAGGTCGGCATCGACGGCGACGATCGCCACCTCGGTGGCGGCGTCCAGCAGCGCCTGCAGCTCGGCCTGCGCGTGGCGCGCGCTGCGCTCCTGCGCCTTGGCGCGGTCGAGCAGGCGGCGCACCTGCGACCACAACGCGTACACCTCGTCGCTGCCCAGATCGACCTCCGGCGGGTCGGGCTTGTCGTCGACGAGATCGGCCGCCGCGCCGACCAGCTGGCGGTAGCTGTCGGCCTGGCGCTGCGCCAGCTTCAGCGCGATGAAGACCACGTTGACCAGCACCAGGAGCACCGCGATGCCGACCACGCCGGCCAGCTGCTTGACGGGCGCGAACAGCGCGTCGCGCGGCTGCGCGACGAGCACGTACCAGCCCGTGGTGGCCGCCGGGGCCACGGTGGCCAGCCAGCGCGCCCCATCGAGCTGGATCTCGCCCGATCCGGCGTAGCCGTTGAGCGCGCGGTGCACCAGGTCGACCTGGCTCAGGTTCTCCTGCCAGTCGGCCAGCTGCTGCTGGGGATGCACGATGACGCGTCCGATGCCGTCAAACACGATCACGGCGACATCGCCCGTGGTGCCCGTCGCATGGATCTGCTGCGCCATCTTGGCCAGCGACAGGTCGGCCACCACCAGCCGGCCGTCGGCGGGGGCGGCCACCACCGCGGTGATGTGGCCCGTCAGGGGCGACAGGAAGGTGTTGGACCAGACCGGCGCCGTGGCCACGCTGGAGGCCTCGTAGAACGGCCGGCGCGACAGGTCCAGGCCTTCCCAGTCCTGCTTGCCGATGCGGGTGCCGGGGCGCACCTCGGCGATCGTCACGATGCCGGTCGGGCCCAGCAGGACCGCCGACTCCAGCGACTGCGCCTCGTCGAGCGCCTCGCTCAGCGCCGCGCGGATCTCGGCCTCGGTGGCGCCCGGGCGCACGTGCGTGGCCGCGCGCGCGGCTGCCTCGCGCGGCGCGGCGATCAACAGCTCCACCTGCGCGCGCACCAGCAAGGCCGTGCGCTGGTTCTCCTCGTCGATGTCGCGCAGCGTCTGCGGGATGGCGACCGCGCTCCACAGCACGATCACCAGCAGCAGCGGCACGCACGCGAGCAGCACGTACTGGCGCGTGAGGATGCGCTTGAGGGACTGGCGCACGGGCTTCATCGCGGGCGGCCCGTCACGACGGCAGCATCATGAAGCGGCCGCCGCGCACTTCGCTCAGGCGGAAGCGGCTGGTGCTGTCGCCGAACGCATCGAGCACCAGGGGTTCCTGCAGTCCGGGCCAGTTGCCGGGCACGCGCAGCGTGTCGCGCAGCGACTGCGCGTCGGGCTTGCGTCGCAAGGCCTCGGCGCCGAGCATCGCGGCCTCGTACGAGAACAGGGCGGCCGCACTGGGCGGCTTGCCGAAGCGCGCCGTGAACCGCTTGAGGAAGTCGACGTAGGCCGGCGCCTGGCTGCCGAGATCGAGCGCCTGCAGCACCAGCGCGCCCTCGATGGCCTGGCCGCCGAGCTGCAGCAGCTTCAGGTTGGCCGCCCAGGACGCGATCGCGAGGTGGACGCCGGGGTCGAGCCGGTGCAGCTGCTGCGCGACGACGGCGGCGTCGGGCGCACTGCAGACCAGCAGGACGATCTGCGGATGGGTGGCCAGCAGGCGCGCGGCCACCTTCGCGTAGTCCGGGTTCTGGCTGCTCGCGTCGTGCGCGACCGCGCCCAGCGTTCCGCCGAGGGCCTGGAAGCGGTTGGCGAATGCCGTGGCGAACGATTCGCTGTAGGCCTGGTTGCGCCAGTCGGTCATGACCGCGGCGCTGCGTGCGCCGCGCGCGATCGCCGCCTCCGCCAGCGCCTGGGCGCCGAGGCCGGCCGAGGGTATCACGCGGAAGAAGTAGTCGTCGATGCCGCGCAGGTCGTCGGTGTTGGCCGTCGGGCTGATCAGCACCAGCCGTCGGCGCGTGGCGGCGGACACCAGGCTCTTCGCGTCGACGCTGGTCATCGGACCGATGGCGAACGCATCGCCTTCGTCGGCCGCCGCGTCGATGGCGTCGGCAGCCTGCGTCACCGCGTGGACGTCGTCGTGCAGGCGAAGCTCGTAGCGTGCACCGGTGCGCGCGTTGAGCGTCTCGATGGCCAGCTGCGCGCCGTCGCGTCCGTCGATGGCCAGCTCGGAGACGCGGCCCGAGGGGCTGCCGATGAAGGCGATCCTGATCGGCTCGGTCGGCTGGCAGCCGCATAGCAGGGCCAAGCCGATGGCAGCCAGGCGTCGAATCGGCTGGAGGCGCGCAAAGGGCATGTTCGTGGGTGAGTCCCGCGTTGCTGGAACGAGCGTTCCGAGGCCCAGCATAGCCGCGGGCGGGAGCGACTGGCAAGCCGGGCGCCGAGCAGCCCTTCACGTCGTCGCCCGTGGCGTGGTGGCCGGACGCCGCGGGCCGGCACGGGCTGGCCAGCCCGTGCGGGTTCAGTCTGCGATGGCCTGGGTGCCCGCAACCCAGCACCAGGCGCCGGGCGCCAGATCGGCCGGCAGCGCCAGCTTGCCGAAGCGGCTGCGGTGCAGCGCCTCCACGCGGTTGCCCACCGCGGCCATCATCCGCTTGACCTGGTGGTACTTGCCCTCGGCCAGCGTCAGCCGGATGCCGTGCAGGCCCGCGGCCGCGCCGTCCCAGGGCTCGGCGGCGATCGCCGCCACCGGCTGCGGGTCGTCCAGCAGCACCACGCCGGCCAGCAGGCGGGTGATCTGGTCGGGCGCGACCGGGTGCTTGCACGAGGCGTCGTAGATCTTGGGCACGTGGTGCTTGGGCGAGGTCCAGCGGTGCAGCAGCTGGCCGTCGTCGGTGAACAGCAGCAGGCCGGTGGTGTCCTCGTCGAGCCGGCCCACGCTCTGCACGTCGCGCCGCAGCAGCGGCGCCGGCAGCAGGCTGTAGACGCTGGGATGGTGCTTGGGCTTCTTGGAGCACTCGTAGCCGGCGGGCTTGTTCAGCGCGATCAGCGCCTTGGCGTGGTAGGGCCAGTCCTTGCCTTCGACGTTGAGTACCAGCCCCTCGGGATCGAGGTCCTCGAACGGGTCGTCGTGGATCGCGCCGCCGATGGCCACGAAGCCGCCGGCGACGAGGCCTTCGCAGGCGCGGCGCGCGCCGAAGCCCTGCGAGAAGACGATCTGGGCGAGCTTCATCGGCACCGGTCCTTCACAGGCCGGCGGCCGCCAGGCTGGCGCCGAAGCGCGCGGCGTCCTGGAAGCCGACGACGCGCACCGATTCCAGCTCGCGGCCCTGCGCGTCGAAGAAGATCAGGCCGGGCGGGCCGAACAGGTGGAAGCGCTTGAGCAGCGCGCGGTCGTCGTCCGAGTTGGCGGTGACGTCGGCGCGCAGCAGCAGCGCCTTGTCCATGCGGGCGTGCACGGCCGGGTCGACGAAGGTCTGCGCCTCCATCTCCTTGCACGACACGCACCAGTCCGCATAGAAGTCGAGCATCACCGGACGGCCCGCGGCCTGCAGGCGCTGGTCGAGCTCGGCCACGCTGGTCACGCGAAAGAAGCGCGGGCCGGCCTCCGCATCGGCCGCGCCGGCGCGGGCCTGCGCCAGGCGCGCGAGCGGCTGCGCGGGGTCGCGTCCGCCGCTGAGCAGGCCGACGAACTGGATCGCGCCCAGCAGGGCCAGCACCAGGCCCAGGCCCTTGACCGCGCGCGCCACGCCCGTGTGCCGATGCGCGCCGACCGGTTCGAACGCGCCCAGGGTCGTGCCGCCGACGATCAGGAGCACGCCCCAGCAGGCCATCGCGGCCAGCGGCGGCAGCACCGGCTGCACCGTGTAGATGGCCACGGCGATCAGCAGCAGCCCGAAGAAATGCTTGACCTGCTCCATCCAGGCCCCCGCGCGCGGCAACAGCGTACCGGCGGAGGCACCCACCAGCAGCAGCGGCACGCACATGCCGAGGGCCAGGAAGAACAGGGCAAGGCCGCCCAGCACGGCGTCGCCGGTCTGGCCGATGTAGACCAGCGCGGTGGCGAGCGGCGCCGCCACGCACGGGCTCACGACCAGGGCGGAGATGGCGCCCATCGCGAAGACGCCGACGTACTGGCCGCCCCGCATTCGGTCGCCCTGGCTCGACAAGCCGTTGCGCAATGCGGACGGCAGCTGCAGCTCGTAGAGCCCGAACATCGACAGCGACAGCAGCACCAGCAACGCGCCGAACGAGCCGAGCACCCAGGGGTTCTGAAGGTAGCCGGCCAGGCCGTGGCCGAGCTTGCCCGCCGCGATGCCGAGCACCGTGTACAGCAACGCCACGCCCAGCGTGTAGGCCAGCGCCAGCGTGAAACCGCGCAGCCGCGTCACGCTCTCGCCCTGGCCGACGATGATGGACGACAGGATGGGCACCATCGGCAGCACGCAGGGCGTCAGCGACAGCAGCAGGCCGGCCACGAAGAACAGCGGCACGATCAGCATCAGGCGGCCGCCGCGCAGGGCGGAGGCGAGGCGGCCGTCGTCGTCCTGCGCGGGCGCGGCAGTGGCCGCCGGTGCGGAGGCGGACGCCGCGGGCGCCAGGATCGTCGCCGGCCCGGTGCCGGCGCGCTCGACCGGCGGCGCCGATCCGGCGTCGCCCAGCAGCGCGGCGCGCAGCGGATCGGGCTGCGTCCTGGGCGCGACGCTCATGCCGCCGGGGGCGGGGGCGGTGACCGGCGCGACCACGCCCGCCGTCGGGGCCGCGTCGGCATCGGCCACGATGCGCACCGAGTCGGCGGCGGCGCCGAAGGCCTTCATCGTCACGGCCACGGTGCGCGGCTGCGGCGGGTAGCACAGGCCCTTGTCGGCACAGCCCTGGTGGGTGGCGTTCAGGGTGAACGCCTTGCCGGCCGTGGCGATGGGCAGCACCACGATGACGCCCTCGTGGTACGTCTCGACGTTCTGCTCCAGCGCGGTGTCGTAGTGCTTCTTGCCTGGCGGGATCTGCGGCTCGCCCAGCTTGGCGTCGGGCGAGGCGAACTTGAAGCGCTCCCGGTACAGGTAGTAGCCGGGCGCGACCTTGTAGCTCAGCTCGAGACGCTTCGCGTCGAGCACGCGCACCGACAACTGGAACGCCTGGTCGGGATCGAGGAAGTCGTCGGCCGCGCGCGCGGCCGTCAACGGCAGCAACACCAGCAGCAGGAGGAGCGACGCCAGCGCGGCGCGGATCGAAGACAGTTTGATCATGTGCATGAGAGCCGCCTGGGGCCGCTCCCGTTCCCGGAACAGGCCGCTATTGTCGCGGGTCGCCGGCGGCTTGCGTGCCGCGGGCCCATTGATCCACGGGCGGCAGGCGGCCCACAACGCAAAAGGCCGGCGAGTGCCGGCCTTGAGGGTCGTTCGGATCGGGCACCCCGCAGGGCGCCGCGGATCAGCCTTCCGACGTGTCGGTGACGGCTTCGCCGTCGTGCGAGCGCTCGACGAGCTCGACGAACGCCATCGGCGCGTTGTCGCCGTTGCGGAAGCCCATCTTCAGGATGCGGGTGTAGCCGCCCGGACGCGCCTTGAACAGCGGGCCCAGCACGTCGAACAGCTTCGTGACGATTTCGCGGTCACGGGTGCGGTCGAAGGCGAGGCGGCGGTTGGCCAGCGTCGGTTCCTTGGCGAGCGTGATCAGGGGTTCGACGACGCGACGCAGTTCCTTGGCCTTGGGCAGCGTGGTCTTGATGGCTTCGTGGCGCAGCAGCGAGACGCACATGTTGCGGAACATGGCCTGGCGGTGCGACGAGGTGCGGTTGAGCTTGCGGAGGCCGTGACGATGGCGCATGGTGATTTCCTTTGGAGTCTTTATTGAACCCCGGCCGGATCAGGTACCGGGGGTTTGCACACGGCGCCCGTCTTGCGACGGGCCCGGCAGCGGGAAAAAGCCGGATTCGCGAATCAGCGCTTGTCCAGGCCTTGCGGAGGCCAGTTCTCGAGACGCGCGCCCAGCGTGAGGCCGCGCGAAGCCAGGACTTCCTTGATTTCGTTGAGCGACTTGCGACCCAGGTTCGGGGTCTTCAGCAGCTCGGTCTCGGTGCGCTGGATCAGGTCACCGATGTAGTAGATGTTCTCGGCCTTCAGGCAGTTCGCCGAACGGACCGTGAGCTCGAGCTCGTCGACCGGACGCAGCAGGATCGGGTCGAACTGGGCGGTGCGCGGGGCCGGCTGGTCGAACGCGGCGATGTCGCTGCCTTCGAGCTGCGCGAACACGGCGAGCTGTTCCACCAGGATCTTGGCCGACGAGCGGATCGCTTCCTCGGGCGAGATGGCGCCGTTGGTCTCGATCTCCATGACCAGCTTGTCCAGGTCGGTACGCTGCTCGACGCGGGCGTTCTCGACGGCGTAGCTGACGCGGCGAACCGGCGCGAACGAGGCGTCGAGGACGATCCGGCCGATGGCCTTGGTCGTCTCGTCGCCGAAGCGGCGCATGTTGCCCGGCACGTAGCCACGGCCCTTCTCGACCTTGATCTGCATGTCCAGCTTGCCGCCCTGGGCAAGGTGGGCCACGATGTGCTCGGGGTTGACGATCTCGACGTCATGCGGCGTCTGGATGTCGCCGGCCGTGACCGGGCCCTCGCCTTCCTTGCGCAGCACCAGCGTGACTTCGTCACGGTTGTGCAGGCGGAACACGACGCCCTTGAGGTTCAGCATCACGTGGACGACGTCTTCCTGCACGCCGTCGACCGTCGAGTACTCGTGCAGGACGCCTGCGATCGTGACTTCGGTCGGTGCGTAACCCACCATCGACGACAGCAGCACACGGCGCAGCGCGTTACCGAGGGTGTGCCCATAGCCGCGTTCGAACGGCTCCAGGGTGACCTTGGCGCGATGTCCGCCAAGCGGCTCGACGTTGATGGCTTTGGGCTTCAGCAGATTGGTTTGCATGTATTTCCTGTTCCTCTCAATACCCTCGGCTCGTTACACCGATAAGGCTGATGGACCACGCCGGGAGCCTGTGCGTCCGCGGAGCGAGGCCCGGCGCCTCGCAACGAGACGGCGGCCGCATCGCATCGCACCGGGCGAGCAAGGCGGCCACGAATCTGGATCAGCGCGAGTAGAGTTCGACGATCATCGACTCGTTGATCTCGGCGCCGAATTCGTCGCGGTCGGGCGCCTTCTTGAAGGTGCCTTCCAGCTTGGTCGCGTCGACCGACACCCACGCGGGCAGGCCGATCGACTCCGCCAGCTTCAGCGCGTCGATGATGCGCAGCTGCTTCTTGGACTTCTCGCGCACGGCGATCACGTCACCGACCTTGACCAGGTACGACGGGATGTTGACCGACGCGCCGTTGACCGTGATCGACTTGTGGCTGACCATCTGGCGCGCTTCGGCGCGGGTCGAGCCGAAACCCATGCGGTAGACGACGTTGTCCAGGCGCGATTCGAGCAGCGTCAGCAGGTTGGCACCGGTGTTGCCCTTGCGGCGCTCGGCTTCGGCGAAGTAGCGGCGGAATTGCTTTTCCAGCACGCCGTACATGCGCTTGACCTTCTGCTTCTCGCGCAGTTGCAGACCGTAGTCCGAGGTGCGCGAACCCGAGGTGCGGCCGTGCTGGCCGGGCTTGGAGTCGAACTTGACCTTGTCCCCGATCGGGCGGCGAGCGCTCTTCAGGAACAGGTCGGTGCCTTCACGGCGGGAGAGTTTGCCCTTGGGGCCGAGGTAACGTGCCACGTTGTTTTCCTTGAGGAATGGTTTTCTGACGTCCGCTTCAGACGGCTGGAGGCCGGATGGGGCGAGGCGCGAGTCTGGCGAATGTTGTTATGGCGCTCAGACGGTGGTCTTGGGTCATGCTTGCCTGGAAGCGCCGGGCCGCAAAGCCTGGCGCACTAGACATGCAAGCCGGCAACGGTCACGTGACCATTGCCGGCTGCAGGGAAACCCGGGATTCTAGCAGCACTGAAAACGCCTGAGCGCCCAGTACTGTTATTCGAGCCCGGCCGGACAAGCCCGCCAGGCATTCGAATCAGATGCGGCGACGCTTCTGGGGGCGGCAGCCGTTGTGCGGGACGGGCGTCACGTCGGAGATCGACGTGATGCGGATGCCCAGCGAAGCCAGCGCGCGAACCGACGACTCGCGACCCGGGCCGGGGCCCTTGATCTTGACGTCGAGGTTCTTGATGCCCTGTTCCTGGGCAGCACGACCGGCCATTTCGGCAGCGACCTGGGCGGCGAACGGGGTCGACTTGCGCGAACCCTTGAAGCCCTGGCCACCCGACGACGCCCACGACAGCGCGCCGCCCTGGCGGTCGGTGATCGTGATGATCGTGTTGTTGAACGATGCGTGCACGTGCGCGACGCCGTCCGCCACGTTCTTGCGAACCTTCTTGCGGACGCGCTGGGCAGCGGTGTTATTCGGTGCTTTTGCCATGATGTTCCTAGATTTCCGTCAGCCGAGCTCAGCAGCTCACTTCTTCAGCGCCTGGGCACCCTTTTTCGGACCCTTGCGGGTGCGAGCGTTGGTGCGCGTGCGCTGGCCGCGAACCGGCAGGCCGCGACGGTGACGCATGCCACGATAGCAGCCCAGATCCATCAGACGCTTGATGTTGATGGACATCTCGCGGCGGAGATCGCCTTCGATGGTCATCTTCGCGATTTCGTCGCGGATCTTTTCCAGGTCGCTGTCGTTCAGGTCCTTGACCTTCTTCGAGTAGGCGATGCCTGCACGATCACAGATCTGCTGGGCGGTGGTACGGCCGATGCCGTAGATCGCCGTCAGACCGATTTCGGTGTGCTTGTGCGGCGGGATGTTGATGCCTGCAATACGTGCCATTTGCGTGTCCTTGTGATGCTTCTATGGTCCGCAGACTCAACCCTGGCGCTGCTTATGGCGCGGGTCGGTACAAATCACGCGGACGACGCCCTTGCGGCGGATCACCTTGCAATTGCGACACATTTTCTTGACAGATGCCGAGACTTTCATGGTCTGCTCCTTGACTCTCTTCAAACACTCGCTTCGCTCGTCGACCGAGGCGAGCGCGAAACCCAACTTCTGCGGCGACACGACCAGGTGGTCATGAACGCCTCGAATTCAAATCAACCCTTGAACTTCGCCTTGGTCAGCAACGATTCGTATTGCTGGCTCATCACGTAGCTCTGAACCTGGGCCCAGAAATCCATCGTGACGACGACGATGATCAGCAGCGACGTTCCACCGAAATAGAACGGCACGTTGTACTTCAACACCAGGAACTCGGGCAGCAGGCACACCAGCGTGATGTAGATGGCGCCTGCCAGCGTGAGCCTGGCCAGAATCTTGTCGATGTGCTTGGCGGTCTGCTGTCCCGGACGGATGCCCGGGATGAACGCGCCGCTCTTCTTCAGGTTGTCAGCCGTCTCGTGGCTGTTGAACACCAACCCGGTGTAGAAGAAGCAGAAGAACACGATCATCGCGGCGTACAGCATCACGTAGATCGGCTGGCCCGGCGACAGCGCCGAGGAGATGTTCTTCAGCCAGCGCATGCTGTCGCCCGTGGCCAGCGTGTTCACCAGCGTGGCGGGCAGCAGGATGATCGACGACGCGAAGATCGGCGGGATCACGCCGGCCATGTTCAGCTTCAGCGGCAGGTGCGACGACTGGCCGCCGTAGACCTTGTTGCCGACCTGGCGCTTCGCGTAGTTGACCAGGATCTTGCGCTGGCCGCGCTCGACGAACACCACCGCGAAGGTCACCGCCGCGACGATCGCGAGGATGAACAGCGCCACGATGGGGTTCATCGCGTTCGTGCTGACCAGCTCGAGCAGGCCGGCGATGGCGCGCGGCAGGCCCGCGGCGATGCCGCCGAAGATCAGGATCGAGATGCCGTTGCCCAGGCCGCGTTCGGTGATCTGCTCGCCCAGCCACATCAGGAACATGGTGCCGGCCACCAGGCTGACCACCGCGCCGACCATGAAGCCCAGGCCCGGATCGAGCACCAGGCCCGGCGACTTCGCCAGCCACACGGCGATGCCGTAGGACTGGAACAGCGACAGCAGCAGCGTGCCGTAGCGCGTGTACTGGGTGATCTTGCGACGACCCGACTCGCCTTCCTTCTTCAACGCTTCGAGGCTCGGCACCACGTAGCCCATGATCTGCATGATGATGGACGACGAGATGTAGGGCGTGATGCCCAGCGCGAACACCGACGCACGCGACAGCGAGCCGCCCGAGAACATGTTGAACATGCCCAGGATGCCGCCCTGCTGGCCCTTGAGCATCTGCGCGAGCGCATCCGGGTTGACACCCGGGACGGGCACGTGCCCGCCGATGCGATAGACCACCAGCGCCAGGACGAGGAACATCACCCGGCGATACAGATCGCCGAATTTGCCCGACTTGGCGAGTTGATTCTGGGAAGTTGCCACGTGTGTGAAGCGTTCGGTAGTTGCGCGTTCAGGCCGAGATCGAGCCGCCAGCGGCTTCGATGGCTGCCTTGGCACCGGCCGTCGCGGCCACGCCCTTGAGCGTGATCTTGCGGCTCAGTTCGCCCGACTTGATGACCTTGACGTGCTTGATGAGCTCGCCGATCAGGCCGGCTTGCTTCAGCGACTGGACGTCGATCTCTTCGATGGCCAGGTCCTGCAGTTCCGACAGCGTCACTTCGCCGTTGTACTTCAGCTGCGCCGACTTGAAGCCGCGCTTCGGCAGACGACGTTGCAGCGGCATCTGGCCGCCTTCGAAGCCGACCTTGTGGTAACCGCCCGCACGGGACTTCTGGCCGTTGTGGCCGCGGCCGCCGGTCTTGCCCAGGCCCGAACCGATGCCGCGACCGACGCGGCGACGATTCTTCTTCGAGCCTTCGGACGGCTTGATGGTATTGAGTTGCATGTGATGCCCCTTGTCGTTGACCTGGCCGGCGCTTTAGAGCACCTGGATCAGGTAGTCGACCTTGTTGATCATGCCGCGGACGGCGGGCGTGTCTTCCAGCGTCGAGACGCTGTTCAGGCGACGCAGGCCCAGGCCGCGCACCGTGGCGCGGTGCTCGTGCTTGGTGCCGATGATGCTGCGCACCAGCTTGACCGTGACGGTCTTCTTGTCAGCCATTTGATTTCTCCTGCGCTTAACCGAAGATCTCTTCGATCGACTTGCCGCGCTTGGCGGCGATGTCGCCGGGCGTCGTGGCGCTGGTCAGCGCGTCGAGCGTGGCACGCACCATGTTGTACGGGTTGCTCGAGCCGAGGCTCTTGGCGACGATGTCGGTGACACCCATCACTTCGAAGACCGCGCGCATCGGGCCGCCGGCGATGATGCCGGTACCGGCCGGAGCCGGCGCCATCAGCACCTTGGCCGCGCCGTGTTCGCCGCGAACGTTGTGGTGGATCGAGCCGTTCTTCAGCGCGACCTTGACCATGTTGCGACGAGCGGCTTCCATCGCCTTCTGCACGGCGACCGGCACTTCACGCGCCTTGCCCTTGCCCATGCCGATGCGACCATCGCCGTCGCCGACCACCGTCAGTGCAGCGAAGCCGAGGATACGACCGCCCTTCACGACCTTGGTGACGCGGTTGACCGCGATCATCTTTTCCTTCAGACCGTCGTCACGACCTTCGTCCTGAACGCGAGGTTGGAACTTTGCCATTTCAGATTCCTTGGTTGACGGTCAGAACTGGAGGCCGGCTTCGCGAGCCGCTTCCGCCAGTGCCTTGACACGACCGTGGTAGGCGAAGCCAGCACGGTCGAACGCCACCTTCTCGATGCCGGCGGCCTTCGCCTTCTCGGCGATGCGCTTGCCCACGACGGCGGCTGCAGCGGCGTTGCCGCCGTTCTTCAGCTGGTCGCGCACTTCCTTCTCGGCCGTCGAGGCCGAGGCGACGACGCTGGCGCCGTCCACGGAGATGACGCTGGCGTAGATGTGCAGGTTCGAGCGGAAGACCGTCAGACGAGCGACATCTTGCTTGGCGATGCGGGCCCGCGTTTGACGCGAGCGGCGCAGCCGTTGTTCTTTCTTGTTCAGCATGGTGTCGCTCCTTACTTCTTCTTCGTCTCTTTCAGCACCACGCGCTCATCGGCGTAGCGGATGCCCTTGCCCTTGTAGGGCTCGGGAGGACGGATGGCACGCACTTCGGCGGCGATCTGGCCAACTGCCTGGCGATCGGAACCCTTGATCAGGATTTCCGTCTGCGTCGGGCAGGTGACCGTGATGCCAGCCGGCATGTCCTTGACAACCGGATGCGAGAAACCGATCTGCAGGTTCAGCTTGGCACCGGCGGCCTGGGCACGGAAGCCCACGCCGACCAGCGTCAGCTTCTTCTCGAAGCCCTTGCCGACACCATTGACCATGTTGTTGACCAGAGCGCGCATCGTGCCGCTCATGGCATTGGCTTCCATGCTGTCGTTGGCCGGAGCGAACGACAGGACGGCGCCTTCCTTGCGGACTTCGACAAGCGCATTGGCCTGGCGGACGAGGGTGCCGTTGGCGCCCTTGACGGTGATCTGGTCTGCCGTGATCGACACGTCCACGCCTTGCGGGACGGTGATCGGCATTTTTCCTACGCGGGACATTGCTCGAATCTCCTTAGGCGACGTAGCAGAGAACTTCGCCGCCGACACCGGTGGCGCGCGCCTTGCGGTCGGTCATCACGCCCTTGGGGGTGGTGACGATCGCCACGCCCAGGCCGTTCATGACCGTCGGGATCGCGTCGCGGCCGCGATAGATGCGCAGGCCGGGACGGCTCACGCGCTCGATGCGTTCGATGACGGGACGACCCGCGTAGTACTTCAACGAGATCTCGAGTTCCGACTTCACGCCTTCGGTCTTGACGGCGAAGGCATCGATATAGCCCTCATCCTTCAGAACCTGGGCGATGGCCACCTTGAGCTTCGACGAAGGCATGCTGACGACCGGCTTCTCAACGCTCTGGGCGTTGCGAATGCGGGTCAGCATGTCGGCGATAGGATCACTCATGCTCATGCTGTTTTCTCCTGATTCGCCTGATTACCAGCTGGCCTTGATCACGCCCGGAATATCGCCCTTGAAGGCGAGTTCACGGATCTTCGAGCGTGCCAGACCAAACTTGCGGAACGTGCCGCGCGGGCGGCCGGTGATGCCGCAACGATTGCGCAGACGCACCGGCGCGGAATTGCGCGGCAGCTTCTGCAGTTCGAGACGAGCGATGTAGCGCTCTTCGTCGCTACGCTTCGCGTCGTTGATGATCGAGGCCAGCTCGGCACGCTTCTTGGCGTACTTTGCGACCGTCGCTTCGCGCTTGGCTTCGCGTTGGATGAGGGAAGTCTTTGCCATGGGGCGCCTCAGTTCTTGAACGGGAACTTGAACGCCGCGAGCAGTGCCTTGCACTCTTCGTCGTTCTTCGCCGTGGTGGTGATCGAGATGTTCATCCCGCGGATCGCGTCGATCTTGTCGTACTCGATTTCCGGGAAGATGATCTGCTCTTTCACGCCGATGTTGTAGTTGCCGCGGCCGTCGAACGAGCGACCCGAGATGCCGCGGAAGTCGCGCACGCGCGGCAGCGCGATGGTGACGAAGCGATCCAGGAATTCGAACATCTGGACGCCGCGCAGCGTGACCATGCAGCCGATGGGCACGCCGTCACGGATCTTGAAGCCGGCGATGGCCTTCTTCGACTTCGTGACCACGGGCTTCTGGCCGGCGATCTTGGTCAGGTCGCTGACAGCGTGGTCCATGACCTTCTTGTCGGCGACGGCTTCGGACACACCCATGTTCAGGGTGATCTTGGTCAGGCGCGGCACTTCCATCACGGACGTGTAGCCGAATTTCTCGGTCAGGTCCGGGACGATCTTTTCGCGGTAATAGGTTTGGAGACGAGCCATGTCGGACCTCTTATGCCTTGACTTCTTCGCCGCTGGACTTGAAGACGCGAACCTTCTTGCCATCAGCCAGAATCTTGATGCCCACGCGATCGGCCTTGCCGGTCGCCGGGTTGAATAGCGCGACGTTCGACTGCTGGATCGGCATCGTCTTGTCGATGACACCACCGGTGGTGCCCTTGAGCGGGTTCGGCTTCACGTGCTTCTTGACGACGTTGATGCCCTCGACGATGAGCAGCTGCTCGTCGACGCGCTCGGCGACCGTGCCGCGCTTACCCTTGTCGCGACCGGTGGTCACGATGACCTGGTCACCCTTGCGGATCTTGTTCATGGCGTTTCCTTGTACTGCGGAGGCGCTTACAGCACTTCCGGGGCCAGCGACACGATCTTCATGAAGCGCTCGGAGCGCAGTTCGCGCGTCACGGGGCCGAAGATGCGGGTGCCGATCGGCTCCAGCTTGGCGTTGAGCAACACTGCGGCGTTGCCGTCGAACTTGATCAGCGACCCGTCCTGGCGGCGGACACCCTTGGCGGTGCGCACGACGACGGCGTTGTAGATCTCGCCCTTCTTCACGCGGCCACGCGGCGCGGCTTCCTTGATGCTGACCTTGATCACGTCACCAATGCCGGCATAGCGGCGCTTGGAGCCGCCGAGCACCTTGATGCACTGGACGGACTTCGCACCGGTGTTGTCCGCGACGTCGAGTCGCGACTGCATTTGAATCATGGTTTATCCCCAACTTGCTCCCGCAGACGGCAACACCCGAGAGCGGTCAGTATTGGGCCCGTCAGTGCGCTCCGTCCGCTGCAGGCCTGGCCTGCGGCTTCCGGAACACCCCGTTTGGGCTGAAATTCCTCTGAAGGCTTGCAACGCTGCCTTCTGGTCACTCCAGAGGCCCCCAGTGTTGACTGGCGGCGGCGAACGTTGCTCACGCCTCTTCGGCGAAGTCGGCCATTATGCCTCGGTTCCAGCGACAATGTCAAACAGCTGGCCAGATTTGTTTCCGCAGGCTCCTCGGCCTGCCCGATCTCGCGGCATGATGGCGGGCCGGGCCGCCTGCTGGCAGGCGAGTTCAGGCAGTGTTCAACTCAGGGTAGCGGCGTTCGGGCCCGAGCGATACTCAACCGAGGAGGAAGATGAAAAGAATGCGCATGTTCGTGTCCACCGTCGGCGTGCTGCTGGCCTGGGCTGCGCACGCCGGGCCTGCCGCGCCGACGTATGCGGTGATCTCGCTCGTCGGCGACAAGATCGACGTCGTCACCTACCAGCCCGAGGTCGGTTCCCAACTCGACAGCAACAGCCATATGCCGCTGGCGCTGAGCCAGGACGATCTCGACACCGCCGCCTTGCGCGCGGTCAACCGCTCGTTGCTGGCGGCGGCGCCCGGAGCGCAGATCGCCTTGCTGGCCGCTTCGAAGCCCGACAGCTTCGAGAAGCAGGACCGCATCTTTGACGGCAATCGTGCGGCATTGCCGGCCGAGATCGACGCCGCCGTGCGGCGCGAAGGCGCCGGCCTGCTCGTGCTAGTGACCAAGCACCGCGGCGATGCGCGACTGCAGGTGGCCAATGGCTACGTCGGCAGCGGCAAGATCGACGGGCTCGGGTTCTACATGGACACCGGCATGCGGACAAGGGAACGTGAAACCGGGATTCAGTCCGTCGGGTACATCGCGCCTTTCGTCTACATCGACGTCAGCGTGGTGGACCTCGCGACGTCCACCGTATTGCGCCATGAGACCATCATGAGCGGCCGCGTCATCGGGAGCTCGACCAAGGGCCAGGCCGTCCATCCCTGGGACACGCTGACCGGGGAGCAAAAGGTCGCCACGCTCAAGGCCATGCTCTCGCGGGAGCTGGAACGGGTCGTCCCTTCGCTGATCACCGGGGCCACCGTCAAGGCGGAGTAACACCGCGACGCGATCCGGCGTCTACGACCTGGGCCGGCTCTTGCCGGACCCTGGCTGGGCAAGGGCCGCCCGCTCAGTACGGCTGCGCCAGGTCCACCATGAACGCATACTCCGCAGCCGTCTCCTGCAGCCGCGTGAAGCGCCCCGAGCCGCCGCCGTGGCCCGCGGCCATGTTCACCTTGAAGACGAGCGGCTGCGCGTCGTCGCCGGCCGCGTGCTTGGCGGCGCGCAGCCTGGCGACCCACTTGGCCGGTTCGTAGTACTGCACCTGCGAGTCATACAGGCCCGTGCTGACCATCAGCGCGGGGTAGTGCTGCGGCCTGACGTTGTCGTAGGGCGAGTACGACAGCATGTAGTCGTAGAAGGCCTTCTGCTTCGGGTTGCCCCACTCGTCGAACTCGTTGGTGGTCAGCGGGATGCTCTCGTCGAGCATCGTGGTGACGACGTCGACGAACGGCACGTCGGCCATCACGCCGCGGTACAGGTCGGGCCGCAGGTTGACGATGGCCCCCATCAGCAGGCCGCCGGCGCTGCGGCCGTTGGCGAACACGCGCCGGCGGTCGCCGTACCCCTGGGCCAGCAGCGCCTCGGTGGCGTCGATGAAATCGGTGAAGGTGTTGAGCTTGTGGAGCTTCTTGCCGTCCTCATACCAGGCGCGGCCCATCTCCTTGCCGCCGCGCACGTGCAGCAAGGCGAAGACGAAGCCGCGATCGAGCAGCGACAACACCGGCGCGCGGAAGGTGGCGTCGGTGGAGAAGCCGTATGAGCCGTACCCGAAGACGAACAGCGGCGCCGTGCCGTCGCGCGGCGTGCTGCGGCGGCGCACCAGCGAGACCGGCACCGCGGTGCCGTCGCGCGCCTTCGCCCACACGCGTTCGGTCACGTACAGGCCGGGGTCGTAGCCCAGCACCGGGTCGCGCTTCCTGAGCGTGCGTGCGCCGCCGGACATGTCGACGTCGTAGATCGTGTCCGGCGTGGTGGGCGAGGAGTACTTGTAGCGCAGCACGTCGGTGTGCTGGTTCTCGTTGATGTCCAGCGTCGCGGCGTAGGCCGGCTCGTCGGCCGCCAGCACGCGCGGGTGGCCGACCAGCGCGCCGTCCTTCCAGCGCTGCACGCGCAGGCGGCGCAGGCCGGCGTTGCGCTCGTCGAGCACCAGGAAGCGGTCGAACAACTGGAAGTCCTCGATCAGCACCTTCGGGTCGTGGGGCACCAGCGGGCGCCAGCGCGCGCGGTCGCCGATGCGGCGCTCGCCCACCTGCATCACGCGGTAGTTCGGCGCCTCCCAGTCGGTGAGCACCACCCAGCGGTGGTCGATGTGGTCAGCCCGGTAGTGGACGTTGGGCGCGCGCGGCGCAATTGCCTCGAAGCGGCCGGTCGGCTGGGCGGCCGGCAGCACGCGCTGCTCGTCGTACTCGGTGGCGGTGAGGTCGATCACGACATAGGCGCGCGAGCCGCTGCGGTGGAGCGCGGTGTAGCAGCCCTCGTCGGTCTCGTCGTGCACCATCACGTCCTGCGACGGGTCGGTGCCCACCACGTGGCGCTTGACGCGCCGGCTGCGCAGCGTGGCGGGGTCGTTCTCGACGTAGAACAGCGTCTTGTCGTCGGCGGCCCAGGCGATCTCGCCGCTGGTGCCCGGGATGGCTTCGGACAGCAGCACGCCGGTGGCCAGGTCGCGGATGCGGATCACGTACTGGCGCCGGCCGCTGGTGTCCTCGGCGTAGGCCAGCCAGCGCCGGGCATCGCTCACCTGGACCTGGGCGACCTGGTAGAAGGCGTGGCCGACGGCCAGCTGGTTGACGTCCAGCAGCACCTGCTCGGGGGCGTCGAGGCGGCCCCGGTGCCACACGTGGATCGGGTACTGCTTGCCGGCCTCGAAGCGCGTGGCGTACCAGTCCCCGTTGGATTCGAACGGCACCGTCGCCTCGTCCTCCTTCACGCGCGCCTTGAACTCGGCGAACAACTGCGCCTCCAGGGACTTGTAGCGGCTGCTGTACTGCTCGTACCAGGCATTCTCCGCCTTCAGGTAGTCGAGCACCGGCGCGCTCTGGCGCGTGTCGTCGCGCAGCCAGTAGTAGTCGTCGGTGCGTGCGCCGTTGGGCGAGTCCACCACGTGCGGGTGGACGGCGGCCACCGGCGGTGCGGCGAGCGGGTCGACGGCGCGCGCGGGGGCCGCACCGTCGGCGGCGCAGGCCGCCGTGGTCGTCAGGATCATGAGCGACGGTAGCACGCGGGCCCGCAGGCGCCGAACAAGGGCATTCATGCGCTCTTCCAGGCGGGAGCCGCGGTACGCAGGCCGCGATCGGCGGGGCGGCGCCGACCGTCGCGCGCCCGCGCGGGCGGCTTCAGCCCTTGAGCTTGGCGGCCTGGGCCAGCATCGTCGCGGCGTCGCTCACCTCGAACTTGCCCGGCGCCTCGATGTTGAGCGTCCTGACGACGCCGTCGACGACCAGCATCGAGTAGCGTTGCGAGCGCACGCCCATGCCGTTGGCGGTGAGGTCCAGCGGCAGGCCGACGGCCTGGGTGAAGGCGGCGGAGCCGTCGCCCAGCATGCGAACCTTGCCGGCGGTCTTCTGGTCGCGCGCCCAGGCACCCATCACGAAGGCGTCGTTGACCGACACGCACCAGAGCTCGTCCACGCCGGCGGCGCGCAGCGCGTCGGCCTGCGCCACGTAGCCAGGCACGTGCTTGGCGGAGCAGGTGGGCGTGAAGGCGCCCGGCAGAGCGAAGATCGCCACGGTCTTGCCGGCGGTGGCCGCGGCCACGTCGACGTTGTTGGGGCCCAGCGCGCAGCCCTCGGTCTCGACCTCGATGAATTCCTTGAGCGTACCGCCGGGCAGCTTGTCGCCAATCTTGATCGTCATGTCTCGCTCCTTGAAGGTGGGGAAGTCCGGCGGCGGCGAAGGCGCGCCACAAACGAATACGGCCGGGACGCCAGTATTCCAGCGTTCCGGCCGCAGGGTGCGGCTGCGGGAATTGACCCCCGCTGCGGCTAGTCGAATCAGGCCAGGCGGGCCTTCTCGAGCAGCTTGGTCACGACCCAGTTCTTGGTCTTCGAGATGGGACGCGTCTCGGCGATCTCGACCAGGTCACCCATCTTGTACTCGCCCTTTTCGTCATGGGCGTGGTACTTGCGCGAGCGGCCGACGATCTTGCCGTACAGCTCATGGATGACACGGCGCTCGACGAGCACCGTGATGGTCTTCGAACGCTTGTCGCTGACCACGCGGCCCACCAGGGTGCGCGTGTTCGTTTCCGGCTTCGTCGTCGCTTGTTGAGCTTGCGTCATTTCGCGGCTCCCTTCTTCTTCTCGGCCAGGATGGTCTTGGCGCGGGCGATGTCACGACGGGTGTTCTTCAGCTGCGTGTGGTTCGTCAGCTGTTGAGTGCCCTTCTGCATGCGCAGGCCGAAGTGGGCGCGCAGGAGGTCGGTGACTTCCTTCTCGAGCGCCGGGACGTCCTTGGTCCGCAGTTCAGATGCTTTCATTTATATGCTCCGGGTCACATGCCGAGCTGGCGGGTGACGAAGGTGCAGCTCAGCGGCAGCTTGGCAGCGGCAAGCGTGAACGCTTCGCGGGCCAGTTGCTCGGGCACACCGTTGAGTTCGTAGAGCACCTTGCCGGGCTGGATTTCAGCGACGTAGTACTCCGGATTGCCCTTGCCGTTGCCCATGCGGACTTCGGCAGGCTTCTGCGAAATCGGCTTGTCCGGGAAGATGCGGATGAAGATGCGGCCGCCGCGCTTGATGTGGCGCGAGATGGCACGACGGGCAGCTTCGATCTGGCGGGCCGTGATGCGGCCGCGCTCGGTGGCCTTGAGGCCGAATTCGCCGAACGACACGGCGGCGCCACGAGTGGCGATGCCGGTGTTGCGGCCCTTCTGTTCCTTGCGGAACTTGCGGCGTGCTGGTTGCAGCATGTCTTATTCTCCTTTGCCTTCGGTCGCGGCAGGCGCGGCGACCGGAGCAACTGCCTTGCGCATGACGCGCTTGACAGCCGGCTTGGTGGCGTCGGCGGCACCCGGGGCGGCGGCGTCGGCACGCGGGGCATCGCCACGCGGACCCCGGTCGTTGCCACGCGGCGCGCCACGACCACGGTCGTCACCCGGACGCGGGCGACGCGGGCCACGACGATCGTCTTCGCCTTCGGTCTTCGGGATCACGGGCGCTTCGCCATTGGCGAGACGGTCACCGCGGTAGACCCAGACCTTGCAGCCGATGACGCCGTACGTCGTCTTGGCTTCGGAGAAGCCGTAGTCGATGTCGGCCTTCAGCGTGTGGAGGGGCACGCGACCTTCGCGGTACCACTCGCAGCGGGCGATTTCGATGCCGTTCAGGCGACCCGACGACATGATCTTGATGCCCTGGGCGCCCAGGCGCATCGCGTTCTGCATCGCGCGCTTCATGGCGCGGCGGAACATGATGCGCTTCTCGAGCTGCTGGGTGATCGAATCGGCGATCAGCTGCGCATCGATTTCGGGCTTGCGCACTTCCTCGATGTTGACTGCCACCGGAACGTTCAACAGCTTCGCGAGCGCGGCCTTGAGGTTCTCGATGTCTTCGCCCTTCTTGCCGATCACCACGCCCGGACGCGCCGAGTAGATGGTGATGCGGGCATTCTTGGCGGGGCGTTCGATCAGGATGCGCGAGACCGCGGCATTCTTGAGCTTGGCCTTCAGGAATTCACGAACCTTCAGATCTTCGGCCAGCATCTGGGCGAAGTTCTTGTTCGATGCGTACCAGCGCGACGCCCAGGCCCGGGTAACGGGCAGGCGGAAGCCGGTTGGGTGGATTTTCTGTCCCATAGTCTTCCTTGGCGTCAGTTACCGACGGTCACGTAGATGTGGCACGTACCCTTGCTGATGCGATTGCCACGACCCTTTGCACGGGCCGAGAAACGCTTCAGGGTGGTGCCCTGCTCGACATAGATCGAGGTGATCTTGAGCTCGTCGATGTCGGCGCCGTCGTTGTGCTCCGCATTGGCGATGGCAGATTCGAGCGCCTTCTTGATGATGCCGGCGGCCTTCTTCTGCGTGAACTCGAGCACGTTGAGCGCGTGGCCCACCTTCTTGCCGCGGATCAGGTCGGCGACCAGGCGACCCTTGTCGGTCGACAGGCGCACGCCACGGACGATTGCTTTGGTTTCCATCGTCTGCTCCTTAGCGCTTGGCCTTCTTGTCGGCCGGGTGACCCTTGAAGGTCCGCGTCAGCGCGAATTCGCCGAGCTTGTGGCCGACCATCTGGTCGGACACGTACACGGGAACGTGCTGCTTGCCGTTGTGCACGGCGATCGTCAGACCGATGAAATCGGGCAGGATCGTCGAGCGGCGCGACCAGGTCTTGATGGGCTTCTTGTCCTTGACGGCCACGGCCTTTTCGGCCTTGGCGAGAAGGTGGTGGTCCACGAAGGGACCCTTCTTTAGAGAGCGTGCCATGGTCTAGCCTTACTTCTTGCGACGCGAGACGATCATCGTCTGCGTGCGCTTGTTGTTCCGCGTGCGGTAGCCCTTGGTCATCGTGTTCCACGGAGACACAGGGACTTGACCCTCGCCGGTGCGGCCTTCGCCGCCGCCGTGCGGGTGATCCACCGGGTTCATCGCGACACCGCGAACGGTCGGGCGGATGCCCTTCCAGCGCTTCGCACCGGCCTTGCCGTACTGGCGCAGGTTGTGCTCTTCGTTGGACGTCTCGCCGATGGTGGCGCGGCAGTCGATGTGGATCCGACGGACTTCACCCGAGCGCAGGCGGAGCTGAGCGTAGGTGCCTTCACGAGCCATCAGCGTGCACGACGTACCGGCCGAACGCGCGATCTGCGCGCCCTTGCCAGGCATCATTTCCACGCAGTGGATGATCGAGCCGACGGGGATGTTGCGGATCGGCAGCGTGTTGCCGGCCTTGATCGGCGCGTCGGCGCCGGACAGGACGGTGGAACCCACTTCGAGGCCGCGCGGCGCGATGATGTAGCGACGCTCGCCATCGGCGTAGCAGACCAGCGCGATGTGCGCGGTGCGGTTCGGGTCGTACTCGATGGTCTCGACCTTCGCCGGAATGCCGTCCTTGGCGCGCACGAAGTCGACGACACGGTAGTGGTGCTTGTGACCACCGCCCTTGTGGCGAATCGTGATGTGGCCGTTGTTGTTGCGGCCGGCATTCTGCTTTTGCGGCTCGAGCAGCGATGCTTCGGGCTTGCCCTTGTGCAGGTGGGCATGCACGACCTTCACGACGGCGCGGCGGCCAGGCGAAGTCGGCTTGACTTTGATGACGGCCATTTACGCGGCCTCCCCGGAGAAGTTGAGCTCTTGCCCGGCCTTGAGCGACACGTACGCCTTCTTGACGTGGTCGCGGCGGCCGATCGAACGCCCGAATTTCTTGACCTTGCCCTTTTGGACGACCGTCGAGACGGACTCGACTTCGACCTTGAAGAGCAGCTCGACGGCAGCCTTGATCTCAGGCTTGGTGGCGTCGCGCAGAACCTTGAACAGCACCTGGTTGTTCTTCTCGGCGACGCTGGTGGCCTTTTCCGAGATGATCGGAGCCATCAGGATCGTGGCGAGACGGTTCGCATCGAATTTCTTGGCGGCGCTCATGCGTACATCTCCTTGAACTGCTCGATCGCAGCCTTCGTCACCAGGACCTTCTTGTAGAAGACCAGCGACAGGGGATCGGCATAACGCGGCTCGGTGACGAGCACGTTGGGCAGGTTGCGCGAAGCCAGCGCGAGGTTGTCGCCGACGTTGTCGGAGATGACCATCACGGAGCTCAGGCTCATGTCCTTGAACTTCTGGGCCAGCAGCTTCGTCTTGGGCGCGTCGATGTCGAACGAGTCGACCACGGCCAGGCGGCCGTCGCGGGCCAGCTGCGAGAGGATGGACGCCATGCCGGCGCGGTACATCTTCTTGTTCAGCTTCTGCGTGAAGTTCTCGTCCACGCGGTTCGGGAAGGCGCGACCGCCTCCACGCCAGATGGGGGACGAGGTCATGCCCGAACGAGCGCGGCCGGTGCCCTTCTGGGCCCACGGCTTCTTCGTGCTGTGCTTGACTTCTTCGCGGTTCTTCTGCGAACGCGTGCCTTGGCGCGCGTTGGCCTGGAAGGCCACCACGACCTGGTGGATCAGGGCTTCGTTGTAGTCACGCGCGAACACGGTGTCCGGCGCGTCGACCTTGGAAGTGGCCTGACCTTGTTCGTTGAGGAGCTCGAGTTGCATCAGTTTGCTCCCTTCTTGGCCTTGACCTTGACGGCATGGCGCACGACCACATGGCCGTTCTTCGAACCGGGGATCGCACCGCGGACCAGCAGGAGCGAACGCTCCGCGTCGACGCGGACGATGTCGAGGTTCTGCACGGTGACGGTTTCGTCGCCCTGGTGACCCGACATGCGCTTGCCCGGGAACACGCGGCCCGGATCCTGCGCCATCGAGATCGAGCCCGGCACGTTGTGCGAACGGCTGTTGCCGTGCGACGCGCGCTGCGAGCTGAAGTTGTGGCGCTTGATGGTGCCCATGAAGCCCTTGCCGATCGAGGTGCCTTGCACGTCGACGAGCTGGCCCACTTCGAACAGGCCGACCGGCACGACGGTGCCCGGCTTGTATTCAGCGGCGATTTCCGGGGTGACCCGGAATTCCTTCAGGATGGTGCCGGCTTCGACGCCGGCCTTGGCGAGGTGACCAGCCGCCGGCTTGATCACGCGCGATGCCTTGCGCGTGCCGAAAGCGACCTGGACGCCGGTGTAGCCGTCGGTGTCGACGGTCTTCACTTGGGTGACGCGGTTGTTGGACACGTCGATCACCGTCACAGGAACGGCGTCGCCGTCGTCCGTGAAGATGCGCATCATGCCCACCTTGCGACCCAGCAAACCTAGACGGTTGCTCAGACTCATGGTTTTTCTCCAGCCCCTTCGCTTCTCAGCTCAGAGCCTTTGTTTCACATACCCGACATCGATTGGCCGGGCTGACTTGGTTTCAGCGTAAAAGCCCCTCGACCGGATGTCCGATCGTGGGGCTTCTCGCAGAGCCAGCGATTGTAGCAGATGCGGGCGATCCCGCAACTGCCCTTGCTACTACGACCAGGCTCGCGCCCCTCGCCGACGAGCGCTCGGCCGCCCGGAGCGAGTCGGCGTTCGTGAGGCGTTCGTCAGTCCACCGGACTGCCGCACGTCCACACTCACCCCCTCGGGGGCGGTGAGCGGAGCGCGCCAGGTCGTCATTTATTGCAGCTTGATCTCGACGTCCACGCCCGCGGGCAGGTCGAGCTTCATCAGCGCGTCGACGGTCTTGTCCGTCGGGTCGACGATGTCCATCAGGCGCTGGTGGGTGCGGATCTCGAACTGGTCGCGGCTCGACTTGTTGACGTGCGGCGAGCGCAGGATGTCGAAGCGCTGCAGGCGCGTCGGCAGGGGCACCGGGCCCTTGACGATGGCGCCGGTGCGCTTGGCGGTCTCGACGATCTCGAGCGCCGACTGGTCGATCAGCTTGTAGTCGAATGCCTTCAGGCGGATACGGATCTTTTGCTTTTGCATGATGATGTCCTCAAAGAGCGATGTCGGCACGGCCGACGGGTGTTCGGGAAACCGGGCGCGCCACGGGGAGGCGGCGCGCCCGCATCACGCAAGAGTTACTCGATGATCTTGGCGACGACGCCGGCGCCGACGGTGCGGCCGCCTTCACGGATGGCGAAGCGCAGGCCTTCTTCCATCGCGATCGGGGCGATCAGCTTGACCGTGATCGACACGTTGTCGCCC
>Ga0265336_10000024_pt1 | contig 188787 bp, 171 predicted proteins | sample 42119metaG_FD_193583 | JGI IMG/M metagenome (GOLD analysis project Ga0265336, IMG submission 193583) | Rhizosphere microbial communities from Carex aquatilis grown in University of Washington, Seatle, WA, United States - 4-21-19 metaG | ecosystem: Host-associated > Plants > Roots >... | reverse complement strand
GCCCGCGCCGGCGCGCCACGGGCGCCGCCGCCTCGCGCTGGCGGTCGCGCCGCGCGACGTGCTGTTCCTCGACGAGTTCCCGCCCGCCGCGACGGTGGCCCGGCTGCTGCCGCGCACGCTGGGCGCGCCGTGGCGCGCGCTGCTGGCGGCACTCGCCGCCGCCGGCTGCGCGCCGCGCGTGTACGGCGGCTACGGCTGGCAGGCGCTGACCCGGCTGGCCTATGTCCATGCGGACTCCGATCTCGACCTGCTGCTGCCGGTCGACGACGCGGCGCATGCCGATGCCGCGGTGCGCGCGCTGGCGGCGGCGGATTGGGACGGCCCGCGGCTGGACGGCGAGCTGCTGTTTCCCGATGGCGCCGGCATCGCCTGGCGCGAGTGGCGCGACCACCGCCAGGGGCGCGTCGCGCAGGTGCTCGTCAAGCGGCTGCACGGCGTGGCGCTCGAGACTGCCGCAGCGGGTGCCGCATGAGCGCACGCCCGGCCGCTCCGAAGGGCGCTCGCACCGCAGGCCGCAGGCCGGAGGTTGTCCGATGAGCGCACGCCCGGCCGCTCCGAAGGGCGCTCGCACCGCAGGCCGCAGGCCGGAGGTTGCCCCATGAGCGCCGCTGCGCGGGCCGGCGCGCCGCCGACCGTCGCCCCGGCGGCCGCCGACGCGCCCGCGTTCCATGCGGCGCTCGGTCGCGCGGCCATCGTGTCGCTGTACGACGAACTGGCGCTGGCGCCCAAGCCGGGACTGGTCTCGTTCGCCGACTCGGGCAGCCACGACGACATGGACGCCGCCACCTTCCTGCGCAGCCTGTTCGCGCTGCGGCACTTCTTCCCGAACGCGGCGGCGCAGGGCGCCCGCAGCGCGGCGTTCGCGCCGCTGGAGGCGCTGGGCATCGCCGCGGAGGCCCGCATGCTGCGGGCCACCGGCGGCGTCAACACGCATCGCGGCGCGATCTTCACGCTGGGGCTGCTGTGCGCCGCCGCGGGCGCCGCGCGCGTCGCCGGGCTCGCCTGCACCGGGCCGACGCTGCGCGCCACGTTGCGGGCGCGCTGGGGCGATGCGCTGGGCGTGCGCGCGCAGCGCCTGTCCGACTCGCACGGCGCACGTGCGGCGCGCGCGCATGGGCTGCGCAGCGCGGCCGACGAGGCGGCCGCCGGCCTGCCGACGCTGTTCGAGCACGTGCTGCCGGCCCTGCGCGCCGCGCGCCGCGCCGGCGCCGACGATCGCGGCGCGAAGCTGCAGGCGCTGTTCACCGCGATGGCCGAGGCCGACGACACCAACCTCGTCCACCGCGGCGGCCTGCGCGGCCTGCTCGACGCGAAGGCGCTGGCGCGCGCGTTCCTGGCCGACGGCGGCGGCGTGGCCGCCGATGCGCCCGCGCGCGCCGCGCAAATCCATGCGCAGTTCGTCCGCCGCCGGCTGTCGCCCGGCGGCGCGGCCGACCTGCTGGCGGCCGCGTGCTGGGTCGAGCGCGTCGAGCGGCTGCACGGCGACGGGCCGCGATGAGCGTCGCACTGCTGTTTCCCGGGCAGGGCACGCAGCACGCGGCGATGCTGCCGTGGCTGGCGGACTGCGCGGCGGCGCGGCCGGTGCTGGCCCGGCTGGCCGCGACACTCGGCGACGGCTGGCAGGCGCGGGTTTCCGACGCCGGCTGGTCGCAGGCCAATGCGGTGGCACAGTCGCTCGTCACCGGCACGAGCATCGCGGCCTGGGCGGCCGTGGCGGCCGGACTGCCGCGGGTGGTGGCGGTGGCCGGCTACAGCGTCGGCGAGCTCGCGGCCTGCGTGGCGTCGGGAATGCTGGACGCCGACGACGCGATGACGCTGGCGGTGCGTCGCGCCGCGGCCATGGATGCCTGCGCCGCCGACGGCGCGTCCGGGCTGCTGGGGCTGTCCGACGTCGACCCGCGCGAGGTCGACGCGGCCTGCGCACGTTGGGGCCTCGAGATCGCCATCCGCACCGGCGCGCGCCGCTGCATCGTCGGCGGGCCGGCCGGCGCGCTCGCCGAGGCGGCGGCGCAGCTGGCGGCCAGCGGCGCGAAGACCACGCCGCTGGGCGTGCGCGTGGCCTCGCACACGCGCGCGATGCGCGCGGCCGTGCCCGTGCTGGCGCAGGCGCTCGCCGGCGTGCCCTGGCGCGCGCCGCGCGTGGCGTGGGTGGCCGGCATCACGGGCACGGTGCTGCGCGAGCCGGCTGCAGTGGCCGACGCGCTGGCGCGGCAGGTGGCGACCACCGTGCTTTGGGACGCGTGCATGGACACCGTGGCCGAGCGCCGGCCAGACGTCGTGCTGGAGGTCGGCCCGGGCACCACGCTCGCCCGGCTCTGGCGCGAGCGCCACCCGGCCATCGCGGTGCGTTCCTGCGACGAGTTCGCCGGCGTGGACGACGTGCTGGCGTGGGTGGCCGACGAATCCCGCCGCTGAGTCCGGCCCGGGGTGTCGCGCCATGCTGGCTGCGGTATCCGGTCGATGCCGCGCCGGCGCGTTCGACATCCCGGCAGGTCGACCGGCGGCCGTTCGGCGCTAAGCTCGCCGGACTTGCACTTCGCATCGAGAGCCGTCCATGAGTCCTCCGCCGCCCGCGCCGCCCGCGCCGCCCCCGATCCCGCCGACCCGTTCCGGCGTCGGCGGACTGGTCAACGGCGCGGTCGCCCTGGGGCTGCTCTATTTTGGCCGCGAGGTGCTGGTGCCGATCACGCTGGCCGTGCTCCTGAGCCTGCTGCTCGCGCCGCTGGTGCGCACGCTGCGCCGGCTGCTGCGTTCGCACGTGGCCGCCGTGCTGGGGGCCGTGTTCGTGTCCACGATCCTCGTCGGCGGCATCGCCGCGGCGATCGTTGCGCAGGCGGTCGCGATCGCGGGCAGCCTGCCGCAGTACGAGTCGACCATCCGCGACAAGATCCGCACCGTGCAGGACGTGACGCTGGGCCGCATGGAACTGATGCAGGGCGAGGCGGGCCGCATGTTCGGCCGCCTCGGCGAGGCGACGGTCGCCGCCTCGGCGCCCGCGCGGGCGCGCGCGCTGCCGCAGGGCCCGACGCTGACGGACTCGGGCGCGGTGCCGGTGGAGATCCGCCCGCGCGCGCAGACGCCGCTGGAGGTGATGTCGCACCTGTTCTCGTCGATCTGGGAGCCGCTGGGCCGCGCGAGCATCGTGCTGGTCGTGATGGTGTTCGTGCTGCTCGAGCACGAATCGCTGCGCGACCGCTTCATCCGGCTGCTGGGCGGTTCGGACCTGCGCCGCACGACCCAGGCGTTCAACGACGCCGGCGCGCGCCTGTCGCGGTTCTTCGTCTCGCAACTGGCAGTCAACGTCGGCGTCGGTGTGGCGGTCTGGGTGGGGCTGCTGGCGGTCGGGCTGCCGCACGGGATGCTGTGGGCGGTGCTCACCGCGCTGATGCGCTTCGTCCCCTACGTGGGCGTGTTCGCCGCAGCCGGCAGCGCGGCGCTGATGGCGGCCGCGGTCGATCCGGGCTGGACGCTGATGTTCGGCACGCTGGGCCTGTTCGCCGCCGTCGAGCTGCTCGCCTCGCAGGTGGTCGAGCCGCAGCTGTACGGCCACAGCACGGGACTGTCGCCGCTGTCGGTGGTGGTGGCGGCCATCTTCTGGAGCTGGATCTGGGGCCCTGTCGGCCTGCTGCTGTCGACGCCGCTGACCTTGTGCCTGGTGGTGGCCGGACGCCACCTCAGTGGCCTGAACTTCCTCGACGTGCTGTTGGGCGACACGCCGGCGCTGTCGATGTCCGAGCGCTTCTACCAGCGCGCGATGTCCGGCGACGCCGAGGAGATCGTCGCGGCCGCGCGCACCTACCTCAAGCGGCGCTCCTTCGCCCGCTACTGCGACAAGATCCTGGTGCCGGCGCTCCAGCTGGCCGGCGCCGACCTGGGCAAGCACAGCATCACGGCGCAGCAGCAGGCGACGGTCAAGAGCACGGTCGCCCGCGTCATCGAGGCGCTCGGCCCCGACGCGACCCGGCCGTCTTTGCGCAGCCGGCGCGGGTCGGTGCTCGACGACACCAGCATCGGGGTGCACCTGCGCCACCAGCGCGAGCGGGTGGCCGGCCAGTGGCAGGGTCCCATCGTGGTCGCCCCGGGCTCGGTCGTGCTGTGCGTGGGGCTCGGGTCGATGCGCGACGACCTCGTCACCGAGCTGCTGGTGCGCGTGCTGCGGGCGCAGGACATCGATGCGCGCCACATCTCGTTCGACGACCTCGGGCACGGGCCGCCGCCCGGGGCGAGCGCCGGCGGCGTCGCGATGCTGTTCGTCGTCTGCGGGGCGCCGCCGCAGGAATGGGCCCGCGCCGCGGCCGCGCTGCCGGCGCTGCGCCAGCGCTTCGCCGACGCGGCCTTCGTGGGGCTGCTGCCCGAGGGCGAGTTCGCGGCGGCCGACGAGGCGCTGGACGGGGTCGTGCGCTCGTTCGAGGACGCCGCCGCCGAGGCGGGCGCGCGCATGGCCAACCGCCCCCCCGCCTGAGCCCTTCAGCCGCGCCCGCGCCGCAGGCCGACGCCCAGGAGGGCCAGTGCGATGCCGATGCCGGCCAGGTGGACGAGCGGCACCGCGGCGCCGACGGCCGCGGCGTCCAGCCAGCACAGGCCCTGCGAGGTGGCGTAGGCCACGACCAGGAAGACGAGCTCGAACGGCCGGCTGCTGCGCGCGAGCAGGGCCGACGCCAGTCCCCACAGCGCGATCGAGCTGCCCAGCACGAGGGCCGAGGCGGCCATGGCCGGGTTCGCGAACGCCTCGTGCAGGCAGCCCGGCGCGGCCGCCACGCCGGCCAGGCCGACCAGCAGCGCGCCGCGCGCCAGCAGCAGTCGTCGCTGCGCCCCGGGTGCGGTCGCCACCAGTTCCAGCGTGCGGTGCTCGGTGTCGCGCAGCGCGGTGCGCGAGAACACGTCGAGCAGCAGGGTCCAGCCGGCCAGCATGGCCAGCGCCACCGCCTGGCGGGGCCCGAACAGCTGCACGGCCCACAGCGGCGGCCACGCCGCCCACCACCACAGCGGCCGCGTGCGCAGGACGACGAACGCCTCGGCGGCCACCAGCACGCCCAGCGGCGTGCGGCCCAGCGGCGCGAGCAGGCGCCGCAGCCAGCGCAGCGCCCGTGGCGACGGCGGCCCGCTCGCGGCGGCCGCGCCTGCGGACGCGGCCGCGCGGTCGAGCCAGGGCGCCGCGACCAGCACACCGGCCAGCGCGGCCACCAGCCACGGCAGGCGCCCCCACAGCGCGCCGGCCGACACTTCCCAGGTCGCCCAGCGAAAGCGCACGATGGGCGCACTGGCGGCGCCGCAACCGACGCAGATGCCGTCGTGCGCGGTGGCCAGCGGAACCTGGCGCGCGATCTGGTGATCGATGGACCACTGCATCAGCTTGAGCGCCGGCAGGTCGCTGCTCCAGGGCTGGACGGCGGCCGTGCCGGCGACTTGGCGGTGGTGGGCGACCTCGATGGCGCCGGTCGTCAGCACCGCCATCCAGACGAAGAAGAACACGACGTTGCCCGCGGTGCGCCGCAGCACCGGGACGACGTCGAACCAGACGGCCAGCGTGGCGCTCATGGCGAGCGTGGGCAACGCGATGAACAGGCTGGGCTTGACGAGCTCCCACAGGTCGATGTGCCGGTCCTCGGCACGCACCCACTGGGCCACGAGGCCGACGAGCAGCGAGGCGCCCAGCAGCGCGCCCATCACGACCAGGTGCGCGCCCCATTTCGCGAGCAGGTAGGAGCCGCGCCGCATCGAGGTCGAGGCCAGCAGTTGCCAGACGCGCGTCTCGAAGTCGCGCTGCACGGTGCCGCGCACCAGGTAGAAGCCGACCAGGCCCCACAGCAGCGACAGCATCGCCAGCACCATGCCGATCCACGCGCTCGAGTAGTCGCCGCGATGGTGGTCGCCGATCGCCACGACCAGGTAGCCGGCGTCGGCGGGCGGCAGGCACCACCAGGTGGACAGCGCGATCGCCAGCGCGACCACCCGGAAACGGGTGCTGCGCGTGCGCTGGCGCAGGTCGGCCGCCATCAGCGCGGCGACCAGCCTGGCCGTGTGCGCGAGGCCGCGCGGGCGGGCGCCGTCGCGCGAGGCGGCCGGCGACAGGGGCAGCGTGGCGCCCATGTCAGGCCACCGCGACCGGTGCCGCCGCGGTGCGCGCCAGCAGGTCGGTGTAGGCGTCCTCCAGGCTGGGCTCGGCCGCCAGCGCGTCGGCCGCCGGCGGGTGCGTCCCGAGCACGCGCAACTGCACGTCCGCCCCGCGGTGCATCGACTGGCTGACCACGAAGCGCTGGCGCGCGGCGGCCAGTTGCGACGGTGCGATCGTCCAGTCCCACGCACGGCCGCGTGCGCCGGCTACCAGCGCCTGCGGCGTGCCGTCGAAGACGATGCGTCCGCCCTGCAGCACGACGAGCGCGGCGGCGCTCGCCTCGACATCGGAGACGATGTGCGTCGACAGCAGCACCAGCCGCTCGCCGGCGAGCTCGGTCAGCAGGTGCCGGAAGCGCAGGCGTTCGGCCGGATCGAGCCCGACGGTGGGCTCGTCGACCACCAGCAGCCGGGGATCGTTGAGCAGCGCCTGGGCGATGCCCACGCGCTGGCGCATCCCGCCGGAATAGCTCGCCAGCGGGCGCTCGGCCACGTCGAGCAGGCCGACGCGGGCCAGGCACTCGTCCACGCGTGCCGCCGTGGCGCGCGGCGGCACGCCCTTGACCGCCGCCAGGAAGGCGAGGAACTCGCGCGCCGACAGCGCCGGATAGACGCCGAAGTCCTGCGGCAGGTAGCCCAGCGTGGCGCGCAACGCATCGGGTTGGCGCGCGATGTCCGTGCCGCGCCACAGGATGCGGCCGCTGCACGGACGCGCCAGCGTGGCCAGCATGCGCATCAGCGTCGACTTGCCGGCGCCGTTGGGCCCCAGCAGGCCGACGATGCCCGGCCGCAGCGCCAGGTCGAGCGAGCGATTGACCGCCGGGCCGCGGCCGTAGGCGAAGGACACGCCGTGGAGCTCGAGCCAGGCAGGCGGACAGGGAGAGGTCATGGGCGGCAGGCTCGGTCGATGGCGATGGCCGCATGGTCGACGCACGGACGCGGGCCCGGCCAGCGCCTTGCGACGGGGTGCACGGCCGGGCAGACAGGCCCGCGCCGGCCCCGACGGACCGTGCGGCGCGCCGGCATCCGTCCGGTGTGCAAAACCACCGGTCATTGGCCATCTGAAGGGTCGGGCCCGCTGGCGGCCGGCGTGCCAAACAGGCGATACTGAAGCGAAGCATCTTCCGCACCCCCCGCTGCCCTGGCGCAGCGCCGGAGCCTCCCGAATGTCCGCACGCAAATCCGGCCCGATCGACTACAACTCCCTGCCCGACATCCTGCGCCCCCTGGCCGAACGCAGCGAGATCCGCCGCTTTCGCAAGGGCTCGCTGGTCCTCGACGAGGGCGACCGCGGCGACGCGCTGCTGATCATCCTGGCGGGCGAGCTCCGCGCCTTCACCGGCAGCGACACCGGCCGCCACGTCACCTACGGCCTGTACGGCCCCGGCGACTACCTGGGCGAGATGGGGCTGGACGGCGGCGCCCGCATGGCCAGCGTCGAGGCCCTGTCCGACACCACCTGTGCGTACGTCGAGCGCGCCACGCTGCAGCAATACATCGGCGAGCGGCCGCAGTTCGCCTTCGAGCTCATCGCCAAGGTGATCCAGCGCGCCCGCGTGGCCACGCTGGCCGCCAGCCAGTACGCGCTCAACGACGCCTACGGCCGCCTCAAGCGCTGGCTCGACGCCGTGGCCCAGGCCCAGTTCGACGGCACGCGCCTCGTGCGCGAGCCGCTCGCCGAGATCGACCTGCCGCAGCGCCTGGGCTGTTCGCCGGAGATGGCCGGCAGCATCCTGCGCGACCTCGAGCACGCCGCCATCATCTCGCTGGAAGACGGCCGCCTGCGCATCCTGCGCGAGCTACCCTCGCACTGGTAGGGCGGCGTCAGCTCAGGAAGAGCTTGTAGACCGGATTGGCGGTCTCCTCGACCCAGGGGAAGGCCAGCGTCGCCAGGAAGGTGGCCAGCGCCTTGTCGTCCTTCGCGGGCACCACCAGGCCCACCAGGATGCGGCCGTAGTCGGCGCCCTGGTTGCGGTAGTGGAACAGCGTGATGTTCCAGTCCGGATGCATCGAGCTCAGGAAGCGCATCAGCGCGCCCGGGCGTTCCGGGAACTCGAAGCGGAACAGGCGTTCGCCGCGGGCGAGGTCGCTGCGCCCGCCCACCATGTGGCGCACGTGCTCCTTGGCCAGTTCGTCGCCGGTGAGGTTGGCGGTGGGGAAGCCGTGGCGCTCGAAGTGGCGCGCGATCTTCTCCGCCTCGTCGCGCTTGGAGATCGAGATGCCGACGAACACGTGCGCCTCGCTGGCGTCGGAGATGCGGTAGTTGAACTCCGTGACCTGGCGCGGCGCGCTGCCCGGCGGGCCGATCAGCTCGCAGAAGCGGCGGAAGCTGCCGCGCTCCTCGGGCACCGTGACGGCGTAGAGCGCCTCGCGCTGCTCGCCGAACTCGGCGCGCTCGGCGACGAAGCGCAGGCGGTCGAAGTTCATGTTCGCGCCGCAGGTGATGGCCACGAAGGTGCGGCCCTTGAGCTTGTGCTTCTCGACGTACTGCTTGATCGCCGCGACGCCCAGCGCGCCGGCGGGCTCGAGGATGCTGCGCGTGTCCTGGAACACGTCCTTGATCGCGGCGCAGGCGGCGTCGGTGTCCACCGTCATGTACTCGTCGACCAGCGCGCGCGTGATGCGGAAGGTCTCGGCGCCCACCAGCTTGACCGCGGTGCCGTCGGAGAACAGGCCGACGTCGCCCAGCGTCACGCGGCGGCCCTTCCGGACCGACTGGATCATCGCGTCGGAGTCCTGCGCCTGCACGCCGATCACCTTGATCTCGGGGCGCAGCGCCTTGATGTAGGCCGCGACGCCGGAGATCAGGCCGCCGCCGCCGATGGCCACGAAGACGGCGTCGATCGGGCCCTGGTGCTGGCGCAGGATCTCCATCGCGACGGTGCCCTGGCCGGCGATCACGTCGGGATCGTCGAACGGGTGGACGAAGGTCAGGCCCTGCTCCTTCTCGACCTGCAGCGCGTGGCCGTAGGCGTCGGAGTAGCTGTCGCCGTGCAGCAGCACCTCGCCGCCGAGCGCATGCACCGCGTCGACCTTGAGCCTGGGCGTGGTCACCGGCATCACGATCACGGCGCGCACGCCCAGGCGCCGCGCGCTCAGGGCGACGCCTTGCGCGTGGTTGCCGGCCGAGGCGCAGATGACGCCGCGCTGCAGCGCCGCGGGCGCCAGGTTGATCATCTTGTTGTAGGCCCCGCGCAGCTTGAAGCTGAACACCGATTGCGTGTCCTCGCGCTTGAGCAGCACGTGGTTGCCCAGGCGGCGCGACAGGTTGCGCGCCGGCTCGAGCGGGGTCTCCACCGCGACGTCGTAGACGCGCGCCGTCAGGATCTTGCGCAGGTAGGCGCCGGCGATGGCCTGGGCGCTGCGCGACAGCGCCGCCGCGGGAGCCTGCGTCGCGATGCCGGAGGCCGGACCCGTGTCGGCTGCGGAAACGGGGTCACGCGGGGGGCGTGCGGCGGCCATCGGGGTTCCAGTTCGCGGTAGGGCAGAGCCGCAAGATCATACGGCCCCGGCCCGGCACAGGCTTCTCGATGCGACAACGAACGTGACGCTGGACGCGAAAGGCCGGCACAAAAGAAAAGGCCCAAAGCTTCACAGCTTCGGGCCCGAATCCACCAGTTTTGAGGAGGTGGAGGAGACAACTTGCGGTCGTTGCGGCAGGGGAGAAAGCGTTCTTTCCAGAGGCCTGCCGCAGCGACAATGGAGCCAGTCTAGCTCAGGGGTTGTTGCACCGCAATATATCTTCGCTGCCCTCTGTAGGGAGGCCCCCCAAATGTTCCTGCGCGGTGCGAAAAGCACGGTCGTGCACCAAATTGGTAAGAAATTTGCGATGCCGTGAGGCGTCCAGGGCGATGGCAGCGTTGCACAATCGACACGGTTTCTCGAATTCCGGACACGACACCATGCAATGCACGATCAACTGGCTGCCCGAAACGGGCATGGCCTTCTCGGCCGAGACTGGCAGCGGCCACCTCCTGACGATGGACGGCGCGCCCGATGGTGGCGGGCGCAACCTCGCGCCGCGCCCGATGGAGACGCTGCTGGCCGGTGCCGGCGGCTGCACGGCCTACGACGTGGTGCTGATCCTCAAGCGCGGCCGCCACGACGTGACCGGTTGCCAGGTCAAGGCCACCGCGGAACGCGCCGAGCAGGATCCGAAGGTGTTCACGAAGCTGCACCTGCACTTCGTCGTCAGCGGACGCGCGCTGTCGGCCGTCGCCGTCGAACGCGCGATCGCGCTGTCGCACGAGAAGTACTGTTCCGCCACGGTGATGCTGGGCAAGACGGCCGAAGTCACCACCAGCTTCGACGTCGTCGAGGCCTGAGGTCCGGGCGCGTCGTTCAGATGTAGTGGGCGGTGCCCGTCATCACCCGCGCAGCCAGCCCCATCGCGCCGCGCACCGGCGCCGGCAGGTCGACGCCGCCGGATTGCTGTGCCGCCGCGGCGTGCCGGGCCTCGTCGATGCGCATCTGGTCGACGATGGCGCGCGAGGCCAGGTCGTCGGCGGGCAGGCGTTCCAGGTGGCCTTGCAGGTGGTGCTCCACCTGGTGCTCGGTCTCGACGACGAACCCCAGGCTCACGCGATCGCCCAGCCGACCCGCGGCCAGCCCGATCAGGAACGCGCCGCCGTACCAGAGCGGATTGAGCAGGCTCGGCCGGGCGCCGAGCTGGGCCAGCCGTTCCTCGGTCCACGCGAGATGGTCGACCTCCTCGCGTGCCGCCTGGGCCATGCTCGCCTTCAGGTCGGCATTGCGGGTCGCCAGGCCCTGGGCCTGGTAGAGCGCCTGGGCGCAGACCTCGCCGACATGGTTCACGCGCATCAGCGCGCCGGACAGGCGCTTGTCCTGCGGGCTCAATTCGGCAGGCGCATGCGCCGCCGCGCGGGGCACGGGGGTCGCGCGCTCGGCGCGGCTGCCGCCGGACAGCGTTCGCAGGGCTGCTTCGGCCCCGCACAGCCAGCGATCGACGAGACTGAGTTCCATGGCGAAACGATAACCGATCGCCGACCCGGGACCGGGCGCGCGGGGCGATGGCCTCGCCATGGCGTGACGTTGTGTGAGGACAACAGGCCTTCGCGATTTAGGCCGTGATCCTTTGCAAGCGACTGGCCCCTCTGGTGCAATAGACGCAGCTTCCGATGAGGTTGCGGTTCTTGCGGTGAAACGCGCCCAGCCGCGCCGCGACCGGAATCTCTTTTAACCCTAGGAGATATTCGCAATGAAAAAGTCGCTGCTCGCTCTCGCAGTGCTGACCGCCATCACTGGCGCCGCATCCGCCCAATCGTCCGTCACCCTTTATGGCAAGGTCGATCTTGGCCTGGTGCTCGATAGCGGCAACGCGCAAGGCAAGTCGATCCGTGTCTCGTCCGGCGTGACCGGCGGCTCGCGCGTCGGCTTCAAGGGCGTCGAAGACCTCGGCGGCGGCATGAAGGCCGCCTTCCAGCTCGAAACCGGCTACTGCGCCGACAGCAACGCCACCGCCAACGCCGCCAACACGGCTGCCAACGGTGCCGGCGCTGCGTTCTGCACCGGCGGTGGCTTCATGGGCCGCCAGGCGCACGGTGACCTGACCGGCTCCTTCGGTGCCATCAGCGCCGGCCGCCAGTACAGCCTGGGCTTCAACAACCTGAGCACGATCGATCCGTTCGGCACGGGCTACGCCGGCCAGGTCAACAACATCGTCGATCCGTCGGGTGTCCGCCTGAACAACTCGGCCACGTACTCCACGCCGAACATCTCCGGCTTCACGGGTTCGGCTGAAGTCTCGTTCGGCGAGACCACCGGCAACTGGCAAGCCAACCGCGAAACCGGCGCCGGCATCACCTATGCCTCGGGCCCGGCCTACGTCGGCTTCACGTTCTATGACCTGGGCAACGCGACCGGCAACGGCGCTGCCAAGAAGAACTTCCTGTTCGGCGGCACCTACGACTTCGGCGTGGTCAAGCTCCACGCGCTGGCGCAAAAGACCACCGGCCCGTCCACGCTCGACGTGCTCGACCTGATGGGCGGCGTGACCGTGCCGATCGCCGGCGGCAACCTGCTGGCCTCGTACATCCGTCACAACGACCGTACGCTGACCAACAAGGACGCCAACCAGATCGGCGTGGGCTACAACTACCCGCTGTCGAAGCGCACCGCGGTCTACACCTCGTTCGCCCGCATCCAGAACCAGCACGGCGCCACCTTCACGGTCGGCAACGCGACGGAAGCCGGCACGGGCAACAAGTCGTTCGACTTCGGCGTCGTCCACAACTTCTGATCGCTTCCCGGCCTCGGCCGGGTCGACCTTCAGCGCTCCGTCTCGCACGGGGCCCCATCAAGGCTCGTCTTCGGACGGGCCTTTTTCATTGGCGCGCCGACGGCGCGACAAACATCGGCGCGGGGCGCCGCCGCGGCGGCGCGACGGCATTTCCCGGGTATTCTTGCCCACGATGCTGTCGTACCTCCTTCGCAGACTCGCCCAGGCCGTGCTCGTGATGCTGGTCGTCGGGATGGGAGCGTTCTCGCTGTTCCAGTACGCCGGCGATCCGGTGAGCAACATGCTGGGCCAGGACGCCTCGCCGGCGCAGCGCGCGCAACTCCACGCCGAGCTCGGTCTCGACAGGGCCGCCCCGATCCAGTTCGCCCGCTTCGTCGGCCGCGCGCTCGGCGGCGATTTCGGGCTGAGCCTGCGCCAGGGCCGCGAGGTGTCGGCGCTGCTGGCAGAACGGCTGCCCGCGACGCTGGAACTGTCGGTGGTTGCGGCGACGATCGCGACCGTGCTCGGCATACCCCTTGGTGTATATGCCGCACTGCGTCGGCGCCACTGGGACGCCAAGCTGACGATGGCCGTCTCGCTGCTGGGCGTGTCGCTGCCCACCTTCCTGATCGGCATCGTGCTGATCGAGGTCTTCTCGGTGCTGCTCGGCTGGCTTCCCAGCTTCGGGCGCGGCGCCACGGTGCAGCTGGGCGGCTGGAGCACCGGCTTGCTGAGCGTCGACGGCTGGCGCCACATCGTGCTGCCGGCCGCCACCCTGGCCGTCTACCAACTGGCCCTCGCGATGCGGCTGGTGCGCGCCGAGATGCTCGAGGCCCTGCGTTCCGACTACGTGAAGTTCGCCCGCGCGCGCGGGCTCCCGGATCGCGTCGTCCACTTCGGCCACGCGCTGCGCAACGCGCTGATGCCGGTGCTCACGATCTCCGGCCTGCAGCTCGGTGGCCTGATCGCGTTCTCCGTCATCACCGAGACCGTGTTCGCCTGGCCCGGCATGGGCAGCCTGTTCATCCAGGCGGTGCAATTCCCCGACGGGCCGGTGCTGGCGGCCTACCTGTGCCTGATCGCGCTGCTGTTCGTGGCCATCAACCTGGTCGTCGACCTGCTGTATGCGGTGGTCGACCCGCGCCTGCGGGTGCGGGATGCGGGCGTCGGAGTCCGCCGATGACCTTGCCGACCCCGGGCGCGGCGACTTCGCCGCGCGCGCGCTGGCGGCGCCTGGTCGCCAGCGACCTGTGGCACGACTTCACCCGTTCGCCGCTGCCGATGCTGGCCGCGGCGATCGCCCTGCTGTGCCTGGGCGGGGCGCTGTTCGCGCCCTGGCTCGCGCCGCACGACCCGTTCGATCTCGCGCGGCTGGACCTGGCCGATTCGCACCTGCCGCCGGCCTGGCTGGCGGACGGGCGCGCCACCTATGTTCTGGGCACCGACGACCAGGGCCGCGACATCCTGTCGGCGCTGCTGTACGGCGCCCGCATCTCGCTGACGGTCGGCCTGTGCTCGGTGGGCCTGTCGGTGCTGATGGGCGTGACGGCGGGACTGCTGGCGGGCTTCCTCGGCGGCGTGGTCGACGCGCTGCTGATGCGGCTGTGCGACGTGATGCTGTCGTTCCCGCCCATCCTGGTGGCGCTCTTCATCGACGGTGTCGGCCGGCTGCTCTTCCCGCAGGCGCGCGACCTGCTGGCGTTCGCGGTGCTGATCCTGGCGCTGACGCTCACCGATTGGGTCCGCTACGCGCGCATGGTGCGCGCCGCGACGCTCGTCGAGCGCCACAAGGAATACGTGCAGGCGGCGCGGCTGGTCGGCGTGTCGACGTGGCGCCTGTTGCGCAGGCACGTGCTGCCCAACGTGCTCGGCCCGGTGCTGGTGCTGGCCACGATCCAGGTCGGCCAGGCCATCGTCACCGAGGCCACGCTGTCCTTCCTCGGCGTGGGCGTGCCACCCACGAACCCGTCGCTGGGCACCCTGATCCGCGTCGGCAACGACTTCCTGTACGCGGGCGAGTGGTGGATCACGCTCTTTCCGGGCATCGCGCTGGTGCTGATCGCCATGAGCGTGAACCTGCTCGGCGACTGGCTGCGCGACGCGTTGAACCCGAGGCTGCGGTGACCGGGCCGCTGCTGGAAGTGCGCGACCTGTGCGTCGAGTTCCCGACCCGGCACGGCGCGTTGCGTGCGCTCGACGGCGTGTCGTTCGACATCGCTCCCGGCGAGATCCTGGGCATCGTCGGCGAGTCGGGGGCCGGCAAGTCGCTCGCGGGGGCCGCCATCGTCGGCCTGCTCGAGCCCCCGGGCCGGGTCTGCGGCGGCCGGATCCTGTTCGACGGCCAGCGCATCGACGACCTGCCGCCCGCGGCGATGCGACGCCTGCGCGGCAAGCAGATCGGCGCCATCTTCCAGGACCCGCTGACGGCGCTGGACCCGCTCTACAGCATCGGCCACCAGCTGGTCGAGACGCTGCGCACGCACCTGCCGCTGGACGCCGCGCAGGCGCGCGAACGGGCCATCGAGCTGCTGCGCCGGGCCGGCCTGCCGGCCGCCGAGGCGCGCCTGGGGCAGTACCCGCACGAGTTCTCGGGCGGCATGCGCCAGCGGGTGGTGATCGCGCTGGCACTGGCCGGCGAGCCGCGGCTGATCATCGCCGACGAGCCGACCACGGCGCTCGACGTGGCCGTGCAGGCGCAGGTCATCCAACTGCTGCGCGGGCTGACCCAGGAGAGCGGCGCGTCGGTGATGCTGATCACGCACGACATGGGCGTGATCGCCGAGACCTGCGATCGCGTGGCGGTGATGTACGCCGGGCGCGTCGTCGAGGTCGGCCCGGTCGAGGCGGTGATCCACCATCCGGCCCACCCCTACACGGCCGCGCTGATGGCCTCGGTGCCGACGCTCGCCGATGCCGGCGGGCGGCTGGCGCAGATCGAGGGCGCCCTGCCGCGCCCGGACGAGATCCCGGCCGGTTGCGCGTTCCACCCGCGCTGCCCGAAGGCGAGCCAGCGCTGCGGCCAGGAGCGCCCCGAGCTGGCGCTGGTGCTGCGCACGCGCGCGGCCTGCTGGTGGCCGATGGTCGAGGGGCCCGCTGCATGAGCGCCGGTCCGGCCGCCCCGAAAGGCGCACGCACCGCGGCCCGCAGGGCGGTGGTTGCCCTATGAGCGCCCGCGACGCAGCGGACGGAGCGGGCCGCGCCGACGCCGGCACGGCCTGGGTGGAGGCGCGCGGGCTGGGCCGGACGTTCACGTTGGACACGCCGTGGACGGATCGCCTGCTGCGCCGCACCGGCGCGCGGCAGGTGCACGCGGTCGACGACGTGAGTTTCACGATCGCGCGCGGGCGGACGCTCGCGCTGGTGGGCGAGTCGGGCTGCGGCAAGAGCACGCTGGCCCGCCTGATGGTGGGGCTGGACGTGCCCACCCGCGGCAGTGCATGGCTGGCCGGCGCCGACGTTCGCGCGACCCTGGGGGGCGCCCCCGACGCGGCGCGCGCCATGCGCCGACGCATGCAGATGATCTTCCAGGACCCCTTCGCCAGCCTCAACCCGCGCTGGCGCATCGGCGACATCGTGGCCGAGCCGCTGCTGGAGCAGGGCCTGATCCTGCCTGCGCAGGCCGCCGAGCGCGTGGCCGCGCTGCTCGCGGCGGTGGGGCTGCGGGGCGCCGACGTGCGCAGGTTCCCGCACCAGTTCTCGGGCGGCCAGCGCCAGCGCATCTCCATCGCGCGCGCGATCTCCACGCGCCCGGAGTTCCTGGTCTGCGACGAACCGACGTCGTCGCTCGACGTCTCGGTGCAGGCGCAGGTGCTCAACCTGATGGTGGACCTGCAGCGCGAACGCGCGCTCACCTGCCTGTTCATCTCGCACAACCTGGTGGTGGTGCGCTACGTGGCCGACGACGTCGGCGTGATGTACCTCGGCCGCCTGGTGGAGTTGGCGCCCAAGCCGGAGATCTTCCACGCCCCGCGCCATCCCTACACGCGCATGCTGCTGGCCGCGGTGCCCGATCCGCGCGCGCGCGAGCGGCCGCGCGCGCCGGTGATCGGCGAGATGCCCGATCCGCTCGCGCCGCCGGCGGGTTGCGCCTTCCACCCGCGCTGCCCGCACGCGAACGCGCGCTGCCGGGACGAGCGGCCGGCGCTGTTGCCCTCAGGGGCCGTGCAGGTGGCCTGCCACGCGGTGGAGGAAGGCCGGCTCTGAGACGCTCAGCGGGCGGCTGGCGGGAGGGCCGGCGCGCTGGCAGCCGGCGCCGCCACGGCGGGCGCGCTGGACGCCGACGCCGCCGGCCGGGCGGCGACGCCGGCCTGCGCCGGCAGGTACAGCGGCCCCTTCTGGCCGCAGGCCGCCAGCACGAGCGCCAGCGCGCACGCGCCCAAGACTGCGCCGCGCGCAGGGCGGAGGCGCACCGCTAAACTCGAACCCTGGCATTCATTCATCCGACGGATTCTATCGACCATGTCGACACCGACCTTGCAGGACACCGAGTACCAGGCCGCCGCCGAGCGCCTGCTGGCCGCCATCGAGCGCCAGTGCGACGACTGGCTGCAGCAGGGCGTCATCGACATCGATTCCAGCCGCTCCGGCGGCCTGGTGGAGCTCGCGTTCCCCGACGGCAGCAAGATCGTCGTCAACAAGCAGCCGCCGCTGCACGAGATCTGGCTGGCCGCGCGCAACGGCGGCTTCCATTTCAGGCTCGTCGACCAGGCCTGGCGCGACACCCGCGACGGCGTCGATTTCTTCGTCCGCCTGTCGGACGAGGCCAGCCGTCAGGGCGGCCAGCCGCTGCGCTTCGCCGGCGCCTGAGCCCGGGCTTGGCCACCGTCCTCGTCCCGCTGCCGCGGGTCGACTTCGATCCGACCACGACCGCATGGTGGCGCGCGCCGCTCGCCTGGACGGCGATCGCCGACGGGCTGGCCGCGAACCGCTCCGACGCGCTGCTGCTGCCCGGCGGCCACGCGCCGGGCATGCGCGACTATCTCGAGTCGCCGCTTCTGCAGGCGGCGGTCGCCATCTTCTTCGAGCGCGACCTGCCGGTGGCGGCGTTACGTTCGCCGCTTGACTTCCTGGCCGGACCGCCCTGCTGCGCGATTCCGACCGCCTGCGGCACGTCGGCTTCACGGTGCGCGACGGCCGCCACCTGTCGGCGCGCTGGCCGGGCGACGCGCACCGGTTCGCGCACGAGTTCGCGGGCCTGCACGGGCCCGCGGCCGGCTGACCGGCGCCTCAGTTGCCGGTCTTGAACAGGTCGAGGATGCTCTTCTTCTCGTCGTCGGTGGTCTGCTGCGGCGTCTTGTCGTCCAGGCCCAGGCCGCTGACGCCGGCCGCGGGGCCGAACTCGTCGTAGTACCACTCGCCGTTGACGCTCATCACGCCCTCGGGCGGCACCAGCGGCTCCTGCGGCACGTCCTTCAGCGCGGTCTGCATGAACTCGATCCATACCGGCAGCGCGAGCCCGCCGCCGGTCTCGCGGTCGCCCAGCTTGCGCGGCGTGTCGTAGCCGATCCAGACCACCGCGGCCAGCGACGGCTGGAAGCCGCAGAACCAGGCGTCCATCGAATCGTTGGTGGTGCCGGTCTTGCCGTAGAGGTCGGGGCGCTTGAGCACTGCCTGCGCGCGGGCGGCCGTGCCGATGCGGGTGACGGAGTTGAGCAGCGACTCGATCATGAACGCGTTGCGCGGCTCGATCGCCCGCATCGAGTCGTTGAACGGCCGCGGCGCCTCCTCGTGCAGCACCTTGCCGCGCGCATCGGTCACCTTGGTGATGAGCATCGGATTGACCCGGTAGCCGCCGGTGGCGAACACGCCGTAGGCGGTCGACATCTGGATCGGCGTGACCGAGCCGGAGCCCAGCGCCATCGTCAGGTAGGGCGGATGCTTCTCGGGGTCGAAGCCGAAGCGCGAGATCCACTGCTGCGCGTAGGCCGGGCCCACCGACTGCAGGATGCGGATCGACACCATGTTCTTGGACTTGGCCAGCGCGTTGCGCAGCGTCATCGGCCCTTCGAACTTGCCGTCGTAGTTCTTCGGCTCCCAGGGCTGGCTGCCGGTGGTGCCGGCGTCGAAGAACAGCGGGGCGTCGTTGACCACCGTCGACGGGGTGAAACCCTTCTCGATGGCGCTCGAGTAGATGAAGGGCTTGAAGCTGGAGCCAGGCTGGCGCCAGGCCTGGACCACGTGGTTGAACTTGTTCTTGCCGTAGTCGAAGCCGCCCACCAGCGCGCGGATGGCGCCCGTGGCCGGCTCGGTGGCGACGAAGGCGCCCTCGACCTCGGGCTGCTGGGTCAGCGTCCAGTCGCCCTTGTCGGTCTTCATCGCCCGCACGATGGCGCCGGGGCGGATCTGCACCTTCGGGTCGGCCTTGGGCGACAGGCCCGAGGTGACGGGCTTCAGGCCGTCGCCGGTCACCGTCACCGTGTCGCCCGACTGCAGCACGATCAGCACCTTCTTCGGCGAGGCCTCCAGCACGACGGCGGCCTTCAGGTCGTCGTTGTCGGGATGGTCGGCCAGCGCCTCGGCGATGCGCGCGTCGACGGCCTTCGGGTCGGCCGGCAGGTCGACGTAGCCTTCCGGGCCCCTGAATTGCTGCCGACGCTCGAAGTCCATGATCCCGCGCCGCAAGGCGTGGTACGCCGACAACTGGTCGGTGGAATCGACCGTCAGCGTGACGTTGAGTCCGCGCGTGTAGGCCTCGTCGCCGTACTGCGCGAAGACGAGCTGGCGGGCCATCTCGGCCACGTACTCGGCATGGATCGGCGACTCGCTGGGCGCCCGGTATGTCAGTACCTGGGTGTGCGCAGCCTTGCGCTCGTCCTCCGTGATGAAACCGTTCTCGAACATCCGGTCGATGATGTACTGCTGGCGTTGGCGGGCGCGCCGCGGGTTGGCGATCGGGTTGTAGCTGGAGGGCGCCTTGGGCAGGCCGGCCAGCATCGCCGCCTCGCCGATGGTGATGTCCTTCAGGGGTTTGCCGAAATAGATTTCGCTGGCCGAGGCGAAGCCGTAGGCGCGCTGGCCCAGATAAATCTGGTTCATGTACAGCTCCAGAATCTGGTCCTTGCTCAATTGCGCCTCGATCTTGAGCGCCAGCAGAATCTCGTAGAGCTTGCGGGTAAACGTCTTTTCGGTGGACAGATAGAAGTTGCGGGCCACCTGCATCGTGATGGTGGAGGCGCCCTGGCTGCGCGCTTCGCCCACATTGGCCATCCCGGCGCGGATCACGCCGAGGTAGTCGACGCCGCCATGGTGGTAGAAACGAGCATCCTCGATCGCGAGTACGGCGTCGCGCATCACCTTGGGGATCTGCGCGATCGGGACGAACTGGCGCCGTTCCTCCCCATATTCCCCGAGCAGCACGCCGTCAGAAGAAAAAACCCGTAACGGTAATTTCGGACGGTAATCGGTCAGCGCGCTCAGTTCGGGCATGTTGGGATACGCGACCGCGAGTCCGATGGCTGCGCAGATTGCAACACCGAGTAACAAGGCCAACAGGCCGCCGCCAATTGTCAAAACCACGCGAAGCAGGGTCCGCGAAGCCCGCGCCGTCCAGTGCGCGGCAGGGGCGCGGCGGGGCGTCGGGGACGGAAGTTTCGCGGGCGTGCTGTCTGGATCGCTCATGAATGTGGGCCGGGATGTAAGCGTCGATTATAGAAACCGACAAGTCTCGCTTAAGCTGGCCCCGATGGGGTCGAAGTCCAGCAAATCGCGGATATGCGTTCGTCCTTCAGTTTCCACCATGCCTTATGGTGACCAAATGCCTCGAAAATGCGGGCATTCCCGCACACTAACTTTGTTTTCCTGTCGTTGTTGCTGATAGGATTGCCGCAAAATATCAACCCGGCGCTCTCATTCGAGCGCTGTCGGAGCATGTCCTCGTGTCATTTCTCGATCGCATTTTCGGCCGAACGCATCCACCCATGATCGGGCTGGATGTCAGCTCGTCCAGCGCCAAGCTGGTGGAGCTGGGCCAAACCCCTTCGGGGGACCTGGTACTCGAGCGTTTCGCGAGCGAGCCGTTCGAGAAGGGCTGGATCGCGGACGGCCAGATCGAGAAATTCGACGAGGTCGCCGACGCGGTGCGCCGCCTGGTCGCCAAGAGCGGCGCCAAGACCCGGGACGTGGTCATGGCCATGCCGCAGTCGGCGGTGATCACCAAGCGTATCGTGCTGCCCGCCGGGCTGCGCGAGGCCGAGATGGAGATCCAGGTCGAGTCCGAGGCCCACCAGTACATCCCGTTCTCGCTGGACGAGGTCAGCCTCGACTTCTGCGTGATCGGCCCGAGTCAGAGCTCGACCGGAGACGTCGACGTGCTGATCGCCGCCTCGCGCAAGGATCGCGTGCAGGATCGCCAGGGCCTGGCCGAAGCCGCCGGCCTGAAGCCGGTCGTGCTCGACATCGAATCCCACGCGTCGCGCCTGGCCATGGGCCGCGTCATCTCCAGCCTGCCCGAGCAGGGCAAGGACATGCTGGTCGCGCTGTTCGAGATCGGCGCCGACACCGCCGGGCTGAAGGTGCTGCGCGGCGACGAGATGCTCTACGACCGCGACCAGACCTTCGGCGGCGCCCAGCTCACGCAGCTGATCTCGCGCCAGTACGGCTTCTCGTTCGAGGAAGCCGAGCAGAAGAAGCTGGCCGGCGACCTGCCGGAAGACTTCGAATCCACGCTGCTGATGCCGTTCGTCGACAGCCTGGCCCACGAGATCGGCCGCGCGCTGCAGTACTTCTTCACCAGCACGCCGCACCACAAGGTCGACTACGTGATGCTGGCCGGCGGCACCGCGTCGCTGGCGGGCCTGCGCGAGCGGGTCAAGGAAGTCACCGGCTTCGCGTGCCGCGTCGTCAATCCGTTCGAGAACATGAAATTGGGGAGCGCCGTGCGCGAAGGCAAGCTGCGGCGCGAAGCGCCCTCGTACCTGACCGCTTGCGGGCTGGCGATGCGGAGGTTCGTGCAGTGATTCTGATCAACCTGTTGCCGCACCGCGAAGCGCGGCGCCAGCAACGCAAACAGGCGTTCTTCGCCGGCATCGGCATTGCGGTGTTCGTCGGTGCGGCCCTCGTGCTCGTCTGGCATACCTTCGTGCAGACGCAGATCGACACCCAGGAAGAGCACAACCAGTTCCTGACCAGCGAGATCAAGCGGCTGGACGCGCAGATTTCCGACGTCGCGACCCTGAAGGCCGAGATCGAGGCCCTGAAGGCGCGCCAGAAGGCGGTCGAAGACCTGCAGGCCGACCGCAACATGCCGGTCTACCTCCTCAATGAACTCGTCAAGCAGACGCCCGAAGGCGTCTACCTGACCAGCGTCAAGCAGGGCGGCCAGCAGGTCTCGATCACCGGCGTGGCGCAGACCAACGAGCGCATCTCCGAATTCCTGCGCAACGCCTCCAGCAATTCGCCGTGGCTCGAGAAGCCCGTCCTGGTCGAGATCCGCGCGCAGTCGATGCAGGTCGCGGGCAGCAAGGACCAGCGCCGGATGTTCGGATTCGTCATGGGCGTGACCCTCAAGCGTCCGCCTGCTCCAGGCGCCGCCGCGGGCGGCGCCAGTGCGCCGGCCTCTGGCGCGGCCGTTGCGGCACCGGCTTCGGCCGCTTCTACGGCGACGAGGTAAGCATGGCTACTCAGGCAAAAGACCGAAGCGCGGATTTCCTCGCCGCGATGCGCGGCGGACTCGGACAGTTCCGCGATCTCAACCCCAACCAGCCGGGCCAGTGGCCGCTGCTGCCGCGCCTGACCGTGTGGGCGATGATCGCGATCCTCGTCGTCGTCGCGGGCTGGTTCGTGTGGCTCAGCGCCCAGGCCGACGACCTCCAGGCCGCGCGCGACAAGGAACCCAAGCTGCGCAGCGAATACAAGGTCAAGCTGGCCCAGGCCATCAACCTCGACGCGCTCAAGAAGCAGAAGGAAGAAGTCCAGACCTACGTCACGCAGCTCGAGAAGCAGCTGCCGGGCAAGGCCGAGATGGACGCCCTGCTGACCGACATCAACCAGGCCGGCGTCGGCCGGGGCCTGGTGATCGACCAGTTCATCCCGGGCCAGACCGAGACCAAGGAATACTACGCCGAGCTGCCGATCGCCATCCGCGTGACCGGACGCTTCCACGACATCGGCGCGTTCGCGGCTGACATCGCGGCGCTGTCGCGCATCGTGACGCTGCACAACCTGTCGATCGGCCCCGATCCGAAGTCGACCGGCGGCGGCCTGTCGATGGAAGCGACGGCGCGAACCTATCGCTACCTGGATTCCGCCGAAGTCGTCGAAGCGCGCAAGTCCGGTGGCGGCGGCAAGGACAAGAAATGAACCGTCTTCTCTGCATCACGGCGGGAGCGCTGATGTTGTCGGCCCTGGGCGCGTGCACCGCCGACAACGAGGAGCTGATCCAGTGGATGGAGCAGCAGCACAAGGAAATCAAGCCGAACATCGCGCCGATCTATCCGCCCAAGAAGTTCGATCCGCAGGCCTACCTGGGCGTGACCGGGGTCGAGCCCTTCGGCACGCAGAAGCTGATCCCGGTGGGTGGGCAGGCGAACGCGAAGTCGAGCGCGCTGCTGGCGGCCGCCAAGGCGCACGCGACGCAGGAGCTCGAGTCGTATCCGCTCGACAGCATGTCCATGGTCGGCTCGCTGCAGCAAGGCGGCAAGACGCATGCGCTGGTCATGGTGGAGAGCCGCCTGCACGACGTGAAGGTGGGCGACTGGATCGGACAGAACTACGGCCAGATCACGGCGATCTCGGACGCGCAGATTACCTTGCGGGAAACCGTGCAAGACCCCACGGGTGAATGGATAGAGCGCGCCAGCACCCTCCAGATTCAGGAGAAGGCGCGATGAACAGCAGTCAGGAGAATCGGTATATGCGGAGTTGGACCGCGGGAGCAGCGCTCGTTCTGGCGCTGGGTTTGGCGTTGCCGATGTCGTCGTGGGCCGAGCCCAGGATCACTTCGGTCACCGGTTTGCAGCAGGGCGGCACGGACGTCGTCCGCGTCGAGCTCAGCGAGGCGCTGACGGCCGTGCCGGCCGGCTTCGCCGTCCAGGCGCCGCCGCGCGTGGCGATCGACCTGCCGGGCGTGACCAATTCGTCGGGCAAGTCGACCATCGAGGTCAACCAGGGCAACGTGCGCTCGGTGAGCCTGGCCAGTTCCGGCGACCGTACCCGCCTGGTGCTGAACCTGAAGGTGCCGTCCAGCTATCACGCCGAGATCCAGGGCAAGTCGCTCCTCATCTCGCTCGATACAGGTGCGGCCCCCGCCGCGACGGCCGCCGCCGCGCCGACTGCCGCCGACTCGCATTTCGCCAGCAGCCAGAACTCCGACGTCCTCGACCTGCGCGACATCGACTTCCGCCGCGGTTCCGACGGTGCCGGCCGCGTGGTCGTCAACCTTGCCAGCACGCAGGTCGGCGTCGACCTGAAGCAGCAGGGCAAGGACCTGGTCATCGATTTCCTGCGCTCTTCGGTTCCGGCGCGCCTGCGTCGCCGCCTGGACGTCACCGACTTCGGCACCCCGGTGCAGTCGATCACGACCACGCAGGCCGGTGACCATGTGCACATGGTCGTCACGCCCTCGGGCACCTGGGAACACAGCGCCTACCAGACCGACAACCAGTTCGTGCTCGAAGTGCGCCCGGCGCGCACCGACCCGAACAAGCTGGTGGCCGGCCCCGGCTACACCGGCCAGCGCCTGTCGCTGAACTTCCAGAGCATCGAGATCCGCGCCCTGCTGCAGATCATCGCCGACTTCAGCGACTTCAACGTCGTCACCAGCGACTCCGTCACCGGCACGGTCACGCTGCGCCTGAAGGACGTCCCCTGGGATCAGGCACTCGACATCATCCTGCAGAGCAAGGGCCTGGACAAGCGTCGCTCCGGCAACGTGCTGCTGATCGCCCCCAAGGACGAACTGGCCGCCAAGGAACAGGTCGACCTCGAGGCGAAGAAGAAGATCACCGACCTGGAACCGATGCGCATGCAGGCGTTCCAGCTGAACTACACGAAGGCGATCGAAGTGGCCAACGGCCTGACCGGTACCGGCGGTTCCGGCGGCGGCGGCGGCACGCGCCTGCTGTCGACGCGCGGCTCGGTGATCGCGGAGTCGCGCACCAACCAGCTGTTCGTCACCGACATCCCCTCGAAGCTCGAGGAAATCCAGGCCCTGATCGCCCGCATCGACATCGCCTCGCGCCAGGTGATGATCGAGGCGCGCATCGTCGAGGCCAGCGACAACTTCGGCCGCGCGCTGGGCGTCAAGCTGGGCTCGTCGTCGTCGAATGCGTTCCACCTCGGCGGCAGCCAGTACGCGTCGGTGGGCGGCAATTACGAAGCCGTCGGCTACCAGACCGGCCAGGTCGCCGGCACCGCGCCGTACACCGACACCCAGTTCATCAACTTCCCCGCGCAGGCCGGCATCGTCAGCTCCACCGCGACCGCCGCGACGGTGGCCCTGTCGCTGTTCAGCGCCAGCGCCAGCCGCTTCCTGAACCTGGAACTGTCGGCGCTCGAAGAAGACGGCTCGGGCCGCATCATCTCCAGCCCGCGCGTCATCACGGCCGACCAGGTGCAGGCCGTGGTCGAGGCCGGCGAGGAACTGCCTTACCAGCAGGCCACCTCCAGCGGCGCGACCTCGGTGGCGTTCCAGAAGGCGCAGATCCGACTGCAGGTCACGCCGCAGATCACGCCGGAAGGCAACGTGATCCTGGATGTGGACGTCAACAAGGACAGCGTGGGTCGCAGCACCAGCGCCGGCTTCGCGATCGACACCAAGCACGTGCGGACGACCGCGCTGGTGGAAAATGGCGGCACCGTCGTGCTCGGCGGCCTGTTCCAGCAGATCGAGAAAGACGTGACCGACAAGATCCCGTTCCTGGGCGACATTCCTTACCTGGGCAACCTGTTCAAGAACACGTCCAAGCTGCAGACGCGCACCGAACTGCTGATCTTCATCACGCCGCGCATCATCAGCGACCGTTCGGCCGCTCATTGAGGTCATGAAAATGAAATTCCGGGGAATCCAACAATTGAAGGCGCTCTTCGCGGCTGCCGCGATGGGCGTCGTCCTTGCTGGCTGCAGCGCGGGTGGCAAGGGCACCGAGACGTCGACGACGACGACGGCGTCCACGCTGAGCGTGGCCACCGACAAGAGCACGATCACCAGCACGGGCTCCGACACGGCCACCATCACGGTCACGGCGCTCGATGCCAACAACAACGTCGTGGCTGCGGCCCCGATCAGCATCAAGCCGGACAGCGGGGTGCTCACGGCGTCGGCCACCAGCACCAACAGCGCGGGCGTCCTGACGGCCACCCTGGCCATCGGCAGCGACCACTCCAACCGCACGATCAACGTCGTCGTGACCTCGGGCTCGATCAGGAAGACCCTGGCGATCGACGTCAAGGGCGCCACCCTCAGCGCGACCGTCGGCTCGACGCCGTCGGGCGCCGCGGCGACGATCCAGTACAGCCTGGTCGATGCCGCCAGCGTGGCCATCGCCAACGCCGCGATCACCGTCAGCCTGCCGGGCCAGGCCGATGTCGTCGGCACCACCGACGCCAACGGCAAGTACGCCTACGCCTACACGATGCCCAGCGCCAGCACGACCGTCACCGCGACGGCGGCGGGCGTGACGACGACCAGCACCGTGACCCCGACCAACGGCACGACCGTGGTTCCGGATGCCGGCACCGTGACCTCGCCGTCGCTGTCGGCGAATCCGGCGAGCGTGTCGACCGGCCACCAGGTGGAACTGCGCGCCCTGTTCATCGGCGCGAACAATGCACCGATCCAGAACGTGCGTGTGCGTTTCCAGATGGTCGATTCCAACAGCATCGGCGGCACGCTGTCCTCCGACTCCACCGACGGGCTCACGCACAACGTGGTCTACAGCGATGCCAACGGCGTCGCGCGCACCACCTACACCGCCGGCACGCGCGGTGGCGTGATCATTCCCAAGGCCTGCTGGAGCAGCAGCGATTTCGCGAACACGCAATGCCCGAACGCGGTCACTGCGTCCTCGGTGACGGTCGTCGCCAGTGGCGTCAGCCTCGCGATCCTGACGAACGGCATCCTCGGCCAGGACGACACGAAGAACATCTACTCGATGAGCCTCGTGGTCCAGGTGGTCGATGCGTCGAACCAGCCGATCACCGGTTCGACGGTCGTTGGTTCAATCGACATTCCCCGTTTCTACCGGGGCAACTACGGCGTCAGCGGTGGCAAGTGGGCGCCGGGCGTCTACAACGACAACACGCTGACGACGGTAGTCGCCGGCCGCCAGTCCTGCGACAACGAGGACGTCAACCGCAACAACGTCATGGAGAGTGCGGAAGACGTCAATGGCAGCGGGGCGCTGGAGCCTTTCAAGGCCAGCGTCACGATCGCTCCCACGACCACCGGCAGCAACGTGACCGATTCCTTCGGCAAGGCGTACTTCACGCTGCAGTACGGCGAGAACTATGCGAGCTGGGAAGACGTCGTGCTGACCTTCACGACCACGGTCGAGGGCACGGAAGGCCACGCCAGCTACCCCACGGGCCTGCCGGTTCCGGCGTCGACCTTGTCCGCCGTCACGGTGGACCCGCCGTTCAAGATCAGCCCGTACAACGTGATCAAGGACGGCCTGCCCGTGCCTTGGCTGGTCGGCACGACGGCGGTGACCAATCCTGGCGTGATCTACCCGACGATCGCCACGTTCAACCTGTGCAATCCGCAACAGTGATCTAGGGGACGTCACCGTTCAAGCAATCATCCTGGTAGGGATGCCCGGTTGTGGGAAATCCACGATCGGGCGACAACTGGCGCGCATGCGCCAGTTGCCATTTCTGGATTCGGATCACGAGATCGAGCGCTTCCTCGGTTGTTCCATCCGGGAATTCTTCGACCGCGAAGGCGAGCCTGCGTTTCGCGACATCGAGGAGCGCGTGATCGGCGAGATCCTGGGCGCGCCGGTGGAACGCGTCGTCGCGACCGGTGGGGGCAGCGTGCTGCGGCCCGCCAACCGTGCGGCGATGAAGGCCCACGCGGTGGTCGTGTACCTGCACACCCAGCCTGAAGACCTGGCGCGCCGCCTCAGTCGCGACACGCAGCGCCCGTTGCTGCAGGTGGCCGACCCGCGCCAGCGCCTGCGCGACCTGTATGCGGCGCGCGACGCCCTCTATCGCGAGGTGGCCGACATCGTCGTCGATACGGCCCACAAGTCGGCCGCGATGCTGGTCAACCTGATCTCGATGCAACTCGACATGCGCGGCCAACCGCGCCAGGACGCAGAATAGCGGTCGATGCCGACCTCTTCCTCACTTCCCTCCGCTGCGCCTGCGCACGTCCAGATCGACCTGGGCGACCGCAGCTACCCCATCCTGATCGGCGGCAACCTGCTGGCCGATCCCCGGACCTGGGCCCCCCAGGCCAACCCCAAGGCGCTCGCCCTCGTCGTCACCAACACCACGGTGGCGCCGCTGTACGCGGACGTCCTCGTCCGGGCGTTGGCGCCGCACTTCGCGCGCGTGTGCACGCTGGCGCTGCCCGACGGCGAGGCGCACAAGGACCTGGCCCACCTCGACCTGATCTTCGACGAACTGCTGGGCCAGGAGGCCGACCGCCGCACCGTGCTTTACGCGCTCGGCGGCGGGGTCGTCGGCGACATGACCGGCTTCGCGGCGGCCTGCTACATGCGGGGCGTGCCCTTCGTGCAGGTGCCCACCACCTTGCTCGCCCAGGTGGATTCGTCGGTGGGCGGCAAGACGGCTGTCAACCACCGGCTCGGCAAGAACATGATCGGCGCGTTCTACCAGCCGCAGCAGGTCGTGTGCGACCTGGCCGTGCTGGACACGCTGCCCGAGCGCGAGATGTCGGCCGGACTGGCCGAGGTGATCAAGTACGGCGCCAGCATCGACATCGACTTCCTGGGCTGGCTCGAGCGCCACGTCGACGCCTTGCGTGCGCGCGATCGCGCCGCGCTCGTGCACGCGGTGCAGCGCTGCTGCGAGATCAAGGCGCAGGTGGTCGGCGCCGACGAGAAGGAAGCCGGCCTGCGCGAGATCCTCAACTTCGGCCACACCTTCGGCCACGCGATCGAGGCCGGCATGGGCTACGGCGCCTGGCTGCACGGCGAGGCGGTGGGCTGCGGCATGGTCATGGCCACCGAGCTGTCCGCGCGCCTGGGGCTGGTGCCGACGGGCTTCGCGCGCCGCGTCGAGGCACTCGTCGCCCGCGCCGGCCTGCCGGTGCGCGGCCCGGCGGGGCTCGACCCGCGGCGCTACCTGGAACTGATGCGCGTGGACAAGAAGGCGCAGGGCGGCGACATCCGCTTCGTCCTGCTGGACGGCGAAGGCCACGCCACGGTGCGGGCCGCGCCGGAGGGCGTCGTCGCCGACGTCATCGCGGCGCTCACCGCGTCCGCCTGAACCGCTTGCTCGACGTGATCGCAAGCCCGCGCGTCGACCGCCCGCCCTATGCCAGCGACCCGGCGCACTCGCGCGGCCGCCGGCGCCCCGAGCCCGCCGCGCCGACGCGCACCGACTTCCAGCGCGACCGCGACCGCATCGTCCACAGCACCGCGTTTCGCCGTCTCGTCTACAAGACCCAGGTCTTCCTCAACCACGAGGGCGACTTGTTCCGCACCCGGCTGACGCACTCGCTGGAGGTGGCCCAGCTCGGCCGCTCAGTGGCGCGCACCATGGGCCTGGACGAGGATCTGGTGGAGGCCATCGCGCTGGCCCACGACCTCGGCCATACGCCGTTCGGCCATGCCGGCCAGGACGCGCTGGACGACTGCATGCGCGGACACGGCGGCTTCGAGCACAACCTGCAGAGCCTGCGCGTGGTCGACGAGCTTGAGCTGCGCTACCCCGAGTTCGACGGCCTGAACCTGACGCTCGAGACCCGCGAGGGCATCCTCAAGCGCGTCACGCTCGAACAGGCGCGGGCGCTCGAGGCGGTCGAGCCCGGCGGCGTGGGCCACCGCTTCGTGGCCGGCCAGCAGCCCGGCCTGGAGGCGCAGCTGACCAACCTCGCCGACGAGATCGCCTACAACACGCACGACGTCGACGACGGTATCCGCTCGGGCCTGCTCGACCACGCGCAACTGGCCGAGGTGCCCTTGTACGCGCGCCTGCGCGACGAGGCGCTGGACGCGCATCCGCGCCTGCGCACGCTGCCCGTGCGCAGGCTGGTGCACGAGACGCTGCGCCGCATGCTGTCGGAGATGATCTACGACCTCATCGCGACCAGCAAGGCCGCGATCGACGCGGCGGCGCCGACCAGCCCGCAGGCGGTGCGCGAGCTGCCGCTGCTGATGCGGTTCGGCTCGACGATGCGCCACGAGAGCAGCGAGTTGAAGCGCTTCCTGTTCGCCAACCTCTATCGCCACCCGGCGGTGACGGCCACCACCGACCGCGCTCGCGACGTGGTGCGCGTGCTGTTCGCGACCTACCTCGACCGACCGGCCGAGATGAGCGAGGAGTTCCAGCAGGCCGTCGATCGCCCGCGCGCGGTGGCCGACTACATCGCCGGCATGACCGACCGCTTCGCGCTGAAGGAGCACCAGCGGCTGACCGGCGAGCAGCTGTTCGGCGATTCCTGGGCGTCGCTGGGCCGCACGCCAGCCTGAAACCGAGGGTTCGTCAGGGCTTGCAGACAATAGGGGTCAGCTAAACTGGGCCCCATGGCCCGCCTGACCCGCCTTTCGTTGCCCGGACTGCCGCATCACCTGATGCAGATCGGGAACAACCGCCAGCCGATCTTCGTCGACGACGAGGATCGCCAGGCCTGGTGCGCACACCTGCGCGAGGCCAGCCTGGTGGCGCGGGTCGACATCCACGCCTACGTGCTGATGGCCAACCACGTCCACCTGCTGGCCACGCCGCGCGACAGCGCCGACGGCCTCAGCACGATGATGCAGTCGCTCGGCCGGCGCTACGTCGCCGCCTTCAACCGGCGCCATGCGCGATCGGGCACGTTGTGGGAAGGCCGGTTCCGGGCCGCGCTGGTCGACCCCGAGGATTCGCTGCTCGCCTGCATGCGCTACATCGACACCCACCCGCAGCGCAGCGCCCTGGTGGCCGACGCCGCCGAATACCCCTGGTCCAGCTGCGCCCACCACCTGGGTCGGCGCCGCGATCCGCTCATCGTCGACCATGCCCGGTACTGGGCGCTGGGCAACACGCCGTTCGAGCGCGAGTGGGCCTTTCGCGGCTACCTGGACGAAGGCGTGAGCCTGCGCGAGGCGCAGGCCATCTCGCAGGCGACGCGGCGCGGCTGGCCGATCGCCGGCGTCGAAGGGCAGCGCCGCCTGGCCGCCCTGCTGGGGCGCGACATCGTGCCGCGGCCACGCGGGCGTCCACGCCGGGTCGACGCCCCGGCGCCCTGAACGGGCGAAGCCGGCCGCCGCGGCCACTTGGCCCGGGCGACAGGCTGGCACCTGCCTGGGGGCCATCGGGCGCTCCAAATACCCGACCTGTCCACTCGGCGAGTACGAGCGCGCCGCCGCGGCGACGCGCACGCGCGCCCCGGCCCACAGGGCCCGACGCGCTGACTCGCATCGAATTCACCACCCCGGTGCAGGCGTGCAGGTATTTGCCCAACGATAAGACTATGGCCCTATTAAAAACCGCACCACGAGAAAGCAGCCGGCATTACTGAACCCGACCCCATTTCAATGGAATTGCCCACGGGCGGAGCCTGGTTTAGTCTTCGGGTTTTCCAGCGCCGAAAAGGAATCGCCATGAGCATGGCCGACCAACCCACCTCGATGACCGACATCGCCGCAGCCGCCGCGGGCGGGTTGTACGACCCCACGCGCGAGCACGACGCCTGCGGTGTCGGCTTCGTGGCGCACATCAAGGGCCAGCGCGCGCACTCCATCGTCGCCCAGGGTCTGAAGATCCTCGAGAACCTCGACCACCGGGGCGCGGTCGGCGCGGACAAGCTGATGGGCGACGGCGCCGGCATCCTGATCCAGATCCCTGACGAATACTTCCGCGCCGAGATGGCCGCCGCCGGCGTCGACCTGCCGCCGCCGGGCGAATACGGCGTCGGCCAGATCTTCCTGCCCAAGGAACACGCGTCGCGCCTGGCCTGCGAGCAGGAGCTCGAGCGCGCGGTCAAGGCCGAAGGCCAGGTCCTGCTGGGCTGGCGCGACGTGCCGGTCGACCGCGAGATGCCGATGTCGCCCACGGTGCGCGCCAAGGAGCCGGTGCTGCGCCAGATCTTCATCGGCCGGGGCGCCGACGTGATCGTCCCCGACGCGCTGGAGCGCAAGCTGTACGTGATCCGCAAGACGGCCTCGGCCGCCATCCAGGCGCTCAAGCTCACGCACAGCCGCGAGTACTACGTGCCCAGCATGAGCTGCCGCACCATCATCTACAAGGGCCTGCTGCTGGCCGACCAGGTGGGCAAGTACTACAAGGACCTGGCCGACCCGCGCGTGGTCTCGGCGCTCGCGCTCGTGCACCAGCGCTTCTCCACCAACACCTTCCCGGAATGGCCGCTGGCCCACCCGTACCGCATGGTGGCGCACAACGGCGAGATCAACACAGTCAAGGGCAACTTCAACTGGATGCGCGCCCGCGAGGGCGTGATGAAGTCGCCGGTCCTGGCCGACGACCTGCAGAAGCTCTACCCGATCAGCTTCGAGGGCCAGTCCGACACCGCCACGTTCGACAACACGCTCGAACTGCTGACGATGGCCGGCTACCCGCTCGCCCATGCCGCGATGATGATGATCCCCGAGGCCTGGGAGCAGCACGCCGTGATGGAAGTGCGCCGGCGCGCCTTCTACGAATACCACGCCGCCATGATGGAGCCGTGGGACGGCCCCGCCGCCATGGTGTTCACCGACGGCAAGCAGATCGGCGCCACGCTGGACCGCAACGGCCTGCGTCCGGCGCGCTACATCGTCACCGACGACGACCTGGTGGTGATGGCGTCGGAGTCGGGCGTGCTCGACATCCCGCAGAACAAGATCATCAAGAAGTGGCGCCTGCAGCCGGGCAAGATGTTCCTGATCGACTTCGAGCAGGGCCGCATCGTCGACGACGAGGAACTGAAGAACCAGTTCGCGTCGGCCAAGCCGTATCGCCAGTGGATCGACAACGTGCGCGTCAAGCTCGACGAGATCCCGGTCGTCGCCGAGCCGGCGGGCGGCGCGGCCGCCGCCGCGGCCCTGCTGGACCGCCAGCAGGCCTTCGGCTACACGCAGGAAGACGTCAAGTTCCTGCTCAGCCCGATGGCCGTGCTTGGCGAAGAGGCCACCGGTTCGATGGGCAACGACTCGCCCCTGGCCGTGCTCAGCGACAAGAACAAGCCGCTCTACAACTACTTCAAGCAGCTGTTCGCCCAGGTCACGAACCCGCCGATCGACCCGATCCGCGAGGCGATCGTGATGTCGCTGAACTCGTTCATCGGCCCCAAGCCCAACCTGCTCGACATCAACGCGGTCAACCCGCAGATGCGCCTGGAGGTGTCGCAGCCGGTGCTCGACTTCGACGACATGGCGCGCTTGCGCGCCATCGAGAAGCACACCTTCGGCAAGTTCAAGCCGCACGAGATCGACATCGTCTACCCGATCGCCTGGGGCCGCGAAGGCGTCGAGGCCAAGCTGGCGTCGCTGTGCGCGGAAGCGGTCGACGCGATCCGCGGCGGCCACAACATCCTGATCATCACCGACCGCCGCGTCGGTCGCGATTCGGTGGCCATCCCCGCGCTGCTGGCACTGTCGGCCATCCACCAGCACCTGGTGCGCGAGGGCCTGCGCACCACCGCCGGTCTGGTGGTCGAGACGGGCTCGGCGCGCGAGGTGCACCACTTCGCCGTGCTGGCCGGCTACGGCGCCGAAGCCGTGCATCCGTACCTCGCGCTGGAGACGCTGGGCGCGCTGCACTCCGAGCTGCCGGGCGAGCTGTCGGCCGACAAGGCCACGTACAACTACATCAAGGCGGTGGGCAAGGGCCTGTCCAAGATCATGTCCAAGATGGGCGTCAGCACGTACATGTCGTACTGCGGCGCGCAGCTGTTCGAGGCCATCGGCCTGGACGCGGGCGTGGTGGCCAAGTACTTCCGCGGCACCGCATCGCAGGTCGGCGGCATGGGCGTGTTCGAGATCGCCGAGGAGGCGCTGCGCATGCATCGCGCCGCCTTCGGAGACGACCCGGTGCTGGCCGAGATGCTGGACGCCGGCGGCGAATACGCCTGGCGCGCGCGCGGCGAGGAGCACATGTGGACGCCGGACGCGATCGCCAAGCTGCAGCACAGCACGCGCTCGAACAAGTTCGACACCTACAAGGAATACGCGCAGATCATCAACGACCAGAGCAAGCGCCACATGACGCTGCGCGGCCTGTTCGAGTTCAAGATCGACCCGAGCAAGGCCATCCCGCTGGAGGAAGTCGAGCCGGCGGCCGAGATCGTCAAGCGCTTCGCCACCGGCGCGATGTCGCTGGGCTCGATCTCCACCGAAGCGCACTCCACGCTGGCGATCGCCATGAACCGCATCGGCGGCAAGAGCAACACCGGCGAGGGCGGCGAGGATCCGGCGCGCTACCGCAACGAGCTCAAGGGCATCCCGATCAAGCAGGGCACCAAGGTGTCCGAGGTGCTGGGCGAAGGCATCATGGTGGCCGACTTCGAGCTCAACGCCGGCGACAGCCTGCGCAGCAAGATCAAGCAGGTGGCCTCGGGCCGCTTCGGCGTCACCACCGAGTACCTGGTCTCGGCCGACCAGATCCAGATCAAGATGGCCCAGGGCGCCAAGCCGGGTGAGGGCGGCCAGCTGCCGGGCGGCAAGGTGTCCGAGTACATCGGCAAGCTGCGCTACTCGGTGCCGGGCGTCGGCCTGATCTCGCCGCCGCCGCACCACGACATCTATTCCATCGAGGACCTGGCGCAGCTGATCCACGACCTGAAGAACGCCAACCCGCGCGCCGGCATCAGCGTCAAGCTGGTCTCGGAAGTCGGCGTGGGCACCATCGCCGCCGGCGTCACGAAGTGCAAGGCCGACCACCTGGTCATCGCCGGCCATGACGGCGGCACCGGCGCCTCGCCGTGGTCGTCGATCAAGCATGCCGGCACGCCCTGGGAGCTGGGCCTGGCCGAGACGCAGCAGACGCTTGTCCTCAACCAGCTGCGCGGCCGCGTGCGTGTGCAGGCCGACGGCCAGATGAAGACCGGCCGCGACGTGGTGATCGGCGCGCTGCTGGGCGCCGACGAGTTCGGCTTCGCGACCGCACCGCTGGTGGTCGAGGGCTGCATCATGATGCGCAAGTGCCACCTCAACACCTGCCCGGTGGGCGTGGCCACGCAGGATCCGGTGCTGCGCAAGAAGTTCGCCGGCCGTCCCGAGCACGTCGTCAACTTCTTCTTCTTCATCGCCGAGGAAGCGCGCCAGATCATGGCGCAGCTGGGCATCCGCAAGTTCGACGACCTGATCGGCCGCAGCGAGTTCCTCGATACCCGCAAGGGCATCGCCCACTGGAAGGCCTGCGGCCTCGACTTCTCGAAGGTCTTCCACCAGCCGGCGATGCCGGCCAACGTCTCGCGCCTGCACAACGACGTGCAGGACCACGGCCTGGACAAGGCCCTGGACCGCAAGCTGATCGAGCGCTCGCGCCCGGCCATCGAGCGCGGCGAGAAGGTGCAGTTCATGGAGGATGCGCGCAACCTCAACCGCTCGGTGGGCGCGATGCTCTCGGGCGAGCTGATCCGCCAGCGTCCGGAAGGCCTGCCTGACCACACGTTGTTCATCCAGATGGAAGGCACCGGCGGCCAGAGCTTCGGCGCGTTCCTGGCGCAAGGCATCACGCTGTACCTGATCGGCGACTCCAACGACTACACCGGCAAGGGCCTGTCGGGCGGTCGCGTGGTCATCCGTCCGAGCATCGAGTTCCGCGGCGACGCCACCAAGAACATCATCGCCGGCAACACGGCGCTGTACGGCGCCACCAGCGGCGAGGCCTACTTCCGTGGCGTCGCCGGCGAACGCTTCGCGGTGCGCCTGTCGGGCGCCTCGGCGGTCGTCGAAGGCACCGGCGACCACGGCTGCGAGTACATGACCGGCGGCACGGTGGTCGTGCTCGGCAAGACGGGGCGCAACTTCGCGGCCGGCATGTCGGGCGGCGTCGCCTACGTCTACGACGAGGACGGCAAGTTCGCCGAGCGCTGCAACACGGCGATGGTCAGCCTCGACAGGATCCTCTCCGCCGACGAGCAGGCCAAGTCCATCGAGCGTTCGGTCTGGCACAAGGGCGAGACCGACGAGGCGCTGCTGCGCCAGATGATCGAGGCGCACCACAAGTGGACGGGCAGCCTGCGGGCGCGCGAGATCCTGGACCACTGGGCCGATTCGCGGGCCCGCTTCGTCAAGGTGTTCCCGAACGAGTACAAGCGCGCGCTCGGCGAGATCCACGCGAAGACCGAGACCGGCGCGACCATCGCCAAGGCCAAGACCGGCAAGGACGGCGCCAAGGCGCAGGTCATCCCCGCCAAGTAGGTTCTCGCCAAGCATCAGAACGTGCACGCCGCCCGAACGCGGGCGGCGCACCGCCAACAGCATCAGGAACAGATCATGGGAAAAGTCACCGGCTTCATGGAGTACGAGCGCCTCGAGGAGGGCTACGCGCCCGTGCCGCAGCGCCTGAAGAACTACAAGGAATTCGTCATCGGCCTGAAGTCGGACGAGGCCAAGGTGCAGGCCGCCCGCTGCATGGACTGCGGCACGCCGTTCTGCAACAACGGCTGTCCGGTCAACAACATCATTCCGGACTTCAACGACCTGGTCTACACGGCGCATTGGAAGCAGGCGGCCACGGTGCTGCATTCCACGAACAACTTCCCCGAGTTCACCGGCCGCATCTGCCCGGCCCCGTGCGAGGCGGCCTGCGTGCTCAACGTCAACGACGACGCGGTGGGCATCAAGTCCATCGAACACGCGATCGTCGACCGCGCGTGGGAAGAGGGCTGGATCGTGCCGCAGAAGCCCGCGCAGCGCACCGGGCGCAAGGTGGCCGTCGTCGGCTCCGGCCCCGCCGGCCTGGCCGCCGCGCAGCAACTGGCGCGCGCCGGCCATGACGTGACCGTGTTCGAGAAGAACGACCGCGTCGGCGGCCTGCTGCGCTACGGCATCCCGGACTTCAAGATGGAGAAGTCGCACATCGACCGCCGCATCGCGCAGATGGAGGCCGAGGGCGTCACGTTCCGCACCGGCGTCGTCGTCGGCGACTGGCCCAAGGGCGCGAAGATCGCCAACTTCAGCAAGGAGGCGATCGCCGCCGAGCAGCTGAAGGCCGAGTTCGACGCGGTGCTGCTGGCGGCCGGCGCGGAGGTCTCGCGCGACCTGCCGGTGCCCGGCCGCGACCTCGACGGCGTGCACTTCGCCATGGAATTCCTGCCGCAGCAGAACAAGGTCAACGCCGGCGACAAGGTCAAGGGCCAGACCCTGGCCACCGGCAAGAACGTGATCGTCATCGGCGGGGGAGACACCGGCAGCGACTGCGTCGGCACCAGCAACCGCCACGGCGCGAAGAGCGTCACGCAGTTCGAGCTGCTGCCGATGCCGCCCGAGCAGGAGAACAAGCCGCTGGTGTGGCCGTACTGGCCCACGAAGCTGCGCACCTCGTCGTCGCACGAGGAGGGCTGCACGCGCGAATTCGCCATCGCCACCAAGGAGTTCCTGGGCGACAAGGGCAAGCTGACCGGCCTGAAGACGGTCCACATCGAATTCAAGGACGGCCGCCTGAGCGAGGTGCCCGGCACGGAGAAGGTCTGGCCGGCCGAGCTGGTGCTGCTGGCCATGGGCTTCACCAACCCGATGGCGCAACTGCTGCAGTCGTTCGGCGTCGACGCCGACGCGCGCGGCAACGCCAAGGCCGGCGTCGACGAGCGCACCGGCTACAAGACCAGCGCCGACAAGGTGTGGGCCGCCGGCGACGTGCGCCGCGGCCAGTCGCTGGTGGTGTGGGCGATCCGCGAAGGCCGCCAGGCGGCGCGCGCGATCGACCTGGCGCTGATGGGCGCCACGACGCTGCCGCGCTGACAACCGGCCGCCCGTCCCGCGGGAGCGGGCCGGGCCCGGGCGCCGCCCGCCGTCCGTTGTTGTTCGGATGCGACGCCTTGCCGCGATTCGTCGGCTTGGGGGGTTCGTTCGTCGGTTCCGGGCAAGGGCTCTGAGGTTCGCACACAATGCCGCACCGGGAATTCCCGTATCCTGTCGGGTTCTGAAAGGACCCTGACAGCTCGGGTCCGGTCCACGTGCCCCTCACTCTTGAAGCGCCGCCTCGAAAGCGGCCCCAAGCCGGCTTGAACTCCGATTCCTTCATCCAGATCGACCACGTCACGTTCGGGTACGACGCGAGCCGTACGATCCTGAACGACGTGTCGATGCAATTCGCGCGCGGCAAGGTCACGGCCATCCTCGGCGGCTCCGGTTGCGGCAAGACCACGCTGCTGCGCCTGATCGGCGGCGTCTACAAGCCGCAGAAGGGCCGGGTGATCTTCGACGGCGCCGAGATCGACACCCGCGACCGCGACCAGCTCTACGCGATCCGCCGCCGCCTGGGCATGCTGTTCCAGTTCGGCGCGCTGTTCACCGACCTCAGCGTCTACGAGAACGTGGCATTCCCGCTGCGCGAGCACATGGACCTGAGCGAGACGATGATCCGCGACATCGTGCTGATGAAGCTCAACGCCGTCGGCCTGCGCGGCGCGGCGCAGCTGCGCATCTCCGAGGTCTCGGGCGGCATGGCGCGCCGCATCGCGCTCGCGCGCGCGGTCGCGCTGGACCCCGAGGTGATCATGTACGACGAACCGTTCGCCGGGCTCGATCCGATCTCGATGGGCGTGACCGCCAACCTGATCCGGCGCCTGAACGACACCACCGGGGCCACGTCGCTGATGGTCTCGCACGACGTGCAGGAATGCTTCGCGATCGCCGACTACGCCTACCTGATGATGCCCGGCGGCATCGTCGTGGCGCACGGCCGGCCCGAGGAGCTCAACGAGTCCACCGATCCGCAGGTGCGCCAGTTCATCCGCGGCGAGCCCGACGGCCCGATCAAGTTCCACTACCCGGCGCCCCCGTTCGCCGAGGCGCTGGGGCTGCCGCAATGATCGCGTTCGTCAATGCCCTCGGCCAGGCCACGCTGCGCACGTTCACCGCGCTCGGCCACGCGGCCTATTTCTTCGTCGACCTGGTGCGCTACACGCCGTCGTCGCTGCGCCGCTTCGGCCTCGTCGTCGACCAGATCTACGCCATCGGCTACCGCTCGCTGACCATCATCCTGGCCTCCGGCTTCGCCGTCGGCTGCGTGCTGGCGCTGCAGATGTACTACGCGCTGGTGCCGTTCGGCGCCGCCGAGTCGCTGGGCCTGGTGGTCAACCTGTCGCTGGTGCGCGAGCTCGGCCCGGTGGTCACGGCGCTGCTGTTCGCCGGCCGCGCCGGCACCGCGCTCACTGCCGAGATCGGCCTGATGAAGGCGGGCGAGCAGCTGTCGGCGATGGAACTGATGGCCGTCGATCCGCGCAGCCGCGTTCTGGCGCCGCGCTTCCTCGCCGGCATCGTCTCGATGCCCATTCTCGCCATCCTGTATTCGGCCATCGGTATCCTCGGCGCCTGGCTGATCGCGGTCGAGCTGATCGGCGTGGACCCGGCCAACTTCTGGTCGATCATGCAGTCCAAGGTCGACATCACGCGCGATGTCGGCAACGGCATCGTCAAGTCCTTCGTGTTCGGCGTGATCTGCACCGGGGTCGCCCTGTACCAGGGCTATGAAACGCAGGCGACGCCCGAGGGCGTGGCCTATGCAACCACGCGCACGGTAGTGTTCTCCTCGCTGGCCGTGCTGGCGATGGACTTCATCCTCACGGCAATGATGTTTTCGACGTCGTGAGCGACGTCAAGGGATTGAATCGGATCTGACATGGCAAAGAAAAGCACGGAAACGCTGGTGGGAGTGTTCGTCTTGCTGGGCATCATCGGCCTGGCCTTCCTGGCATTGAAGGCGGCCAACCTGGCCAGCTTCAGCGCCTCGAAGACCTACACGGTACGCGCCCGCTTCGACAACATCGGCGGCCTGAAGAAGAATGCGCCGGTGCGCAGCGCCGGCGTGTCCGTCGGCCAGGTGACGTCGATCACGCTCGACAAGAACACCTACCAGGGCCTGGTGGTGATGAAGATCAACGAGAGCGTCCAGTTCCCGGTCGACTCGTCGGCCAAGATCCTCACCGCCGGCCTGCTGGGCGACCAGTACGTGGGCATCGAGCCGGGCTCCGACGACAAGAACCTGGCCAACGGCGACCTGATCAAGCAGACCCAGTCCGCCGTGGTGCTCGAGAACCTGATCGGCCAGCTGATCTTCAACAAGGCCGCCGACGCCGGCTCCAGCAGCACGCCGGCGCCCGCGCCGGGCGCGTCGCTTGCTCCAGCACCGGCTGCCGCGTCCGCGGCGGTCTCGGGGTCCCGGAAATGACATTCACCGCCCTGGCGCGCGCCCTGCCGCGAGCCGTCGCCGCGCTCCTGCTGGCCGCCGTCGCCGGCTGCGCGACGACGGGGGGCGTCGACCGCCACACCGCCGGCCCCAAGGATCCGTACGAGAGCGTCAACCGCAAGGTCTTCGCGTTCAACGACACGCTGGACGAGTACGCGCTCAAGCCTGCCGCCAAGGCCTACAACGCGGTCGTCCCGTCGCCGGTGCGCACCGGCGTGCACAACTTCTTCGGCAACTTCTCGGATGCCTGGTCGGCGGTCAACAACCTGCTGCAGGGCAAGCCGGTCGACGCCGGCACGATGACGCTGCGCGTGCTCACCAACACCACCATCGGCATCGCCGGCCTGTTCGACCCGGCCAGCCGCCTCGGCCTGGATCGCAAGCCCGAGGACTTCGGCCTGACCCTGGGGCACTGGGGCCTGAAGCCCGGGCCGTACCTGGTGCTGCCGCTGTTCGGCTCGTCCGACATCCGCGACGCCGTGGCCCTGCCCGCCGACACCTACGTCTCGCCGGCGCTGCTCGCGTCGGGCAAGTACTGGAAGGAACTGGGCATCGACGCGGTCGGGGTGATCGACACCCGCGCCGGCCTGCTGGGCGCCAGCCAGATGCTCGACGAACTGGCATTCGACCGCTACACCTTCATGCGCGACGCCTACGTCACGCGTCGCCGCAGCCTCGTCTACGACGGCGACCCGCCGCCGCTGCCCGAGGACGACGACGCCGACGAGCCGAAGTCGGCCCCCGCCCCGGCGGGCGGCGCCAGCGCGCCGGCGCCGGCCGCGTCGGTCGCTTCGGCCGACGGCACGGCCAGCGTGACCGCCGTGCCCGCCCGGCCGGCTGACCCGGCGTCGCAACCGGCGTCCGCGCCATCGCCGCTGCCCGGCGGCGTGCAGCCCGCGCCGGTGCCCGCGTCGGCACCCACCTTACCGGTGCCCCGGAGCGGCCCGGCGCCCGTGCCCCCGCCGCCGGCCTCCGCCGCGCACGGCTGAGCGCGGCGCACCGCAGGCGACAATGACGCCGCCGTCGCGCGCCACGTTTCTTTGCATGTCGTCGCTGTGAACCGGTTTCGGCGACGGGCGTTATAGATGGGAGCGAACTTCCGCTCGAAAGGACAAGAATGTTTCAACGCACGATTTCCTCGCTGATCCTCGCCACGGCCACGCTGGGCGCCACCGCCGCGTTCGCCCAGACCGCGCCCGACGTGCTCATCAAGCAGGTCGCCGGCGAGGTCATCGACTCGGTCAAGAACGACAAGGCCATCCAGGGCGGCGACATCTCGCGCATCCAGGGCCTGGTCGACGCCCAGGTGATGCCGCACGTCGACTTCCAGCGCATGACGGCCGCCGTCGTGGGCAAGGCCTGGAAGACCGCCACGCCCGAGCAGCAGGCCAAGCTGCAGGCCGAGTTCAAGACGCTGCTGATCCGCACTTACGCCGGCGCGCTGACCAAGGTCAACCCGCAGACCTCGATCGAGCTCAAGCCCACGCGCTCCTCGCCGGACGATCCGGACGTCACCATCCGCACCCTCATCAAGGGCACCGGCGGCGACCCGGTGCAGCTCGACTACCGCCTGGAGAAGCTGCCGGCCGAGTGGAAGATCTTCGACGTCAACGTCCTCGGCGTGTGGCTGGTCGACCAGTACAAGAGCAGCTTCGCGCAGCAGATCGCCGCCTCGGGCATCGACGGGCTGATCAACGCGCTGGTCGCGAAGAACAAGGCCCCGGCCGCGGCGAAGTGATGGCGACCGACGGCGTGATGACGGCGCTGCCGCCCAGCCTGACGCTGCGCGACGCGCCCACGGTGCTCGAGACGCTGCGCCAGGCCTTCGCCGCCGACGGCGGCGATGTCTGGCGCATCGACGCCGCGCCGGTGACCCAGCTCGACACCTCGGCGCTGGCCGTGCTGCTCGAATGCTCGCGCATGGCAGCGGGCGCGAAGCGCAAGCTGCAGATCGTCAACCCGCCGGTGCGCATGAGCGACCTCGCGCACCTGTACGGCGTGGACGAGATGCTGGGCATCGAGGCGGGCGACTTCCCGCCCGTGCGGCTGCCGGAGCGAGCGCACGTGGTGGTCACGCCGGGCTTGCCGGCGTCCCGCTGAACCGCCCGTCGCCCCGAACAAGACCCGCCGCCAGCGGGTCTTTTCAATCCGGCGCGGCGTAGCGCCGCGCGCGCAGGTTGCGCTTGATCTCCTGCAGCGTCGGCCGCAGTCCCTGGCCCAGGCGCAGCGCGACGCCGGTGGTCAGGATGTCGATGATCATCAGGTGCAGCATGCGCGACACCATCGGGCTGTAGCGGTCGAAGTCCTCGGGGTGGTCGGCGGCCAGCAGGATCTGCGAGTTGGCCTGCGTCAGCTGCGCGAGCGGCGAGGCGCTGGCGGTGATGACGATCAGCGTCGCGCCCTTCCTGCGGGCGATGTCGGCCACGTCGATCAGGTCGCGGCTGCGGCCCGAGTTGCTGATGATGACGGCGCAGTCGCCCGGGCCCAGCATCGTGGCGCTCATCACCTGCACGTGGCCGTCGCTGGTGGCCGAGGTGTTGACGCCGAGGCGGAAGAACTTGTGCTGCGCGTCCTGCGCGACGATGCCGGAGTTGCCGACCCCGTAGAACTCGATGCGCTTCTTGTCGATGCCCGCCTGCGTCAGCGCGGCGATCGCGCGCTCGAACGCATGCCCCGCCGCGTTGTTGCGGTACTTCAGCATCGCGCTGACGGCGTTGTCGATCACCTTGACGATCAGCTCGCCCGGGCCGTCGTCCTCGTCGACCGAGCGATGCACGAAAGGCACGCCCTCGTTGACCGTGCCGGCCAGCTTCAGCTTGAAGTCGGCCAGGCCGTCGTAGCCCACGCTGCGACAGAAGCGCACCACCGTCGGCTTGGACACGTGCGATCGCTCCGCGAGCTCGCCCACCGGCGTCGAAGCGAAGCCGCGCGGGTCGCTCAGCACGAGCTTGGCCACGCGTTGCTCGGCGGGCGGCAGCGCGGGGATGGAGGCGCGGACGCGCTCCAGCATCGTCATGCGGCATTGCTCCGTCGAATGGCGGGCGCAAGCGCGCGGCCGCCGCGCGCGGCCGCTCCGCAGCAAGGCCGCGGCCCCCTTGGGCGGCTGAGCGGCGGACGAAAGCAGTCCGGGGGGCCGATTTCGGCCAGCGAAGCGTCGCGCCGACGGCGCGGCGTAGCCGTACTCGGCGAAGCGGGGGCAGTCATTCTTCTTCCGCCCAGGCGAAGCCGTCGCGCGCGATCAGCGAGCTGGCGGCCGCGGGGCCCCAGCTGCCGGCGGCATACGAACGCGGCCCCTCGGTGTCGGCGGCCCAGGCGTCCAGGATCGGGCCGACCCAGCGCCAGGCCTGTTCCTGCTCGTCACTGCGCACGAACAGGTTCAGGCGGCCGGCGATCGCGTCCAGCAGCAGGCGTTCGTAGGCGCCGACGCGGTCGGTCGGGAAGGCCTTGTCGAAGTCCAGGTCCAGCGACACGGTGCCCAGCTGCTCGGTGGCGCCGCCGGTGTGCAGGCCGCCCTTGGCCGCCTGCAGCTGCAGCTCCAGGCCGTCCTCGGGCTGCAGCTTGATGATGAGCTGGTTGGCGCGGTTGGGGCCGCCGAAGATCGGGTGCGGCACGTGGCGGAAGTTGATGACGATCTGCGCGTCGCGCGCCGCCAGCCGCTTGCCGGTGCGGATGTAGAACGGCACGCCGGCCCAGCGCCAGTTCTGCACCTCGGTGCGCAGCGCCAGGAAGGTCTCGGTGTGGCTCCCGGCGGGCACCTTGACCTCCTCGAGGTAGCCCGGAACCGCCTTGCCGTCGATGTTGCCGGCGCGGTACTGGCCGCGGATCACGTCGCGCGCGACGCTCTCGCGCGTGAACGGCTTGAGCGAGCGCAGCACCTTCAGTTTCTCGTCGCGGATCGCGTCGGCGTCGCTGGTGGCCGGCGGCTCCATCGCGATCATGGTCAGCAGCTGCAGCGCGTGGTTCTGCACCATGTCGCGCAGCGTGCCGGTGCGGTCGTAGAAGTCGCCCCGCGTGCCCACGCCCAGCGATTCGGCCAGCGTGATCTGGATGTTGGCGATGCTCTCCCGGCGCCACAGCGGCTCGAACAGCGCGTTGCCGAAGCGCAGCGCCATCAGGTTCTGCACCGACGGCTTGCCCAGGTAGTGGTCGATGCGGAACGCCTGCTTCTCGGTGAACACCGACTTGACGACCCGGTTGATCTCCTGCGCGCTGGCCAGGTCGTGGCCCAGCGGCTTCTCGAGCACCACGCGCACGTGCGGGCCGTTGAGACCGGCCGCGCCCAGTTGCTCGCAGATCTGCGGGAACAGGTGCGGGCTGGTGGCCAGGTACAGCACGGCCGTGTCGGCGCCGCGCTCGTCGATCCATTCCTTCAGGCCCTGGTAGTCGTCCGGCCGCGACAGGTCCATGCGGCGGTAGTGCAGCAGCTCGGCGAAGCGCGCGAACTCCTCGTCGCTCGGCCGTTTCGAGCTCTCGACCTCGACGAAGCGCTCCTTGATGAAGGCACGATATTCGCCGTCGGTACGCTCGTCGCGCGCCACGGCCAGGATGCGGCCGCCTTCGGGCAGCTTGCCGTGCCGGAACGCCTGGAACAGCGCGGGCATCAGCTTTCTCCAGGTCAGGTCGCCGGTGCCGCCGAAGAATACGAGATCGAATGACATGATGTTTCTTGTGGTGCAGGATGAACACCCGGCGGCGTCGCGCGATGACCGGGGACTTGTCTCGGAACAGTGGTGGTGTAACTTTGTTTCAGGAATAATGATGCCGAAGTTTCTTCCCGCGGTCAAATCCGCCACCCGCTTCTCATTCAGGGGATGACATGAACCAGCTCGACCAGCTCAAGGCCTTCACCATCGTGGTGGCCGACACCGGCAACTTCCGCCAGATGGCCCAGTTCGCGCCGCGCGACGCCACCACCAACCCGTCGCTGATCCTCAAGGCGGTGCAGCAGGCCGACTACGCGCCGCTGCTGGCCGACACCGTGGCGGCGCACCCGGGCAAGCCGCTCGCGGACGTGGTCGACCAGGTGCTGGTGCGCTTCGGCCTCGAGATCCTGAAGGTGGTGCCGGGCCGCGTCAGCACCGAGGTCGACGCGCGCCTGTCGTTCGACACCCGCGCCACCGTCGAGCGCGCCCGCGGCATCATCGCGCTGTACGAGGCGGCGGGCATCGTGCGCGACCGCGTGCTCATCAAGATCGCCTCCACCTGGGAGGGCATCGCCGCCGCGCGCGAGCTCGAGGCCGACGGCATCCACTGCAACCTGACGCTGCTGTTCGGCTTCTGCCAGGCCGTGGCCTGCGGCGACGGCGGCATCACGCTGATCTCGCCCTTCGTCGGCCGCATCTACGACTGGTACAAGAAGCAGGCCGGCGCCAAGTGGGACGAGGCCGCGCAGGCCGGCGCCAACGACCCAGGCGTGCAGTCGGTCACCCGCATCTTCAACTACTACAAGAAGTTCGGCATCGCCACCGAGGTGATGGGTGCGAGCTTCCGCAACGTGGGCCAGATCCAGGCGCTCGCCGGCTCCGACCTGCTCACCATCAGCCCCGAGCTGCTGGGCGCGCTGCAGGCCGATTCGGCCCCGCTGGCGCGCGCGCTCGACGCCGACGCCGCTCGCGCGCTGCCGCTGCAGCGCGTGCATTTCGACGAATCGGCGTTCCGCTTCGCGCTCAACGAGGACGCGATGGCCACCGAGAAGCTGGCCGAGGGCATCCGTGCGTTCGCCGCCGATTCCGTCAAGCTCGATGCGCTGATCGAGGCCGCGCGATGAACGGGCCGCGCTGCGACCGGACGACGGCCTGGACGGCCCTGAACGCCCACTTCGAGGCTGGCGGCCGGCAGTTCGACCTGCGCGCCGCCTTCGCCGCCGACGCCGAGCGCTTCGAGCGTTTCGGCATCCAGGCCCCGGAAGTCTTCGCCGACCTGTCCAAGAACCGCTGGGACGCCAGCACCCGCGCGCTGCTGACCGGCCTGGTCGCCGAGTGCGGCCTGGAGGCGCGGCGCGATGCGATGTTCGCCGGCGAGCCCATCAACGTCACCGAAGGTCGCGCGGTGCTGCACACGGCGCTGCGCGCCCCGGCCGGCGCGAAGTCGCTGGGCGTGGTCACCGATGCCGCCATCGCCGAGGTGCACGCGGTGCTGGGGCCGCTGCTGGACTACGCGGAACAGGTGCGTGCGCAGGCCGGCACCGGGTTCACCGACGTGCTCAACATCGGCATCGGCGGCTCCGACCTCGGGCCGCAGATGGCCGTGATCGCGCTGCAGGAGTTCGTGCATCCGAAGCTGCGCTTCCATTTCGTCTCCAACGTCGACGGCCACGACATCGCCCCGGTGCTCGAGCGCCTGGATCCGAAGACCACGCTGGTGATCGTCGCGTCCAAGACCTTCACGACGCAGGAGACGCTGGCCAACGCGAACGTGGCCCGCGACTGGTTCCTGGCCAATGGCGGCACCGACGTCGCCGCGCATTTCGTCGGCGTGACCACCAACATCGAGGCCGCGTCGAAGTTCGGCATCGCCACCACCTTCGGCTTCTGGGACTGGGTCGGCGGGCGCTACTCGATGTGGAGCGCGATCGGCCTGTCCGTGGCGATCGCCATCGGCGCCGACGGCTTCCGCGAGTTCCTCGCCGGCGCGCACGCGATGGACGAGCACTTCCGCACCGCGCCGCTGGCCCACAACCTGCCGGTGCAACTCGCGCTGATCGACGTCTGGTACCGCAACTTCCACGGCTTCACCAGCCGCAGCGTCGCGCCCTACCACCAGGGCCTGAAGCGGCTGCCGGCCTACCTGCAGCAGCTCGAGATGGAGTCCAACGGCAAGCGCGTCGACCTCGACGGCCACGCGGTGCCCTTCGCCACCAGCCCGGTCGTCTGGGGCGAGCCCGGCACCAACGGCCAGCACGCGTACTTCCAGATGCTGCACCAGGGCACGGACGTCGTGCCGGTGGAGTTCATCGCCATCAAGAACCCGGCCCGGGGCCATGTCGGCGCCTATGCCGACCTGCACGCCAAGCTGCTGGCCAACTGCCTGGCGCAGTCGCAGGCGCTGATGCTGGGCAAGACCGCCGCCGAGGCGGCGCTGGAGTCGCCGCCGACCGCCTCGCGCACGATCGCCCGCGAGGTGATCGCCGAGCACCGCGCGTTCCCGGGCAACCGCCCGAGCACGACGCTGGTGCTGGACGCGCTCACGCCGCGCTCGCTGGGCGCGCTGGTCGCGCTGTACGAGCACCGCGTGTTCTGCAGCGGCGCGCTGTGGGGCATCAACAGCTTCGACCAGTGGGGCGTCGAGCTCGGCAAGGCCTTGTGCAACGCGTTGCTGCCGCGCTTTTCCAGCGGTGCCACCGACGGGCTGGACGGCTCGACGGCCGGGCTGCTGGCCCGGCTGCTGGCGAAATGAGCGCGCGCCCGGCCGCTCCGAAGCGCGCTCGCGCCGCAGTCCGCAGGACGGAGGTTGCCCAATGAGACCCGGCGACGCCGGCCGCGCGCTCGTCTTCGACTTCGGCCGCGTGCTCTTTCGCTGGCGCCCGGAGGCGCTGGTCGAGGGCGTGCTGCCGCACCGCGCGACCGACGCGGCGGCGACGCGCCACTGGGTCGGCCAGATCTTCCAGGCCTACGGCGGCGACTGGGGCGACTTCGACCGCGGCGTGGTCGAGCCGGGCGACCTGGTGCGCCGCGTGGCCGCGCGCACCGGACTCGATGAGTCCGAGGTGGCCGCGATCGTCGAGGCGTGCCCGCAGGAACTGCAGCCGCTGCCCGACACCGTCGCCTGGCTGCGCCGCCTGCACGCGCAGGGGCGTCCGCTGCACTACCTGTCGAACATGCCCGAGCCGTTCGCCGCGCATTTCGAGCGCACGCACGACTTCATGGCGCTGTTCGAGTCCGGCGTGTTCTCGTCGCGGGTGCGCCTGATCAAGCCGGATCCGGCGATCTTCGACCACGCGGCCCGGGTCTTCGGGCGGCCACCGGCGCAACTGCTGTTCCTCGACGACCACCTGCCCAACGTCGCCGCCGCGCGGCAGGCGGGCTGGCAGGCCGTGCACTTCGTCGATGCGGCGCAGGCGGAGTCCGAGGTGCGCGCGCTCGGCTGGTAGCTGTCGCGCGGCGTCCACGCACGGCGCCCACGCGGGCCCGGGACGGCGTAATCTCCGGGAGACGCGGTGGGCCGCGTCCGGGAGCGATGCGCGTGCGCATGGCTGGGAGACCGGACGACGGCAGGCCGCGGGCCCGCAAGACGGGCCGTCATCCGCCAGGGAATACCAAAAAATGTCAAAGATCCTCGTCGTGGACGACCTCCGCGACAGCGCCGACAGTCTGGCGCTGCTGTTCGACGCGCTCGGGCACCAGACCATGACGTCCTACGACGGCCACGGGGCGGTCGCCGCCGCGCAGGCCTTCGGCCCGGACATCGTGTTCCTCGACATCAACATGCCGATCCTCGATGGCTACGACGCCGCCCGCGCGCTGCACGACCTGCGCCCCGACGCGCCGCCGGTGCTGGTCGCGCTGACCGCGGTGGCCGGGCCCGACGTCAAGCGCCGCGCCGACGCCGCCGGCTTCGACTTCTACATCACGAAGCCGGCCGACTTCAACCTGCTGATCACCATCGTCGACGACCTGTCGCGCCGGCGCGAGAACCGGGCGCACTAGGCCTGGCCGCGTCGCCGCGCCCGGGCGCGGCGCCACTGGCGGTCGGTGCCGAACCCGGCCAGTTCCACCGCCTGCGCGGTGGGCAGCCCGCGCGCGATCGCCTGTTCGGCCAGCCCGCCGCGGATGCGCTCGACGTATTCGCGCGGCGAGACGCCCGCGTGATCCTTGAACAGGCGGGCGAGGTGGCGCGGCGTCACGTGGGCGACGGCGGCCAGCGCCGGCACGTCCCAGTCGTGGCCGGGATGCTCGCAGACGGCGTTCTGCACCCGGTGCACGGCCGGATGCAGGTGGTTGCGCCCGCCCAGCAGCGGCGAGCGCTGCGGGTCGTCGGCGCCGCGGCGCTGGAACACCACCATGGTCTCGGCCACCGCCGCGGCCACCGCGTCGCCACAGGCGTCGCCGATGCAGTGCAGCGCCAGGTCGATGCCGGCCGTGATGCCGGCGCTGGACCACACGGGCCCGTCGACGACGAACACCCGGTTCGCGCACACCTGCGCCTGCGGGGCGAGCGCGGCCAGGGCCTCGAGATGCTCGTGGTGCGTCGTCACCTGGCGTCGTCCCAGCAGGCCGGCGTCGGCGGCCAGCAGCGTGCCGACGCACACGGTCAGCAGGCGGTGCGGCGGCTGGCCCGGCGGCGGCGCGGCGAGCGCCGGTGCGACCACCGTCGTCAGCCAGTGGCGCGCGCCCAGCCAGCCGTTGCGCTGCAGCGTGGGCAGCGTGTCCTTCAGGCCCGGGCGCCCGGGCAGCAGCACCCAGGCCCCGGGCGGCAGCGTCGCCGGCAACGGCTCCAGGCCGGCCAGTTGCAACCCGACCGAGGTCGCCGCCTCGGGCTGCGCGCTGACGAACCGCAGCGCGAAGGCTGCCGGTCGTCCGCGTGCGGCGAGTTGCTGGTTGGCGAGCCGGAACGCCTCGGCGGGGCCGGCGAGGTCGAGCAGCAGCGTCTCCGGCAGCACCAGGAACAGGATCTCGACCATGGCGGCGGCGTCGCTCAGCGGGCGCGGGCGAGCGCCTCGGCGACGGTGGCCAGCGTGGCGAAGCGGTCCACCAGCACGGTCTCGGTGCGCTCGCGGATCTCGGCGGCGGTGAGCGTCTTGCCGGCCGGCGTGCGCATGTCGAAGGTGAGCGTGGCGTCGCCGACGAAGTCGACCTCCCAGCCTGCGTCGCTCGCGTGGCGCGTGGTGGTCTCGCAGCACTGCTCGGTGCGGATGCCGGCGACGATCACGCGCCGGATGCCGTTCTCCACCAGCCAGGTCGCCAGCGGCGTGCCCACCAGTGCGCTGTGGCGGTGCTTCTCGATCGTCAGCGCGGCCTCGAACGGCGCCAGGCCGGCCAGCGGGCGGATGAACGGGCTGCCGTGCGCGAACGGGTTGTCGGCCGACTGCGGGCCGTCGGTGTGGAACACGCGCACGATCGGGATGCCGCGCGCCTGGGCGCCGTCGACCAGCGCGTTGACCTGCGCGAGGAACACGTCGGCGCCGGTTTGAGACCAGTAGGGGCGTTGCGGGAAGGATTCCTGGACGTCGATCAGAAGCAAGGCGGTCTGCATGGAGTTCTCCTGGGGGTTGATGGCTGAATCTTGCCCCCTGGGCGGAATTCTCGCAGCGCCGCCATGCGACCTGTTGCGGACGTTTCAGGACATCATTGCCTCCAGCCGGCCATGCCGTCGATCGCGTGCACGACGGCCTCGCGCGCCTGCGCCGCCACGGCGGCCTGCCAGGCCGGGGTGGGGGTGTAGAAGGCGTGGCGCATGGCGGTCCGGGCGGTCTCCACGTGCACGTCGTGCGGCAGGCGCCGCCGCGCCACCCAGTGGTCGTAGCGCAGCGCCTGCAGCACGATGTCCTGCGGCTGGGTGCCGAACTCGAGCGTGATGCCGGCGTAGGCGGCCTGGCCGCACTCGTCGTAGACGGCGTGCCACAGGTTGCCGTGCAGCTCGGCCGATGTCGACGAACCGTCCTCCGTGAACGTGACGCGGTGGCCCCACCAGGCCTTGGCCCGGTGCTTGGCCGTGTCGTCGTCGCGGCAGGCGAAGATGCGCTCGCCGACGCCGCTCTCGCCCAGGCCGGTGTGGATGTCGATCCAGCCGAGCTGGCGACACGCCGAGGCGTGCTGGCGCAGCACCATGCGCAGCCTCTGCTGGCTCCAGGTGGGCGCCGCGCCGCCATAGAACAGGCCGTCGGGGTGCCGGTACTGGCCGCCCGAGACGGCGCTCTGCAGCGCCGCCATGCCGTGGGACGCCCCGTACGCCATCAGCGCGCGCTCGTTGTCGGCATCGGGCGGCCACCGTTCGGGCAACAGGCAGGCCGCCAGCTGGTCATAGCCCGGGTTGCCCGGCGGCGGGCGGCCGAAGTCGATGAAGTTGCGGTTGAGGTCGACACCCTCGTGCGTCACGCGGCGGCCGAACGAGAAGCCCCAGGGGTTGAGCGCATGGATGAACAGCAGCGCGACGCCGGCCTGGCGCGCACGCTCGCGCAAGGTCGCGTCGCGCAGCATCGCCACCTGCGCGCCCGAACCGGCATGGCCCTCGACGCCGTGGCAGCCGCTGGAGACGATCAGCAGCGCGTCGGCGTCGTCGGCGCCGAGGCGGGCCACGTCCATCGCCAGCGCTTCCAGCTCGACGCCGCGCAACGGCTCCGGATGGGACTCGAGCCGCGTGCCGGTTGCCGCCGCCAGGAACTTGGCGCGGGCCTCGGCGTAGGTGTCGGAAAACGCGGCCGGCTGGGTGGTCATGAGGAAACCTCCGTCCTGCGGACTGCGGTGCGAGCGCCCTTCGGAGCGGCCGTGCGTGCGCTCATGAGGAAACCTCCGTCCTTGCGGACTGCGGTGCGAGCGCCCTTCGGAGCGGCCGTGCGTGCGCTCATGTGCTCTCTCCCTGGGCTGGACGGCGCCCGACCGGCGAACGACGCGCGGGCGTCAGGCGCGTTGAGCGAACCATTTGTCGACCAGCCGTATCCACAGCGTGCCGCCGAGCGGGATCAGGTCGTCGTTGAAGTCGTAGTGCGGGTTGTGCAACGTGCAGGGGCCCAGGTTGTGGGCGGCCGCGGCGCCGCCGCTGTCGTCGTCGGCGCGGTCGCTGTAGGCCAGGCGGTGGCGGCCGTCGCCGTTGCCGATGACGAAGTAGGCGCCGGGGCGCTCGAGCAGGAAGTAGCTGAAGTCCTCGGCGGTCATCGACGGCTCGAAGGCCAGCGTGTTCTCGGTGCCGACGGTCTCGCGCATGACGTCGGCCACGAAGGCGGCCTCGACGGCGTGGTTGACCGTGGGCGGGTAGTTGCGGTGGAAGCGGAAGTCCACCGTGGCGCCGAACGCGGCGCCGGTGTGGCGGGCGATCTCGCGCATGCGCTGCTCGATCAGCTCCAGCACCGGCAGAGTGAAGGTGCGCACCGTGCCTTCGATCACGCAGGAATCGGGCACGACGTTGGTGGCCTCGCCTGCGTGGATCGTGGTCACCGAGATGACGCCCGTGTCGGTGGGCTTCTTGTTGCGCGTGATGATGGTCTGGAACGCCTGCACCATCTGGCAGGCGATCGGCACCGGATCGATGCTCAGGTGCGGCAGCGCGGCGTGCGATCCGCGGCCGCGGATGGTGATGAAGAACTCGTTGCTCGACGCCATGCACGGGCCGGGGCACACCGCGAACTGGCCCACCGCCAGGCCGGGCCAGTTGTGCATGCCGAACACGGCGTCCATCGGGAACTCGGCGAACAGTCCGTCCTTGATCATTTCCCGGGCGCCGCCGCCGCCTTCCTCGGCGGGCTGGAACAGCAGGTAGACGATGCCGTCGAAATCGCGGTGGCGGGCCAGGTGCTGCGCCGCGGCGAGCAGCATCGCGGTGTGGCCGTCGTGGCCGCAGGCGTGCATGCGGCCCGGGTTGCGGCTGGTGTGCGCGAAGGTGTTGGACTCGGACATCGGCAGGGCGTCCATGTCGGCACGCAACCCGACCGCGCCGCCGGTGCGGCCCTTGCGGCCCTCGATGATGCCGACGACGCCGGTCTTGCCCAGCCCGCGGCGGATCGGGATACCCCATTCGGTGAGCCTGGCCGCCACCAGATCGCTGGTGCGCTGTTCCTGGTAGCACAGCTCGGGATGGGCGTGGATCTCCCGTCGCAGGGCGGTGATGGCGGCCGCGTCGGCCAGCAGGGATTCGATGACGTTCATGGGCAGTCCGGACAGGCAGGCAGTTCGGGCCATCTTAAGCCTGACGCCGCCCGTCCGGCAGCCCCCCGGCGAGTGTCCTTGGCAACTGTCGGGCACGCGCTTTGTGACATCATTTCGGCATGACAGTGAACCTCGTCGAAATCGTCCCCGCCGACGCCCCGCGCACCGTCCAGGCCGCCTGCCCGCACGATTGCCCCGACACCTGCGCGATGCGGGTCACGGTGCAGGGCGACCAGGTCGTCCGCCTGCAGGGCGACCCCGACCACCCGACCACCAACGGCGCGCTGTGCACGAAGGTATCGCGCTACGCCGAACGCACCGAGCACCCCGAGCGCGTGCTGGTGCCGCTCAGGCGGGTCGGGCCCAAGGGCCGGGGCGAGTTCGTCGAGGTGTCGTGGGACGAGGCGCTGGACGACATCGCCGCGCGCCTGGGCGCGATCGCCGCCCGCGACGCCGAGGCCATCGTGCCCTACAGCTACGCCGGCACGATGGGTTTCGTGCAGGGCGAGGGCATGGCCGCGCGCTTCTTCAACCGGCTCGGCGCGTCGCGCCTGGACCGCACCATCTGCTCCAACGCCGGCGGCGACGCGCTGGCCGCCACCTACGGCGCCAAGGTGGGCATGCACGTCGAGCACTACGCAGAGAGCCGGCTGATCGTCATCTGGGGCAGCAACTCGATCGCCTCCAACCTGCACTTCTGGCCCATCGCGCTGGCCGCCAAGCGCGCCGGCGCCACGCTGGTGTGCATCGACCCCCGGCGCACCGAGACGGCCGAGAAGTGCCACCTCCACCTGGCGCTGACGCCGGGCAGCGACGGCGCGCTGGCGCTGGCGGTGATGCACGAGCTGGTCGTCAACGACTGGCTGGACCACGACTACATCGCCCGCCACGTCGACGGCTGGGCCGGCCTGCGCGAGCGCGCCCTGCAGTGGCCGCCGGAGCGCGCCGCCGTCGAATGCGGCCTCGCGCCGGAACAGATCCGCGAGTTCGCCCGCCTTTACGCCACGACGCGGCCGGCCGCGATCCGCCTGAACTACGGCATGCAGCGCGTGCGCGGCGGCGGCAACGCCACGCGGCTGATCGCGCTGCTGCCGTGCCTGGTGGGCGCCTGGCGGCACCGCGCCGGCGGCCTGCTGCTGTCGTCGTCGGGCTGGCTCAAGGCGTTCCGCAACCCCGCGTTCGAGCATCCCGAGCTGCTGGCCGGCCGCAGCCCGCGCACCGTCAACATGAGCACCATCGGCGACGACCTGCTGCGCTCGACCGGCGAGACGATGCCCGATGGTCGCCCGTTCGGTCCGCGGATCGAGGCGCTGGTCGTCTACAACAGCAACCCGGTGGCGGTGGCGCCGCAGTCGAGGCAGGTGGCCGCGGGCTTCCGCCGCGAGGACCTGTTCACCGTCGTGCTGGAGCACTTCCTCACCGACACCGCCGACCACGCCGACTACGTGCTGCCGGCCACCACGCAGCTGGAGCATTGGGACGTGCACGGCAGCTACGGCCACACCTCCGTGGTCGTCAACGAGCCGGCGCTGACGCCGCGCGGCCAGTCGCGCTCCAACGCCGCGATCTTCCGTGCCCTGGCGCAGCGCATGGGCTACACCGAGCCGTGCTTCGCCGACGACGACCTCGCGCTGGCGCGCCAGGCCCTGAACGGCCCGGTGCCGTTCGAGCAGCTGCGCGCGGTGGGCTGGGCGCTGCTGCCCCTGCCCGAGGCGCCGTTCGCCGACGGCGGCTTCCCGACGCCCAACGGCCGCGCGCAATGCGACGTGCCGGGGCTGGGCCTGCCCGACTACCTGCCGCCGTACGAGAGCGTGCGCAGCGCGCCCGAGCTCGCGCGTCGTTTCCCGCTGGCCATGATCTCGCCGCCGGCACGCAACTTCCTCAATTCCACGTTCGTCAACGTCCGGAGCCTGCGTGCGATCGAGCAGGAACCGGTGCTCGAGATCCGCGCCGAGGACGCCGCCGCCCGCGGCATCGCCAGCGGCGACGAGGTGCGCGTGTTCAACGACCGCGGCGAGTACCGCTGCGTCGCGCGCGTGACCGAGCGCGCGCGACCCGGCGTCGTGAACGGCCTGGGGGTGTGGTGGCGCAAGTACGGCCTGGACGGCACCAACGTCAACGAGCTGACCCACCAGCGCCTGACCGACATGGGCCGCGCGCCGTCGTTCTACGACTGCCTGGTCGAGGTCGAGCGCGCGGAAGCGGCGTGACGCGGCGGCTCTGGCCGAGACGGCGCGCGGCGCGCTGGGGCCTGGCCAGCGGCCTGGGTTTGGCCGGCCTGGTGCTGGCGATGCTGGGCACGCTGTGCGCCACGTCGGGCTGTTCGTCCATCGGCTACCTGGGCCAGTCGGCCTCCGGCCACCTGCACCTGCTGGCCGCGGCGCGTCCGGTCAAGGACGCCATCGCCGACCCCGCCACCCCCGAGCCGCTGCGCCAGCGCCTGGCGCTGACCCAGCGCATGCGCGACTTCGCCGTCGCCGAGCTCAAGCTGCCCGACAACGGCAGCTACCGGGCCTACGCCGACCTCCAGCGCGGCGCCGCGGTCTGGAACGTGGTGGCGGCGCCCGAACTCTCGCTCAAGCTCGAGACCTGGTGCTTTCCCGTCGTCGGCTGCATCGGCTATCGCGGCTACTACGACCTGGCCGGCGCCGAGGCCGCGGCGGCGCCGCTGCGCGACCAGGGTTTCGAGGTGGATGTCTACGCGGTGCCCGCGTACTCGACGCTGGGCTGGATGAACTGGATCGGCGGCGACCCGCTGCTCAACACCTTCGTGCAATGGCCCGAAGGCGAGCTGGCGCGCCTGATCTTCCACGAGCTGGCCCACCAGGTGGCCTACGCGCCCGGCGACACGACCTTCAACGAGTCCTTCGCCACGGCGGTCGAGCGCATCGGCAGCGAGCGCTGGCTGGCGGCCAACGCCAACGCCGAGGTGCGCGCGCAGCAGGCGCTGACCGAGGCGCGGCGGCACGACTTCCACGTGCTGGTGCGCGCCTGGCGCGCCCGGCTCGACGCGCTCTACCGCGGCGACCTGCCCGAGGCGCAGAAGCGCCAGCGCAAGGCGGAACTCTACGCCGGCATGCGCGCCGACTACGAGGCGCTCAAGCGCGACCGCTGGCTGGGCTACGCGGGCTACGACCGCTGGTTCGCCAAGGCCAACAACGCGGCGCTGGGCACCCAGGCGGCCTACGACGACCAGGTGGGCGCGTTCGAGCGCCTGTTCGCGGCCGAGGGCGGCGATTTCGCGCGCTTCTATGCCGAGGTCCGGCGGCTGGCGGCGCTGCCCAGGCCGGCGCGCGAGCTCGCGCTGGCGCCGTACCGCGACTCGCCGCCGGACGCGCCGGCGGGCGCGCCCGCAACACCGGCGTCGGCCGCGGCGGTTTCTGGCTGAGAATCCGTGCCGAGGAGACGACAACCATGGCCGACCTGAACCTGCACCGAGATCACACCCTGGGCCTGGCCCGCGCGCGCAAGGTGGCGCTCAAATGGGCCGAACACGTCGAGGCCAAGCTCGAGATGGAATGCACGCTGATCGAGGGCGACTACAGCGACGTGCTGGAATTCACCCGCACCGGCGTGCAGGGCCGCATGATCGTCGCCGCCGACCACTTCGACCTGGAGGCCAAGCTGGGCTTCCTGCTGCGCCCGTTCCTCGGCACGATCGAGGCCGAGGTGTCGCGCCAGCTCGACGAGGCCCTGGCCAAGGAGCAGGCGAAGCCGGCCCGGCCGGCCGCCAAGGCCGCCGCGAAGAAGAAGTGAGTTACTTGAGGTCTTCGATCAGGTCGATGTAGGCCTGCTTGGCCTCGTCGGCAGCCTGGCCCTTGAGCTCGTTCCAGGCGTCCCACTTCGCGCGGCCGACCATGTCGGTGAAGCCCGGGCGCTTGCCGTCGACGTCGCCGGCGGTGGCCTGCTTGTACAGCGCGTAGATCTTCAGCATCGTCATGTTGTCCGGGCGCTCGGGCAGGTTCTTGCTGTCGGCGACGGCTTGCTCGAATTGTTCGTTCAAAGTGCTCATGGCAGTGTTCCGCTGTGGGTGAAAGTCTGGCTTGACGGGGCGGATGTTAAACACCAATCTCGCTGGCCGGATGAAGAGAGTGCCGGGACGACACTCTAGTTCAGAAAAACAAGCACTGGAGCCGAATTGAGCGCAAACGTGGAACGCATGTCCAGGGTCGACACGGCCTGGCTGCGCATGGATACCGAGTCCAACCTGATGATGATCGTCGGGGTCTGGATGATCGAACCGCGGCTGTCTATGGCCGAATTGCGCGAGCGCGTGGAGACCGCGCTGTTGAAGTACGGCCGCTTCCGCCAGAAGGTGGTCGAGGACGCGCTGGGCGCGCACTGGGTCGATGACGACCACTTCGACATCGCCGCGCACGTCGTGCCCGAGCGGCTGGAGCTGGCCCGCGGCCAGTTGCCGCTGGACGCGCTCAAGAGCCTGGTCGGCGACCTCACCACGCAGCCGCTGAACCCGAGCCGTCCGCTCTGGCAGTTCCACCTGTTCGAGGACTTCGAGACCGGCCGCTCCGCGCTCGTCGCCCGCATCCACCACTGCATCGCCGATGGCATCGCGCTGATCTCGGTGATGCTGTCCATCACCGACGGCGGCAAGGCGCCGCCCGCGCGCCGCCCGCCCGACGAGGCCGACGAGGGCGAGCACGACTGGATCGCTGACTACCTGATCAAGCCGGCCGCCGATCTCGCGGTCAAGGCGATCGGCGTCTACGGCGCCGGGCTGGGCAAGGGCGTCGAGATGATGGCCGACCCCACCGCGCCGTTGTCCGGTAGCCTGGAGATGGCGCGCATCGGCGCGCAGGTGGTCAGCGACGTGGCCGCGATGGCGCTGATGCCCGACGACTCGCCCACCAGCCTGAAGGGCAAGGCCACGCCCGGCAAGCGCGTCGCCTGGGGCGAGCCGCTGCCGCTGTGGGAGGTCAAGGCGGTCGGCCAGGCGCTGGGCGCCTCGATCAACGACGTGCTGCTGGCCAGCGTGGCCGGCGCCATCGGCAGCTACCTGCGCGACAAGGGCGAGGATCCGGCGGGCAAGGAGATCCGCGCCATGGTACCGGTCAACCTGCGCCCGCTCGAGCATGCCTGGCAGCTGGGCAACCGCTTCGGCCTGGTGCCGCTGGTGCTGCCCATCGGCATCGACAATCCGATCGACCGCCTCGCGGCCGTGCGCGCGCGCATGAACGAGTTGAAGGGCGGCTACCAGCCGCTGCTCGCGTTCGCGCTGCTGGCGGTGGCCGGCGTGCTGATCAAGCCGATGCAGCACGCGCTGCTGAACCTGTTCGCCAGGAAGGCCACCGCGGTGATGACCAACGTGCCGGGCCCCGCCGACCCGCTCAAGCTGTGCGGCCGCACGCTGCGACAGGTCATGTTCTGGGTGCCGGCCTCGGGCGACATCGGTCTGGGCGTCAGCATCCTCAGCTACGGCGGCGGCGTGCAGTTCGGGCTGATCTCCGACGCGCGCATGTGCCCGGATCCGGACGAGATCGTCAAGCGATTCCGTCCGGAGTTCGACAAGCTGCTGTGGCTCGCGCTGATGCTGCCCTGGGAGCGCGACTGACCGCGGGCCTCAGGGCACTGGCACGAAGTGGCCGTAGACGCCCACGATCGAGCCGGCCGAGCCCGAGGTCGGGCCCAGCAGCGCGATCGTCACGGTGCTGTTGGGGTCGGCGTAGATGCGCACCGGCGCGCTGATCGAGAACACCTGCTGGCCCAGCACCACGCCGTTGGGGAACACCGGCAGGTGCGATTCCACCTCGGCGCCGTTGAGGTAGGTGGCCACGTCGAACAGCACGGTGCCGCCCACGGCGCAGCCGATGTCGGCCGAGATGTAGTCGATCACCAGACGCACGCCGGCCGGCACGGTGAACGTGCCGCTGCCGAAGCCGCCGTTGAGGACGATGTCCAGGCGTTGCGAGAACGGTGCGAGGTCGTCGTAGCCGGCGGTGACGGCCGCCTTGGGCAGCGTGGCGGCGGACGACGCGGTGGCGACAAGGCAGGCTGCCAGGGCGACAGCGAGGACGGCGGGACGACGGAAGACGCGACGTTGCATGGAAGAACCCCCAGGTCATGTTGGATGCCCGGCAGGCGCGGGCGGCAGGTGCGCGCCCTGGCGTCGGGGCCGGGGCGGTGCACCTCGCAGCATGCGACGGGCACCGCCGGCGCGTCCAGACGCGTCCGTGGGGGGAGGGGGCGTTCGAACGTGGGGGGGCTCGTCGGATCCCCCGGGCCGCTCACTCGTCTTCGAGTTCGGCCTTGGCCATCTCCACGTCCAGGCGCTCCATCGCGTCGAGCGCCTTGCTCGCGGCGGCCTCGGCATAGAGCTTCTCGGCCTCCTTCATGCGCTTGTCGCCCTCGAGCATCACCAGTCCGTTGGCGTACTCGACCCGACCGATCGCCGAGTCGGGGTTCAGCGCCAGCGCTTCCTTGAACATCTTCAGGCCGGTGGCGGTGTCCGCGCCCTGGGTCTTGCCCAGCAGGCGGCCGACCTTGTCGATCACCTCGGCGTGGAAGGCGCCGAGCGCGATGTGGGCGTCGGCGTGCCTGGGGGCCAGCGCGATCGTGGTCTCCAGCGCGGTCTTGACCTTGCTGCCCAGGCCCTGGGTGAGCGCCTTGGCCACGCTGATGCCCTGGCTGTAGCGGCCCAGCGCGTAGGCCATCCAGTAGTGGGCGTTGGCGAGCTTGGGGCTGGCCTTGGCCTGCGCCTCGGCGCGCTCGGCGATCTCGAGGAACATCGCGAGCTTGGTCTTCTCGCTGGTCTCGAGGTAGTTGGCGTAGATGGACTGCGCCTTGTTGGCCACCACCAGGCCGGCGTCGCCCAGCTTCAGGCCGGCCTCGTGCGCCTTCTGGAACTGGCCGGCGTGGAACAGCGCCCAGGCGGCCAGCACCGCCTCGTCCTTGGGCAGGGGCTCCGCGTCGCCCTTGTGCAGGCGCGCCCAGTGCTTCTTCAGCGCGGCCGGGTCGTAGGTGTAGTCGGCGGCGTCATAGGGGAAGGCGGTCCATTTGGCCATGGCGTTGTCTCGTCGGGTTGCTGTTGTGGAAATCGGGGCGTGTTCAGGACTTGTAGGCGCCGGCCAGCGCCTGCAGGTGCTCGCGCGCCGCCGGCTCCAGGTAGGGGGTCAGCAGGCTCAGCACGTGCCACGCGCCGCGGGCCAGCGTGGCCCCGGACTGCTCGGGCTCGAGCGCCTTGCGCGGGTCGCGCACGTATTCGTAGCTGAGCCAGTAGGTGAGCACCACCACCATCGAGGTGGCCACCGACGGCAGGTCCCGCCGGTCCAGGCGCACGGCGCTGTTGCGGTTCAGGCCGTCGAGCACGGCCTCGACCGCGCGCGACTTGTTCTTCAGCACGAACTGGAAGTGCGTCTCCAGGCGGCGGTTCTTCGACAGCAGGTCGTTCAGGTCGCGGTAGAGGAAGCGGTACTGCCAGATCAGCTCGAACATCATGTGGAAGAACAGCCAGGCGTCCTCCACGTTGGACACGTTGTCGGCGGCCTGCAGCAGCTCGTTCAACGCCTTCTCGTAGCGGTCGAACAGGGCGTTGATCAGTTCGTCCTTGGCCGGGTAGTGGTAGTACAGGTTGCCCGGGCTGATGTGCAGCTCCGCCGAGATCAGCGTGGTCGACACGTTCGGTTCGCCGAAACGGTTGAACAGGTCGAGCGTGACTTCGAGGATGCGTTCGGCGGTGCGTCGGGGCTTCTTGGCTTCCATTGGATCTTGTTCTTCTTCAGTTCTTGCAATCTAGCACCGCTGCGCGGCAATGCACAGATTGGCATCCCCCGTGTTGTAGAGGCACTTCTCGACAACTTCCTACAATCCCGGCCCTATGTCCGCGATTTCATTCCAGCAGGTCGAGAAGGTCTATGCCGGCGGCGTGCGCGCCCTGGACGGCGTCTCGTTCGACGTCCAGCCCGGGGAGTTCTTCGGCTTGCTGGGCCCCAACGGCGCCGGCAAGACGTCGCTGATCAGCATCCTGGCCGGCCTGGCGCGCGCCACCCGCGGCAAGGTCGCGGTGATGGGCCACGACGTGGTCGACGACTACGCCGCCGCCCGCAGGTCGCTGGGCATCGTGCCGCAGGAGCTGGTCTTCGACCCGTTCTTCTCGGTGCGCGAGACGCTGCGCATCCAGAGCGGCTACTTCGGCGTGCGCCAAAACGACGCCTGGATCGACGAGCTGCTGGCCAGCCTGGGCCTGGCCGACAAGGCCGACGCCAACATGCGCCAGCTCTCGGGCGGCATGAAACGCCGCGTGCTCGTGGCCCAGGCCCTGGTGCACCGGCCGCCGGTGATCGTGCTGGACGAGCCCACCGCGGGCGTCGACGTCGAGCTGCGCCAGACCCTGTGGCAGTTCATCGCCCGCCTGAACCGCGCGGGCCACACCGTGCTGCTGACCACCCATTACCTGGAGGAGGCCGAGGCGCTGTGCCAGCGCATCGCGATGCTCAAGCAGGGCCGGGTGGTGGCGCTGCAGCGCACCTCCGATCTGCTGGCCGGCACCGCCACCACCATGCTGCGCTTCAAGACCGACCACGCGCTGCCGGCCGCCCTCGCGGAACGCGCGCGGGTGACCGGGCGCTTCGCGCAGGTGAGCGCGCGCGACGCGGCCGACGTCGAATCTGTGCTGGCGCAGCTGCGCGAGGCCGGCGTGCCGGTGGAGGACCTGGAGATCGGCCGCTCGGACCTGGAAGACGTCTTCCTCGACATCATGACGGCCGAGGCCACGCGATGAGCGCAAGATTGGTTCTCTCCGGTGCGCGGCCGCTGTTCCGCAAGGAGGTGCTGCGCTTCTGGAAGGTGGCGTTCCAGACCGTCGCCGCCCCGGTGCTCACGGCGGTGATGTACCTGCTGATCTTCGGCCACGTGCTGGAGAACCGCGTGCACGTCTACGACAACGTCGGCTACACGCAGTTCCTGATCCCCGGGCTGGTGATGATGAGCGTGCTGCAGAACGCGTTCGCCAACAGCTCCTCGTCGCTGATCCAGAGCAAGATCACCGGCAACCTCGTGTTCCTGCTGGTGACCCCGCTGTCGCCGGCGGCCTGGTTCCTGGCCTACGTCGGCGCCGCCATCGTGCGCGGCCTGGTGGTGGGCCTGGGCGTGATGCTGGTGACCGCGTGGTTCGCGCCGCCGGGGCTGGCCGCGCTGCCGTGGATCCTCGCGTTCGGCCTGCTGGGCGCCGCGATGATGGGCACGCTGGGCCTGATCGCCGGGCTGTGGGCCGAGAAGTTCGACCAGCTCGCCGCCTTCCAGAACTTCATCATCATGCCGATGACGTTCCTCTCGGGCGTCTTCTACTCGGTGCATTCGCTGCCGCCGGTGTGGCACCTGGTGAGTCGGCTGAACCCGTTCTTCTACATGATCGACGGCTTCCGCCACGGCTTCTTCGGTGTCAGCGACGTCTCGCCGTGGCTCAGCCTGGCGGTGGTCGGCACCAGCTTCGTCGCGGTGGCGGCCCTCGCGCTGGCGTTGCTGCGCAGCGGCTACAAGCTGAGACACTGAGCCCCCACGCTCCTCCTGTCGGAAAGCATTCGGCTTGCAGGCCGAATGCCGTTCCGGCGGGGCTTTGCTGCGCAAGTCCTCTGCCGCCTCCACTCCCCCGAGGGGGAGCTCGGTTGGGCGCGGATGTGATCCTCGCTTCCCGAGGCCTTGAATATCTCTTCCGTCCACGGATTTGCGAACCCGGCGATAATCGCGCAGACATGACCGATCCCACGCCCCAAGACGTCCAGCGCTACATCGCCGACGGACTCGCCTGCGATCACCTCGAGGTGGAGGGCGATGGCCGGCATTTCTTCGCCACCATCGTGTCGACGGAGTTCGAAGGCCTGATCCGCATCCGCCGCCACCAGCGCGTGTACGCGGCGCTGGGTGAGCGCATGCATGCGCAGATCCACGCGCTGTCGATGAAGACGCTGACGCCGGCCGAGTGGGCCAGCCAGCGCGCCCTCGGCAGCGACACCGCCCACTCTTCCCATTGACGCTCCGGCGCGGCTGCGCCGCGGGTGAGGCGGCGCGCCGGTCGCGTCGACTGCCCGCCCCGCCGCCGGCCTGGTCGCGTCGAGCCGCCTTCCGCCCGTTCCTCCCGCACGCCCTTCTGCACGATTCACCATCCCGAGCCCATCGATGGACAAACTCCTGATCCGCGGCGGCCGCCGCCTCAACGGCGAAGTGGCGATCTCCGGCGCCAAGAACGCCGCGCTGCCCGAGCTGTGCGCCACGCTGCTGGTGGCCGGCCCGGTGACGCTGCACAACGTGCCCAAGCTGCAGGACGTGGCCACCGCGCTGAAGCTGATCCGCAACATGGGCGTGGCCGTGAACTGGGGCGCCGAGACCGAAGGCGGCCGGCTCGACGAGGTGACCATCGACGCCAGCGCGCTCAACACGCCCGAGGCGCCCTACGAACTGGTCAAGACGATGCGCGCCAGCATCATGGTGCTGGGCCCGCTGCTGGCCCGCTTCGGCGAGGCGACGGTGTCGCTGCCCGGCGGCTGCGCCATCGGCTCGCGCCCGGTCGACCAGCACATCAAGGGGCTGCAGGCGATGGGCGCCGACATCCGCGTCGAGCACGGCTACATCCTGGCCAGGGCGACCCGCCTGAAGGGCGCGCGCATCACCACCGACATGGTCACGGTCACCGGCACCGAGAACCTGCTGATGGCCGCCACCCTCGCCGAAGGCGAGACCATCCTCGAGAACGCCGCCCAGGAGCCGGAGATCCCCGACCTGGCCGAGCTGCTGATCGCCATGGGCGCGAAGATCGAGGGCCACGGCACCAGCCGCATCCGCATCCAGGGCGTCGACAGGCTGCATGCGCCGGCGCGGCCGCACCGCATCGTGCCCGACCGCATCGAGTGCGGCACCTTCCTGTGCGCCGTGGCGGCGGCCGGCGGCGACGTGATCCTGCGCAACGCCGAGGCGCGCCATCTCGAGGCGGTGATCGAGAAGCTGCGCGAGGCGGGCGTCGCCATCGAGGCCGGCGACGGCTTCATCCGCGTGCAGTCGCCGGCGCCCGGCGTCGGCCGGCTCAGGTCGGTGAGCTTCCGCACCAGCGAGTACCCGGCCTTCCCGACCGACATGCAGGCCCAGTTCATGGCCATCGACTGCATCGCCGAAGGCACCGCGACGATCGCCGAGACGATCTTCGAGAACCGCTTCATGCACGTCAACGAGCTGGTGCGCCTGGGCGCGAAGATCGAGGTCGACGGCAAGCTGGCGGTGGTCACCGGCACGGAGCGCCTGTCGGGCGCCACCGTGATGGCCACCGACCTGCGCGCCTCGGCCAGCCTGGTGATCGCCGGCCTGGTGGCCGACGGCCAGACCATCGTCGAGCGCATCTACCACCTCGACCGCGGGTACGACCGCATGGAAGCCAAGCTCCAGAAGCTGGGCGCCGACATCGAGAGGGTCAAGTAATGCTCACGCTCGCACTTTCCAAGGGCCGCATCTTCGAGGAGACGCTCCCGCTGCTGGCCGCCGCCGGCATTGTCGTCACCGAGGATCCGGAGAAGACCCGCAAGCTGATCCTGGCCACCAACCACCCCGACGTGCGCGTCGTGCTGGTGCGCGCCACCGACGTGCCCACCTACGTGCAGCACGGCGGCGCCGATCTCGGCGTGGCCGGCAAGGACGTGCTGATCGAGCACGCCGCCGAGAACGAAGGCGCCGGCGGGCTGTACCAGCCGCTGGACCTGCAGATCGCCAGGTGCCGCATGAGCGTGGCCACGCGCGCCGACTTCGACTACGAGGCCGCCGTCAAGCAGGGCTCGCGCATCCGCGTGGCCACCAAGTACACCGCCGTCGCGCGCCAGCATTTCGCCGACAAGGGCGTGCACGTCGACCTGATCAAGCTGTACGGCTCGATGGAGCTGGCGCCGCTGACGGGCCTGGCCGACGCGATCGTCGACCTCGTCTCCACCGGCTCCACGCTGAAGGCCAACAAGCTGGTCGAGGTCGAACGCATCATGGACATCTCGTCGCGCCTGGTCGTCAACCAGGCCGCGCTGAAGTTGAAGCGCGAACGCATTCGCGCGCTGATCGCCGCCTTCGCCGGCGCGATGAAGCAGACCGCCTGACCCTCCAACACGCCGACCGCCATGTCCGTCCAGATCCGCCAGCTCGACACCTCCGCCGCCGATTTCGAAGCCGAATTCGCCAAGCTGCGCCACTGGTCGGAAGCGGCGGACCACGCGATCGAAGAACGCGTCGCCGCGATCCTGGCCGACGTCAAGGCGCGCGGCGACGCCGCGGTGCTGGAGTACACGGCGCGCTTCGACGGCCTGGACGCCCCCAGCGTCGCCGCGCTGGAGCTGACCCGCGCCGAGCTCAAGGCCGCGTTCGACGCCATCACGCCGGCACAGCGCGACGCGCTCGAGTCCGCCGCGCGCCGCGTGCGCAGCTACCACGAGCGCCAGCTGCAGGCCTGCGGCCTGAGCTGGCAGTACCGCGACGAGGACGGCACGCTGCTGGGCCAGAAGGTGACGCCGCTGGACCGCGTGGGCATCTACGTGCCGGGCGGCAAGGCGGCCTACCCGTCCAGCGTGCTGATGAACGCGCTGCCGGCCCACGTGGCCGGCGTCGGCGAGATCGTGATGGTGGTGCCCACCCCCCAGGGCGAGCGCAACGCGCTGGTGCTGGCCGCGGCCTACGTGGCGGGCGTGCACCGGGCGTTCACCGTCGGAGGCGCGCAGGCCGTGGGCGCGCTGGCCTACGGCACGGCCACCATTCCCGCGGTCGACAAGGTCACCGGCCCCGGCAACGCCTACGTGGCCAGCGCCAAGCGCCGCGTCTTCGGCCAGGTGGGCATCGACATGATCGCCGGCCCCAGCGAGATCCTGGTGCTGGCCGACGGCTCGACCCCGGCCGACTGGGTGGCGATGGACCTGTTCAGCCAGGCCGAGCACGACGAGCTGGCGCAGAGCATCCTGCTGTGCCCCGACGCCGCCTACCTGGACCAGGTGCGCGCGTCCATCGACCGGCTGATCGGCGAGATGCCGCGCGAGGCGGTGATCCGCACCTCGCTGAAGGACCGCGGCGCGCTGATCCGCACCCGCTCCATGGAAGAGGCCTGCGAGATCGCCAACCGCATCGCCCCCGAGCACCTGGAGGTGAGCAGCGAGGCGCCCGAGCAGTGGGAGCCGCTGCTGCGCCACGCCGGGGCCATCTTCCTGGGCGCGTACACCAGCGAGAGCCTGGGCGACTACTGCGCCGGCCCGAACCACGTCCTGCCGACCTCCGGTACCGCGCGCTTCTCGTCCCCGCTGGGCGTCTACGACTTCCAGAAGCGCAGCAGCATCATCCAGGTAAGCGAAGCGGGCGCCCACATCCTTGGTCCGATCGCAGCCGAGTTGGCGTATGGCGAAGGGCTGCAGGGACACGCGCGGGCGGCGGAGATGCGACTGTCGCCCAAGGCCTGACGAGACCCTTGACACGAAGTTCGTGTAGCACGAAACTAGTGGAACACGAAGTTCGTGTCCACCAAGCCTCGCGATGAAGAACGTCACCGTCACCATGGAAGACCAGGTCGCCGACTGGGCGCGGATGGAAGCCGCCCGTCGCAACACCAGCGTCTCGCGCCTGATCGGTGAACTGCTGGCGGAGAAGATGCGGCACGACGACTCCTACGAGCGCGCGATGCGCGAGGCGCTCGAGTTCAAGAGCTTCGGCCGCTCCGACGGCGCGCCCTTCGAGCGCGGATCCAGCCGATGAGCGCCGTGCTGCCTGCGGTCGCCCGCGTCTTCGTCGACACCGGCGTGCTGCTGCACGCGATCGACGACCACGACGCGGATCGCCGCGACCGCGCGCGTGCCTGGCTCACCAACTGCTGGACGGCCCGCTGCGGGCGCACCAGCGTCCAGGTGCTGTCCGAGTTCTACGCGCACGCCCGACGACACTTCCCCACCGCGATCTCCGCCGGCGACGCGCGCGCCCTCGTGCGCCGCTACCAGCACTGGAAGCCCTGGGTCGTCGACCACGCGACGATCGAGACGGCCTGGGCCTTCGAGAGCCGCCATGAACTGGCGTACGCGGACGCACTGATCCTCGCCGCCGCGCAGCAGCAGGAGTGCCGCTTCATCGCGTCCGACCGCTGGGTGCACGGGCGCCAGTTCGAATCCGTGACGGTCGTCGACCCGTTCTCCACCGCCTTCGACCTCCTCGGAGCCACCGCATGACGTCCTTGTCCCAGCGCATGTCCCGCTTCCTTCGCGCCGACGTCCAGGGCATGCACGGCTACGCCGTCCAGCCCAGCGCCGGCTTCGTGAAGGTGGACACGATGGAGAACCCGTTCCGCCTGCCGGCCGAATTGCGCCGCGCGCTGGGGGAACGGCTGGCCGAGGTCGCCCTCAACCGCTACCCGGCCGAGCGCGGCGACGTGCTGCGCGCCGAGCTCGCCCGCCACGCCGACATGCCCGAAGGCTGCGACATCATGCTGGGCAACGGCTCCGACGAGCTGATCAGCCTGCTGACGCTGGCCGCCGACGTGCCCGGCAACGTCGTCATGGCGCCGCTGCCCGGCTTCGTGATGTACGAGATGTCGGCGAAGCTGCAGGGCCTGCGCTTCGTCGGCGTGCCGCTGACGCCCGACTTCGAGCTCGACGGGCCGGCCATGCTGGCCGCGGTGCGCGCCCACCAGCCCGCGCTGCTGTACATCGCCTACCCGAACAACCCGACCGCCAACCTCTGGAACGACGACGTCATCGACGCGATCATCGAGGCCGCGCCCGGCCTGGTGGTGATCGACGAGGCCTACCAGCCGTTCGCCGCGCGCGACTCGCTGGCGCGCCTGCGCCGCCACGAGCACGTGCTGCTGATGCGCACGATGAGCAAGTTCGGCCTGGCCGGGGTGCGCATCGGCTACCTGATGGGCCGCCGGGCGCTGATCGCCGAGATCGACAAGCTGCGCCCGCCGTTCAACGTGAGCGTGCTCAATTGCGAGGCGGCGCTGTTCGCGCTCGAACACGTCGATGAATATGCGAAACAGGCCGCGACGATCCGCGCCGAACGTGAGAAGCTGTCGAGCGGGATCGCGGCGCTGCCCGGAGCGCACCCGTTTCCGAGCGAGGCCAACATGATCCTCGTGCGCGTGCCCGACGCCCGGCGCGTGTTCGAGGGCATGCGCGCACGCGGCGTGCTGATCAAGAACGTCTCCGGGCTGCATCCGCTGCTGGCCGACTGCCTGCGCATCACCGTCGGCACTCCCGAAGAGAATCCGCTGACCCTGGCCGCGCTGCGCGGCGCCCTCGAAGAGTTCACGTCATGACCGCACCCCGCATCGCCACCGTCCAGCGCGACACCAAGGAAACGCAGATCCGCGTCAGCGTCAACCTCGACGGCACCGGCGCGTCCAAGCTCGACACCGGCATCGGCTTCTTCGACCACATGCTCGACCAGATCGCCCGCCACGGCCTGATCGACCTCGACATCCACGCCGTGGGCGACCTGCACATCGACGGCCACCATACCGTCGAGGACGTGGGCATCACCCTCGGCCAGGCGGTGGCGCAGGCCGTGGGCGACAAGAAGGGCCTGACCCGATACGGCCACGCGTATGTGCCCCTGGACGAGGCGCTGTCGCGGGTGGTGATCGACTTCTCCGGCCGCCCGGGCCTGTTCATGGATGTCGCCTTCAAGGCCGGCATGATCGGCGCGTTCGACACCCAGCTCGCCTTCGAGTTCTTCCAGGGCTTCTCGAACCACGCCGGCGTGTCGCTGCACATCGACAACCTGAAGGGCCACAACGCCCACCACCAGGCCGAGACCATCTTCAAGGCCTTCGGCCGGGCGTTGCGCATGGGCCTGGCGCTGGATCCGCGCTCGCTGGGGGTCATTCCGTCGACGAAGGGGTCGCTGTGAGACCGGCCGCGGCGCAGGGCCGCCCCAAGCAAGGCCGGCTCCCCAGGGGGGACAGGTCGATGTACCCGTCGACCAAGGGGCTGTCATGAGCACCGTCGCGGTCGTCGACTACGGCATGGGCAACCTGCGCTCGGTGTCGCAGGCGGTGCTCAAGGCGGCCGAGGGCAGTGCCGTGAAGGTGGTCGTCACGCACCGGGCCGAGGAGGTGTTCGCGGCCGACCGCATCGTGCTGCCCGGCCAGGGCGCGATCCGCGACTGCATGCGCGAGCTGCGCGACTCCGGCATGCTCGACGCGGTGCTCGACGCCGCCGCCCGCAAGCCGCTGCTGGGCGTGTGCGTGGGCATGCAGATGCTGCTGGGCCACAGCGAGGAGCAGGACACCCCGGGCCTGGGCCTGATCCCCGGCGAGGTGCGGCGCTTCCGCCTCGAGGGCCGGCTGCAGGGCGACGGCAGCCGCTACAAGGTGCCGCAGATGGGCTGGAACCGCGTCCGCCAGGAATTCGCGCACCCGTTGTGGGCCGGCATCCCCGACGACAGCTGGTTCTACTTCGTGCACAGCTTCCATGCCGCGCCGTCGGAGGTCCGCCACAGCGCGGGCACCACCGAGTACGGCGACCGCTTTACCTCTGCGGTGACGCGGGATAATATTTTCGCGACCCAGTTCCACCCCGAGAAGAGCGCGGACCTCGGTCTCGCGCTCTACCGCAACTTCCTGCACTGGATGCCCTGACGGGCCCGCGCCATGCTGCTGATTCCCGCGATCGATCTCAAGGACGGTCACTGCGTTCGACTCGAACAAGGTGACATGTCGGTTTCCACCAGCTTCGGAGACGACCCCGCCGCCATGGCCCGACGCTGGCTGGACGCCGGCGCGCGGCGCCTGCACCTGGTCGACCTGAACGGCGCCTTCGCCGGCAAGCCGATCAACGAATCGGCCGTCAAGTCCATCATCAAGGAGATCGGCGGCGAGATCCCCATCCAGCTGGGCGGCGGCATCCGCGACCTCGACACCATCGAGCGCTACCTCGACGACGGCCTGAGCTACATCATCATCGGCACCGCCGCGGTCAAGAGCCCGGGCTTCCTGAAGGACGCCTGCACCGCGTTCGGCGGCCACATCATCGTCGGCCTGGACGCCAAGGACGGCAAGGTGGCCACCGACGGCTGGAGCAAGCTCACCGGCCACGAGGTGGTGGACCTGGCGCTGAAGTTCCAGGACTACGGCGTCGAGGGCGTGATCTACACCGACATCGGCCGCGACGGCATGCTCACCGGCATCAACGTCGATGCCACCGTCAAGCTCGCCCAGGCGCTCACCATTCCCGTGTTCGCCTCCGGCGGGCTGGCCGGCATCGCCGACATCGAGAAGCTGTGCGCCGTCGAGGACGAGGGCGTCGAGGGCGTGATCTGCGGCCGCTCCATCTACACCGGCGCGCTCGACTTCGCCCAGGCGCAGGCGCGCGCCGACGAGCTGTTCACCGGCTAAACCTCACCCTGGCGGGCCTCGCGCCCCAGCCCGAACCCATGCTCGCCAAACGAATCATTCCATGCCTCGACGTGACCGGCGGTCGCGTCGTCAAGGGCGTCAACTTCGTCGAACTGCGCGACGCCGGCGACCCGGTGGAGATCGCCGCGCGCTACAACGAGCAGGGCGCCGACGAGCTCACGTTCCTCGACATCACCGCCACCAGCGACGCGCGCGACATGATCCTGCACATCGTCGAGGCGGTCGCCTCGCAGGTGTTCATCCCGCTGACGGTGGGCGGCGGCGTGCGCGCGGTGGCCGACGTGCGGCGCCTGCTCAACGCCGGGGCCGACAAGGTGAGCTTCAACTCGGCCGCGGTGGCCAACCCGCAGGTCATCAGCGACGCGTCCGACAAGTACGGCGCGCAGTGCATCGTGGTGGCGATCGACGCCAAGCGCCGCAGCCCCGAGGACGCCGCCGCGCGCGGCGCCGGCTGGGACGTCTTCACCCACGGCGGCCGCCAGAACACCGGGCTCGACGCCGTCGCCTGGGCGCGCGAGATGGTGGCGCGCGGCGCCGGCGAGATCCTGCTCACCAGCATGGACCGCGACGGCACCCGCGCCGGCTTCGACCTCGAGCTCACCCGCGCGGTGGCCGATGCCGTCAGCGTGCCGGTGATCGCCTCCGGCGGCGTCGGAACGCTCGATCACCTGGCCGACGGCATCCAGCTGGGCGGCGCCGACGCGGTGCTGGCCGCCAGCATCTTCCACTACGGCGACCACACGGTGGGCGAGGCCAAGGCCGTGATGGCGGCGCGCGGCATCCCGGTGCGCCTCTGAACGTCGTGCGCCGGCCCGCCATGCCCGCCCGGCAGCGTCCGGACGCGTCTCGACCCTGCCGCGCCATGCGGGCGGCCGGGCTGCGACAATCCGGCCTCACCCCGAGAAAGCTGCCGTGAAGAACCCGACCCGTCCCGCGCGACCGAAATCGCCGCAGGGACCGCGCGCGATGCGCGACGCCTACGTCCCCGGCGCACCCGACCCCTGGGACGACGACGCCGCGCCCGTGCGCAGCACGCGCGCCGCCCGCGCCGCCCGTGCGGCGGCGGCCGCCGCGGCGCCGGCGGAGCCCACGCCCGCGCAGAAGCTCGCGCAGAAGCGCGAACGCCGCGCCGCCGTCAACGCGGCGCACGAGATCCGCATCATCGGCGGCCAGTGGCGCCGCAGCCTGCTGCCGGTGCCCGACCTGCCCGGCCTGCGCCCCACGCCCGACCGCGTGCGCGAGACGCTGTTCAACTGGCTGGGCCAGGACCTGGCCGGCTGGAGCGTGCTCGACGCGTTCGCCGGCACCGGCGTGCTGGGCTTCGAGGCCGCGTCGCGCGGCGCCACCACGGTGCAGATGCTGGAGCGCGAGACGAAGCTGGTCGCCGGACTGACGGCGACCAAGGCCCGGCTGGGCGCCGCCGCCGTCGCCATCACGCAGGCCGACGCGATGGCCTGGATGAAGCGCGCCCCGGCGCAGTTCGACCTGGTCTTCCTCGACCCGCCGTTCGACGCCAACCTGTTCGAGTCGGCGCTGGCCGCGTCGCTGCACTGCGTCGTGCCGCAGGGCTGGATCTACCTCGAGGCGCCGGCGCCGTTCGACGCCGCGTCGCTGGCCGAGCGCGGCCTCGAGCTGTACCGGCACGCGCGCGCCGGCGCGGTGCACGCGCACCTCATCCGCAAGACCTAGCAGACCTCCGCCACTTCGCCCAATCCGCGGCGGGCGCGGCTGTGGAATGATCGCAGCCGGCCGTTCTCGCCGCCTGCCTCGCAAGGTACGCCATGTCCAAGTCGTCACTGACCGCCGTCTACCCCGGAACCTTCGACCCGATGACCCTCGGGCACCAGGACCTGACCCGGCGGGCGAGCAACCTGTTCCCGCGCCTGATCCTGGCGGTGGCGGCCGGGCACCACAAGCGCACGATGTTCTCGATCGCCGAGCGCCTGGAGATCGCCAAGGAGCTCGCGGCCCCGTACAAGAACGTCGAGGTGGTGGCCTTTCGCGGCCTGCTGCGCGACTTCGTGGTGGAGAACGGCGGCAAGGTGGTGGTGCGCGGCCTGCGCGCGGTCAGCGACTTCGAGTACGAGTTCCAGATGGCTGGCATGAACCGCCAGCTGATGCCCGACGTCGAGACGCTGTTCCTCACCCCGTCCGACCAGTACCAGTTCATCAGCGGCACCTTCGTGCGCGAGATTGCCTCCCTTGGCGGTGATGTTTCCAAGTTCGTGGCACCCTTGGTGCTTTCCAAGCTCAAGGATCGCATTTCGCAGCCGCGCGAAGTCGAGTAACCCATGGCCCTGATGATCACGGACGAGTGCATCAACTGCGACGTCTGCGAACCCGAATGCCCCAACGAGGCGATCTCGATGGGCGCCGACTACTACGTGATCGCGCCGGACAAGTGCACCGAATGCGTGGGCCACTTCGACAGCCCGCAGTGCGTGCAGGTGTGCCCGGTGGAGTGCATTCCGGTCAATCCGGCGCATGTCGAGACGCCCGACCAGCTGATGACCAAGTACCGGGCGCTGCTGGGCCTGGACGCCGTGGCGGCGCCCGTGGCCGTGCCGGTGGGGCCGGCGGTGCAGGCTGCCGCGCCCGGGCCGATGCGCGCCTGACCGGCGCGCGGCGGCGCCCTCAGCTCGACTTGCCCCGGGCGCCGCCCGTCGCCTTCTTGCCCACCGCGTGTCGCGGCCGGGGCTTCTTCGGCACGCAGGCGATGGCGGCGGTCTCGACGCAAGCCGTGGTCGCGGTGCCCGGACGTCCCTTGACCGGCGCCGACGCCGCGGCCTCGCGCTCGCGCTCGCGCCGGCCGGCCTCGAACCAGGCCGCCAGCCGCTGGTCGCGCGCGGCGAGGTCGACGGCCTGGCGGCGTTGCGCGTCGGTGCGCGCGTCGGCCACGTCGATGGCGCGGGCCGCGCCCTGCGCGCACGGCCGGGCCGCGTAGCTGTCGCCGCAGCGCCAGACCGTGCGGGCCGGCGGCAGCGCGTCCGGCACGGTGGCGGCCGCGGGCGCCAGGATCTGCGCGGTGGACGGCGTGGACGCCGCGCGCGGCGGGCGCGGGGTGCGGGCCTGCGCGGCATCGGCCAGCAGGGTGCCGGCGCACAGCAGCGCGGCGAACCCGGCGGGCATCCCCGCGCGGCGGGCGTCGGCGGGGCGGGCGGTATGGAAGCGGTGGGGGGTGGGGATCGTCACTCGGCGGGCTCCTGCGTGCCGGCCGCGGCCGGCCCCGCAGGGCTCGCAGGGTGGGACGGCGACGGCGTGGCCGCCGGCACCTTGGACATCAGCGCGTTGAGCAGCGGATTGAGCTGCGGCGGGCGTGGCGGCTTGGGGCGTGGCGGCTTGGCGTGGATCTTCATCATCGCCTTGTCCATGTCACCTGCCAGCAGCAGGTCCAGCGCTTTCAGGCTGTCGTCGACATTCGCCTCGATTGCCGTGCGTTCGGCGGCCGGCGGCTTGCGCAGCACGTAGGCAGCGACCTCGTTGCGATCGCCCGGATGGCCGATGCCCAGGCGCAGGCGCCAGAAGTCGCCGGTGCCCAGCTGCGCCTGGATGTCCTTCAGCCCGTTGTGGCCGCCGTTGCCGCCACCCTTCTTGAGCTTCATCTGCCCGGGCGGGATGTCGAGCTCGTCGTGCACCACCAGGATCTCGTCGGGCAGGATCTTGAAGAAGCGCGCCAGCGGCGCCACCGCCTTGCCCGACAGGTTCATGTAGGTGAGGGGCTGCTGCAGCCACACCGGGCCGTCGGGGCGGTTCACGCGCGCGACGAAGCCGTGGTACTTCGGGTCGTGCGCCAGGTGGCCGCCGAGCTGGCGCGCGGCGCGCTCCACCCACCAGAAGCCGGCGTTGTGGCGCGTGTCCTCGTATTCCGCCCCGGGGTTGCCGAGGCCGACGATCAATCGAATCATCGGCCGATTATCCGTGGATGGCGGGCGAGTCGTCGGTCCAGACCAGCGAGGCGATCTTCCAGTCGCGCTCGGTGCGCACGAACTGCAGCGACTTGGTGCCGGCGCCGGCGAAGGGCACGCCGTCGAGCGTGCCGCGCTTGGCGTAGCGCAGCCAGCGCTGGGCGATCGCGCCGTGGAGCTCGGTGCGCGATTCGGTCTCGTGCTCCTCGAAGTCGCGCAAGCGGCCGCCGGCCAGCAGCTCGGCGCGCGGCGCGATGAAGCCGTGCAGGTCGGTGGTGGTGACCGTGCCCAGCGCGTCGGCCACGCGCACGGTGGCATCCAGCATGAAGTAGTGTGGCAGCGCGGGCAGCGTCGGGATGGCGCCGTCGCGGTTGGTGAACGCCGCCAGGAAGCGCTGCGTCAGCGCGTCGACCTGCGCGCGGTCGTCGCCGCGGTGGGGGCGCGGCGACTTGAACAGCCAGGTCTCGCGCTCCTCGCCCACCAGGCGCGTGATGCCGGCGTCGTGCAGGCCGACCTGGCGCAGCACGGCCGCCGAGCCGGCGTTGGCCGGGCCGGTGATGCCCCAGACCTCGGGCAGGCCCAGCACGTCGAGCGCGTAGCGCACGCAGGCGGCCGCGGCTTCGCGCGCGTAGCCCTGGCCGCGGAACGCGGGCATCAGCGCGTAGCCGACATCGGCCTCCATCAGGGTGTCGCGCTTGATGAGGCCGCACATGCCCACCAGCACGTCGTCGGACTTGCGTTCGACGGCCCAGAAGCCGAAGCCCAGCCGGCCGTAGGTGGCCGTGTGGCGCGTCGCGATCCAGGCGAGCGCCTGGCGCCGGGTGCGCACGTTGCGCTCGCCGATGTTGGCCAGCCAGCCGGGGTCGTTGAGCAGCGCGAGCAGGAAGTCGGCGTCGGTGGGGGTGGCGGTGAACCAGCGCAGGCGCAGGCGGTCGGTCTCGAGGATCAGCATCGTGCCATTCTCACGGCTGCAGCAGCGCCGCGCGCGCGCCGACGATCAGCGCCTGGCCGATCTGCTCCATCAGGCCGGAGCGTGCGATGGGCGCGCCGGCCTCGGCGGGCGCGTCGATGCCGGTGCCCAGCTTCCACTGGTGCCAGTACAGCGCGACGTCGATCGTCACCTCGGGCCGGATCGCCACCAGCGCGCCGGTGTCCAGATGCGCGCGGGCGAGCAGCTCGGGGATGACGGCGACGCCCCAGCCCATCACCGCGGCGCGCGCGCCGGCCTCGCTGGACGGCACGTAGCGCTCCTTCAGGCGGGGGTCGCGCACGCCCATCGCGCGCGCCACCCATTGCGCCTGCATGTCGTCCTTGCGGTTGAAGACGATGAACGGCAGCTTGGCGAAGTTGGCCTCGTTGAGGCCGGCGGGCATCGCCAGCGCCATGAAGGCCGGGCTGGCGACGGCGATGTAGCGCATCAGGCCCAGCGGCTGGCAGGTGCAGCCGCGCAGCGCCATGGCCACGGTCGAGACGCAGCCCAGCACCTCGCCTTCGCGCAGGCGGTCGTGCGTGAAGTCCTGGTCGTCGACGATCAGCTCCAGGCCGTAGCCCTCGCGCTGGCCGGCGTGCACCAGCGCGTCGAGCGCGCCCAGCACCCAGGTGGCCAGGCTGTCGGCGTTGATCGCGATCGGCAGCCGCTCCTCGCGCATCTGGGTGGCGCCCAGCTCGCGCGCGGCGTCGGCGCGCAGCGCCTGCAACTGGCGGGCGTAGCGCAGCAGCACCTTGCCGGGCTCGGTCATGCGCAGCGGGCGCGAGCGCACCACCAGCAGCTGGCCCACCTGCGTCTCGAGGGCGCGCAGCCGCTGCGACACGGCCGATTGCGTGATCGACAGCAACTGCGCCGCGCGCTCGAAGCTGCCGGCCTCGGCCAGCGCGGCCAGGGACTCGAGCGCGGCGGGATCGAGCAGGTTCATAAGTGTCGCTACTGTAATCGCAGTAATTGCGATGCAGCTTCACACTTTCCCGGGGTCGACCTACGCTGGATTTTTTCCAGATACCCGCAACGGAGACATCCCATGAAGATCGGCGTTCCGAAGGAAATCAAGAACCACGAATACCGCGTCGGGCTGACCCCCGCCAGCGTGCGCGAGTTCGTCGCCCACGGGCACTCGGTGATGGTGCAGGCGGGGGCCGGCGCCGCGATCGGCCTGGACGACGCGCAGTACCGCGCCGCCGGCGCCACGCTGCTCGACACCGCGCAGGAGGTGTTCGCGCGCGCCGACATGATCGTCAAGGTCAAGGAACCGCAGCCGCAGGAGTGCGCGATGCTGCGCCCGGGCCAGCTGCTCTACACCTACCTGCACCTGGCCCCGGATCCCGACCAGACGGCCGCGCTGGTGAAGTCCGGCGCGGTCTGCGTGGCCTACGAGACGATCACCGGCGCCAGCGGCGGCCTGCCGCTGCTCGCGCCGATGAGCGAGGTGGCCGGGCGCATGTCCATCCAGGCCGGCGCGGCGCACCTCGAAAAGAGCAAGGGCGGCATGGGCGTGCTGCTGGGCGGCGTGCCGGGCGTGGCGCCGGGCCACGTGGTCATCCTGGGCGGGGGCGTGGTGGGCACGCACGCGCTGCAGTGCGCGGTGGGCGCCGGCGCGCGCGTGACCGTGCTGGACAAGAACGTCGACCGCCTGCGCCAGCTCGATCTCGTGTTCGGCAACCGGATCACGACGCTGTACTCGAACGCAGCAGCCGTCGAAGAGTCGGTGCTCGAGGCCGACCTGGTGGTCGGCGGCGTGCTGATCCCCGGCGCGGCCGCGCCCAAGCTGGTCACGCGCGAGATGATCTCGCGCATGCGCAAGGGCGCGGTGGTCGTCGACGTCGCGATCGACCAGGGCGGCTGCTTCGAGACCTCGCACGCCACCACGCACGCCGAGCCCACCTACGTGGTCGACGGCGTGGTGCACTACTGCGTGGCCAACATGCCGGGCGCCGTGGCGCGCACGTCCACCTTCGCGCTGAACAACGCCACCATCGGCCCCGGCCTCGCGCTGGCCGACCTCGGCTGGCAGGCGGCCATGCGCGGCAATCCGCACCTGAAGGCCGGCCTGAACGTGGCGCACGGCAAGGTCACGTTCGAAGCCGTGGCGCAGGCGCTGGGCTACGACTTCACGTCGCCGAACGCCTTGCTCGACTGAAGCGCGGTCGCTGGCGGCATTCGAGGGCCTCGAGTGCCGCCAGATAAAATCGACCGGATATGTCCCGTCTCGCCGTCCTGCCCCAGTACTTCTATCCCAAGCGCCTGCTGACCCTCTACGCGGGCTTCATGGCGCGCAACGAGTGGGGCTGGTACACCACGCGACTGATCCGCAATTTCGTCCGCGACTACAAGGTCGACATGGACGAAGCGGTCGAGCCGGACCCGGCCGCGTACCGGAGCTTCAACGACTTCTTCACGCGCGCGCTCAAGCCGGGCATGCGGCCGATCGCCGACGCCGACCTGATCTGCCCGGTCGACGGCGCGATCAGCCAGTTCGGTCGGATCGACGAGCACCGCATCTTCCAGGCCAAGGGCCACGACTACACCACGCAGGCGCTGCTGGGTGGCGACACCGCGCTGGCCGCGCCGTTCGTCGACGGCAGCTTCGCCACGATCTACCTGAGCCCGAAGGACTACCACCGCATCCACATGCCGTGCGACGGCCGCCTGCTGCGCATGATCCACGTGCCGGGCGACCTGTTCTCGGTCAATCCGGTCACCGCGCAGGGCGTGCCGGGGCTGTGGGCGCGCAACGAGCGGGTGGTCTGCCTGTTCGAGGGGCCGCGCGGCCCCTGGACGCTGGTCCTGGTGGGCGCCACCATCGTCGGCAGCATGCAGACGGTCTGGCATGGGGTGGTCAACGCGACGCGTCCCGGCAGGATCCGCGAATGGCGCTACGACGACCAGGCCATCGTGCTGAAGAAGGGCGACGAGATGGGCCGCTTCCTGCTCGGCTCCACCGTGATCATGACCTTCCCGAAGGGTGACCTCGCCTTCAACCCGGCCTGGACGCCGGCGCGCCCCGTCCGCCTGGGCGAGGCGATGGCGAACTACCGCGCCTGAGCGGCCGCCGCGGCGCAGCCCGGCCGGAAACGAAAAAGCCCCGCCGAAGCGGGGCTCTCCAGAGAAACCTCGACGCGGCCGTCGCCGCGCAAGATCACTTCTTCTTGGCGGCGGCGGCCGGGGCGGCAGCGGCGCCAGCGGCCGGCTTGGCCGGGGCGGCCTTGCCGCCCTTGCCCTTGGCGGGTGCGGCAGCAGCCTTCTCGGCGGCAGCGGCGTCTTCGGCGGCGTCGACGGCCTCGACACGCGGCTCGGCGACCGAGACGACCACCGGGTTCTGCGTGCCGTGCTTGACGGCCTTGATGCCGGCCGGGAACTTCAGGTCGGACACGTGCAGCGACTTGCCCTTGACCAGGCCGCTCAGGTCGACGCTGATGAATTCCGGCAGCTGGGTGGCCAGGCATTCGACTTCGACTTCGGTGGCGACGTGGTTGACGACGCAGGCGTCGGTCTTGACGGCCGGCGACGTTTCCTCGCCCGTGAAGTGCAGCGGCACCTTCTTGCGCAGGCGCGTGTTGGCGTCGACGCGCTGGAAGTCGATGTGCTGGACGATCTGCTTGTACGCGTGCATCTGGAAGTCGCGCAGCAGGACCTGCGCGACCTTGCCGCCCAGGTCCATCTCGAGGACGGACGAGTGGAAGGCTTCCTTCTTCAGGGCGAAGTAGAGAGCGTTGTGATCGAGCTCGATCATCTGCGGCTCGCCGGCGCCGTAGACGATGCCGGGAACCTTGCCGGACAGACGCAGGCGGCGGCTCGCTCCGGTCCCCTGCAGGCTGCGCTCATAAGCGGTGAACTTCATTTTGAAAACTCCAAGTTGGGCCCCGCGACCAGGCGCCCGGTAAAGACGATCCAGCCACCGCTTCTCCGCTCGTGGGCGGACGGCCGAAGGATCGGGAAATGCGGCTCAGAAGTTGTTGTTCTGTTCCGCAAAGAGGGAGGTGACCGATTCGCCGTCGGAGATGCGGCGGATGGTCTCGGCGAACAGGAAGGCCACCGACAGCTGGCGGATCTTCTTGCAGGCCTTGCCGGCGTCGGACAACGGCAGCGTGTTGGTGATCACGACCTCGTCGAGCGCCGAATTCTTGATGCGTTCGACGGCCGGGCCGGAGAACACCGGGTGCGTGCAGTAGGCGTAGACGCTCTTGGCGCCGCGATCCTTGAGCACCTCGGCGGCCTTCACGAGCGTGCCGGCGGTGTCGATCATGTCGTCCATGATCACGCAGTTGCGGCCGTCGATGTCGCCGATGACGTGCATCACTTCGGAGACGTTGGCCTTCGGACGGCGCTTGTCGATGATGGCCAGGTCGCAGCCGAGCTGCTTGGCCAGTGCGCGGGCGCGCACCACGCCGCCGACGTCGGGCGACACCACCACGAGGTCCTGGTAGTTCTTCGACTTGACGTCGGTCAGCAGCACCGGCGACGCGTAGATGTTGTCCACGGGGATGTCGAAGAAGCCCTGGATCTGGTCGGCGTGCAGGTCCATCGTGAGCAGGCGCTCGACGCCCACGGTCTGCAGCAGGTTGGCCACGACCTTGGCGCTGATGGGCACGCGCGTGGAACGCGAGCGGCGATCCTGGCGGGCGTAGCCGAAGTACGGGATCACGGCGGTGATGCGGCGCGCGCTGGCGCGCTTCAACGCATCGACCATGATCAGCAGTTCCATCACGTTCTCGTTCGTCGGCGCCCCGGTGGACTGGATGACGAAGACGTCGCGGGCACGCACGTTCTGGTGGATCTCGACGTCGCATTCGCCGTCGGAGAAGCGGCCGACCTTCGCCTTGCCGAGCTCGGTGCCGAGCTGGGTGGCGATTTCCTGCGCCAGCACAGGATTCGCGTTGCCTGTGAACAGGACCGTGTTGAACAGCACGTCGGAGACTCCGTGAGGGCGGGGTGCGCAGCGAGACCGGGATGCCGGCCCTTGCGACCGGCCTTTCGAACCTCGTCCTTATCCGGGAATACCGTCAAGGCCGGGCAGGGACATTTGGCAGGGGAAGAAGGATTCGAACCTTCGCATGTCGGAATCAAAATCCGATGCCTTAACCAACTTGGCGACTCCCCTACACAGGACCCGGCCGTGAAGCCGAACCCGTCAACTCTTCCTCAGTCGGCCCAGGCCCGCAACGGGTGATGGGCGAGACTGCGACACATCCGGCCCGTCCAGCCCCGGGGCAGTTCACCCTCGGGCCACGACACACCTTCCGCATCGACTCTTGCGAACACCGCACTGCCCGAACCGGTCATCCGGCTGTTGCCGAACCGGCTTTCCAGCCATTGTGCGACCTGCTCGATGGGCGGGCACAAGGCCTGGGCCACCGGTTGGAGATCGTTCCGGCCGAAAGCCGATATTCCGGCTTCGGACTCTGCATTCATGTGTGCAAGAGAGCCTACTAGTGTAGCAGGCTCTGTATCGCGTGCCAAGTCCGGATGAGAAAAGATGCCCGCGGTTCCCAGGCTTTCTACGGGCTTCACGACCGCATATCGGTGCGGCGCCCAGCCGATGGGGGTCAACTTCTCGCCGATGCCCTCGACGAAGGCGTTGTCGCCGCCGACGAAGAACGGCACGTCCGCGCCCAGCGGCGTGGCCAGCGCCAGCAGCCGCGCGCGCGGCCAGTGCAGGTTCCACAGCCGGTTGAGCGCCAGCAGCACGGTGGCGGCGTCGGAGCTGCCGCCGCCCATGCCGGCGCCCCAGGGCACCGACTTCAGCACCGAGATGTCGGCGCCGTACGTGCAGCCGCTGGCCTGCTGCAGCGCCCGCGCGGCGCGCAGGCTCAGGTCGTCGGCGGGCAGCGCGGGCCCGAGGTCGTGGCGGCGCAGCAGGCCGTCGTCGCGGCGCTCGACGTGGAGGGTGTCGGCCCAGTCGACCAGGATGAAGACGGACTGCAGCAGGTGGTAGCCGTCAGCGCGCCGGCCCGTGATGTGCAGGAACAGGTTGAGCTTGGCCGGCGCGGGCAGGTCGTAGAAGGCTTTGACGGCCATGGCGGGACGAAGGAGGTCAGGAGGCGGAGGCGGCCGATGCCGCGGGCTCGGCGGCGTCGAGCTTGACGCGCACGTGCAGGGCCGGCGCCGGCAGCGCGCGTTGCGCATCGATCAGCCGGTTGTCCGCCAGTTGCGAGAGGTCGACGTGCCAGCCGAGCTGGTCGAAGGTGGGGGCGGCCGTGCCGCTGGTCACCGGGGCGTCCGGCCACGGCCGGCCGGACAGCCAGTCGAACATCGCCGCCAGCGGCAGCTGGTCGCCGATCGCGCGCTGCATCATGTCCTCCAGCGTCGCGTAATGCGTGGTGGCGCCGTCGGCCTCGAGCTCGATGCGCGACGGGCTGCCCTGGAGGCCCACGGGATGCGACCAGCGCGCGCGCGCCACCGTCGTGCCGATCGGGCTGGTGAGGATCAGCTGGCCGCTGGAGGCGTTGCCGCTGAGCTCGAACTGGCCGCTGACCGAGCGGGCGGGCGCATCGGGCACCGCGTCGGTGCGCACGGCCAGTCGGCCCGTGTAGACGTGGCCCGGCAGCGGCGGCGGGCGGGTGGCGCAGGCCTGCAGCAGGGCCAGCGCCAGCACGCCGGCGCCGCGGAGCCACCACCTCACGGGGCGACCTTCAGCCGGTTCATCGTCTGCTTGAGCACCTCGTTGCCGGCGTCGAGCTTGTGCGCGTCGCGCAGCACGCGCGCCGCCTCGTCGTGCTTGCCGTCGGCCCACAACGCCTCGCCCAGGTGGGCGGCGATCTCGGTGTCCTTGCGCGAGGAGTAGGCCTGGGCCAGCAGCGTGGCGGCGGCGTCGAAATGCCCCATCCGGTATTCGACCCAGCCCAGGCTGTCGACGATGAACGGGTCGGCCGGCGACAGCTCGTGGGCCTGGCGCACCATCGACAGCGCCTCGTCCAGGCGCAGGTTGCGGTCCGCCAGCGAGTAGCCCAGCGCGTTGAGCGCCTGCGAGTTGTCGGGCTGCAGCACCAGGATGCGGCGCAGCAGGCGCTCCATCTCGTCGAGGCGGTTCAGGCGCTCGTCGACCATGGCCTCCTGGTAGACGAGCTCGACGTCGTCGGGCGTCTCGGCGTTGGCCTTGGCGAGCACGTCGCGCGCCTCGGCCAGCTTCTTCTCGTCGAGCAGCAGCTGCACCTCGGTCAGCAGCTTGTAGCGCTGTTCGGCCGGCGTGGACGCGTTGGCGGCGCGCACCAGCTTCAGCGCCTCGGCCAGCTTGCCCTGGCGCGCCAGCAGCCCCGCGCGCAGCGCGACCACCTGCAGGTCGGTCTCGCGGGGGTCGACCTGCGCGAGCCAGCGGCCCGCGGCCGCGTCGTCGTGGCGCTGCTCGGCGGCGCGGGCCAGCAGCAACTGGATGTGGGCCAGGCGCACCGGGCTGGTGTCGGCCCCGGGCGGCGACGCTGCATCGGGGCCGTCATCCTCGTCGGCGGTGCCGTTCGCGGCGGCGACCGCCTTGCGGGCCGCGGCGTTCTCGGCGGCCTGCTCGCTGGCCAGCGTCAAGGCATGCCGGAGGTCGGCGTCGGCGGCGACGGGGTCGCGCAGCTCGAGGTCGATCTCGCCCAGCGCCAGCCACAGCTGCGCCTGGTTCGGGCGGTCCTTGACGGCCAGGCGCAGCTGCTCGGCGGCATCGGTCAGGCGCTGCTGCGTGGCCAGCACGCTGGCGAAGGCCTGGCGGACCACCGGCTCGGTGTCCGGCTGGGCCAGGTAGCGCCGCACCAGGGCCTCGGCCCCGGCGATGAGCTCGGTCGACGGCGCGGTGCCGGGCAGCGGCGCCGATGGCGCGACCACGCTCGCGGCCGCGCCGGGCGCCAGGGCCGACTTGCGGGCCGGCGTGCCGTCGGTGGCGCCGTTCATCACGTCGAGAGCCAGCAGCACCGGCTGCAGTGCCTTCACGTCCTGCGCCTGGGCCTGGCCGGCCAGGTCCAGCGCGAACAGCGGCTGGCCCTGGTTCAGGCGGATGCGGCCGAGCGCGACGTGGGCGGCGACGCGCGTGTCCGGCGCGTCCATGTAGGGCTGCAGCAGCAGCCGGAACTGTTCGGCGGCCGCCGTCTTGTCCTTGGCGCGTTGCTGCGCGCGCGGCAGGCTGAAGATCAGCGCCACGCGTTCGGCAGGCGGGCTCATGGCCAGCAACTGGCGCAGCGGCTCGGCGGTCTCGGGCACGCGGTCGAACTCGAGCAGCAGCTGGATCTCGGTGCGCAGCGCCTCGGTCGAGCGCGGCATCGCCTGGCGCCAGCTGCGCGTGATGGTCAGCGCCTTGTCGCCCGCGCCGGCCTCGATGGCGATCTGCAGCGCGCGCCGATACAGCGCGTCGTCCCTCTTGTGGCGGGCCGCCTCCAGCATCAGCTCGATGGCGTCGGCGGGCTGGTTTTCCCGCAACGCGAACTCCGCCAGCAACAACTGGTACAACAGCGGGCCGTCGAGATACGAGTTGTCGACGGGCGGCGGCGCCGGCGGTGCCACGGTGGGCACCGAGGCGGGCCCGGCCGGCGGCAGGGCGGCGTTCTTCTGCTGCGCCCAGGCGAGCGTGGGCAGGAGGAGGGCCATGCCCAGGCCGAGCAGGGCATGGCGGGCCGATCGCGCCACGCGCGCCACGGCCTCGTGCTTGCTCCGCCCCAAGCCTTGTGTTTGACTCATCGTCGCTCCATATCAGTCCATTCTAGGCCCCGAGAAATCCAGATGCCCGAGTTGCCAGAGGTCGAAGTGACGCGCCGCAGTGTTGCGGACGGATTGCTGGGCGCGCGGGTGCTGGACGTGCAGATGGGCCTGCCGTTGCGCTGGCCGCTGGGCCACGAGCCGCAGGCGCTCGTGGGCGTCGAATGCGGCGCGATGACGCGGCGCGGCAAGTACCTGTGGCTGCCGCTCTCGCGCGGCGGCGCGCACGCCCGGTCGCCGGGCTTGCCGCGGACCGCGGCGCCGGTCGAACCGTCCGGCGGGCTGCTGATCCACCTGGGCATGTCGGGCGCGCTCGCGTTCGGGCCGGCGCCGGCCGAGCGCGGGCCGTACGACCACTTCCGCCTGCTCACCGACCGCGGCTGCCTGTGGCTGACCGACCCGCGGCGCTTCGGCGCCGTCGTCTGGTCGGCGGGGCTCGACGCCGATCCGGCGCGCAAGCTGCTGGCGGTGCTGGGCCCCGAGCCGTTCGATCCGGCGCTGGACGAGGTCGGATTCCACGCCGGGCTGCAGGCGCGCCGCGCGCCGGTGAAGACGGCGCTGCTGTCGGGCGAACTAGTGGTGGGCGCCGGCAACATCTACGCCTGCGAGGCCCTGCACCTGGCGCGCATCGATCCCCGTACGCCGTCCAACCGCATCAGCCGGCCGCGCGCGGCGCGGCTGCTGGCGGCGGTGCGCCAGGTGCTGCGCCGCGCGATCGAGGCCGGCGGCACCACGCTGAAGGACTTCAGCGCCAACGGCGCAGCCGGTCATTACCAGGAACAGGCGCAGGTCTACGGGCGCGCCGGCGCGCCCTGCAATACCTGCGGGACGGTGGTGCGCCGAATCGTCCAGGGCCAGCGCGCGACCTTTTTCTGCGGGGTTTGCCAGAAGCGCTAGGGATACTGCCGGCGCGGGTGCCGCGATACTCGAGACCGGTGAGTATTTGGCGAGTCTGTATCCGGAGGTTTCCAGGCTGGGCACAGCGGTGCGGTGCGGCCGATCCGGTGGCGTCCGCGATGCGACATACTTCGCATTTGGCCGGGTTATCCGGCGATTGCATTCCGGCAATCGCGCTACGATTCGGCGGCCAACTGGTCAATATATGAACCAGAAGCGGATTCCGCCGTCACCGGCGCCGACCATCGAGCGCGACGCATAAAGAGCTTGGGAATGACGAAAGATCAATCGCTGGTACCCGCCCTGGATGCCCTGGCCAATTGGCGCCAGTCGCTGGCGCGCGAACTGTCGGGTCTGACGCGGTTCTTCACCAGCAACGACCTGCTGTCGGTGCCGTCGGCCGAGATCGCCGAATCGCTGCGCCAGCGCGTGCTGGCCGACAAGCTCGTCGTCGCCTTCGTCGCCGAGTTCTCGCGCGGCAAGTCCGAACTGATCAACGCCATCTTCTTCGCCGACACCGGCCGCCGCATCCTGCCCGCATCCCCCGGCCGCACCACGATGTGCCCGGTCGAGCTCGCCTGGGACGAGCGCGAGCCGCCGATGCTGGACCTGCTGCCCATCGACACCCGTCGCGAGGGACTGTCGCTGACCGAACTGCGCGCCTCGCGCGAAGGCTGGAAGCGCGTGCCGCTGGACCCGTCCAACCCGGACGCCCTGGCCGCCGCGCTGGCCGAGGTCACCCACACCCGCAAGGTGACCCCCGACGTCGCCCGCGAACTGGGCCTGTGGTCCGACACCGACCCCGAGGACAATCCGCCGCTGGACGAGGACGGCCATGTCGAGGTGCCGGCCTGGCGCCACGCGATGATCAACTACCCCCACCCGCTGCTCGCGCGCGGGCTGGTGGTGCTCGACACTCCGGGCCTGAACGCGATCGGCACCGAGCCCGAGCTGACGCTGGGCCTGCTGCCCGGCGCGCATGCCGCGCTGTTCCTGCTGGGCGCCGACGCCGGCGTGACCAAGTCGGACCTGTCGGTGTGGAACGAACACCTGGGCGGCCAGTCCATGGCCTGCTTCGTCGTGCTCAACAAGGTCGACATGCTGGCCGACCCGCTGCTCACCGACGAGCAGAACGAGGCGCTGGTGCAGAAGCAGTGCGAGGTCACCGCGCAGACGCTGCAGATGCCGCGCGACCGGGTGTTCCCGGTCTCGGCACGCCTTGCGCTGCATGCGCGCCTGAACGACAACGCCGCCGACCTGGCCAAGAGCCGGCTGCCGCAGCTGGAAGAGGCGCTCACCAACGAGCTGCTGCCCGCGCGCCAGCAGGTGCTCACCCATGCCGTGGTGCAGGGCGTGGAGGCGCTGCGCGCCCAGGTCAACGCGCGCCTGCGCGACCAGCGCCGCCAGAATTCCGAACAACTGCTGGAGCTGCGCGGCCTGCGCGGCAAGAGCGGCGCCCGCGTGCGCCACCTGCTCGACCGCGTGCAGGAAGACGCCGCGGAGTTCGAGCGCTGCGTCACCCGCCTGACCGCGCTGCGCGCGGTGCAGACGCGCCTGCTGCGCGACACCCAGAACCAGCTCTCCAGCGAGCGCATCCGCGCCGAGGTCAAGGAACTGCAGTCGGCGCTGAACTCCGGCTGGTTGCACCTGGGCGCGCGCCAGGCTTTCCTGGGCATGTGCGACAAGCTGCGCCACGCGCTGTCCGATTCCGAGGTCACCACGGCCGAGGCGCGCGAGATGCTGCAGGGCACCTTCCGCCAGCTCAACGCCGAGTTCGGCTTCTCGCTGTCGATCGCGCTGCCGCCCGAGCTGGCGAGCCATCGCGAGGACCTGGCGGCCATCGAGCGCGGCTACAACCGCTACTTCGGCCTCAGCGAGACGCTGCGCATGGCGTCGTCGGCGTTCAAGGAGCGCTTCGTGCGCATGCTCGTGTCCAAGCTGCGCGTCGTCTTCGAGACCGCCGCGCGCGACATCGAGCTGTGGCACCAGGCCGCCAGCGCGCAGATGGAGGCGCAGCTGCGCGACCGTCGCCGCAGCTTCCGCAAGCGTCGCGAGTCGCTCGAGCGCATCCAGCAGGCCGCCGGCGACCTGGAAGAACGCGTGGTCGACGTCGAGTCGCAATCGGCGCGCATCGAGGCGCTGATCACCGACGTGGCGCTGCGCTGCGAGACGCTCGCCGTCATTGCTCGCCGCGGCCCCACGGGCATCGAGTCCGAGCACTTCGAGATCCCGTTCGACGCCACGGCCAGCGCCGCGGTCTGAGACGCTGCGAACCCGCCGGCCGTCGGCCTTGCCGCGGCGAGGCATGATCCGGCATGGATCTCTTTCCCGCAGACGCCGTCCGCCCTCCGTTCATCGCCCGCGAGGCGGCCGCGCAGTGGCACGCGCTGCCGTTCGCCGAGCGCCTGGTCGCCTGGCAGCGCGCCCATGGCCGCGCGGGCCTGCCGTGGCAGCTCACCCGCGACCCGTACCGCGTGTGGCTGTCCGAGATCATGCTGCAGCAGACCCAGGTCACCACGGTGCTGGGCTACTACGAGCGCTTCCTCCAGCGCTTTCCCGACGTCGTCGCGCTGGCGGCCGCGCCGGCCGAGGACGTGCTCGCGCTGTGGAGCGGCCTGGGCTACTACGCCCGCGCCCGCAACCTGCATCGCTGCGCGCAGGTAGTCGTCGCCGAGCACGGCGGCGTGTTTCCGCGCAGCGCGCAGCAGCTCGCCGAGCTGCCCGGCATCGGCCGCTCCACCGCCGCCGCGATTGCCGCGTTCTGCTTCGGCGAGCGCGTGGCCATCCTCGACGGCAACGTCAAGCGGGTGCTCACGCGCGTGCTCGCCTACGAGGGCGACATCGCGCAGGCCGCGGCCGAGAAGGCGTTGTGGGCGATCGCCACGCAGATGCTGCCGGACGCGCCGGCCGGCGAGCCGCTGCACGCCGCGATGGCCACCTACACGCAGGGGCTGATGGATCTCGGTGCCACCGTCTGCACGATCCGCAGGCCGGCCTGCGACGCCTGCCCGGCCTGGGCGACGTGCCAGGCGCGCGCCGTCGGCACGCCCGAGAAGTTCCCGGTCAAGGCCCGCAAGCTGAAGCGCGGCAAGCGCGCCGCCGTCCTGCTGTGGCTGCAGCACGGGCGCCGCGTGTGGCTGGTGCGGCGCGCCGACACCGGCGTGTGGGCGCAGCTGTGGTCGCTGCCGGAGTTCGACACCGCCATCGCGTTGGAGCGCGCGGTCGAGCCCTGGCCCGGCATGCTGGAATGGATGGCGCCATTCAAGCACGTGCTGACCCACTTCGACTGGATGCTGCAGCCGCTGAAGCTGCAGTGGCACGGCGCCGTGTCACCCGCGCAGCAGCGCGAGATCGAGCGGCTGGGCGCGGTCAACGTGGCCGGTGCGGGCATCGAGGAGCCCGGCGAAGCCGACGTGCACGGCGACGTCGTGCCGGTGGAAGACGAGGCCGACACCAGCGTGCCGACGGAGGCCGGCGAAGGGCGCTGGTTCGCGCGCGCCGACCTCGCCGGCGTGGGCATTCCGTCGCCGATCCGCAAGCTGCTGGAGGCTGCGTTGCCGGACTGACGCCGGCGGCCCTGCGCGCTTCAGAGCGGCAGCGACATCGTCCGCTCCAGCCCGACGCGCCCGGTGCGGCGCTCGCCCGTCTCGATCCAGCCGGCCTTCTCGTAGGCGCGGATGCCGGCGGCGTTGTCGTCGTCCACGCGCAGCATGAGCCGTGCCGTCTGCGGCCAGTGCAAGGCGACCCAGCGCGCGAGAGCGGTCAACGCGGACGAGCCGACGCCGCGGCCTTGGTGGCGGATGTCGACCCGCAGCCCAGCGACGACCGCGGCGTCGGCGTCCACCCAGTCGGGCGCCGAGTCTCTGCGCTTGAGGACGACCCAGCCGACGATCTCGTGGCCGACGCGAATGGCGAGGCCGGCCACCTGGGCCGGGTCGCTCGCCTCGCAGGCGGCGACGCTGCGTGCGACCGTGCCCGCGTATTCGACCTGCGCCGCGCTGATCTCGAGCGCCAGCACCGCGGCGCGCTCGGCGTGCCCCAGCGCGCGCCAGTCCAGCAAGCGGATGTCCGGTTCGCTCGCGGCCGTCATGCGCCGTCGGAGGTATCCAGTTCGCGGTGGCGCAACAGCGTGGTCACCGTCGGCGCGAAGCGCTGCGCCAGCGTCTCGGCCATGAACACCGAGCGGTGCTGGCCGCCGGTGCAGCCGATGGCCACCGTGAGGTAGCTGCGCTGGTCGTCCTCGAAATTGGGCAGCCAGCGGCGCAGGAAGGTCTCGATCTGGCCGAGCATCTCCATGACTTCGGGCTGCTCGCTGAGGTAGGTAGCCACCGGCTCGTCGCGGCCGGTGAGCGGGCGCAGCTCGCGCAGGTAGTACGGATTGGGCAGCACGCGCACGTCATAGACCATGTCGGCGTCGAGCGGCACGCCGCGCTTGAAGGCGAACGACTCGAAGACCAGCGACAGCTGGCTGGCGTGGGCGCCCACCAGGTCGCGCATCCAGCGGCGCAGCTGCACCGGGCGCAGCTGGCTGGTGTCGAGGATGGTGGAGCGCACGCGGATCGTGGCGAGCAGCTCGCGCTCGAGCTCGATGGCCTCCATCAGCGCGCGATGCGTGAGCACGCCCAGGTGGTCCTTGGACAGCGGGTGCGGCCGGCGCGTTTCCGAGAAGCGGCGCACCAGGGTGTCGGTGCTGGCGTCGAGGAACACGGGACGCACCTTGACGCCCTCGTTCATGAGCCTTTCCAGCAGCGGCACCAGGCGCGGCAGCGAGCCGGCGGTGCGCACGTCGACGGCCACCGCCACGCGGCGCACGGTGCGTTCGTTTTCCAGGCGCAGGAACTCGGGCAGCAGCTCGGGGGGCAGGTTGTCGACGCAGAAGAAGCCGGCGTCCTCCAGCGCATGCAGCGCGACGGACTTGCCGGAGCCGGAGATGCCGGTGACCAGCACGATCTCGCGCGTGCCTTCCGGGGTGGGATGCGCCTCGCGTGCTGCCCTCGCTGCGGGCCCTGCGGGCGCCGCGGCGCCGGGCGCGGGGGTGTCGGAAGCCGAAGTCATGCTGCCTCCTCGATGCGGTCGGGGGTCATCCGCGCGCTCCCGGGCGTGCGCGCGGCGACGGCGCGGCGGGGGCCGCGGGCGAGGCTGCGGCGTCGAGCGTGACGGCCTGCGCGATCAGTTCCTGCGCGTGGGCGAGGCTGGTGCCGGAGCTGCGCTCGCCGCCCAGCATGCGGGCCACCTCGGCCACGCGGGCTTCGCCCGCCAGCGGCGTGACCTGGCTGGTGGTGCTGCCGCCGACGCTGCGCTTGGCGACGACGAAATGATGGTCGCCGCAGGCGGCGACCTGCGGCAGGTGGGTGACGGCCATCACCTGCACGTGCCGGCCCAGGCGTTTCATCAGGCGGCCCACCGAGTCGGCCACGGTGCCGCCGACGCCGGCGTCGATCTCGTCGAAGATGAGCGTGCCGACGCCCGAGGACGCCGGCTGCGCCGCGCCGGCGTTGCCCGCGTCGCCCGCCGACGACTGCGCCGCGGTGACCGCGATGGCCAGCGCCAGCCGCGACAGCTCGCCGCCCGAGGCCACCTTGGCCAGCGGGCGCGGCGTGCTGCCGGCATGGCCGGCGACGAGGAACTCCACGGTCTCGGCGCCGTAGGACTGCGGCGCGTCCTGCGCCACCAGTGCGACGTCGAAGCGGCCCCCGGCCATGCCCAGCTGCTGCATCGCCTCGGTGATGCGGCCGGCCATCAGCGGCGCCGCGGCTGCGCGGCGGGCGCTCACCCGCTTCGCCTCGGTGCGCCAGCGCGCCAGGGCGTCGTCGACCTTCTTCTGCAGCCCGGCCAGGTCGGCCGCGGCGTCGAGCGCGGCCAGCGCGGCCTTCCACTCGCCCCACAGCGCGGGAAGGTCTTCCGGCGAACGGCGGAAGCGGCGCGCCAGGCCCATCCAGGCGGACATTCGATCGTCCAGCTCGGACAGACGGCGCGGATCGAGGTCGGCGCGGTTGAGGTAGCTGGCCAGGCTGTGCGCCGCGTCCTGCAGCTGCAGCTCCGCGCCGTCGAGCGCCTCGATGACCGGCGCCAGCGCGGCGTCGTAGTCGGCCACCTCGCGCAGCGCGGCGGCGGCACGCGCCACCAGCCGCAGCGTGTTGAGCTCGCCCTCGGAGACGTCCTCCAGCGCCTGCTGCGTGGCCGTCATCAGCGCCTGCGCGTGCGACAGCCGGCCGTGCTCGGCGGAGAGCGATTGCCACTCGTCGGCGGACGGCGACAGGCGCTCGACCTCGGCCAGCTGCCACGCGAGGCGTTCGCGTTCGGTGTCGAGCTCGCCCTGGCGCGCGCGCGCGCCGGACAACGCCGCCGTGGCCTGGGCCCAGGCGGCGTGGGCGACAGCCACCGGGGCGGCGTCGATGCCGGCCTGCTCGTCGAGCAGCGCGCGCACCGCAGCCGGCCGCGTGAGGCTTTGCCAGGCGTGCTGGCCGTGGATGTCGATCAGGTGGTCGGCCACCTCGCGCAACTGGGTGAGCGTGGCCGCGCTGCCGTTGACGAACGCGCGGCTCCGGCCCTGCGCATCGACCACCCGGCGCAGCAGCAGCGTCTCGTCGACGGCGAAGCCGGCCTCGTCGAGCCAGCCGGCCAGCGAGGCCGGGGAATCGAACTCGGCGGCGATCTCGCTGCGCGCGCAGCCCTCGCGCACCACGCCGCCCTCGGCGCGTGCGCCGAGCGCCAGCTGCAGGGCGTCGATCAGGATGGACTTGCCGGCGCCCGTCTCGCCGGTGAGCACGGAGAAGCCGGCCCCGAACTCGAGTTCGAGGGCGTCGACGATGACGAAATCCTTCAGCGACAGGCGGCGCAGCATGGTCGGAGCGAGCAGTGGACGTTGCGGGTGGAGGGGAGCGCCGCGGTGGTGGCCGGTCGCAGCGCGCCGCGGATGATGCCGGCCCCGGGGCTCATGGGACGAGCCTCCGCCTGGCGGCTGCGGTGCGAGCGCTCTTCGGAGCGGCCGGGCGCGCGATCACTGGACGAGCCTCCGCCTGGCGGCTGCGGTGCGAGCGCTCTTCGGAGCGGCCGGGCGCGCGATCGCTGGACGAGCCTCCGCCTGGCGGCTGCGGTGCGAGCGCTCTTCGGAGCGGCCGGGCGCGCGCTCATGCCGTGAGCCTGCGAGACGACGGGCCGGCGGCGACGCATGTCAGGCCGTGCCTTCGTGCCAGTGCAGCTTGTTGCGCAGCGTGGCGTAGTAGCTCCAGCCACGCGGGTGCAGGAAGCGCGCCTTGTGGGCCGAGCGCTGCATGCGCACGACGTCGCCGGCCAGCATGCTGGCCAGGCCGTGCATGTCGAAATTGGCGCTGGCCTCCTTGCCGTTGACCAGTTCCAGCCGCACCTCCTGGTCGTCCGGCAGCACGATGGGCCGGTTGGACAAGGTGTGCGAGGCGATGGGCACCATCGTCCAGCCGCCGATGTCCGGATGGAGGATGGGGCCGCCGGCCGACAGCGCGTAGGCGGTGGAGCCGGTGGGCGAGGCCACGATCACGCCGTCGGAGCGGATGTTGGCCACCAGGTCGGCGCCCACCGACACGCGGATCTCGATCATGCTGGAGCTGCTGCTGCGCACCACCACGTCGTTCAGGGCGAAGCCCTGGAAGATCTGCTCGCCGTCGCGCCAGACGCCGCCTTCGATCATCGGCCGGCTCTCGGCCTCGTAGTCGCCGCGGATCATGGGCGCGAGCGCGTCGCGCCAGCTGGTGGAGGCGATGTCGGTGATGAAGCCCAGCCGGCCCTGGTTGATTCCGATCAGCGGAATGCCGTGGCGCGCCAGCTCGCGGCCGATGCCCAGCATGGTGCCGTCGCCGCCCACCACCACCGCGAGGTCGCACACCTGGGCGAGCTCGTCGATGCGCATCGCGCCGAAATCGTTCCAGTCGCTGTTCATCGCCGTGTCATGATCGACCGACACCTCGACGCCGCCGCGCACCAGGAACTGGGCGATGTCCTCCAGGATCGGACGCACGCCCTGGGACTGGTACTTGCCGAAGAGCGCCACGTGACGGAAGGGGGTCGACATGCGATGAATTACACCACAGCACCCTCGCGCGGGGCGCGCCGTCCACCCCCGGTAAACGGTCGGTTTCGCGCCGGGTCGGCGGGCGGCCGGCGGACCGGGCGCTCCCGGGCAGGTTTCACGCCGCGCCGCCGCGCGAACCGCGCCCCGGCGCGCTTTCCTTCCTCTTCTCCGTACAATCGATCCCATGCTCGACGAGCGCGCCAAGACACTCCTGAAGACCCTGGTCGAACGCTACATCGCCGACGGCCAGCCGGTGGGCTCGCGCACGCTCTCGCGCGCCTCGGGCCTGGAGCTGTCGCCGGCCACCATCCGCAACGTGATGGCCGACCTGGAAGAGCTGGGCCTGATCGTCAGCCCGCACACCTCGGCCGGCCGGGTGCCCACGCCGCGCGGCTACCGCGTGTTCGTCGACACCATGCTCACCGTGCGCCCGGTCGACGACGAGACCACCCTGTCGCAGCTGCTGGGCGACATGGGCGGCGCGCGCGAACTGCAGCCCGACCAGCCGCAGCGCGTCATCGCGCAGGCCGCCTCGATGCTGTCCAACCTGTCGAGCTTCGTGGGCGTCATCACCGCGCCGCGCAAGGCCAGCGTGTTCCGCCACATCGAATTCCTGCGCCTGGGCGAGCGCCGCGTGCTGGTGATCCTCGTGGCCCCCGACGGCGACGTACAGAACCGCGTCATCATCACCGCGGCCGACCACACCCAGGCGCAGCTGATCGAGGCCACGAACTTCCTCAACGCGCACTACGCCGGCCTGTCCATCGACGACGTGCGCGAACGCCTGAAGACCGAGGTGGAGGCGCTGAGCGCCGACATCGCCGCGCTGATGCGCGCCGCGGTGCAGGCCGGCAGCGACGCCATCGCCGAGAGCGAGGAGCAGGTGGTGGTCTCGGGCGAGCGCAACCTGCTGGGCGTGCAGGATCTCCATCACGACATGCGCGGCCTGCGCGACATGTTCGACGTCTTCGAGCAGAAGACCCAGCTGATGCGCCTGCTCGAAGGCTCCAGCCGCGCCGAGGGCGTGCGCATCTTCATCGGCGGCGAGAGCCGCGTGGTGCCGTTCGAGGCGCTGTCGGTGGTGTCGTCGCCGTACGAGGTCGACGGCCGGGTGGTGGGCACGCTGGGCGTCATCGGCCCCACCCGCATGCCCTACGACCGCATGATCCAGATCGTCGACATCACGGCCAAGCTGGTGGGCAACGCGCTGTCGCAGCGCTGAGGCGGCCGACGGCGTCGAAGCCGCGGGTCGATCCCCGCGCGCCTCAGAACAAGGAGCCGATCATCTTGATGGGCGACGAGCCGGTGAGCATCGCCACGCCCGCCGCGGCCCCGGCCACCGTGGTGGCGTCGCCTGCCACGGCCTGCGAGACCTCGCTGACGTCGTGCGCGATCGCCACCGGCAGGTCGACCGCCACCGCGTGCACCGCCGAGGCCGTGCCCTGGGCCACCGCCTGCACGCCGTCGATGGCGGCGTGGACGCCGCTGGACAGCAGGTGGAGTCCGCCGGCCACCGCATGCTCCACGCCGATCGCCGCATCGGCGGCCATCTCGAACGGAAACGCGATCGCGTCCTCGACGCCATGCACCACGGCCAGGCCGCCGCCGGCCAGCGCCTGCATCGCGCGCTCGCTGAACGACACCGTCGCGCTGGCGGCGTCACCCACCGCCGTGCCGACCTCGGCCACGCCGGCGGCGATCCTGCCCGGCACCTCCTCGATCGCACGCAGGACGCCACCGCCCGTGGAGCCCGAATTGAGGGCTGCGTAGGGCGAGCCCGTCGGGGAGCCGGTGGACAGGGACATCGATGCCAATCTCCAAATGTGTCAACCATGCTAAACGGCGGCGGGATCCGGCAAGCGGCGAACAGACCCGGAAACAAGGCCGAAATCCTTGGCGCTCCCCCGGCGTGCCGCCCGACCGTGCGATCCGCATCCGTACAATCGCCCGCTCGTGGGCCGTTAGCTCAGCTGGTTAGAGCAGAGGACTCATAATCCTTTGGTCGTTGGTTCAAGTCCAACACGGCCTACCAAGTATTCATGCGGGTTTGCGGGGCGTTTTGTCGCTTTGCACCAGTTTTGGCCGCGTGGCCACGTTTAAGTAGAAACGCGCGCGGCCAAACCGAAGTAGAAGTCTTGGGTCAGAGTCTCCGAATGGTTGCGTTGCGTGTCATGCCGAACGCCGGTTGGGGCGCCGCAAGTCGAGGGGCAGTGCCCTGCTGCCCAGGCGATCCTTGCGAGAGCTTGCCGTGGCGAGAGCCCAGGCGGCGATGAACACCTTGTTGTTCCGCTTCTCGCCGAGGCGCTTGGCGAGTGCGCGCCTAGTGATGAAGACTCCCGCGCTGCGCATGTCCTTGGCTTCGGCGATCAGCCGGTCGGCGATCGCCTTCGCCTTCTCCTTGCCATCCCTCTCGACGGCGGCGGCATGCGCGGCGTCAAGCAAGTCCGCCAAGTCCGAGGCTTTCGAGCGTAACAGCTTGTAGTCGACCTCATGCCGACTACAGAACTGGCTGAAGGAACACGGCATAGCGCGTTTGCGCTCGTCCTTGAGAAGCTTGATCAGTTCAGGCCAGTCCTCAGCGGTACGGCGCTTTGGGGCATGCGTCCTAGACCAAGTCGCGCTGGTGCTGCAGGTCTCTTCCTCGAGCCTCTTGGGAACCAGGAGGCTGGTCAACGGGAGGCCTGCAGTCACAGCGACCCTGACGTAGACGTCGAATGAGCAGCGCTTGCGTGCCAAGAGCCTTGAGGCGGTGCCCTTGGAAATGTTGGCCCTTTCGACAAATCCGTTGAAGCCGGAGCGCATTCCCGTGCCCTTCGTCAGATTGAGGACCTGTCGAAAGTCTGGAGCTTCCAGCTGAGTACCCCACAGTCCCGTGTGCAGTTGAAGCAGCAGATCGCCGACTAGTTTAGCGACGAGCAATTGAACCGGCGTTGCATGCTCCGCGTTCAACGCAACTCCCCTGGTCTCGTGGAACAGAGGAGCTTTGCACTTCGGGCAGTTGAGAAACGGAAAGCGGATCTCACTCTCCCAGAGCGTCGAGATCCTCGTGTGGCAGCTTTGGCAGCGCGTCCTCAGCAGCACGGTGTGTACCGGACAAGCTTCGACACATCCGATGGACCACAAAAGTGGAAGATAGTTCTTCCGCTCCCCGAGTGACGCCAACTTGATGCATACCGGGCACCAGGCCAGATGCATTCGCATGGTGCCGCAGGTGGACACGTACGGTGCGAGTGCCGAGAGCCCGAGTCGCGCGGCGAGCGGCTGCCCGGTCAGCTCGGACAGCCGATTGACGAAAGTTCTCGCTCTTTCGGTGGGACTGTCAGGCATTGTGGGACAGGGTTCCACGTCGTCTGCATACTCAGGCAGTTGCTGATTCATAAAAAATCGCATCTGGCGTGGGGACACGTCGTGGTCGGTGCGCACACGCTCCAAGTACGACGACCCAGACTCGACGAACGCTGTGCCGTAGCCGTGCACATCCAACTTGCTCAGTTGTGCACGTGGCAGCTCGGCTCGAGCGCGATTGATCGCTTCGAGCATCATGTCAGGACACCGTGTCGCGCACGCCAGTGCGCTCAAACGGCTTGCTCTTCTTTGCCTGCTTGGCGCGCCTTGCACTCGGGCCAGGTTGAGCATCTGTGGGAACGTAGTCAAGACCCTTCAGGATGGCTTTCTCGAGTTCCGCATCGGGGCCGTCGCGGTCTTCCCCCCTCGTGCGTTCGGAAGCCAACACTTCCCGGTTGATAGTGGCGAGCGCGCGCCTTCCCAACCTGGTCTTGATCAGGTCTTCCATGGTGATTTGATTTCTATTCGCGCGGAGCGAGTGCATGTAGGCGCGGCCAAGCCAGTCCTTGAGGACGCCTGGGCAGCCGATGCTTCCGACGTGGTAGAACCTAATGTTCTTCGCAACAGCGGGATACGTCGGCTTAGATGGCATCGCTTTGAACATGGCGTTAGCGGCGCTAGCGAACTCGTTGCGTTCCGACTGCACGGTGTACCGGTAACGGTCGAGTCGGATCACTTGAGTCCTTCGAGCGAGCTGGCCGCTGTGCTCAAGGTATTCAGGCAGGTCGTGCGTGCCCACCAAAATCAGCTTAGCATTCGATTTTTGCGCGTTGGATTTTAGTACGTCCAGACGATCACCAGGCTTTGCTCGCCCCTTTCCGCGAACGACGTGTTGCGCCTCGTCGATGATGGCGCGCTCCGTCTTTACGGCTTTCATGACGCTTTCGAGTTGTTCGCGCATCTGGGCTTCGGCTGGAGTCTCGCCTTCGTGCACCTTGAGAGCCTGTCGCCCGTCGCGACGCATCGATCGGATGTTGGCGAAGGGATCCTGCAGCGACTGGAGCAAGTCGCGATAGAGGCGTGACCAATCGATGTCCAAGTCGCCGCTGGCGTCGGCTTGTGCGAATGCGAGAGGCTGCAGCGAAGGGTCGGCCAGCATGTCGGCCCGACGGCTCTCGTAGTAGTCGCTGGCATATTCCTCAATGATCGTGGACTTGCCGACCCCCGTTGGGCCGGCGAGAACGATCAGGGAGACCTCTTCCGAAGTCTGCGACGCGAACTCGAGGTCTTCTTTTGCCTTTACCTGCATGGTCAGCTTGACGCGCTTCTTGCTGTAGGCATCTCCCAGTTCCTTGATTTCCTTGGTGTCCATGTGAGGCTCCTTTGTTGGCGCGGCGATGAAGCGCCGCGCCTGGGTTCAGTAGGTTTCCAGCTCGACGATCTCGACGGCGTCGCCGCCGCTATCGGCCGGACTCGGGCCTTCGGTCGCCATCTCCGAGGTATCGCCGTCGTCGTCGCCGTTTCGCTGCGGCTTGCGTGCGTTGTTGCTTTGGGCTTGTGCGGGCGCTGCACTGCCTTGTGTCGGCGCCTCAGGCTCGGAAGAGTCGGTCGCGCCTCCTTTCGCCTGCAATGCAGCCTGGGCTTCAAGCGCGCGCTTGCGCGCAAGAAGGGCAGTCTCTTGCTCGTGAACGCTGGAGATAAAGCGAGCGATCCGGGTGTCGGAAAGCCGATCCTTCTCAGCATTGCTCCTGCGCTGGCGCAGTTCTTCGCAGAGTTGCTCGAGTTCGGATTGCGTGTAGCCTTTGAGAAGTCGATCGAATTTCGACTTCAGGCGCACCCAGTAGCCGTCGACGAAGCCCCAGACCGTTGACAGATCGAAGGGCTCGAATCGAACCGCGATGTCCGTTCCGACCAGCGGGTACAGGACGTCGGCGTTGAAGTAAAAATAGTTCACCTTCACGCCGTTGAGCGTCACGCGGGCGGTGCCCTTTTCCACCAACGGGCACGACATGATGAGAAAGCGCTGGTCGCAGGGAATCCGACGGACGTCCCTCTTGCCCATCACCTTTTCGTTGCTCTCAAACGCAGCCCTCGGCGTCGTAGCGATGCCAGTGTGCGTCGTGCAGTCGTACTCCTCGAAAAGGAACCGCTCCAGGACTGGGTGGAGAGCTGGAAGCGTCCAAATTGCGCGCTCTTCAGGGGAGACCTCCGCTGACATCGAGCGGACGTCTTTCGTCAATTGCGTGTTGCCCCGCAGGTTGTAGAAGAACGCGGTGTTCGCCGTCCCGAACATCCGCTCCATTTGCGCGCCCCAGCGCGCGTGTCCGGCCGGTCGATAAACCAGGTTGATCCGGTAAAAGCCGCAGAACACCTGGAACCATTTGGAGCGGAACTCCTTGCCGCCATCGACGATGATGAGCGAAGGGAGACGACCGTGACGACGCACACAGTCACGAAGCACCATCATGACGGAGCGTGCGCTCGGTGCTTCGTAGCTGAGCGCCATCGAAACGCAGCGACGACTGAAATGATCGATGGCGAGCGTCAGCCACGGGCGCCCCAGATTTTCCGTCCCGCCAGAGAAGATGCACTCCAGGTCAATCTGCGTGTGATCGATGTGGACGCGCTCGAAGATGCGGATCGGCTCGGGATGGGCCGGGTTGCTGCTACGGCGGCCGGCGGCGTAGGCTGCTTTGCGCCCCTTGCTTCTCAGCGTCTCGTAGTAGCGGTTCTTGCGGAGCGAATCTTTGGCGAACTTGGCAAACCAGGAATAGCTTGGGGGCGGCAGCCCCATTTCCTCGCATGCCAGAACGATGAGCTTGTGGATGTTGAGGAGCTTGGGATTCGTCGCTTTCGCGAGTTCCTCCTCGCGCACCTTGATGACGAGGTTCAGTACGTCTTCGGCCATACGACGTTGGCGCGTCCCAGACCTGCCATAGCCCGGAATCAGTCCGACGAAGCCATTGCCCGTGGCCGTCTCGGCGTCGCGGTAGAGCTTGAGATGGCGCCTGTGAGTCCGTCCTGGATTGCGCTTGGTGCCGCTGAGGTACGGAGAGATGCCGTTGAGGGCCTTCAGCGCCCGCTCAAGATCGTCAGGCGGAGTGCGCAGCAGAAGCTCGGTGGCGTCGCCCAGGCGCGCTTCGGCGAGCGCCGCGGCTCCGTCCAGCAACTGCACGACCCCATTATCGAGCAACTCCTTGAACTTGCCGATGTCGTGGGTGACGTAGTCGCCGTCGCGCAGCAGAGCGACGGTCTCCAGACCGACATGCTTCACTTGGCACTCGACACCGTCCCAAAGGATGAACTGGTTTTCCTTGGGAAGATCGACGCTGGCGGCCTTCCAGGCCGACGCGGTAGAGATTGCTGCCTGCGACGCGTGATGTGCGTCTGCCAGCGCCTTGTTGGCGAACAGGCGTGCGGTGTGCTGCAGTTGCAGATCGCAGCGACCGAGATCGATGTAGACGCTGCTGCGCGTGATGGCGTGGAACACGTCGTCGATCGTGCACTTCAGACGAAGCTCTTGGAGCACCTCCGTGATGGTGATCACGCCACGCTCCAGGGCCAGGTCGGCAATCGACTGGCAGCGCTCGAGTTGCGACTCTTCGGTTGCCGGATGAGCGTAGTAGTCAGCCAGCACCGAGTTGTTGGCCAGTCGCGTCGTGTGGATCGAGGACTCAGTCCACACCTCATGTCGCATCCCCATTGCAGCAGCGCTGACCTCTGCCGAAGGGCAGATCCAGATGCATCCTGAACGCTGGTAGATGCCGGTGTCCTTTTGCTTCTCGAGGTAGTCCAGTGGGACGATATCGGCGAGAACGACCTCGTTTTTTCGCACCACCATGACCTCGGGCCGCTGCCCGTACGCGCGCTTGCGCTTGCTTGCCGTGTTCTCCCGCTTTAAGGGAAGCGCAGGCTCGCAGTAAAAGATGACGCTGTCGTCGTGCTCCAGCGTGTCCATCACCGCCATACCCAGGAAGCGATGTGGGGCTGTCAGCGTCACGCCCATGCTCACGGACGCGTACCGCCCAGACGACGCTCTTGCGGTTCCATTCGGAGGTGATTTCACCGCCTCGGCGATGTAGTTCCGACCAAGGGCGGTCAGGCCAGGTTGGCCCTCCAGCGCCTCGTTGAGAGCTCTCAACGCTGCCGAGCGAACTTTCCCCTTTTGTGCGGGGCCAGTGTCACACTCGGTCGTGTCGAAGTAGGCGAGTTCTTCTTGCTCCATGATGATCTCCACATTGCTGTTTGCGAGGCCCAACAGCGCCACTGAGTTGGCATGGCGTGGCACGTCATGACATGCAGTGGAATGTGCAATGCTAAGAAGTGGTGCGTCTTGCGAAAACCGCGTTGACGCACCTGCTCACTGGAGCTACATTGAGTACATCAGGGGTCCAAGTCTGATGCGCTACCAGTAAGTCCACTGCCCCCGAGTCACATCTGTGACTCGGGGGTTCTTGCTTGTACGGGTGCTGTTGAACTGAGTTGTTCGGCTCTTGGCCGATGGGGTCTCGTCGCGATGCCGTGTTGACTAGGTGCCGGACGAGCAATCTCCTCCCTTCTCGAGTCGCGTTGCGGGTGACTGCTGCTGGGCTACCCACATTTGGACATCCGCCGCGCGCCAACGGCGCTGGCGACCGATGCGGGAGCAAACAGGGCCGTCGCCTCGTTGGAGCATGCGTTCAAACGTGCGCAACGAGATCTTCAGGAGCGCGGCCACCTCGTGGGCCGTTAACAATTCGTCTATGTGCGATGTAGCCATGAATGACATGCTGCTTCAGGTAGAGGCACTCCATGGCATGTTGTGACACGCGACGTTTGTAACTAGCGTTTGACTAGCCTCATCCGCGGGTGGGTTGCCTGCGGGATGTGCTGAGCGTGCAGTGGGCCGCGTTGCTCCACACGGGAGCGGTACCGCTCTACCGAGCCGAAGGTTCCGTCTATCGCTGGAAATGGTTGGTAGAGATTAGCTCTCGCAGTTTCGCGACCTTGGGGCTTGAACTTCTTCGCAGCCACTTGGAGACCGTCGATGGACTTACGTTGAGGTGCTCGGCCACTGCGGTGAGCGAATGGCAGCGATGCTCGACTGCGGCTTGGATTGCCGCAGCAAGACGAGTCTCGAGGCCCAACTTGGAGTGCAGCTCTGCTGACGCGATCTTGTAGTCCTGGTCAAACGCGCTAAGCGCCGCCGTCCAAAGCTTCCACTCCCAGTGCACAGGCAACCACTGGCCTGGCTCGAGCCGTTGGCGTAGGAAATCGTCGATGCCGCAAATCGTCAAGGCCTCTGCGTCGAATCCGAGTCTCGCGACAATGGCGCTCCGTTGAATCAATTTAACTAGACGCTCAGCGATTTCCTGTTCTGCTGGCGACGTGACGCGCCATAGAACGCGGCCAATGTAGAGGCTCAGATCTTCGTCGGCATACTCGGTTTGCAAGAGCAGGTGCTTCTTGTCGGAATGTTTGTCTGGATGCTCCACACCCGAGAATCGTTGGGAAACTAGTCGCGCCAAGTCGGCCCTACGGTATTCGCGTTGCCGGACCCGCGGATCAACGCGCGCGTGACCCGAATGCGTGTGGTCGACGCACAGAGCTGAGCCGGGCAGGCTCCATCGATAGCACCACTTGCACTCTTGGACGGAGCGTAGACCGAAACACGCTGCGCCGAGAATCATCAATGAATCCATGTCGCTCTCGACAATTGCTTGATCGTTGCCGTTCGACTGCGACAGTGCTTCGTGAGCGACGCTGATCAAGTCCGGAGGCGACTGTGACCAGAAGGCGAAAGCCGGCTGACCTGGATGGCTTGCTGCTCCGCGTCGCTCTGAATACCTCGTTCCAATGCGGACAAGATCGCGCGGCGTGACCGCAGCGTCAAACCTATTAGCACCCTTCATGGCTATGAGTAGCCTGATGTAAGCCAGCTCAAGAAAGCGGTAGTACTCGCCCTGCGCCGCATTCGGCGCGATAAGTTTTGTTTGCGCCGAAATCGACTCGCGGACCTTGCGCTCTACGCCGGACAGGTGCTTGCGCGAGTTAGGCACTAGATCGTCTTGCGACACACCTAGTCGTCGTCGCAACGCGCCAATCCGTCCATCGGGCACTGTTTCGCTCGCCAAAAGCAATCGGTTGGAACTATGCCGGTGCCCGGCACCAGCAAGAAGCAAGGCATCAAGCAGCGCTAGGAGGCCATCTGCCGCCAGCGTCCGCTGCTGAGTTCCGACAATCTTGCATCGTGTCAACCAAGTTGGCAGGCGGTTCACAGAACTCCTTGCGCGACAACGGCGGTGGGCGAGTGGATGTTAGGGGATCCGCGCCCTTTGCTAGCTTGCCTTAGCGCTGAATCGAATGCAACAAGGCCAGGAAGCATGAGTCGCCAATCTCATCGCCTTCATCGCTTTGGCGATACCCACGACGTTGATCGCGGGTCACCACGGTATGAGGCAGCACATGCGCGGACAGCCAGCCGTCGTGGTCGATGCGGCGAAGTACCGGTGACCTCTGACGAAAGGTCGAAGCGGCCGCTCAGCGTGCCTTGGCGGCGACATGCGCACCGGGCCTACGGCAGCGGAGCCGGGACGGGCGCGTACTCGCTGGACGCGGCGCAGGACGGGCCTTGCCGGCGCAGCTCGGCTGCATTCTCAGCGAACCGACGTCTTACTTAAATAGACTGGCAGAAGCCTGTCGAAAGTCAGCTCGTCCCTTGTGTGCGATCCCGCCGCCGTGGTAGCCCTGGTCGTGCGCTTGGCTAACAGCCTGCCAGGTATCCAACCTTAGTAAGAGGCGCACGAGGGTGGACAGCTGTGGGACGTCATCAATAGAGTCCCCGCGGTGCGGTCGTCACAGTTGATCCAACGTTAGTTGCGCAGCTGACAGCGTTCACGTGCGCAGCGAATCGCGGCCGGCTGCTACTGCTGCGTTGCAGTCCTGGCAGATTGCAGCTGCAATGTCAGGGCTTCATCTGGGCGAGCCTCGGCAGGCATCCAGTCCCGAAGTCGGACTAGGTCTGATTTCATGGCTAACGCGGACGCAAGTCGTGTGCGAGGACTGCAAACAGCTTGCTGGGGGCATTGTTCAATTTCGTGAAGTTCGCTATGCGAACGACAATAAATAGAGTCATCGTGATAACTGTTCTTATCGCAATAGCGGCTTTCGGCGACGGAACTGGAAGTTCCAGAAAGCGGGCAGGGTGGGCGATGAGGCCATGGCGCCGATCGCCGGACCAGACGGACGCGGAGTCGAGCGGCTGAATCCGGTCCGGGATCGACGAATCCGAATTTCGAGTCTTTGCGAAGGACAGCTTCCAAATGAGCCCGACGGTCGGGCTCGCGGCGCCCGCGCACCTCTCCGACTAAGAAGGCAGTTGCGCCGACCCCCGCAGCAACTAAGGAACCTCTGCATAACCCAGGGCGGACCCTCGTTGCCTGAGCTGCGGTGAGTGGCGAAAATCGAGGCCATGAAGCAAATCAGTCTGGGACTCAACCTGTCGACCAAGAAGACACGTAAGCGCGAGTTTCTGGAGCAGATGGAGAAGGTCGTGCCGTGGGCCGTGCTGGTGCAGATCGTTGCACCGCACTACCCGAAGTCGAAGACCGGTCGACCGCCGTTCCCGATTGAGACGATGCTGCGAATTCACTACATGCAACAGTGGTTCGGGTTGAGCGACCCGGCGATGGAAGAATCGCTGCACGACATGCCGCTCTTACGCGAGTTCGCGAAGCTCGACGGCGTTTTGAATCGACTGCCCGACGAGACCACGATCCTGCGCTTCCGACACTTGCTCGAGAAGCACGACCTGGCGCCCGACATGCTGCGCGTGGTCAACGATCTGCTGCAGCACAAGGGCCTGCTGCTCAAGACTGGCACGGCGGTCGACGCCACGCTGATCTCGGCCCCGAGTTCAACGAAGAACAGCTCGGGTGAGCGCGACCCGGAGATGAAGCAGAGCAAGAAGGGAAATCAGTGGTACTTCGGCATGAAGGCCCACATCGGCGTCGATGCTGAATCGGGCCTGGTGCACACGGTTCGAGGGACGTCAGGCAACGTCAACGACGTCGTCGTGGCCAACAGCCTGCTGCACGGAGAAGAGAGCGTCGTGTTCGCCGACTCGGGGTACCGCGGCGCCCAAAAACGGCCTGACGCGAATCTCGGTGTGAGCTGGCAGATCGCGCGGCAACCAAGCTCGCGCAAGCCCTTTGAGAACAGCGGCAAGCTTGGGCAGATCATCGACGAGATCGAGCACCTGAAGGCCAGCGTTCGAGCGAAGGTCGAGCACGCGTTCCGTGTGATCAAGCGGCAGTTCGGGCATACGAAGGTGCGCAACCGAGGACTCGCCAAGAACACAGCCCAACTGCACACTCTGTTTGCGCTGACGAACCTGTGGATGGTTCGAAAGAAGTTGATGGCACTGGATGGAAAAGTGCGCCCGCTGCGCGCCAAAGCGGCGTGAAGCAGGGCCGAGAAGCTCTCCGCGGGGCATCAACCGGGCTGAAATAGAGCTGCAGCCGGCCAATCGACGCTCGAGCGAACGTCAGCATCGCGACGACGCACAGGATGGCGTGTTGTGCAGACCTTCCCTAAGCCCGCTCCTGCGAAGAAGTCAGTTGTCAAGGCTGCTCGCAAGAAGGCGCCGGCGAAGAAGGCCCCGGTGCGGACTCCGGCGCCTGCAGCGACCGAGGCTCCCGCAACGGCGAGCTGAGCACTCAAGCACCCCACTGAGCGCGCCCGAGGACTGGTGCGCACTGTCTGATGCAACGCATGTGCCGCGTCTTGGATCAGGACCGGCACCATCCAATTCTTCTCTGGCGCGCGTGGATCGAGTCAGCCTCGGTATGAGAGTCGCAACGTCGCATGTCCGCTGCCAAGTGCAGACGTTGGTGAATGACCGGTTTTGGGCAGCCGCACAAGATAGGATTCGAGCATGCAGAACCGTAGTCCATTTGAGCAACCGCAAGCATGCGTTGAAGGTTCGAATCCGTCGCTCGACACGCCGCTGATGCAGCATCACGCATCGATCGATCGAGCCACCAACCGACTTGGGCTCTTGAGGTACGTGGCGCGAGGCGTGATTGCTTGTTCGCTGGCGGTCGCCGGGATCGCGCACGCCGCAGCGCCGGCGAGCGATCCACTAGATAGGGCAGAGATTCTTGTCGGCAACTACTTTGGTGACAGCAGGCAACTGCGTGATGCGGCAGTCATCGTTGAGAAGTCGCTGGCACAAGCTCAATCCGCACGTGCCTATACGACTCCGCGGTCACGGCTTTCCAGCTTGTGGTGCAGTGATGGCCAACAGTCAGACAAGTGGTCTCCCACGCCCTCGCTTCCGGGTGTGTTCGGGAAGAAGTAGTGGGCAGATTCCTAGACTGGAGAGAGGTGAGCAGCCTTTTGGCTCTTCATACGTCGCTCGCTAGCCTCTCACCGCGCTCCTGAAGGCAGCCGAGAGCGCGGCAAGTGCGCTGCGCGACCGGCCAGGCTTGACCCTTGAGTGGAGGAGAACTGGCAAGCGCGGCAGATCGGGAAGTCCGAGTTTCGGTCCCACGTCAACCGCGCCGAAGGGAAGCATGCGCGGTGCCAGTGCAGCTACGCCTAGCCCAGCCATGACTGCCGCGGCGACTGCCGCAACGCCGCCACCTACAAAGATTTGTGTCCAGGGCACACTTGCCTCGTCGAGCAACTGCCCTGCCAACACGCGGACTCCACATGGCTCGGCCAGCGTGGCTATCCGCAATGGCTCGCCAGCGCGATGCTGCCAGTTCGGCGACGCGAACCAGCCGAACTTCTCTTCGGTCAGCACTTCCCCGTCGTTTCGCCCGACGTGCAAGCGCACGATTACCGCGTCAAGCTCTCGTCGGTCGAAGCTCTGGAGCAGGTCACCGGACGATCCGATTCGGATTTCGATGAGCAACTGCGGGTCTTGCGCGTTCATGCGCGCGATGAGTGCGGGGAGCTCCGGCCCGGCGACATGGTCACTGATGCCGATGGTCAGGCGCTGGCGAGCTCCTGCAAACATCGCTAGCGCGCGATCGTGTGCCTCGAGGAGTTCTCGGGCGTGCTCTAGGAAGGTTTCACCCTGCGCAGAGAGCTGCACGTAGCGGGGTGTCCTTTCGATGAGCCGGCATCCGAGCCGGTCTTCGAGTCGCTTGAGCTTCAAGCTGACCGCTGCCTGCGTTGTCTGCATGGCTTCGGCCGCGCGGGTGAAGCTGTCGAGTTCAGCGATGCGTATGAATGCTTCGACCGCATCCAGGTCGAGGGGGCGCTCTATCATATTCAAACGTTATTGCTGATATAAGAAGCAATATCATAACAATATAGATAGGATAAAGCCAAGTCAACACCGAAAGGAAACGCCATGCCGCTGCTTCACATCTCGATGCGCGTCGGAAAGCCGGAAACCTACAAGCAGGCGATCTTCGACGCCCTCTATGTGGCTATGCGTGAGACGTTCAACGTGCCCGAGGACGACCAGTTCATGACCATCACGGAGCATGACGCTGCAAGCTTTCGCTACAGCAAGTCCTATCTTGGGGTCGCACGGAGCGACGATCTCGTGTTCATCCAGATCACCGCGAACAATACGCGCACCGTAGAGCAGAAGAAGGCACTCTTCTGGAAGATCAGGGAACTGCTCGAGGAGAACCCGGGGATTCGACCCGAAGACGTGTTTGTGAGCATTGTCGAGGTCGTCAAAGAGAACTGGTCTCTCGGCAATGGGATCGCTCAATACGCCTGAGGTGGCTGGGTAGAGCGTCGCCGCAGGCATCGCATCGGATGACTGCTGCCCGTGTGAACCCGCGACAGGGCTCCGTGGATGGCTTGCCGGTGCGCGTTGAGGCAAGCCGGCATGGTTGGGCGCTAACCGCGCCGCCTCAGGCTTGACGAAGCGGGGAACTCTGGCCTGGCGTCCGCCTGTTGCCCGCATAGGTCTCCGAGTCAGAGCCCGGAGGAACAGCAGCGTCCGACAAGCCAATTGCTAGTGCCTAGCCGTCGCCACCCGAGACGCCTGTGAGCACCTTAGCTCAAGCCACGATCGTCCCGAAGTACCTCGCGAAATTGGAAGAAACGATGAGTAGAAAAGTAGTCCTCACCTGTGCGGTCACCGGAAACGCACCGTTCAATCGCAATCACCCGGCCATGCCGGTCACGCCCGTGCAGATCGCAGATGCGTGTCTCGAGGCCGCGCGCGCAGGCGCCTCCGTGGTGCACATTCATGTGCGAGATCCGAAGACGGGGGAGGGAAGTCGCGATCCCGTCCTGTACAAGGAGGTGGTGGACCGCGTCCGCGCGTTCGGCGAAGACATCATCATCAACCTGACCTGCGGACACGGGGCATTCTTCCTGCCGGACCCTGAGAATGAATCCCGGGGCCTGCCAGAGAGTGACGTTGCCTCCACGGCCGAGCGTGTGAAGCATCTTGAGCAATGCCTGCCTGAGATCGCCTCGTTGGACATCACGACCGGAAATCAAGTTGAGGGCACCCGAGACTACGTCTACTTGAACACGACCCGCACTCTGCGGCAGATGGCCAAGCGCTTCAGCGAGCTCAACATCAAGCCGGAGCTTGAGGCTTTTGGTGCTGGCGACATCGTGTTTGGCAACTCCTTGGTCCAGGAAGGGCTGATCTACGGACCGCCCCTGTTCCAGATGGTACTTGGCGTGAAGTGGGGCGCCCCTGCGACAACCGAGACGATGCTGTACCAGCGAGGGCTGCTTCCGCCTGGCGCCGTCTGGGCGGCGTTCGGTCTGGGAAGAGACCAGATGCCGATGGTCGCCCAGGCGGCAATCTTGGGCGGGAACGTGCGCGTCGGTCTGGAGGACAACCTCTACCTGTCGCGTGGAGTGTTCGCCACCAATGGTCAGCTCGTTGAGCGCGCCCGCTCAATTGTTGAGAACATCGGCATGAGCGTCGCGACTCCGGCGGAAGCCCGGACCATCTTGGGATTGATGGCGCCGCGCTGAGCGCTTGATGATGTGGGGGCAAATCTCGATTCGCCCTCTGCTCTGTCTGGGCGCTCAGAGTCCGTAACCGACCTGCGCAATATGCGTTCGACGGCCGCAGGTTCTTCGACGCAACGCGGTCGGCAGGGTGGGTGTTATCGCGGGCGTACGACGATGCTTCAATAGCCGGATAGCGGTTGCACATCGACGCGTCGTAGCGCCTGCCAGCACTTGGATCATGCGGGGCTTGACATAGGCGCCTCAACCAACGACACGACGGCTATGCATCTATTTCGCCGAGGCGCATTTGAACGGTATTGCGTTCAACGCTGTTGTCGATCTCGTCTCGACCAAGATTGCGTGCGACGGGATGGCGATTCGTATCGCCATAAAAGCGTTCGTCGCTCGAACTCGGACTCTCGTATTCCGTCGCGGTGGCGACTATGCGCTTGGTGCAGCGTTTTGATCATGCTGCTCCCTGTAGGTGCGCAGACCGCCGCCGACTGCCGCAGAGCCAGTCGGCGACGGCGAACTTCATCGCGCAGCGATCCCCTGCGCACCCGGCGGCAGGTTAGAGAGTGAGTTGATTGCAGTGAGCGACCCGTCATGCCCAACCTTGAAGCCCGACACGGTCCCGGGCAAGGATGCGTGGGCTCCCTGCGCGCTGCGCACATAGAGGAAGCGACTGTCCGCGGTCAGACCCAGATCAAGGGCTGCACCGTTGGTCGAAGCCGCGACCCCTTGAAGCAGCGACACGGAACCGTCTCGCGTCACCGACAGCGTGCTGATCGACTGCGTGCCTGCATTGCCCGTGAACGCATAGCGTCCGTTCGCGGTCGTCACGAGCCAGCAGGGTGCGGTCTGCCCGTTGAGCGACACCGCGCCGCTGACGGTCAGAAGCGAGCCGTCGCGACGGACCTTGTAGGAACTCACCGCACCAGAACCCGCATCGGCAACCACCAGGTTCTCGGATTGGGTCACCGAGAAGCCGAACGGTACGTTGCCCACGGACGCCGACGAGGAGGCAAGGGTCGCACGACCGTGCCCATCGACGCGGAACGTGTCGATCAGGTTCGTGCCCTTCTCCGTAACGACGAGGAAGTCGCCGTGGGCGGCGAAAGAAACCTCTCCCGGGCCCGCCGCCGTGCCGCCCGGCAACGCGATGGTGGAGTTCGGCAGCGGATTGAGATGTCGATGCGAGGCGTCGATGACAAAGCCGCTGATGTTCGGCGTGCCCCCCGCGTTCTGAACGTAGACGAGCCCCCCGCGCACCGCGACGCCGGTGGGTGTCACGCCGCCGGAGGGTACTCGATCCAGGAGCCGAAGCTCGTCGTCTTCGGCGCGGAAGAGCGAGATGTCGTTGCTGCCGGCGTTGACCACGATGAGCAGCCCGTCGTGATAGACCAGTGCACCTTGTGAGAAGAGCGGATCGATACCGGGAGCCCCATTGGGCGGCGGCGGCGTGATGGTGCCCAATCCCCCCGTGGCTACGCTGCCGGTGAAGCTCAACTCGCCGTTCTCATGCCGGGCGTAGACCCAGACGCTGTTGCCGGCAGCCTGGTTGGACAGGACATAGACCGCTCCGGGCTCTTCATCTGCCAAGGCTGGCCCTGCGGCCATGGCGGCCACTGCGCCCAGCGCCAGAGTCGTGAGTGATACAAGGCCGGGCGCGAAGCGCCGGCGCAAGAGGGCTTTCAACATGATCAGTTCTCGCTCATTGAGGATTCGGAATCCGCGCTCCCATCGAAGCGAACGCGATGCTTTCGATTCGACGGATCTCCTTGGAACCGACAAAATCGCGCCACGGCCACAGATGAACCAGGCCGCTCGACACTTAGTCGACGCTGCCTCCGGATCCTTACGACGGCATTGAATTGAGAACGGCGGACGCGCCAGATCGGGGCGCGCTACACGCCACCATCCGGCCGCACTCACTCTCGACGAGTTGCCTTATCCGGCAAGCGCCAGTGCCATGTGCTCTGAGAAGGCGCGCACCTTCGCTGCGCCTTGTCGATGTGGCGCGAAGAGGAGATGAATCGGTAGCGATTTGATCTCCCAGTCCGGCAGAAGGATCTGCACGTCGCCAGAGGCGAGTTCGTCCGTGAACATCCATGTCGGCGGGGCGGCAATGCCCATTCCGGACAGGACTGCCGCTCGCACGACTTCCGAGTTGTTGGTTTGCAATGGGCCGCTCACAGGCACTTTGACAACGGAGCCGTCAGCGCCGGCGAAACTCCAGACATTCCTCGTTCGTAGTTCGGTGTAGACGACGCACGGGTGGAGCAGGAGATCATCGGGGGTGAGCGGCAGTGACAAAGCAGTTGGCAGCGCGTCGATGTAGGTCCGGCTGGCCACGACGACGCCATGGCTGCTGCCCACGCGCCTCGCTACCAGGCTGCTGTCGGAAAGGTTGCCAATCCGAATCGCCACATCGATGCCTTGCTCAACCAGGTCGATGGTGTTGTCGTTCAGCTTGAAGTCGATCTTGAGGTCTGGGTGGGTCGCCAGAAATCGATTGATGTGCGGCTGCAGCACGCGCAACCCGAAGCCAACCGACGCCGCCACGCGCAGCCAGCCCCGCAACTGCTGCTGCCCGCGACGAACTAGCGCTTCGGCTTCGGCGACCTCGTCAACCAGTCGTCTCGCCTCTTCGAAATAGCGCTCGCCATCTTCGGTAAGCGCAAGCGAGCGAGTCGTGCGTGTCAGCAACTTTGCCCCCAGGTGACCCTCCAGCGCCGCGACCTGTTTGCTCACTGCGCTTTGGGTCGTGTTGCGCTCGCGCGCGACGGCCGAGAAGCCGCCGGCTTCGACCACTCGAACGAAGGTCTGCATGGCGACAAGGCGGTCCATTGTCCGATCCATTAATTCCTGAAGAGAATAAATGATAGTACAAATAGAAAACTAGTGATGCTGAGTGGAATTAAATAAAGTCGTGTCAGAACCAGCAACACTTCAAAGGACTCTCGTGATCAAGTTCTATTTCCACCCCTCGCCGAATCCTGCCAAGGTGGCGTTGTTCCTCGAAGAGAGCGGCCTTCCGTATGAGCTCGTGCCGGTTGATACCCACAAGGGCGAGCAGCACACACCGGCATACAGGGCGATCAATCCGAACGGAAAGACGCCCGCTCTGGTCGATGGCGACGTGACGGTCTTCGATAGCAACGCGATCCTGCTGTACCTCGCCGAAAAGACAGGCAAGTTTCAGCCGGCGAACACGCCCGAAGCTCGCGGGCAGATGTACTCGTGGCTGATGCTCCTGGCAACCGGCGTGGCGCCGATGACCGGGCAGTTCGCGCATTTCAAGTTCTTCGCGCCTGAACCCCTTCCGTACGCATTGAACCGTTTCGACTTCGAGGCTTGGCGTCACTGGAACCTCATCGACATCCGGCTGTCGGAGCACCGCTACATGCTCGGCGACGACTACACGGTGGTGGACATGGCGGTATGGGGTTGGGCGCGCGTCATCCCCTTCGTGCTGGGCGCGGAGGCTTTCGACAAGCTGCCACACGTCAAGCGCCTGCTCGACGAAATCAATGCGCGCCCGGCCGCACGACGAGCGGAAGACTTGAAGAGCCGCCAGATCTACAAGACCGAGTTCGATGCGGAGGCCTTGAAGGTACTGTTCCCGCAGAACGCACGCTTGGCGGCATGACCCACTCAGCCAGGGAGCATCGGGCCCGTTGCGCGCTGGGCATATGACCGCACGGCGTGCGCCCCGTTGTGCTCGCATCGAGCATTTGGATCGTGACGCCCCGATGTCTTCCGCTCTCGGCCGTCGCCACTCAGTTCTCGATGCGACAGACCGCGGCTCATACGCCAGTTCATGCAGTCTGTCTTCCGACGTCGCAGACCATCGCAACGCGCAGTCCAAATCATCCGACACCTACTAGGATCGCGTTTCCGAACAGGCAGTGATCGCGATCGAGCGCGGGTCACTGCGCATACCCACTGGATCCCATGAAAAAGCTGACCCTCCGCACGTTACCTTCACCATTGGTTGCACCCCTGCTGGGTTCAGCGATCTGCTTGGCGGCTACCCTGGCAGTTGGCACTCCCGTCAGCGCATACGGACAGGGTTCTCCTGCAGTCGACGCTGCCACGCAGAGGCATGGTTCGCACGATCATGTGCTTCCGTCCATGTTTCGCGAGGGCGACGTATTCATCAAGGTATCGGTCAACGGCCATCCGGCAGCGTGGATGAATCTCGATACGGGCACCACCGATTCGGTCATCGATTCGGAATACGCAAAGACAATCGGATTGAGACTGATCCAGAAGTCGGAGGGTATCGAAGGCTTCGGTGCGATGAAGACGCCCACCTTTACGACCGATACCATTCGCCTGAAGGTGGGACATGAACCGGAAGGCGAGATATTCTTCGAATCGATCAGGTTGGGCGGCATGGTCAGCCCCGATGGCGTGCAACTCGCCGGCTTGCTTGGGCACAGCTTTCTAGACAAGCATGTCGTCGTGATCGATTATAAAAAGCAGGAGGTCTACTTTGAGGATGCATCGCAGCCGAACGATCCCCGGGACGTCGCGATCACGCTTATCGAAGGTGTGCCCTGTGTAACGCTGAAGGTGGCGGGCCGGCCGGTCAGATCCTTGATCGACAGCGGTGGCTCCTACGGCGCGATCATCACCCCTGCGCAAGCCAAGGAACTCGGGATTGAAGGCCTCATGGACGATGCCAAGCTTGCGAGAACAATCGGGCATGGTGGCGATCAGCATGTCGTGGTCGGCAAGGCTCCGCGCTTTTCCATCGGTGAACTGGTGGTGGACAACCTGAGTGCTGCCTACACAGACTTCGGCACCGCTACCAACACGATTGGCGTCGGCATGTCACTTGGAAAGGTGTTTCTGAGAACGAACAAGGTGACCTTGAACTACAAGGCCAATACTGCGCGTTTCGAGCCATGAGCATCATCATCAGCGAGCGAGGGGGCGTGAACACCGCCCAAGAAGCGCATCAATCTGGCGGCGAGGACGCGGATTCAGTTCTGAGTTCCCATCCGGCGGCGGCTACACGAAATTCGTGCTGAGCAGCTGATCGACGAGTAGGTGGTTGCCTGCTCGCCCTGCAGGGCGACCAGGCCGGTCTGAGCGACATCTTCGCCGCCTCTCTCCAGGCCATCGCAGTCACTCCCGTAGCAGGCATCGCATGAGATGCGCAGCGAACAGAAATTGGCGGCTGCCCGGTCTGGCTCGAGTCGGTGCAGCGCAATTGATGCGAGCTGAAGAAGGTGGGAACGGAGTCAGTCCTCTTTCGCCTGGCGGCTTCATGACCGCGCCACGCGCCCTACACCGCGCTGACGCAGGTCGTGCCACCTCAGAGTGGCGCGCTGGGACGATCCCGTCCAACACCACCGGCTCGGTCTGATGGTTTCGTTGGACCTTCCAGCCCGTCTGTTCCTGAGACGATGCTGCTGCTTGCATGCTGGTGCTCTGGACGGGCGGCATCAAACTTCTGCGGACGGCCAACCAGCCCTGGGCGACCGCCGGCTCTGTGGCCGCCAATCTCAAAGTACGAACGGCTAACGGGACGACATTCGGGCAATCGTCTCGTGCGTGGCCAACTCGGCGATCGTCGCCGAGAATTCGACAGCTTTGACGCTCTCCTTGGAAACTGTGAAGCCCAGCTTCCGATGGAATGCCATCGACAGTCGATTCGTCTTGTAGACGTTGGACTTCAGGTCTGCGATGGCTTCGCGTGCGATGACGGATGAGAATTCTCGAATCAGCTCGCGAAAGACTGGCGCAGTGCGATGGTCAGGATGAATGCCAAACCCTAGGACGAACCAGGAATTCAGCGAGGTTGGCGCAAGCATGGCGTAGGCCACGAGCGCACCGTTTCTGCGTACCGTGCAAAGAGTGGAGGTTTGAAGAGAAGCGCGAAGCATTTCGACATGGCGCGAGGGCTCCAATACATCTCCCGCACGTTCGGTATGTTCGCTCAAAGTGAGCAGGTCGAGCGCGAGAATCTCATCTTCGGCCGGCGGATATTTTGGGTTCTTCTCCATGAGCTGCAGTCTACTGTCCGTGGCAGCGCACAGTCGTGAAGTCGATGAATGTCGAATGCAAGCTTCGCTGCCAGGAGATTGGCGGCCTGAGTGTCGCAGATGGTCGTTCCTTCGCGCTTGCTCAAAACAGCCGTCCGAGCGACCGGACGGGAGCCCTCGCGTCGCTCTTCCTGCCTGAAAGCTGCGCCCGTTCCAGCGAAGATGCGCGGATCTCCGCCGGCGTCCACAAGGGGCCGGCGCCGAGGTCAGTGAGCAATTGCCGCATTGCTGTCGTCTGAACTGACCGCGAACTTGCTGGTTGGAGTTCGTTCTGCACAGGCGATTGCTTCCATGCGCCGCGAGAGCTCGGATTGCCGGTCGCGCAGGAATTTCGACAACAATCGCGAGTAGTCCGGGCGCACCGCAAGCCGGATCGATTCGCGCCTTGAAAGCTGATCTCGCCACGCGCCGACCTTGTCCAGCCCGTCGAGGAACTTGAAGTCTTCAATGGTGTCGAACACATCGAAATACCGAAAGACCGGCCCGAACACCGCATCGACGATGCTGAACCGTTCGCCGGAGAAGTAGGGCCCTTCACCAAGGGCGGCCTCGAGTTGAACCAGACGCGAACGAATGTCGCCAGAGCGAGCGATCAGCGCCGCTGCATCTCGAGCGTTATAGAACGAACCAATCGCGTTCAGCATCGCTGACCCGAACTCCATCCATGAGCGGTGATGCGCTCGTTCGAGTGCTTGCTCGGGATGCATGCGGGGTGCCTGGGTATCGTCCAGGAATTCGCAGATGACAGCGGACTCGAAGATGACATCGTCTCCGACCTGGAGTACCGGCGTCTTTCCCAATGGCGATACCGCCAGGAACCAGTCGGGCTTGTTCTTCAGGTCCACGTCCCTGCGTTCGAATGGGATCCCCTTCTCCATCAAGACGATCGCAGCCCTTTGAACGTAGGGGCAAAGTGGGTGACTGATCAATGTGAGCGGTGCACTCATGATGCGCTCCTTGAAAAGACTGGCGTCAGGAATGTGGCACGACGCAATGCGAACGCGCCATCTCCAAGCAACCACACGGCAATTGACACGGCGATCAGGAACACCGGATATTCCCAGCCGCCGCCAGGGCTGGTGTGCACCCATCCATTCGCCCAGTGGACCGATGCAGCGACGACCATGATCGGCACCAACGCGATCGATGCCTGCCTTGCGTAGATTCCGAACACGAGAGCAAGTCCCCCGATCAGTTCAGCGGCAAAGACCGGGTAGGCCAGGAATCCGGCGATGCCGATGCTATCGAAATAGCGAGCCGTTCCCGGCAGGGTGAAAACGAACAACTTCAGGCTTGCATGTGCGACCCACATGATGCCCAGGCTCATCCGCATCAGGGTTGCTCCATATTGGGCGGTGCCAATGGCGTTCGATTGATTCATTGCGGTTCTCCATCAAGTTGTTGATGGAAGCAGTTTATGATTGCAAATGAGCATTGAACATAGGCAAAGTGGCAACCAATGAATGCACAAACGCAATACCGGCTGAACGCACTGGACCTCGAGATCGTCTTGTCGCTGGTGCGTGTCGGGAACCTTGCAGACGCCGGAGAGCGCTTGGGCGTTGACCCTTCAACCGTGTTTCGCTCCATCCAGCGCATCGAGCGTGGGCTCGGGCAACGCTTGTTCGAGCGCTCGCGGTCTGGGTACCAGGCCACGGAGCAGGCACTTGTCCTGGCCAGCCACGCCGAGCAGATCGAGGTGCAATTGGAGTCTGCGCGATCTGCAGCGCAGTTGGGTCCGGAGCAGGTGTCCGGATCGGTTCGGCTCACGACAACCGACACGATCCTTCACGGACTGATTGCACCGGCGATGAAGGAACTGAAGGCACTGCATCCGCTGCTCAGCTATGAACTGCACGCCGGCAACGAACTGGCGAGCTTGACGCGGCGAGACACCGACATTGCCGTGCGCGCTACCAAGCGACCGCCGCAGCATCTTGTCGGCAGGCACCTTGGCCCGATCCGCATGGCCCTCTACGCGGCCCGGCGCGGTACGAACCGCCTCGCGCAGGTCGAGGCTGGCGAGGTCGATTGGATTGCGCCGGACGATGCCCTTCCGGACCATCCCTCGGTATCGTGGCGAAAGAAGCACTTTCCGAAGGCGACACCGACCTACCGAGTCAACAGCATCCTGACGGTGCTGGAATTCGTTGCCCAAGGCCTGGGTGTCGGTCTGTTGCCCGTATTCCTCACGGAAGGGAGAAAGGACGTCTTCGCGTTGACGCCCGTACTCGATGAATGCCAGACCGAGCTGTGGCTGCTGACGCATCCCGAATCTCGCCACCTTCGGCGAGTGTCTACCGTTTTTGGGCATCTCGCTCAGAAGATGGCTTTGTCGTAGCGAGACATGTCGCAGTCGACAACGCCAACAGCATGCCCAACTGCGTCACGTAGCCGCGCCACTCAGAGTGGGAAACTGGGTTGGCGCCAACCCGTCAGGCGCCACCCGTCAAGGTCGCAGCAGGCGTTCAAGCCATGGCAGTTCGCTCATGCCTTGCGGGTACTCTTGCCGGCTGCGATCCACTTGACTGCCAACGTCATCAAGTAGGTCGAGGGCTCCGGCTCGTGGGCCAATGTCAGGTCGAATTGCCACAACCTGCCTTCATGGGTTCTCGCGAAGCTGCGGCGAGCACCCCCCTTATCGCGTCGTGGAATCCATGCTTCGTTCTGGATCGTGATGGCGCTGGCGTCCAGGAATTCGTCTGCGCCGCCGACGATCTGCAGATGCCCGCTAATTGCCCACCTCTTCGTATCGCCGCGGTCCGCGACCCGCTTCCACGAAGCACCGACCGGCAGCAAGGACGCGACATCCGGGATCTGCCTCCTGGCCAGCAAGCCAAAGCTGCCGCTGCCGTCGGGACGCCATTCGTATTCGATACCTCGCGCCACGTCCTCTGCTCGCAGTCGCCCCAGTTCGCGTTCGACCAGGTGCAGCGCACCGTCGATTCCTGCCGACAAACCGCCGGTCGTGATGATCCGCCCATTGTCTACATAGCGGCGGTCTGTCACGACACGTGCCTTGGGGAAGCGTCTGGCAAGAGCCTGTGTCGCACCCGCAATCGTTGTCGCCGACAACCCGTCGAGCAAGCCGGCCTCACCGAGAATGAACGCGCCAGTGCATACCGACATGAGAGCGCGCGCGCTCGAACCTTGCTGCCGCACCCAGGCCATTGCCCTTGGATTGCCCGTGACTGAGTCGACGCTCCCGCCCGGAATCAACAAGAAGTCGGCAACGGGAGCATGGTCGAGATCGTAGTCGGGCTGCATGTTGATGTCGAATGTAGACCGCACGTTGCCGGCAGTGGCGGCCACCGTGAAGATCTTTGCCCCCGCCTGGCCGAACACCTCCATTGGGCCGGCATAGTCGATGTCTTGCACGCCATCGAACACCAGTACTGCCACATGCAAGCGCGATTCCTTCACGAAAATCTTCGATGCCGCTACGGAAGGTACACCAGGAGGTTCGCTCCCTTGCTCGCTGCCGTCCGCAGCAGCACCTCGGGGATTCGTCGCCTCGATGAGGCCCATGGCGATGGATTCGGCCGCGCCGCCGCTGGCCGTCGTGGCCGAGCCAGTCGGATCGATGTCTGTCTGTGGGGGAAGTGTTGCGCCTTTCATCGAATGTGTCGCGGGCAGTTGGGTTGTCGAATGGCGCGGGTTCAATCCCCGGCCACGGAATGAATCGGAGGACGTGTGAGCACGCGAAGTGGAAGACCACGTCTTGGGATAGATCTCTCCCTGCCAGGCGTGGATTGATCAAGCTTGCGGGGGGGCTCGCCTCGCCTGTTCTAGATAGTGAGTTCTCGTCGCACCGGCTGCCCTTCGATCCTCGAGCAAGACACCGTGTAGAACAATGAGGGCGCTCTCCATGGCAGCAGCATCCGGATTGGCCAGCGCAACATGCGCCTGGGATGACGCGAACTGCAGTTCAATTCCTGCCTCGTCGATCAATCGAGCGGCCATGACGGCGAGCGTTTCGCGCAGGGAGGCCAGTGCGTGAGTCGCCCGCGGCGATGCGTTCCACAGGACGACAGGCTTGGACACGAACACACTGGTTGCCACCAGCCAGTCCAACGCGTTCTTCATGACGCCGCTCACCCCGTGTGCGTATTCCGGGCTGGCGATGAGGAGTGCGTCAGCGCTGGCGATGTCCCTGCGCAGGCGCGTGACGGGCGGTGGCTCTTGGGACTGCAGGTCAGGATTGAACAGCGGCAAGTCACCCAGGCTGCGATATACATGGACGTGCAGGCCGGATGGCGCGCAGCTGTCGGCCATCGTCAGCATCGCTGCATTGAGCGACGCCTCGCGCAAGCTGCCACACAGCGCCAGCACCTTCAGCGGCACTTCAGAATGAAATCGCTCTTTGTCGTGCACGTCAGCGGCGGCGATGGTACCGGGTGTCCCGAAATCCACAGAGTCACATCCTTTCGGTAATCGCCGGGCGAGCTCCATCGACCTGGCCCGGTCTAGTGGGCGTGCGTCCTGGATTCCGAGGCCAGCACGATGATGTAGCCCGTGCGCGTACCGCCGGAATATCCGTCATAGACAAATGGCAAGGCAAACCGATCCTTGTCTGCTGCTGCGGAAGTTCCAATGTCCGCATCCGATACGCCGGGTGCATAGAACATGTAGTGGGGAGGGAACAGAGTCCTGCTGATCGCCTCGGTATTCGGGTCGATGAGTACGTCTCCTCGGAGCATGTACGCGATGCCTGCTTTGTGAGGACTGGAATACCTTCCGGCGGCGAAGCCCGTGCCGATGTCCCGCTCGATCTCGCTTGCAGAGCGGCCCTTCGCAATCAGTTCTCCAACGCGCAACATGACCGGAAGAATCGTGGCACTTCCCTCGGCGTCCCAACAAGTAGGCCTTATCGCCTTTTCGCCTGACTGAAAGCCATCGCGATTGACGAGACACGTAAAGCCGTTGCTTCCAACCCTTGCGCGCCGATAGCCGTCAACTCCGAAAACGTACACCGTTGAATCAGCGCGCAGGTGCTCCGGACAAGAGCTCAGCGCGAGTTCAATCTCCGTGGCCTGCGAACTGAAGATCCATGGCCTTGCCGACAACTGCGTTTTCTGCTGATCCGCGGGAAGATCTTGCGCTCGGGACGAGGTGTGAACGGAGAATGCAGCCACGAGAAATGCAGTCAAGAAAATCCGATAGCTGTTCACGTTCCTGCTCCCTGAGTGGATGGTGTCGTCGCGCCGGATCCCTGGCCAAGTACTTCGAGACGGTACGGTCGAATGCTCTCGACACTTTTGACCGCGCCAGAACCTCGCGCCTCATCGAGAAGTTGTCGAATCACCTGTTCGGAGCGCTCGTATCGGCCGTCGCGCCAACCCAAGGGCGTCACCTTCCGGGTTGGCGCGCGAGCAGAAATCGACGCTGCCTCATCGGCAGTTACTTCTTCATCGCGTCCGGAGCCATCGCGTCCTTGGCCATCGCATCCTTGGCCATCGCATCCTTGGGGGCAGCGCCCTTCTTCATGGCGTCCTTGGACATCGCATCCTTCGACATGGCGTCCTTCTTCATTGCATCCTTGGCCATGGCGTCCGGCTTCTTCGCGTTCTTGGCCATGGCGTCGGGCTTGCCCATCGCGTCAGGCTTGGCCATCGCGTCGGGCTTGGCCATGGCGTCTGGCTTCGCCATCGCGTCTTCGGCAAATGCGTGAGCGGCGCCCAGAGACAGGCAAACGGAAAGGAGGGTCGCTGCAATCTTGTTCATGATGAATTCCTTGATGATCTGGTGAGTTGGGTTGATGGCAAAGGATGCCGATTTGTCAGAGCTGCTGAGTCGACTCAGCTGCCTCCGAACCAGTTGTAGCCCTGGTCTTCCCAGTAGCCACCGGGGTACGTGTTGGTCACGTAGATTGCCCGGATGTGTTTTGGATTCTTGTAGCCGAGCTTGGTGGGGATGCGCAGCTTCAGCGGGTAGCCATTTCTAGGCAGGAGTTCCTTCCCGTCGTACCTGAGCGAAAGGTTGGTCTGTGGGTGCAGGGCGGTCGCCATATCGATGCTGGTGAAATAGTCGTCAGAGCACTTGAATCCCACATATTTCGCGCTCATGTCGGCGCCGACGCGCTTCAGGAAATAGGCGAAGGGAACACCACTCCATTTGCCTACGGCGCTCCAACCTTCGATGCAGATATGCCTCGTGATCTGCTCCTGCTGCGGCATGGAACGTAGATCGTTCAGCGTCCACTTGCGCCTGTCGGCAACCAGCCCGGTGACCTCGAGACGCCAATCGTCACCGTCGATCTCCGGGACTTCGCTCTCGGCGTAGAACGCGTTGAACCGGAAGGGGCGCGCCACCATCGAATCGGGGTAGGTGGGGGCCAGCCGGGTCGGATCAAATAACAGACCTTGAGCGCGATCGTTGAAGCGTGAGATGCTCTCCAGTGCCGTATCGATGCTGCTTTCGTCCGAGAGCGTGCAACCGCTCAGAAGGGCGACACCACCAAGCGTCAAAGAACGCTGCAAGAAGGCGCGCCGCGACGGTTGCTCGATGCGACGGGAGACAATCTTCAACGCGTCCTTGAGCACGGCGTCACCGTTGACGGTTGTGATGATGGAGCGTTTGACGGGTTTCATTGGGGTCTCCTTCAGCGGCCTCGAACCATTGCGATCAGGGTTCTCGGAACAAGGGCCACCATCAGCACATGGCCCACCGTGAAGGCGACCAGCGTTGCCATGGCGTAGAAGTGAACAAGACGTGCGCCCTCGTAGCCGCCGAGCAGTTCCCGAAGAACATGAAACTGAACGGACTTCCAGAGCACGAGACCGGACAGGACAAGCAACGTCACGTCTGCAATGGCGACGAGGTAGGCGAGGCGCTGCAGGCTGTTGTATTGGCGAGGATCCGCATGCGAGAGTTGCCCCGACAGTGCCTTGCGCAGGTCGCGCCAGACACCGGCGGCGTCAAGAGGCAGGAACTTTCGCCTGAAGCGCCCGACCATCACATTCCAGGTCAAATAGATCAATCCGTTGGCGACGAGCAACCACATGGCTGCGAAGTGCCACTGCAATGCGCCCCCCAGCCACCCACCCAGCGTCACTTCATTCGGGAAACGCGTACCATAGATCGGTGAGGCGTTGTAGATCCGCCAGCCACTTGTCACCATCAGAACGACCGCAGTCGCGTTGAGCCAGTGCGTTGCTCGCAGCCACAGGGGATGGATGGACGCCTTTTGGCCTGGCTCCGCCCGTGCAACGTCTCCAACCGCAGAGGTTTGAGGCTCTGCAGGTTCAACGGTACTGGTGCTGATGCGTTCCATGCGGAGCTCCCTGGTGGATGAGCGAATGCAGGAGTGAAGTGACTCGCTGCGTTCGTGTTTCGCTGTGAAGGACTCTCGTCGAAGTAGGTCGACCTGAGAATCTCCCTGCGATTCAAGACACCATTCCGCTTGGAGGAACAGTCCTGCACGCGGGCCGGTCGGAGTCGGCTCGATGGATCGGGTTCTGAGGGTCACGGATCTCGCCCATTCGATGGCCTAGATATGAGCCGTTCCGATGCGCGAAACAGTCAATTTGGCTACGCACTGTTTCTCTTGACAGGGGAATCACGGATATTTCGAACTGTCGTTGCTGCGACGCGTTGATCCGCATGGGTTTCGCCCGCAGAAGGGATCCCGCCACGCTTGGGTCCGAGCGCCCTCCGAGAATTTGCCATGAGCCACTACGTTGATCCGATAGAGGTACCGCACCCAACCGGTGAGTTGTCTGGGGCGATGCTTGATGGTTGAATTTCGAGCGCTCAACGCCTTTGTTCGGGTCGTCGAACTGGGAAGTGTCTCGGCGGCAGCCCGAGACCGAGGCCTCTCCCAGCCGGCCATGAGTCGCCTGATCGGTGGGCTGGAGCGGTCGCTGGGAACGCGCCTGCTCGAACGGGGATACGACGGAATCCGTGTGACTCCAGAGGGCCGACTCTTCTACTCAGGAAGTCGAGAGTTGATCGAGGGCCTCGGGCAACTCGTGCACGGGGTCAAGCGGAACACAGAGCAAGCCGAAGGTCGCATCAGGGTCTCGGCCAGTGTTGCGATGTGCCTCTTGCACGCACGACGGTGGGTTCAGGAGTTCGTCGACGGCAATCCAGGCGTCGAAATCGAGCTCGATGCCAACGATCGGCGAGTGGATCTCGTTGACGGAGAGTTCGATGTCGCGCTTCGATTCGGCTCGGAGATGCCAAAGGATCAGATCGCGCGCAAGCTGGCAGGCTCCCCGCGTGTACTCGTAGCGGCGCCGGCCCTCTTGACCCGAAGCGGTGTTCCGGCCCATCCGACAGATCTGAGCGAGCTTCCCTTTGTGGGCTGGGCGACGGACTTCGAAGCCTCGCAAATCCGCTTGAGCGGGCCCACTGGAGAAGCGTTGATCAAGATGTTGCCGCGGCTCCACTTGAGTTGCGGGATCCTCGTGCGCGAGGCAGTTGCCGATGGCGCGGGATTTGGACAATTGCCGTTGTGGATCGTGGCCAGATTTCTGGAGGACGGGCGACTCGTGAGGCTGCTGCCTCACTGGCGCTGTCCTCACCAGGACCTGTATGCGGTCTATCCCTCTCGAAAATTCCTTCCGCAGCGCGTGAAACTGTTTCTGGACTTCCTGTCGCAACGCATCGAACAGGCCCATGGCTTCGAAGCCCATGCCTGGCGGGAGCGCGCGAAATCGCCGGACGCATAGGCGCTATGCGTCATCTGCATTGGCGGCAACATGAAGTTTGCCGAAGAATGGATCTGCGCTGCATCGCACCGTTGCAGGGAAGCTCACTCTTCGTACGGAGGATAGATCTGGCATGGATCTCAGCACAGCATTCTCGACCGGAGTTCAACGAGAGAGTTCCGAATTCTCGATACGATCGGCGTTGCACGACCTGCGCAACCATCTGCACGGGGTTGTTGGACTGATGAACCTGCTGTCACAGGGCGTACGGATGTCCGGTGATGCCGACACCCTTCAGGTGGCAATTCATTCGCTCGATCTCCTCAGTCAACAGGTCGACCGGCTGACAAGCTCGTATACCGGTAATCCGGTCACTCTGACCCCACATCGGCCCTGCCCCGAACGACTGACCCGCTCGCTAGGTGTTCTCTTCGCCGCATTCGCCGCAGCGCATGGCTCGACGATTTCAACCTGTGTTGAAGAGGAGCTGCCGCTCGTCGCGGTTGATCCGGTCAGCGTCAGCCGGCTTCTGACAAACCTGTTGATCAACGCCATCAAGCACGCCGCTGCAAGAAGCATCACCATCACGGCGTCTCGTCGAGATGATCTACGGGTTTGCATATCCATTCAGGATGACGGTAACGGGCTCACGTTTGCCGAGCGCGAGCGAATCGGCAGCGTTCTCCGTGGGGAATCACGCAACAGCGGCTATGCCAGGACAGGCATTGCCTCGTGCGTGGAAATGTCTCTCTCTTCAGGAATCGCACTTGAGCTCTGCCCTGACGACGGTTCCGGAGTGCGTTGGGATGTCCTGGTTCCAATGTGGTGCGAGGCCGAGCCGGAACCGGTGGTCTGCTCCCACGGCTTTTGCTAGAACGTCACCGGCTTCTCTGGGCAACGTACGGGGGGCTTGAGGTCTTGACTGGTGGACGTCATTGCTCGACGGACTGGACAGAAGGCAAGAAGAATTCTCGCCCAATGAACGTCCTGGCGTAGAAGTAGTTCTGGCGTGCCTTGCTGCTGAGCTCGTCCAAGTCCACGTGACCCATCGCGTCGCACGGGAACGCGAGAGCCCGACCTTGCTTGAAGAGTGAAGTGAACCGCAGCTCGTGATGCGGTTGTCCGAGTGGAAGTGTCAGTACGCTCATCGTGGGCTCCTTCTAGGCTGATCGTCAAGTTGATGTGTTGACCATCCTCGAAAGCAAGCTGAATTTCAATTACTGCTTCGGAGAAAGCACTATTGCGCCGTGAGGAACAGTGCCGTGTGTTGAGGGCGGTTGATGGTGGATTCTGCGGTTCGCACTGACTTGGAAGGGTATTGCGACGCCCTGCCTCTCACGAGAAGATGCTGTCTTTGAGAGTGCTGCCGAGGTGGGAGAACGTGTCCCAAGAATGGAGCGTTCATTGGCCGGATTGACATCCAGAAGTCGGGTCAGCGGTCAGGCGCGTTGTGTAGGGTCTCAGGCACCCAAGGTCCTATCGCTCCGACTGGCGAAAGGGTAAATTGACGACGAGGCTGGTTGTTCTTCCGCGTGCATTCGTCGACAGTTCGGTTGTGGCCGTCACATGCTGCGGCCTACGAGACACCACTTGCCATGATTCCTGCCCCCCTCATCGATCCCATAAGTGCAAACACCAGGTTGCCTTCGTTCGGTCGCGCTTTCAGGTCTCAACGAGGTGTATTGAACAATGGCGGTCGGGGCGGTGATGCCGCTGGGCGTTCAAAATGAGCCGTGCCTACTCCGATATCGCCTTTACGGCGGCGGTTCGTGCCGTTCAGTCCAGGATGGGTAGCCGATCCGTCTACGCGCCCTTGGATCGCTCCAACGACAGGCGTGACACGCTGACGGCTGACGAGGCCGATTTCATTCATGAACGGGATGGCTTCTACCAGGCTACCGTCGGAGAGTCGGGCTGGCCCTATGTCCAGTACCGAGGAGGTCCGGCCGGCTTCCTCAAGGTTCTGGATCCGAAGACGATCGGGTACGCTGATTTTCGCGGAAATGTCCAATACATCAGTGTCGGAAATCTACAAGGAAACGATCGAGTCTCGATCATCCTGATGGACTATGCGAACCAGCGGCGTCTGAAGATTCTGGGGCGCGTTCGCATCGTGGACGTCGACGACGACCCGACACTGATCGGACGCCTCGTGATGCCGGGATATAGCGCCCGTGTGGAACGAGCGATGGTCATCACGGTCGAAGGCTACGACTGGAACTGTCCGCAGCACATCACCCCTCGATTCACCCAGGTTGAAATCGAGAAGGAGATTGCTCCGCTGCGAGATGAGATCGAACGCCTGAAGATAGCAGTTGCGAGCGACGGCACGACCGCACGGGCGAATAGCCTTGGGGAAGGGCCGCTGAGGCTTCGCGTCACGGGCCTGCGCCAACTGACGCCTCGTGTGCGTGCCTATGAACTACGCACGGATGATGGCTCTGTATTGCCCGCGGTGGCAGCCGGCGCGCACATCGACGTGCCTGTCCGACTCGCTGACGGCAGGGCAACCACGCGACGATATTCCATCTCCTCCGACCCCGGTAGCCGGGACATGTACGAGATCGCGGTGCTCCGCGACGAGACGGGCGGCGGTGGCTCAGTATCTGTTCACGTGGACCTTCAACTGGGCATGACACTGAACTGTGGAATGCCAGGCAACGATTTCCCTCTGCATGACGATGAGCGACCTGCGATATTGATTGCAGGTGGGATCGGCATTACCCCGATCAAGGCCATGGCGCTGCAACTGAAGAGGGCAGGGCGCGCCGTTTCTCTCCACTATGCGGTTCGTTCTCGCGACCAGGCGCCTTTCCTGCCCCTCCTCGAGCATGTACTTGGCTCAGATATCACGGTCTACCCAGCCGACGAGGCCCAACGAATTTGTCCACGGGACGTCGTTCTGGCGGCGCAAGCAAACACAGTGTTCTACGTTTGCGGGCCGGAACGGCTGATCGAAGCCTTTCGTACGACTGCCAAGGAAGCAGGGATATCCGAAGAGCAAGTACTTTACGAGCGCTTCGTGACTTCCCATTGAAATGGGATGAACCGCCCCGTGACGGTAACTCTTCGGCGGAGTGGTAAACGCGTCGATGTCGCGGCGGAGCAGAGCATCCTTGAAGCGGTCGAGGCGGCGGGCGTGGCTACGATGTCCGGTTGCCGAATCGGAACCTGCGGGACCTGCCGGGTCAAAGTTGTCGGTGGCGAAGCTGAGCACCGCGATACGGTACTCACTGACGTCGAACGAGATGGCGGAAGGCTGATGTGTATTTGCGTGTCACGCGCAAACGGTGCTGAACTTACCCTTGATCTGTAGGATCCAGCAGGCTCGATGTGGGCGTCCTGCACCCCCTGCAGATGATCGCGATATCGAAGGCGTCGAACTGGTCGAACACCAGAGGGTCGAGTTAGGCAGTTGAACATGCATAGAAGCCATCCGCCCCTTCTCGTCGACTGGCCTACTGCGGCATAACCTTCGATTCAACAGGCCTCTGCCAAATGCAATTCAGCCGCGCCTTGGCGCACTTCGTCGCAAGGAAGTGCGTATCTTGCACCGAACTGCATACAGTCACTCACTGTTGTCTGCCAGACAGCTCACGTCACCGTCGCGATGTCGGGCGCCTGGATCGGGCGAAACACCGAATCGCATTCGCAATGCTTCAGTACTCATTGAACACCATGAAACCCAAGACGCACCGGCCCCTCGCGGGCCTCCTGTTGATCTGCGCGGTCTTTGCCGCCCAGGCCGCTAACGAGCAGCCGAATCTCAAGTCGACAGCAGAGAAGCCCGGCGGAATTGCCAAGACGACCTATGTCTGCCAAATGGCGAATCACCACCACATGTCTTCGAACGGGCCTGCCAAGGAGTACGACAAGCCCGGCATCTGTCCGGCTGACGGCACGGAACTAATCGCCAAGAACTCGCGCTTGCGCGTCGCCGTGCTGGTGTTCGAGGGTGTTCAGGACATCGACTATGCCGGCCCGATGGAGGTGTTCGGTCAGACCGGAGCCACCCTCTTCACGGTGGGCGCGACGACCGATGCCGTGCACTCCACCTACGGTGTCCAGATGCAGCCCGACTTCGACATCGACCACGCACCGGTCGCCGATGTGTTGTTGGTGCCCGGTGGCAATGTCGGTGTCGTGATGCGCGACCCCAAGGTGCTGGAATGGCTGCGTCAGCGCAACGGCGATACGGGCACCGTGCTGTCGGTGTGCACAGGCGCCTTCATTCTGGGCCAGGCCGGGTTGCTCGATGGCTTGTCGGCGAGCACCATAGCCGGGGCCAGCGATCAGCTCGCGAAGATGTTTCCCAAGGCCAAGGTCGTGACGGACCGTCGCTATGTCGACAACGGCAGGATCGTCACTACCGGTGGCTTGTCGGCCGGCCTTGATGGTGCACTGCATGTGGTTGAGCGTGAGCTGGGGCGGCTGCGTGCTGAAGACGTGGCGCGCGGCATCGAATACGAGTGGCGACCCGACGGCAAGGGTGGTTTCGGGCTTCTGGCAGGCAATCAGATTCCCGACCTTGGCCACTTCTTGCCAGAAGGTGCGTCGTGGGAGCGCTTCGAAGACCAGGGTGACACCAAGCGGTGGGTTGTACGAGGCCATCTAGGCACTGACATGAACGCGCAGACCTTCCTGAATTCGAGCGCGAAGCAGATCGCGGACGAAGCTTGGACCCTGGTCGCGGACCCCGACCAGATGCGTCGCAGTTTTGTCCGAACAAAGGACGGTCAGTCATGGAGATTCGATCTGTCACTGACCCCTGAAACAGCGACCTCGACCTATCAACTCACTCTTGCCGTTCAGCAGGTCATGGCTGACAGTCCATCGAGACCGGCCAAGTCCTAATCGTCACTGTCATCACGGCCGTGCCGGTGTGGCCCGGCCGCCCCTGGCAGGCCCCAAAACAGGAGCTGTGGCATCCCAAGCTTGCAGAACTTGCTGGAGGGTCAGCAGGTCATGCCGCAGCGCCGCAGAGTCTGGATTGTCCAGTGGCGCCGCATTGTCGGTCGACTTGATCAGCAAGCTCAGTCCGGCCTCGACCACTAGACGCGATGACATGCCGTTGAGTGTTTCGTGCAGGGCCGCCAGTGCATGGGTCGTGCGGGGTGAAGCGCTTCAAGTCATCACCGGTATGGCAATGGATACGCCCTTCGAGACCATCCCGTCCAAGGCATTCTTCATTGGACTGCTCACGCCGGGAGCGTACTCGGCGCTGGCAACGAGCAAGGCGTTGACGCCGGCGACGTCACGACGAAGATGCGCGACCGCGCCAGGTTCGCTCGTTTCGAGGTACGGGTTGAACAAGGGCAAGTCACCGAGACCAGGATAGACCGTGATGTGCAAGCCTGGAGGTGCGCAGTCCACGGCCATGGCTAACATGGCCTTGTTGGTCGACGCTTTGCGCAAGCTGCCAGGCAGGGCCAGTGCCGTGAGTGGTCTCATCGGGGGTCATGCTTGGCGAGCGCGGTGGCCAGGCGTTGATCAACCTTGGTGGTAGCGATACTCCTGGGTTCGACCGCCATAGCCGTAGGCGGTCGCCCTGACGTCCTGCACATAGATGTAGCTCTCTTCATGCAGGTCACCCAACAGACTGGCAAACGCCTCGAAGGCCTCGTGGATGTACTGCGCCTTCTCGGCCTTGCTGTTGGTCTCGTCGGTGATCTTGATGTCGAAGTAGATGCTGTTCTTGCGATGTTCTGTCAGGGACTTGCCGGCGACGATCCAATGTTCCGGATCCACATAGTCGATGGCGATCGAAGTGACCTTGGGGTCCTTGTGAAGTATCCGGGAGGTGAGATCGATCAGGATGTTGGAGATGTCACGCGTCATGGCTGGCGAGCCTTTGGCACTGACTTTGACGTTGAGTATGGGCACGGATGCTTCCTTTCTTTGCCGCAGTGGTGCGACGTGTCTACTTTAGGCACGTCCATGTGCGTTCTGAACTATCGCCACCTGCAAGGCACTGTTGCTGGACGTGAGCGTTGTGAGGGTGCCGGGCATGAGCCGGAATCCGTGCAAGCGTCAAGTCTGTCTCTCCGAATCGGGAACGATCGACAGGGGCCGTTATCGACTCCTTGGAGCCTGCGTTGTGTCCGATCAACTGCGTGCGAACCCTCCGCGCGGACGGCGCGCGATGGCGCGGCTGCCTTGCACCGTTGCGTAAGGCGCAAGAGATTCTTGCTTCAGGCTGCACTTCCGTTTTCGCTCGTGCCCGGCAACAGTGCGCCATGCCCGTCGAATCGACATCCGACATGCTTCACCCTGCCCAGGCCACCGCGGTCAGGGGCCACACTGGCCAAGTCTTTGCGTTGGGCCTGGCCCAGGTGCTGGCTTGGGGTTCGTCGACCTACCTGCCTGCCGCGGTGGTCGGCCCGGTTTGCGCCAGCCTGGGTGTGACACGCGGGACTTTTTTTGCGGCGTTCTCGTTGTCACTCGTGGTCATGGCGGCGGCCGGCCCCAAAGTCGGCCGCACCATAGACCGGCAGGGCGGTCGACAGGTGCTGCGCTTGTCAAATTTGGTTCTCGCGGGTGGCCTGGTGATGCTGTCACTGGCCAACGGTGTAGCCGGACTCTTCATCGCATGGTGCGCGATGGGCCTGGGCATGAGCCTGGGTCTGTACGACGCTGCCTTTGCAGCTCTGGTCCATCAGCACGGCCGATCAGCGAGCCGGTTGATCGTGGGCATCAGTCTGGTGGGTGGATTCGCCAGCACCGTTGCGTGGCCCTTGTCGGGCTGGATGGTCGAGCACTGGGGTTGGCGCAGCTGCTGCCAGGCATGGGCGGTGGCACACCTGTGCATCGGACTTTTTATACACGGGTACTTCGTCAGCAGCAGGCGAGCTGCTCAGGGCGGAGTGGTGCGGTCCGAAAGTGGCACGGTCAGCCAACCCCCAGCTCGGCCAGCCACCGACATGGCTTGGTTGCTGGTCTTCTCCGGTACCACGGCCTTTGTCACCTCGGCCATGGCGGTCCACCTGCCGGCCCTGTTGACAGCCACCGGATCCAGCATGAGTCAGGCTTTGCTGGCCGGCAGCCTGCTGGGCCCGGCGCAAGTGGCTGCCCGCCTGGCCGAGTTCGGTTTGTCACAGCGCTTCAAGGTGCACCCGTTGGCAACCGCGCGCACGGCCACTGTGCTCCATCCCTTGGCTTGCGTTGTACTCGGACTGGTGGGTTCCCTGCCCTTCGCAGGGGCCTGCTTTTCGGTTCTGCATGGTGCAGGCAACGGCATGGTGTCGGTGGCGCGTGGTGTTTTGCCGTTGGCGCTGTTCGGGCCGGGCGCCTATGGCGCCATCACCGGCAGGCTGGCGCTGGTCGGCAGGTCGATGCAAGCCCTGGCGCCCTTCACCTTCGCAATCGTCATGGAACATCGCGGTGCGGCGCAGGCCTTGTGGCTGTCCGGCGCGATGTCGGTGGCGGCGCTGGTCTCGCTGTTGCAACTGCGCCGGTGACACGCCAGTGGCAGGATCAGCCACCCCATGTGTCCCCATCGTTCTGTCGCAATGACAGGCTCGAGGTGAACAATAGCCGGCTGGGGCGGCATTCAGCGAGTGGCAATGCTGTAGAACCACGCGCGTTTGGAAAAGACCACCACATAGACTTGGTGATGATGGTGATTTACGTGTCGCTGAGTCGGTTCAATTGGGCGTCGAAGAAGCGGTTGAGTTCGCCTCCGGACAATGCGTCGGTGAATCCGTCAAAGCGTCCCTCTGTGGCCAGCAGCTGCGCCGCCCGTGCAAAGCCTCCCCAGGCCGATCGGGCCAACGCACCGCCTATGCTCACACGGCGCACACCGAGTTCTGCGATATCCGCGAGCGTGAGGTCGCTGGGCCAGCCGACCAACAGGTTCAGGGGCTTCGGCGCCACTGCGGCCACGGCGGCTGCGATTTGTTCACGGCTGCGCAGGCCTGGCGCGTAAAGGCAATCGGCGCCGGCATTGGCGTAGGCGCGCAGGCGCGTCAGGGTCTCGTCGAGGTCAGGCCGGCCGACCAGGAAGCATTCGGCGCGGCCCACCAGCAGAGTGTCGCCGCCGGTGCGGTCGATGGCATGGCGTGCAGCACACAGGCGTTCCACGGCATCGTCGATCGGGAAGAGAGGCTGGGTCGCATCCCCCGTGGCGTCTTCAATGGACAGGCCTGCGACACCGGCTTCGACCGCCAGGCCAACGCTTTCGGCCACGTCTGCCGGGCTGCTGCCGAAGCCGCTCTCGAAGTCGGCATTCAGCGGCAAATCGGTGGCCTCGGCGATCTCGTGAAGATGTGCCAGCACCTGATCGCGCGACAGCGCGTTGTCGGCCCGGCCCAACGACCAGGCCAGGCCCGCGCTGGTGCTGGCCAGGGCCTTGAAGCCCAGACCCTGCAGGTAGCGCGCACTGCCCACGTCCCAGGGGTTGGGAATCAGGAAGCAGCCTGACTCGTGCAGCTTGCGAAAGCTGCGGCGCTTGTCAGCGGTACTGGTTGTGCGGTTGGTCATGCGGGCTCCAGACAGACTTGGGGCGTGATCTTGTCCTACGCCAGTGGCCGTCAGTTCGGCATCGCCGGGTTGGCCTGCTCGCGTCAGGAGTTCGACCAGTGCGCCAGGGCAGGATCGATTGTTCTACGGGCTGGTTCTTGAACTGCTGCTGTCGGCATCCAGCGCTACATGATTCGTGCAGTACCAGAGACACGAATCGACGCGCCCATTTCGGATGATATTTCTGCTCTCAAGCGCGAACGAATGCCCATGTCCTCACCTTGCACGACCTCGATGTAGCCGCCGTGAGGCCAATTGATGTCGCGCAAGTAGCCCGCCAATGCGGCGGTACCTGCACCCGTTGCCGGGTCTTCATAGACACCCCCTGACGCAAACGGATTGCGTGTATGGAAGAGATTCGAGGTCTCGGCATAGGCAAGGACGATGGTGACCAGCCCGGCGGCCTGCATCAGTCTGCGACCTGCTGCAAGGTCGTAGCGCATGGCTGAAAGCGCCGTGCGTGTCCTGAGTCCCAATATCAAATGGTCCGCTCCGGCATGAGCGAGTGCAGCCGGGATGCGCGGGTCCATGTCACTTGGCGAATAGCCAAACAAGTCCAGGACTGCCGACACCAGACTGGGCGGCGCCGATTTGCTGTGTGTCGGGGGGGACTGCAATGCCGCCAAGAAGAGGTTGGATTCTTTTCGGCCTTCGACTGTGATCGCGGCTTGATTGAGGGTCAAGGCAAAGACCCCATTGCCACGACGAAGCGCCAACGCAGCGCCCAGGGCAATCGTTGCATGACCGCAAAATGGAACCTCTGATTCGGGTGAAAAGTAGCGCACACGCCAACCATCGCCCAGCGGAGCAGCAAATACGGTTTCCGAAAATCCAACCTCTGCCGCGATGCGCTGCATTTCCGTCTCGTCAGGCAAGAACTCGGCAATGAGCACACCAGCTGGGTTACCCCCTGAATCGCCGTCGGAAAATGCTGCAATTTTTTGGACTTGCACGGACTGCCTCGTTTGCAATGTTCTGGGTCGGACGGCAATGGCCATCCCTTGAATGCTGCCTACTTCATCTTAGCGAACGGAGGCCATTTGGTCGACGCGGCCCAGGGGTCGAGCTTGCGCATGATGGTTCCTGCTGTTGCCATGGCGGGCCAGTCCAGGAGGAACTTGCCTCTGGTGCCCGCCTCGCGTTCGCTGAACACCGAATTCTGCCTCAGGCGGACCGCTGAAGATGATCAACTGGCTTCGGCCTGGCGTCCTGTCCTGCCTGACGCACGATGGCTCTTCCACCGCGTCCCACCCAGGTACTTGTCCATCGACCCTGGACCAGACGCAGCAGGGTCAGCATGACGGCAGGTACGACGGCGAAGGCGACGAATCCCCACAGGTAGGTTCCGGTGTAACGCCTCGACTGCCCCATTGCATTCGGGATGAAGCCGCCTCCGAATGCACCGATCTCACCGATCATGGAGACAACCACCGCGGTGGTTGTCGGCCACCGCAACGGGACCAACTGAAACAGTGCACCGCTTCCCGTGCCGAGCAATATGAAGTACAGCGCGAGAAGAAGGGTGGTTGTCGCCAGTGATGCGCTGGCCAGCCCGCTCAGCACCAACGTCACCGAGACCAGCAGCAGCACGGCACTGAGAACATTGATGCCGCCGAAGCGGTCGGCGAACTGTCCTCCAACGACGCGCGCCACAGCGCTCATCAGCGTCGCCAGCATCGTCAGCTGACCGGCCTCGACTTTGGTCACCTTAAACTGGTCGTAGAAATAGGTCGGCAGGAAGCTTGCAACGCCAATGAAACCCCCGGCGGTCACGATGTAGATCGCGCTGAAAATCCAGCCGTCCTTCTCGAACAAGCAGCTCAGATGCGCCCGCAGGCTTTGACGCGATCGGTCTGGCGGCTCCTTCGCAACGGACCACATCACCGCCATCGGCAGCAGCATGGTCGCGGCGGCCAGACCATAGACCGCCTGCCATCCGAACCTCGCCGCGAGCGGCGGCGCAAACAGCACCGCGAGGACGGTACCGGAATTGCCAGCGCCTGCGATACCCATTGCCAGCCCCTTCAGGTGCGGCGGATACCAGCCACTTCCCAGGCTCAGCGCAACGCCGAAACTGGCTCCGGCGATTCCCAGCAGCCCCCCCATGGCCAGAACCTGGCCGTAGCTGTTGACGAATTTGCTGCCGTAACCGAGTACGAGCACGATCAAGCCCATCTCGACCATCGCCGCGCTCTTGCGACCGACGTACTGCGCGAGTACGCCGAGCGGAAAGCGAATCAGTGCTCCGGCCAAGATCGGCACGGAGATCATGAAGCCCTTCTGTGCAGGTGTCAGCGAAAACGACTCGCTGATGAAGGGCGCCATCGCACCATTCAGCACCCAGACTGCGAAGCAGAAATCGAAGTAGAGGAACGACGCCAGCAGCGTCGGCCAATGGCCTGTCCGGAGAAACGATCGAAAGTGAGGCATCTCGAACATCCAGACAAGGTGCGGAGCAAGCTCGATTGTGGGCGCAGCGAGGGGCGTTGTCGACGTGGTGATCGAACGCTTGGTCAGTGCAGGGTGGGGTTCGCGCGCAATCTTTCCACCACCAAGTCGATGAAGGTCCGTGCCTTTTTCGACCCGTGATTGCCTTCGCGGTGGACAACGTGCACGGGCAGCGCTGGAAGTTCGAACTCCTCGAGCACCATTTTGAGGCGTCCGTCGCGCAGGAACTCGGCCACCTGGTAGGACAGCAAGCGGGTGATTCCAAAGCCACCGAGCGCCGCGGTCAGCGCCGAATCGTTGCTGGTAGTGGTCATGCGCGGCTGCACCCTGATATTGCGGTTCTCGCCGTTCTCCGAAAGCCGCCAGTCCGTCGTGGGCGTCACCGCGCTGGCCGAGACGATGACGTGCGACTGCAAATCGGCGGGGGTCGACGGAACGCCGTGCTGTTCAAGGTAGCTTGGCGCGGCGCAAATGACTCTGCGCACCTTTCCCACGGCGGTCGCTTGCATCGACGAATCTGGCAGTTCGCCGATGCGAACGCCAACGTCGGCACCCTCGTCGAGCATGTTGACCACCCGATCCAGGAACCAGCACGTTGCAACGACTTCTGCGTTTCGCTGCAGATACTCGGTGACGATGGGGGCGACGAACTTGGCGCCAAACAGAACCGGCGCAGTGATGGTGAGGTGTCCTCGCGGCGTTGTCTGCATCCCGGTGACTGACTCGTCAGCCTCGGCGAGCTGGGAGAGGATGAGTCTGCAGTCTTCCGCGTAGCGCGCGCCGGGCTCCGTGACGCGAACGACCCGAGTGTTACGCGTCAGTAGCCGAACCCCGAGGTGGGTCTCCAGCTCGTTGATCGCTCGCGTGACGGCCGGAGGTGAAATGCCCAATTTGCGCGCGCCACCCGCGAAGCCATTGGCATCGACCACGGCGACGAAAACGGTTATCAGGTGCAGTCGGTCCAATGGGGATCCTGGTTGTCAGCGCGTGTGCTGCCGTGGCCACTGTGCAGCATCGAGGGGGATTGCGGAACCCCCTTGCGCAGCAACAGTGCATTCCGCGATGATGAATAGGGTCCTCGAGACGTGAAACCTCGGAGGTGCGTCCATTCGCGGCGCCTGCGGACTAGATCGCCGCGAGCTGAGGACGAAGTCGCTCGACAGCCAGGTCAATGAACGCGCGTGCCTTCAAGGACGCGTGGCGCCCTTCGCGGTGAAGAATGTGAACGGGCAGGGCGGGGGGTTCGAAGTCTTCGAGAACGGTCTTGAGCCGTCCCTCCCGCACGTGTCCTGCCACTTTGTAGGCGAGCACGTTGGTCAGTCCGAAGCCCGTCAATGCGGCAGCGATCGCTGTGTCGCTCGTGGTCGTGATCAGGCGGGGTTGGAGTTTGATCATGCCAGGCGCGCCCAGGCGGGAGATGCGCCACTCCGATGTCGACGTCACCCCACTGGCAGCGATGATGACGTGCTTTGCCAGGTCCTCGGGCGATCGGGGTTCTCCATGTTCTTCGAGATAGGCCGGCGTGGCGCAGACGCGCAGGCGCATGCGTCCAATGCGGATCGCCTGCATCGAAGAATCGGGAAGTTCACCGATCCGCACGCCCACGTCGACGCCTTCGTCAAGCATGTTGACCAGGCGGTCAACGAACCAGCACGAGGCGGTCACCTCGGGAAATCGGTCGAGGTATTCGGTCAGGACCGGGGTGACGTACATCGCGCCGAAGCCCGAGGGCGCCGTGATCGTGAGCCGGCCTCGGGGGGTGCTGTGCAGGCCGCTCGCTGACTCGTCGGCATCGTTCAGGTGCGCAAGGATGCCCCGGCAGTCCTCGGCATAGCGTTCCCCGGCCTCGGTGACCTTCACGATCCGCGTGGTACGGGTCAGGAGGCGCACGCCCAGATGCGTCTCGAGCTCGTTGATCGCACGCGTCACCGCCGGCGGCGACAAGTTCAACTTCCGGGCCGCCCCCGCGAAGCCTTGCGTATCCACCACGGCAACGAAGACGCTGATCAGATGAAGCTTGTCCAACTATTCCCCTCGACGGAACGGTGTGTTGACTTTCGCAGCGATTCTAACGGTGCGGTGTTTGAAAGACAGTGCATCCATTCGCTACGCAGGTGGCGAATCCAGGCAAATCCGGGCTCGTACCCCCACCTACAGGAGTTTCACATGTCGCGTCTCAGCATCCCCACCGTCGATCAGTCGCTCGAAGCCTCCAAGCCGCTGCTGGCTGCCGTGCAACAGCAGTTGGGCGTCGTCCCCAACCTGATGAAGCTGGTGGGCCACAGCCCCGCCGCACTCGAAGGCTACCTGTCGCTCAACGGGGCGCTCGCCAAGGGCAAGCTCGATGTGAAGCTTCGCGAGCGCCTCGCGCTGGCCGTGGCGGAGTTCAACGGGTGCGACTACTGCCTGTCAGCGCACGACTACCTCGGGCGCAATGTTGCCAAGCTGAGCCAGAGCGAGCTCGATGCCGCGCGCGACTTCCACTCTGAAGACGCCCATGCCGATGCGGCCCTGCGCTTCGCCCGTCAAGTCGCCGAATCGCACGGGCGCGTCTCGGACGCCGATCTGGTGACGCTTCGGGCCGCCGGGTTCGACGAGGCCGCCGTGATCGAGATCGTCGTGACGGTCGCGCTCAACGTGTTGACGAACTATGTCAACAACGTTGCGCAGACCGATATCGACTTCCCGAAGGTGAGCACCAAGCTCGCTGGCTGAACCGTCATCGACCAACCCCCTGATACAACCTTACAGGACACACCATGAAAAAGAACCTGGTCGCGCTGGCCATGGCCTGCATCGGAGGGTTGGCGAACGCACAAGGCTTTCCGAACCCGACCCCGATCACGGAAATCCAGCCGACGCCCGCGTCGATTGGCGCTGATGTACCGGCCACCTATTTTGGAACGGCTCCGTCGTCAGTGCAGAAGGAGCTGATCGGCCCCTACCAGTTGCTAAAGGCGGGAGTACTCGACCAGCAGGCTGGAACCATCACGTTGCCTCTTTACAAGGGCAAGCTCACCTCCGGTGAGTCGATCTGGTACGTGTTGACCGATACGACCGATGAGAAGAATGCTGAGGCCCTGGGTCTCAACTTCTCATCGAAGTTGGTCTATGCGGACGTTGGCCGCGGTGTTCGCAAGGCGTCGCAGCAATTGATCGGCGGTCAAACCGTCGTTGTGTTCGAGAGCGGCAAGGTCGATTTCGCGCCCGTACGTGCTGTCACGCCTGGTGCCGCGCCGAACTACTTCCCCCCGACCGCCGCCCAGCCAGGCTCCGTAGGTGATGCCAACTACAGCCCTTTGGCCAAGATCGGTGACTACATCTACAACGCTCCGATGCTCGCGTTCAACGCGACGGAAGCAACGCTCAACGCATTTTGTGATGGCAACGTCGACCATAGCGTGGTGCACGACAAGGTCATCGCAATCTGCCCGCGCGATGGCGTCGTCAAGCTGCAGCTGACGACGGGGTTCAGCTTCGACCGCCCTGTTCTTTACCTCAGCCTGGATGCCAACAACGCGATTCCGGCGGCTCTTGAAGGCGTGACCCTGGCACCCGGGCTCACGGACATCAAAGTCGGAGGCGACGACAGCGCCTTCAGCGCCGTCGAGCGGCTCTTCACGATCATCAACGGCCCGGTCAACGTCGAGGCGAACGTCGTCCATCCACAGCGTCAGGGATTGGACAGTGCACTTAAGGGCGATATCGGGGGGCCACTCAACGTACTCGGTGGGATTCCGACCATTGCCACCGACTACAGCCCCCTCTGGGACCTGAACATCGGTGAATGGACGCAGCACGCCATCGACAGCCACTACCGGTCGCGCGTGCGCGACGAGTTCAACGTGCTGGGTCTCGTGAGATCCGGCTGGATGACCGGCCCTGGCGGCAAGGCGTTCGGATCGAGCGGATTGATCGTGAATTGTCCGATCGTCTTCCGTTTCCTGTGAATCGAATCACATCAGAACATCCACCGAGAATCATCATGCGCCACTGCTTCATATTGACCGCCGTTTTCGCCGCCATGCTCTCCGCATGTGGCGGTGACAACCACACTTCCACCCCTGGTGCGACCACGCCCCCCCCCGATGTCAGCCCGGGCGGGGCCAGCGGCGACTTCACCAGCGGAATCGTCGCGATCAACAACCCGACCCCGATCACCGAAATCCAGCCCGCGCCGGCTTCGATCGGCTCGGATGTGCCAGCCACCTATTTCGGAACGGCACCATCGACCGTTCAGAAGGAATTGATCGGACCGTACCAGTTGCTCAAGGCCGGCACGCTGGATCAGGACGCGGGCACGCTCACCTTGCCGCTCTACAAGGGTCAACTGGCTAGCGGGGAGTCGGTCTGGTACATCCTGACCGATACCACGGATGAGCGAAATGCCGCTGCCCTGGGACTGAACTTCTCGGCCAAGCTCACCTATGCCGATGTGGGCAGGGGCGTGCGCAGGGCTTCTCAGCAACTCATTGGGGGCAAGACCGTTGTTGTGTTTGAGAGCGGCAAGGTTGATTTCTCGCCTTCCCATTCAGTCACACCTGGAGTGGCGCCGCGCTACTTCCCTCCGACCGCCGTCCAACCGGGTTCTGTGGGTGATGCGAACTACAGCCCGCTGGCGAAGATTGGAAACTACATCTACAACGCGCCGATGCTCGCGTTCAACGTCGACGACGATACGTTGAATGGGTACTGCGGCGGTGCCGTCGATCACTCTGTCGTGCACGACAAGGTGGTGTCAATTTGCCCGCGTGACGGTGTTGTCACGCTGGCGCTGACCAAAGGATTCAGTTTTGGCCGGCCAGTGCTTTACCTGAGTACCGATGCCAGCGACGCCTTGCCGGCGGCTCTCGAGGGGGCAACCTACGCACAGGCTCTGACCGACATCAAGGTCGGCGGCGACGACGGGGCCTTCAGCGCCGTGGAGCGGCTCTTCGCCATCGTCAACGGTCCGACCAATGACGTGAGTGGCGAGATCAATCCTCAGCGCCAGGGCTTCGACAGCGCACTGAAGGGTGATGGCGGACCGCTCAACGTGCTGGGAGGGATTCCAACAGTCGCCACCGACTACAGCCCGCTCTGGGACCTGAACGTTGGCGAGTGGACGCAGAGCGCGATCGACCACGACTACCGCTCGCGCGTGCGCGAGGAGTTCGAGGTGCTGGGCTACGTTCGAGCCGGACATTTGACTGCGCCTGGCGGCGCGCCGTTCGGTTCAAGCGGTCTGATCGTCAACTGCCCCATCGTGTTCCGGTTCCTGTAGTCCGCGAAGACCGGCCGAAGACTTGGTCCTGTTCGAAGACCGGTGACGCTCGGAGCGTCGGACCATGTTCCTCGCTGGTTGATCACGCGAATCGTGCCCCAAATGTTGGAGGTAGAGACCATGAAGCCCGTCGTCGAAGTCTGTACGGTGTTGGTCGCCATGGTCTCTTCTGTCGTGCTTGTCCTTCCTGCGCCGATTCGGGGCGCGACATGCAATACACGGTCAAGCGGCATGCTCGTCGATGCGGTATCGACTGCCTCCCTTGAGCGGCAGGAGCTTGATCAGTGCAAGGGTACGGGCGCGCTGACATCAGCAGCCATGCGAATCACGACTGTCCGCCAGGTTGCCGCTGGCGTCCCTGGATTGCCGAAGCGCTGAGCAGGAGCTTGAGATGCCCTCGATTGTCGAAGAGATTGTTCTGCACCGATCCATGCTGGTAAGCGTCGCGCGTCGACGACTGCACAATGATGCCTGGGCAGAAGATGCGGTATCCGAGACGTTGATGGCTGCGCTAGACAGGCCAAGTTCGTACTCTGGCCGGTCATCGGTACGGACTTGGCTGGTGGGTATTCTCAAGCACAAGGTCGCGGACCAGTTCCGCCGCCACTCCCGAGAAATCCATGGGGAAAGGTTCGAAGACGATCTCGATCATGGCGATCAGGACGACGTGGCTGGCGGTGGTGTATGCGAGTCCCGATCTGTGTCGTGCGACCCTGTTGAGAGCCTGATCCGCCGCCAGTTCGTGGAGCACCTGGCGCGCTGCATGAAGACGTTGCCACCACAGCAGGCTCGCGCGGTACTGCTTCGCGACTGCATGGAGGAGGGCACAGGCGACATCTGCGACGAACTGGGTATCACCGCAAACAACCTCGCCGTGACGCTGCATCGTGCGAGGGCGACGCTGCGTGCGTCATTGTGGATGCATGGCGTTGTGGTCGTCAAAGGCTTGAGTGCGGCTGAACATCGACCCCGCCGCGCGGCAATTTGAGCGCACATGACTTGAATTTCAAGGAGCAAACATGGAGCATCCCGTCGAAGTCGTTCGCCCGCCACTCCCCCCGTTTTCCAGCGACACCGCGACACTGAAGGTGCGCTTGGCCGAAGACGGATGGAACAGCCGCGATGCGGCGAGGGTTGCGTTGGCATACACCCCTGACTGTCGCTGGCGCAATCGAACCGAGTTTCCGGTCGGGCGCGGCCAGATCGTCGAACTGCTCGAGCGGAAGTGGGCCCGGGAGCTCGACTACCGGTTGATCAAGGAACTGTGGGCGTTCACCGGCAAGCGAATTGCGGTTCGCTTCGCCTACGAGTGGCGCGATATTGCTGGCGACTGGCACCGCTCGTACGGCAACGAGAACTGGGAGTTCGATGCCGCGGGCTTGATGGTCGTTCGGTACGCCAGCATCAACGACCGACCGATCGCTGTGGCGGATCGCCTGTTCCACTGGCCACTGGGTCGGCGACCGGACGATCATCCTGGCTTGAGTGACCTGGGCCTTTGATTCTGCTCGCGGAGAGTGGCCGCGGCGCGTGCTGCGTATTCGCGCAGGAACTAGAGTGCATCCATCGAGATGTCATCTGCGACGCCTCTCCCTCGCAGAGCACAGGCGGTCGGTTGTATCCAGCATCCATCGAGAGGCGATGTTGAGCTCCGGTGTGGGCGGTGCCATCAACAAGACATGACCGAGACGGCACTGGTGCTCGAACGTGGCGATCTTCGCTGGCGTGCAGCTTGCCTGCCAGAGAGAGTTTCCGGAAGACCGTCGAAGGCATTTGCGGGCGCAATCAAGAGCGTCGCGCTCGTCTGATTGGCGCGTTGGTGTCGCGGCGCCTGGTACGGATCAAGTAATGCACGCGCCGACGATGACGAGGTCAACGTCGCCTGGATGCAAAGCGCCAAAAATTGGTTGAGGCCTGCGTATGGCTGGTGTGCGGGTCGACCGTACGGGCCCCCTGCCAATCATCGTGTCGGACCTTTTCGTCGCAGAGCACTGAAGTTTTCCAGAGAAGCTCCGAGAGGTGCACACTTGACGATTTGAGCAACCGACGAGTTTCGATGCAGGAGCGCAGGGTCATGATCACGTTATGCGGATTCGGAGTCAGCAACTACTACAACAAGCTCAAGCTTGTATTGCTTGAAAAGGGGATTGCGTTCGATGAGCGCTTGGTCTACCCATGGGAGCGGGAAACCTTTCGGGAGTGCTCACCGCTCGGGAAGATTCCATTCATCGAGACGGAGCACGGTGGGCTGTCCGAGTCCCAGGTCATCCTCGAATACTTGGAGGAACGATTTCCGGGCACGCCGATGTATCCCGCAGATCCCTTTCAGCGAGCGAAGTGCCGGGAACTGATCCAGCATCTCGAGCTCAATTCAGAGTGGGTCGCCCGACGCCTCTACAAGGAGTCCTTCTTTGGTGGCTCCGTGTCAGAGGAAATCAAGCTGGACGTGAAGGAGCGCCTGGCGATCGGCCTGGCGGCTGTTGCACGCCTGTCCTCGTTCTCGCCGTTCATATTCGGGACGTCACTCACTGCCGCCGATTGCATCGCCTATGTGCACTTCCTCATGATCAAGCAATCGACCTTGACGATCTACGGCGAAGACATGCTTGATCGGTACTTTCCCATGTTGAACGACTACATGCGGCTCATGGACGCCCGCCCTCACATCCAGAGAATAATGAGAGACAGGGACTCCGCATTGACGGAGTTCGCGGCATTGAATGTCGCGTATGACGGGTAGACCGGGCGAGCTTAGCGAGTAGCCGGAATAGCCAGTCTTCGACGGGAGGAATCATCATGACGGCTTCTCGCACCGCCGAATGAGCCCGCAACCCCGGGGGTCGGGACGTTGGGGGGGCCATGCAATGAGGCGCTCGCATCAACCAGTTCGACGAGGCCTCAGGTCGTTCTCGCCGACGCCAACGAGACCGCGAACGTGATCCACATGCCCACCACGAGACCAAAGCCAGCCACGAATGCTGTCAGTCGGTGGTAGACCTTGTTGTAGGTGCAATGGATGACGCTATGAGCCGCGCGCAGTGCAACGAACAGCCAGCATCCCGAGATCAACCAGTCTGGCGTTCGACCGACGGCCAGCGCTATCGCCACGAGACAGTAGAAGAGAACGGGCACCTCGAAAAGGTTTCGGAAGTTGTCCGCTCGTCGGACATCCTCCAGTTTCGAGCCCATCGTGAATGTCGTGGAAGCAGATTGAGGCGGGATTCGCCTGGAACGCATTTCGCTGACGCGAGTGAACAGCATGAACACCCCAACGACCAGTGTCAGGATGACCATGGCGAGACATGAGCAGACAAGGTGAAGTGCATTGCTCTGCATTGACGAGATGTCCTTCCTGGCGATCTAAATGGATGCCTCAAGCCGGCCGCCAGCTAGAGAATTGACGAAGCCCCGCCGGCTCTCCCTGCGACTGCCAGCCAGCGCTCATCGCGGCGCCGACCGCGGTTTCGCCTTGACGATGCTGACGGACAGGTCATAGCCTTCAGCCACGTTCGCCTTCGCCAGCGACGCGGTCATCTTCCAGAGCTGACCGCCCTCGGTTCGGACAAATGTGCGCGACAGGCGCTTCTCGCCTGTTTGGCGCCAGTCCTCCTTCAAGGCGCCCTGGCTGAAGGACGCCAGGTAGGACTCGGGCGTCGAGTCGAAGCCGACGTGCGCTCGAGTTTCCCAGTGGTTCCCGTCACCACGCTCGGAAAACCTCTCCCAAGCCGAACCCTTCGGGACCACCGCGGGCCAGTGCGGCATCTTGTTGACCACCAGTTCGCCAAAACTGCCCTTGCGGTCTGGTACCCAGTCGTACTCCATGCCACGCGCCAGGTCGACAGCGTCGAAACGGCCGTACCAGCGATCGATGACGTGCAGGGCACCATCGATGCCCGCAGACAAGCCGGCCGTCGTGATGATCTTTCCGGTGTCCACGTACCGTCGGTTGCTGACGGCCTCTGTCATCCCGGGGAAGTTCTTCTTCAGGTTTTTGATCTGGTCGGCAAAGGTGGTTGCGGGCAGACCGTCCAGAAGACCGACCCGACCCAGAATGAAGGCGCCGGTACAGACGGACAGGACAATCTGGGACTCCTGAGCCTGCTTGACCACCCAGGCCCTGTTCTCGGAATCGCGAACAATTTCGTTGACGTTGCCACCAGGCACCAACAGGACGTCGGCCGGCGGTGCGTCTGCGAAGTCATAGTCGGGTGTGATCTTCAAGCCGAAGGTCGAAGTGCGCTCGGCCTTTGTCGGCGCTACGGTGAAGACGGTCGCCCCCGCCTGACCGAAGATTTCCATCGGCCCAGTGAAGTCGATGAGCTGCGCTCCTTCGAAGAGGAGTACCGCAACCCGAAGGCCCGAACCCTTCTTGATGCGTTCATCGTGGCCGCAGAAGCCGGGCGTTGCGAACACCACGCCGTCGGGATCGGCCGGGCAGACATAGCTGGGCTTGTCCTTCAAGGGGAGTGCGTTGCCGTTTGAGCTCTCGGCACCGTGGACTGCTGACGCAAGCAACGTCGCCGCGGTCGCAAAAATCGCGAGCGTCAGCGAGTGGAGTTTCCCGGTGGAAGACATGAATTCCTTCGATATTTCTACGATGCCCCATGGCCGATCTCGGCCCTGGGGACAACCTTGCGCCGTCAGGCACGCCACTCCTCTTGGATCTGGAGAGTGGCGCCGCTTCACCGCGATTGGCTCTTACATGCCGCTTGCGGCGGCCATCTTCTTGTTTCCGACGACCTTCTCGTCATAGAAGCGCTGCATTTGGCTCGAGATGTAGTCCAGGTGATCCTCGACCGCGAAGTGCCCCGCCTTCAGCCGGTGCATTTCGGCGTTGGGCAAGTCCGTGAGGAACGCCTCTCCGCCCGCCGGGGTGAAGAAGATGTCGGTCTGCCCCCAGAAGATCAGGGTCTTGGGCTGCTGGCTGCGCATGAAGGCCTGCCACTTCGGGTACAGCTCGACGTTGGTGCGGTAGTCGTAGAACAGGTTCAGGTTGACACGCACCGCGTTCGGGCGCTGCATGTAGGAGGCGTCCGATTCCCAGTTGTCGGGGCTGATCAGTGCGGGGTTCTCCGCGCCGTGCAGGTAGATGCCCTTGATGGCGTCCTTGGTCAGGAAGCCGGCCAGCGGCTTCTCCGTCTCCGGCGAGCGGTTCTTCCACAACGCGCCGCGAAAGCCATCCCAGGCCGGAGTGAAGCCGACCTCGTAGGCGTTGCTGTTCTGCACGATCAGCCAGTCGAGGGCCTTGGGGTTGCGCCCGACGATACGGAAGCCGACCGGGCCGCCGTAGTCCTGCACGTACAAGCCGTAGTGATCGAAGCCCTTCGCAGCCAGGAAGTGTTCGACGGTGTTGGAGATGCCTTCGAACGTGTAGTTGTAGGTGGCTGGATCCGGGATGTCGCTCTCGCCGAACCCAGGGTAGTCCGGCGCGATCACGTGGAATTTCCCTGCCAGCGAACGGATCAGCTCACGGTACTGGTGTGAGCCAGCGGGGAAACCATGCAGCAGGACGAGCTTGGGGCTCTTGTCATCGCCGGCTTCGCGATAGGCAATCTTCAGGCCGTCCACAGTGATGCTGCTGTAGGTGACAGTGACTGCGGAGGGCGCAGTCATGGTCATCCTGTCTGCCGCGGCGGCAGGCGCGCTGGCCAGGACGAGCGTGGCGGCGCAGAGCAGGGGGGCCGCGCAGAGCTGGCCGAAAGAGGAATGGATCGTCATGATGGTACTTTCAGATGTGGGTGCAGGGAGTTGTGTGCCGGTGCGCCTGGTGTCAGGTTGCCAGCCGTGCAGCGACCAGGGGAAAGTCGATTTCGGTCTGGGCAACGTTGTTGACGTAGTTGGTCAACACGTTCAGCGCCACCGTGACGACGATCTCGATCGAACTGGCCTCGTCGAACCCGGCGGCTCGCAGCGCGACGAGGTCAGCGTCGGAGACGCGACCGCGCAACTCGGTCACCCGGCGAGCGAAGCGCAGCGCGGCATCGGCTCGCGGATCTTCGGAATGGAAGTCGCGCGCGGCGTCGATCTCGCCACCACTGAGCTTGACCAAGTTGCGGCCCAGGTAGTCGTGCACGGACAGGCAGTAGTCGCAGCCGTTGTACTCCGCCACGGCCAACGCGATGCGCTCACGCAGCTTTGCGTCGAGCTTGCCCTTGGCTAGCGCGCCATTGAGCGAAAGATAGCCCTCCAGTGCCGCCGGGCTGTGGCCGACCAGCTTCATCAGATTGGGCACCACGCCGAGCGACTGCTTGACGGCAGCAAGCAGCGGCTTGGACGCTTCGAGGGAGGCTTCGACAGTGGGGATGCTGATGCGAGACACGGCTTGTTTCCTTGGGTGAAGATCAGATGGATTTGCCTGGATTCGCTGCAGCCGCAGCGAATTCGGAGAATGTCCCTGATCTCCTTTCAAATCAGAATCCGGGCCGGATTCAAGAGACTGTTTCGCGCGTCGGAAGAATGTCGGCTGCCGTGCGTTCCTGAGACGGCATGACCCATCCGAATGCTCTGACAGGTCTCGGGCGCGCAGTCCAGGAGATCGCCTCGGCATCGGCTGCAATGCTGATCCCAACGACGGAGAAGCGAGTTGCTGACGGCGGCGTTCGTCGCTGGTGTGGCGACCCGCCAGGGCTCGTTTTCTCCTCTAGGATCCGTCCCAGATCGGTTCAACCCCGGGTTGCATCGATAGCAGAGGAGCCGGCCTTGGCACTTCAAGAGGCTGCCAGCCAGGCTTGAGGGGCGGCGTTGTCGGCCTGCGGAGCCGCAGTCATTCGGGCTCAGTGGACTTCAGGGCTCCAGCAGCCAGCCCTCGAACCAGCCAGTACTCGTGCGACGCCCATGCCGGTCGAAGCGGCTGACCCGTCCGCCGCCCGAAGACGGCGTTGGAGCCGGCCGCAACGAGACTCAACCCAACGTTGCTGCGCGCGTCGCAGCTCTTTGCGCCTGCGCTGCCATCTGTGCGGCATGCCACTCGCTCGGCGACTGTCCCGTATGCGACGAGAATGCACGCGACAGTGCCGATGCGCTACCGTAGCCGACCTCGGCGGCGATTCGCTTGATTGGATCGCCTCGCGAGAGGCCTCGCTTGGCGAGTGCGATGCGCCACTGCGCCAGGTGCTCGACAGGGGTATCGCCCACCACGTCGCGAAACAGTTCGGCGAAGCGACTACGTGACAGCCCCGCACGTTCGGCCAGCCGCTCGATCGACCAGGCTTCAGCCGGCCTCTCGCTCATCGCCACCAGCGCCTGCGCCAACTGTGGATGCGCGAGTCCGGCGAAGAGGCCAGGGGGAAGCGGATAGAGCGCCGGCCGCTCCAGTAGCCAGCGCAGCAATTGGATCAGGAGCACTTCGAACAGTCGGTTCGCCAGCAGCGGCTCGCCGTTGCGCGCATTTTCGGCCTCGGCGAATAGCAGGGCGAGGGTGTGTTCGATCGCGCTGAGAGAGTGCAGGGGAACGATCACCACGGGGGGCAGCGCACGGGCGATCGGGTGCTCGGCGCCCCCGTCGAAGCGCAGCGTCGCGCAGACGAGTTCCGAGCCGCCTTGGGGCGGATTGACGAAGCCATGCGACCAGGGTCGCGGGTAGAAGATCAGGGTCGGTTCGTCCAGCATCATGCGTTGCGCGGTCCCGCCCTCGCGTTCGTGCAGAACCTCCATGCTGCCCTTGCGCAGCACATGGATGAACCCCAAGCCGCGCCCGGCGTCGTGGTGCGACACGCCGCAAAGCGGGCCCGCGTGGAAGGTGACGGCCTGGACCCGGAAGCGTTCGAACACGGTACCGAGGCGATCTGATGTCATGGGTTGGTCTGCTGCTGGACGGGATGTCACGCTTTGCGGACTGTAGATCATGCGCGCCATCTCGCAGCCCTGCATAGTGCAGCCACGCGCAGACCTTTCATGACCTGACGGTGCCACCGGAGAACGAATTGACGAGCCATGTAATGGCAGCCGCCTTCGGCGTGCTGTCGCAGGCAATGCTGGCCATATTGCTGATGAAGGTTTGGCACATATTGCGCGAACGATGGGCGCTGCTGATGGGGGGCGGCTTTGCAATCAATGCACTCTATGACGCCCGCGTCGTGGCGGGCGTCTATGTCGACTCGCTGGGGGCGGTGCCTCAGGCGAGCAACGCGGCGCTGGTACTGACGTCGTTGGTCGTATGCACTGCCGGCTTTCTCGAGTACTCCGGCGTCGACGGACGCAACGCGCGGCGACTCCTGGCACTCGCCTGCGCGATCGCGGGCGCCACGTTCATCGGCGTCGCGGACGGCCTCGTGACGCGCCGCGCGGGGCTGACCGTCTGGGCCGGCTTCATGCTCGCCTGGGCGGTGCTGTTCGCCTGCGCGATCCGACGGGAACCGGGCCACGGGCATGCGTTCAATACCGTCGCATCGCTCAGCTACCCGGCGCTCGTGTTCGCGGTGCTGCACGGCGACCTCGATCCCGAACTGCTGGTCGCCGCCCACGCAGGCTTGATGGCAGTGTTCGGGATGACGCTGCTGACCACGGGCCTGTTGCGCGGCCAGTGGCGTGCCAACCGACTGCTGGAGGAGTGCCGCCATGTCGAAGGTGAGCTGCGACGCGTCAACGAGACGCTGGAGCAGCGCGTGGCGCTGCGCACCACGGAGCTGCGCGACACGATCGAAGGGCTGAAGAGCTTCAACCGGTCGATCTCGCACGACCTTAGCGGTCCGTTGGGGGGCATCGTGGGGGTCGCGCAGCTCGCGCGCAACCATGTCGTGACCGGCGACGCGGTCGCCGCGGAGCGGATGCTGCATGCGATCGCGGCGCAGGCCGAGACGTCGCGTCGGCTTGTTGGCGCGCTGCTGTCGCTGGCGCAATCGAGCGACGTGACGCTGCAGCGCGAAGCGATCGACGCCGAGGTGCTGGCGCTCGAAGTGATCGAGTCGCTGCGCCAGACGCGCGCACTCGGCCAGTTCCTGATCGTCGTCGCCCCCTTGCCCCGGATCCATGCCGACCCGAGCCTGCTACGGCAGGTATTCGTCAACCTGATCGGCAACGCCCTGAAGTTCGCCGTCGGCGCACCGCACCCGCGCGTCGAGGTCGGCGCGTCCGAGCGCGACGGGGCAGTCGTCTTTCACGTGCGCGACAACGGCGTCGGATTCGACGCGGCCGAGGGCCGGCTGCTGTTCAAGCCATTCAAGCGTTTGCATGGTGCACGTTTCGAGGGCTTCGGCATCGGCTTGTCGATTGTCAAACGCATCGTCGACCGTCATGGTGGCGACGTCTGGAACGAGGCTACACCCGGCGGCGGGGCAACTTTCTTCTTCACGTTGGCGCCGGACGCTCCCGGTGGACTCCGCGATGCCGAGCTACACAGCGGCAAGCCCGGCCATGTTTCGGTTGCGGCGCCGGAGTGGCCGCGCCTGCCTGTCGATGGCGCTGCAACTCAGCGCGCGGCACAGGGGCCGCACTCTGCGGACAGCATCATCGTGCGCCAATGATCATCCACGCCACTGCTGGAGAGCATCCCATGCACCTGCAGCCCATACCGCGCCCGGACAACGAGGCGAAGCGCGTGTCGACGTTGCATCGCTACGGCATCCTCGATACGCCCAGCGACGCGGAGTTCGACTTCCTCACCGAACTTGCGGCCTACATATGCGAGGCGCCGTTCTCGTTCGTCGTCCTCGTGGACCAGGACCGCGTGTGGGTGAAATCCGCGACCGGCATGAGTGCCGACTTCAATCGCCCGCGTGACGACGACTACTGTTCGTGGTCGATCCTGCAGCAAGACGGCCTGCACATCAGCGACGTCAACAGTGACTGGCGCACCGTCACGCTGTCCCCGACGATCGAGAGCGGCTACCGCATGTACAGCGGCGTCAACCTGCACGTGGGCGATGGCCTGCACATCGGTACCCTGTGCGTACTAGACACCCGGCCGCGCGACCTGTCGCCGATCCAGCTGCGCCTGTTGCGCCGCCTGGGCCGCCAAGTGATGGCGTTGATCGAGCTGCGCGCGAGCCAGCGCGAATTGCGCGCGCGCGGCGCCGCGCTGGAGCAGTTGGCGCGCCGCGACGAACTTACGGGTCTGGGCAACCGGCGCGAACTGACCGAAACGCTGGAACGCGAACTCGCGCACCACACGCGGTATGGCGGTGACCTGAGCGTCGCGTTGATCGACGTCGATCACTTCAAGGTCGTCAACGACCGCTTCGGCCACCTCGCCGGCGACGAGGTGCTTCGCCGCATCGGGCACGAACTGGCCCAGGAACGTCGCCGGGTGGACGTTGTCGGTCGCTACGGCGGTGAGGAGTTCCTGATCGTGCTGCCCCAGACCTCGCTGCAGGGGGCCCATGTTGCGCTCGAGGCGCTGCGAGAACGGATCGCGCGACTCGATGTCTCTGACATCGCGCACCCGGTCACGGTGAGCTGCGGCATCGCCGCGGCCGGCGACGGGCTGCGGACGCTGCAAGCCCTTGTCGGCGCGGCGGACCGGGCGCTTTACGCCGCGAAGGCCGGTGGGCGCAACCGAGTCGTCCTGGCTGGGGCAGAAGCGCCGGATGCGGCGGCGGCGTGAACCGACTGCGGGGGGAGTCGAACCGCCACCACGCGGTGGCGACACACCTTGCTCACGACCCCGGTGAAATTATTGATCGGGATAGACCGCTGTCAATTCGACCTCGACGACGTACGCGGGTGCGTACAGGCGTTGAACCTGCACCCACGTGGCGGCCGGAAAGTCGTTGCCGTAGTAGTCCTTGCGAACCTGTTTGTTTTTGATGAAGGCGTCGAGATCGGTCGTGTAAACCGTCTCCTTCACGACTTGTCGGAAATCGAGCCCATTGGCTACAAGGGTGGCCTTGAGTGCATCGTAGGCCATGTGCATGGCCGCCCCCATGTCGCCCTGGCCGACGCTGCCCGAGACAACGAGCGTGTTGCCGACCCTGACCGCTTCGCAATATCCGATATCGATCTCGCTCGGCGCGTGCCGGTGATAGCACTGCTTCTTCAGGTCGGCTCCACTGGCCGCAATATGCATGCCGAACAGCAGGGACGACAGGACGACGTTGCAAAGCAGCTTCTGCATGCGCTTCTTTCTGACACGATGAAATAGCGACGACCCGGCGCGCTAGAGCTGGCGAACCTGTTCCGGAATCGCCGCAGTCATTCCGGAACGGCCGCGCCGATCGCCTCACCCGCCTATGTCAAGACCGTACATCTTCGCGAACGCACGGTACTCCTCGAGCGTCATCTTGTCCTTCATCTTCGCGGCCTTCATCGCCTCCGGCTTGGTAGCGGCGTCCTTGGCAACATCGGCCATGTGCATGTCCCACGTCTTCGCGACCATGTCCATGAACTCCTTCTTGCTGACCATGCCATCCTTGTTGGCGTCGATCATGTTCATCTGGAAGTAGCGCTTTCTGTCCTCGCTGCGCGAGTCCTGTGCCAGCGCATGGACCGCGAAAGTGGAAGTCACCGCCAACACGGCGGCGGTCGACAGAAGCTTGTGGATGGAAGTTTTCATGATGATTCCTGGGTCAAGTTGAAGAATGAACAACGGCCCCGAGGGATTGAGCGAAGCGACGGATCGTCGTTCTGCCCGGGAAGAGGGCCCGCAGGCCGGGAGGACGGAACAAAGAGCGGGGACCGTTTCTCTTTGCCGTCGGGAACCAGGAGCGAGTGCAGGGGAACCGAACACGACACCTCAGGTCGACGCGAAAGGACACTTCGCCGCCCATCGCGATTGAAGCCAGTGGGCAGCGCCGATCGCTGCGCACATCGTCAGGAATGCCACCCAGGCATAGGGCCACAACAGCGGCATGCCCACCAGGATCAGACCGTCGTTGCTACCGGGAATCAGCAAGCTTCCCCACCCCATCAGGGCGCCGCCACCCAGGCAACGCAGCAGCGCGGCAGCGTCTACCCGCGCGGGGCGCCAGCGCCCGGCCGTCCATCCGCCCAACGCGGCGCCCATCAGCAAGAAAGCGCCGAGCGACAAACGTGCGGGCAGGCTGTGAGTCGAACCGCGAGCGAGCTCGGCGAGGGCGTCCGTATAGGCCCAGGGGCCGACGAGCACCATCAGCGCGAGGAATGCGACGCCGATGACGGTGGTTGCGGCGTGCGGCGACCATAGGCTTTCGGTCATGAGCGTGCGCCAGGATGCCCGCTGACGGAACACTGCTGTGCCCATGCGGCAGGCGAGTGCGGCGACCACGAGCCAGCCGACGACAACAGGGGTCGAGAATACGATCGAGCCTGCGACGAGTCGAGTCGGATGAGACGCTCCGAACAGGGGCTCTGCGGTGAGGCAACCAACATAGAAGCCTGCGGGCGTGGCGGCATAGGCCCATTCGCCGGAACCAAATCGCGCGATCGCGCCGAAGACACAGGCACGGTTGATGAAGGCGCCCAGCCCCAACAGCGCAGCACCCGAGAGCGTCTGCGCGGTCAATGCGTAGCCCATGGGAACTTGCACCAGCCAGCCCAGGCGATGTGCCACCAGCAGTCCTGCGCTGACCCACAGCGAGGCTTCGACCAGCGCGACGAGTCGCTTGAACTTGCGTTGGGTGAGCACCTGGTCGACCGCCGCCACCGTGCAGGTCGCACCACGCTGGATGGCGAATCCCATCAGCGCGGCGCAGCAGGCGGCAGCCGCGAAGGCGAGGCCGCGGATCATGATGTCCATGGCTGCCTCCAGCGCGCGCCGACGCGAGACCCCGGGCTCATGCCGACTCCTTCAGTGGCGCAAGCTCGCCGAGCAGCGTGGGGATCAGCTCGCCCACCGTCGGATGGATGTGCATGGTCTGCTGAATGATCCTGTACGAGATCCCGGCTGCCATCGCGAGCAGCAGCGAATGAACGATCTCGTCGCCATCGATGCACAGCAAGGAGGCTCCGAGGATGCGTTCGGTCTGAGCATCGACGAGCACGTTCATGAACCCTTTTGTCTCGCCACGCTCGCGCGCGCGTCCCACCCGGGTCATCGGCATCACGCCGACCAGGGCCGGCCTTCCGGTGGCCCGCACCTCGGCCTCGCTCATGCCGATGCGGCCCAGCGGCGGATCGGTGAAGAGCGCATACACCGGGATCCGGTCGCTGACCCGGCGCGATCCACCTTCCAGCAGGTTGGCGGCGACGATCTCGTGGTCGTTGTAGGCCGTGTGCGTGAAGGCGCCGCGGCCGTTCACGTCGCCGAGTGCCCAGACGCTGTCGACGTTGGTGCGCAACTGGTCGTCGACGACGATGTAGCCGCGTGCGTCGATGGCGATGCCGGCGTGTTGGAGGCCGAGATCGTCGGTATTCGGTCTCCGGCCCACCGCCGCCAGCAGGTGACTGCCGATGACCTCCTGAGTGCCGCCGCTCGAATCGCAGGCGACGCGGATGCCGTTGGTGGACATTCCGACCTGGGCTTCGCGCACGCCCAGCCGAAACACGACGCCTTCGCGCTCGAGCATCGCCTGCACGCCGGCGCCGACTTCCGCGTCCTCGCGTGCGAGCAGCCGGTCGGCTGCCTCGAGCACAGTCACCTGCGAGCCGAAGCGGCGGAACATCTGCGCGAACTCCAGCCCGATGTAGCTGCCGCCGACCACGATCAGATGTTCGGGCAGCTCATCGAGCTCCATGATCGACGTGTTGTCCAGCACCGGCACCGTGTCGATTCCGGACCACTGGGGCACGGTCGCGCGACCCCCCACGTTGATGAAGATCTTGGGAGCCTGCAGCACGGCTCCCCCGACCTCGACCGCGTGCGCCGACACGAACCGGGCGTGGCCGAACACCACGTCCAGGCCGGGCGTTCCACCGATCCAGGTCGCCAGTCCGTCGACGGACTGGGCGACGATGCGATCCTTGCGACCCTTCAAGGCCCGCAGGTCCACGCGCACGGCCCCGTCGATGACGACACCGAATTCCGCAGCCCGTCGCGCCATGTAGGCACTGCGCGCGCTCGCGACCATCGTCTTGGTCGGGATGCAACCGTCGTTCACGCAGGTGCCGCCCAGGTGCTGGCGTTCAATCAGAACGGTCTTCAGGCCCGCCTTGGCCAGCCGCACGGCGAGGAACGGCCCCGCCTGGCCGCTGCCAATCACGATGGCGTCGTAGTTGGGTTCCATGACTCAGTGCGCCCGGATCGTCGACGTGATGGACTCGACTACGCTCGTTGCCCTCGCGAACTGCTCCCAGCGGTTCGTGATCTGGTGGCGGCGAGCGATCCAGTCGAAGTCCGTCCAGGCCGCCCAGACGATGCCGGCCTCGTCTTGCGAGACCAGCAGGCGCACCGGCCAGTCGAGACCTGCCGTGGGATTCGCCGTCAGGAACTGCGCACCCAGAGGCGGATTTCCGAACTCGAGCAGCGTTGATGGCCGCAGCGCGATGCCGGCCTTCGCAGCAAGCGCGGCCTGGTCGATCGCTTCGAAGAACAGGATGCCCTTGTCGGCGATGTCGCGCCGCAGGCGGGTGACGGTCTCGTCCATGCCATAGGCGCTGCGCACCCTGACGACCCCGTCAGGGCCGGGAGGCGGTGTCTGCGCCATTGCGGGTGGGAGCAGGAAGGCGGCGAGCAGGGCGGCCTGGAGATTGGCGGGCGGCGAATTGAACATGGGAGGACTCCTTGCAGGCAATGCACGGCCTCGCTGGTCGTGCGAAGAGAGGCTGGGTTCAGTGGTGCTCGATCACGCCCTCGATCGGGTCGGTGGGCTCGCGCCACGGCGAGCGCTCGAGCATTCGCACCGTGTCGGCGTAGCCGGCTTCGCGCCGTGCGCGCACGCCGGCGGGCGAGAAGTCGATGTCCTTCGTGCTGTCCTCGGCCTCGAGGCGTGGGGCCACCAGGTGTGCGACATGCATCGTCGTGCTGCAGCCCCAGGCCGCCAATTCGCGCACGTGCGCATCCTTCTGGCGGCCGGTCGGCAGCTCCCGGGCGAGTTCGCGGATGACGTGGCGCAGCCGGTGGATCTGCTTCTGGCGCAGGATATGGCTGTCGGCCCGGCTGGCGAACTGGATGTCCTTCTGCCGCCCCATCACCTGCCAGATCGACTCCGGCTCCGGCCCGGTCTGGTGCCAGACGTTGACGGCGAAAATGAGCGAGTCACGTCGCGGGTTGTCGTCGAGCACGGCTTCGATCGGTGTGTTCGAGTAGATGCCGCCGTCCCAATAAGGCTGTCCGTCGATGCGTACGGCCGGAAATGCGGGCGGCAGCGCGCCGGAGGCCATCACATGGTCGACTCCCAGCCGCTCCTTGCGGCTGTCGAAGTAGCGCATGCCTCCGGTGCTGGCGTTGACGGCACCGACCGTCAGCCGGATCGGTCCGTCGCTCAGCGCTTCGAAGTCGACCAACTCGCCCAGCGTCTGGCGAAGCGGATCGGTGCTGTAGTAAGAGGCCTGCTCGACGCCCACGCTTGCACGGGTGCCGCGCAAGGCGGCCAGGTTGGGCTCGAAGAAGGCCGGTATGCCCCGCATGACGGTGGTCATGTTGGCGACGAGGTTGCCGATGCCCAGCCAATCGAGCGGCCCGGCGACCCCGCGCGGCACTTCGACATGGCGCCAGAACGCATCGAGACGCTGCATTCGATCGGAGCTCGCATTGCCGGCAATCAGTGCCGCGTTGATGGCGCCGATGGACGTGCCGATGACCCAATCGGGCTCGATGCCGGCGTCGTGCATCGCCTCGTAGACACCCACCTGGTAGGCACCGAGGGCGCCGCCGCCCTGGAGGACGAGCACCACCTGGCCAGGCAGATGCGATCGGGCCGCGGTGGCGGCGCTGTTGGAAACGGTGGCTGTGGACATTCGGCTTTTTCCCAGTTCAGGTCGCGAGACGGGGCCCTGCGCCTCTAGGTCGTGCGACGGGCCCGCGTCCTTACATCACTTGCTTGGCCATCGTCGCGGGCTTGGCATCGTTGACGAGGTCGGCGATCGTCAGTTCGACCGGCTCCGTGCCGGGGTTCTTCCACCAGTGCCGCGTGCCCAGGTATTCGCGCGCGATGTCGCCGGCCTTGTGAAGGATGGGCACGGCGCACTTGCTGTTGTTCTCGTAGATCTGGCCACTGTCGACCTTGATCAGGGCGGGTCGATCCTCGTGGCTGTGCAGGGGAACGATGCCGCCCGGGGCGATGGTCATGTGGCGCAGGCGCAGCCGGCGGTGGTCGAGCATCACGTTTTCCTTGGAGAGGTCGACGGCGGAGAGCTCGGTGTCAGTGATGCCCACGGGTGCGGTGGGCGCGCCGGCCAGGGCGTTGGCCGCGACTTGATCGGACGGGCATTCGCCGGCCTGGGCGATTCCGGTGCCCGCGATGGCAGCGAGGGTGGCGATTTGCACGAGGCGACGGGTGAAGGGTTTGGTATTCATTGGGAACTCCTGAGGTGTATCGGTTTGGAATGGAATGGGCCGGGCGGCCCCGCAACTCACTGCGCTGTCCAGCCGCCCTCGATGGGCAGTACGGCGCCGGTGATGGAGGCGGCATCGTCCGAGCAAAGGAACGCGGTTAGCGCGGCAACCTGCTCGACGGTGACGAACTTCTTCGTCGGCTGCGCCGCCAGCAGCACGTCGCGCACGACCGTCTCGGCGGTGATGCCGCGCGCCCGGGCGGTGTCGGGAATCTGGCGTTCGACCAGCGGCGTCAGCACATAGCCGGGGCAGACGGCATTGACCGTGATCCCGGACTCCGCCACCTCGAGCGCCACCGTCTTCGTGAAGCCGGCGACCCCGTGCTTGGCGGTGACGTACGCCGACTTGTAGGGGCTCGCCACGAGGGCATGCGCCGAGGCGATGTTCACGATGCGGCCGAAGCCGCGCCGCTTCATGGCAGGTAGCGCGAGGCGGGTGGTGTGGAAGTTGGCCGACAGGTTGATCGCCAGGATCGCGTACCACTTGTCCACGGGGAATTCGTCGACGGGTGCGACGTGCTGGATGCCGGCGTTGTTGACCAGCAGGTCGACGCTGCCGAATTCGGCCAACGCCTTGCCCATCATCGATTCGATCGCGTCGGGACGGCTCATGTCGGCGCCGTCGTGGCGCACCTGCACGCCGTGGGCTTCTTCCATCTCGGCGCGGAGGTACTCGATCTCGCGCGCATCGCCGAAGCCGTTGAGGATCACGCTGGCGCCTTGGGCGGCCAGCGTGCGGGCAATGCCCAGTCCGATGCCCGACGTCGATCCGGTGACCAGGGCCGTCTTTCCCATGAACATGTCGTCTCTCCTTGAACGAGTCCGTCGCAAAGGGTTTGTCGACGGCATGGACGCAAGGTTAGACAGGCATCGCCAGCGGAGGAAATGGCATCAATTCATGGGCCGATCGGCGCCGGTTATCACGAAAGCTGTAAGGTTCGGGCGCCGGGACCGACTGGCACGCATGGAGCTCTACCAGATCCGCTATTTCCTGGCCGTCGCCGACACGTTGAACTTCACCCGCGCGTCCGAGCGCTCGTTCGTGTCGCAGCCGGCCCTGACCAAGGCCATCCAGCGCCTGGAGGAGACGGTCGGCGGCCGACTGTTCGATCGCACCAAGAACTCGGTGCAACTGACCGAACTGGGCCAGGTGATGCTGCCCAACTTCCGGCAGATCTACGACAGCGCCAACCACGCGCGCGAGCAGGCACTGCGCTACAGGCGCAATCAACGCGACGTCGTGCGCATCGGCGTGATGTGCACGATCGACTTTCAGCAGGTGCTGCCCGGCTTCGTGCGCAGCCAGGAAGGGCGCACTGACATCACGCTGAGCTTCCAGGAGGGCAACCTCGAGGCGCTGACCGACTCGCTCGACCAGGGCGGCGTGGACGTCGGCATCATGTGCTCGCCGTACGAGATCCCGAAGCGGTTCCGCACCGTGCCGCTCTTTCGCGAAGACTACGTGGTCGCGATCGGCGACGATCATCGGTTCGGTGACCGCACGACGATCGATATCGCCGAGCTCCATCGTGAGCGCTACTGCGAACGCGTGATGTGCGAGTTCTCGGCCTACATCGAGCGCCTGCTGCGGGCCCGCGACATCGGACTCGAGGTCGTCCAGAGTTCCTCGCGAGAAGACTGGATCCAGGCCCTGGTTCGATCGAACTTCGGCGTCGCGTTCATGCCAGTATCGATCGCGCGCGCAGCCGGACTGCGCTTCGTCTACACCGTGGACGTGCCGATCGTGCGTGAGGTGAGCATCCTCGTGCAGGCGGAGCGGCCCGTCACCGATTCCCAACAGGCCGTCATCGATTCCCTGTTGGCGCATGACTGGTCGCCGATGGTGTCCTGAAGGCGAAGCAACAGGCAATCCGCCTGCATGGGAATCCCCAGTTGCGTGCGTGCACCGGGCAGCCCGCCCGGAGAAGGCTCGATATACTCGCGCACCCACTCCTCACGAGGTACGCATGTCGGACTTCGCGCTCCAGATCGAAATGCTGCGGCCCCAATTGCTGCGCTTCGCGCGCACGCAGTTGCGTAATGAGGCGTGGGCCGAGGATGCCGTATCCGAAAGCCTGATCGCGGCGCTCGAGCGCCCGACGTCGTTCGGCGGTCAGTCCCAGCTCAAGTCCTGGCTCATCGGCATCCTCAAGCACAAGCTCATCGACCAGTTGCGCCGCAACACGCGCGAAGCGACGCTCATGGTTGGCGAGGATGGCGAGGACCTGGACGACGCACTGTTTCTGCCCGACGGCCACTGGCGGGAAGCACCGCAGGATTGGGGCGACCCGGATGCGGCCTGCAGCCGGGTTCAGTTCTTCGAGATATTGCAGGCGTGTTGCGACCACCTGCCACCGGTGCAGGCGCGGATCTTCATGATGCGGGAATGGCTCGAATTCGACTCAGGCGAGATCTGCAAGGAGCTTGAGATCACGACGGCCAATCTCTGGGTACTGCTTCACCGCGCTCGACTGCGTCTTCGCGACTGCCTGCAGACGCGCTGGTTTGACAGCGAAGCCAAGGCCTGACTGCCATGGAAAACACGCTCACCTGTCGTCAGGCAACCAAGTTGCTCCTGGAGGACGAAGACTACGAGATTCCCGTGGAGGCGCGCGTCGCGCTGCAAGTCCACGTGCGCATCTGTTTCGCTTGCGCGCGCTTCGTTGGACAGCTCAATTTCATGCGGCGGGCGACGCGGGCGTGGCGCAAGCACTCCGAATCGTAGGCGCCTGAATGGAGGCGTACTGGCGCAGGAGCGTCACGTGGCGAGTTCTGATGCAGGGCTGAAGGCGGCTGATTCGGCCAGCGCGGGTGAATGTCGCCTGGAATCACCGCGGACCCCGAGGCGCCTGACGCCACCGAAGCGAGCTGCCGCACCGTCAGCAATGGGTTCTGGATCATGGTGACCGCCCTACTTCACGGGCGTTGGCGAATCCGGGCTCAACAGATATTCCCGTACGAGCTCTCGAGCTCGGTGCAGCCGGCTCTTGATCGCCGGTGAGTTCTCGCCAAGCTTCCTGGCGATCTCGGCAATGGTGAGTTCCTCGAAGTCCCGCAGCAGCACGACTTCGAGGTAGTGGGCAGGCAACGATTCCAGGGCGTTGGCCAGGTCGATACGCAATGCCATGTCGGACAGGCAAGCCAGTTGCTGTTCCGCGGCGTCCTCATCGAGCGGCTCGTGCCGGAACATCATCCGTTCGAGCCGCTTGCACTCACGCCTGATGACGACGAACAACCATGACGAGAAGGCGGCGGCGGCCTTGAGCCCCTTGACCTTGCGCGAGATCGTCAACAAGGACTCCTGAACCGCGTCGTCGACGTCGCTGGCGTGGCAGTGCCGGCGTGCGTAGCGGCGGGCGTCGGCCTGGCAGACGGTGAGCAGCCGCGAGATGGCGGCCAGCTCGCCCGTCTGGGCGGCCAGGATGAGGTTTGAGCGATCTGCCCCCGCCTGCATGCTCAATGCCCCTTGTCGAGTTGGCGTCCGACCATTGCGCACATGGGGCAAAAGCCTACCAGGCCCGTGACGGCCAACACCGAACCCATGACACCCGCGCCGACGGCCAGGTTCGAGCCGCCCCAGTTCATGGCGGCGAAGGCCAGGGCCATCAGGCCCATGGCGATGCGCAGGACGCGTTCCCAGTTCGGGACATTCTTGACGTACAGCATGCTGATCTCCTTTGAAATCGGGTTCGAGGACATTCCTCCCTTGCTAAGAGGGAGCGTGACTTCGAAACGATTCGCCGGATCGCTCAAATTCCTTGTCGTCGGTCAGTTCTGCAGCGCGGCACAGTGGCTGCCCATGCGGAAAAAGGATTTCATCAAGTCCCCTCGGGGGTGGGCACGCGGTCAGAAGTGGGTGGTCAAGGAGGTCAGCCACGCGGGCGAAGCCTGTACGATCCACGACTCCAGCGGCTTGTCCACGCCGGTGACGATGAGGACGGCGACAACCACCATGATCGCCCCCAGCAGCGCTTTGCCTGCCTTGCTCGCCTGCAGTAGCTTTCCGCGCGCCTTCAACAGCGTGGCGCGGGAGAGATGGGCGAGCGCGAGCACGGGAGCCGCCGCACCCAGGCCGAAGACAGCCATCAGCAAGGCCACCTGCGGCAAGTGCGATCCCTGGCTCGCCAGGACGATCGCGGCGCCAAGCGTGGGGCCGACGCAGGGGCTCCACACGACGCCAAGCGCCAGGCCGATGACGAACTGTCCCTCGACGCCGCCGAGATCGAACCTCGAGAGGAGTGTGTTGCCGGCATCGCCGATGCCCGACGTGGCGGCGGCGAACCGCCGTTGCAGCGACGAGGACATCAGCACCAGCCCCAGCAGACCCAAGATCGCAGCACCACCGATCCTCAGTCCGGCGGCGTCGACTCCGATGGAGGAGCCGGCCCAAGCCAGCGTGGTCCCGATGACCGCATAGGACAGGGCCAGCCCCGCAGCCAGCGCCAGCGGCGCCCTGGGGTGAGCCGCGCTGGCCGAGCCCAGCAGGATGGGCAGGATCGGCAGCACGCAGGGCGACAGTGTGGAAAGCACTCCGGCCAGCAGGCCCAGGCCATAGGAGCCAAGGCCAAACTCCATCATTGCGTCGCCTTCTTGAACAGGTCCTCGATGCCAGCGGGTGTGGTGTCGCCCACCGAGCGACCGACCTCCCTGCCACCCTTGAAGGCGATCAAGGTGCTTTGCGAGCTGACCCTGAACTGCCGAAGCAGCGGCTTGTCGGCGTCGAAGTCGACCGTCAGGACGGCCACGTCCTTGTAGGTGGGCCCCGTTGCAAGGCCTTCGACGATGGGCTTCTGGGCTTTGCACGTCGGACACCAGGTAGCGGCCACGTCGACGAGCACCGGTTTGCCATCGTGGGCAAGCCGGTCGAATTCCTGCTGGGTGTAAGGCCTGGGCTCAGCCGCGGCTGCAACGACGGCTGACATGGCGAGGGCTGCGATGGCGATGATCTTGGGGATGTTCATGAGGTCTCCGTGTATGGGTCCTCGGCGATGAGCCGAGTTCATGAGGTTGAGAGGGGTCGACAAGCCATTCGGGTTCGCGCGACCGAAGACTATTCCGGTTTGTCGCCGAGATCGGGTTACTACTTACATGGCTGGAGCGAAATGTTTTGGCTCGCGCGAAGCCGTTTGTCCAGCTGTGGTCCTCGGTGATTGGCGCTCTGCCTTGCGCGGGCCAGGTCGCGAGCTGGGCTACCTACGGTGTCGTCTCCAGCATCGACCGCGCCGAAGGCTCCTTCCAATACATGGCCGGCGTAGGGGTCGAACCTTGAAAGCGATGAGGCCGGGCGAGTTCACCGCGCCGTCTACAGCAGGCCCTCGCTGATGAACGGCGAGAGCAGGAAGACCTTCAGGCGCGTCAGCGCGTCGACCTCCGGTTCGGACTCGAACACCGTGTCGCCCTGGGGCCCGGTATCGACCCACTGGACGACGTCGCGGGCGGCGTCCAGCCGGAGCCGATAGGTGCCCACGCCACGCAACTGGTCGATCAGGTAGGTCACGTTCTCGGCCAGCTCGGGCGAGTCGACGAGCAGGCCGATCTCGGTGTTTTCACGCGAGGACCGGAAGTCGAAGTTCATCGAACCGACGAAGGTGGTCTGGTGGTCGATGACGACCGCCTTGGCATGCAACCGGCCCACGCCCTTGCCCAGCTCGCTGCCCCACATCTGCGCGAATTCGCTGTCCATGCGCAGGATGGCGGGGCTCACCTCGTGGATCTGGACGCCCAGGTGCAGCAGGGACTTGCGGTAGTGCGCGTAGGCGGCGCTGACGAACGGTTCGTCGTTGGCGGCCATGGAGTTGGTGACCAGTCCCACCGTGAGCCCGCGCTCGCGTACGTTCTCGAAGCAGTCGATCACGGCGCGGCCCGGCACGAAGTAGGGTGACACGAGCAACACGTCGTGCCGGGCGTGGTCGATGGCGTCGATGACCTGGGCCGAGACGGTCGTCGGATCGTCGCCGTGCTCCGCCTTGCCGCTTACCTTCTCGGGGTCGTCCGCCAGCACGCGGATGTGCCCGCGCAGCAGCTTGAGCGGCGGGTGGCCGATGTCCGCGCTGAGCGGGGCGTAGCCCAGCACGTCGCGTCGCTGCATGGCCACCATCATGCGCATGGCCATGGGCATCTCGTCGACGGCGGTGAGCCTGTCGAATTCGGCGCGCCGGCGCTCGCGCGGCGTGTCGTCCGGCTCGATCGACTGCAGCGTGTAGACGCGACGGCTGTTCCAGTAGCGGTCGAAGGCCTGCGCCAGCTGTGGCACGACCTCGCCCATGGACAGCAGGTCGAAGTCGATGAAGTTGCCGCCATCGCTGCGGAAGAAGTACTCGTCGGCGATGTTGCGGCCACCCGCGACTGCAGCCAGGCCGTCGGCGATGAACAGCTTGTTGTGCATCCGGTGGTTCAGGCGCGCGAAGTCGAGCAGCGACCCGCCCCAGCGCGTGAGGTCGTTCGACCTGCCGATCGGGAACGGGTTGAACAGGCGAACCTCCACGTGTTCGTAGGCGGCAATGCCGTGGAGCAACGTGCTGCTGCGGGCGGTGTAGAGGTCGTCGACGAGGATGCGAACCCGCACCCCGCGCACTGCCGCGTCGCGCACCGCGCGCAGCAAGATGCGGCCCGTTGCGTCGTCCTGCAGCAGGTAGTACTGGATGTCCAGCGTCTTGTTGGCGTGCCGGGCCAATGTCAGCCGGGCATCCATCGAGTATTCGCTGAAAGGCAGCGGGCGGAACGCCGATCCGCCGTCCTGCGTCAGGTCGGCCGGAACGATATGCGTGAGATCCTCGTCTCTCGTGGGGGGAATCGACAGACTTTCCGGATTGCTGGACGCGCCGAGGGTGGCACACCCCTGCAGAACGAGCGCCAACAGCAGGAACGTCGTCGCCGAGACGAATTTGAAGTCGAGTTGGCACATTGGCTGCCTCCGGATGAATTGGCCTGCGCGCGGGATGCGAGCTTCGCCCTGCGTGGACGAAGCGAGCCAATGGATTCATTGTGGTAGTCGTGCTAACGAGCATTTCCCTTACAACAAAGGGGGCGGCGGGCCTCGGACTTGCATGCCTGCGCACCATGGGCGCTGGCGTTCTGCACCTGGAGCTCTTGGCAACGGGTCTGCCCGGAGTCGCCATGAGCAGCCCTTCGCGGACGTCAGCTTCGGAGTAGCAGGCTTGTCGTGGACCCAAAGCCTGGCCGGCGCGGGGTTCGACGACAGACGTGAAGACCTTGCTCAGAGATCGTGGGTCCGTTCAGCCGACAGGCGGCGTGCTACGTGGATTGAATCTGAAGTCGGGTCTGCCTTGCACAACTTGAGGATCCGCGGTCGCAGGGCATCGTATGCCGGCACCTCGACGTCCGAAGTGCCGACAAGCGCTGTGGCCACTGCAGAGGTACCCCTGGGCCCACGTCAGAACCGGCATGCGGTCTGCCACTTCCGAACTCGACAGGCGGCCGATCACCGTGGTGCACCGCATCATTCCTGGCCCCGACGGCACTTAAATCGCCAGCGCGGGAGCACTTGCCAACGTGCAGGCTGCTGCCAGCGCGACGAGCGACGATGCAAGGAGTTTCACTTTCGCAGTGTGGCGCTGCGAGCACGCTGCGCAAAGGCTTTGCAGCAGAATGGCATGCGGCCTAACGCCAGATCTCAAGTCCAAGGTCACCTAAGCGGTGTTGTTCTTGGCGGCCGCACGGCCTCCATGTGGAAGTCGCAGAGCGACCCGTTTCGACTATCCAGGGACGACAGCTCACGAGCAGTCCATAGACACGTCCGATAGACTGACTCACACACCTCGAGCGATCCAATCCCCGCGACCACGACCCGGTATGCCTCGTTGATACGGACGGTTCTATCGCTCAGGCCTGTCAGCCTGCGCATTTCCATGCAGCCGTTACCCAATGCGACATTCGCATGACCACCGACACCCCCCATCCACCGACCCCGCGCCCATGCCCCACGTCGACACTTCTGCCGTGCTGATTTCCATGCCGCACAGCCACTACGCGGAGAAGGCACGATGGGCGCTGGATCGCCTCTCCATTCCGTATCGCGAGGAGCCACACGTCCCCTTGCTTCATCGCCTGGCGACCATGCGTCGAGGCGGCCGCAGCGTTCCGGTACTCATCCAGGGCGGCAAGCTCTACGCAGATTCCACCGAGATCCTTCGCCACTCGGATGCCAGTTGCGGCGGTGATCGCCTGTATCCGCGCGATCCCGACGTCAGGCGCTCTGTCGATATGCTCGAGGAGCGGTTTGACCAAGCGCTCGGACCGCACACGAGGCGTTGGGCCTACTTCCAGTTGCTGCCGCACCGAGCGTTACTTTTCCCGCTGATGGCGCGCGGTGTGCCTTGGATCGAAGCGAGCCTGTTGACTTTGAGTCTCCCGATCGTGACCTTGGCGATTCGCAAAGGGCTGCGCATTACACCGGACGGTGCGCAACGCTCTATCGTGCACATACGCGACATCTTCTCCCAGGTCGGCGACCTCTTGGCGGACGGTCGCCAGTACCTGGTCGACAATCGCTTCACTGCCGCGGACCTGACCTTCGCCGCGCTCGCGTCGCCAGTTCTATTGCCCGATAGGGGGATCGCTGCCTATCCGACCGTTGATGAGTTGCCTACCGCGATGCGCGAACCCGTCGAACGCTTGCGGGACACTCAGGCTGGGCGATTCGCCCTTCGGATGTATGCGCAGGAGCGATGGTGTACCGCCGCAGATGCAGCCTGACACGCGCTGCAACGCCGCAGTCATGATCGTCGCTGTTCGGCGGCAGAAGCCGACAGGCCCGGCGTGCCGAGGCCAACTGTGGCTTCGCCTCGATGCACCCTGGATCAATTGCGGTCTGCCAAGTCCTGTAGGACTGCAATTGGCCTAGCCTGTGTGAAAACCCCGGTCCTCGAATGGGGCCTGCCGCGTAGAGTTTCGAAGCATATCGAGATGGAGTCGGTATGCCCAGGTTCATCGAAGGACAGGATCGGCACCAGGTCACGCGGCTGCCAGAGCCACTGGACGACTTCATCGCCGAGGACAACGCGGTGCGGGTCGTCGATGCATTCGTCAACGAGCTGGATCTGACGGAGCTCGGCTTCTAGGGCGTCCAGGCCGCGGAGGCGGACCGGCCGTCGTACCACCCGACGGTGCTGCTCAAGATCTATATCTACGGCTACCTCAACGGGGTTCAGTCGAGCCATCGACTCGAGCGCGAGTGCCGGGGCATTCTGGAGGTGATGTGGCTCACGGGCCGCCTGGCGCCGGACTTCAAGACCATTGCCGGTTTCCGCCGCGACATCGGCAAGGGCATGCTTGTTGGCGCCCGTGTTTGCGTCTGAATTGGTCAGCTTAGCAGCGAGCGCTGGGACTACGAGTGGTCTCGCACAGAATGCGAAGGTCATCGCCTTTTCCGAAAAGGCAAGATCTCCCAGTGCAACGCCTGCACTGTTGCTCGGGTGCGATAGCCACGGTTACGTGCATGTCACTCCGCTCGCCGAGCGTCGTCGGCTACGCTGCCAATAGCTGGGGATAGACTATAGGCCCTCCCACTTCCTCATCGCGAAACATGGCCAAACTCACAGTTACCGAGATCAAGAAGCAAATCGCGGCTCTCGAAGCAAAGGCGGCTCGCCTGGCGGAAGAGGAAACGAAGGCGTCCGTCGGCAAGGTCCGCGCTCTGATGAATCAGCTCGGAGTCACGCTAGAGCACTTGTCTTCTGCGGTGTCGAAAAAGGCGTCGGCAGTCAAGAAGGCCATTGTCGGTAGGAAGCCTGCGACCGCCAAGCGCACTAGTAAGGGCGCTGCGAAGTATGCAGATCCAAAGACTGGCAAGACCTGGTCGGGGTTCGGTCGCGCGCCGGGATGGATCGCGGGCGCCAACAATCGCGACGCGTTCTTGGTCGAGAAGAGCGGAGTCAAATCGCCTGAGGCAGCCGTCAAGGCGCCGGTCGCGAAGAAGAAGTCCGTGGCCAAGAAGGCTGCGAAGAAGTCAGTCGCAGCGGCGAAGAAGGCAGCTCCCGCGCCATCGGCTGCCAAGAAAAAACCCTCTGCCAAGAAGGTTGTCCCGAAGGCCGCTGCGAAGAAGTCGGCTCAGAAGAAGGCAGCACCGAAGAGCGCGGCGGCTACGTCGCCTGCCGCAGACGGCGCCGCACCGTCCGCCGCCTGAGTTATCGGCATTCTTCCCTCAGAATCACGGCTCGGTGAGACTGAGGCGAGGATTGCGTTCGCGCCCCAGCTCTGAGCGTCCAGATCGCTTTGGGCATGGGGGGCCGCATCGCACCGACTTCCATCGCGACGCTGTTGGAGGCGACCGCGGCTGACTTCCTCGCCGACGGTGCCCACCTTCAAAGCGTTGCGATAGGGCCGCCTATCGGGGTAGCCTTCTTTTGTGAGCCTGCACGGTGCAGCGCGCCGCTTCGCATGGAAGCGGATGTCAACTCGCCGTTGACTGCCTTGCGGTGGCAAGCGGTCGTGTGGAAATCGGGCGCCGATTTCTGCAATCGCTGGCATTGCTGCCGCTCGCCTCGAGGCGCGGTTCGTCGGCGCCTGCAGTCCGGCCATACCTATTTCGGCGTCGGCCTGAGTCGCGGGATCGATGCCGAGACTCCGCCTTGCATGATTCGGCTTGGCCGACAGGGCCCAAGGGCAGGCTTAACCGTTTCAGCGCTCGACGCCGGGCCGCAGGCCACCTGCTCAGTTCATTTCGACCTGCGGGCCGTAGCTGACGGCGTCAATAAGCTTCATGGCTTTACGCGCAGCCGACTGGGCGGGAACGAGCTCATCGTTGCGATGAATCTTCACCAGCATCGCGCGGTCATCCGGATCAGATGCCGACTCGGCCAGCAGGCGAGTCCAATAGCGCCTGGCTTCGAGACTTGGCAGCGCGAGAACTAATTCGTACGCGTCTCCCGACGCCAATTCGCCATCTGAGACCCGCTGCAAAGCGGCCTCTGCTTCAGGGCTGGCAGCTCGAGCAGTTCCTCGGTTTCTCCCAATGGCTGCCCCAAGCGCGCCCCGACGACGTTCCGCTGCAGCGAATGCGTCGCGCACGAAGACGGCCATCGCGTCTTCACGTGCCAACTGCTGCCGATTCCTGTAGACCTCGAGGGCGGCCAAGGTCGGAGCCTCCTGCTGGCGGAGGTGTCCGCCGCCGCCAAGTCGAAATGCTCTTCTGAGTTGCGCTGTAAGCTGGGGCAGGTCATCGACCATTGAGACGATGAACCAGAACGGCCTGGTTGTGCCCGGCGTGGAAAGCGCCGTGATAATGAATGGCCACGCTTCGTGAGCCGTCAGTCGCGGACGGTTCAGCTCTTGCCCGAGCTGAATTGGGCCAAGCGTCCACAAGTCGAGAAGAAAGTTCTCAGGCGGGACGGCCTCGTGACCGGCGTCAAGCCGACCGTTCGCCGTACCGACATACGCGTCAAATTGCCCCAGAACGTCCCCGTAGGCCCTGCGCATTTGATGCGCGGCAACTGGAAGGGCATTAGGATTTTGGGGCTGCACGACGACCGGAAGACCACGGCCAGCGGCATTGAGCCTATGCAGCCGAACCGGTGCGGCCTGCTGCAGAGTTCGCAGGAGCAGGTTCACATCGCCATCGGTTGGCGTCACGACGGATCGTTCAAAGGCCTCCAACCACTCCGGCGCCGCGTCTGGCACCTCAGGAAGCACAAGGAATAGTGACCGCAACGCAGCGCTTCGCTCGCCAATGGTGCTTCCTTCGGCGAAGCGCCTGGCGAGGTCTTCGACGATCACGTCCACGTTGACCGCGGCCTCCGGGGCACGTGGAAGTTGCTCCAGGTAGGGCCGAATGCGGGTCGATCTGGCGAGCAGGGCGTAGAAGTCCAGCACCTTTTGCGCCTGCATCATGGCGACCGCGCGAGACGGGCCCTGGCCAGCATGTAGACCGGCCGCCCGCTCCAGAATGATGAGGAGGAAGCCCTCAGTCGCGCCGTGCAGCTCACGCAGGTGAGCCGCGGCGTCATCGACGCCGAACGTCAAGAACGCGGCCCTGGGCGGCGGTGCCAGCAGTAGTGAGCGCACGTCATGCAACACCTCTCGAGCGGTCTTGTACTGGGTGCGCCCCGACATCAGCGCGTCTTCACCGAGCACGTGAACCAGGATCGCAGACAGAGCCTGCTCCACGGCCGCGCCAATCAAGCCGGCCGGCGCTGCGAATTTCGCGGCATCCACTCTCAGCTCATGCCGAGACGGCATGCCCATCCCAACGAAGGCCAAGTTCAGCGCCTCCTGACTGGCTTCGAGGAGCCTAAGACTGCTGGTGCGAAGGTATTGCGGCATCTGGATAGCTGGACTAGAGAAGGCCTGATCGTAGGTGATGTGGGGCACGCAGCTGAGCAGTTCTAAAAAACCGGCCTGCAGCCAACTTCGAGTCTCGACTGGCCTAGATTGGCCTCAAAGGCGCTGCCGGTTGCAGCAGCACCTCCGGCCGAGGTAAATCTGGCGACTGCTTCAACGCCGCCTTTGCAACCGTGCCCACCCTCAGAACCTGCCGCGAGAACCATGGGTTGTGTCGATGGGGCAAGCGGCAGCGGTGCGTGATGTTGCCTCGGCTGGATGGTCCCGAAGGCACCACTTTGCCAATAGGCCAAGAAGCTGCTTGACGCTGGATCGACTGCCCTATGCGCGGAGAGACGCCCTACGCGACACTTGCAGTCGGCGACGCTCAAGAAGCGGGCACCAGCGTCGAGGCCAACTTAGCGTGCGTGCTAGCCGCCAACCGTCGTTGGAACGGTACTTCCCACTGCATCGTCGGTCGAGAGACCCGCGAGTGCGGCGATTCGCAAGCGCGTCGCTTTTGCGCAAAGCCAGTTAGACTTTATCGCGCAGTGCGTCCGAACGCGGTGTCGAAGCTGACCCCATCAGAGCGTAAATCGAAATGATCTTGACCCTCAACTTTCGCGGCCACGTGATGCTTCCGATGTTCCGTGATCACTTCAAGATGACGAGCCGGCGGATGAAGTCGGAGATTCAGGCGATGCATCGCGAGACGGTGACGGCTTTGCGAGGCAAGGGCATCGCCTACGGCGAGCTTCGGAGCGCGCTGACTCCCTCAACAGACCGCCATGAGGTCGCGCTCATCTTTGACTCGACGCTTTGCGAGACGGGCCTGTATGGCATGGAAGCGATGCATTGCATCCTCCCGCTGCTTGAGCCTGATGCAAATTTGAGCGTTCTGGCGGGAGATCTCATTGCAGACAGCGATCGTCAGCGGTTGGTGTTCGAGTTGCTCAGCGAGTCGATGGTGCTGGCGCGTTCGTTCACCTTCCGTGGCTCAAGTCTTCTATTCTGTGTCTACCTCAACAACCTGTCCAAGGCTGCCTTGTCAAAGCTTACGGACGGGCTCCGAGGCTACGAGGCGTATCTAGGACATATCCAGACAACCTTCGACTCACATGTGAAGACGTACCTGACGACGACCCTAGTCGGCGCGTTCGTAAAAAGGGGTCGAAAGGTCATCACCGCTCATGAAGACGATCGTCCGAATTCCGAGAATGAGAATCTCTCGCCTTACGAGTTCGAGCGCTTCGGCTACAAGCATTTCAGCATTCAGGGCACGGACTACTATCACTTCCTGACCTACAAGATCGAGCGCGCGGTCCACGATCTCAACGAGGACGATGCCCAGTTCTCTCTCAACGCGCTTTCAGAAGCCTTCCTCCCACTGGATGGCTTCTCGGTCCGGATCGACGAGGCGAAGCATGAATATCTCTTGAATGACAAGAGCGGAGTTCTGAAGAAAGCGGGGATCCACGCGCTGGAGCGGGAAAATCTGGAGGGGCTCATCCGCTCCAAGATGACCGCCAACTACATCTATAACATGACGTATATCGAAGCGCATGACGTCATGAAGTTCAATATCATGCTCGAGTTCGAGAGAGACGATGGTGGCCACCCTGCCCGCGTTTTGGCCTCGCTTGAGTACATGCCGACGCAGAAGACCGTTCGTGTTATCACGATGTATTGACGCGTCGGCCGCGACTGCTCCCTCTTTGGCGATTTGACCGGCGGCGATTCGTCTTTGATCGGCGGTTGCGCCGAGACCCTAATGAGCACTGGCTTGCGCTGTGACTTTGAGGATGCTGCAGTGGACACCGTGAAGCTCGCATGGGAGACGCCGGGTGGAATCGTCGGCGCCGATCTGCCGCTCACGGCCAGCATCGACTGAAGTCCGCTATGCAGCGAGAGCAGGCGCCCGATTTCGGCAGCCGAGTGCCGCTTTCCGCCTTGAAGCAGACGGTCAGATCGCCCTTCCAATTGCTCAACCCTGGGCTTGCGATGCCCCCTGGCAATGCGCTAGGCTTGCACAACAGCGCAACCGAGGGGAGAAGAGGCCGTGACCCAGAAGAAGGGCGTGGGACCGAATCGCGTGTTCCACCGCGTCGCAACAGGCGACAAGAATCAGGACTTCCGCACCGTGATTTCGCAAGTCTTCACCAGCGAGATGTGGGGCGCCACCGCGATGTACGGCAGCAAATTCCCTTCCGTCCGCGCTCTGAAGGAGGAGCTCCCCGACGGCGTGGATGGCATCGAATTCGAGACCGACGTCCTCCCGACGCCGAGCTCCGAAACTCCGCGGGAGGTCTATTGGAAATTGCACAGCGACAGCGACTGGGTGGAGTCGCGCGAAGGTGAAGAGTTTGCGTGCATCAAGGTGGTCATTCGCAAGGTTCGCTACACCAAGGAAGCAAACCTGAAGCCCAACGTTGAATGGAAGCCCTGATGCCGACCCACTACCTCGTCGTACCGACCCCGGCTTCGGCGCCACCAATCAGAACAAAGGAGCCAGCCTCCTTTGAGGGCTTCGACTTCTTCCCGGCCGTGCAGTTCAAGGCATCCGAGACCACGGTCGCCACGCTGGCAAAACTGCTCACTCGTGATGACGAGTCCGGCAAGTGCAAGGTTGGGCACTTCCGTGTCAGCGGGACACACGTGTACGTCTATCAAGGTGGCGACCACCCAGACAACGAGTGGCTGGTCTACGTGGACGTTCGCGGCTGCGTCGAGCGTGAACAGCCTCCGTCAGAAGTAGGTAAGACGGTCGCCAAGTACTTCACCCCCAAGCAAGTAAGCTGGACGAATCCGACCGTCGACGCTCTCTACAAAGGCAGGCTCAAGGAGGCCAAAGCTGCGGCGAAGGCCGAAGTGGCCGTTGCTTCAGCCGCCAAGAAGTCGGCGGCCTCGAAGAAGGCTGCCAAGCCTGCAGCTAAGAAGCCTTTAGCCAGGAAGCCGTACGCGGGGACGTTGTACGGGCCATCGTCAGGCGTCAAGTACTCGCCTGGCGCTGCTAAGCACGCGGCACCTGCAAAGAAGGCGGCTGCGGCGAAGAAGGCCGCGGCGAAGAAGGCACCTGCAAAGAAGGCGGCTGCCAAGAAGCCGGCTGCCAAGAAAGCTTGAACGGGTCGGGAAAGGAGTCGGCCCTATGAGTGCCGCTTCGCGCTGCGCAGCCAGCGTAGGACGTCCGCGGCCGTACCTGAGCGGTCGGCCGGGATGCACCGGCGACTCATGCAAGACCCAGTCTAGCGACCAGCAGCCGGACGCAGCTCAGGAGTCGCCGAACAAATGACGACTCGCCTCGCACCTCGAGTCAACGCCACGTACAGGTGCTGTGCCGTCATGCGCTCGGGCTCTAGGATGACCGCAACGTCGGCCTCGAGCCCCTTCAAGAGAAGAGTGCTTCCAACGGCGCGGCGACCCATCGGGCGACCCAGGTGTCGGTTCCGCTCGCGTGCTTGGATTGCCGCAGCGACGAACCCGCCCTCGACGCCGGCGGCTCGCAGTGCGGCGACGCAGCAATGGAGCATTTCGGGCCGGTAGACGCGTGCACGAGGTTGATTTGCGAGGGCCTGGAGCAGTTCAATCGAGGTAGCGTGACCAGGCGCTGCGACGAATGCCACTGCCGCGGCCTCAGCCGGCGTCGGAGGTGTGCGGTGGCGGCCGCCTCGAATCGTCTCGACTCTTGCGAGCAGGTTCGCTGTTCCTACCTCGGTCATCATCGACGTCGCGAACTCGGCCAACTGCCCTAGTGGAGCGCGGCCGGCCAAGTTGAACTGGCGGGCAAACGTCACCAAGTCGCGCAGGTCGACCGTCTCGACTGACGTCGCACCAGGCGTTTGCATGGTGAGGCGGTGTCGTCCTGCGACGTTCATGGAGTCACCGACGACGAGCACCCGGCCGTCTCGGTTCGGCGCGGCAGTCTGTGCGGCCGCCAAGCGCTGCCGCACTTCCATGCCTTGGGTCAACTGAACCCATTGCACGCCGTCCGGCGCCCCTCGAAGGTCGACAGGGCGACCCGCCTGAAGCAGGGCTCGGGCTTGGAGTAGCCAAGCGCCCAGGGCGTCCATGCCCGCAAGTCGCCAGCGCCAAGGCGTTTGAAGCTCGCCGATTGGCGGAAACGCCGCCTGCGCATCCCGCTCCCAGTGCACCAGTGGGTCCCGAAACCCGAATATCGCCTGCATCGGGTCGCCGAGAATACACGTTGGAAGCGTCTGAGCGATGGCACAAACGATGCCGTGCTGCATCGTGTTGCAGTCCTGGTATTCGTCGACGAGTAGCCGCGAGTAGCTTGCCGCGATTAGGCCATTGATGTGTCCAGCCTGCAGGAGTAGCTGTACCGCTCCTCGAATTGCCGGATAGTCGTTGTTTGGGTTCGCAAGTTCGAGCACACGTACATCGAGCCCCGTGCGCGCCGGAAATTTGCCAGCCAACCGTATGGCGAAGCCGTCTATCGTCGAGACACGGTACGCAGCGCTGGCGACGCCTGCTCGCTGAAGACGGGCGCGCAGCGCCGTCACACCGGCGTTGGTGTGGGTGAGGACGAGTACGGGCTTTGGGCCGATGTGCTGGCCCAACGCGTCTGCGATGAGCTGGGTCTTGCCGCATCCGGCCGGAGCGGTGACGGAGCCCAGCCGCGCTGCAAAGATGTCGATTTCAGGCGGCGGCACTGGTCCACCCATAGAGTCGAGTCATGATTTCGATGAAGCCCGCCTCGGAGCTTTGCATGTGCGGTCCCACTACATCCTTCGCGATTTCCTGGAACCCGCTCACCGACTTGAACCATCCATTTTTGTTGTTGCGTGCGGCTAGTCCGAGCAGAGCGCGGCTTGCGGCCGAGTAGCCGTTGCCGAGTCGCTCGGCCTCGATAGCGGCCAGGGTGGTTTGCCCGTTGGACTTCGACCTGACGTGATCGGCCATTAGCTCGCGACCCACCATCTCGTCTGCCTTGTTCAACAGGGCATGAACTGCGTCATCGCTGCAGTGGCGGAAGAGCTCGTCCTCGAGCGCGAAGCCTGGCCGCCAGGTGATGTACTGCCCGCCGGCCGCAGTAAATCGCTCAATGAGCCCGACTGTCGTCACCGGCTTGTCGGCGTCCACGAAGACCAATACGCGGTAGCCCAGCCTCAGAAAGGCCTCTGCGCGCGTGAAGCACTGGTCAGGACTCCCTCCGCCGGCGTCTACGTACGAGCCGCCGTGCGCAAGGAAGGATGTCGCGCGACAGCTGACCCACCACTGGTCCATGCCTCGCGCGAAGCCGACCTCGCTGGCGCCTTCGCAGACGATGACGGATTTCGACAAAAAGGCCTCAGGCGCACGCCGCAGCGTTCCCTGGATGCTGTCGTCGGTACCTGCGACAGTGGCCGTGTGTACCCCTGCGCGCTGTCGAACGACGAACAGCTGGTTGCCTTCCAGTTCTCTTAGCGTGACGGGCGAATGGGTGGTCATGAAAACCTGCAACGGCTGCAGCGTCTCCTTTGCACCAAGTGAGTCGAGCAGTCGCATCAGTCGATGTGGCTCAAGTCCGTACTCGACCTCGTCGACCAGGGCGATGGTTGCAGCCGCAGCTGCGGCGCGCTGCAAGCCTGCGACCAGGAGGCGACTCGACCCAGTTCCCAAGGAACGCAGGGGGATGCCAGCCTCGTTGTGAAGCGCGATTGCACCATCACCTATCGAGACCGAGTGAGCGTCGAGCAGCGCGTGCGCGCTCGCACCGACCGGTACGCCCAGGTTGGTGGCCGTTGTGGTGACCACTTGCAGGGTCTGTGCAAGCTGCGCGTCAGCCTGTGCTCCGAATGTGGCACGTGCGGCTCGCGCGGCGCCGGCGAGTTGCGCGCCGAGGTCCGCATGCTCTTCGGTGAGACGATTCAGCACGGAACCCCTGGCCCATGAGAGGCTGGTGTTCGCGTAGGTGCCGATGCGGGCCGGCGCCAGGAGGCTTCTGTCTTTCCAGGCCAGCGACCGCTCCAACTGCTGGCGGGCACCGCGGTCGGAGTAGAGCGTCCACGTGGGCTCGAGGTCGCCGGTGACCTCGAGCTTGAGCGTCAAGACGGTCTCCAAGCCGACGCGAGGTTCGTCTTCGATTTGGCCGGTGCCGAGGTTGAACCCGCGCAGGAAGTCGCCGTAGGTGTCGATGTTCTGCAGCGCTTCCGGCAGCGCGCCGAGCGTTGCCGAGATGACGATGTTCCTGGTGACGTCCAGGTTGAAGAAGTCTGTGTCGCCGAATGGCGCAGACCTTCGAGCGCCGAGGCACAGGTCGATGGCATCGAGAATGCTCGACTTCCCGCTGTCGCCCGGGCCGATGAGGCAGTTCACGCCGGCCGACGGTGTCCAATCTAGAGTCTGTATCGAGCGGAAGTTCCGAATCTCGAGTCGACGGATGCGCGTCATCATTCCTCCTCTTGTTTGTCCGGCTAGTATCGCAACTCGGAAGGGGGACATTGACGGCAAGCCCGACGCGGTTACGAAGAGGCAGAGCCGAGGCATGCCTAAAGCCTTGGGCGGAGTCGTGATGACCGCAGGCGGGCACGGCGCCTCGCTCGTTCACCGCGATGGGCAGCGGCGCGGCTTGGTAGCTGCGGCGCCCAGTGAGATACGACGGATGAAATCGGGTCTGACCCTGCGCCGGCGGAGCCGCGCCGGCTTATGGAACGCGGAAGACACTTCAGCTGATACGCTTGTGAAGTCACAGGCAGACATGAGGGATACCGTTTGGCGTTTGCGCCGCTTCGACTTACGGCGCAGTCGTGGACGCCGGTCGACGCAGTCATCTTGGTGGTAGTCGAGAGCCGCGCGTCGACTACGGCGCGCGGAGGTTGGGTCACAGAAGGGGAGCCGGAGCGTGTCTACTGAGAGGGCAGAAGAAGAACGCCATCAAGCGCTAGCCACCTTGCTCGCTGAATTGCGAGCTGGCCACCCGGGCGCGCTCGAACGCCTTGCTTCCGCGTTGGTCGAGAGGCTGACAGGCGTTGGGATGTCGGTCGCAAGAAGCGGTTTCCAGAGCGGAGGCGATGCGGGGACGACTGGGCGAGCCGGTAGACACTTGCGGGTAGAGTGCAAGCGGTATCAGGACACCACGCCCCTCAGTGACAGAGAGCTGCAAGGGCAGCTTGACGACGCACGGCGCGCCAACTCGAGCCTTGAGGTCTGGGTACTCGTGGCGACCCGAGTGGTAGGCGAGGGCACGAGACAGAAGCTTCATGAGAAGTCGCTCGAACTGGGTGTTCCGGTGGTGGTCGTCGACTGGACGGTGCCGCAGGATGGGCTGCCTGAACTCGCCGCGCTTTGCGCGTGGGCAAGCGACCTGGTTGGGGGGCACTACTCGTGCGAAGCCGAGGAAGCGGCCAAGCAGCTTGTCACAGGTGCAGGGGAGAGCGTCGAGCGCTTGAGGCGCGAACTGCAGCCTTGGGCGATCGGGTACGAGAGCGTCCGCGCGCGTGCCAGCGAGCGCCTGGAAGGCATTTGGAAGACCGAGTCAGAGGCTCGCGCGCACTTCGGGCAGAACGCGGCTGGGGGAGCAAACCCTGCGTTGTTCGTTGAGCGGGAGGGCGTTTCGAGCCAGCTTGACCTATGGTGGGGCAATCGCAAGGAGAAGCCCGTTGTCGTCCATGGCGCTGAAGGGTTCGGAAAGACGTGGGCCGCGCTTGGCTGGGTGATTGGACGGCTCAATTCGCTTCCAATCAGCCTCGCCGTCCCAGCCTCGGCGCTCATGGAAATTCGAACCATGAGGGAGAGCACCATCATGGACTTCCTCGCCCGGGAGCTTCGCGATCGCGCCGGTATCCTTGAAGAGGCGTACTGGAGGATGCGGCTGGAGCGGCTCCTGACACGACCAGCAGACGAGGGTGACTGCCTGCTTCTGATTGTTGATGGACTCAACCAAGAGCCATCGGTTGAGTGGCGCCAGTTTGTCAACGTCCTGCAGGGCTCAAAATTTCATGGTCGTGTCAGCGTGCTTCTCACCACGCAGACGATGCATTTTGACGGAGCACTCGAGAAGTTTCGACACGTCTCAGGAGGGGTCGACGCCGCTGTCGTCGAGCCGTACGACGCGAGCCCGGGCGGGGAGTTTGACCAGATCCTCAAAGTTCACGGACGGGCTCAAGAAGAGTTTTCGCCGGAGCTGCGTCAGTTCGCCAGAGTCCCGCGCTTTCTTCCGTTGGTGCTGGCGCTCAGCCAAGACACCGACGTTCAGGGTGAGCCCACAGTGACCAGGTTGTTGTTGGCCCATGGGCGTGACCAACTGGCGATGCGTGAGCGCCGTGCATTTTCAAATGAAGACTGGGAAGCATGGCTTCAAAAGCTGGCGGCAGTCCACATGGCAGAGATCACTGGCAAGGCATCTCTTGCGCCGCTCAGCTTCACCCACAGGGAGTTGGATGCGCATGTCGCACTTGCGTCGCTCGAGCACGGCAGGAACTTGAGGCGACTTGAGGAGATTGTCGACGGCACTTGGATGGAGCGAGTGGCGCCCCACTCGAATGTCTACCGCCCCAAGGAGTCAACCATCAACTTAGCGTTGGGCGTGGATGTTGTTGCACAGCTAGAGAGTGTCGTACCGAGCGATCTCGAGGAAATTGAAGCTCAACTGGCGCGCTGGCTTGACCCGTTGCGTGCGACGTCCGCTGCGGCAGACATCTTGGCGGCGGCGCTCTCCATCGCCGTGCACAAGAAGTTGCCCAGTGAATCGCCGATAACTCAGGCCATCCTCACAGCGCTCCTGCAGAGTCAAAACGTCGGCGATGCTCATCGTTTGGAGGTACGGGCACTTGCTCCTGCACTCGGTGACGCTCTCATGGGAGCGACGGAGCGGTCGCTCGGACGACCCAACACGTCGGCGAGAGCCTGGGCCGTCGAGTCGCTTCGTCGAATTCCGGTAAGTAACGTCAAGGCTTGGGAGCGGATATTCGACCGCCTAACTCGGTGGGTATCACACGTCACATGCCCCGCCACGAGCGACGAGAGCCACAAGTTCTTCTCGGACAGGCTAATTGCCAAGATCGGCCGTGCTGATTTCGGAACGCGGCCTGTGCTGGACGTTCCACTCCGTGTCCACGAGCGAGAAAACACCGACTTGGCTCAGTACGTTCCGCAACTCTTGCTTGACAGACCGTTGCTCCCCGCTTTGAAGGTGCTGGTCGCGGCCTCTGTCGCTGCAGCGGTTGACTCGGAGAGAGCGTCGATATGGAACGGACTGAGGTGGGTGCTCCTTCTGAACCGACTTGACCGTGCTGAAACGGTGAGCGCGCTCGCCGAACGGGCGACCTCTATGCGGGTCAGTGCGGCGCCCGAGGAGGGTGTGAATTCGAGTCTCGGAGCGGCAGTCACGCAGATGCTGCTGTGGCTGACAACAGATGAGGCTTGTGAGCGACTCGCATATGAAAGTCCCAACGCATCCAGCCGCGGTGAGCGCTACGAAAGTTACTTGGCAGACCCCGTCAAGAGCGGATTCGCGGTAGAACGAAGGCACGCCGCCGCGGTGCTAATGGCACCGGACATGTGGTGGCTGCCAAAGGGCCAAAAGATTGAGCTATACCTCGGAGATCCGACTCTGACAGCTGAAGTCGAATTTAGCGACGAGATCGGCAAAGCAGCAACCGGGTTCGACACCGTCGAGTTGCGGTCGAAGGGCTTCTGGGACAAGTCCGATCACACGCTGGAAAACCTGCTGCCTCTAGCCGCACGCTTTGCACCGATAGCAGCGGCGGACATCGGTCACAGATTCCTGCGCGGTCTGCGAACGCGTGCAGGCGAGCCGCGCAAGTGGGCTGCCGACGGTGCCCGAGCTTTCTTTTTGCTCAGCGACGCCGCCACCTCTGAGGCTGCTAGGTTCCTGGCTATGAACCGTCCGGACGGCCCAGCCGATCCGCAAGAGCGGATGATTTCACTTCATCTGCTGGAAATCGGCATCGTTGGTGAAACCATAGACAGCCAACTCGACCGTCTAGTTGAGGGGAGCAATGCCTTCCTGACGATCGAGCTCCTCGAGATCACACGGCCAGGTCCGCCTGAAGTCGCGAAGCTCTTCGTCCAAAGGCACGATTGGGGCATCGCGCGTGTACGTGAGGTTCTTCTCAACTACATGGCCATGCATCCGGTGCCCGGGGTGGACGACGAGGTGTTTGATCTAGTCTGGGAAGTAGCCTTCGAGGAGCCGCCGAGCTCCCTGCGAGTGCTCGCCTTCATGGCGCTTGCACGGGCTGAGCCTGTGAGGTTCGGGACAGCTTTGATGGCGAAGGGTTGGCAAGCCTCGCCTTCGCAAGAGCACCTGGAGCAGGTGCACGGCAGCGCTGCAATCCTCTGTGCGTCGCCGGGAAAATCGCTCACCGAGCTCGCGAAGATTGCCGCGCCGTGGACACTGCTCTTTGAAGTGCGACGTCGGGGTGGCATCGCTGCGGAAGTGCGTGAGGTTGCTTCGCTCCTGGCCGGGCTGCTGAGGCCAGACGTCGTCTCGGCACCTCCCGACAGCATCGTGGTTTCGGTCGATACTCAAAGACCGCTCTATGCGATGTTCGATCCGGCTGTGCCCGATGTTGACAACAGTCCGGAAAGCCTGGTGAACGCCTTCAAACCCGAGGAACAGCTGCGTCTGCATGACGTGGCGCTCAAGACCGGCAAGGAATACCTTGAGCGCTTTCGCAAAGAGGGTCTTGGCTTGGGTCTCCAGGTATTCGATGTCGCCGACGCCAGGATGCTGGTCGAACACGTCATGCCCGCGGTAAGTCAGTGGTTGGACGGCATGGAAGGCCCCTCGGTGCCGTTCATCAACAGGCTCAATGGAGCGGGCGGCCTGTACATCGCGCTCTGCGAAGCGCTGATGGAGACCGACTCGCCGCTGGCCATCCCGTTGTGGCACGCCATCGAACGCAACCTCCGCGTCACGTACATCGGCGTCGCCGGGATCAACGCGCTACGCTTCCTGCCGTTTCGAGTGCAGAGCAGGGTAGCGGTTGAGCTCAGGGCGTATCTGTGCGAGCTACGGCATCATTCCAGCGATCGCTCTTACCTTGAGTTGGTGATCTGCGCGACCACCTCCAAGGCCACCGAATGGCTGCGAGAGCGCGCCCGCCTTGACCAGGCTGCGGTTGAGAGCTGGCGACAGATGCGGGGCATCACCGTCGAAGGCCTGCTCGGCCATGATGGTGATGCGAACGCGCTTACCTGGCCTCAAGGCCCCACGGTGACGACTCTTGACGAGGTTCGGAGGAGGGCGACTGAGCGCTCGAATTGTTTGGTCCTGGCCAAGCACTGGTGGTATGAGTACGGCGCCGCCAACGACGCTACGCGCGCCTACCGAGCCTGGATCTTGTTTTGCACGTACGTCGATAGACGGGCGTTTGCCTGGCTGGAAACACTGCCGCAGCCGGAATCGGTCTCGGATGAGATGCACAGGCTAAAGGTGCTGAACCTCAGGGTGAACAGCTCTGCGTTCAAAAAGGCTCTGAATTCCAACGAAACATCCGGGCGGACGAATCTGGCCAAGAACCTTTTCGAGCTGGAGTCGCCCGAAGAATGGTTCGAGATGGACACTCTGATGGACTGAGCATAAGAGCGCCCGGCAAGCCGCGCCGCCGCGCTGTGAGGGTGTGCGCTCATCGAACGGCGATCGACCGAGCCCAGTTCAAGATTGCAACGGCTAGGTCGCCTGACACAAACTTCTTGAAGCGAGCCATGTCATTCGCGATGCAGTCGCTCAAGACAGCCTGTAGCGCATTTTCTTCTGTCGATTTGTCTGGGTACGTTCCGCCGTTCCAACGGTCAGACCAGGTGCGCGGGCACGGGCAGGGCTCTACTGCTCTTGCCTGCCGGTGAATCGTGCGGGAGTCGGCGCGATTCGCTTCTGACCACTGCTGATAGCTGCGTTCATGCATGATGCAGGCGAAAGAGGCGCACTGGATAGCGTCTCCGCGGCGAGGGAGGGGCATGGAACCACAGGGCATCAAGGCGTTCTACATGGACGAAAGCGGCCACAGCGGCGACCTGGCTGGGGTCGGCTCCGACCTGGACTTTCGCGACCAGCCGTTCTTCGTGCTTGCCGGCGTCGGCATCCCAGAGGCGTCGACGGTGCTCGCAGAGCTCGAGCAATTGAAGGTGGAGCATCGGCTGCCGGTTGGCGAACTCAAGTCCAAGGCTCTCGGAAGCCAGTCGAAGTTTGTCGCTGACGTCTTCGACCTAGTGGCCAAACACGAGCTACCCGTCTTTCTCGAGGTCGTGGACAAGCGCTACTACATTGGAACCCACATCGTGGAGTTCCTGCTGCTTTCGCCCGTTCTCAAATTCGGAGAAGGCCCCGAGCGGCACTACTACCGCAACTTGTTTGCCGAGCTGCTGTACGCCGAGGCGCCAGATGCAGTCTTCACCCGCATGGTGGAGGCCTGCATGACCCCTTCGGATGAGACTCTCATGAGCCTGTTCGGGAGCATCTTCAGGATGGGATTTGAAGAGGCCAAGGCCCCCAAGAACGCCTCAGCGCTGGTGTCGTTGGACATCGCTGCCAGGAACGCGGTTGCCGAGTACGGATTTCTGCGCGAGAAGGACAGCACAGCTCACAGACGTTTCCTTCCGCCGCCAGACCAAAATCGGCATGGAAAGCCTGTTTGGATGATGCCGAACCAGACCTGCTTTACCAATATCAACGCTCGGATAAACCTCTACAGGCGGGGAAGCATGGAGGGCGTCAGGTTTGTGCACGACATGCAACTTGAGGCCGCCAGCATTCTTCACGACAGCAAGGTCAAGGTCGAAGCAATCAAAGACTCCGGGTTCGAACCGTTCACACCGTATGCAGACTACAACGTCAAGGAAGGTGCGACGCTGGAGTTCGCCAATTCGCATGACGAGCCGGGAATCCAGCTTGCGGACGTCATTGCCGGCACGGCGATGCGCTTCTATCGCAACTGGATGCTGTCGCCTGGGAAGACGCACCCCATGGTTCGCCGGGTGATGACGCACCTGATTCTGAGCAGCAACCCGTTCACTTCGCACGGGGTGAACTTGGTGGGACCCGACAAGTTCGTGCCCTGTCACGACGAGTCTTAGAACCATGCCCTGGATTCCTGTTCTCGTCGCTGAGGCCATGCGCAGGTACGCTCTCAGGTTGGGCCGTCTTCTTGGTGCTCGTTCCAGGAATCGGAACTCCATCCGCGCACGTTGCGGGCTATCACGAGCGCTGCGCTGAGGGACAGGTGACGTACGGCGCTTTGAGTGCCGCGGTATGAGCAGCGTCGCTTGGACTAAAGGCTGGTGCCGGCAAGGGCGTCTGTCCAGCGACGCCCATCGGTCATTTCAGGATGCCGCGGTTCGTCGTTGGGGCGCTCGTTCTCTCTACGTGACAACTCAAGTGATGCGAGAAGCCAGCGCGCTGAAGGTGCCGCGTTGCCCTCATCTCTGGCACGTCGATAGAGCTCGATGCGAAGCGGGTTGCTAGCCTTTGCGTTGACCTCGTACTGATTTGGCCCGAGCGGAGTCTTGTAGGAAAACAGGTTCCTGAGAATTCGGTAGGCGGGCGAGTTCGTTCCTCCCCGATTGGCATCGAACGCCTCAAGTCCAAGCCTCGCTTGTTCCTCATCGTTCGCGCCGATTGCGGGAAGGACTTCGCCCAATAGCGCGTCAGCAAAGGGCGACGCCGCTTTGCGCCACGACTCAACAAGTAGTGCGCGGAACTCGGGCGACGTCGAAACGACGGCTGCGACCGTGGGGGCGATTCGTTCCAGGTGCCAAATGTTCCTGCACCATGCAAACAAGGTGCCGTCTGCGACCAGTCTGGCAAACTCTGGAAAGCTCTCTGGTGTCATCGCGGCCGCCAGCGTGTACACGATGTCATCGGGTAGCTTGCCCGTTGCTGCCACTTCCTTGCACAAGACAATCAGCGTTGACCAAGCCTCGGTAGTTCTCAACGACGCTATGCCTTCAATGACGTCGGAGACATGGGCGAAGCTCCGCCATTCCGTCACATAGTGACTTATCGGCATCTTCAGAAGGCACGGGGGCTCAACCAAGATAGAAAACTGGCAGAGGTTGGAGATGACGTGCCGTTTCGATTCGTCAACCCACTTCGGAGTCGACGCTCGCGCTAGAAGGAGGTCCAACTGTTCGACGACGGATGGCTCTGACAATTTCCAGCCTTGCATGACTAGATTCATCAACGCATCGACGAACTTGTAGTGCTCGAGTAGGCCGCTTGAGAGCGCGCGAATCGTTGGCGCAAGGACTTCGGGGCTGGGAATGCTCGAGAGGGATACCGCAAGGCTGCCGACACTAAACTCGGCTCGCCGCGCGTTCCAGTTCGGGTTGACATCGCGCTCAGAAAGCTGGGAGTCGATTTCCTTGTTGAGCATGTTGGCAACGGCAATTGCCGCGACATCCGTGGATGGTTGGAACTCCGAAGACGGCTGAAGAAGGACTCGGCCTGCCCGACGTCGTGCTTCGCCCTCCTTGATGTCACGTCTGGCGCCTCGCCAAAACAGGCTCTTGTCGATGTCCATCCATGGGCGAGTTGTGATACGAATGACGGCTTGCGGTATGAGCACTGACGCGCTCTCATGCGCTGCCAGCGCAATTAGCTCGGGCAGCGCATCCAATCCCCAACGAGAGAGAGCGTTGACAACGAGACCGCTATTCCCTGGGTTCATTGGCCTTGACCCTACCGGATTCTTCATCCAAGTTGCGGTGGCCTTCCGATGGGTTGAAAGCGCGTCGAGTTGCCGGCGGAATGCGTCAACGAGCAGCCTCCCGTACTGCGCGGGCGCTACGTAGCTCGCGATGCATGCTAGGTACGCATAGACGTCGTCGCTGGGGACTTGAGCGGTCTCCTTCATTCCGCTCGTGAGGTCGAAGAGTGCTTCAAACTGCTCTGGTGTCGGTTGCCAAGGGTTGTCACGCTCTCGACTGTCATCATTGTTGGATACTCGAACTCGCAGTAAGTCGAGCAGCTCAGCGCAGATCTCATAAGAGGTGTTGGCAGCAAGCTCCATGATGATGGCAAACAGGTCGTCTCCCGGTGCGTGAGCAAGGAGGTAGCCAACCTCGTAGTACCGGTCGCGTTGGGATTGCTGGGCGAGCTGGACGCCCTTGTCGGCCCGGCATGCCAGCCACATGTCGACGCTTCTGCGCGTCTGAGTTGGGCTGGACAGGGGCCCAATCATCTTGGCGAACGGCCGCTGTGAGGGCTCGGCAAACAGGGCGTCCCAGGCTCGCTCGAATGCTGTTGCATGGACGTCAGCGGGCTCGCCGCGGAGTAGCTCTCCGGCCCAATCTGGCATTCCGGTTGTTCCTCCGGCGAGCTCGATCGCAAGGTCTCGGAGTCGTTGCGGGGCATGGCCTCGCGCCAGGGATAGCAATGGCTTTGGGTCGCCGTGCTGTTCATTTGTCCTCAGTTGTTCCAGCACGACGTCCATGGACTCTGCGCCCACGACTTTGGGGAAACTTAGGGCAAGCGACAGGCGAACTTCAGGCTGCGCGTCGCTGGCTGCGATTGATTTCAGTTGTGCGCAGACGGTGTCCCTTTGGTTGCCCTGTTCAACTGAATAGTCAAGATGGTTCATCAGGCCGTGTGCCGTCTGCACCTCCAGCGGCGCATTGAGCCAAGCTGCGGAGCCCGCCTCCGAAGCCGGGTAGTGCCAGAACAGCGCTGCGATTGCTGCGGCCCGAACGGAGGGGTCGGCCTCGGTCATCGCGGTCCGTGCGACAAAGTCGTAGTTGTCAGCGTTTGGCGCGACCTCATGAATGAACTCGGAACGTCGCTCTGCCGGCCACGTCTTCATTCGCGTCTCGGCATCCGGGCCGAGTTGAGAGAGCGCAAGTCTAGTTCCGTTCAATCGATGCGAGTGAAGGCGCGTTTGCTGGTCGTCGCTTTCAATCAACGCCCAGAGGCTGTCCGCAAACGCGGGCAACCGCGACGCAATCTGGCAAGCTATGGCAAGCTCTTGCACCCGAACCTCGGGAGAGCCGCTGAGTCGGTTGACGCTGGCGACTAGCCGGTCACGCAGCGCGGGGTCGTCGGCGCTCGAGAATGAACTGGCTCCTGCAAGCTCGCAGGCGTAGGACAAGTCGAGCGTCTGCGCGGCAGCGACGAGATGCACACGCGCGGTGCTTGGGGCTGCTTCCTGTTTGAGCTTGCCAGCAACCAGCTCGAGCGAGTCGGACCAAGCCGGCTCGTTGACCGCTTGAGCGAGGAGGGCGCCAGGCTCGTCCGCTTGCCTGAGCATGTGAAGAAGCAGTCCGGCTGAGAAGTACTCCTGGAATCGCTGGTGTGCGAATCGAACCGAGTTGTCTTGGAGATGCAGCAAGTGATGACTTGCGAGAACCTCAAGGACTTCGCTCGGGTGGGGAGCCGCGGCGCCCACTAGTCTTTCTTGGACAAGGGTGGCCGCAACTGTCCCGATGACTGCAAGCGCGTCGTTTTGCTTAAGGTTGGTCGCCCGCCGGAGGTTCATCGCTGATGCGAGTTCCTCGAGATAGCGCTCCTGCATTCCGAGCACTGGAGCGCGCCCGAGCGTGATGACGCGCTTTTCGTCGGCTTCGAAAGTAGATACGACGGCGCCAAGCAGGTCGTACACGCTGTCGGCCGTGGGGTCAGCGCCGGCTCTTGCTCGCTCGACCAGGCCGCGAAGGATGAGAGGACTTCTCGCCGCATGTCGCAGTCGAGTGTTACGCGCCAGCGTCTCGGCAAGTGCGCCTGCGATTGCCGGGAGCTCGGCGCGGATGACATCGACCTGGCCTTGCCATGTCAGGCCGCGAACTGCCACTCGCCGAGCATTCGCCAGACCTGGAGCGTCCTGCGACGTACGCGACGTGACCACGACCGACATATCGGGCATAGCTGATGTCAGCTGTAGGAGCGACTCCCGGCAGCTCAGCTTCTTGTCCGCGGGAGTCTCGTTCCAACCGTTGATGGCAAGTAAAACTTGACCGCCATGCGAAAAGTTCGCCAGCTCGTCGGCCGTGACGCTATGCAGGCGCGCAGCCGGCGTCGCCGCGATGTAGTCAAGGATGGCCAGGCTCGACTGGGCCCAAAGTGCTGCGTCGACGAACAGTACGGTTCGAGCACCATTCCCTTTCGAAATCGAGGTGGCAACCTCAAGCATGAACGTCGTCTTGCCGATGCCGCCGTCGCCATAGAGCACGACGCTTGCACCTGCGGCAAGGGCGTCTAGCAGCTCGGCCTGCTTGACCGACCGAGATTCCCTTTCTCCCCCATCCTTTTCCCTCTCCTCGTAGGCCTCGAGTGTGAGTGGGGCGACGAACTCCGGCATCTTCCAGGTCGTGCGACCAGCCTTCAGCAGAGCGTCCCCCAAAGCGCGCAGGCGGTTCAGGTCAGATGCACCTGGAAACGGTCGAAGCGCCGGGTGTCGCTGTACTTCCGTTTGCGCTGCGATTCGTCGCGTTATCGCCGCGTCGTACTTTGCGCGTGCCGCCTCGGTTGCGGTCAGCTGGCCGTAGAGGTCTGACACGACCATGGCAATTGGGCCCGCGGCGAGCTGTTTGGCTTCGCCCATGGTCTGCTCGTATTGACGGGCCAGCTGCTCGTAAGCACCGCGCGCGGCCTCTGGGTCGCCGCCGGCCTGCACCACCAGTGCCCCTGCGAACAGGTGCAATGCCTCATCGGATTGCAGCCAGGTCTTGAATGACTGCCCTTGGAGCTCCAAGGGAAGCTTCGAGCTCGAGGCGAGGTCCTTGAGTTGCTCCTTGACCAGGTGGTCGAGCGTTCCCCTCGTGGAGAGATTCTTGCCCTCCAGGGCCTCCTTGCGAGCCTGTGACTTGGACCACCAGTTCGTCACCACGAGCTTTGCATAGGCTAAGGCCTTTGGCGCGGCCGACTTGAGAATCGCGAAGTATTCGATTGGCACTGCTTACCAGACTGACTTGGTGGGTGGGGAACTCAGAGAGTGTATGGCTCCCTTTCCTGGCAGCCTGCAGACTAAGTGGGCGGAACCTAAATCGGACGCTTGCGACAATCCGTCCTATCGGCACAGGACCGGAAATACGGCTTGGGACGGACGAAGAGAGCGCGGAAATGGGCGTATTGCTCGTTTGTGCGTCCGTTGGGCCCGCCGGCGGCGGCCCGGCGTGGTCAAATATTCGACCCATCATCCCGAGGAAGTTTCCATGCAGCCCTCTCTCTCCGAGCTTCTGGCGCAGAAATCGGCGCTTGAACGCGCTATTCAGGAGAAGCGGGCTGCTGACCAGGCCGAAGCGATCGCGCGTGTTCGACAGCTCATGGCGGAGCACGGGCTGACGGCCGCGGATCTCGTGGCCAAGCCGCCCGCCAAGGTGGGGGCCACGGGCAAGAAGGTGGCGCCGAAGTATCGGGACCCCGTCTCGGGCGCCACTTGGACCGGCCGCGGCCTGAAACCGAAGTGGCTGCAGGCGGCCCTCGACGCCGGCAAGTCGGTCACGGACTTCGCGATCTGACGGAATTTCGGGGTGCCTTCGCAGCATCCTAGGGGCTAGGCTGCCCTGCCAACTGCGCCGCATGGGTGCCCTGGGCGTTGGCACGTATGCGCTCCGCCTGTAGCCGCATAGGCGTTGACCCTTCAGGCCTGGGCTGTGCTGCCCGCCCCCGATGGTGGTGGCGCACGCACTGAGCCTGTCGAGGGTCAAGATGCGGTCATGCCGACCCCCACGATCCATCTGGCCACCGACGACGCCTTGCGCGCGATCACGAGCCAGACCTTGCACGACATTTTTGGGCTGCCGTTCCTATACATCAGTACCGACCAGCCCGACGTGATGCGTGCGTGGGGCGTGGCCCTCCCGGCGACGATTAGCGACTACGCGCGCCTGTACCCGGGTGCGCTTGTGGCGCCCCGGTACGCCGGCGAGACCGCTTCGGCCGGCGATCTGCTCTATGACGGGGCAGAACTGGCGGCGGATTTCATGCCGTCGAACACCCGAGCGCCGAGCTGAGTCAATCGATAGGGGCCGTTGTCCGACGGCTCGATCAGGCGCAGGTGCAACAGCATCTCGACATCGCTCTCCAGGCTGGCCAACGGCACGTCGCCGCCGCCAAGGTGCTTGCCGGCGCCAACCCGTCTCAAAATCTCGAGCAAGTGTTGCGGGGTGGCGGCCATCCGCCCAGGCTACCCGCCGGGCTTGGAGCCGCCAGGCGCCAAACGGCTGGTTTCCGGCCGTTTGGCCGTGCAGGCAGCAAGCTCATCTGGTGAGCCCGCGCGGCGGCTAGGATGCTGGCATGCCCATTCCACTTCGCTCCATTGCTGCGGTCGCCCTGGCGGCCATCCTCGTCGCCCCTGTCGTTCAGGCCCATAAATCCAAGTCGATCGTCGACCAGGCCGTCGAGGCCTACCAATCCACCAACTCCACGACGCTGCCGGCTGCAGGCACCATCGAAGTGGCCTTCTCTCCGAACGAGGGGAGTGAGCACCTCGTCATTAAGGTCATCGACTCCGCGAAGACGGAGCTCGACCTCCTGTCATACAGCTTCACCAGCGTGCCAGTCGTGCAAGCGCTCGTGCGTGCCCGTCACCGCGGTGTCGTCGTGCGCCTGGTGGCAGATGAAAAGGACAACGTCAGCGCCGATCGCTCCGGGAAGGCGAGGGCGGCACTCAGCGCCCTGGTGAACGCTGGCGCCGATGTGCGCACGATCCGCGTGTATCCGATCCACCACGACAAGGTCATCATTGCGGACCGTCAGACGGTGGAACTTGGCAGTTTCAACTATAGCGATGCTGCGGCGCACAAGAACAGTGAGAACGTGCTGGTCAACTGGGGCAATGCCAAGCTCGCCGAGGCCTACCTGAAACACTTCGACCGCAACTACGCGCAGGCGACGACCTACGTACAGGGCTACTGAGCGTTGAGATGATCAGGGCGCGTCTTCGGGGCCCGCGTCGTAGTCCTCGATGGCGGTGAGGCGGATCAACGCCTGCGCACCTTCTTGCGATCCCTGCAGCCAGGTGTCCCAATCGGCCGGGTTGATCGCGATCACAGAGCGCTTGTCTTGCTCGTGCGGTGCCAGTTTAGGGTCGGGTTTGTGCATCCGGCGCATGAGCGGGTGCTGATCCGCGTTCATCGTGAGCATCGTGTAGCTCTCGACGAGCTCGCCGGTCGCCTTGTCCGTCCAGGTGTTCCACAGGCCCGCCAAGCCCCAAGCGCGACCGTCGGCACGCCGGAAGCGCCACCACTCGTTCTTGCCACTCTCCCAGTTCGGCTCGTCGAAGGACTGCGCCGGAATCAAGCAGCGTTGGCCGCGGGACCAGGGGAGCTTGAACGTCGCGGCCGTCGGCGCCGTCTCGATCCGGGCGTTGTTCGTCGAGTATTTGAGCGGCAGTTCCTTCGCGAACCAGGGGATTAAGCCCCACTGGCCGACCACGACCTGGCGCGCGCCGTCGGCGCTCGCACGGATGAACGGGCCGGGCTTTCGCGGGAAGATCGGGCCGACTGGTAGGTTCTCCGGCGGCATCGCACGGAACGCCTCCCAGTAGACCTCGCGCCGCGCGGGGTGATAGCGGTTGCACATCGCATCATCCTAGCGCCCCCGCTGGACACGGTGATGCTGGCGCCGCGATGGGGATCGGAGCTTGCCCCGGGATATACGAGGCCCGAGTGCGCCGCGCACCCGCGAATTTCGACCGAGGCGGCGTTCTACCCATGCAATTCGCCAGGGTCGGCTATGCGGCTGCACCGGTCGTTCGTGCCACTCGGAGTGGTGTTGGCCCGATGCTCTACTAGGTCAGCCAAGCGGGCGTGCCGGCGTCTGCTTTCCGCGCGCTGCGGTCGCTGGCGGTCGAAATGGGCCGCAGACGAGCGTTTCGAGGCCCTCCTCACTGCGTTCCAGTGCCCGCCTGCCTTGAGCGCCCTGCGAGTGACCGTTGTCCGGCGACGCCACCGGCTGTTCCCGACCCTTAGCAGTCCTCCGCGTAGTCGGATTCGTCGCCTGAAAGCAGGCGTTCAGTCACCAGCCTCGGACGTGCGGCATGCATGCATTCAGAAGGCGCGTCCAAACTTCTCGATGTTTGCTGCGACGGACGCCTCTAGTCCTGGTACCGCGTCGTACGCTGGCTTAAGAAGCGCCTCATGGATCTGTTCTATGCACGAACCGATGGCGAGCAGGTATCGCTTGTATTCAGCTTCAGTCAGGCCTTCTTTGAGAGACGGAACAAGACCCCCGAGCGCATCACCCGCCCGGTATGCTTCGATCACTACGAGGCGGGCAAGATCTGGATTCATGGAATTCACTTTCAATCGACTCGCTGCCCGAGATCGGACTCACGCAAATGACCGCTGCTGGCCGACATGCGCCCCCGATGCCGGTGGCCTGATCGGGGGCGACCCACCGACCGTCGGGCGACCGCTATGCGCAGCATACCTGCCCCTCGACGCCGGCGCCCGAGTAGCAATACCCGACCCATCTGCGACATTCGCTCCGTCGAATTGAGCGCCAAAAAGATGCTATGTAGTGATCTTGCCCCCGCATGACCGGACACGAACTATTCGCAATGTAGCGTGTGCCCGACCTGAGCGACACGCAGTTGATGCTGCCTGAATTCCCTCGGCGAGCGCATCTTCAAACTCGAATGCGGGTG